>Ga0209382_10000085_pt1 | contig 132574 bp, 122 predicted proteins | sample SoiMetdeltSBSDD5_FD_187599 | JGI IMG/M metagenome (GOLD analysis project Ga0209382, IMG submission 187599) | Bulk soil microbial communities from a Populus tree surrounding site in Tennessee, USA - Soil MetaG P. deltoides SBSDD5 (SPAdes) (version 2) | ecosystem: Environmental > Terrestrial >... | reverse complement strand
GGTCGCCACCTTCAAGGTGCGCGACGGTCTCGCCATCGGTGCCATGGTGACGCTGCGCGGCGCGCGCATGTACGAGTTCCTGGATCGTCTGGTCTCGATCGCGATGCCGCGTATCCGCGACTTCCGCGGCGTGAGCGCGCGCTCGTTCGACGGCCGCGGCAACTACAACTTCGGCGTCAAGGAACAGATCATTTTCCCGGAGATCGCCTACGACCAGATCGATGCGATCCGCGGCATGGACATCACGATTACGACGACGGCGCGCGACGACAAGGCGGGACGCGCGCTGCTCGAAGCTTTCAACTTCCCCTTCCGTAAGTAGAGCGACACGTATGGCCAAGACATCGATGGTCAATCGCGAAGTGAAGCGCGCCAAGCTGGAGAAGCGCTATGCCACCCGGCGCGCGAAGCTGAAGGAAGTGATTCGCAAGCCGACGAGCACCCCGGCCGAGCGCGAGGCCGCAGTCGCAGCGTTGCAAGCGCTGCCGCGCGATTCGAGCAAGAGCCGCCAGCGTAAGCGCTGCGCGATCACGGGTCGCTCGCGCGGCAACTATCGCAAGTTCGGTCTGGGTCGCACCAAGCTGCGCGAAGCAACGATGCGCGGCGACATTCCCGGCCTCCGCAAGGCCAGCTGGTAACCGGCTGGAACCACTGGAGCACCACATCAATGAGCATGACGGATCCGATCGCCGACCTCCTGACCCGCATTCGCAACGGCCAGTCTTCGGGCAAGACCGAAGTCAGCGTGCCGGCTTCCAAGGTGAAGCTTGCGATTGCCAAGGTTCTGAAGGACGAAGGCTATATCGAAGATTTCGCCTCGACTTCGCTCGAGGGCAAGCCGACGCTGGCGGTACAGCTGAAGTACTTCCAGGGCCGGCCGGTCATCGACCGCCTGGAGCGCATCAGCCGTCCCGGCCTGCGCGTGTACAAGGGCAAGGACGAGCTGCCGTCGATCCTCGGCGGGCTCGGCATTGCGATCGTGTCGACGTCGCAAGGCGTGATGAGCGATCGCCAGGCGCGCGCTGCCGGACACGGCGGCGAAGTCCTCTGCATCGTTTCGTAAGAGAACTCTTATGTCTCGCGTAGCTAAACAACCTGTTCCGCTGCCGCAAGGCGTCACCGCGACGATCGCGGCCGACAGCGTCACCATCAAGGGCGCCAAGGGCACGCTGAAGCTGGCCATCAACGCCCTGCACGCGAAGGTGGTGCAGGCCGATGGCGTGCTGAAAGTGGAGAAGGCGAATGACGGCCGCGAGGCCGACATGGTCGCCGGCTCCGTGCGCGCGCACCTTGCCAACATCGTGCACGGCGTCAGCAAGGGCTACGAGCGCAAGCTCGAGCTCGTCGGCGTCGGCTATCGCGCGGCGGTGCAGGGCAAGAACCTGAACCTGACGCTCGGCTTCTCGCACCCGATCGTCTATGCCGCGCCCGAGGGCATCACGATCGAAACGCCGAGCCAGACGGAAATCATCGTCAAGGGCTCGGACGTGCAGAAGGTCGGCCAGGTCGCCGCCGACATCCGCAACTTCCGTCCGCCGGAGCCGTACAAGGGCAAGGGCGTGCGCTATGCGGGCGAGCAGATCGAGCTGAAGGAAGCGAAGAAGAAGTGAGCGCCATGAACAAGAATGCACAGAGATTGCGTCGTGCCATTCCGGCGCGCGCCAAGATTCGCCAGCTGAAGGCGGTGCGCTTGTCCGTGCACCGCACGCCGCAGCACATCTACGCGCAGATCTTCGATTCCAATTCGAAGGTGCTCGCTGCCGCGTCGACGTTGCAGAAGGACGTGCGCGGCGATCTGAAGAACACCGGCAACGCCACTGCAGCTGCTGCGGTCGGCAAGGCGATCGCCGAGAAGGCGAAGGCTGCCGGCATCAAGCAGGTCGCGTTCGACCGCTCGGGCTTCAAGTATCACGGTCGCATCAAGGCGCTCGCGGATGCCGCGCGTGCCAACGGTCTGGAGTTTTAAGTCATGGCCAGAGTTGAAAAGAACCAGGCGACCGACGAGTACATCGAAAAGCTCGTCGCAGTGAATCGCGTGGCGAAGGTCGTGAAGGGCGGCCGCCAGTTCGGCTTCACCGCGCTGACCGTCGTCGGCGACGGCCGCGGCAAGGTCGGCTTCGGGTACGGCAAGGCGCGCGAAGTGCCGGTCGCGATCCAGAAGGCGATGCAGGCGGCGCGCAAAAACCTGTCGACGGTGTCGCTCAGGAACGCGACGCTGCACTACGCAGTCCGCGGCCGTCACGGCACGACGCGCGTGTACATGCAGCCCGCCGCGGATGGCACGGGCCTGATCGCGGGCGGCGGCATGCGTGCAGTGTTCGAGTGCGCCGGCGTCCGCAACGTGCTGGCGAAGAGCTACGGCTCGCGCAACCCGATCAACGTCGTGCGCGCGACCATGAATGCACTCACCAGCGTGCAGTCGCCGGACGAAATCGCGGCGAAGCGCGGCAAGCGGGTCGAAGAGATCCTGGGTTGATCCGAAGGATCACCATAGAGAAGTTAGCCATGGCCAGCAAGAAACACATCAAGGTGACGCTCGTGAAGAGCGTTTTCGGACAGCTCAAGGCGCATCGCGCCACGGTGCGCGGCCTCGGCCTGCGCCGCATTCGCGACACCGCGACGCTCGCGGACACGCCGGAAGTGCGCGGCATGATCCGCGCCTCCGGGCACCTGCTGAAGGTTGAGGAAGTCTGACATGCGTCTGAACAGCATTTCGCCGGCCCCGGGCAGCAAGAAGATTCGCCTGCGCGTCGGGCGCGGCGCGTCCGCCGGCCAAGGCAAGACCTGCGGCCGCGGCGTCAAGGGCCAGCGCGCGCGCAAGGGCGGCTACCACAAGGTCGGCTTCGAAGGCGGCCAGATGCCGCTGCAGCGCCGCCTGCCGAAAGTGGGCTTCCGCTCGAAAATTGCGCCGCAGGTTGCTGAAGTGCGCCTGTCGGAGCTTGCAAAAGTCAGCGGCGACCTCATCGATCTCGCTTCGCTGAAAGCCGCGAACCTGGTTCATGAGCAGGCCGAGCGGGCGCGCATCGTCGCGTCCGGCAGCGTGGCGCGCGCCGTGACGGTCAAAGGCGTACACGTCACCAAGGGAGCACGCTCCGCAATCGAGGGCGCGGGCGGCAAGATCGAGTAATCCTCCAGTGGCCACCAGCAAAACTGCCAGCACTGCCTCGCTCGCCGCATTCGGTGAGATGACCCGCTTCGCGGAGCTGCGTCAGCGCCTGTTCTTTTTGCTGGGCGCGCTGATCGTGTATCGCATCGGGACGTTCATCCCGGCGCCGGGCATCGACCCGATCGCGCTGGCGCGCTTCTTCCAGCAGCAGCAGGGCACGATCCTCGACATCTTCAACATGTTCTCGGGCGGCGCACTGCGCCGGCTGTCGATCTTCGCGCTCGGCGTCATGCCCTACATCTCGGCCTCGATCATCGTGCAGATGATGGCAGTGGTGGTACCGCAGCTCGCTGCAATCAAGAAAGAGGGCGAGTCGGGACGGCGCAAGCTGACGCAGTACACGCGCTACGGCACGGTCGTGCTGGCAGCAGTGCAGGGCTCCTCGGCGGCGTACGCGTTCCAGAACCAGGGCATCGTCATCAATCCGGGCCCGCAGTTCATCTTCACCGCGACGGTCACGCTGGTCGCGGGCACGATGTTCCTGATGTGGCTCGGCGAGCAGATCACCGAGCGCGGCCTCGGCAACGGCATCTCGATGATCATCCTGTCCGGCATCGTCGCAGGCCTGCCGGCCGCGGTCGGGGGCACGCTGGAAGTCGTCCGCACCGGCGAGATGAACCCGGCGTTCGCGCTGATCCTGTTCGGCATGGTCGTCGGCGTCACCGCCTTCGTCGTGTTCGTCGAGCGCGGGCAGCGCCGCATCCAGGTGAACTACGCGAAGCGTCAGCAGGGCCGTCGCATGTATGCGGGCCAGAGCACGCATCTGCCGTTCAAGCTGAACATGTCGGGCGTGATCCCGCCGATCTTCGCCTCGAGCCTGCTGCTGTTCCCGGCGACGATCGCGAGCTGGGGCGGGAGCTCGGGCACTTTCAGCTGGCTGCAGAACGTCGCGGCCGGACTGACGCCGGGCCAGCCGGCGCACATGGTGCTGTACGGCGCGCTGATCATCTTCTTCTGCTTCTTCTACACCGCGCTGGTGTTCAACTCGCGCGAGACGGCCGAGAACCTGAAGAAGTCCGGCGCCTTCATTCCGGGCATCCGTCCAGGCCAGCAGACCGGCGAATACATCGACAAGGTCCTGACCCGCCTGACGGTGTGGGGCGCGCTGTACGTCACCCTGGTGTGCCTGCTGCCGGAAGTGCTGATGTCCCGCTTCAGCGTGCCTTTCTACTTCGGCGGCACCTCGCTCCTGATCATGGTCGTCGTGATCATGGACTTCCAGGCGCAGGTCGCGGCGCACCTGATGTCGCACCAGTACGAAGGCCTGATGAAGAAGGCCAACCTGCGCGGCTACGGCCGCCCGGGCCAGTCGTAAGGAGTTGTTTTGTCATGAAAGTTCGTGCCTCAGTCAAAAAGATCTGCAAGAACTGCAAGATCGTGCGGCGCCGCAGGGTCGTGTACGTCATCTGCACCAGCGACGCGCGCCACAAGCAGCGCCAGGGCTAAAGCTGTAGGTCGGGCTTTAGCCCGACTCTTAAAGCATTGAACAGTTAAGGGTTTTGGTATAAATTTCCGCGCTTTTCGTTCGCGCAAGAGAGCTTCGTAACCATGGCTCGTATCGCCGGCATCAACATTCCGATGAACAAGCACGTCTGGGTGGGCCTGACGTCCATCTTCGGCGTCGGCCGCACACAGGCGCTCAAGGCTTGCGCGGGCGCCGGCATCAAGCCGACGACGATCGTCAAGGATCTGACCGAGGCCGAGGTCGCAGCGCTGCGCTCGCAGATCGGCAAGCTCACGGTCGAAGGCGATCTGCGCCGCGAAGTCTCGATGAACATCAAGCGCCTGATGGATCTTGGTTGCTACCGCGGCATCCGTCATCGTCGCGGCCTGCCGTTGCGCGGCCAGCGTACGCGCACCAACGCGCGTACGCGCAAAGGCCCGCGCAAGGCGGCGGTCAAGATGAACGCCCCTGCGGGCAAAGCGTAAGACCGGCAAGGCGTAACAGGTTTGCAGAGGAACTATGGCTGATCAGAAGCAACAGCAGCAGGGCCAGGCCGGCGGCGGCGCCAAGCCCGGCCGCAAGAAGGTCAAGAAGCACGTCACCGACGCGATCGCGCACGTGCACGCTTCCTTCAACAACACGATCGTCACGATCACCGATCGCCAGGGCAACACACTGTCCTGGGCGACGTCGGGCGGCTGCGGTTTCCGCGGCTCGCGCAAGAGCACGCCGTTCGCCGCGCAGGTCGCCGCCGAGAAGGCTGGCATGGCTGCGCAGGAGCACGGCGTGAAGATGGTCGAAGTGCGCGTCAAGGGTCCCGGCCCGGGCCGCGAGTCGGCCGTGCGCGCGCTCAATGCCTGCGGCCTGAAGATCACCAACATTTCCGACGTCACGCCGATCCCGCACAACGGCTGCCGCCCGCCGAAGAAGCGGCGGGTGTAGAGGAAGATTCATGGCTCGTTATCTCGGTCCCAAATGCAAGCTGTCGCGTCGTGAAGGAACGGACCTGTTCCTGAAGAGCGGCGTCAAGCCGCTCGAGTCGAAGTGCAAGCTCGAAGTGCCGCCGGGCGGCATCAAGGGCGAGCGCCGCGGTCGGCTTTCCGACTACGGCGTCCAGCTGCGCGAGAAGCAGAAGCTGCGCCGCATGTACGGGGTACTTGAAAGACAGTTCCGGAATTACTACATCAAGGCTTCGGGACGGCCCGGCGCGACAGGCGCAACACTCCTGCAGCTGCTGGAAGCCCGGCTCGATAACGTGGTCTACAGGATGGGTTTCGCAGCGACGCGCAACGAGGCGCGCCAGCTGGTCAGCCATCATGCGATCACGGTGAACGGAGAAAAGGTGACCATCGGCTCGTACCAGTGCAAGGCGGGCGATGTGGTTGCGGTGCGTGAGAAGGCGCAGAAGCAGCTGCGCATTCAGACAGCGCTGCAGATCAAAGCCCAGGTCGGGTTCCCGGCGTGGGTCGAAGTCGACGAGAAGAAATTCACCGGCACGTTCAAGCAGCTGCCCGACCGCGAAGAGATTCTGCCCGACATCAACGAGAACCTCGTCGTCGAGCTGTATTCGAAGTAGTCGTTTCTTTGGCTCTGCGGTGTTACCGCTGTAACGAGGCGGGCACGCGCAGTTCTCAACCGCTACACAAGCAGGTGATTCCTCCATGCAGGCATCCGTTGGCGAATTCCTGAAGCCGCGTGTCGTCAAAGTAACCCCGACCACCGCCAAGCAGGCGAAGGTCGTGATCGAGCCGTTCGAGCGTGGCTTCGGCCACACGTTGGGTAACGCGCTGCGGCGCGTGCTGTTGTCCTCCATGCCCGGTTGCGCAATCACCGAGGCAGAGATCGACGGCGTCCTCCACGAGTACACGAGCATCGAAGGCGTGCAGGAAGATGTGGTCGACATCCTGCTGAACCTCAAGCAGGTCGCGATCCGTCTGAACGCTCGCGAAGAGACGCAGCTGCGTCTCCACAAGAAGGGCCCGGGCCCGGTCACCGCCGGCGACATTCAGCTCGACCACGACGTCGAAGTGCTGAACGGCGATCTCGTGATCGCGAATCTGACGAAGGCCGGCGAGCTCAACATGACGCTCAAGGTCGAGCGCGGCCGCGGCTATCGCCCGGCAGTGCAGCGCGCGAACTTCGAAGAGTCCAGCGGCCCGATCGGCCGGCTGCAGCTCGACGCGTCGTTCAGCCCGATCCGCCGCGTCACGTACACCGTCGAGAGCGCGCGCGTCGAACAGCGCACCAACCTCGACAAGCTGATCCTCGACATCGAAACCAACGGCACGATCGACGCCGAAGAGGCGATCCGTCGCGCCGGCGCGATCCTCAAGGACCAGCTCTCGGTGTTCGTCGACCTGCAGGGCCAGGACGAGGGCGCCGCCAAGGCCGCCGAGCAGCAGTTCGATCCGATCCTGCTGCGTCCGGTGGACGAGCTCGAGCTCACGGTGCGCAGCGCGAACTGCCTCAAGGCCGAGAACATCCACTACATCGGCGACCTGGTGCAGCGGACCGAAGTCGAGCTGCTGCGCACGCCGAACCTCGGCAAGAAGTCCCTCACCGAGATCAAGGAAGTGCTCGAGAGCCACGGCCTGTCGCTCGGCATGCGCCTGGACAACTGGCCGCCGGTCAGCCTCAAGCGCGACGACGATCGGGATGTGATTTAAGAAGAGTAAAGAACGATGCGTCACCAACTTTCCGGCCGCCAGCTGAGCCGCAACGCCCCGCACCGCTGGGCCATGCTTCGCAACATGGCGGCGTCGCTCCTGCGTCACGAGACGATCCGCACGACCGTGCCGAAAGCGAAGGAGCTGCGTCGCGTCGTCGAGCCGCTCATCACGCTCGGCAAGGACGACAGCGATGCCAACCGCCGTCGCGCGTTCGCGCAGCTGCGCGACGCCGAAGTCGTGGTGAAGCTGTTCGAAAGCCTTGGGCCGCGGTTCAAGGAGCGTCCGGGTGGTTATACGCAGATCCTCAGAATGGATCCGCGGCCGGGTGATTCGGCACCGATGGCGCTGATGCGGTTGATGGATCAGCCGGAAGCGACGGCTGAAGCGGCTGTGCCGGCGGGCGAGGAGACCGAGACGAAGAAGGCTGCGGCGCCGAAGAAGAAGGCGGCTGCCAAGAAGGTGTCGCCGAAGAAGAAGGCTGTCGCCAAGAGCGCGGAAGAAAAGGCCGCGAAGAAGGCGAAGGCGACTGAGAGGAAGGAGGCCAAGGCCAAGAAGGTCGAGGCGCGCGCTGCTCACGCCAAGAGCCACAAGAAGGCTACGCCGAAGAAGAAATCTTCCAGCGCAAAGAAGTCTTCGAAGAAGTAACGGTAGGTCGGGCTTCAGCCCGACTCTCGCGAGACGAAAAAGGCCGGGCTCTGCCCGGCCTTTTGCTTTATCTACCGTCCGCAGGCTCCGGACGGTTTCCAGTCAGAGGGTATGCCTCTCTGCTGAGCCGAGTCATGGATGACCAGGGCAAACGCGCGCCGGAGCGTCGTCCCGGTGACGTTCAATTCCATTGGAATGTTCGGTGGCACCGTCATGGTTCCTCCGGCCTGAGCCCTGTCGGCGCCAGCCGGAGTCTCCAGACACTGCTCTCCCGTCAGCACGTACCAGCCTTCGGGGCCCGGGTGTGTATGCACCCGCGAATTGTCGCCGGGCCGCATGACGGCGTAAGAGAGAACCGCGGCGTAGCTCTTTGCTGCGGGAAGCTGCAGTGGTCCGATGACCGCGATTGCTTCACCTTGCCGCGGAGCGGTGTTTCGCGGGCCGAATTCAGAGAGCCACGCTCGCCCATCTTCCTCTACCACGATTCCAGTCGCACTCTTCGCCGCCTCCGCAGCCTGCCTGCTGGGGAACGCGTGTAAATGCCAGTAGACGGATGCTTCGCTGAAATGAAGTCCGGTCACTACGCCGACGTTGAAGCAGCCAAACTCCGGTCGCTTTTCGCCGCGCGGCACGTCCACGCAGGCAATTTCAGTCAAGTGCTCGTGTCCGCTGGTGCCGGACACTTCAGCCCGCACGTGGCCGGTTGCCACGAGCTGGACTGCGACCAGCAACGGTACGAGTGCCCCGATGAATGGAGTTCTGGCCATGTTCGATCCCCCCGGAATGTTCTCGAGCGCAGAGAGGGTGTATGACAGATTGGCGCTCGTGCCACCAGCTTTCATTTCCAGGGCCGCCGGTCCTCGCTCTCCTTCATCCTCGGTAGCGCTGGAGCGGTAGCGCTGGAGCTTGCGCCAGCTTCCAGCGCTCACATGCCCTGCAGCACGAAGCGCACTGCATAGTTCCCCTCGTGACACGCGAATTCGAAGAGCGTCTCGCCTGAGCGACGCAGGTGATTGCGGCCCATCCACGGTGTCGTGTGCCAGGGTCAATTGCACGTGGGAGCTGCTGACAATCGACCGCTTGCGTCCACACCATCTGCCGCTGGCCGGTCGTGCAGTTTCAGCAAACGTGCGTCTCTACTCGACTGCATAGCTGAGCTGCAAAAAGTACGTGCGGCCGAGCAGACGATACGTCTCCGGATACGTGTTCGCGGCGCCGCTGCTGAGAAAAGGCGGATCGCGATCAGTCAGGTTGTTGATGCCGGCGCGGATGACGATTCCGCTCCATTGATAGGAGGCCTCGACGTCCTGATAGACCACTGATGCGATGTCGTGGCAGTAAGGCTCGAACTCCTGCGTCCGCGCGCACTCCACGTACGAGCCTATCCACTGCAACGCGTACCCCGCGTTCCACGCCGCTCGTGTCCAGCTCACTCCGCCGAGTCCGCGCCATTCCGGGAGGGCGTGCCCGAAGTTTGCGCGGCCCAGGCGGTCGAGCGAGCTGCCGCCTTCGAACACCTGCTGGTCGTGACGGAGCAGATTCGTCACGAGCGCGTTCACGGTGAACCCGCCAGCGCGCGTCGCAAAAGCGAGCTTGGCGGCGACATCGATGCCCTCGACCGTGACGAGCCCGTAGTTGCTGAGTCGCGCGTCGACGCTGCGGATCGAGCCATCGGCGAAGCGCTGGATCTTTGCGCATGCGACTGCTGTGCCGTGGTCTGCGCACTCGCTCAGGATCGCGAAGTCGTTCGGGTCCTCGACGAAGCGGTCGAGCCGCGTGCGAAAAACATCGACGCTTGCCTGCCACGCGACGGTTCGCGGCGAACGAAACTCCACGCCCGCGTCGAACGAATAGCCCTGTTCCGGTTTCAGGTCCGTGTTGCCGCCCTCGTAGAGGAGGTAGGTGCCGTTCAGCGACTGCACATAGCTGCCTCCGGGGACGCCGTTGGCCGCGCAGTTGGCCTGCTGTTCGGGTGTCGGTGAGTTTCCGCACGGGTCTTCGAACTGGAATGACTGCTCGGAGACTTGCGCCTGGTAGAGCTCGTTGAGCGTCGGCGCGCGAAACAGGGTTGCATAGTCCGCGCGCACCGCCCACGAGCGCGACAGGTCCCAACGCAGACCTGAATGCCAAGTCGTGTGCGTGCCGAAGGTGCTGAAGTCGGAGAGGCGGCCGCCGAGCGTAGCGTCGAGACTTCCCAAAGCGGTTTGCGCGTCGAGCAGCGGCAGTCGCATCTCTGCGTAGCCTTCGCGCGCCTCGAACGAGCCTCCGGGAGTGTCCGCCGCGAGGGGCAAGCCCACGGTTCCGCCGAGTCGTTGCGGATCATATCGATAAGCGCCCGAATCCCGGCGGAACTCACCGCCGAGCGCCCAGAGGATCGCGCCAGCTGACGTGTGTCCCCAGGCGCCATCGAACGCGATATTGGCGAGACGTTGCGAGTAGTAGCCGTCATCGCGCAGCGCGCCGGCCATGTACTCGGCCTGTTCCCGGGTGATCGAGCCGGCTCCGCCGAAAAGATCGATTGGCACGCAACCGTCGATTACCGCGCTCGCAGGCACGATCCCGCTGCCTGGATCGGGTGTTCCGCAGACGATACGGCCCGATGCATCGCGGCCAGAGGCCCCGAGCCCCGTCGTCAATGGTTCGTTCAGCGGCAGCCCGTTTTCGCGAGTGACGGCGTCGGACTCGGAAGTTGCAGCCGACAGCTCCCATCTCCAGTCGCCGATCTCGCCGCGAATCCCGGCCAGCGCCCGCCACATCTCCACGCGCTGACTGAAACTGCGGGTATCCAGTTCCACGAGGCGTCGGAAACCCTCGGAGATGTCGACGCCGAAAGGGTTGTAGAAGTTGTTCGCAGGGATGCTCAGAGGGAAACCGCCCACGAATCCGAACGGGGTCGGTGCGATCTTTTGCGACGACTCACGGTGGCTGAACAGGCCTTCGAAGAACAGTTCGCCGATCCCGCTCAGCGGCTGATTGCCCAGCAGCCACAATGATCCGCGTTCGTTCGGCGTCTGCAGATAAGTGTACGGCGCGAAGTTGAACGTTTCGGTGAAATCGTCCGGGCGCCAGGCGCTCGCTGTCTGGCCAGTGGCGCCGGGCACGCGCAGGTACGGTCCCGCGGGCAACCCCAGCGCGTTGCCGTCAGGCACATCGAAGCGACCATCGGGAATCGTGAACGAGCCCTCCGGCACGCGAGTACCGTCGGGGCTCGCGACCCCAAGCGGTATGGCCGAGTATTCGCGCGCCGCCTGCGAGACACCCTTCTGATTCACGTAGTCTGCGCCGACCATCCACCGTCCCTGACCGATGCCGCCGCCAACGAGTGCCTGCGCACGGGTGATGGCGCCGTCGCCGCGCTCGGTTTCGGAGCGCTGCACGCCGATCTCGACGCCCTTGAAATCTGCGCGCGTGATGACGTTGACGACACCGCCGATCGCGTCCGCGCCGTAAACGGCGGAGGCGCCGGTCGTGAGCACTTCGACGCGTTCGATCATCGACAGCGGCAGCGAATCGATATCGACGGACGAGTCCGCGCCGATGCCGCCGTTGGGGAGTCGTCTGCCGTTCAGTAGCGTAACCGTGCGCTGTGGTTCGAGTCCGCGGAGGTCGATTCGCGTCGATCCGTCGCCGAGCGCATTCACATTGGTGTTGTCGGGGGACCCCGTGTTGTAAGGCAGGGTCTGCAGCACCTTGCCAAGCGAGTCGTTGCCGCCGCGCGTGAGCTGTTCCTTCGTCAACACAGTAACGGGTCCCGTGGTTTCGCCGGGGTCGGCGCGGATTCGCGAACCGGTTACGACCACCGTCTGCAACGTATCGCTCTCCGCAGCTGCCGCGGCTTGCGCAACTGCGGGCATGAGCGTAACGAGCAGGGCGTGAGCGTGGCGCATGGCCTAGGAGCTCCGTTTCGGTACCTCGCCTTTGCGTCGCATCTGTTCGAGCAACGCGCGCTGTTCGGCGCGGTACGTCCTCGCTTGTTCCGTCAACGCCTGGAACCGCGGGTCGCCCCTGAAGCGCGCATAGAGCGGATCCAGCTCGGCGAGGTACCACCAACGATAGTACCTGCGCATCTTCTGTGCGATGGCCAGTTGCGCGAGCGCGCGTTCGTCGTCGCCCAGCACCGCGAATGCGGCGGCGCGCTCCCGGCTGAGCCAGTTCTCGGCCCGCCCGACCGATTCGGTGTCGAGCTGCGCGAGGATGGCGGTGGCGAGATTGCGCCCGCGCTGCGTCTCGCCCGCGAGCACCAGCGTGTGCGCGTACACCAATCCAAGGCTGCGAGTCCACATTCGCGGCTCACCGCCCTCTGACCCGCTCGCATACTCCGCTTCGAGGATCTTGAGGGCGGACGCGTGGTCGCCCGTCGCCATTGCGTCATCCCGGAGCGCTTCACACATCGGACACGCTGGCCCGGTTTCCGAGCCGAGACTCGTCCCGCCGAGGCTCCTCACCAGGTCTGCTGCCCGTCGCGGATTGCGCTCGTACTGGGCGATCTTGACCAGTCCGCCGACATGGTCGGGGTCAGGGAGCGGACGCAGCACCGCCTTTGCCGCAGCGGGATCTCCGACATCGAGATACATCGTCGACGCCAGCGTGTCTCCCTCTCCCTCGGGATCCCGCGCCAGCGCGTCTTCGACCAGGCGGATGCCTTCCGCAAGCTCGCCGCTGTACTCGTACTTTGATAGCGCGAGCTGGACGAGCGCCGGGCGGTAGCCGGGGCTGATCGTCAGCGCCTCGCGCACCAGGCGATCGTGACCGGCCACATCGCTGCGGCTGACCATGAGAAAGAAGGCCTGCTCGAGGTAAAGGTCGGGCATCAAGGGATCGAGCTGGCGCGCGCGCTCGATCATTTGGATCGCTTCGCCTCGGCGATACTGGCCGAACAGGAAACGCGCAAACCAGCGATATCCGTCCGCATAACTGGGGGCAAGCTCGAGGCCCTTGCGAAACAGCTCCTCGGCTTTCGCCGGATCCCGGTACCTGATCGAGAACGCGCGCTCGACCCACGCTTCGCCCAGCGCAGGGTCCAGTTCCAGAGCGCGGTCGACCGACTTGATGCCTGCAACCGCGAGCCGCTCGTCGTCGCCTGCAAACCCAAGCTGTGCCTGGCCCAGCGCCAGGTAGGCTCGCGCGAAGCTCGGATCGATAAGGGTCGCGCGCCTCAAGAGCTCGATACTGCCCTTGGCATCGGCAACCCGTTCACTCGATAGCACCTGCAGTCCGCGAATATAGAGCTCATACGCCTCCAGGTTGAGCGCCGGCGCAGCACCCTTGTTCGCGGCAGGGTCGGTTCCGAGGCGCATCGCGTGCGCGACGCGCTGCACGATCTCTTCGCAAAGCGAGGCTGCACGTGTCGCCGGGCCATCGAGCGCCGTCGACAAGAGCTGCGCGCCCGACGCGGCATCGATGACCTCGATGTCCGTACGGATCTGGTCGCCCGCGCGTGCGGCACTTCCCTGCAACAGAAAGCGTGCGTGAACCTTCTGATCCAGCTCGCGCGCATCGAGATGCGCATTGGGCAGATGTGCCAGCGACTCGCTCGCGATCACCAGGACGCCTTTGCGCGCCGCCAGCCGCTTGCGAACAACGTCTGCTATGACCAGCGCCACTGTTTCGTTCGCTTCGCCCGGAGTGGCGGCGCGAAAAGGCAGCACGGCAATCGTTCGACGGTCGAGTGACGAGGAGACGGCGGGCACCGACGATAGTTGACTTGCAGGCGTCGATTCGTGACGGAGCGCGAGCACGGTGAGACCGGCAATCAGCAACAACGCAATGGATGCCCCCGCATACCAATAGGTTCGCCGCGGCTCGAGGATCGGTGCAGTCGCCGTCGGCGCCGGCGTCGGGACCGGATCGATCGCGCCGATGAACCTGTACCCCTTGCGCGGCACGGTTTCGACATAGCGGGGCGTGTCGACGTCATCCTGCAGTGCGATTCGCAGCTTGCGCACTGCCGAATTCAGTCCGGTGTCGTAATCGACCACACCCTTCGGCCACAGGCGCGCGATCAGCTGCTCGCGGGTCACCAGCTCGCCGGGTTGATCGAGCAACGCCTCGAGGATTTGCAGCGGTTGATCCTGCAGGCGGATCCGGCGCCCGTCCTTCGCAAGCTCCCCCGAATCCAGGTGCAGCACCCAGCCGTCAAAGCGGATCGTAGGCGGCATAGCACGGGCTCAGACGCGGATCAGAAACAAAACAGAGATCGACCACCGCCTGACTATGGAGCCGCGCGGCCGACGCGTCCAGCTTCACCCACGCAAGTCGAGAGCGAGTCCCAACTCAACAGGAGATTGCCATGAACACTTTCACCAGCCTCGCCAGCAGCGCATTGCTCGGTCTCTTTCTGAGCTCCGCTTACGCGGACGACGCGCCGAAATCGTTGACGGTGCAGTTTGCGGATCTGGATCTGAGCAAGGATGCAGGTGTCGCACGTCTGTTCGACCGCCTCAAAGGCGCCGCCAGGAAGGTGTGCAGCGCACACAGCGGTGGAACGACGCTGCGAGATCAGGAGCATTACGCAGCGTGCGTCCAGTTCGCTCTGTCGACCGCGGTGGCCCGGGTCGACCGTCCGGAGCTGACCGAGTACGTGGTCGCTCTGCATTCCGCCGAAAAGAAGGCAACGACGAAGGTCGCGAGCCGTCGCTGAGATGTGGTCAGCCCGGCGCTGCGACGCCGGGCTGATTGCGGCAGGCGGCGGATGTGAGAACGCGTCCGCCGCTCGCTCACGTTCAGAACCGGTAGCCGACGCCGACTTGCGCGTGGATCGCTGGATTGCGAACGTTGAATTTCAGATGCGGCTCGCCGCTTGGATGGACATCGGCGTAGCCGTACGTCGCGGCAACCTCACCCACGATCGACCATCGCGGACCCAGCTCGAATGCGACGCCGACGCTGCCCACGGCCGCTGCGCCAGCGAGTTCGTACTCGCCGTCGTACGTGACTCCAGCAACTCGCGCTTCGGGATGAGCGATTACCGGACCGAGTCCGAGGCGAACGCGCCAGGGACCCATGGAACAGGCGCGGCCAAGCGTCAGGACGTTGAACCCGTGACTGATCGAGAGAGCCTCCACGTTCGACGGACGATTGCGTAAGTACAGCTTGTGATGCAGCAGCTCGAGCTCCCAGCCGCGATTGTGATCCCAGCGCGTTATTCGCCACGCGTAGTGCAGCGGAGCTTCGAAGCCACGGGTTTCATAGTGACCGCCAAACGCGGAGGAAGGAGCCTGTGCATTGTGGATCTGCGTGCGGCTGGACAGATTGTACGCGTCGCCGACCAGCACTTCCGCGGACCACCTCGGATCCGCAGCAACAGCGGTTGGCAAAATGCCGAGTGCGCCTGCAAGGGCGACGGCGCGCACGAATCTCATGCACAGTAATCATTGCGAGGAACCAAGGTTCCGGCGAAACTTGTAGAGAAAGCGGTCTGTCTTGCCGCGCACCGCGGCCTTGAACGCCGGGATCGTGTGATCGTCCTGCGGATTGCGCAGCAAGCTGCTCTCTTCGATGAACTCGAAACCCGCCGCGGTCAGCTCGGCTTTCACAGCCGCCGGGTCGACCCGATGCAAGTCGTCGGTCTTCGCGAACCCGCTGCCATCGGCCGCGGCATGATCCAGCACGACGAACGTGCCACCCGGCTTCAGCGCAGCGAGCAGCGTTGAACTCAGGCGCTTCATGTCCGGCGAGCCCATGAACGGATCGTGGAGATCGTGATAGTTCATCGACGTCCAGATCAGGTCGAGGTTCTGCGGCGGCGCGAGCTGGTCGATCGGCTGCAGCAGCAGGCTGACGTTCGGATAATCGGCGGTGCCCGCAAAACTCTGCACATTCTCCGTGCGCTGCGGCGCAGCCTGGTCCATTTCGGCGGGCTGCAACGCGTAGACCTTGCCTTGCGGGCCGACGATCCTGCTCATGATGCGCGTGAAGTAGCCGTCGCCCGGCATCAGATCGACGACAGTCATGCCAGGCTTCACGCCTGCGAACGCCAGCGACTCGACCGGCTTGCGGCCAGCGTCGAGCGCGCGATCTTCGGCCGGACGCTTCGGATCCGCTACTGCCTGCGCGATGAACGCGGACAGTTTCGTGTCCTTCATCTTCCAGTTCGTTTCCCAGGTCTGGCCGCCATCGCCGGAATACGCGACTTCGAGGCTGCGTGAGTTCGCATCGATCGGCGTGTAGATCTCGCGCACGAGCACGGCCTTGCCGTTCGCGAGCGTATCCTGGCCGAAGAACTCGCCGCGTCCGTTGGTGAAGCCACCGACCAGCGGCTGACTCAAAGTGCCGCTGCCTGGATTGCCATATGCGATGCTCCACTGTCCCGACTTCGGGTTGTAGAGCCGCGGCGACATTGCATCGATGCGACCGGCGGAGCCGGCGATGCGCAGCTCGCCGACGTTGGCGCGGCCGTCCCAGAACGGTCGCACGGTGTGCGTTCCTTCGTACTCGATCCACGTTGTCGATCCGGTCAGCGGCTGCAGCAAGCGCGAAACGTGGGTGTGCCATTCGCCGAATGCGAAATCGAAGTCGTGCTGGCCGTCGCGTACGTCCGCAGCCGACGCTTGCAGACAGACGGTCACGGCGCACAGGAACAGACAGATGAATCTCATCGTGACCTCGAGTAGTTGTTGATCCAGTTGACTTCCCACGTCCTGCCGCCGTCCTGCGAGAACGCCTGTTCGGAGCGCGCCGAGTCTGCGTCGACCGGGAGGAATGCGAAGCGCACCAGGATCAGGCGGTCCCGATACGGCTCGACGCTGTAGAACTCGCCGCGGCCGTCCTTGAACCCGCCGGTCATCGGCGTGCCGAGCGTGCCTTGATCACTGCGCGCGAAGTGCATCGTCCATTGCCGCGTCTGCGGGTTGTAGAGACGCAGCGATAGCAGCTCGATCTGTCCCGACTCGCCGCGCGCAGTGACTTCAGCGAGGTTGGCGCGGCCGCCCCAGATCTTGCGAACCGCGACCTTGCCGTCGAGCTGTTCCCACTCCGTCGACCCGGTGAGCGGCTTCTTCAGGCGCGAGGCGCGCAACGTCCAGGTGCCGAAATCGAAATCGAAGTCGTGCGCGCGCGCAGCATCGCCCGCCGGCGTCGCAGCGACGGCCGGCGGCTCAGCGCGCTCGAACTTCATCAGCCAGTTCCGCTCCCAGGTCTTGCCGCCGTCGGGAGAGAACGATTGTTCGAAACGCGACGAACGCGGAGTGATCTCGCTGAAGCTGTTACGCGCCAGGATGCTGCGCACGCCGAACACTTCGTGATCGAAGAAGTCGCCGCGACCGTTCCTGAACTCGCCGATCATCGGCGTGGTGAGAGCGCCATCGTCGCCGCCAGCCCAGTTCAGGTTCCATTGTTGCGATCGCGGGTTGTACAGGCGCAGGCCCATGCCCTGGATGCGCCCAGCCGGGCCGGTTACGTCAAGCTCGAGCAGGCTCGCCTTGCCGCCCCAGACTTCGCTGACGACGGAGGTGCCGTCGTACTCGAGCTGTTCGGTCGAGCCACTCAACGGGTGCGTGAGGCGCACGACGTGCATCTTCCAGGCGCCGAAGTTGAAGTCGAAGTCGCGCTCGGCGGGGTGCGCCACAGGCGCCGCCAGGCATCCCGCGGCAAGCAACGTAATCAATCCGCCGATTCTGCTCATGGCCATCCTCGAATTGCGAGGCGATCATGAGAGCGCAGTAGGCTGGAGGCGATCCAGACGCGCGCATCGAGTTCGTCCGCGCCATCGACGAATCCGTCCCAAACGGCACTGCCGGCCGTTCGCGCGCTGCGCAGAGTGCGGTAAGCTGCGAACGCCTCATGAGTCGCAGCACTCGCGCAATGATCCTGACGATCGCGACGCCGTTCTGGCTGTACGTGATCCTTTCCGACGTGTTCTACACGTACAGCATGCAAGTCAACGTAGCGCGCGTGACCGACGCGGCCGTCTTCGCGCCATGGGGCGAGCGGGTGTTGCAGCATGTGCTGCTATTCCCGCTGCTCGTGGGATGCTTCTGGGCATCGCTGCGGGTGGGCTGGCGGCCCCTGCGATCAATCTTTATTCAGTTGTTGCTGGCTGCAGCGTTCGCTGCGTCGTCGTATTGGGCGATGGAGCTTGCGGACCGGATCTTTCGCGGCTTGCAGCTTCTGTCGCATCCGCCGAGTGCCGTCAACGACGCTACGGCGATGGGCCCGCTGTGGCTGGCAAGTACCATCAAGTTCGCGCTGACGTATGGTTTCGGACTGGCGCTCGTGACTGGCTTCGCGATCTACCGTCGCTTTCATGAGTCGCAGCTGCGTGTCGCTGAGCTCGAGCGAGAATCGAATGCGGCGCGACTCGCGGCGCTGCGGATGCAGCTCTCGCCGCACACGCTGTTCAATCTGCTGCACACGATTCGGGGGCAGATCGATTGGCAACCGAAGCTCGCACGATCGATGGTCGTGCAGCTGGCGGACCTGCTGCGTCAGCTGCTCAACGCCGGGCAGCGGGATTTCTCGCCGCTCGCGGGGGAGTTGAAGTTCGTCGGGCTGTATCTGGAATTGCAGCAGCGACGGTTCACGGATCGGCTGAGCGTGGTCTTGCCGGATGTGGCCTCGCAGACACAGGTATGGGTGCCGAGCTTGATCCTGCAGCCGTTGGTGGAGAACGCGGTCGCGCACGGACTCGCGGGGCATGATGAACCTGTATCGATCCGAGTCGAAACGGCGCTGACACCGCAGACGTTGACGCTGCGTGTCGTGAACACGATGGCAGCCGGCAAGAGCGCCGGTCAGGACGGCATCGGTCTGCGCAACGTGCGCGAGCGGTTGCAGGTGCAGTTCGGCGATCAGGCCGCGCTCAGCGCCGGGCCGATCGATGCGAGGACATGGGTCGCTGAAGTGCGGATGCCTGTGTTGCGCGAGATTGCAATGCCGAGCCAGGAACGCGTCGCGTGATGGACGTCATCATCGTCGATGATGAACCCGCTGCACGTCGCGCGCTGCGTGAGTCCTGCGAGGGCGAGTCGGATCTGACGGTGATCGGCGAATACGCCGACGCGCGGAGCGCACTGGCCGCGATTCATCGGCACCCACCACACCTGCTGTTCCTCGACATCCAAATGGACAGCATGTCCGGTATGCAGCTCGCACGCGAACTGGATCCGGCGACGTTGCCGTTGATCGTATTCGTGACCGCGTACGATCACTACGCGCTCGAAGCGTTCGAAGTCAGCGCGACGGACTATCTGCTGAAGCCGTTCGATGAGGACCGCTTTCACGCGATGATCGAGCGAGTCCGCCGTCGTCACAGCGTGCGGACGCCAGCGGATCGACAAGCCGAACTGAACGCGTTGCTGGCATTGCGGCCGCGACTGCTTGCCGATGCCGGCAATCGAATGCAGATGGTCGACGTCGCCCAGATCGAGGTCGTCGTGTCCGACCGCAACTACGTGATGCTGCGAGTAGGGAAGGACACGCTGCACGCGCGGAGCACGCTGCAACAGGCAGAGGAGGCGATTCGCTCACAGCCGATGCTGCGGATCAGCCGCTCGTGCATCGTCAATATCAATCACGTGCGCGAGGTCAACCGCACGCTGCGCGGAGATTTCGTGCTCGTGCTGAGCGGCGGTACGACCGTGTCGAGCAGCGAGGGCTATCGCGACAAGGTGCGCGCGCACCTGGAAAAGCTGACGATCAAGGGACGATAACCATGTGGACGCACGGTGATGATGACATCACCCCAGTGCCCTGCGCTGGCGAGCGCCTGCCGCGACCTTCTCCCGCTTCACGTGCTCTTGTTTAACCCAGGCTGCCAGCGGGCTCACGATCCGCAGCCAGCCGCGCCGTGATTCGACGATCTGCACCGGAGTTCCGCGCGCGAGCGTTCCGAGCACGGTGGCCGACGTCGAAGGCTCGGCCCTTGCGTTGAGTAGCGATGCAGTGACTACGCCGGCTGCGAGGTCAGCGGCGCCTTCTTCGTTGCGATGTGTGCCGAGCAGGCGATCGCGCAGGCGGTCGAGCGGGAATGCCGGGCCGGGGTCGGTCTTGCGTCCCGGCGTAATCTCTTCGTGCCCCACGATCAGCTTGATTTCGTAGGTGCCGATGAGCAGCGCGCACAGCTCGAATACCTTGTCGATCTGCGTCTCCGTATAGGCGTGCCACCACGTTGCAGTGGATTCATTGCGGTGCACGGCCTGCACTGCATCCGTCCTGGCGACCGGCTTCATGAACCAGGTCACGAAGTCGCCCGATGCCGTCTGAGTGAGGCGGCCGGCGTTGTCGATCTCGATCCCGATCGCAAAGCGGTTGAAGCCCGTGCGCCCCTGAAAGCTGCTGATGCCGGCGTGCCAGGCCACCGTGTCGAAAGGCACGAGCTGCACGATCCTGCCGTCACGCCCGACGACGACGTGTGCGGACGCCTTCGAGGCCGGATCGCTCAACGAGCGAACGGAGGACTCCAGCGAGGCGCCGGCCGTGAAATGGATGACCAGCGTGTCCGCGCCCGGGGCCTTGAATGCTCCGCCATGGTTCGGCGAGGGCTGGAACGCCGTTTGATCGCCCGTGAGCTTGTTGTTCGCGATTTTCATGACGCACGACTCCTGTGTGCCTGCAGGAGGCTGTCGAGCACTGCGCGTGTTGTCCATCGGCTCAATGTCTTAGTGGGAGCGCTCCTGTAACACCTTCGCTGCCTGTTCGTCATTAAGGGATGAAGATACTCACGATGCTGTTGCTTGCGGCGATCTTTGCGACCAGCGCGGTAGCAGCCGGCGCGACTCCGCGGCCTTCGTTCGATCGCAAAGCATGGCGCGATGACTACGCCACGCTCAAGCGCGAGCTCGAGCATTCGTACTCGCACCTGGCGTGGGTGGCGAGCCCTGCGAGTGGTGTCGATCTGCCATCGCTCGAGCGTCGCACGCGTCTGGCGCTCGAAGCCGCTCGATCCGACGCGGATGCAGCCGCGGCGCTCGTGAGTTTCGTGGCGGGCTTTCACGATGGTCATTTCGGGCCCGCGGTCACTCCGGAACCGACTGGCGCAGGTCCGGAGCCACCGTCACGCGCATCTGACAGCGACGCGGGCACCGCATGTGCTGCATTCGGCTATGCTCCGGTCACGCGCATCGGCTTCTCGCTGCCGTTCGAATCTCTCGAAGGGTTCAGAATGCAGTCGGACGGCATCTCGCGCGCTTTTCGGAGTGCCACGATCGCAGTCGGCCTGCGGCACTTGGGACTGGTGCGTATCCCGAGGTTTCGGCCTGCAGAGTATCCGACCATTTGTGCTGCCGCGTGGTCGAAGTTGCACGCCGCCGGTGCGACACCTTCAGCTTCGGACATTCAGGACGTCATCGACGTTGAGTGGCTGCGCGAGCTCGGAGAGCGCCTTGCTGCGTTTCGCACAGACCACGTCGACGCCATTCTCGTGGACATCGGTGGCAATGGCGGCGGCAACGATGTCGGCGAGTGGTCGCCGCGGTTGTTCACATCACGCGAGGTTCACTCTGCGCCGCTTCTCATGCACACCGGTCCGCTCGGCGCAAAGTACATGGACGAGCAACTGCAAGGGCTGAACGACGCACTCGCGGCGCACGCGGGCGAAGCGAAGATCGAATCGGCGCTCCGCCCCGCGGTCGACGCCTTCGAGCGTCGCAAGCACGCTTCGTCGTCGCAGCAGCCATGCGATCTGTCCTGGGTGTGGCGGGAGCAGCGCAGCTTCGATCCGGCAAAGTGTTCCGGCTTGGTCGACGCTGGCTTCGCGAGCGGCGCGGTAGACTATCTCGCGCCGGGCAGTTTGCCTGCGGATGCGGCCGCAGCGCTGTACTGGCCGAGTATCGTGGATCCCATGCGCGGCGCGTGGAACGGGCCGGTCTATCTGCTCACGGATTCAGGAACGGCATCGGCCGCGGAGATGTTCGCGGCACTGATGCGCGACAGCGACATCGCGAAGACCGTCGGCGTTCGCACGCTCGGTCTCGGCTGCGGCTCGATGGTGGAATCCGTACCGCTGACGCTGCCGCACTCGCGTCTGTCGTTTCGCGTGCCGAACTGCGTGCGCTTGCGTGCCGACGGTACGGATGAAGTCGCCGGGATCTCGCCCGATCTGCCCGTGTTGCCAGTCGCGAATGAGAGCGCACGTGCGCGAGCGGCGCGCGTTCTGACCGTCGTCGATCAGGATTTGCGTCGCTGAAGCAGCGTCAGCAGGATCAGCCCGCCAAGGACCAAGGCTGCGAACGAACCGCCCATGAAGATCGCGCCAGGCCCTGTCGTTTGCGCTTGCGGGTGGTTGACGAGCCAGGCGTAGTACGCCGTGATGAATGAGTTGTACGACGCGTGCAGCAGAATGCACGGCCACAGCGAGCGGCACCGCTCGTACAGCCAGCCGGCAACGATGCCGATCACCAGCGCGGTCGCCAACTGATACAGGTTGAGATGCGCGATGCCGAACAGCGCCGCCGACCACAGGATTGCAAAGGTGCGCGAGTAGCGCCGCAGGAAACCGCGCAGGATCACACCGCGAAACAGCATCTCTTCGAGCACCGGCGCGACCACACACGCGAACAGGATCGGCACGACACCCGGCGCCATCTGCTCCTCGAAGCGCGCGATGTCGTCGGGCGTCATTGGAAACAGCCACTGGATGATCGTGTTGCCGGCGCCGGCCAGAAACACCAGCCCCGGCACCAGCAACAGAATCGGCACGGTCACCAGCGTCATCGTCGCAACGACCGTGTGCCCCGCCGGATGGAACAGTGCGCGATAGTTGATGCGCTTGTACGCCATCAGGCCGACGAACAGGATGCCGTTGCCGACCACGGTGATGAAACCGTAGACATCCGCATCATTCACGCCGTCGAGCAGGTCCGCATCGAACACTGCGGCCGCGACGAACAGCTCGATTGCCATCAGCAAGGCAATGAGCAGCAGCGCCTGGATGGCGCTCGGAAACGTCGGGTGTTCCTCGCTCATTTCTGCGCGGACGCGGGGGCTTCGAGGCCCTTGCTGTACAGCACGCGACCGTCCGGGGTGACGAGGATCGCGTCGACGTCGTCGAGGCGGTTGTAGATTTCGAGCGCGCGCTCGGGACCGAGCACGAACGCGGTCTTCGACAGGCCGTCGGTCCGTGTCGCCGTCGGTCCGATGATCGTCGCGCTGCGCACCTTGCTGGCCGAGTGTCCCGTGCCGGGATCGATGATGTGGTGATAGCGCACGCCGTCTTCGTCGAAGAAGCGCTCGTAGTCGCCCGAGGTGGAGATCGCCGCGTCCTCCAGCGGAATGCGCGCGATCACTTCGTCCTTGCGGTCCGGGTGCCGGATGCCGACCACCCAGGGCTTGCCGAGGCGGTCGCCGATGATGCGGCTGTCGCCGCCGGCCGTGACCAGCGCGTGTTTGATGCCGCGCTTTTGCAGGATTGCGATGCCGCTATCGACGGCGTGGCCCTTGGCGATGCCGCCGAGATCGATGCGCACGCCGGGCTGCGTGAAGTGAACCGTGTGCTGTGCCGTATCGAGCTCGACGTGCCGGTAGTTCACGCCCGGCAAGGCCGCCTTGATCTGCTCTTCGCCGGGGCGGACGTGGTGGCGGAAGTCATAGAGGTACCCGACGCTCGCATAGGTGATGTCGAAGGCGCCGTCGGTCGCGCGCGAGTACTCCAGCGCCGTGGTCAACAGGTCGAACAGCTCGGGCGAGATCTTCACCGGCCCCTGTGCGGCGCGCGCGTTGACCATCGAGACTTCGCTGGTCGGCTTGTACGTGCTCATCGACTCGTCGATCCTCCGCATGTCAGCGAGCACGGCTTCGATCGCGGCCTGACCCTGGGCCTTGTCGTCGGCCCACAGCTCGACTGCGATGCGCGTGCCCATGATGCCGTTTTCGACCCGTTCGACCCATTCGGCGGCGGCCAGTCCGGGCGCCAGCAGGCACAGCAGTGCGACGCAGAGTTTCATGTACGTATGGTAAGGCAGGTCGGCGCTTTCGGTATCATCGCGCCCATGGAGCAATTCGACGTAGTCGTCATCGGCAGCGGTCCGGCGGGCGAGGGCGCCGCCATGACCGCGGCCAAGCATCACAAGAGCGTCGCGCTGATCGAGCGCTATTACGAAGTCGGCGGCGGCACCACTCATTGGGGCACGATCCCGAGCAAGGCGCTGCGACACGCCGCCAAGATCCTGCACGACGTGCGCCGCAATCCGCTGTTGCGCGAGTTCAGCGACGGTTCGAGCCTGACCTTTCCGAAGCTGCTGTCGACGGCGAACAAGGTCATCGACACTCAGGTCGCAACTCGCCACCGCTTCTACGAGCGCAATCGCGTGCCGATCTACTCCGGCGAGGCGTCGTTCGTCGATGCGCACACGCTCGAGGTGCAACCGGCGAACGGCAAGCCGGTGCGGCTGGCCGGGAAGTACATCGTGATTGCCGCCGGCTCGCGGCCCTACCATCCGCCCGACATCGACTTCACGCGTCCGCGTATCTGCGACAGCGATACGATCCTGCGCTATGGCGAGCATCCGTTCTCGGTCACGATCTACGGCGCCGGCGTCATCGGCTGCGAGTACGCATCCATCTTCGTGAACCTGGGCGTCAAGGTAACGCTGGTCAACACGCAGGACCGGCTGCTGTCGTTCCTCGACGACGAGATCGCCGAAGCGCTGTCGTATCACCTGCGCGAGCAGGGCTGCGTCATTCGCCACAACGAGCAGTTCAAGGAGCTCGAAGCACGTGAGCGCGACGTGGTGCTGCACCTGGAGTCGGGGCGCAAGATCAAGTCCGACGTGCTGCTGTGGGCGAATGGCCGCACCGGCAACTCCAACGCACTCAAACTGGAGAACGCCGGGCTCAGCAGCAATCAGCGCGGACAGATCGCGGTCAATCGTCAGTATCAGACATCCGTGCCGCACATCTACGCCGTCGGCGATATCACCGGTCCGCCGGCGCTGGCGAGCGCGGCGTATGTGCAGGGCTCGCATGCCGTCGAGCACATCCTCGATCCCAACGTGGCGCCGCATCGGCTCGAGATGATCCCGAGCGGCATCTACACGATTCCGGAGATCTCCTCGATCGGCCGCAGCGAGCGCGAGCTGCAGGAGGCGAAAGTGCCGTACGAGGTCGGCCACTGCGCGTTCAAGAACCTGGCGCGCGCGCAGATGACCGAAGAGCGTGTCGGCATGCTCAAGGTCATCTTCCACGCGGAGACGCTGGCGGTGCTCGGTGTGCATTGTTTCGGCGACGGCGCCTCCGAGATCGTGCATATCGGACAGACCGTGATGGCGAGCCGCGACATCAACGACATCCGCTATTTCACCGGGACGACCTTCAACTATCCGACGATGGCGGAGGCGTATCGCGTCGCCGCCTACAATGGCATCAACCGACTGACCTGACTTGTTCAACCACAAAGGGGCCTGCGATGAGCATTGCAAAAGAATTTCGCGAATTTGCAGTCAAGGGCAACGTCGCCGACATGGCGGTCGGCATCATCATCGGCGCAGCGTTCGGCAAGATCGTCAGCTCGCTGGTCAGCGACGTGGTCACGCCGCCGCTCGGCTACGTCATCGGCGGCGTGGACTTCACCAAGCTCGCGGTGACGCTACCGGCGATGCGCGAAGGCGCCGAGGCGGTCACGATCCGCTACGGCGTGTTCCTGCAGGCGCTGTTCGATTTCATCATCGTAGCCTTCGCGATCTTCATGATCGTGAAGCTGATCAACCGCCTGCGCCGCAAGGAAGAAGCGAAGCCAGCCGTGCCGCCGGCGCCGCCCAGGCAGGAAGTGCTGTTGGAGGAGATCAGGGATCTGTTGAAGAGCAGGTAAGAGAGAGTTATTGCTTCTCTACGCCAGCGCTGCGAACGCGTTGCGCGTGAGATTCTCCGGATCGCCGGCCGTGCACGCGACGTTGTCTTCCACACGAATGCCGCCGTACGGGCGGAACTCGTCGACGCGATGCCAATTGATGTGGCGGGCGTGAGCGCTCTTGCGCGCTTCGTCGAGCAGCATGTCGATGAAGTAGAGGCCGGGCTCGATCGTCACCACGAAGCCGGGTTCGAGCGTGCGCGTGAGCCGCAGATTCGGGTGACCTGGCGGAGTGGCCTTGCGGGTGCCGCTGGCATCGACGCTGAAGCCGGAGACATCGTGCACCTGCAGGCCGACCAGATGGCCGAGGCCGTGCGGGAAGAAGACGCCGGACAGTCCGGTCGCCACGGCGTCTGCAGCTGGCAGGGTGATGATGCCGGACTCGTGCAGCAGCGTGGCGATGCGCAGATGCGCATCGAGGTGAAGCTTCGCGTAGTCGACGCCGTTGCGAACCTGCGCGCACAGGTGCAGCTGCAACGATTCCATGCCGGCGATGAGCGCGGCGAAGTCGCCGTCGGCGGCGGCGTAGGTCCGCGTGACGTCGGCCGCGTACGTGTGGAATTGCGCGCCGGCATCGATCAGGAACGAGTGGTGCTGGGCCGGCGCCTCGCGCTCCTGGTGCTGATAGTGCAGCACTGAGGCGTTCGCGTTGAGCGCCACGATGTTCGAGTAGGGCAACTCTCTTTCGGTGTGGCCCGTGGCGCGCACGTACGCCATGTGAATGTCGTACTCGGATTTGCCGGCGCGGAACGCAGCTTCTGCAGCGACGTGTCCGCGCGCAGCAGCGTGTGATGCATGGCGCATGCACTCGATCTCGTAATCCGTCTTGATCGCACGCGGATAGTGGAGTCGTTGCAGCAGCGCCTCGGGGTTGCTCTCGGCGAAGCCCCAGTCCGCGAACTGTTGTTGCCACTCGCCGATGAACGCGCAGCGTCCGAGGTGAGACAGGTGGCGGCGCGCTTCCACGGGGTCGCGAATGACCTCGATCTGGAAGTGCCGTGTCCAGAAGCCTTGCGGCAGCGCTGGCGGCTTGTGCCAGTAGTCGGCGGGCTGCAGGAAGATCAGCCGCAACTTCTCGCCGGGCCGATACACGAGCCAGCAATCGACGGCGTCCTCGAGCGGCACCCACAGCTTGAAATGCGGATTCGGCTTGAACGGATACGGATGATCGTCGAGGAACAGCATGTGCGGACTGCCCGCGTGAATCGCCAGCGTGTCGAAGTTGCGCGTGGCCATCGCCTCGTCGGTGCGCTGACGCTGGATGCGGATGTGATCGTCGAACAGTGAAGCGAGCATGGGTGAAACGGGCATGGCCGTGGGCTCTCGTCGAGATGTCAACGTTTCGTCATGTCAATGTTTCGTCAATGTCGCCGCGTGCGTACTACGTGCGAAAACACTGGAATTTCCAGGTTCAAATCACTTCTCAAACCCACTAGAATTCCGCGCGGCAAGCAATGCGGGAACCATTGAACTGTCTCCCAAGTTGCAGTCACTGTCCACCTTCATCAGTCACACAGGTGATCATGCTCATGAACACAAAAATGATTCTCGCCGCCGTCGCTCTGTCGCTGTCGTTGGCCGCGTGCGCGAAGAAGGAAGAGCCGGCTGAAGCTGCGCAAGACGCCGCTGCAACGGCGAACGAAGCTGCTGGTCAGGCGCAGGATGCCGCTGGTGACGCGCAGCAGGCCGCGGGCGATGCCGCCCAGGCTGCTGGTGACGCCGCTGCCACGCCGCCCGCTGGCGAAACCACTCCGCCCGCCGATCAGCCGCCGCAGCAGCCGCAACAGTAATCGTCACAATATCGACGATTATCAGTCGAGCTAGGATATCGGGCGGGGAGTCCCCGCCCGATGTCCCACGGAGCGGAGCCTCCCTGGCAGGTGACCATGGGAGGTAACACGGGAGGTGGGCCGTGACAGTCAGCATCCGCGACGCGCAGAACTCTCCGCAGGATCGCACCTGGATCCAGGCGCAGTATCCCGAATACCTCGAAGACCTCTCGCAGCAGAGCATGAACACCGGGATGTTCCCGGCGAAGGGCGAGTACGGCGAGCGTGAGCAGGAGCTCATGGCGCGCTGGTTCGCGGACGACACCTCGCATCCGCTGATCATCCTGAAGAACGACAAGCCCGCCGGCTTCGCGCTGGTGAGCCGCCCGCCGCGGCATCAGCGGCAGGCGTGCGATTTCCGCATGGCCGATTTCTTCATCACGCCGCGCTCGCGGCGGCTCGGCATCGGCCGCGATGCGGCCGCGCTGATCTTCAATCGCTTCGCCGGCACGTGGGAGATCGTCGAGTTCGTCTACAACAAGCCGGCAGTGCAGTTCTGGCGCGCGATCGTCGGCGCTTACACCGGCGGCAAGTTCAAGGAATCGATCTCGCAGGGCGAGGTGCACCAGGTGTTCGTGTCGGGCAAGGCAAGACCCGGAGGGAAGTAACGAAAGTCACGAGGGTCACGTAAGTCACGAGGGTTCAGAAGTGAGGCATCCGTGATCCTCGCGACTCATGTGACCCTCGTCACTTCTCTTACCCGGCCGCTCGCTTCTTCCGCTGAGCCGTCACCTTCCGTTGCAACGCCGGCTTCAGATACTGCCCCGTATACGACTGCGCGTTCGCTGCAATCTCTTCCGGCGTACCGGTCGCCACGATCGTGCCGCCGCCCGCGCCGCCCTCGGGCCCGAGGTCGATGACCCAATCCGCCGTCTTGATCACGTCGAGGTTGTGCTCGATCACGACGATCGTGTTGCCCTCGTCGCGCAGCCGGTGCAGAACGCCGAGCAGCTGCTCGATGTCGTAGAAGTGCAGGCCGGTCGTCGGCTCGTCGAGGATGTACAGCGTGCGCCCGGTCGAGCGCTTCGACAGCTCCTTCGCGAGCTTCACGCGCTGCGCTTCGCCGCCCGAGAGCGTCGTCGCGTTCTGGCCGAGGCGGATGTATGACAGTCCCACGTCCATCAGCGTCTGCAGCTTAGGCGCGATCGCCGGCGCGTGGCGGAAGAAATCCAGCGCGTCTTCGACCGTCATCTCCAGCACTTCGTTGATGTTCCTGCCCTTGTAGCGGATCTCGAGCGTCTCGCGGTTGTAACGGCGGCCCTTGCACACGTCGCACGGCACGTACACGTCCGGCAGGAAGTGCATCTCGACCTTGATCACGCCGTCGCCCTGGCACGCTTCGCAGCGGCCGCCTTTGACGTTGAAGCTGAAACGCCCGGCCTCGTAGCCGCGGGAGCGCGCTTCCGGCACCGCGGCGAAGATGTCGCGGATCGGCGTGAACAGGCCGGTGTAGGTCGCGGGATTCGAGCGCGGCGTGCGGCCGATCGGACTCTGGTCGATGTCGATCACGCGGTCGATGTGCTCCAGCCCCTCGACGCCGTCGTTCGGCGCCGGATCCGTCGAGGCGTCGTTCAGCTTGCGCGCGACGAACTGATACAGCGTGTCGTTCACCAGCGTCGACTTGCCCGAGCCGGAGACGCCGGTGACGCACGTCATCACACCTAGCGGAATGTCGACCGTGACGTTCCGGAGATTGTTGCCGCGTGCGTTGCTGATGCGCAGGACGCGATCGTCCTGCCGCGGCGTGCGCATCTGCGGAATCGCGATGGCGCGTTGTCCCGCCAGATACTGGCCCGTGATCGAATCCGCGGCCGCAGCGATTTCGTCGGGCGTGCCTTGCGCGATGACCCGGCCGCCGTGCACGCCGGCGCCCGGGCCGAGATCGACGACGTGGTCGGCATGGCGGATCGCATCTTCGTCGTGCTCGACGACGATCACAGTGTTGCCGAGGTCGCGCAGGCGGTTCAGCGTGCGCAACAGCCGGTCGTTGTCGCGCTGGTGCAGGCCGATCGAGGGCTCGTCGAGAATGTACATCACGCCGACCAGGCCGGAGCCGATCTGGCTGGCGAGCCGGATGCGCTGCGCCTCGCCGCCCGAGAGCGTGTCGGCGCTGCGGTCGAGCGTCAGATAGTCGAGGCCGACATCGCTGAGGAACCGCAGCCGCTCGTGGATCTCCTTGACGATCTTCGCCGCGATCTCGCCGCGCCAGCCTTCGAGCTTCAGGCTGTCGCTGAATTGCAGAGCATCGCTCACCGCGAGTTTCGCGATGTCCGGCAGCGTGCGTTCCGCAACGAACACATTGCGCGCCGCACGATTGAGGCGCGTACCGCCGCAGTCGGGGCAGGGCTGGTTGCTCAGGTATTTCGCGAGCTCCTCACGCACCGCGAGTGATTCGGTCTCGCGGTAGCGCCGCTCGAGGTTGGGGATCACGCCTTCCCACTTGTGAGCGCGGCGCATCGTGCCGCCGCGCGCGTCGACGTAGCGGAAGTCGATCTTCTCGTCGCCGCTGCCGTACAGGACGACCTTCTGCACTTTCGGCGAAAGGTCCTGCCAGGGCTCCTCGATGTCGAACTTGTAGTGGCGCGCGAGTGATTGCACCAGCGCGAAGTAATACGCGTTGCGACGATCCCAGCCGCGGATCGCGCCGCCGGCCAGCGACAGGTGCGTGTGATGAACGACGCGCGCCGGATCGAAGAACTGCTGCACGCCGAGGCCCGAGCACGTCGGGCACGCACCGGCCGGGTTGTTGAACGAGAACAGCCGCGGCTCGAGCTCGGAAATGCTGTAGCCGCAGATCGGGCAGGCGAACTTGTCGGAGAACACCAGCTCCTCGCGTTTCGGCTCGTCCATGAACGACACGCGCGCGACGCCGTCCGAGAGTCGCAGCGCCGTCTCGAACGATTCGGCCAGGCGTTGGCCGACGTCAGGGCGCACTTTCAGCCGGTCCACGACTGCCTCGATCGTGTGCTTCTTCTTGGGGTCGAGCCTGGGCGGCGTTTCGAGCTCCACCACGATGCCGTCGATGCGTGCGCGCACGAACCCCTGTCCGCGCAGCTGCTCGATCACGTGGGCATGCTCACCCTTGCGTGCATCGATCAGCGGCGCGAGCAGCAGCAGCGGAGTGCCCTCCGACAGACGCAAGACCTGGTCGACCATCTGGCTGACGGTCTGCGCCAGCAGGTCGAGGCCGTGGTCCGGGCAGCGCGGAATGCCGACCCGCGCGAACAGCAGCCGCAGGTGGTCGTAGATTTCCGTCACGGTGCCGACCGTCGAGCGCGGGTTGTGCGACGTGGATTTCTGCTCGATCGCGATCGCCGGCGACAGTCCCTCGATCGAATCGACGTCGGGCTTTTCCATCATCGACAGGAACTGGCGCGCGTAGGCCGACAACGACTCGACGTAGCGGCGCTGGCCCTCGGCGTAGATCGTGTCGAACGCCAGCGAGGACTTGCCGGACCCGGACAGGCCCGTGAATACGATGAGGCGGTCCCGCGGCAGCTCCAGGTCGATGTTGCGCAGGTTATGAGTACGCGCGCCGCGGATGAGGATGGAAGGCATCGGGTCCGGAAGTTGAGGGCAGTTCGGGACCGATCAATATACGGGTGCAGCCGACTTCGCCGCAAAGTCGGCGTCCGGCGGCCAAATCGCGCTGCCTGCGGGGCCGCCACCCGCTACAATCCGCCCCCTGGTTTAATGAGGGGTCGGTCATGGCGCGCGGCATCAACAAAGTGATCCTGGTGGGCAACCTCGGCGCGGACCCCGACACGCGCTATATGCCGAGCGGCAAGGCCGTCACCAACATCCGCGTCGCTACCAGCGAGTCCTGGAAGGACAAGCAGACCGGCGACATGCAGGAGCGCACGGAATGGCACAGCATCGTCATGTACGACAAGCTGGGCGAAATCGCCGCCGAATACCTGCGAAAGGGCTCGCAGGTCTACATCGAGGGCAAGCTGCGCACCCGCAAGTGGCAGGATAAGGAAGGCAAGGACCGCTATACGACCGAGATCATCGCCGACCAGATGCAGATGCTCGGCGGTCGTGGCGGCGGCGGTGGAGGCTCCAGCGAGTCCCGAGAGCCGCGCAGCGCAGCCCGCCAGGCCCCGGCCTCCGACGACCGATCAGACCGGTCGACGGCGCCCGTGGACGAGGCTGGCGGCGGCGAATTCGACGACGACATCCCGTTCTAACGCTTAGTTAGTCAAATCAGGCTGTTAGGGCACATAGCTGTGCCGCTTCTCTACATTCGAACGTTCGGCTGCCAGATGAACGAGTACGACTCCGCCAAGATGGTGGACGTGCTGCGGGAGTCGCAGGGCTATGAGCTGACCGACGACCCGGCGCAGGCCGACCTGCTGCTGCTCAACACCTGTTCCGTGCGCGAGAAGGCGCAGGAGAAGGTGTTCTCGCAGCTCGGAGGCTGGAAGCAGCTCAAGAAGGCCAAGCCGCACCTGCTGATCGGCGTCGGCGGCTGCGTCGCGAGCCAGGAGGGCGACGGCATCACCAAGCGCGCGCCCTACGTCGATCTGGTGTTCGGACCGCAGACGCTGCATCGCCTGCCGGAGATGATCGACGAGCTGAAGACCTCCGGCCGGTCCGTCGTCGACGTCAGCTTCCCCGAGATCGAGAAGTTCGACGCGCTGCCCGAGCCGCGCGCCGAGGGCGCGACTGCGTTCGTCTCGATCATGGAAGGCTGTAGCAAGTACTGCACTTTCTGCGTCGTGCCGTACACGCGCGGCGAAGAAGTGAGCCGTCCGTTCGAATCCGTCATGACCGAGATCCGCAGCCTCGCCGCTCAGGGCGTGCGCGAGATCACGCTGCTAGGCCAGAACGTCAACGCGTACAACGGCCCGATGAACGACGGCACGTTGTGCGATCTCGGCACGCTGATCTACTACGTCGCCGAAGTGCCCGGCATCGAGCGCATCCGCTTCACCACCTCGCATCCGGTGGAGTTCAAGGACTCGCTGATCGAGGCGTATCGCGACATCCCGCAGCTCGCCAACTACCTGCACCTGCCCGTGCAGTCCGGCTCGGACCGCATTCTCTCGGCGATGAAGCGCGGCTACACCACGCTCGAGTACAAGCAGAAGATTCGCAAGCTCCGCGCGGTGCGGCCCGACATCAGCCTGTCCTCGGACTTCATCATCGGCTTCCCCGGCGAGACGCAGCGCGATTTCGACTCGACCATGGGCCTGATCGCGGAGGTCGGTTTCGACCAGTCGTTCAGCTTCATCTACAGCCGCCGGCCGGGCACGCCCGCCGCGTCGCTGCCGGATGACGTGACGTACGAGGAGAAACAGCAACGGCTCGGGCTCCTGCAATCGCGTATCGATCAGCAGGCGCAGGCGATCAGTCGCTCGATGGTCGGAAGCGTGCAGCGCGTGCTGGTCGAGCGCCCGTCGAAGAAAGACGCGCAGCAGCTTGCCGGGCGCACCGAGAACATGCGTTGGGTGAACTTCGACGGCCCGCAGGCGTTGATCAATCGCTTCGCCAACGTCCTGATCACGGAGGCACTGCCGAACTCGCTGCGCGGCCGGCTTGCATGAGCGCATCCATCGCAACGCGCGATCTCGCGTTCGAGCCGGTCGACAACGCGCGGCTCGCCAACTTCGTCGGTCCCATGGACGAGAACCTGCGCCAGGTCGAGCAGCGCATGAACGTCCAGGTGCGCCGGCGCGGCGGCTGGGTCGAGATCTCCGGCACGCCCGAGGCGACGGTGATGGCCGAGCACGTGCTGCGGCATCTGTTCGATCTCTCGGCGAACGAAGCGCTGACGCCGGACCGTGTGCACCTCGCCGTGCAGGAAGCGCGCATGGACCCGGGGCCGCTCGTCGTCACGCGCGACGCCGACGAAGTGACGATTCACACGCAGCGCGGCGGCATTCGCGGGCGCGGTGCGAATCAGCGGCAGTACCTGGCGAACATTCACACTTGCGACCTCACGTTCGGCATCGGCCCGGCCGGCACCGGCAAGACCTATCTCGCCGTCGCGTGCGCGGTCGAGGCGCTGCAAACCGATCGAGTGCGTCGCATCGTGCTCGTGCGGCCGGCAGTCGAGGCGGGCGAGCGCCTCGGTTTCCTGCCCGGCGACATCGGGCAGAAGGTCGATCCTTACCTGCGGCCGATGTACGACGCGCTCTACGACATGATGGGCTTCGACCGTGTCGCGCGCGCGGTCGAGCGGCAGGTGATCGAGATCGCGCCGCTCGCCTTCATGCGCGGCCGCTCGCTCAACGACTCGTTCATCATTCTCGACGAGGCGCAGAATACCTCGGTCGAGCAGATGAAAATGTTCCTGACGCGCATGGGCTTCGGCTCGAAGGCCGTCGTGACCGGCGACATCACGCAGACCGACCTGCCGCGGCAGCAGCTCTCCGGCCTCAGGCACGTGATGAACGTGCTGCCGGGCGTGGAGGGCGTGGCGTTCTCGTACTTCACGTCGAAGGACGTCGTGCGTCACCCGCTGGTCCAGCGCATCGTGCAGGCGTACGAGCGCTCCGCTCCGGACAAACCCGCTTGATGGTGACCGTGCAGATCGCAACCCGCAGGACCGGAGTGCCGCATGTGCGCAGTTTCGCACGCTGGGCGAACGCGGCGTTTGCAGGTGCCGGCGTGCGCCGTGCGCAGGACGCCGCCGAACTGACGATCCGCGTCGTCGGCGCAGCGGAGAGCCGCAAGCTGAATCGCACGTGGCGCGGCAAGGACAAGCCGACGAATGTCTTGTCGTTCACTGCGGACGCACCGGTGCTCGGCGACCTGGCGATCTGCGCGCCCGTCGTTGCGCGCGAAGCGCGCGAGCAGGGCAAGGCGCCCGCGGCGCACTGGGCGCACATGGTCGTGCACGGCGTCCTGCATCTGCTCGGCTACGATCACGAGAACGATCGGGACGCCGAGCGCATGGAAGCGCGCGAAACGAAGATCCTGGCCCAACTCGGAATGCCGAATCCTTATGGCTGAAGACCATGGCTCGACCGGCCGCTGGCTGCGGCGGATCACGGACACGCTGAGTGGCGAGCCGCGCGACATCGATGGCCTGATCGAGACGCTGGCGCAGGCGCGCCAGCGCGGCCTGATCAATGCCGATGCGTTCCAGATGCTCGAAGGCGTGCTGCGGGTCGCCGAGCTGCAGGTGCGCGACATCATGGTGGCGCGCTCGCAGATGACGATCGTGAACCGCGACGATCCGCCGGAGGACATCCTGCCGATCGTCATCGAGTCCGGGCACTCGCGCTTTCCGGTGATCGGCGAGGACCGCGACCAGGTCGTCGGCATCCTGCTCGCCAAGGACCTGCTGCGCTACTTCGCCGAAGGCGGCCGCGAGGACTTCGACATCAAGGAGGTGCTGCGGCCGGTGGCGTTCATCCCGGAGAGCAAGCGCCTCAACGTGCTGCTCAAGGAGTTCCGCGTCAGCCATCATCACATGGCGGTCGTGGTCGACGAGTACGGCGGCGTCGCCGGGCTGGTGACGATCGAGGACGTGCTCGAGCAGATCGTCGGCGACATCGGCGACGAGTATGACGTCGAGGACGATCTCGACATCCGCAAGGAAGGCGAGCGTCAGTTCACCGTCAAGGCACAGACGCGCATCGATGAGTTCAACAGCTTCTTCGGTTCCGAATTCAGCGACGAGGAGTTCGACACGATCGGCGGCCTCGCGATGAACTATCTCGGCCGCCTGCCGCGGCGCGGGGAGTCGTTCGTGCTCGGCGGCCTGGAATTCAAGGTGCTGCGCGCCGACCGCCGCCGCCTCGACATGCTGCGCGTCATCACGCCGCGCGACATCGTGCCGAAAGAGGAGTAGCTCGGGCTTCAGCCCGACGAGCGCCGGCGGCATGAATCTCCAGTTCCTGAAATCCCGCCTCGCTGCCTGGCTCTCGCTGCCGGTCGGCGCCGCTGTCTCATTGGCTTTCGCGCCCTTCGGCTGGTGGCCGCTGGCGATCCTCTGCACGGGATATCTGTTTGCCGTGTGGCACGAGGCGACGCCGCGTCGCGCGGCGTGGAGCGGCTTTCTGTTCACGGCGGGTACATTTCTCGCCGGCACGTACTGGCTGTATCACAGCGTGTACGAGATCGGACACGCGCCGATCGCGCTGACAGTCTTCGCGATCGTGGCGATCGCAGGCGTCATGGGCACGTACACGGCACTGCTCGGATATGTGCTCACGCGCTGGATTCGCGTGCAGGATTCATCGCGCTGGCTCGTCCTGCTGCCGGCAGCAATGGCCCTGGTCGAGTGGTTCCGCGGCTGGTTCCTCAGCGGCTTCCCGTGGCTGGCGCTCGGCTACACCCAGACGGATGCGCCTCTCGCAGGCATCGCGCCGCTCGGCGGGGTCTATGCGGTGACCTTCGCGGTGGCGCTGTCCGCGGGCGCGCTCGTCGCGTTCCTGTTCGGCAACGCTCGCGAGCGCATCACAGCGGGCGCAGCGGTTGTCGCAATCTGGATCCTCGGCTTCGCGCTGTGGTCGCATGAATGGACGCAGCCCACCGGCACGCCGGTGACCGTCGCGCTCGTGCAGGGCGCCGTCCCGCAGGAAATGAAGTGGGACCAGGAGCAGTTCGAGGCGACACTGGAGCTGTATCGTGATCTGACGGCGCCGCACCTCGGCGCCAAGCTCATCGTCTGGCCCGAGTCTGCACTTGCCGCGCCGGTGCACATGCTCGGCGGTTTTCTCGGACCTGAGTGGGATATCGCGAAGCGCAGCGGCTCGACGCTGGTGCTCGGGCAGCTGCGGCGCGATCCGCGCCGCGAGATTTATTACAACGCGGTGCTCGCGCTCGGCGAAGAGCCGCAGTGGTACGCCAAGCGCCGACTCGTGCCGCTGGCCGAGTTCTTTCCGGTGCCTGAGTTCATGCGCGAGTGGCTCAAGGGGATGGATCTGCCGTACAGCGGTTTCGAGGCCGGCGGCGATTCGCAACCGGCGCTCGATGCCGCGGGGCAGAAGCTGGGCATCACGATCTGCTACGAGGATGCATATGCGTCGGATCAGCTCGCAGTGCTGAAGGACGCGACATTGCTCGTCAACGTGACCAACGATGCGTGGTTCGGCGATTCGACGGCGGCCTATCAGCACCTGCAGATCAGCCGCATGCGCGCGCTGGAAGCGGGCCGCACGATGCTGCGTGCCGCGAACGACGGCATTTCCGCGATCATCGGTCCGGATGGCCGCGTGACTGCGACGCTGCCGCGCTTTCAGCCGGGGGTGCTGACGGGCAGCGTTCAGCCTCGCACCGGATTGACTCCCTATGCCAGGTTCGGCAACTGGCCAGTCATCGCATTGAGTCTGATCCTGCTGCTTGGCGCTCTCGCGCTCAGCGTGGGGACGGCGCTACGATCCCGCCGGGGAACCCAGTCTCAGTCGTTGCAGGGAGATGTGCCATGAACGTTTCAGTGCCAAAGAAGGCGCTCGTCGCGGTGCTCGTCGTCGCTGGCGCGCTGTGCGCATGCACTTCGACAGCGAAGAAGGACGCACCTGTTGCTCAGCCCACTGCCAAGGAGACGTACAAGCCGACCGGATCGCACATCCGCGAACGATCCGACGGCCGGCGCTCTCCCAAGAACAGCACGAGCTCGCCGGTCCGGGATCTCGAGGATTCGCCCGCGGCGACGATCATCCCCAACAAAGCGCCGAAGTGACGGCGGGAGGCGCGTGGACAATCTGCTTCAGGTCATTGCGTTGGGCATCATCGAGGGCATCACCGAATTCCTGCCAATCTCCAGCACCGGCCACTTGCTGATTGCACAGCACTGGCTCGGTGCGCGCTCCGAGCTGTTCACCGTCGCCATTCAGGCCGGTGCGATTCTTGCGGTCGTCGCGATCTACTGGCGGCGGCTGTGGCAGCTGACTTTGAACCTCGCGCAGCCCGCCAATCGTGATTATCTGTTCAAGCTGCTGGGGGCGTTCATCATCACTGTCATCGGCGGCCTGGCAGCGAAGCTGATGGGGCTGGAGTTGCCGGAGACCCTGGCGCCGATCGCGTGGGCCATGCTGATCGGCGGCGTTGCGATCTTCGTGATCGAGGCGTACACGGAACGCCAGCCGCGGCGCGAAGAGCTGACCTGGCGCGTGGCGAACTGGGTCGGCATCGCGCAAGTCCTGGCGGGCGTGTTTCCGGGCACGTCGCGCTCCGCTGCGACGCTGTTCGCGGCAATGCTGGCCGGCATGACGTCGCGGCCCGCAGCAGCGGAGTTCTCGTTTCTGGTGGCGATCCCGACGATGTTCGCGGCCACGGCATACGAGGTGATGAGCCTGTACCGCCACGGTCAGATCGCGCAGGAGCACTGGACCGACCTCGGCGTGGGCTTCGTCGTGTCGGCGATCGTGGCTTTCATCGCGGTGAAGTGGCTGCTGAGCTACATCCAGACGCATCGCTTCACCGTATTTGCGTGGTACCGGATCATCGCCGGCGGAGCATTGCTCGCGCTGGCGGCTCGAATTCCCTAGGAGGCTCGATGTCATCGACGCGCCTGACCCGCTACATTCTGATCGGCCTCGTGCTCGGCATCGCCGTCGGCTACATCGTCAACGCGCAGTTCGGCTCCTCGGCCGAAGCGTTCGCCTCGCGCGTCGAGTTGCTGCCGTTCGGATTCCTGCGCCTCATCAAGATGATCATCGCGCCGCTGGTGTTCTCCACGCTGGTCGTGGGCATCGCCAAGATGGGCGACATCAACACCGTCGGGCGCGTCGGCGGCAAAGCGCTCGGCTGGTTCATCTTCGCTTCGCTCCTGTCGCTGACGCTCGGCCTGATCCTGGTGGAGACGCTCGAGCCCGGGAAGGCCATGCAGTTGCCGATTCCGGACGCTGCCGCGACCTCGGGCGTGGCGGGCGGGTCGCTGACGCTCAAGGGATTCATCGAGCACCTGATCCCGACCAGCGTGGCCGATGCCATGAGCCGCAACGAGATCTTGCAGATCGTCGTGTTCTCGCTGTTCTTCGGCGTCGCGATGGCGGCGCTCGGTGAGCGCGGCAAAGTGGTGGTCGGAGTGCTCGACTCCGTGTCGCACATCATGCTGAAGGTGACCGGCTACGTGATGCTGTTCGCGCCGCTCGCGGTGTTCGGCGCGCTGGCCGGCAGCGTGGCGAAGGAAGGGCTCCAGATCATCGGCGTCTACGGCGTGTTCATGGGCGAGTTCTACATCGGCCTCATCATCCTGTGGGCGCTGCTGATCACGCTCGGCGGCCTGATCATTGGCCCGCGCATCCTGCGATTGATCCGCCGCGTGCGCGAGCCGACGATCCTGGCGTTCTCGACCGCGAGCTCCGAGGCGGCGTATCCCAAGACGCTGGAGGAGCTGGAGCGCTTCGGCGCCAGCAATCGCGTCGCGAGCTTCGTGCTGCCGCTTGGCTATTCGTTCAACCTCGACGGCTCGATGATGTACTGCACGTTCGCAGTCATGTTCATCGCGCAGGTGTATGGCATCGAGCTGTCGTTCGGCCAGCAGCTGATGATGGTCGCGATCCTGATGCTGACGTCGAAAGGCATGGCCGGCGTCCCGCGCGCATCGCTGGTCGTGATTGCTGCCACGCTGGGCCAGTTCGGCATTCCCGAAACGGGTCTGCTATTGCTGCTCGGTGTCGATCATTTCCTCGACATGGGCCGTTCCGCGACCAACGTGATCGGCAACAGCATCGCCACCGTGGTCGTCTCCAAGTGGGAAGGCGAATTGCGCACCGAAGACGAGGTGGAGGCGCAGCAGTCTCCCCGTAGGTCGGGCTTCAGCCCGACTTCGTAAGTCAGGCTGAAGCCTGACCTACAGTCCTGAAGTCCTGACCGAAACGCTGAGTTGCCCGTTTTGACCCAAAGGGCAACTGGCCCGTACTTGAGGGTTCGCCCTATACTCGCCGCGTCATGAACCGCCGGCTCTTCAGGAAATGGGCGCGATGGCTGCTGCCGCTATTGGTGGTGCGCGCGTTCCTGCCTGTCGGTTTCATGCTCGCCACGCAGGCCGACGGCCTGTACCTGGCTTTCTGTCCGGATCAGGCCCCGATCGTCCAGGGCCTCGGCCAGGGCGCGCTGGCGCACGCCGATCATCATGTTGATCATTTGGCCGGTCACGTCGCAGGCAGCCACAGCGGCCCGCAGCACAACTCGCATTTCGACCCGCCGTGCCCGTTCGCGGTCGCTGCGGTTGCTGCAGTCATCGACATCCCGCACCTCGACACCGTCGCCGTGCAGGCGGCGGAGCAGATCCTTCCCGAGCGTGCGGTCGCCGTCCCTCTGGCCGGCCCGCAGCAGCACATCGATCGCATTCGCGGCCCTCCGTTTCTCTCCTGAAAGCACTGACTTGACCGACGGCCCAGTCGGCGCACGCGCGATTCCGCGTGCAGAAGGCTTTTGGAGATGAATCATGTTTATTCGCATTGCTGCGTCGGCGGTCGCTCTGTCGATAGCAGTCGCATCGCTGGCACACGCCCAAGGCGTCGCCAGCGACAAGCTCATTGAGTCGATCACCGTCACCGCCGCGCGCCAGCACATCGATCTCGACGTGCCGGCGCCGACTGCATCGAAGACCGCGGAGGACTTGCGCGCACAGAACCTCGTCAATCCCGAGGACGCGCTCAAGTACGTGCCGAACCTGACGATCCGCAAGCGCTACATCGGCGACCGCAACGCGCTCATCGGCGGGCGCAGCTTCTCGACGCTGCAGGCGCCGCGTGGCCTGGTGCTGATGGACGGCTATCTGCTCTCCAACTTCCTGGGCCGCTTCGACGCGCCGCGCTGGAACATGATCTCGCCGGAGGAGATCGACCGCATCGACGTGCTGTACGGACCGTTCTCGTCGCTCTATCCGGGCAACTCGATCGGCACGACCGTCGAAGTCCGCACGCGGCGGCCGGAGTCGCGCGAGCTGAGCGTGCGCACGACCGCGTTCGGCGAGAACTTCGACCAGTACGGCTCGCGCGACGACTACTCGGGCTACCAGGCCTCTGCGTTCTTCGGCGACCGGTTCGACAACGGCGCGTGGCTGACGCTCGCCGCGAACCACCAGGACTCCACTGGTCATCCGATGCAGTACTTCACCGTTGCAGCGAACGCGGCGGGGCAGTTCCCGAGCGTGCCTGCGAGTGTCACGCCGACGCCGGTGACGGGCGTCGTCTTCGACCGGGATCCGTTCGGCAACCGCCGCGCGGTGTTCGGCGCCAATGCCGGCGCGATCGACCACACCATTCAGAATCAGTGGAAGCTGCGCGGCGGCTACGTGTTCACCGACTGGCTCGAAGCAGAAGGCTTCGTCGCCGAATGGCGCAACGACACCGAGAACGAGAATCGCACTTTCATGCGCGACCTCGACGGACAGCCGGTCTGGCAGGGACCGGTGGTTGCCGACGGCGTCGCGTTCAATGTCCCCATGACTGCATTCGCGCCGAGCACGCGCGGTGAACGACATCTGCAGTGGGGCACGACGCTGCGCACGACGCGCGACAGCGGCTGGAACGGCTCTGCCGTGTTCTCCGAGTACCGCATTCGCGAGGACTCCACGCTCCAGGCGAACAATCCCGATCCGGTCGCGGCAGCCGGTGGCCCCGGGACGAATGCGGAGCGTGACGGCACCGGCTGGACCACGTTCGAGCTGCAAGGCGTGTACACGCCGAGTGTCGGCGACTGGACCGACGGCGCGCACACGCTCGCGTTCGGCTATCACCGTAACGACTACCAGCTCAAAAGCCCGGTCTTCAACACCGCGGACTGGCGCTCTCCGGTCGGCACGCTTGCGCAGGATGCGCGCGGCGAGACGAGCTTGCAGGCGCTCTACGCGCAGGACGCCTGGGCGCTCGCGGAGCGCTGGGTGCTGACGCTCGGCGTGCGCTACGAGGACTGGCAGGCGAGCGACGGCTTCCAGTTCGTCAAAGGGCTGGCGCCGCAGGACTACCCGTCGCGTACCGTGCGCAAGTGGTCGCCGAAAGCATCGCTGGCTTTCCGGCCCGGCGATGCGTGGCAGGTCCGTGTCAGCGCCGGGCGCGGCGTGCGCTTCCCGACCGTCGCGGAGCTGTTCCAGGGAACGGTGACCTCGACGCAGATCACGCGCAACGATCCTGATCTCGCGCCCGAGATCTCGGACTCTGTGGACTTCACCGTTGAGTATCAGCAGGCATTCGGCCGCGTGCGCCTGTCGCTGTTCCAGGACGACATCCGCGACACGATCTGGAACCAGGTGAACGTGTTCGTGTTCCCGAGCGTCAACACCGTGCAGAACATCGATCGCGTCCGTACGCGTGGCGTCGAGACGGCCTTCACGATCGCCGGTGTCGGCATCGAGACGCTCTCGATCGAGGGCAGCCTCGCGTACGCGAGCTCGCGCATCCTCGAGAACGACAAGCATCCGGACTACGTCGGCAATCGCTGGCCGCGCATTCCCGACTGGCGCGGTAACGTGCAGGCAGTGTGGCGTCCGTCGCCTTCGTGGCTCGCGAGCCTCGGCTACCGTTACTCCGGCAAGACCTTCGGACGGCTGGAGAACGACGACTTCAACGGCGACACGTACGGCGGCATCTCGCGCGTCAGCTCGTGGGACGGCCGCGTAGCGTACACGACTGCGAACGGCACCGAGCTCGCAGTCGGCATCGACAACATCACGGACGATCGCTCCTACCAATCGCATCCCTATCCATCGCGTACCGCGTTCGCGGAAGTGCGCTGGTCGATGGGAGGTGCGCGATGAAGATCGTGACGATCTGGTACTTCGCGCTGCTCGTGCTGGTGCAGATTGCCGGCGCGCCGGCAGCCGACGCAGCAACGATGGATCGCTCAGCGTTCGGCACTACTGCTGCAGTCGATCGCGCGAGGCGCCTGTGGGTTGCCTATGCACAGCCTGCCGGCGAGCAGGGGCAGGTCGTCCTGCAACGTTCCGACGACAGCGGCGCGACGTGGCAGCCGCCGATGCGTGTGAACGCCGTGCCCGAGCCGGTGGCGGCGGAAGGCGAGAACCGGCCGAAGCTCGCGTTCGGCCCGGGCGGGGAGATCTACGTCACCTGGACTTCACCGACGTCCGCTCAGTTCACGGGCGACATCCATTTCGCGCGCTCGCTCGACGCCGGCAAGACCTGGTCCGCTCCGGCTGTCCTGCACCATGACCGCCAGCTCATCACGCATCGCTTCGAGTCGCTGATCGTCGATCCGCAGGGTCGACTGTGGGCGGCGTGGATCGACAAGCGCGATCTCGCGGTGGCCGAGGGTGCGGGCCGTTCCTATCGCGGCGCGGCGATCTACTACGCGTACTCCGACGACCACGGTGCGACCTGGAGCAAAGATACGAAGCTCGCGGACAGCAGCTGCGAATGCTGCCGGATCGCTCTCGCAGTGAATCCGCAAGGGCGCGTTGCGGCGATGTGGCGGCACGTGTTCGAGCCGAACGAGCGCGATCATGCGTTCGCGCTGCTCGGCTCGCCGACGGTCGCAGTCGAGCGCGCGACATTCGATCGCTGGCGCGTGGATGCGTGTCCGCACCAGGGACCTTCGCTGGTATTCGGGCCCGACGGCACGCGGCACGCGGTCTGGTTCAATCAGGTCGACGGCCAAGGTCGTGCGTTTTACGGCCAGCTGACGAAGCAGGGCCCGAGTGGCGTGCGACCGCTGCCGGCGGGCGCGACTCACGCAGACATCGCAGCCGTTGGCAGCCGCGTCGCGGTTGCGTGGAAGCGCTTCGACGGCAGCGTCACGAAGATCGAATCGCTCGTCTCGAACGACGCCGGGCACACCTTCGAACCGGGGCCGTCACTGCAAACGGCGGGTGAGTCCGATCAGCCGCGTCTCGTGACATCTGGGCAGCGCATGCTGCTCGTCTGGCGCAAGGCGGAGGGTATTGCGTCCGTAGTTGTCGGGCTAAAGCCCGACCTACAGGTCAGGCCTTTCAATCGCGAGACGCTCGCAACGATCGAACAGCAACACGCGCGCTCGCCGTTCTGGCTGGTGCTGTGGGATCTCGAATGTCCGTACTGCATGAAGTCGCTCAGCAATCTGGCGGCAGCGCAGCGCAGCGATCCGCAGTTGCAAGTCGTGACCGTTGCTACCGATCCGATCGACAGCGCGGAAGAAATCGCCGCGCGTCTCGCACAACTCGGCGTGCGCTCCGAGGCGTATGCGTTCGGCGATGCGCCGCGCGAGGCGCTGCAGTACGCAATCGACGCGACGTGGCTCGGCGAGAAGCCGCGTGCTTACCATTACGGCGTCGACGGTCAGCGCGAGACGCTCAGCGGAGTGATACAACTGCCTACGAGGTCCCACCGTAATCCCTGATTGCGGAGCGAAACACGCGAGGGCATAAGGATGCGCCCTGAAACCAGCACATGGAGACCGGCAGCTCATGACGGCTGCGCACGAAGCCGCGTCGTCAGCGGAGCAGTATCGTCGCGAGAGTGAGCCGTGCAGTCGCGAGCTCCGCGCCGAGCTCGCACGGATCACCGACGACATCGACGATCCGGTCATCAAGCTCCGCTATCTGCGCTCAGCGATCGAGCGCGGCGGCGCAACACACATCGAGCACGTGCCATGCGGACCGGTGCGGCGCGTGCTCTATCGTTTGCATGGTCTCAAGTCGCTCGACGCGGTTGCCGGCGACAAGATCGGCGCGAAGAGTCTGGTTGCACGCACCCGGGCACGACGAATCGTCGCAGCAGGCGTCGCAGGCTCGCTGCTGTTCGTTCCGATGCTCCTGGTCGGCCTGGCAGTGCAGAGAGAGCCCGTCGCTCCCACGATTGCGCCGGCGGCGCCCGCTGCGCCGCTGGCGGTCGCGCCTGCAGATCCGCAGCCGCCAGTCGAGCCGCTGCCGGAGAGCCTGCCTGCGGATGCGCTTGGGGTCGTGCCGGGGACGATCTGGCTCGCAGATCGCGGTCCGGGCTGGGAGCTGTACAGCAACGGACTGCGTATAGAGACCACCTACAAGGTTCGCGGCGAGCAACGCGAGTACCGCGTCCATCATCGTGACGGCACCCTGGAGCCAGACACTTACTCGAAGCCTGCTGGCATCCTGTTTCACACCTCCGAGAGCGATCTCTGGCCGCTCGAGCCGGACTTCGCGCGACAGTTGCGTCGCGGCACCGTGGGCCTGCTGCACTACCTCCAGAAAGAGCAGTCGTACAACTACCTGATCGATCGCTTCGGCCGCGTCTACCGCATCGTCGACGACGAGAGCCGCGCGAACCACGCCGGCCATTCCGTCTGGGCGCGCAACGACGACGTCTATCTAGACCTCAACTCGGCGTTCCTCGGCGTCTCGTTCGAATCGCGCTGGGACGGCGGGCGCTCGCTGCCGATCACCCGCGCGCAGCTGATTGCCGGTCGCAACCTGACGCACTACCTGCGGCAGCGCTTTGCGATCGCGCCGGAGATGTGCGTGACGCACGGCCTCACCAGCATCAGTCCGCGACAGGGATTGATCGGTTATCACCGCGACTGGGCGCGCGGCTTTCCCTTCGAAGCATTCGGGCTGCCCGATCTGTACGCAGTGCCGCCGCCGAGTGTGGCCCTGTTCGGTTTCGGTCACGACGACGAATTCCTGCACGCGATCGGCGAGCGCTGGCCCGGGCTGGTCGCCGCGGAGCAGGCGCTGACAGACGAGGCGCGGCAGCGCGCAGTACCGGTCGAGGCAATCCGCCGCGAGCGGCAGGCGCTGTATCGCGATTGGTTGATGGTCGAAGAGAGAGGATAAAGCTATGGACGATCGTAACGATCCCGGTTCGGAGAACAGCACCGCCGCCGCGGGCAGCAACGCCGGCACGAGCAGCACGCGCACGCGCATCGGTCTCGACGTCGGCACCAGCAAGGTCGTGACAGCGCGCGGCGATTCGACGCGCTCCGACACGGGGACGCAGCTGAACGCGTTCTTCGCGGTGCCGTACTCGTCGCTGCACGAGTCGACGCTGCAGAGCAATCGCGTGCCGTTCTACCGCGAAGGCGAGGAGCTGGTCGTGTACGGCAGCGCGTCCGAAAAGTTCGCGCACATGTTCAACGCAGAAGTGCGCCGGCCGATGGCCCGGGGCGTGCTCAACCCGAGCGAGCCGGCCGCGACGCACGTGCTGGAAACGCTGCTCAGCACGCTCGTGCCGGTCGCGCGCTCGCCCGGAGAGGTGCTTGCGTTCTCCGTGCCTGCTGCGTCGACCGAGACCGGCCACGCGCTCACGTATCACGAGGAGACGCTGAAGCGTTACGTTCGCGAGCGCGGTTATACGCCGCTCGCTGTCAACGAAGGGCTCGCAGTCGTGCTGGCCGAGCTGGCGAAGGAGAGCTTCACCGGCATCGGTATTTCGTGCGGCGGCGGCATGTGCAACGTCGCGGTCTCGTACCTGTCGATTCCTTCGCTGACGTTCTCGCTGGCGCAGGGCGGGGACTTCATCGACTCCGCCGTCGGTGAAGTGGTGCGCGAGCCGGCCACGCGCGTGAAGGCGATCAAGGAAGAGTCGCTCGATCTGACGCGGCCCGGCGGCGACAAGATCGACAAAGCGCTGCACATCTACTACGACAAGCTGATCGAGTCGCTGGTCGAGGAGCTGATCCGCGCGGTGACGCGCAGCCAGCGCCTGCCGCGCAGCGACCAGCCGCTGCCGATCGTCCTGGCCGGCGGGACCGCCAGGCCGAACGGCTTCCGTGAGCGGTTCGAGAAGGCGCTGCGGCGCCGGACGTTGCCGTTCCAGGTCGCGGATGTGCGCCTGGCGAGCGATCCGTTGAGCGCGACGGCGCGCGGCGCACTGGTCGCCGCGCTCGCCGAGCGGTAACAGCAAAGGCTGGAGACCACTCTTGCCGTGCCCCCCGCGGCGCGCGTTAGACTGCGCGCCGCAGGGGGGAATATGAATAACGAAATTCGCACGCGGCATCCGCCGCGCGTGTTCGCGGTCATCCTCATGCTGATCGGTCTCGCGCTTGCCAGCGGCGGCGTGCGACTCGCTACGCTCGGCGGCTCGTTCTATTACGTGCTCGCGGGTCTGGCGCTCCTCGCTAGTGGCGTTCTGCTCTGGCGTCGCGACCGCCGCGGATCGCTGCTCTACGGCTTGCTCCTCGCGGCGACGCTCGCGTGGAGTCTCTACGAAGTCGGGTTGAATTTCTGGGCGCTGGCGCCCCGTACGCTGGCACTGCTCGTCATCGGGCTTTGGTTCCTGACGCCGTGGTTCAGGCGTGCGTTGTATTCGCCATCGCCGCCGCCGTCGCTGTTCGGCGGCCGTACCGGCGCGTCGGCGATGGTCGCAGTGGCCGTCATCGGCGCGGCGATCATCGTGGTCGGTGCTCGCGCTTCGATTCCGGCGCATGAGGCACAGCCGCCGAGCAGCATCGGCACGCCGCAGGCGGGTACGGGCGAAACGCCACCGCTGGCCAGGGCCGGCACCGATTGGGAAAATTATGGGAACACCACCGCCGGCACGCGCTACGTACGCATCGACCAGCTCAAGCCGGACAACGTCGGCAAGCTGCAGCGCATCTGGGAATACCGGACGCATCGCGGCGGCGCATTCAAGGCGACGCCGATCCAGGTCGGCGACCTGCTGTACGCGTGCACCGGCGGCAACGTCATCGTGGCGCTCGACGCGGAGACCGGCGCGCGGCGCTGGGAGTTCGACCCGCATGTGAAGGTGCCGCAGGTCGGCCAGTTCGGCACGTCGTGCCGCGGAGTCAGCTACCACCGCGCGCCCGCGGGCTACAGCGGCGACTGCGTCGAGCGGGTCATCACGGCGACCACCGATGCGCGCTTGTTCGCCGTCGATGCGCAGACCGGCAAACGTTGCGCTTCTTTCGGGCACGACGGCGAAACGAATCTGTTGCCCGGCATGGGCGAGGTGAAAGAGGGCTTCTACTTCGTCACGTCGCCGCCGACCATCGCCCGCGGCCGCGCGATCATCGGCGGCTGGGTCATGGACAACCAGGAGGTCAACGAGCCGTCCGGCGTCGTGCGCGCGTTCGATGCGTTGACCGGCAGCTTTGCCTGGGCGTGGGACATGGGTCGCCCGGGCGTGCATGCCGAGCCGCGCGAGGGCGAGTCGTACACGCGCGGCACTCCGAACGTGTGGAGCCTGACGAGCTACGACGATGCGCTCGGTCTGGTTTATTTGCCGACGGGCAACGCGACGCCCGACTACTACGGTGCACATCGCTCCGAGGCGTCCGAGAAGTATGCGTCGTCGGTCGTCGCGCTCGATGTCGAGACCGGCGATGTGCGCTGGTCGTTCCAGACCGTGCATCACGACATCTGGGACTACGACGTGCCGTCGCAGCCCGTGCTGTTCGAATTGCCGCAGCCTGACGGCACGACCCTGCCGGCGCTGGTGCAGGGAACGAAGCGCGGCGAGTTGTTCCTGCTCGATCGGCGCACCGGCACGCCGCTCGCCGAAGTGCGAGAGCAGCCCGTGCCCCAAGGCGCGGTGCCCGGCGACTGGACCGCAAAGACGCAGCCGTTCTCCGTCGGCATGCCGCAGTTCCGCGGGCCCGATCTCACCGAAGCCGACATGTGGGGCCTGACGCCGCTCGATCAGCTGTGGTGCCGCATCGAGTTCCGCAAGCTCCGCTACGAAGGTCACTTCACGCCGCCGACGCTCACCGGAACTCTGCAGTTTCCCGGCAATGCCGGCGGCTTCAACTGGGGCAGTGTCGCCATCGACGAAGAGAATCTGCTGCTGGTCGTGAATCCGCTGATCATGAGCAATCGGCTGCAACTGCATCCACGCGACCAGATTCCGGAAGGCGTGCGCGTGAGCGCCCAAGCGGGCACGCCGTATGCCATGACGACGCGACCGTTCATGTCGCCGCTGCTCGTGCCGTGCCAGAAGCCGCCGTACGGCACGCTCGGCGTCGTCGATCTGAAGACGCGCACGGTCGTGTGGAACAAGCCGGTCGGCACCACGAACGAGAGCGGTCCGTTCGGCATCGGCATCAGGCTGAGCCTGCCAATGGGCGTGCCGCAGACGGCCGGCACGATCGTGACGAAGGGCGGACTGATCTTCATCGGCGGCACGATGGATCGATCCTTCCGGGCGTTCGATCTGCGCACCGGCGAGGAGCTGTGGCACGACTATTTGCCGGCGACGGCGCAAGCGACGCCGATGAGCTATCTCGCGCCGAAGAGCCAGCGCCAGGTCGTGGTGCTGACCGTGCCGGACAGCTCGCGGCGATTCGGCATTCCGCAACGTCCGGGCCCGGCGGAGGAGAAGGCAGACGAGGAGGGCGGGCACATCGTGGCGTACGCGTTGCCGCAGATATGAGTCGGGCTAAAGCCCGACCTACATTGCTGCTTGCGGCACTCATGTGCCACAGCGCGACTGCGGATACTCAGTTGCCGAACCTGGAAGCGTTCGTCGATGGCGTCGTCGGCGCCTACATGTCGCATGACCAGATCGCGGGCGCGCAGGTCGCCGTCGTTCGCAATGGCGAAACGCTGCTGGTGAAGGGTTACGGCATCGACTCCGTGGAGCCGCGCCGCGCCGTGGATCCCGAGCAGTCGCTGTTCCGCATCGGCTCGATCTCGAAGACATTCACGTGGCTGTCGCTCATGCAGCTCGCCGAGCGCGGCCGGCTGAAGCTCGAGGATCCGATCAACGATCACCTGCCCGACGAGCTGGACGTGCCGGACGAAGGCTTCGAGCAGCCGATCCGGATCATCGACCTGATGAATCACGCTCCAGGTTTCGAGGAGCTGCTGCAGGGTTTGTTCGTCGCCGAGGATGCACCGCTCCTGTCGCTGAGCGAGCAGTTGCGCCAGCGTCGGCCGCATCGCGTGCGCGAGCCGGGCAAGCGGATGGCGTACTCGAATTACGGCGCCGCGCTGGCCGGCGCGCTCGTCGCTCACGTTTCCGGCATGGAGTATGAGACGTACGTCGAGCAGAACATCCTGAAGCCGCTCGGCATGACGCACACCACCTTCCGCGAGAACTACGCGCCTCGGGAAGGCTTGCCGCAGCCGATGTCCGCCGATCTGGCAGCGCACCTGTCGCAAAACATCGAATCGCGACAGGGTGCGTGGCTGACGGTGCCGCACGAACACATCGTCTCGATGGCGCCTGCCGGTGCTGCGGTCTCGACCGCCTCGGATATGGCGTGCTACATGCTTGCGCTGCTCGATCCGCAGAAGCTCGAAGCCGCGGGTGTGTTGAAGGCTGACACATTTGCGCAGCTGCGCCAGCCATCGCTGCAGAGCGCGCCCGGAATGCCGGCGATCCATCACGGCTTCTTCAACACGCCGCTGGGCATCGGCGAGCGGCTGGGCTTCGACAATCTCTCGCACGCGGGCGCGACGCTGCACTTCCGCTCATTCCTGGTCGTAACCGATGATCTCGGCGATCAGGGGACGCTCGGCGTGTACGTGGCCGCGAACAGCGGGCCGGCGCAGCGCATGGTGCTGGCGGTGCCGGAGCAGATCTTCGTCGAGTATTTCCGGCCCTCGCCGCAGGTCGAGCCGGCCGCTGCGGAGGGAGCGGCGACGCGCGTGCGTCAGTACGCCGGGCAATACCGCGCGACGCGTCGTTCGTACACTCAGTTCGAAAAGATTGTCGGCCTCGGCGCTGTGCCGATCACGGCGACGCCGGACGGCGCACTCACGATCCGGCTCGGCGGCCCCGAGCTGCGCCTCGTGGCAATCGGCCAGGACCTGTTCGGTCAGCCCGATGGCGACGTGACGATCGCGTTCCTGCGCGACGAGCGCGGTGCGATCAGTCACCTGGTCACGCCGATCGGTGAGTTCGAGCGCGTCGGCTTTTTCACGTCGCAGCAGTGGCTGGCGACGATGCTCGTCGTGTCGCTGCTCGCGAGCATCGGCATCCTGATCGCGGCCGCGGTGCGGCGCGAGCCCGTGCCGCCGCACTCGATCGGGGAGCGGCGTTCGTCGCAGGTGATCACCGCCACGGCCACCGCCTGGCTCCTGTTCATCGTGCTGATGATCGTGTGGGCGCTGCCGTTCACGGCGCCGCTGGCGCTGGATCGATTCGTCTACAGCTACCCGCAGCCGATGCTCAAGGTGGCCCTGGCCATTGGCGTGGTCGCGACCGGGCTGAGCGTGCTGGGTATCGCCACGCTGCTGCCTGTCTGGCAGGAGCGGACCTGGTCCATCGGGCGCCGATTGCGTCATTCGGTGGCAGTGGCGCTGTTCGTCGCGCTGGTCGCAACGCTGCTGCAGTGGAATGCGATCGGGTTCCGCTATTACTGACGTTACTTGACGCGCTGTGGGTCAGGCTTCAGCCTGACTGCGATGCTACGATGGCCGGGCCCAGAGGTCCCCGCCGTGTCCCCATCCGACGAACTGACGCACCACGCCGAGCAATTCCGCGCCAGCGGCCTGCTCGGCAAGCCGGGCACGCTGTCGCGCCTGTTCGAGTTCCTGCTGGCGCGCTCGCTCGAAGGCGACGCGCCGAAGGAAACCGAGATCGCGCTGCAGGTGTTCGGCAAGAGTCCCGGCTTCGACGTGTCGCAGGACGCGGTCGTGCGTGTCTACGTGCACAAGCTGCGTCGCCGTCTGGAAGACTTCAATTCGCGCGCCGTGGACGGCGGCACGCGGATCGTGATTCCGAAGGGTGAGTATCGGCTGCTGCTGGAGCGGCCCGCTGAACCCGAGACGTTGCCGCCGCCGTCGGCACCAATGCGGCGCGCGAACTGGCTCGGCATCGGCATCGCGGTCTGCGCAGCCCTCGTCGTCGGTGCCTTGCTCGGGACAGGATTCAGCGCGGGCGGTGCGCAGTGGGACATGCGCGAAGTGCGTCACAGCGCCGTGTGGGCGCCGCTGCTCGAAGACGGTCTGCCGATCACGATCGTGATCGGCGACTACTACCTGCTCGGCGAGGCAAATCCGAAGACCGGCCACATCGAGCGGCTGGTGCGCGAGTTCTTCATCAACTCGCACGAAGATTTCCGCGATCACGCTGAGCTGGATCCGCAGCTGATGCAGCGCTATCGCAACCTCGACCTCACTTACCTGCCGGCGGCGAGCGCCTTCGCGTTGCAGGACATCGTGCCGGTGCTCGGCACGACGAAGCCGGTGCGCGTCGTGCTGATGTCGCAGCTGGATGCGAACGCGCTGAAGAACAGCCACATCGTCTACATCGGCTACATCAGCGGACTCGGCATGCTGGGCGATCGTGTGTTCGCGGCGTCGCGCGTGTCGCCCGGCGGCTCGTACGACGAGCTCGTCGACTCGCAGACCGATCACACGTATCTGAGCACCGCGATGGGTGCGATGCCGGACGGCGAGTTTCGCGACTACGGCTACTTCTCGACCTTCGCCGGGCCCGGCGGCAACCGCATCGTCGTAATTGCCGGCACCCGTGACATCGGCGTGATGCAGATCGCACAGAGCCTGTCCCAGCGCGACGAAGTCCGCGAGATCTGCCGGCACGCGGGGTCCGCGCCGGCGTTCGAATCGCTGGTCGAGGTGTCGGGCATGGGCAACACCGGGCTGCACGCGCGGTCGTTGTTCGTGTCGACGATGAAGGCGGAGCGGGTCTGGGACAGCGGCTGATGTAGGTCGGGCTTTAGCCCGACCGCAAGGCTGGGAGTCGGGCTGAAGCCCGACCTACAGCCAAAGCAAGAATCATTGCAGCCGTTTCAGGTAGCGATCGCGCAATTCGGTCTGTCGCGAGCGCATCTCGAGCGCGCGGCCGCCGATCCACACCTGGTCCGCTGCACTGGTCACTTCCAGCGGATCGCCGCTCCACAGCACGAGGTCTGCGACCTGGCCGCGCGCGATGCGGCCGCGCTCGCCAGCGAGGCCGAATATCTCCGCCGGCTGCACGGTCAGCGCCGCGAGCGCCGCGTCTTTCGGCAATCCATGCGCAACGGCATTACCGGCGAGCTGGCGGATCTTGCGTGCGTTGTGACTCTCGCCGAACTGCGTGAACGCGATGCGCACGCCTGCCTTGTTCAGCAAGGCCGCGTTGTCGAGGCGCGCGCCGATTTCGTCGAAGCTGTACGGCAGATTCTCCAGCGCATCGAGCAGCACCGGGACTTTCTCGCGAGCGAGCTCGTCGGCGACGACCCACGCTTCCGCGCCGCCGGCGATCACGGGCTTCATGCCGTTGCGCTTGGCGAACGCGATCGCACGGCGAATGTCCGCAGCGCGAGACACACCGAACACGACGCGACCGCCGTTGAGATACCTGGCCAGCGCCTCGCGGCCGAGCGGATGCAGCAGCAGATGCTCGTCCTGCGTGGTCGGCGTCCGCGTTTCGCGGATCGCCTGATCCAGCAGCATCCATTGGCCGCTGCGGCTGCCTGCGGACAATGTATTGTTGTTGCCGCCGAGATTGATGAACAGCGTGCGGGTGCCGCCGAGCACCGCGTCGTAGCGTCCATCGAGCGACACGGCACCGCCCTGGCCGGCCAGGAAGGCTCCGCCTTCACCGCTGCCCGGAGTGAGCATGGTCCACGTGAGCCCCTCGATGCGCGCGACTGGCACGAGCACCGAGCGCGGGTTGTAAGCAGTGGTTACGTCGAACTCGGGACGCCACTGCATTTCGAACGCGGGCGCGGTGAGGATCACGCTGGCATCCGCGGTCGTCGGCTCGAGACTGACTTCTTCGATGCCGATCGCGGACAGACCGGCGAACAGGCCTGGCGTGAGTGCACGGCCGTTCGCCTCGACAGTGGTGGCGCCGGACGGTGCGCTCAAGCCGGTGCCGACCGCCGCGACCCTGCCATCGCGAACCAGCACGTCGGCGTTGCTGAGAACACCCTGATCGCCGACCGTATGAACAGTGGCGCCGCGGATCAGCACGCTCTGCGCGTTCGCGACGGTTGCGCAGGCCAGCAGTGCGATTGCAACGAATGCTCTCATGGCTGCGCTCCTTCGCCCGGCTGGCCAAGCAGGAAATCGGATCTCGGCTGTGGCGAGGGATGCTCGCGATCGAACTCCAGCACGCCGTCGACGAAGACCTGCTCCGCGAGCGCGTACACGCTGAACGGCGTGCCGTTCCAGATCACCACGTCGGCCATCTTGCCGGGCTCGAGCGTGCCCGTTTGCTGATCGATGCCGAGCGCGCGCGCCGGATTCGCCGTGAGCCAGCGGATCGCATGCTCCGGCGTAATGTTCAGGCCGGCGCGATTGCCGCGCGACATCGCTTTGCCGGCTTCCTGGTTGAGGCGCTGGATGCCTTCGTCGGAATCGGAGTGCACGATCGCGCAGCCGTTCTTCGGCAGATCGGTCAGCGCGAGGTTCTCCTGGATGCCGTCGAACATCTCCATCTTGCTGCCCCACCAGTCGGCCCACTCGGCGCCGCACACGCCGTTCGCCGCCAGCCTGTCGGCGATCTTGTAGGCCTCGATGGCGTGATGGAATGCGGCGATCTTGAAGCCGAACTCCTTCGACAGGTCGAGCATGATCGACATCTCGTCGGAGCGGTAACAATGGATGTGGACGCGGATGTCGCCGTTCATCGCGGCGACCAGCGTCTCCGACTTGAGATCGCGCTTCGGCGGCGTGGGCGGCTCATTGCCTTCCTCGCCGTCCTTCTTGTCGTTCTTGTCCTTCTTGTCTGCATTTTTCTTCTGGTACTCGGCGAAGTCGCGCTCGTATTTGCGCCACTGTTCGCGGTAGTCCTGCGCGTCCGCGAACGCCTGGCGATAGCCGGCGACGTTGCCCATGCGCGTGCTCGGCGCGCGCGCCTGGCCGCCGTAGACGCGCTTCGGGTTCTCACCGCACGCCATCTTCAGGCCCTGCGGCGCATCCGGAAACTTCATCGCCTGGTAGCTCGTGGCCGGCACGTTCTTGAGCGTCACGCCGCGGCCGCCGATGAGGTTGGCGGAGCCCGGGAGAATCTGCAGCGAGGTGATGCCGCCTTCGAGCGCGGTCTCGAAGCCGGGATCCTGCGGCCACACGCCATGCTCGGCCCACACGTTCGCGGTTACCGGGTCGGTCGCTTCGTTGCCGTCGCTGCTCGCGTTCACGCCGGGGCTTGCATACACGCCGAGGTGCGAGTGCACGTCGATCAGGCCCGGCGTCACCCAGCGTCCGCTGGCGTCGATGACGCGCGCGCCCGCGGGGGCGTTCAGATTCTGACCGACCGCTTCGATGCGATTGTTCGAGATCAGGACGTCTGCGTTGTCCAGCCGCGCACCCGTGCCCGTGAGCACGGTCGCGCCGCGAATCAGTGTCGCGGGGGCTGCGGCGGGCTGGTACGTCGACGGATAGGGATTCGCGGGCGCGGCGGGGACCGCGACAGCTTCAGCTTGTTTCGCTTGCGGGGTGTCTTGCTGGGCAGGTGCGCCAGTGCAAGCGCTCGTCAGCAGGGCACAGCAGAGCAGGTAGCGGATTCCGTGCATGTTGTTGCATCTCGTTCCACTTCACGGTGACCGCGAAATGTAGCACGACCTCAACGCTCGTCGTCGAAGCGGACACCTTCGTGCTCCAGCAGCCAGTGCTTGCGCTCCAGTCCGCCGCCGTAGCCGGTCAGCGAACCGTTGGCGCCGATGAGACGATGACAGGGGATCACGATGCTGACGGGATTCGAGCCATTGGCGAAGCCAACCGCGCGAACCGCGAGCGGACACTTCAGCCGATCCGCCATGCGCCCGTAGCTCAGGGTCGTGCCGGCCGGGATCGTGCGCAAGGCGCGCCAGACGCTGCTCTGGAACGGCGTGCCACCGGTGTCGACGGGGATCTCGTCGATGGCCTGCAATTTCCCGGCGAAGTAACGCTGCAAGGCGCGGCGGGTGGCGGCGGGTGCAGCCTCGCGCTCCAGTGTCGGCGCACGGCGATAGATTCGCGCGAGGTCGCGACGCAGCCGCTCTTCGTGATCCTCCCAGCCCAGGCCACGCAGGCGATTCAGGGAATCGCTCACGACCAGCATCCGGCCCACCGGGCTCGGCAGCGTATCGACCGTGAAAACCAGCGCAGGCGCAGACATGACGATGCTTAGGCTATCATCCCGGGCGTCGAGCCGAAGTCTTCGCATGAATGCATCTTCAGAACCGCTCGGATCGCTCGAAACTGCGCTCGCTCACACGCAGCGCCTGATGACCTCGGAGCCGCGCCTCGCGGTCGAGCAGGCTACGGAAATCCTGAAGGTCGCGCCCGGTCATCCATTGGCGACTCTGCTTCTCGGTGTCGCGCAGCGCCGCGCCGGCGACGCGGCGGCATCGCTCGCGGTTCTCGAGCCGCTTGCGCAATCGCAACCGAAGTGGGCCGCCGCGCACTATGAGCTCGGCCTGACGTGCGGCGCGCAGCGCAACGGCGAAGCAGCTGTCGCCGCCTTGCGACGCGCCGTCGCGCTCAAGCCGGAAATGCCCGATGCATGGCGCGCGCTCGGCGATCACCTCACTGCGATCGGCGACGCGAGCGGCGCCGAGGATGCCTACGCACAGCACATCAAGTATTCGACGCACGACCCGCAGCTGATGGAAGCGGCGGCGGCACTGTGCGAGAACCGGATCGCCGTGGCGGAGTCGCTGCTGCGTGCGCATCTGAAACAACATCCGACGGACGTGCCGGCAATGCGCATGCTCGCGGAGGTCGCTGCGCGGCTGAAACGCTATCGCGATGCCGAGGTTCTGCTCGAGCGCGCGCTGGAGCTAGCGCCAGGCTTCCTGCCGGCGCGCCACAACTACGCGGTCGTCCTGCATCGCCAGCGCAAGCCCGGCCAGGCGCTCGCACAGGTGCAGAAACTCATCGACGCCGATCCGGTCAACCCGAGCTATCGCACGCTGAAGGCCACGATTGCCAGCAGCATCGGCGACTACGACATGGCGCTCGACTTGTACGCGGGCGTGCTCGCCGATTATCCCAACAACGCGCGTGTCTGGATGAGCTACGGCCACGCGTTGAAGACCACGAATCGCCAGAGCGAATGCGTGCAGACCTATCGCAAGAGCATCGAGCTCGCTCCGCAGCTCGGCGAGGCGTACTGGAGCCTCGCGAACCTGAAGACTTTCAGGTTCACCCCAGCCGACATCGCAGCAATGCAGGCGCAGCTCGCCACCGGCAGGCTCACGAATGACGACCGCCTGCAGTTTCACTTCGCGCTCGGCAAGGCGTTCGAGGACGCCCGGCAGTTTGCCGAATCGTTCGAGCACTACCGGGAAGGCAACCGGCTGCGGCGGGCCGCGGTCGGCTACGACGCCGACGCGACTATCGGGCAGATGCAGCGCTCGAAGGCGCTGTTCACGCCGGAATTCCTGGCCGCGCGCGCCGGGCAGGGCGCGAGCGCGCCCGATCCAATCTTCATCGTCGGGTTGCCGCGCTCCGGCTCGACGCTGCTCGAGCAGATCCTGTCGAGTCATCCGCTCGTAGAAGGAACGATGGAGCTGGCCGACATCGTCAACATGGCCCGGGAGCTGGGCGGCACGCAGCCGCGTGTCCAGGGCGCCTATCCGGAGTCACTCGCGGCGCTGGACGCGGATGCGTTGCGCGTGCTCGGCGAGCGCTACCTGGAGCAGACGCGCATCTATCGCAAGACCGATGCGCCGTTCTTCATCGACAAGCTGCCGAACAACTTCGCACACACCGGCCTGATCCACCTGATCCTGCCGCGTGCGAAGATCATCGACGCGCGCCGGCATCCGCTCGGCTGTTGCTTTTCCAACTTCAAGCAGCATTTCGCGCGCGGTCAACACTTCACCTACAGTCTCGAGGACCTCGGGCTCTACTATCGCGGCTACGTGCAGCTGATGGCGCACTACGACGCCGTCCTGCCGGGGCGGGTGCACCGCGTGATCTACGAGCGGATGATCGAGGATACCGAGGGCGAGGTCCGCCGCCTGCTGGAGCATTGCGGCCTGCCTTTCGACGAGCGCTGCCTCAGGTTCTACGAAAATGAACGGGCCGTGCGCACGGCAAGCTCCGAACAGGTGCGCCGCCCGATCTATCGCGAGGGTGTGGATCACTGGCAGCACTACGAGCCCTGGCTGGGCCCGCTGAAAAGCGCGCTCGGCTCCGTGCTGGAGCACTATCCGAACGTACCGGAGTTTTGAAGCCGCCTGACCTTGGCTTACACTCTTGTCTATAACGAGTTGGGGGAGAGAACGATGACACGCAGCCGACAGCGCAAGCTCGAGCGCAATTCGCACCGTAAGCACTTGCCGATAGCCCACGCGCCGCTGGCCGCGGCAGTGGTCGCGGCCCTATCGACACCGGCCTTCGCAGCAGAGCAAGCCGCGAGCGGCTCGCTGGAGGAGGTCATCGTCACCGCGCAGAAGCGCACCGAGAACCTGCAGGAAGTGCCGCTGAGCATCCAGGCGATCGGCACCGAGCGGCTCGAGGAGCTGCACGTCAAGGGCTTCGAGGACTACGTTCGCTACCTGCCGACGGTGTCGTACCAGACCTTCGGACCAGGCTTCGCGCAGGTGTACATGCGCGGTGTGGCGAGCGGCGGCGACGGTAATCACTCCGGCTCGCAGCCGAGCGTCGGCATCTACCTCGACGAGCAGCCGATCACGACGATCCAGGGCGCGCTGGACATCCAGCCTTACGATGTGGCGCGCGTGGAAGCGCTGGCAGGTCCGCAGGGCACGCTGTACGGCGCGAGCTCGGAAGCGGGCACGATCCGCATCATCACGAACAAGCCCGACGCGACCGGCTTCACGGCCGGCTACGATCTCGAAGGCAGCACGATGACGGATGGAGGAGACGGCTACCTCGCGCAAGGGTTCGCAAATATCCCGCTGACGCAGAACGCGGCGGTACGGCTCGTCGGCTGGAAGCGCCACGACCCCGGCTTCATCGACAACGTGTCGCATCCGCGCACCTTCCCGAGCTCGGACGTGGTCCCTACCAACATCGGTCCGCTCGACGTGGCGAACCCGAAGGACGATTACAACGACGCCGACACGACTGGCGGGCGCGTCGCGCTGAAGCTGGATCTCAACGACAACTGGAGCATCACGCCGACGGTCATGGGGCAGGAGCAGAAGACGCGCGGGACGTTCGGCTTCGATCCCAGCGTGGGCGAGCTGAAGGTTTCGCACCGCTTCCCGGAGAACTCCAAGGATCGCTGGTATCAGGCCGCGCTGACGGTCGAGGGCAAGATCGCCAATCTCGACATCACTTACGCCGGCGGCTACCTCAACCGTAAAGTCGATACCGAATCCGACTACTCCGATTACTCGTACTGGTACGACGTCTACTACGACGGCACGTTCGGCTCGTACTTCTACGACGACGACAGCAACCCGATCGACTTCTCGCAGTTCATCCACGGCAAGGACCGCTATCGGCGCTATACGCACGAGCTGCGCTTTTCGACTCCGGCGGAAAACCGGCTGCGCTTCGTCGGCGGCCTGTTCGCGCAACGCCAGGTGCACGACATCGAGCAGCGTTACATGATCAACGACCTGTCCTCGGAGCTCGAGGTGACGAACTGGCCCGACACGATCTGGCTGACCGAGCAGGAGCGCATCGACCGCGACAAGGCGATCTTCGGCGAGCTGAGCTACGACTTCACCGACAAGCTGACGGTGACCGGCGGCCTGCGCTGGTTCGAAGCCGAGAACTCGCTGGTGGGCTATTTCGGATTCGGTGACGGCTACAGCACCAACGGCAAGAGCGGCGAGGCGCTGTGCAGCGACCTCGGCAGCCCAAACACTCCCGTGGAGGATGACGTCGGCGACACGTCGACCTGGGTGCCGTTCGTCAACGAGACCGGCACTGCGCCCTGCACGAACCTCAATCGGCGCGTCGACGAGAAAGATACGATCGGCAAACTGAACGTCTCGTACAAGCTGACGCCGGACCACATGGTGTACGCCACGTATTCGCGCGGCTATCGCCCGGGCGGCGTCAATCGCTTCGCGGCCATACCGCCGTATCTCTCGGACTTTCTGGACAACTACGAGATCGGCTGGAAAACGACGTGGGGCGGCAATTTCCGCTGGAATGGCGCGTTGTTCACGCAGAAGTGGGATAACTTCCAGTTCTCGTTCCTCGGCCAGAACGGCCTGACGATCATCCAGAACTCGAGCCAGGCGCGGATCAACGGCCTGGAGATGGATGCCGAGTGGCGGGTCGGCGGCGGGCTCGCGCTCAGCGGCGGCGTAGCGTTCATCGACTCGGAGCTCACCTCGGACTACTGCGGTCTCGCCGATCCGGTCACCTCCAAGCCGGTCACGAGCTGCCCGGCCGGAGTGCAGGATCCGCGCTTCGACGAGCCGTTCAGCGGACCGGAAGCGCCGAAGGGCACCGAGCTGCCGGTCTCGCCGAAGTTCAAGGGCAACGTCACGGCGCGCTACGAGTTCCCGATCGGCAGCTTCGACGCGCATCTGCAGGGCGCGCTGGTCTACGTCGGCAAGCGCTGGGCGGATCTGCGCATCGCCGAGCGCGGGATCATCGGGGAGCTGGAGTCCTACCAGATCTTCGACATGACGGCCGGCATCAACAACGACACGTACTCGTTCGAGCTGTTCGTCGGCAACGTGTTCGACGAGCGCGCGGAGATCACGCGCTTCGCGCAATGTGCTGAGGCGGTCTGCGGCGCCCAGACGTACGTGGTGACGAACCAGCCGCGCACGATCGGCCTGCGCTTCGGGCAGAAATTCTAGGAAGTATTACCAAGAGGGCAAGGGGATGGACCAGGCGGCTCGCGTACGCGCGAGCCGCCTTTTTTTGCGCGTCAGCGGCGCCTCGGCGCGCGGTTTTCCAGAGTTCCGTTTACTTCGCTGGATCGACCAGCGCCTGCAGCGTCAGCGCGCGCGACAGGTCCTCGATGTTCGGGCCCGGCGCCGGGCCGGCCCAGCGCTGGATGATGCCGACGAACACGATGTCGTTGGCCGGGTCGACCCAGAACCAGGTGCCGGCGATGCCGTCCCACAGGAACGTGCCCTTGCCGACGCTCGAGCCGATGCGCGTTGGCTCTTCGTAGATCGCGACGTCGAAGCCGAAGCCGAAGCCCGGCTGCTGCCGGTAGTTGCCGATGCCGAACTTGCCGGCGGTTTGCACCGCTTCCGGCACGTGGTTGGTGGTCATCAACTCGACCGAGCTCGGCGCGAGGATGCGCACGCCGTTGAGCTCGCCGCGATTCGCGAGCATCTGCGCGAAGCGCAGGTAGTCGCCGCCGGTCGAGTACAGGCCGCCGCCGCCCGAGGCGAATCCCGGCGGCGCGCTGACGTTCGGATCGCGCGGCATCGGCGCCAGGCCGTTCGGTGTCAGCTGGTAGATCGTCGCGAGCCGCGACAGTTTGTTCGCCGGGACGAAGAACGCGGTGTCGTTCATGCCGAGCGGCTCGAAGATGCGCTCACGCAGGAAATCCGCGAACGGCTGGCCCGACAGCTTCTCGACCAGGTAGCCCTGGATGTCGACGCTGACGCTGTACACCCAGCCCTGACCCGGCTCGTACGCGAGCGGCAGCGGCGCCATCTTGTCGATGAAGTCCTTGAGCGAGGTGGCGGCGAGCGGGTTCGCCTGCATGTACATCTTGTCGACCGGCGTGCTGCCGAACAGACCGTAGGTGAAGCCGGCGGTGTGCGACATCAGCTCGCCCATGGTCGGCGGATGGCCAGGCAGATCGGCGACAGGCTTGCCGTCCGCATCGAGGCTCTTGAAGACCTTGAGGTCCTTGAACTCGGGGATATAGCGGCTGATCGGATCGGACGGTTTCCACTTGCCTTCTTCGTACAGGATCATCATCGCGACGCCGGTGATCGGCTTCGTCATCGAGTAGATGCGGACGATCGTGTCTTTCTGCAGTGGTGCGTTGCTCGCGAGGTCGGCCTGTCCATAGACCATTTGCTGCACGACCTGGCCATGACGCGCCACATACGTCGCGACACCTGCGAGCTGCTTGTTGTCGACGATGGCTTTCATGCCGGCGTCGAGACGCTTGAGACGCTCGCTCGAGAAACCAACGGCTTCCGGCTTGGCCTCCGGAAGAGTGACGTTGCGCGCCTGCGCAGCACCGACACCGATGCACAGCACGACCACGAACAGAAGCGAGGCTCTTGAAGTCCGCACAGCGAAATCCCCCCTGCATGTAAGCCGCAAGCAGTCTAAATGCCTGCAGACGCCGCGTCGGCACTTCATGACAGATCTTTGCCTAGCGGCTGGCTAACGTCACGCCTGTTGCCGGCGCAATTCTCAGCTCCGCGTTGTGCGCGTCAACAGTCTCTGCAGATACGACTGCGGCTGCGTCGACGTGGAGAGCACGGGAAGCTGCGGCGACGAAATAGTGGTGTGGGTCAGTCTTTAGCCTGACTCTTGCTAAACTTCGGCGCATGAAGACGCCGCCGGCCGAGTTCTACGTCGATCCCTCCCGTCTGCAGACCGAGCGCGAGCGGGTCTTCGCGCGCTCGTGGCAGATCGTCGGCCACGTCGGCCAGCTCGCGAATCCCGGCGACTACTTCACGACCCGGCTCGGCAACGAGCCGCTGCTGTTCACCAACGACGGCGGCACGCTACGTGGCTTCTTCAACGTCTGCCGGCATCGTGCCGGGCCGATCGCTTACGGCTGCGGTAAGGCGCAGCGCCTGGTATGCCGCTATCACGGCTGGACCTACGACCTCGCCGGTCAACTCCTGCGCACGATGGAGATGGAAGGCGCGGAGGAATTCGACCCGGCGCAGATCCGCCTGCAGAGCGTCAAGGTGCATCGCTTCGGTCCGTTGCTGTTCGCCGCGCTCGATCCCGACACGCCCGCGTTCGACGAAATGTTCCCGGGCGTCAGCGAGCGCTGCGCGCCGCTCGGACTGGAGCGCATGGGCTTCGTCGCGACGCGCGACTTCCCGGTGAAGGCCAACTGGAAGGTGTACGTCGACAACTTCCTCGAGGGCTATCACATCCCGCTGGTGCATCCGGCGCTCAACCGCGAGATCGACTATCGCCAGTACGTGACCGAGCTCGGCACGCGCCACACGCTGCAGCACGCGCCGGTGCGCGAAGGCAGCGAGCACTACAAGGGAAAGGTCGGCGACGGCCAGGCGTACTACTACTGGCTGTTCCCGAACATCATGCTGAACATCTACGAGGGCCAGCTGCAATCGAACGTCGTGATTCCCATCGATGCCGACAACACGCTGGTGCGTTTCGAGTGGTTCGCGTTCGAGCCCTTGCCCGATCCGCAGACGAACGAGCGCTGGATCGAGCTGGCGCGCTTCAGCGAAGAAGTGCAGTCCGAGGACGCACGGATCTGCGAAGCCGTGCAGTTCAACCTGCACTCACGCGCCTATCGGAGCGGGCCGTACTCGCCCAAGCGCGAAAGCGGCGTGCGCCTGTTTCATACCTTGATGCACAACTCATGAGAAGGGAGAAGACGATGCGCAAGCGATTGCTGGCAGCGGCGCTCGCGCTGCTCGGTGCGGTGGCCGTGGCGCAGACCGATATCGCAGCGTTCGTCGGAACGTGGAATGGCACGTGGGAGGGCGGAGGTACGGGGCGCTTCGATCTCACGATCGAGCGCAGCGGTGACGGGCAGCCGGCGGGCGGCGTCTCGGTCGGCACCGAGCAGGGCGACTACAGCGCGAAGTTCGAGGAGCTGAGCTTCGACGGCCAGAACATGAAGGCGCGCTACGAGTTTCCGCTCGACAGTCAGGCCGATGTGACCGTCACCGGCACCTTCAACGGCGGCTCGGCAGAAGGCACCTGGAACCTCGTCGCGAAGGGCGGCGACCAGTCTTTTGCCGGCGGCACCTGGAAAGTCGCGAAGCAGTAACGATGAAACCGCTCATCACCGCTTTTGCACGGTCGCCCGATCGCGGCCGGGGACTGGCGCGCGATATGCGCGTCCGCTGGGCGCTCGAGGAAGTCGGCCAGCCCTACGACGTTCGACTGGTTTCGTTCACCGAGATGAAGGAATCGGCGCATCGCAGGCTCCATCCATTCGGCCAGATTCCAACCTACGAAGAAGGCGATCTCGCCCTGTTCGAGTCGGGAGCGATCATCTTTCACATCGCGGAGCGCCATGCGGGGCTCCTGCCGGCTGATGCGAATGCGCGGGCGCGCGCGATCGCGTGGATGTTTGCTGCGCTCAGTACCGTAGAGCCGCCGATCGTCGAGCGCTCGACGGCCATTCTCATGGAGCGCGACAAGACCTGGTATGCGGAGCGACTAACTATGCTCGAGGACCGCGTCCGTGTGCGGCTGGGCGACCTTGCCACTCGGCTGGGCGATGCCCACTGGCTCGACGGCGAGTTCAGCGCCGGTGACCTGCTGATGGTGACGGTGCTGCGCAGGCTGGACGGGTCGGGCCTGGTGGACAAGTATCCGAACCTCTCCGCCTATGTCGCCCGTGGCGAAGCGCGGCCCGCCTACCAGCGGGCTTTCGCGGCTCAATTGGCAGTCTTCACCAGCTCCGCCAATCCTGCTTCGCGCGACAATACCGGCGCATAGCCCAGCTCGCGCTGGGCCTTGTCCGTTCTGATCGTGCAGTCGCGCGACATCATCGCTGCTGCAAAACGGGTGAGCGGCGGGTCGGAAGTCTTGCCGAGCGCTCGCCACGTCGTCTCCGTCAGCGTCCCGAGCGTGCGCGCCAGCCAGCCAGGGAGCGATTTATCGGGCGGTGTCAGCCGGCGTGTCGCGAGCAGCGCGGTGACGAATTCGCGCATCTGCGTAACGTCCGCATCGATGACGAAATACGCGTTGCCGCCGGTGCCGCGCTCGAGCGCAAGCTCGACTCCGCGCACCAGGTTCGCAATGTGCGTAGTCGACGTCTTCGCGCGCCCATGGTCGATCCACGCGAAGCGCCCGCTGCGCACCATCGCTTCGAGCACCGGCAGGATCGTCTGATCGCCCGGACCCCACACGAAGCGCGGGCGGATCGACAGCGTCGCGAACCCCGGCGCGTTCGCGGCGAGCACCAGCTTTTCCGCTGCAGCTTTCGTTTCGGAGTAGAGAAACGGCGTGTGCGCGGGATACGGATACTGCTCGTCGATCTCGCGCATGTGCTGACCGTGGAACAGCGCAGCCTCGGTGCCGATGTGAATGAAGCGCTGTGCGCCCGCCTGGCGCGCAGCCTGCAGCAGCTGCCGCGTTCCCTCGACGTTGGCGGCCCAGAACTGCTCGCGCGTGCCCCATTGCTTCACGAAGGCTGCGCAGTGAATGACGGCTTCACAGTCGGTGATGGCTTCGGGCCCAACCGAGCCGAGCTCGCCGCGCACCGGCGTGGCGCCGAGCGCGCGGATGGCTGCGTCGCTGCTCTCAGAACGTGACAGGGCGAGCAACGTGAAGCGTGCTGCGAGCGATCGGGAGATTGCGCCGCCGACGAATCCCGACGCGCCGGTGATGAAGAGCTTTCGGGTCATGATGCGTACCGCCAGCCCCAGGGTCTGGGGCTGACGATACGCCATTCGGGCTCAGTCGGGCTGGGCGTTCGGCCGATCGCGCGAGGAGGCGCGATTGTTGTCGCTGCTGCTGCGGCGATTGCTGCTGCCCTGATTGCTGTTTTGCCGCTGCTGCGGCGGCGGGCTCGCCTGCGGCGGCGGGCTGCTGCGCATTTCCCGCGGCTGCTCGCGCGGCATTTCGCGATGCACCGGCTGCTCACGCTGCACCGGCTGCTCACGCTGCACCGGCGCCGGGCGGCGCTCGATCGGCGCCTGCCGCGGTTCCGGCTGACTGAACTGACGAGCCGGCGGCTGCTCGCGAACTTCCCGCGGCTGCTCGTGGAATTCACGGCGATTGTTGTCGCCGCGCTGGAACGTATCGCGATCATCGGTGGCCTCGCGCGACCGGCGGATGTCGTTGCTGCCGCCGACGTGCGTCCGCCGTTCGGTCGACGGCGTTGATTGCAGCGACTGCACCGCCGGCGATCGTTCCATGTGATCGCGTGCGCGCGGCGTGTCGTTCTGGTCGCGCCCGCGCATGTTCTGCACGCGCTCCTGCGACTGGCGCTCGGCCGACTGCGCGGGAATCGATTGTGCCGGACGCGACGGCTCGCGCAGGGCGATCCGGTTTTCCGGTGCAATGTTCCGTTGCGTCGCCTGCGCGCGCTTGATCTGCTCCGCCGCAACCCGCGCGGCGCGGAAATCACCGCCACTGCTGCGTTTCGGATTGTCGCTCGCGAACGCCTGCGGCGGGGGCGCCTGGCGACGCGGCTGACCGGCAACGATGCTCTGCCGCTCCGGCGCAATCGAAGCAGGCCGCACGTTTGCGCGCCACTGGCGGAGGTCGCGATCATTCACCTGCACACGGTGCGCGCCGACAGGCCGGCTGTTCACGACCACGTCGCGTTGCACTGTCGTCACGGCGTCGCCGATAGTGCCGTATCGGTATCGCGGCGACGCGCCGCGCCCGCGGTACACATTGGTGACGTTGATGTTGTTGACGATCACGGTGTTCGACACGTTCACGTGGCGCACGTAACGCGGCGTATGCCGATACCACGGCACGTATACCTCGTGCGGCGCGAGCGGGAACCAGCCCACGCCGCTGCCGAACGACACGGACACGCTCACCGACGGACCGCCGACCCAGCCGACCAGTGCCGGTGCATAGTACGGCCGCACGTAGCGCGGGCCCGGCACCCAGCACCAGCGATGGCTGACGAACGCCCAGCGGCCGTAGTGGAACGGCGCGAAGCCCCAGCGTGCATCGTCGATCCAGGTCCAGCCCCATGGCGAGACCCAGCCCCAGCGACCGTAGCGATACGGCGCCCAGTCGGCGACGACGTACGTCGGCCGCCACACGTAGCCGTAGGTCGGCTCGTTGATCCATTCGCCCTGGCCGTCGAGATCTTCGTAGCCCACGACCTCGCGCGACACGTAACGCGCCGCTTCGGAGTTATCGCCGCGACGATCGAGATCGTTCGCCCAGGATTCGAATGCAGTGCGCGGGGACAGCCTGCCGATATCCGCCGTCAGGCCGTCGAGACCGGTGAATGTGCCTTCCTCGTCGGCGCGCACGCGGAACGACTTGGATCCGCCGGTGACTTCCGCCTCGCCGTTGCGAGTGCGGACGATCGTGCGGTCGCTCTCGGGGTCGACCTGCACGGTGTAGTCGCCGGGGTGCAGGAATTTGACCGTGGCGTTCGGCGTCTCCATCTGGATGGATTCGCGGTCGCCGAGCGTGCGCACGCGGATCGTCGCCACGCCCTCGGTGAGGCTCATCTGGTTGACGTCGTCGTCGAGCTCGATGAATTCGAAGCCGGTGCTGCGATCGAGGTGCACGCTGGAAGTGCCGATCTGCAATTCCGCGCGCCCATCCTTGTCGACCCAGACGCGGTCGCCGCTCGTGATCGGACGGTTCACCGCGGCATCCGCCCATTCCTCGGTGCCGGCGGGCGCCAGCGACACTTCGCCTTCCTTCAGGCTCAGACGCGCCACCCGGCCCGGCGGATCGGCGACGGGGTCTTCCGCGCGGACGTAGTGCGCCGCTGCCAGGCCGATGAGGCCCGCCAGCCAGACGACAAGATTCCGCGAAACGATCCCGGCTCTCATAGTGCGTTCACCCCGTATAAAACGGTTGTCGCCATCATGCGTTCCAGGGAGTGAACTCCACGTGAACGGCCTTCCTGAACGGTTTTGCCCGGCGTTCGGGGCGGTATCCCGTCACAACCTGCGCAGATTCGTGGACTTGCCTAACCCCGGGGCCGCGAACGGGAGCTGGCACTGTGAGGCCGTTCGCGCCCTCGCCGCGCGCGCGCTGCCTATACTTCCCCGCATTCGCAGATAACAAGACGAGCCCATGGAGCTGTCAGGAAGTCCCTCGGATCTGGCGCTGCTGCGGCGGTTCTCGCCGTTCGACGCCATGAAACCGGAAAACCTCGCCGCGGTCGCGAAGCGGACCACCCGGCTGCAGGCGCCGAAAGGCCGCCTGCTGTTCAGCGAGGGTGACGACGAAAAGCAGACCTACTACCTGCTGAGCGGCACCATCGACCTGCTCGCCGAAGGCGAAGTGATCGGCCAGGTGCGCAGTGGCACGCCCAAGGCGAAGAATCCGCTGGCGCACGCGCTGCCGCGCCCGTACTCCGCGGTCGTGACTTCCGACCGCATCGAATACCTGCATCTCGACAGCGAGTTCCTCGACGTCGTCGTCACCTGGGATCAGACCGGCAGCTACAAAGTCATCGAGCTGCGCGACACCGTCGAGGAGGGCGCGAGCGCCGACGACTGGATGACGACGCTGCTGCAGACGAAGGCTTTCCACAAGGTGCCGCCGGCGAACATCCAGGCCGTCTTCATGCGCATGCAGCGCCAGGACTATCGCGCCGGCGAGGTCGTCATCAAGCAGGGCGATCCGGGCGACTTCTTCTACGTCGTCGTCAAGGGCTCGTGCTCGGTCGCGCGCGAGACGCCGCTCAACAAGGAAGGCGTCAAGCTCGCCGAGCTGAAGATGGGCGACACGTTCGGCGAGGAATCGCTGATCTCCGAGGCCAAGCGCAACGCGACCATCACGATGCTGACCGACGGCTGCCTGATGCGCCTGTCGAAGCAGGATTTCCGCACGCTGCTGCACGAGCCGCTGCTCAACTACGTCGACTGGCAGGAAGCACAGCGCATCGTCGCCGCCGGCGGCCAATGGCTCGACGTGCGGCTGCCCTCGGAGTACGACCACTACCGCGCCGAGGGCTCGCTCAACATCCCGGCGCAATCGTTGCGCCTGAAGATGAAGTCCCTCGACCGCAACGTTCAATACGTCGTGTGCTGCGACACCGGCCGGCGCAGCTCCGCCTGCGGCTACCTGCTGTCCGAGCGCGGTTACCACGCGAGCGTCCTGCGCAACGGCCTGCCCGCCGCCGAACTGACCAAGTAGGTCGGGCTTTGGCCCGACTCTTGTCTACAATATCCCCCAACAAAAAGCGGGGGGCTTCTCATGCGTCGATCCGTGCTCTGTCTCGCGCTCGCGAGCGTGCCGCTGCTCGCATTCGCAGATACATCGCCGGCGCTCGGCCCGCCGGATCGCGTGCTGTTCTGGACGCCTGCCCAGCAGCAGGCCAGCTACCCGAACATGGACCGGATCTTCCTGACCCGCGAGATCAGTCGCGGCGATCCGCAGACGCATCCCGCCTATCCGTTGAACGTCGCGCTCGAGGACCTGTCTAAGGTTTCTTTCGAAGCCGGGGGCAAGCGCTACACGGTCGCGGACTACATCGAGCACAACCACGTCGCCGGCCTGCTCGTGATCCACAACGGCAAGATCGCGTACGAGCACTACGCGTTCGGCCATACGCCCGCGAGCAAGTGGACCTCGTTCTCGGTCGCGAAGTCGCTGACCTCGATGCTGGTCGGCGCCGCGATCAAGGACGGCTACATCAAGAGCGTCGACGATCCGGTCACGAGCTACCTGCCGGTGCTCAAGGGCACTTCGTACGAAGCCGTGTCGATCAAGCAGGTGCTGCAGATGTCCTCCGGCGTCGGCTGGAACGAGGACTACACCGATCCGAAATCGGACGTCGCGCGCATCGGCGAAGTAGCGGCCCGCGGCGGGTCGCTGGGCCTCGTGTCGTACATGGGCGCGCTGCCCCGCGTCGCACCGCCAGGCTCCAAGTTCAACTACAACACCGGCGAGACGCACCTGGTCGGCGCCATCGTGCGCGCCGCAGTCGGCAACAATCTCTCGAGCTACGCCAGCCAGAAGATCTGGTCGAAGTTCGCGATGGAGTCGAATGCGTTCTGGATGCTCGCTGACGAATACGGCGCCGAGCATGCCGGCTGCTGTCTCAGTGCGACGTTGCGCGACTACGGCCGCATCGGCCTGCTGGCGCTGCGTAAAGGCGTGCTCGCCGACGGCACTTCGGTCCTGCCGGAAAACTGGATGCGCGATGCGACGACACCGTCGCCTTCGATGCCGGGCTACGGCTACCAGTGGTGGCTCATCGGGCCGGGCGACTTCGGCGCGCGCGGCATCTTCGGGCAGTCGATCGAGATCTACGAGCCGCAGAACATCGTCATCGCAACGCATGGCTTGTGGCCGAGCGCGCAGAGCAAGGAGCTCTCCGAAGTCCGCCGCGCATTTCACGAGGCTGTGCGTGACGCATTGAGCCGCTGACCGGATGGGCCAGACCCGGCCGGGACATCGAGCAGGCGCGGCTGTGGATCAAGCAGATGCAGTCCGGTAGCTAGGCAACTACGCGCTGCGGGGAATTCCTGACGGGAACCCGCGCGTGATCCGACGCCTTCATCCAGACCTACGGAGGCGTCACATGAATGTTCAGGAATTGATGCGGGCCCATCCCCGCGCCGGCCGCGGCATCAGCAATCCACTCGTCGAGTGCATCGAGCGCTGTTTCTCCTGCGCGCAGAGTTGCACGGCGTGCGCCGATGCCTGTCTGTCCGAAGACATGGTCGATCGGCTGCGCCGCTGCGTGCGGCTCGACCTCGATTGTGCGGACATCTGCAGGGCGACGGGCGCCGTAGCCTCACGCCGTACCGAGACGAGCGAGCAAGTACTGCTCCAGCTGCTGGAGCTGTGCGCGAACATTTGCCAGATCTGTGCTGAGGAGTGCGAAGAGCACGCTTCCATGCATCAGCACTGCAAAATCTGTGCGACGGAGTGCCGTCGCTGCGAGGAATCGTGCCGGCGGGCAATGCAGGACGTAGGCGGCGCGAGCGGGCGCGTGCAGGCGAACTGACCAGGCGAACTGACGCGCCCCCGCCCGAATACTAGAAGGGCGCGCGCTCCTGCACCGAGTGCAGATGGCGTCGCGACCGCTTGTAGATCCCAGTCGCGCGGTCGCGCACGAACGTGCGACGGCGTTTACCGGCGCTCGGATCCAGGAAATAGACGGCTGCTGCTGCGAGTGCAGCGCTGGCAGCGGCCAGGCCGATGGTGGTGGCTATCTCAGGTCGTCTTCGCGATGCGAACATCTCGACACCTCGTCTAATGGAAGAAAAAAGCAAGCTGCATTGATTCAAGTTACGGGAGCGCGCGTTGTTCCCGGCTGTCGGACATTGCCGCCGGGCCTTGCGGAGAGTTGCTACGCGCGCAGCAACTCGGAGACCGTTACGCAGCTCAATCCGCGCTCGCGCAAGCCACGGAGAATCTGTGGGAGCGCTTTCGCCGCAGTGCCGCGATGCCCGCCGTCGCGCTCGTGGCCGTCGTGCATGAGCACAATGTCGCCAGGCGTGATGCGCGATAGCACGAGCGCCGCGGTCGCATCAGGATTGCGCGTGAACGTATCGCGACTGTGCAGCGACCACGCGATGACAGTCAGCCCGCGTGCGTGCGCCACGCGCGCGAGCGCAGGGCTCTTCAAACCAACTGGCGCGCGATAGAGCGGCTGCGCAGCCGAGCCTGACAACTCCTGGAGCAGCCGCGTGCTGCGATCGATGTCCCGGTCCTGCCGGCCGGTGCGATAAAAATTCTGGAAGTACGAGTGCATCCACGAGTGGTTGCCGAGCTCGTGACCTTGGCGCAGCGCGCGCTCGGCGATGTCCCGATGCTTCTCGAGATGCCGGCCGATCACGAAGAACGTGGCGCGCGCGCCGACGCCGGCAAGCGTTGCGAGGATCTCCGGAGTGACCTGCGGGTCGGGCCCGTCATCGAACGTCAGTGCGACGCGCGGGCGGTCGCGCGGCCCATGCGAGATCGTCGGATAGAACACGCTCGAGGACGGCCGGAAGATGCCGTCGGTCAGCACCATCGCGAACGCGGCAGCGGTGACCGTCAGCGGCATGGCATGCAGCAGCGCCGACGAGCCGAGAACGGCGGCGCCGCCCGCGAGCAGAACTTTGTCGGCACGGCAGAGGCTCACGGGCGCGACTCTACCATCGACGCCGTCGATGGACTCCATTGCGAAGTTCGATTGCCCTCTGGAAGCATCGCAGGCATTTTCGTAACCGTTGCCAACCCTGGAGGTTCGATGAGCGCCGACAGCAAGCTGATTCCCGTGACCGACGCGACCTTTGCCGAGCAGGTGCTGGGCGCGACGACGCCAGTACTGGTGAAGTTCGAGGCCGAATGGTGCGGCCCGTGCAAGGCGATGAAGCCGATGGTCGATGAGATCGCTGTCGAGTATTCCGGTCGCCTCAAGGTGACGACGGTCGACATCGAGCAGAACAACCAGACGGTATACCGCCTGGGCGTGCGCGCCGTGCCGACGGTGGTTTTGTTCAAGAACGGCGAAGTTTTCGCCCAGAAGGTAGGGCTGCCCCGTAAGACGGACCTCGTCGCGCTCATCGACAAAGCGCTGGAGAAGGCAGCCGCGTAAACATTTGCGCTAAAGTGCGTGCTCCAACCCGAAGACGCTGAGCGAAAGGGGGAAGAGTGCGCACTTGGTTTCAGCCGCAGGCGCGGCTGCTTTGCTTGGTATTGCTCGCGACGTTTGCCGGCGGCGTCAATGCCGCCGAGCGCGTCGATCTGATCGTCCGCAATGGCGTGATCTACGACGGCAGCGGTCGCGACCCGGTTCGCGGCGACGTCGCAGTCAAAGCCGGGCGCGTGGTGGCCACCGGCAAATTGCAGGACTACACCGCCGATAAAGAAGTGAATGCCAACGGGCTCGCTGTCGCGCCCGGCTTCATCAATACGCTCTCCTGGTCGGTCGAATCGCTGATCTACGACGGCCGCGGCATGAGCGAGATCAAGCAGGGCGTCACGACCGAGATCTTCGGCGAGGGCAACTCCATGGGCCCGGTCAACGACCGCGTCCGCGAGGAGATGATCAAGACGCAGGGCGACATCCACTACGACGTCACCTGGAAGACGCTCGGCGAATATCTCGACTTCCTGGTCAAGAAAGGCGTTTCGCCGAACGTCGCGTCGTTCGTGGGGGCCACCACGGTGCGCGAGAACGTGGTCGGGTTCGACGATGTCGCACCCTCGCCGGAACAGCTCAAGCAGATGCAGGAGCTGGTGCGCCAGGCGATGCGTGAAGGCGCGCTCGGCGTCGGCAGCTCGCTGATCTACGCGCCGGCCTCCTACGCGAAGACCGACGAGCTGATCGCGCTGTGCAAAGCCGCGAGCGAGTTCGGCGGCGGCTATATCTCGCACATGCGCAGCGAAGGCGATCGCTTTCTCGAAGCGCTGGACGAGCTGATCCACATCTCGCGCGAGGCCAAGGTCCACGCGCAGGCCTATCACCTGAAGGCGGCCGGTCAGAAGAACTGGCCGAAGATGCAGCAGGCGATCGACAAGATCGACGCCGCGCGCAAGCAGGGCTTGCCGATCACCGCGGACATGTATGCGTACACCGCGGGTGCGACCGGTCTCGATGCCGCGATGCCCACCTGGGTGCAGCAGGGCGGCATCGACGGCTGGGTCGCCCAGCTCAAGAAGCCGGACATCCGCAAGAAAGTGCTCGCCGAGATGCGCGACCCGAACGCGAAGTGGGAAAGCCTGCTGCTCGCGGCCGGCTCACCGGATCGCGTGCTGCTGATCGGCTTCAAGACCGACAAGCTCAAGCCGCTCACCGGCAAGACGCTCGCGCAGGTCGCGAAGATGCGCGGCGTCTCGCCCGAAGACGCAGCGATCGATCTCGTCATCGAGGATCACACGCGCGTCGGCACGGCGTACTTTCTGATGTCGGAAGAAAACGTGCAGCTCGGGTTGTCGCAGCCGTGGGTGAACATCGGCTCCGACGCCGAGGCGGCGGCGCCGGAAGGCCCGTTCCTGCTGAGCAACCCGCATCCGCGCGCCTACGGCACGTTCGCGCGCTTCCTCGGCCGTTACGTCCGCGATCAGAAGGTGACGACGCTGCAGGACGCCATCCGGCGCCTGACGCGCCTGCCGGCAGAGAGCTTCAAGCTCAAAGATCGCGGCTGCCTCGATAAAGGCTGCTTCGCCGACATCGTCGTGTTCGATCCGGCGAAGATCAACGACCTCGCGACCTTCGAGAAGCCGCACCAGTACGCCGTCGGCGTCAAGGACGTCTTCGTCAACGGCACCCAAGTGCTGCGCGACGGCGAGCACACCAACGCGAAGCCCGGGCAAGTCGTGCACGGCCCAGGCTGGGTCGGCTGGAAGAAGAAGACGTAGTGTGGTGCCGGGAGAGAAATTGAGGGGAAACTGCACAGCGCAGCATTCGAAATGCTGCACTGCTGAGTTTCACCACAAATTCTCTCCCGGCACCGCCTTCAACTCCGCGGACTTCTCCGCGATCCAGGCCGCCAGCGCCGGCATGTCGATGCCGGGCGGCGGCTTGGCCTCATTTGCAGCCAGCCACGCTTGCATGGCGCGCAGCAGCTTGGCTGCCTGCTGCGGATCCAGCGCGAACAGGCGCAGGTAGTTGAAGCGCGCTTCGTCGATGCGGTTCAGGCCCAGGAACGCTTCGCCCTGATACTCGATCGCGTGCAGCGCGTGCGGATCGATCTTCAGCGCCTGCCCGTACGCGCGCAGCGATTCCTCGTAGCGCCCGAGCTTGCGATTTGCGTAACCGAGGTACGTGTAGGCTTCGTGCATCGACGCGTCGAGCCGCACGGCCTCCGCGAAGTTCGGCAGCGACGCGCGGTATGCCTTCTGTGCATTGCTGATTGCTGTCGTACGCTCGGCGTCGTCCGCCGCCGCCGCTGCGAGATTCTCCGCATGCTCGGCGCGCAGGATCGATGCATACCCGGCCGTGTAGGCATCGATCGCGCCTTGCTCCGACACGGGCACCGCGCCGCTTTCCTTCGGTCGATAGCCGCCGGGTCCATCGGCGTACGCGGCCGTGACCGCACCGAGCAGCGCAATCACGGCCAGCAATTCACGCGAGCCTCGCATCAGAACCGCGACGCCATCAGCTGCACGTCGGCATCAGCCCAGGCCTTCTTGAAGTCGGCTTCGATGAGCTTCGCCTGGTCGGTCTTGCCCTGCGCGCGCAACGCCTGAGCGAGACCATACAGCGCCCAGCCGTTCTTCGGATGCCGGCGCAGATCGTCCCAGTAGACGCTCTCCGCTTCGACCGGACGGCCGGCTTGCAGCAGCACGGCGCCGAGGTTGTGACGCACCGGCTGATGCCAGTCATCCGGCTCCGTGTAGATCAGCGCGTCCTCGTAACGCACGGCGCGATCGAGGTGCGCGATCGCGGTGTCGAAATTGCCCTGCGCGGCGGCGAGCTCGCCGTCGAGCACTTCGACGCCGACGCGCAGCACGGAGTCCGCGAGGTTCAGCGACATCGACGTCGGCGCCTTGATCAGCTCCGGATCGGCCGCGATCTTCTTCACCGCGTCGATCTCCTTGGTGGCGCCCGCGAAATCCTTCTTGCGGATGAGCGCCATGCCGCGGGCGTAGCTGCGGGTCGCGCGTGTGAACATCGTGTCGGCCCGCGGCGCCGGCAACGCCAGGATTTCATCCCACTTGCCGAAGCGGACCAGGGAGTAGTCGTGCGCCAGCAGGAACGTCTGGAGCAGCGGCACGTCCTTGAGCGCCTCGACCGGGATCGACTTCGAGGTCTTGTCGGCCGCATCGATCGCCAGCTTGCTCTGTCCCGCCATCGTCGCCGCAAACCACAGGAAGTGGATGTTGTGCGGGTAATAAGCCATCGGATACAGGCCCTGCGCGCGGCACTGCGTGATGTAGTCCTCATCGGCGACGACCGCGAGCTGATTGGCCTTCACGGCATCCGTGTAGCGGCCAACGCGCTGGAAGAGGTGTCCCGGCATGTGCACCAGGTGCCCCGCTGCGGGCGCGAGCGGCAACAGCCGGTCGGCGGCAGCCTCGGCGCGCTCAGGTGTATTGCTCGCCTCCCACAGGTGGATCCACAGGTGCAGCGCACCGGTGTGGTCCGGATCCTTCTTCATCGCCCGGTCGAGCGCCGCGGTGATGTCGGCCGTGCGCTCATAGGGCACACCGGCGCGGCTCCAGTAATTCCAGGGGCTGAGATCCATCAAGGACTCGGCATACAGAGTCGCGACATCTTCGTCGTCCGGATACTTCTGGAACAGCGCGCGCATGGCGCCCGCATAAGCCTGGTCCGCCGCGGCGCGGTCGTCATGCTTGCCGGTGTAACGGGCGGCGAGGGCGTCGATCAGATCGCGCTCGCGCGGCGAGGCCTTCGCCTTCAGCGCCTGCGCCTGCTTCAGATGCGCGAGTGCCTTCGGCTCTTCCTCCGGCGCCATCGGCGCGTTGATGTTCGGCCCGAGCACCAGCGCCATGCCCCAGTGGGCCATCGCCAGGTTCGGATCGAGGCGCGCGGCTTCGCCAAAGGCGCGGCCGGCCTCCGCATGATTGAAGCCATAGGCCAGGTTCAGGCCCTGACTCATGAAGAGCTGGGCCTGCTCGGACTGGGTCGTGACGGGAAACACGTGCTTGCCGACCTTCTGCAGCCGCGGGGCGACGGCGCCGGAAGGCGCGGGGGTATCGAACGATTCGGTCGGCTGGTAATGCTTGTGGGTGGGGACTTGGGCATGCAACGCGGTGGTTGTCAGGCCCAGCGCGAGTGCAGCTAGGCACAGCGAGCGATGGCGCATGGGATTCTCCCTTGACTGGATATGGGACCCGACCCGTTATAGGGCCGCATCGTGAGGCTGCGGTCTTCGCAGTCGTGAAAAATCCGTGAAGCGGCCCGAACTGTACGCCGGATGACGGCCAGGTGGCATGGTCCGGTGGTTCGGGCCGCGACCCTGACTTTCGTCAGGGGTGCCGGCCTCGTGTATCGTGAGCGCCATGCAGAACGGACCCGAGCCCATCGTCATCGTGACCACTGGCGGCACGATCGACAAAGCCTACTTCGATGCCCTCAGCGCGTATCAGATCGGCGAGCCGGTCGTGAAGAAGCTGCTGGACGGCGCCAACGTCACGCACCCCTACCGGATCGTCGAGCTGCTGCGCAAAGACAGCCTCGAGCTGACGGACGAGGATCGCCAGCACCTCAAGGAGACGGTCGCAGGTCTCGACGTGAAGCGGATCGTGATCACGCACGGCACCGATACCATGACCGACTCGGCGCAGGTGCTCGCGGCGATTTCCGGCAAGACGATCGTGCTGACCGGCGCGCTATCGCCGGCGCGCTTCACCGAAAGCGATGCGACGTTCAACATCGGCATGGCGTTCGCCGCCGTGCAGGCGCTGCCGGCGGGGGTCTACGTCGCGATGAACGGCCGCGTCTTTCGCGGCGATGAAGTGAAGAAGGATCGGGAGCAGAGAAAGTTCGTCGCCACGAACGAATGAGCGGCACTGCGACAGTCACTGTGCGGCACCTGCAGCAGCTCGACGTGCTGGTCAACGCTGTCGTGCGCGAAGCCGACCTGATTCACGACTACGTGCAACTGAGCTTTCACAGCGGCTTCGTGCTCACCCTGAACAATGCCGTCGAGCTCGACGGACAGGTCCTCACGAATTCGCCGGCCGGCCGCACGCTGCTGGCCTCGTTGATCGGCCGCGCGGTCAGCGACGTGGCGCGTGCCGCTGACGAGTTAGTCGTGAATTTTCGCGGTGGCTCGACGTTGACGATGAGTCTGCAACCGCCCGCGTGGCCGGCGCGCGAGGCGCTCAGCGTAGCGGATCAATGCACGTCGCGCCGCTGCTGAGCGGCCTTGCTCTGCAAGCTGAATCTCGACTGGATGTTCTTGTTCGTGCCGTTCGCCAGCTGGGCGGCGTAGTCCCCGACGGCCGGCCCATGCTTGAAGCCGTGCCCTGAGCCCGCGCCGACCAGCACCACGTTTTCCCACTGCGGATGGCGATCGATCAGGAAGTCGCCGTTCGAGCTGTTCTCGTACTGGCAGACCCGCGACTCGACCAGCGGACGGTTCGCGAGCGCGGGAAAGCGGCGCTTGATGAATTCGCGCACGTCCGCGATCGCTTTGGACGTCGGCAGGCGATCGCCGGTGTCCGGATCGATCGGCGGGCCGTGCTGGTCGTGCGCGATCTTCAGTCCGCGCGCCTCCAGGTCCGGCATCCCGTAATAGATGTCGCCCTCGTTGAAGTCGGCCCAGCCGGGCAGGCTGGGCGGCGCGAACCGCGTGTCGCCGGCCTCGGGCGCGAAGAAGAACACTTCCTGTCGCGTCGGGAAAATGCGGTGGCCGAGGATTTCCGGGAACACCTTCGGCAGCCACGGCCCGCATGCGAACACGAAGCGCGACGCGCTCAGCGTCTCACCGGCGCTCGTCTGGATCGAGTCGAACGACGCATCCGCCTTCGGTGGCAACACCGCAGCCTGACGATACTCGCCACCTGCTGCGACGAACTCCTGCACCAGCGTCTGCACCGAGCGCCGCGCCATCAGCACGCCGCGGTCACGCTCGAACAGGCCCAGCTCGATCCCATCGAGAGAGATCTGCGGCAGGCGTTGCGCCAGCGCCGTGCGATCCAGAACCTCGAGCGGAATCTTGAGTTGCTGATGAACCTCGATGCTCTGCGTGACGTACGGCTCGCGGCGCCCGAACAGGAACACCACCCCCGTTGGATGGAAGATGGGCAGACCCGAACGGCCGGACAGCCACCGCCATTGGTCCAATGATTCCAGGGCAAATCGCGTGTAGATTTCGTCGCGGCCGTAGACGGTGCGAGTCATGCGGGATTCGCCGCCGCTCGAAGCTCGGGCATGAGCCGGGCCGAAGGAGTCGAGCAGCAGCACCTTGCGGCCGAGCCTGAGCAGGTGCCAGGCAGTCCAGGCGCCGAACACGCCGGCGCCGACGACGATCACGTCGCGAGGGCCGGATTGCACTGCGCGCCCGCGCTGCTCGCCGGGCTCGGCTGCCGTCGCCTTCATTGCAGAAGTGCCGGCAGCGGCAGCGATGCTCGTGAGGAGCGTGCGCCGGGTGAGGTGCAAAGAATTCGGCATACTGTAATCATTCACCGGGGAGCGGGGGCAACGCAATGACGAACTTGAGCTACGTCTGTGGCGTGGGCAGCGAACCGCTGTTGTACAAGACGGTCGGTGCGGTGTTGCAGGAGGCGGCTGCGCGCTGGGGCGAGTGCGAGGCGCTCGTCGTTCCTCATCAGAACATCCGCTGGTCGTATCGCGAGCTCGACGCGGCCGCGGACCGGCTGGCTGCCGGGTTCCTGCACCTCGGGCTCGCGCCCGGCGATCGCATCGGCATCTGGGCGCCGAATCGCTACGAGTGGATCGTCACGCAGTTCGCCAGCGCCAAGGCCGGCTTGATCCTGGTCACGATCAATCCCGCGTACCGCACGTCCGAGCTCGAGTACGCGCTCAACAAAGTGGGCTGCAAGGCGCTGGTGCTCGCGCCGAGTTTCAAGACCAGCGACTACGCGGCGATGCTCGAGCAGATCCGCTCGAAGATACCGCTGCTCGGCGCCGCGATTCTGACCGACGACGCGCCGCGCGCCGGATTCCTGCGCTACGAGGATGTCGAGTCGAGCGGCACGGCAGCGGATCTGGAGAAGGTGCGCACGCTGCGCGAGCAACTGCAGCCCGAGGACGCGATCAACATCCAGTTCACGAGCGGCACGACCGGATTGCCGAAGGGTGCGACGCTCTCGCATCACAACATCGTCAACAACGGCTACTTCGTCGCGAAGCGGATGACTTTTTCGGAGCGCGACCGCCTCTGCATCCCGGTGCCGCTGTATCACTGCTTCGGCATGGTGATGGGTGTGCTCGGCTGCGCAACGCATGGGGCCGCGATGGTTTTCCCGGGCGAGGCCTTCGAGCCGAAGAGCGTACTCGAGGCGGTGCAGGCCGAGCGCTGCACGGCGCTGTATGGCGTGCCGACGATGTTCATTGCAGAGCTCGAACATCCGGACTTCAAACGCTACGACCTGAGCACGCTGCGAACTGGCGTCATGGCCGGCGCGCCGTGCCCGGTCGAAGTAATGAAGCGGGTGATCTCCGACATGCACATGAAGGAGGTCACGATCGCCTACGGCATGACGGAGACCAGTCCGGTGAGCTTCCAGAGCTCCCGCGACGATGCGCTGGAGCGGCGCGTCTCGACCGTCGGCACGATTCATCCGCATCTCGAAGTGAAGATTGTCGATGCGGATGGGCGCGTGACGCCGTGCGGCGAGCGCGGCGAGCTGCTGACGCGCGGCTACAGCGTGATGCACGGCTACTGGGACGACGAGGAAAAGACGCAACAGGCCATTGATCTGCAGGGATGGATGCATACCGGCGACCTGGCGACGCTGGACGCGGCGGGCTATTGCAACATCGTCGGCCGGGTGAAGGACCTGATCATCCGCGGCGGCGAGAACATCTCGCCGCGCGAGGTCGAGGAGTTCCTGTACCGACATCCGAAGGTCCAGGACGTGCAGGTGTTCGGCGTGCCGGACCGGCGCTACGGCGAGGTGGTGTGTGCGTGGATCAAGCTGAAGGCTGGCGAGCGCTGCGACGCAGAGACGATTCGCAGCTTCTGTCGCGAGCAGATCGCGCACTACAAAGTGCCGCAGCACATCCGCTTCGTGGAGCAGTTCCCGATGACGGTCACGGGGAAGGTTCAGAAGTACCTGATGCGGCAAGAGATGAGCAGCGAGCTCGCGGTCGCGGAAGAGAAAACTGCTTAGTCAGGCTGAAGCCTGACCGACACCAGCGGCCACCCTGTGGGTCAGGCTTCAGCCTGACTCCTCATTGCATGTGACTCATCAACTCCTGGCGCACCACCGCCGGCGTCATCCCCAGGATCTTGCGCATGTGGCGCGCGAGATGGCTCTGGTGAGCGAAGCCCGCCGCGAACGCCACTTGCGCGATCGACAGGCTCCGATCCTGCAGCAATAGCTTGGCGCGCTCGACGCGCCGGCGCAGCACGTACTGGTGCACCGGCATTCCCGTCGATTGCCGGAACAGCGTCTTCAGATGCGACACGCTGACGCCGGCAACCGAGGCGATCTCCGCGAGCGACAGCTCGCTCTCGAGATTGTCCTCGATGTACGAGATCACTTGTTTCAGTTTCCACGACCCGAGCCCGCCCGGAATCTCCCGCATCGGCAGCGAGCGCTGGTTGTGTCGCTGCAGCAGCCGCGCGGCGAGCGCTCTGCCGAGGCTCTCGCGAAACAGCCGGCCGCCGGTGCTGCCGGCATCGATGTCTGCCTTCAGCGCCCATGCGATGTGCTCGATCACCGGATCGCGCAGCTGAAAGCGATCCGCGATCTCGATGCTGCCCGGATTGATGTCGAGCTCGCCCGCCACTGTTTTCAGCAGCGTGTCCGGCACCCGCATGATCAGAGTGGTGCCGCCTTGCTTGGTCTCCCACGCGGACGGCGTGCGCGCCGGAATGATGTCCAGATCGCCGGCGACTTCGCGGCCGTGGCGCAGTCGTCCGCCGCGCGAGCACGTGACCTCGACCGAGGGCCCGAGGTGCATGCAGACGATCGCGTAGGGCAACGCTGGAATCTGCGTCAGGCCGGCCTGGAACGAATTGATCGCAACCGTGACGGATGTGTGCGTGTCGGCTGCGGTGGCGGTTTTGGCTACGTGTTCACTCACGGAACTCATATTGTTGCCTCCACGCATTCAGCTACTGCTGTGCCGAGAATACAACGAATCGAACGATAGTGCGCCAGCAGTTGTCGCCACAGGTCGTCCGTTCATGCTCCATGCGATCTGAATGTGCAGCACAGGTCATTAATCGGCGCGGCTCCTGCGCCAGTTTGCGGTCGATTCTTCTCGTCCGATTCGGCTGAACTCGTCCTAACCGGTGCGCATGAAATGCCGACCAAGGATTAACTATTTCGCAACACTCGTTCAGGGAGCGTTCTGATGCTGAATTCCAACAACGTTGCTGCGGCAACGACAGCGAGTGATTGCTCTTTGTGAGTGGATTGCAACCAGGCGCCGCAGCTCACAGCGGTGCCCTTCGATGCCGATATTGAGGAGCTAACGATGTCGCCTTCAAATGCTGCCATCCGACATGCGGTTCGCACTGCGCTGCTGACGGGCGCTGCTGCCGCTGTCACCGGTACTGCCTACGCAGCAGATCAAACCATTCAAGAGGTCGTCGTGACCGGTTCGCGCATTGCGCAGCCGAATCTCGAGACCACCAGCCCTGTCACACAAGTAACGTCGGAGGACGTGATCACGCAGGGCGTGACCAAGATCGAAGACCTGGTCAACCAGTTGCCGCAGGCATTCGCTGCCCAGAACGGCACGGTGTCCAACGGCTCAACCGGCACCGCGACAGTGAACCTGCGCGGCCTCGGCCCGACACGCACCCTGGTGCTGATCGACGGCCGGCGTATGCCGTACGGCGGTGTGACTTCTGCAGGAGCAGCCGCGGATCTCAATCAGATCCCGACGGCGCTGGTCGAGCGCGTCGAAATCCTGACGGGCGGCGCCTCCGCCGTCTACGGTTCGGACGCCATCGCGGGCGTCGTGAACTTCATCATGAAGAAGGATTTCGAGGGCGTGCAGGTCGATGGCCAGTACAGCCTGTATCAGCACAACAACGATTTCAGCGGACCGGGCGCAGTGCAGCTGCGCGACACCATCGCTCAGCGTCACTCGACGAATCCGGCGCAGTTCAACCTTCCGGATGACAATGTGACGGACGGCAACAGCGTGCAGGGCACCCTGACTGTCGGCGTCAGCACCGAAGACGGCCGCGGCAACATCACGGCTTATGTCTCGTACCAGGATACGAAGGCAGTACTCCAGCGCGACCGTGACTACTCGGCGTGCGCCCTCGATGCGAACCCGACGACCTCGTTCGCCTGCGGTGGCTCGGGCACGGCGTTCCCGGGAACGTTCACGGATTTCGACGCGAACGACAATTCGACCATCGGTCCGGACGGCAAGAAGGGAACTGCTGACGACACGCCGGATACCAATCCTCTGCCATCGTTCAGCTCCACGGTCGATCAGGCCACGGGCAACTTCCGGCCGTTCGATGACGACACGGACCAGTACAACTTCGGTCCGTCGAACTTCTATCTGCGTCCGGACACGCGCTACAGCCTGGGTGCGATGGGCCACTACGAGCTCGCACCGTTCGCTGACGTGTACACGCAGCTGATGTTCACGGACGTCCGCTCGGTCGCGCAGGTCGCTCCGGGCGGCAGCTTCTTCAATACCGCCACGATCAACTGCGACAACCCGTTCCTGTCGCCGCAGCAGGCGACGACGATCGGTTGCGGTGCCGCGGCCGCAGCGGCTAACGCGACCATCAACCCGGAAACCGGAGAGCCGTTCCTGGCTGATCCGAACATCGTTCCGATGTCCATCGGCCGCCGCAACATCGAAGGCGGCGGACGTCAGGCGCAGTTCCACAATCAGTCGTTCCGCACCCTCGTCGGCTCGCGCGGCGACATCACGGATGGCTGGAACTACGACGTCAGCGTCCAGTTCTCGCGTGGGACTGTGGACGTAGCTGCCACTAACGACTTCGCGGTGCCGAATCTGACGAACGCGCTGCACGCCGTCCGGGACCCGAACGACCCGACCAAGATCGTCTGCCAGTCGGTGCTCGATGGCAGCGATCCGGGCTGCGTGCCGTACAACCCGTTCGGCATCGGCGGCGTGACGCCTGAGGCACTGAAGTACTTGCAAGTGCCGGCTGTGCAGACGGGCGTGATCGACCAGAACATCATCACCGGCGTCATCACTGGCGACCTCGGCACGATCGGCGCGCAGCTGCCGTGGGCGGAGGAGCCGGTCAAGGTCGCGTTCGGTGTCGAGAATCGTCGCGACAAGCTCGAAAACATCACCGACTTCCTCCTGACCGGCGGCCTGCTCGGTGGCTCGGGCGGCCCCACGATCGGCATCAAGGGCTCGACCAACGTGAACGATGTGTTCATGGAAGCGAGCGTTCCGATCGTGCAGGGCAAGACGGGCGTCGAGCAGCTGTCGTTCGATACTGCGTATCGCTACTCGGATTACAGCTCCGGCATCACGACCGACACGTACAAGTTCGGTGTGGAATACGCGCCTCTCGAAGACGTGCGCTTCCGCGCCAGCTATCAGCGTGCGGTTCGTGCGCCGAACATCGTCGAGCTGTTCACCGCGCAAGGCTTCGGCCTGTTCGACATGGACGGCGATCCGTGCGGTGCTGACCTGGCCGGCACGGCCGCTGCCGCTCCGGACCAGGCCTGTCTGGACACGGGTGTCCCCGGGTCCAAGTTGCGCAGTGGCGCGCTCGACAGCCCGGCTGGTCAGTACAACTTCAATGGCGGCGGCAGCACCGACCTGAAGCCGGAGACGTCGAACACGTATTCGTACGGCATCGTCTTCACGCCGCGCTTCGCGCCTGGCCTGAGCCTGTCGCTCGACTACTTCGACATCGACGTGGACGACCTGATCTCGACCTTCGGTGCGTCCAACACGCTGGATGCGTGCTACCAGTTCGGCGACGACGCGGCCTGCAGCCGCATCCATCGCAATGCGCAAGGCCAGCTGTGGGTCGGTACGGGCAACATCGACGACGTCAACACCAACATCGGCGGTCTGGAGACCTCGGGCGTCGATCTGAACCTCAACTACACCGGCTTCGACATCGGCAGCATGGGTAGCCTGACGTTCAATCTGACCGGCACGTGGCTGAATGAGCTGATCACGGATCCGGGTGCTTCGGGCTTCCCGCCGTTCGACTGCGCGGGCCTGCACGCGGGTAAGTGCGTCAGCAGCCTGACGACGGCCGTGAATCCGGAGGTCCGTACGCGCTTCCGCATCGGTTGGCAGACGCCGTGGAACGTCGACTTTGCTCTCACGCATCGCTACATCGGTCCGGTCTCGCAGGAAGGAGCCGCGGTCGACCGTATCGATCGGCACTTCAGCCATGAGAACTACTTCGACCTGTTCGGCAGCTGGAACGTCACCGATATGGCGAACGTGCGTCTGGGCATCAACAACGTGCTCGACAACGATCCGCAGATCAATGCCAGCGTCGGCCTTACCGGCAACGGCAACACGTATCCGCAGGTGTACGACGCCCTCGGTCGCTTCATCTTCGGCGGCGTGACGGTCAAGTTCTAGTCAGTACCACGGAAGCTGCGGCGCAGAGGTTCTCCTGCGAGAGGTGCATGAACGAATTCGTCCACCTGTGAGAAACCTCCCGCCGCAGCTTTCCGTCCTCGAGACCTCCTGTTGACATGCGCATGGGTCAGGCTTCAGCCTGACCCTCATGCTTTCCCCCTCGGACCGCGAGCGCTACAGCCGTCATCTCGTGCTGCGGGAGATCGGCGTTGCGGGCCAGGAGAAGCTCAAGGCGGCGCGGGTGCTGGTGATCGGCGCGGGCGGGCTGGGCTCGCCGTCGGCGCTGTATCTCGCAGCCTCCGGCGTCGGCACTCTCGGCGTCATCGACTTCGATAAGGTCGACGTCTCGAACCTGCAGCGCCAGGTCATCTACGACACCGCGAGCGTCGGCATTCCCAAGGCACTGGCCGCCCGGCAGCGCCTGCTCGCGCTCAATCCGCACATCGAGCTCGTCGCGCACCAGGTCGAGCTGCGAGCCGACAACGTGCTGCAGCTGTTCGAACGCTACGACCTCGTGCTCGACGGCACCGATCGGTTCGGCACACGCTATCTCGCGAACGACGCTTGCGTGATCTTGCGCAAGCCGCTGGTGTCGGCTGCGATTCATCGCTTCGAGGGACAAGCGATGACGTACGTGCCCGGCCGCGGCCCGTGCTATCGCTGTCTGTTTCCCGCACCGCCCGCCGAAGGGCTGGTGCCGAACTGCGCGGAAGCGGGCGTGCTCGGTGTCCTGCCCGGTGTGATGGGAACGATCCAGGCGACGGAGGCGATCAAGCTCATCGTCGGGAGCGGCGAGCCGCTCATCGGCCGGCTGCTCACGTACGACGCACTCGCGATGCGCTTCGAGGAGTTTCGCTTCAAGCGACGTGCGGACTGTGCCGTCTGCGGCGATGATCCATCGATCACGTCTCCGCAGGATCCGCCGCAGCTGTGTACCGCAGAAGCGCTCGCGGGCATTCGCACACTCACCGCGATGCAGCTGTGCGAGTTGCTCGAGGAGCCAGCTGGACACACAGCGATCGTCGACGTGCGCGAGCCGCGTGAGTTCGCCGTTGCGCATCTGCCTGCAGCTCTGAACATCCCGGTCGGCGAGTTGCATGCGCGCATGGGCGCGCTGCCGAGAGGACGTGTCGTGTTCGTCTGCCGCAGTGGTGCGCGCAGCCTGACTGCCGCCGCGCTGGCGAGCCGCGCCGGCGTCGAAGACATCGCGCACCTCGAAGGTGGATTGCTGGCCTGGGCACGCGACGTTGACGAAGCGTTCGAAGTCGCACCGGTGTGACACGTCAACAGCAGCGCGAGTCGCGGCGTTTTACCGGCGAAACGAGTTGAGCAGCGCAGGGGGTCGGCACACAATGATCCGCACGCAGCGAAGTGCTGCGCCTACTTAAGGGATCGCGATGAATGAAGTGACGGCAGAGCGTACCGGCAATCCGGACATGGCCAAGATCATCTACATCCTGTACCTGGTCGGGCTCGCGAACGGCATCACCATTCTGGTCGGCGTGGTCATGGCCTACATCTACCGGGACGACGCTCCGGAGTGGCTGCGCACGCACTATAAAGCCCAGATCCGCATGTTCTGGATCAGCCTGCTGTACTGGGTCGTCGCGTCGATCCTCATCTTCATCTTCATCGGCTTCCTGCTTTACGGCGTGATTGCGATCTGGTGGATCATCCGCTGCATCAAGGGTTTCAAGCACCTGGACCAGAAGGGCGCGTACCCGAACTACGAGTCGTGGGCCGTTTGAGCCCGCGGTAAGGGGTCGATCTACTGCAGGTCGGAATGGACTATCATGGCACTCCGGCTCAACGGAGTGCCTGCAGTTGAACGTCAGCGTCTTCGACCTGTTCAAGATCGGAATCGGACCGTCCAGTTCCCACACCATGGGGCCGATGACGGCGGCCTGTCGTTTCATCCGTGAAGTCGAGGAGCGCGGCCTGCTCGCGAAAGTCGCGCGCGTCACCGTGGATCTCTACGGCTCGCTCGCACTGACTGGCAAGGGCCACGCTACCGACACCGCTGTGACGCTCGGCCTGGCCGGTTGGCTGCCAGCGCAGGTCGATCCTGACGCCGCCGCGAAGCTGATCGAAGAAGTCCGACAGCAAGGCAAGCTCGCGCTCGCGGGCCCGCAGGCGATCGAGTTCCGCATCGATCGTGACATTCACTGGCACTACAAGGACAGCCTGCCGTATCACCCGAACGCGCTCACCCTGCATGCGTACGACGCACAAAACGCTGTAGTGCACCAGGGCACCTTCTATTCGGTCGGCGGCGGTTTCGTCGTCACCGAGGCCGAAGCGCAAGCGCCCGAGGCACTCGCCGCCGGGCCCGCGATTCCATTCCCGTACGAGAATGCCGAGGAGCTGCTGGTGATCGCCGAGCGCGAGAAAGTGCGCATCGCGGACATCATGATGCGTAACGAGTGCGCGTTGCGCAGCGAGCAGGAAGTGCGCAGCGGCCTCGATCGCATCTGGTCGGCGATGAGCGCTTGCATCGAGCGCGGCATGCGCGAGGATGGCATTCTTCCCGGCGGGCTCAACGTCAAGCGACGCGCGAAGAAGCTGCGCGAAGCGCTCGAAGATCGTGAACGCAGGAAAGTCGTCGATCCGCTGATCGCGATGGACTGGATCAACGTATGGGCGCTCGCCGTCAACGAAGAAAATGCCGCCGGCGGCAAGGTCGTGACGGCGCCGACGAACGGCGCAGCCGGGCTCGTTCCCGCGGTACTGCGCTACTACGATCGTTTTTGCGACGGCACGGTGGAAGGGCGCCATACGTTTCTGCTGACCGCGGCCGCGATCGGCGCGCTGTACAAGCGCAATGCCAGCATTTCCGCGGCCGAGGTCGGTTGCCAGGGCGAGATTGGCGTCGCGTGCTCGATCGCCGCGGCCGGACTCGCAGCCGCGCAGGGCGGCACGAACGAGCAGATCGAAAATGCGGCTGAGATCGGCATGGAGCACAACCTCGGCCTCACGTGCGATCCGATTCGTGGCCTGGTGCAGATCCCGTGCATCGAGCGCAATGCCACCGGCGCAGTGAAGGCGATCGACGCCGCGCGCCTGGCGCTGATGGGCGATGGCACGCATCACGTCACGCTCGACACCGTCATCGAGACGATGCGCAAGACCGGCGCGGACATGCGCGACTCCTACAAGGAAACTTCGCTCGGCGGCCTGGCTGTCAACGTACCGGAATGCTGAATCTCATCTGCCTGATGCTGGCAATCGTGGCCGCGCTCGGCAGCGTGCCGCTGCTTGCGAGCGACGCGCCGCCGGCCAGTTCGCCGCGCTACACGTTCTCGTGGCCGCTCGACGGCAGCGGGCTCATGCCTCGCGGCGGTTCGACCAAAGGTCCGGCAGTCACGCTCGACAAGAGCGAATCGGCCGCGTGGCAACGGCTGCAGGAGAAGGGCCTCAGCACTCTGGAGCGTGACCGTCGCGCGATTCTCGCAATGGCCGGCACCTACCGCGTGACGTTCGATTTCCTGGAAGTCACGCCGTTCGGCGCGTCCGACGGCCCGAAGGCGCCCTACCAGTCGTGGGGGACCGAGAAGGTCTACGTCGACGCCGACAAGGGCGAGTTCATCAGCCTCGTGCACATTCTGGAGATGCGCATCGTGCAGCCGGACGGCACGGTCAGCGAGCCGATCGTCACCAAGCATTGGCGGCAGGACTGGACCCATCATCCGGGGCACGTTGTCGAGTACAAGGGCAACGATCGCTGGACGCGCCGCCAGCTGACTTCGCTGGAAGCATACGGCGTGAGGCCGTGGCTGCAGACGGTGTATCAAGTCGACGAGTCGCCGCGTTACGCGAGCCTCGGGGGTTGGGAGCACACGGCGAGTTTTTCCAGCTGGCGGAGCCTGGAGACGTGGCGGCCGCTGCCGCGCCGCGAATGGAGTGTGCGCGACGACTACCAGGTGCTGATCGGCACGAATCGCCACACGATCCTTGCCACGGGCTGGGTGCAGGAAGAGAACAATCTCAAAGGCGTGCTGACTGCGGCGCGCGAGCTCGATGCGTCACGGCCGTATGCGGCGCGGGAATACGGTGTCGCTCGCTACGAGCGTATACGCGACGCTGACTTCGCAGCGGCGGATCAGTACTTCGAGCGCACCAGAAAGTTCTGGGACCAGGTGCGCGATCGCTGGAGCAGAGTCTTTGCGGACCGCGGCACGGTGACGCTGGTCGGCCCCGTCGACAAGCTCGGCCTGTTCAAGCCGCTGTTCGAGCAAGCCGATGCGATCGCGGAGCAGGGCGCCGCGGCGTCGAAGAAGAACGACGAAGTGATCGAAGCAGCGCTGAAAGGAATGGGCGCGCTCTAAACGCTCGCCAACACCCGCGCGTTCGCGCGCGGCTGCTGGAACATGCCCTGGCGGCCATACACCTTCGGTTGATTCGCGCGACCGGTCAGCACGTCGAGCATGCCCTCGACCTTCTTCAGTCGCGCAGTGACCAGCGCCCCGTTGCGGTCGTTGAGCTCGCGGCAATGAGTCGCGCGCTGCGAGCAGTCGGCGAGCCGCCGGTGCAGCGTGTTCGAGGGATCGCACCAGCGCAGCAGCTTCTCCAGCCCGTGCACGTCGGCGGGGACGTTCATCATCCGGCACAGCGAGCGCCGTTCGTCTTCGACGCGCAACAACGCGCCGACGCACGCCTGGCGCGCTTCGCCAGCGCGGTCCAGTCCGTCGACGTCATTGGTCAGCAGCAGCTCGTGCTCGCGATCGAGCAGAGCTTCGAGCTGGGTCAGTGCATTGAATTCTTCGGCGAGCAGTTTCTGCAGGTGCTCGCGGCAAACGCCGGGATCCACTTCCTTACTTCTCCGACTTCAGCAGGTCCTGTTCCATGCGCAGCAGCTTGTCCGCGATGCGCTCCGGCACGACTTCGTAGCGGTCTTCCTCGATCGCGTTGCGAACCGCGGTGACGCGCGCGTCGTTCACGACCGGCGCATCCTGCACAGCGCGCTCGAGCGCCGCGAGCTGGCGGGCCTGGTCCGACACTTGAACCGGGGTCGCGGCTTTGCCCGCCTCGCTCGACTGCGACGCCGACGAAGTGCCTGCATCGCGCTCGCGCGATACGGTCTTGCCGGTGCCGTTGTGCACCGGGCGATTGCCATAACCACCGATCTTGTTCGTCACGGTCCGCTCTCCTGCTGGCGTAGGGTCGGACTTCGGTCCGACTTCCTCACGAGGCCTGTAACGGCAGCAGTTCTCAGAACTTTAGGTTTCCCGTCGGCGGCGACCGCATGGGCGGTTCGGGGAACCCCCGAGCGGGAAATGTTCGCTATGACAATACGTTAAATAACATCAGAAGCGTCCGCCTACGCGCACGACATTCTCGCTTTCGACCACACCCTCGACGACCTTGAGCGAGCTGACGTTCTGTACCCGGACCCGATCGTCGACACCGCCCTCGGTCAGGGCATGTCCCTGGGCACGGATTTCGACCGGCCCGCTCGCGGCGATCAGCGTCACCTGCTGACCGCGCCGGACGACGAGATCCGGAACCAGCATGTCGACCGTCAACGCAGTGCCGGCGGGCAGGGAGCGCTTGAGCCGATGGCCCTGCAGGCTCGCAGCGTCCTGAATGAAGACCGCCGCTGAACCCGGCATACGGCGCGTCTCCGGCTCGACATCGATGATCGCCACGCGCGCGCGTCGCGCCAGAGCCCGGCGCAGCACGAGCACTGGTATCTCGACTTCCACGGAGACCGGCACATACAAAGTCCACGAATTCGCCGAGGCGCAACGCACACCGACGGTGAAGCGATCGCCGAGCGTCGTAATGCTCTGCTCGAACGCCTGCAGTGGCTCGTCGCACTGTGCCACGCGCAGTCGAGGATCGAGCTTCGCTGCGTTCACGAACTGCTTCGCCTGGCTCGCGGGGAGGTGCGAGCGCACGAATGTTTCAGCGGCTGTCTGCACTTCTTCGATCGGCTGCGTATCGGCAAACACAGCCGTTGCGAACAACGCGCACACGATCAACTGGAGCTGCGAACCGATTCTCTTCACGACTGCCGACGAGATGACGCCATCGCTTTGACGGCACCGGGAGATTAAGCAAGGGCGATGCCAGGGCAGAGCGAGGCGTGCGGGAACTGTGAGGAGGGTCACAAGGGCGGTGGCCGCGGAGCTCTACATATATATATGTGGCTGTAGGTCGGGCTTTAGCCCGACAGGCAGTGAAGAGTCGGGCTGAAGCCCGACCTACCAAAGCGCTCTGTTTGCCGCGGCGGCAAACTCTTGCCGCCGCTCGCGTGATTGCTCTCACAACAATTCTTCTCTCTGGCCCGCGCCCCGCGCCCCGGGCTCGTGCTGCGCTTCTCTGGCACGTCCCGTGCAATGTCCTTCCGCAGACGGTTTTCTGACGGACAGGCCATGCCATCGAGCATCGACAACTATCTCGGAGTGCACGCCGCGGCGCTGAAGCTGCGCTCGCAGCGCACCGAGGTGCTGGCCGCGAATCTCGCGAATGCGGATACGCCGGGCTATCGCGCGCGCGATATCGACTTCAAGGGCGCGCTGGCGGCAGCGACTGGCCAGAGCGGCGGTGGCGTGCATCTCGCCACCACCAAGGCAGGTCACATCGGCGCTGCCACCGCTAACGGCACGGCGGCTCCGGAACTGAAGTACCGCGTACCGCTGGCACCCGCACTCGACGGCAACACCGTCGACGGGCAGCTCGAGCAGGCCGCGTTCGCCGAGAACACCGTGCGATACCAGGCGACTCTGTCGTTCATCAGCTCGAAATTCCGCGCGCTGATGACGGCGATCACAGGGCAGTAATCACCATGTCATCCTTCAAGATCTTCGACATCGCCGGCAGCGGCATGAGCGCGCAGTCAGTGCGTCTCAACACCACCGCCAGCAATCTCGCCAACGCCGACAGCGTCAGCGGCGATCCGAACCAGGTCTACAAGGCGAAGCATCCGCTGTTCGAGGCGATCCGCGCGAGCCTCGGGTCGAACGCGGCGAGCTCGGGCGTCAACGTGCGCGGCATCGTCGAGAGCCAGGCGGCACCGACGGCGCGCTACGAGCCGGGCAATCCGCTCGCGGACGCGAACGGCTACGTCTACGCGCCGAACGTGAATACGGTCGAAGAGATGGTCGACATGATCTCCGCGTCGCGCTCGTACCAGAACAACGTGGAAGTGATGAACACGGCGAAGGAAATGATGCTCGCCACGCTGCGGCTCGGCCAATAACGGCGCAAAGGCAACACCATGTCCATCGCAGACGTCATCAACGGCACCGGCGCAGCCGGCAGCAGTACGCAGACCGGCGGGATCAAGAAGAAGGACCAGCTCGGTCAGAACGAATTTCTGCAGCTCATGCTCGCGCAGCTCAAGAACCAGGATCCGTTCAAGGCGATGGATCCGAGCCAGTTCCTCGGGCAGCTCGCCCAGTTCGGCACCGTGACCGGCATCCAGGAGATGCAGGGCGCGTTTACCCAGTTGTCGGACGCGATGCGGTCCTCGCAGGTCCTCGATGGCGCCGCCCTGGTCGGCCGCGACATCCTGGTGCCGAGCGATACGGTCACGCTGCACGCCGAAGGCGCGGTGCAAGGCTCGATCGAAGTGCCCAAGGGCATCACCTCGTTGCAGGTCAACATTCGCGACTCGTCGGGTGCGCTCGTGCGCCGCATGGCGTTGCCGGCTGACAGCGGCACGCAGTCGTTCACCTGGGACGGCCTCGCCGACAACGGCACGCGTGCAGCTGCCGGCGACTACTCGGTCGAGGCGGTTGCCAGCGCGGGCGGCCAGTCCGGCTCGCTGGAGATGCTGTTCTCGAGCCGGGTCAACAGCGTGACGATCGACTCTGCCGGACTGGTCCTGAACACCAACGATCTCGGCGCGCGTCCGCTCAACGACGTCCGCCGGGTGATGTAAAGAAACGCAATCGGAGACCTCAAATGACCTTTCGTCTTGCCTTGAGCGGTTTGAATGCGGCGCAGGCCGATCTCACCGTCACTGCCAACAACATCGCGAACACTGCGACCACCGGCTTCAAGGGCTCGCGCGCGGAGTTCGCCGAGCTGTTCTCGGTTTCCCCGCAGGGCGTGAGCAGCAACGCGATCGGCAACGGCGTGCGCGTCTCCAACGTCGCGCAGCAGTTCACCCAGGGCAACATCGACTTCACGGACAACAGCCTGGACCTCGCGCTGAGCGGTCAGGGCTTCTTCATCCTCAACGACGGCGGCGCGCTCGCCTACTCGCGCGCCGGAGCGTTCCAGGTCGACAGCCAGGGCTACATCGTGAACGCCCGCCAGCAGCGCTTGCAGGTGTATCCGCCGAGCACCAACGGCCAGTTCAACACCGGCGCGTTGTCGGACATCCAGCTCGTGACGAGCGAGAGTGCTCCGGCGGCGACGGCCAACGTGGACGTCACGCTGAATCTGCCGGCCAACGCCACGCCGCCGACGGTCACGCCGTTCGATCCGGCGAACGTCAACACCTACAACAACGCGACTTCGCTCACGACCTATGATTCGCTGGGCGCGGCGCACACGGCAACGCTGTATTTCACCAAGGTGCCGGACCCGCCGCTGCCGGCCGCGCCGACGCCGAACCTGTGGACGACGCAGCTGTATGTGGATGGCAATGCGGTTGGCACGGCACAGCCGCTGCAGTACGACAACTCAGGCACGCTGACCGCGCCGGCCGCCGGCACGATCACCTTCCCGGCGTACACGCCTGCGACGGGCGCCGCGCCGATGAACATGACCTTCAATTTCGCCGACACGACGCAGTACGGTGGCAACTTCAACGTCAACGCCATCACGCAGGACGGCTACACGACCGGCCGCCTGATCGGCATCGACATCGACTCCACCGGCGTCGTGCAGGCGCGCTTCACCAACGGCCGCTCGACGGCGCTCGGCCAGGTCGCGCTCGCCAACTTCGCGAACCCGCAGGGCCTGCAGCAGCTCGGCGACACGAACTGGGCCGAGACGTTTTCCTCGGGCCAGGCGCTGCGCGGGCAGGCGGGCAACTCCGGCTTCGGCCTGGTGCAGTCGGGCGCGCTCGAAGCGTCGAACGTCGACATCACCGAGCAGCTGGTCAACATGATCACGGCGCAGCGCAACTTCCAGGCGAACGCGCAGATGATTTCGACTGCTGACGCCGTCACGCAAACCATCATCAACATCCGTTAGTCATGGATCGGTTCCTCTACATCTCGATGTCCGGCGCGAAGGAAACGCTGCGCGCCCAGACCGTCAACAACCACAACCTCGCGAACGCGAGCACGACCGGCTTTCGCGCCGATCTCAGCGCGTTCCAGAGTCGCGCGGTCGCGGGGTCGGGATATGCGTCGCGCGCATACGCGACGAACTCGACGATCGGCTGGGACGCGTCGCAGGGGTCGTTGCTGTCGACGGGTCGCGATCTCGACGTCGGCATTCAGGGGCCGGGCTGGATCGCGGTGCAGGGTCCGGACGGACGCGAGGCGTACACGCGCGCCGGCGATCTGCGCATCGATCCGAGCGGGCTGTTGCAGAACGGCGCGGGCCAGACCGTGCTCGGCGAAGGCGGCCCGATCAGCGTGCCGCCCAACACGTCGTTGTTCATCGGCGGCGACGGCACGATCTCGATCGTGCCGGTCGGCCAGGGTCCGGAGACGACTTCGCAGGTCGGCCGCATCAAGCTGGTGAATCCGCCGGCGGAAACGCTGGCGCGCGGCGAGGACGGATTGTTCCGCACCGTCGACGGCTCCGATGCGCCGCCGGACGCGAACGTGCGTCTCGCCACCGGCGTGCTGGAGTCGAGCAACGTGAACGTCGCCGATGCGATGGTGAACATGATCGAGCTGTCGCGCCACTTCGATCTGCAAGTCAAGGCGATGCGGACCGCGGAAGAGAACGCGGCCGCCGCGGCGCAACTGCTCAAAGGTTGAGAACCCTAAGAGGTCGTCATGAATCCTGCTTTGTGGGCTGCCAAGACCGGTCTCGACGCGCAACAGACGCGCATGACCGTCACGTCCAACAATCTCGCGAACGTCAACACCAACGGCTACAAGAAAGGCCGCGCGGTGTTCGAAGACCTGCTGTATCAGAACCAGCGTCAGGTCGGCGCCGCGACTTCGCAGGACACGGAGCTGCCGACGGGCCTCAGCCTGGGCACGGGCGTGCGCGTCGTCGCTACCGAGAAGACGTACACCCAGGGCAACATGACCCAGACCGGCAATTCGCTCGACGTCGCGGTCAACGGCCGCGGCTTCTTCCAGGTGCTGCTGCCGGACGGCACGCTGGGCTACACGCGTGACGGAAGCTTCAAGCCTCAGCGCACAGGCGAGCTCGTCACATCGAGCGGCTACTCGGTGCAGCCGGGCATCACGATTCCGGACGGCGCGCAGTCGGTCACGATCGGCGCGGACGGCGTGGTCAGCGTGCAGCAGGCAGGCCAGAGCCAGCCGACGCAAGTCGGCACACTGCAGATCTTCGACTTCATCAATCCCGCGGGCTTGCAGCCGCGCGGCGAGAACCTGCTGGTCGAATCCGCGGCCAGCGGCCCGGCGCAGGGCGGCACACCGGGGTTGAACGGCCTCGGCCTGGTCGAGCAGGGGTCGCTGGAGAGCTCCAACGTGAACGTCGTGGAAGAGCTCGTGAACATGATCGAAACGCAGCGCGCCTACGAGATGAACTCGAAGGCGATCGCGACCACGGATCAGATGCTCGAGTACGTGACGAATCAGCTGTGATCGAGATGAGCAAGCGCAATACCTTCCGTCGACTCGTCGCTGCCGGCGCGCTGCTCGCGCTGGCCGGCTGCGTTTCGCCGCCGCACGAGCCCGACTATTCGGCGACCTGGCCGGAGCCGCCGCCGACGGCTGCGCAGGCCAACGGCGCCATCTACCAGGAAGGCCACGACGTTGCGCTGTTCGAGAACGCGGTTGCGCGCCGCGTCGGCGACACGCTCACGATCCGCCTCAACGAGCGCACCAACGCATCGAAGAGCTCGACGACCTCCACCAGCAAGGCGACCGACATCGACATGCCCGGCCCGATCATCGGTGGCCGGCCGGTCACGGTGAACGGCACGGAAATCCTCCACGCCGAGGTCAACAATCAGAGCAAGTTCGACGGCGAGGGTGCGAGCACGCAGAGCAATCGCCTCGAAGGCGACATCTCGGTCACCGTCGCGCAGCGCCTGCCGAACGGCAACCTGCTGGTGCGCGGCCAGAAGTGGATCACGATCAACCAGGGTCAGGAGTTCGTGCGCATCCAGGGCATCGTGCGGCCGATCGACATCGACCCTGACAACTCGATCTCCTCGCTCAAGGTTGCGGACGCGATGATCGCGTACGGCGGCAAGGGCGCGCTCGCGAACGCGAACTCGCCGGGCCTGCTGGCGCGGTTCTTCAATTTGCCCTTTCTTCCTTTCTGAGACTGCCTTTTTGCGAGTAGCGATGAAGACACTCACTGCGATCGCCGCGCTGCTGCTCACACTCGGAGCTGCGACTGCGCACGCCGAGCGCGTCAAGGATCTCGCCTCGGTCGCCGGCGTTCGCGGCAACCAGCTCGTCGGCTACGGCCTGGTGGTCGGCCTCGACGGCACCGGCGACCAGACCAGCCAGGCGCCGTTCACGATCCAGAGCATTCGCAACATGCTCGCGAAATTCGGCGTCACGATTCCCGCGAACGTGAATCCGCAGCTGAAGAACGTCGCGGCCGTCACGGTGCGCGCCGATCTGCCGGCGTTTTCCAAGCCGGGCCAGACGATCGACATCACCGTCGACTCGATCGGCAACGCGAGCAGCCTGCGCGGCGGCAGCCTGCTGATGACTCCGTTGCGCGGTATCGATGGCGAGGTGTATGCGATCGCGCAGGGCAGCCTGGTCGTGAGCGGCTTCGGCGTGTCCGGCAAGGACGGCTCGCGCATCGCGCTGAACGTTCCGAGCTCCGGCCGCGTGCCGAACGGTGCGTCGGTCGAGCGTGCGGTCGCGACGAACTTCGCGACCGAGCCGTATGTCGTGCTGAATCTCAACACGCCGGACTTCACGACCGCGGCGCGCCTGACCGACGGAATCAACAAGCTGCTCGGTGCGGACACCGCACGAGCGATGGATGCGGTGTCGGTGCGGGTGCAGGCACCGACGGACTCCAGTCAACGCATTGCTTACCTCTCGACGCTCGAAGCGATCGAGATCGAGCCCGGCGACGCGCCCGCGCGCGTGATCGTGAATTCGCGGACCGGCACGGTCGTGATCGGCTCCGCCGTTCGAGTTACGCCTGCAGCCGTGGCGCACGGCTCGCTGTCCGTCACGATCACGGAGCGAACGGATGTCAGCCAGCCGAACCCGCTGTCGCAGGGTGAGACGGTCGTGGCCCCGCGCTCGGAGATCAAGGTCGACGAACCCGCGGCGCGCATGTTCGTGTTTCACGCCGGCGTCAATCTCGACGAGATCGTGCGCGCGGTGAACCAGGTCGGTGCCGCACCCGGCGACCTCGTGGCGATCCTCGAGGCGCTCAAGGAAGCGGGCGCGCTGCGCGCCGAGCTGATCGTGATCTAGCTCGTCATGACGGCGCCGGGCAACATCAATTTCTTCGCGGACTTCCAGGGCCTCGCGTCCCTGAAGAACGACGCGAAGGAGAAGGCGCCGGCGGCGCTGAAGGAAGCGGCGCGCCAGTTCGAAAGCCTGTTCACGCAGATGCTGCTGAAGAGCATGCGCGAGGCGAACAAGAGCTTCGGCGAGGATTCGCTGTTCGGCAGCGACCAGGCGGACATGTACCAGGACATGTTCGACAACCAGATTGCGATGCAGATGTCGAAAGGCAAAGGCCTGGGACTCGCGGACATGCTCGTCCGGCAGCTCCAGGGCGGAGTGGGCGCCACCAGTCAGAGCCAGGAGCCCCCTGCGACTTCCAGGACTCAGGGGCCGACGCCCGTTGCACCGTCCAAAGACGACTTTCTCCGCACGATGCGTCCGCACGCCGAACAGGCCGCCCGCGAGATCGGCGTCGATCCCGACGCATTGCTCGCGCAGGCCGCGCTCGAAACCGGCTGGGGCCGATCGGTGCCCTGCAACGCGCAAGGCGGCTGCAGCTTCAACCTGTTCGGCATCAAGGCCGGCAGTCAATGGTCGGGCGCGACTGTCAACGTGCCGACGCTGGAGTTCGAATCCGGCATTCCCGTGCGCAAGGTCGAGCGTTTCCGCGCCTACGACTCGCCGGCGGACAGCTTTCGCGACTATGCAGCCCTGATTCGCGACAGCGCGCGTTATGCCAATGTCCGCGGCGCCGGCGACAACGTCGAGGCGTTCGCGTCTGCCTTGCAGCAGGGCGGCTACGCAACCGATCCGCAGTACGCGCAGAAAATCGCGGCCGTGGCCGACGAAGTTCGCGCGCGCTCCGATGTCCTCAAGTTGGCGGCAGCGATGCCGTCAACGACGAATAGAGAGAGACTCTAATGGCTGACCTTCTTTCGACCGGCGTGTCCGGCCTGCTGGCTTTTCAGCGCGCCCTCGACACCACCAGTCATAACATCTCGAACGTCAGCACCGACGGCTACAGCCGTCAGCGAGTGCTGATCGGCACGCGCCCGGCGCAGGCCTACGGCAACGGCTGGGTGGGGCAGGGCGCCAACGTCCAGACGACCCAGCGCGTCTATGACGCGTTCGTCGCCGCGCAAACCCGCACGAGCTCCAGCAATCTCGAGCACCTCGACGTCTACGCGTCCAGCGCCGAGCAGCTCAACAACATGTTCGGCGACTCGGCGAACGGCCTGAGCGCGACGCTGCAGAACTTCGTCAATGCCTTCCAGAGCGTCGCGAATTCGCCGGCCTCGGTCCCCGCGCGCCAGGTGCTGTTGAGCGAGGCGAACACGCTGCAGCAGCGGCTGAAGTTCTTCGACGGCAGGCTCGAGGACATCGGCGGCGAGATCAACTCGCGCATCAAGGGCGAGGTGGCCGAGGTCAACACGCTCGCGCAAAGCATTGCCCGGCTGAACAATGAGATCACCACGGGCATGGCCCGCACCGGCGGCCAGCCGCCGAACGACCTGCTGGATCAGCGCGATCAGCTGCTCGACCAGCTGGCGCAGAAGGTGTCTGTGAACGTCGTGACCCAGGATGGCGGCAGCGTCAACGTGTTCGTCGGCAGCGGTCAGCCGCTCGTGCTCGGCACCAGCGTCAACCAGCTCACGACCGTGCAGGACCCGTACGATTCCACGCGGCTCACGGTCGCCCTGCAAACGCCGGGCAATTCCGTCGACATCAGCCGTAACATTTCCGGCGGCATGCTGGGCGGCCTGCTGGATTTCCGCAGCGAGCAGCTCGATCCGGCGCGCAACCAGCTCGGCCGGATTGCGGTCGCGTTGAGCGACGTCGTGAACGCGCAGCATCGCGAGGGCATCGACCTGTCCGGCGCGCTGGGCGGCGATCTTTTCGCAGTCGGCGATGCCGAGTCATTGGCGAGCGACCTCAACACAGGCACAGGCACCGTCACGGCAACGCGCGCCGATATCGGAGCGCTTACGGGCCGCGACTACGTGCTGGAAATGACCGGCAGCGGCTGGCAGCTGCGCGATTCCCTGACCGGCGCGGCAGTACCGATGACCGGCACCGGCACGGTCGCCGATCCATTCGTCGCCGACGGGCTCGAAATCGTTGTCGGCGGTGCGGCAGCCACCGGCGACACCTTCCAGATCCGCCCGACCCGCGGCGCGATCACGGACATGAACGTGCTGATTTCCGATCCGTCGCGCATCGCGGCGGCAGCGCCGATCCGGACCGCGGCGAACACTGCCAATTCAGGCTCCGGCGCGATCTCGGCGGGCGAGGTACTCGACAGCACCAATGCGCAGCTGCGCACGCCGGTGACGATCCAGTTCCTGACTGCGAATACGTATTCGATCAACGGCGCGGGCAGCTTCGCGTACACCGGCGGCGGCAATATCGACGTCAATGGCTGGCGCGTGCAGATTTCCGGCAACCCGGCCGCGGGCGACACCTTCACGATCACGGACAACACGTCCGGCACGGGCGACAACCGCAATGCGCTGGCGCTCGCGGACGCGCTGAAGGCTCCGGTGCTCAACAACGGCACGAGTACGCTGAGCTCGGCCGTCGGCGAGTTCGTCGGCGGCATCGGCGTCGCCACGCGCCAGGCGCAGGTCAATCGCGATGCTCAGAACGTCGTCTACGAGGAAAGCCTGGCGGCGAACGAAGCCGTCTCGGGCGTCAACCTCGACGAGGAAGCGGCCAATCTCCTGAAGTATCAGCAGGCCTACCAGGCCGCGGCGCAGCTGATCCGCGTCGCCGACACGATGTTCCAGACCTTGCTGGCGGCCACGGAGCGCTAGTTCCATGCGTATCTCCACTGCAGGTATCCATCATGCCGCGTTGACTGCGCTGCTCAATCAGCAGTCGGTGCTGTCGAAGACGCAGAACCAGATCGCCTCCGGCAAGCGCGTGCAGACGCCTGCCGACGATCCGGTCGCCGCCGTGCACATCCTGGAGTTGCAGCGTGCACTCGCCGAATCGGACCAGTTCAACAGCAACGCGGACATGGCGAAGAACCGCCTGACACTGGAAGAGCAGGCACTCGCGGACTCAAACACCCTGATACAGCGGGTGCGCGAGCAGGCGCTCCAGGGCAACAACGCCACGGTCGATCCGGCAAGCCGCCGCATGCTGGCGACCGAAGTGCGCAGCCGGTTGAAGGAATTGGTGGACATCGCCAATCGGCGCGATGCCAACGGCGAGTATCTGTTCTCCGGCTACGCCTCCATGACCCAGCCGTTCGCGCAGAGCGGCAGCACGATCGCGTACTTCGGCGATCAGGGAAACCGCGCGCTGCAAATCGGAACGGACCAGCGCGTCGTCGATGGCCATTCGGGCATCGACGCGTTCATGACGGTCACCGAAGGCAATGGTGTATTCGTCACCCACGCGGCTGCCGGCAACACCGGCAGCGGCGTAATCGCGGGCGGCACGATGACCAATCCGGCGCAGTGGGCGCCGGGCGACTACACGCTGCGCTTCACCTCTGCGACCGGCGACTACGAGATCGTCGACGGCGCTGCGACGGTCGTGGCGACCGGCACGTACACCGCGAACAGCACAATTTCCTTCAACGGCGCCAACATCAACCTGACCGGCATGCCGGCGCAGAACGACTCGTTCAGCATCGCGCGCAGCCGCTCGGAAGACATGTTCACGACGTTGAGCAACCTGGCCGCGACGCTCGAATCCTCGACCGTCACGCAAGGCGAGCTGGCCAAGTTCAATTCGGACATGGCGACAGCGCTGCAGCAGCTCGACCAGGTGAGCGATCACTTGTCGAGCGTGCGCGCCGAAGTGGGCACGCGCCTGTCGACGATCGATGACGCGCAGGACGCGCTCGCGGACCGCAAGGTCGAGCTCGAGACCGCGACTTCACAGCTGCGCGATCTGGACTATGCCGAGGCGGTCTCGCGCATGAATCAGCAGCTCGTCGGACTGCAGGCCGCGCAGGCCTCCTATTCGAAGATCGCGCAGCTCTCGCTGTTCGATTATCTGCGCTAGGGCTTTCCCTCAACGCGCAAGGAGTGGATTTCTCGTTCTTAACTCTCCGTGATTCGCCGTGAATCCCTTCACAAATCCGCACGATACGGCACCGGTCTCTCAAGTTCCCCTGCAGGGCACCGATACAGCCACTGCACAGGTTGATGGGCATCGGAATCAACCCGGCTAAGTACGGTAAACATCAGGAGAGACTTCAATGCCTCAAGTTATTAACACCAACGTGATGTCGCTGAATGCCCAGCGCAATCTGTCGACATCGGGTGGCGCGCTTGCCACCGCCCTGCAGCGCCTGTCTTCGGGCCTGCGCATCAACAGCGCCAAGGACGACGCTGCCGGCCTCGCGATCGCGGAGCGTTTTACGACGCAGATCCGCGGCCTCAACCAGGCCGTCCGTAACGCCAACGACGGCATCTCGCTCGCCCAGACCGCGGAAGGCGCGCTCGGCGAATTGACCAACAACCTGCAGCGCATCCGCGAGCTGGCTGTGCAGTCGGCGAACGCCACCAACTCGGCGTCCGACCGTGCCGCGCTCGACCAGGAAGTGCAGCAGCGTATCGCTGAAATCGACCGCATCGCCGCGCAGACTTCGTTCAACGGCACCAAGGTGCTCGACGGCACCTTCGGCTCCGCCTTGTTCCAGGTCGGTGCGAACGCGGGCGAGACCATTTCGGTCAGCTTCTCGCAGGGCATGAAAGCCAACCAGATCGGCCAGATCGCGACGGGCACGTCGTCGGTGGAAGTGACCACCGCCGCGCTGTCGGGCACGAGCACGATCCAGGTCGGCTCTTCGGCCGCCAAGACGGTCGGTGTGTCGGTGCAGGGCGCCTCGGCGGGTCAGTCCGCTGGCAGCGCGTATGCCAAGGCAGCCGCCATCAACTCGGCGAGCGTCGCGGGCCTCACGGCGACGGCGACCAACAACGTCGAGTTCGGCGTTGCTGCGACCACGGGCACGACCGCTGGCGACACCTACAGCCTGCGCATCAACGGCACGGATATCTACTCGAGCTACGACCAGAACGCCAACGGCGTCCTGAGCGCGCAGCAGATTACCGATGCCATCAACGCGCAGTCGGTGAACACGGGTGTTACGGCGGTGCTGTCGGGCACGAACCTCCGCCTCACGGCGGCTGACGGTCGCGACATCAACATCGCGCAGGCTGTCGCAGGTGGCGCAGCGGGCGGCATCTCTGCCGGCGCTGGCGGTGCCACGACGATCAACGGCGTGACGTATCGCGACGGTACGCTCGACACGACGATTGCCAACGCGGGCGCCTACAGCACGACTGCTGCTGCGGTCAACGGCGGCACGCTGACGCTCTCGGCGACCGAGAACGTCACTGTGACCGGCGACGGCACGGCGATGGGCTTTGCCTCGGCGAACTTCACGCTCGCCAAGGACACGAGGACGCTGAGCTCGGTCAACGTGTTGACCGTCTCCGCGGCGAACGACGCCCTGAGCCGCATCGACTCGGCGCTGACGACCGTGAGCGGTCTGCGCAGCACCTTCGGCGCGATTCAGAACCGCTTCGAGTCCACCATCGCGAACCTGCAGGCGACTTCGGAGAACCTCACGGCCTCCCGCAGCCGCATTCAGGACGCCGACTTTGCCGCGGAAACTGCCGCTCTCACGCGCGCGCAGATCCTGCAGCAGGCCGGCACGGCGATCCTGGCACAGGCGAATGCGGTGCCGCAGAACGTGCTCTCGCTGCTCCGCTAACGGGCAGCCCGGGATGACGTTTGACTGACATCAGCTCGATGGCAGGACACGCGGTGGGCGGTGGCGGTCGCAGGACCTCCATCGCCCGCCGTTTTTGAATTGACAACACGGAGCAGGCCATGAGCGATGACGGCATGACTGTGAAGCCGGTGACGACGCCGACGCCCGTGCAGGTAGCTGCACCGGCTCCGGCCGCGCGGGAGCAGGCCAACCCGAAACAGCCGCCCGTCGACATCGAGAAGGTGGCGCGGCAGATGGAGACCTTCCTGAAGAGCGTCAGCCGCTCGCTCGAGTTCCACGTCGACGACGCCAGCGGCCGCATGGTCTGCAGCGTGCGCGACGCGCAGACCGGTGACCTCATCCGGCAGATTCCGAACGAAGAGGTTCTGCGGCTCGCGGAGCTGGCCCAGGACGAAACGATCGTGCTCGTAAACGAGAAAGCATAATGGCAGGCATTCAAGCGAACGGCGTCGGCTCGGGACTCGACATCAACAGCCTGGTGTCGCAGCTCGTCACCGCCGAAGGCACGCCGCTGCAACAGCGCATCACGCGCCACGAAGTTGCAGTCACGACGCAGATTTCCGCGCTCGGCACGCTCAAGGGCGCGCTCGCTGCGTTCAAGACCGCGCTCGAGCCGCTCAAGAGCGTCGACACTTTCCAGTCCCGCAAGGCGACTTCCGCCGACCCCTCGATCTTCACCGTGACCGCCGATACCGACGCGGTGGCCGGCAGCTACAACGTCGAAGTCGTGCATCTTGCGAAGGCAAATCAGCTGGCCTCGCAGGCGTTCGTGGGCGGCAGCACCGCAAACGTCGGTTATGGCTCACTGGCGATCAGCGTCGGCGGCAAGACTTTCAACGTGACGATCGACCAGGATGCGGCCACGCTCGATGACGTCCGCAATGCGATCAACAGCGCTGCCGACAACACCGGAGTGCAGGCGACGCTGCTCAATACCGCGGCGGGGTCGCGGCTGGTGCTGACGGCGAATGCGACCGGCGCCGGCAGCGCGATCAAGGTCGTCGCCAGCGGCGGCAACGGTGGCCTCGACAAGCTGACATACGATCCGCTGGCTCCGCCGGTGCCGCCCGCTCCAGGTCTGACGCAGCTCCAGCCGGCGCAGAATGCGCAGATTCGCATCGCTGGCTTCGATATCGACAGCGACACCAACGTCTTCGAGAACGCGATCGACGGCGTGACGATCACGGCGGTGGCGGAGTCCGAAGGCGAGGAAGTCGCGCTCGATGTCGCTTTCGACAAGAGCTCGGTCCAGGACCGCATCCAGAAGTTCGTCACCGGGTACAACTCGATGCAGACGCAACTGGCGAAGCTCGGCAGCTACGACGCCGAAACCAAGGCGGCCGGCCCGTTGCTTGGAGATTCCCTGCTGCGCGCGATCGAGAGCGAGACGCGGCGCGCACTCACCAATCCGGTGACCGGCGTCAGCGGCAGCTACACGACTCTCGCGAGCATTGGCATCACGACCAGCGCGACCGGCGCATTGCAGGTCGACTCCGCGAAGCTGGCGAAGGCCCTGGATGCGGACCCGCAGGGCGTCGCGGAGCTGTTCGGTTCCGACACCGGCGTGGCGGCGCGCCTGTACTCGCAGCTGGACGACCGGCTGAAGACCGCGGGCGATATCGAAGGTCGCAACACCCAGCTGAAGAGCGAGCTGAAGGACATCGACCGCGACAAGCAGGCCTTCAATCTGCGCATGGAGCAGGTGGAGGCGCGCTATCGCAAACAGTTCACTGCGCTCGACACGCTGCTGTCGCAGATGCAGTCGACCTCGAACTACCTGACGCAGCAGCTGGCAAATCTGCCGAAGCCCGGAGCGTGACGAAGGTGATGAACGTGATGAAAGTGATGAGGTCATCACCGTCATCACCTCCAGCACTTTCCCACTCAAGTCCCTAGTCCAGCCGCCGCTAAATATCTCAGGAACCTTTCTCACGGAGATGCCGCCATGTCCCATGCCGCAAAACTCGCTGCCTACAGCAGCGCGCAGGCGCATGGCGGAGTCGCCGCGGCTGATCCGCACCGACTGATCGTGATGCTGCTGGACGGCGCCCTGGAGCGCATCAGCACGGCCAGGGGTTGCATGACGCGCGGCGAGACGGCCGAGAAGGCCCGCCTGCTGAATCGCGCTGTCTCGATCATCGGCGAGCTCCGCAGCAGTCTCGATCTCAAGACCGGCGGCCAGATCGCCGCCAACCTGGGCGAGCTCTATGACTACATGTGCCGGCGCCTGCTGAAGGCGACCAGCGATAACCGCCCCGAGATGCTCGACGAAGTCATGAAGCTGCTGCACGAAGTTCGCGGCGCATGGGTTGCGATCCCGAATGAGGCGCGCGCCCGATGAGCGGCCCGATCGCAGACGGCGTCATGGCCGCGACCTACAAGCTCGTGCAGCAGGCCCTGTCGGGTCAGTGGCAGGAAGTCCCGAAGACGATCCAGGAGCGACGCGACCTCCTGAACCAGATTGCCTCAACCGCCCGTCCCCAGGACCAGGCGTGGCTGAGCGCGCTGCGCCAGGCAATGAGCGAGTCGGACGCCGCGGTCGCCACGATTGCGCAGACTGCGGCGGCTCCGGCTATTGGTGTGGGTTCGGCTTCGGCCGAACAATCCGGCGAACCGACGGACGCCGTCGCTTCCGTCATGAATATGCTCGGCAAGGGAGGCTGACATGTACGAGGGTCTCGACACAGTCGTTCTCTACGAAGAGCTTGCCTACGAGGACGTGCTGCCCGTTTCCTGGCGCAAGATGCCCGAGCCGTTCGATCCGGCACTGATCGGCAGCTACGCGGACCGCAACCTGCGGGTGCTGCAGGCCCTGGCGGCGCTCGACGAGCACGGCCAGCCCGAGAAGACCGATGAGAGCTCGCCGCACGCCGCGGACATCATGCGGCTCGACCTCAAGGTCAACCTGCTGCTCGATATGGTCGGCGCACTGCTGGTCGCCAGCCGTCCCCGGCCCAAGCCCACGTCGATCCGCTTCAATGCGCTCGGCAGCGTGTGGCAGGCGATTGCTCCGTTCCCCGAGCTGGGAGCTCAGGGAGTCCTTGAGATCTATGTCCGCGACAGCATCGCCGAGCCGCTGCGCCTCGCCGGCCGCATCGCTTCGGTCGGGCCCGACGGTCGCGTCAAAGTGCGGTTCGCCGCGCTCAGCGAGAACGTCGCGGACCTGCTGGAGAAGCTCGCCTTCCGCAAGCATCGGCGACAGGTCGCGGGGATTCGCTCGCCGAAGAAGTAGCGCGAAGCAAAAAATAAACAAGAAAATGAGAACTCGTCGTGACGGTGGAGCAGAGTCGGGCTGAAGCCCGACCTACATGCCGCTCATACGCATGATGTCTTTGTAGGTCGGGCTTCAGCCCGACATGCATTCGGTTTTCCGAAATTTTGCGCGCGCGCTTTTTTTCCGACGCACGCGCTGCACGAAATATCCTTGTTTTTAGCAATACGCGCGCGTCTTCCACTACTGCGGGCTCAGTCGTTCCCTTAAGCGCGCGCCAAATTTCTGGCAGTAGTTCACGAGCGAGGGTCGTTCAGGGAGAGTCTTATAGAGCAACTTACACGGAGAGACAGAATGTCGCCAAGACAAAAGCACTCGCGCCAAGAGCGCAAGGACCGGAATGAACCTGAGCGACACGGCCAGACTGAGAACACTCACCCTGCAGCGGGCAGTCGTCTATGACGGCGACTCGCAGCGCGCGGAGCGAGTGGCGGAAGTCTTGCGCACGCTCGGGCTCGAGCCGCTCCTGATCGATCACAGCGCACTGATGCGGGCGGTCATCCAGGCGCCGAGCACCCCGCCGGCCCTGCTCATCGGCGACGTTGCCGACTGCGACTGGCGCGAGCTCGGCGCCGCACTGCGTGAGCAGCTCGGCGATGTTCCGGTCGTCGCCTACGGTTCGAGCGCGGTGGCCGACCAGCTGCTCGCGACCCTCGGCCCACGGCTCCAGCGCCTGCACTTCCCGTTCAAGCACACCACCCTGGCCGCCGCCCTGCGCGTGCCGGTCGAAGCGGCCTTGGAAGAGGCCGGCGATGTGAACATGCCGACCGGTTCCTCGGCGGCCGTGCGCGAAGTCAGCGCGCTGATCCGCCAGGTCGCGGCCCACGATTCGAGCGTGCTGATCCTCGGCGAGTCCGGCACCGGCAAGGAGCTGGCGGCCCGCGCCATCCATGATGCCAGCCCGCGCCGCCAGCGGCCGTTCATCGCCATCAACTGCGGCGCCATCCCGGCCGAGCTGCTCGAGAGCGAGCTGTTCGGGCACGAGAAGGGGTCGTTCACGGGCGCGATCGCCGCCCGCAAGGGTCGCTTCGAGATCGCCGAGGGCGGCACGCTGTTCCTCGACGAGATCGGCGACATGAGCCTGCCGATGCAGGTCAAGCTGCTGCGGGTGTTGCAGGAGCGCGTGTTCGAGCGCGTCGGCAATCACACGCCGATCCGCTGCAACGTGCGCATCATCGCCGCGACTCACCGCAACCTCGAAGATTCGATCGCCCGCGGCGCGTTCCGCGAGGACCTGTTCTACCGCCTCAACGTGTTCCCCATCGAGATGCCGTCCTTGCGCTCGCGCATCGACGATCTGCCGTTGCTGGTGCGGGATTTCTCGGACCGCAACGTCGACGCCGGGCGCAGCAAGGTCGAGCTGACAGCCCGCACCGTCAAGGTGCTGAGCGCCTACCCGTGGCCCGGCAACGTCCGCGAGCTGGGTAATCTGATCGAGCGCCTCTCGATCCTGTGCCCGAACCGGCGCGTCGACGTCGCCGACCTGCCGCTCAAGTACCGGCCGCCGGCGGTGCTGGCGCAGCTCGACCTGGACGCCGTCCCCGAGGAGCTGCCGCCGCTCGAGGCGGCCGACGAAACAATGGAGGCCCCCGCCATCGACGAGCGCGAAGTGATCGCGATGCTGACGGAGCAGGATTCCGGCGAAACCGTCGTGCAGCTGCCGGCGGAAGGCCTGGACCTGCGCGACCACCTGTTCAGCATCGAGCGCGGCCTGATCCAGCAGGCGCTGAGTCGCTCGGGCGGCACCGTCGCGCACGCGGCGCGGCTGTTGAAGCTGCGGCGCACGACGCTGGTCGAAAAGCTCCGCAAGTTCCAGATGCTCAACGAAGCGGCGGCGTCGGAAGTTTGACGGGATACCTGCAGGTCGGGCTTCAGCCCGACTCTTCGCCAGATCCGCCGCCCCATTGTCGGGCTAAAGCCCGACCTACATCTGACAAGCGTGTGACCGGCTCCACAGGATCGCCGCCCCAATCCGCCCAACCCCGCCACTGGAACAGAACTTGCTCCCTCACTGGTCACTATGGGCGTGATCTCACGAATGGCTGACTACGGGCGCGACGCCGGGGCCTCCCCGGCAGCGCCAGTCGCCAGTGGCCAGTCGCCCGCCGTTGCTTGCTCCGACATGATCGCGACCGCCGAACTGTCGCGGCGCCTGGCGGAGCTCGCCCGGCGGGTCGCAGCGAGCGACTGCACGGTACTGATCGCGGGCGAGTCGGGCACCGGCAAGGAAGTTCTGGCGCGCTTCATCCATCGCAACTCGCCGCGGGCCGAGCGCCCGTTTGTCGCGGTCAATTGCGCGGCGATTCCCGAGAACATGCTCGAAGCGATCCTCTTCGGTTACGAGCGCGGCGCGTTCACCGGCGCGCACGCTGCGCACCCCGGCAAGTTCGAGCAGGCGCAGGGCGGCACCCTGCTGCTCGATGAAGTGACCGAGATGCCGCTGAGCCTGCAGGCGAAGCTGCTGCGCGTCCTGCAGGAGCGCGAAGTCGAACGCCTCGGCGGCCGCGTGCCGGTGTCGCTCGACGTGCGCGTGCTCGCGACGACGAATCGCAATCTGCGCGGTGAAGTCACCGCCGGACGTTTCCGCGAAGACCTGTACTACCGCCTGAACGTGTTTCCTCTCACGACCGCGCCGCTGCGCGAGCGTCGCGACGACGTGTTGCCGCTCGCGATGCACGTGCTCAACGCGCGCAGCCGGCCCGGCGAGCGCATTCCCGCTCTCAGCGCCGAAGCCGCGCACGTGCTGCTGACGCACGTGTGGCCCGGCAATGTGCGCGAGCTCGACAACGTGATGCAGCGAGCGCTGATCCTGGCCAACGGCCCAGTGATTGCGGCCGAGCACATTCAGATAGAAGGTGTCGGACTGAAGTCCGACCTCCGGGATGACTGTAGGTCGGGCTTCAGCCCGACTTCAGCGCCTGCAGCCCTGTCCGCTTCCATCTCCGCCACCGAGCGCGACCTGATCCTCGACGCTCTGCGCACCGACAACGGTAACCGTCAAGCGATGGCCAAGCGTCTCGGCATCAGCCCGCGCACCTTGCGCTACAAGCTCGCCAAGCTGCGTGAAGCCGGCGTCGAAGTCTGAGGGAAACAGTCATGTCGAACGTGCAGATCGATGCAGTGCTCGCCCAGATCCGCGCCATGCAATCGCAGGTGCGCGGCGCCGGCGGCCCGCCGTCGGAGATTTCGCAGGCCGCTGCCGGCGTCGGCGGGGCGCTGCAGTCTCCGACCAACTCGTTCGCGAACGTGTTGAAGCAGGGCCTGGACCAGGTGAACCAGACGCAGCAGAGCGCCGCGGACCTTGCGACGAAGTTCGAGCGCGGCGTGCCGGGCATCGAGCTGCCGCAGGTCATGCTCGAGATGCAGAAAGCCAGTGTGTCGTTTCGTGCGATCACCGAAGTACGCAACCGCTTCGTCAATGCGTACCAGGAGATCATGAACATGCCCATCTGATGAAAGAGTTAGGTGAATAGGTCATGAGTACTGAAGCGGCGGCGTTGCCGCGTCCTTCGATCATCCCGCCGAGCCTGAAGCCGCTCGCGCTGCTCATCGGCATCGCCGCGGCCGTGGCTGCCGGCGTCGTGATCGTGCTGTGGTCCAAGGAGCCGACCTACAGCCTGCTGTACGGCAACCTCGGCCAGCAGGACGCCGCGCAGATCGCGCAGGCGCTCGACACCAACAACATCCCGTACAAGATCGATGGCGGCACGATCACGGTTCCCGCCGATCGCGTTCACGATGCGCGCCTGAAGCTGGCGGCGCAGGGCCTGCCGGAAGGCGATGGCGGTTTCGCCGTCATGTCGAAGGAGCCGGGATTCGGCGTCAGCCAGTTCATGGAAGGCGCGCGCTATCAGCACGCACTCGAGACGGAGCTCGCTCGCACGATCTCCAACCTGCAACCGGTCGAAGGCGCGCGGGTGCACCTCGCGCTGCCGCGGCAGTCCGCGTTCGTGCGCGATCGCCGGCCGCCGAGCGCATCGGTGTTCCTGCAGATGAAGCCCGGCCGCCGGCTCGAATCCGAACAAGTGACTGCGATCGTCAATCTGGTTGCGTCGAGCATTCCCGAGTTGGAGGCGGACCAGGTCACTGTCGTCGATCAGCAAGGTCGTCTGCTATCCGCGCCGGAAGGCAACGACGAGATGGCCGCGCGCGAGAAGCAGCTCGAAATCGCTCGCGGGATGGAAGAGCGCTACACGCAGCGCGTCGAGCAGTTGCTCGCGCCGCTCGTCGGGCCGGGCCGCGTGCGAGCGCAGGTCGTGGCCGACGTCGAGCTCTCGACCACCGAAGAAGCGCGCGAACAGTACCGGCCGGAGAGCCAGATCGTTCGCAGCGAGCAGACTGCGGAAGAGACCAGCCGTAACGGCTCGGGTCCGCAAGGTGTGCCCGGTGCGCTCACGAACCAACCGCCGGCGCCTGGCGTTGCGTTGCCGCCCGGCGTTGCAGCAGGTGCGCAGGCAGCCAATGCAAACGCCAACGCGCAGCAGCCGACTACGCCGGCGCCAGCTCCGGACAATACTTCCAAGCAGTCGACGCGCAACTACGAGATCGATCGCACGGTGGCTTACACACGTCAGCCCGCCGGTCGACTGAAGCGGCTGACAGTCGCAGTGCTCGTCGACAATCTGCGTACGACGGACGACGACGGCAACGTCACCGAGACGGCGCTCACGCCCGAGCAGCTCGAGAACATGACGAAGCTGGTCAAGGACGCCGTCGGCTTCGATCAGGCGCGTGGCGACAGCGTCAACGTCGTGAATGCCTCGTTCAAGGGCGAGCTGAAGCCGGAAGACGTGCAGGAAGACGTGATCCCGCTGTGGGAGCGCCCGCTGGTGCGCGACATCGCGAAGCTGCTCGCCGGATTGATCGTGCTGCTCGTGCTCGTGTTGATGGTGTTGCGTCCGCTGATCCGCGGTTTGCTCGCTCAGCCGCGCATCGCATTCACGCCGGCGGCGGCATTGCCGGGTGAGCCGGGTAGCAGCCTGCCGGCGGGACGCGGCGCTGCAGGGCAGCTCGACTACGACGGACAGGTTTCGCAGGCGCGCTCGATGGTGACGCAGGACGCGGCGCGCGTGGCGCAGGTCGTGAAGACGTGGGTTGGCAACGATGAGTAAGAAGCAGCCCCATGACGGCAAGCGCAGCGGCACGGAGCGTGCCGCGATCTTCCTGCTGTCGCTCGGCGAGCAGGAAGCGACCGAGGTCATGCGGCACATGGGTGCCAAGGACGTGCAGCGCATCGGCGCCGCGATGACTCAGCTGCAGAACGTCTCGCGCACTGACGTGAGCCAGGTGCTGAACGACTTCAGCCTGTCGGTGGAAGGGCAGACGTCGCTCGGCGTCGGCGTCGACGAATACCTGCGCAAGGTGCTGGTTGGCGCGCTCGGCGAGGAGAAGGCGCGCGGCATCATCGATCGCATCCTGTTCGGTCGCTCCAGCAAGGGACTCGAAGCGCTCAAATGGATGGACCCGCGCGCAGTCGCCGAGCTGATCCGGCAGGAGCATCCGCAGATCATCGCGATCATCCTGGCGTACCTCGATGCGGACCAGGCCGCCGACATCCTCGGCCACTTCCCCGAGCCGCTGCGCGCGGATGTCGTGCTGCGCATTGCGACGCTCGACGGCATCCAGCCTTCGGCGCTGCACGAGCTCGACGAAGTCATCGAGAAGCAGTTCGCCGGCCGTGCCGCGGGACTCAAGACCTCCGTGCTCGGCGGCGTGAAGAGCGCGGCCAACATCCTCAACTTCATGGATTCGAGCGCCGAGGCCAACGTGGTCGAGCTGATCTCGAAGGTCGACGAGTCGCTCGGCACGAAGATCCAGGATCTGATGTTCGTGTTCGACGACATCGCCGACATCGACGACCGCGGCATGCAGGAAGTGCTGCGCGCCGTGCCCAGCGACAAGCTGCTGCTGGCGATCAAGGGCGCGGACGAGCCGCTCAAGCAGAAGATCTTCAAGAACATGTCGCAACGTGCCGCCGAGATGCTCAAGGACGACCTGGAAGCGAAAGGCCCGGTGCGCCTGTCCGAAGTCGAAGCCGCGCAGAAGGAAATCCTGGCGATCGTCCGCAAGATGTCCGAGGCCGGCACGATTCAGCTCGGCGGCAAGGGCGAGGAGTTCGTATGACCTCGGTGTCGCGCTGGGACCTGCCGGCCGTTGCCGGCAAGACAGTGCAGGGCCGGCGCGCCGGCCGGACCGTCAGCGAGCTCGAGGAGGTCGAGCAGCGGGCCCACAAGGAAGCGTACGCGAAAGGTCACGCAGCCGGTCTCGCCGCTGCGCGCGCCGAATCGCAGCAGGCCCTCAATCAGCTCAAGACCCAGGTTGCGACGATCGACAGGATGCTGGCCGAGATCGCGCAGCCGTTTCGCGAGCTGGATTCGCAGGTCGAAGAGCAGCTCGTGCAGCTCGCCGTCACGATCGCGCGGCAGCTCGTGCGTCGTGAGCTGCGAATGGACCCCGCGCAGGTGATCGCGATCATTCGCGAAACAGTGGCGCTGTTGCCGGCAGCCACGCGCGACGTACGCGTTCACCTGCATCCGGAGGATGCAAGCGTCGTGCGCGAAAAGCTCGCGACTCCGGGCGCAGATCGCGCCTGGACGATCGTCGAAGACCCGGTGATGACGCGCGGTGGTTGTCGCGTCACGACTGATACCGCACACATCGATCAGCGGCTCGAGACCCGGATCCAGGGCATCATGGCCGCAATCCTCGGCGAAGAGCGCAGCGATGCCGGACGCGGCGCGTAGCTCGAAGATCGCGAGCCTGCTCGAACGGCATGCAAAGCGTGTCGAGCAGCTGCCGCCGCCGCCTGTCGAGGGCGTGCTGACGCGCATGGTTGGCCTCACGCTCGAAGCGGCAGGCTGTCAGGCCGCTGTCGGCGATCGTTGCGACGTGCTCGGTAATGACGGCGCGCGGATCGAGGCGGAGGTCGTCGGCTTCTCGGGAGATCGTCTCTATCTCATGCCGACCGGCGACATCCACGGTTTGAAGCCCAACGCGCGCGTCGTTCCGCGCTCGGGCGCCGAGACGGTGGCTGTCGGTCCGCAGCTGCTCGGCCGAATCATCGATGGTGCCGGCGCGCCGCTCGACAATCTTGGCCAGATCGCCGGCGAAGAGCGCATTCGCCTCACCGGCACACCGATCAATCCCTTGTCGCGTCAGCCGATCGAGGAACCGCTGGATGTCGGCGTGCGCGCGATCAACTCGCTGCTGACCGTCGGCCGCGGCCAGCGCATCGGCCTGTTTGCAGGCAGCGGCGTCGGCAAGAGCGTGCTGCTCGGAATGATGGCGCGCTACACGAGCGCTGATGTCATCGTCGTCGGCCTGATCGGCGAGCGCGGCCGCGAAGTGAAGGAATTCGTCGAGCGCATTCTCGGGCCGGAAGGCCTGCAGCGCGCCATCGTCGTCGCGACGCCGGCGGACAATCCGCCACTGATGCGTCTGCACGGCGCGTGGCGTGCCACGGCGATAGCGGAGTACTTTCGGGACCAGGGCAAGAACGTCCTGCTCATCATGGATTCGCTGACGCGCTTCGCCCAGGCACAGCGGGAGATCGGTCTTGCGATCGGCGAGGCGCCTGCGACCAAGGGCTATCCGCCTTCGGTCTTCGCGCGCTTGCCGCAGTTGGTCGAGCGTGCCGGCAACGGCGCAGCAGGCAGCGGCTCGATCACGGCCTTCTATACGGTGCTGACCGAGGGCGATGACCAGCAGGATCCGATCGCGGACTCCGCACGCGCGATCCTCGACGGTCACGTGGTGCTGTCGCGGCGCATTGCCGAGGCCGGCCATTACCCCGCGATCGACATCGAAGCCTCGATCAGCCGCGTGATGCACGACGTGGTCGCGCCGGAGCAGTTCGTGCTCGCACGCCACTTCAAGCAGGCGCTCAGCACCTATCAGCAGAACCGCGACCTGATCGCGATCGGCGCGTACCACAAGGGGAGCGATCCGCGGATCGACGCGGCGATTGCGCTGTGGCCGAACATGCAGAACTTCCTGCAGCAGGATTTGACGGAGCGCGTCGACTATCACCGTAGCCTGGTCGAGCTCGGCGCGGTCATCGGCGGTGCCGCGTGACCCGCGTCAAGCGCATGAAGCCGGTGCAGCACCTGTACGACGACACCGAGCGTCGCACGGCGCTGAGCCTGGCGACGATCGAGCGCAAGGTGGCGGACGCCGAGACGAAGCTGCAGGAGCTCGAGCGCTACCGCGTCGACTATGACAAGCAGTTTGCGCAGCGCGCCGGGGGTGGCATCAGCGTGACGGCACTGCGTGACTACCAGGCCTTCCTGGCGCGGCTGTCGGAAGCGATCAAGCAACAGCAAGCCGTCGTGAACCGTGCGCAATCCGAGCGAGACGCCGAGCGTCGGCGCTGGCAGGAAGCCGCGAAGCGCGCCAAGGCGCTCGGCCACGTCGTCGAGCAATGGCAGAGCGAGGAGCGCCGCGCCTCGGATCGCCGCGAACAGCGCGAGAGCGACGAGCGCGCCCAACGCAGAGTAACCAAGACATGACCCCCACGAATCTTCCCGTGCAGCCTGCGACTCCCGCGACTGCGGCGCAGGGATATACCGCGACTGCGGCGACGGAGCCGACGACCGCGACCGACTTCCTGCTGATGCTCGGGCAACTCGTCGCCGCATCCATGCAGCGCAGCGGCACGAGCGTCGCGCCGACGACCAAAGCGCCGGCGATGGTGCTCGACGACGCAAAAAAGGACGAGATCGATCCCGAGCAATTGCTCGCGATGTTCGCAATGGCCGTGCCGGCGCCGATGCATCCGATCAACATCGACGTTCCGGTGGGACAGGCGCTGCAGGCGTTGTCCGGCGTGACTGGCCAGGCCGGCGGTACGGACGGCCCCATGCAGAACCTTCTGCAGGAGGTCGCAAAGCAGATTGCGGACTCGAAGCTGTTCGCCGGCATAAATGCGGACGGTACGACGCAGAGCACCGAAGCGCCGAAAGCGGCGGACGGCTCGCAAGTGCCGACGCTGCCGGTCCAGCTACAGCAGCCGCAGATACAGAGCAATCCGCACGCTCATGATGCGATCTCCCGTCCGGTGCACGCGCCAGTCGGTACGGCGGCCTGGGCAGATGAGATCGGCGCGCGAGTCGTGATGATGTCCGAGTCCGGCAACCACAGTGCGTCGCTGAAGCTGTCGCCGGAGCATCTCGGTCCGCTGGAAATCAACATCACCGTTCGCGACGACAAGGCGTCGGTTTGGTTCGGCGCCGCGCATGCGGATACGCGTGCCGCGATCGAAACAGCATTGCCGCGGCTGCGCGAAATGTTCGCGTCGCAGGGGCTTTCGCTCGCCGATGCAGGTGTGTTCCGCGAGCCGCCGCGCGAGCAACAGCCGGTCGTGAAGAGCAGCACGACGTCGGCGGGGCAGGGCGATGCGACGGAAGACGTCGGCGCCGTCAGCACGCGCGCGAGACTGGGACTCGTCGACGCTTACGCCTGAGATCCTTCAGGCGAATGCTCATCGTCGTCTACCTCGGTGCCGGCTCCGCGAGCGGGCCGCGGGACTCCGCAGTACCTGGTTGGAGCGCATTTTCGCCGGCGGCACTTGCATAGACCGCAGCAAGTTCCTGCCGCTCGTCGCGCACGCTGACCGTCGGCAGGTGATACAGCTCGCACTGTGCGCGCTCGCGCGTCACGTCGAGAATTCCGTAGCCTCGCTTGTTGAGCTCGACGTACTTCATGTGCGGCGAGGTCGTCCGGACCTGCTCGGCATCTGTGACCGCCTGGGCAGGTTCTCTCAGGCCCGGTGAGCTCACTGCAGGCCCGACGAATTCGACGCCGACGACGCGTGCTTCGTCTGCCGTCGCGGATGCCGCCCACGGGTTCGACTTCAGCTCGTTGCACCACGAAGAGTGGATGTCGCCGGTCAGCACCACGTTGTTGCGGATGTCGCGCTCGCGCAGCACTTCGAACAGGCGCTCGCGCGCGGGCCAATAGCCGTCCCATTGATCGGGGTTGCGAATGGTTCGTCCTTCGGTGCGGCTGAGCTGCGCCATCATCACCTGCTGGCCGAGGATGCGCCAAGGCTGCTTGTGACGCTGCGATCCGCGCAGCTCGCGCTCGAGCCATGCTTCCTGATCGGCGCCGAGCAGCGTGCGCTTTGCGTCGGCGATCTGCGGGTCGTTGGCAGCGATGTCCTTCTCGCCGGACTTGATGTCGATCTGTTTGTCGCGGCCATGCAGCCGCGTGTCGAGCATCAGGAGGTCGGCGAGATCGCCGAAGCGGAAACTCCGGTAGATCCTGTCGTCGGACAACGAGGCATCGCGAATCGGCATGTATTCGTTGTACGCCCGTACCGCGTGGCGGCGTCGGTCTCGCCATTCGCCTTCGCCGTGGTCCGGGTTGTGATTCTCGGCGCCGTCGCGCCACGAGTTGTTCGCGGTCTCGTGATCGTCCCACACGGTGATGAACGGATGCTGGCGATGGACCTCCTGCAGATCCGGATCGGTGCGATACAGCCCGTAGCGCAGGCGATAGTCGTCGAGCGTCACGATCTCATGGGTCGGCACGACGTCGCGTGTGCCCGCGAGCTGCCGATCGGCGTATTCGCCGAGCTTGTACTCGTAGATGTAGTCGCCGAGATGCAGCACGAAGTCCAGGTCGTTGCGCTCGGCGATCCGCGCATAGGCATTGAAGTAGCCGAATGGGTAGTTCGCGCACGAAGCGAAGGCGAGCCGCAATCGATCGACGCGCCCTGTCGGCAGCGTGCGCGTACGGCCGACCGGTGATTTCACGCCGCGGGCTTCGAACTGGTAGTAGTAGGTGAGGGCAGGTTTCAGCCCGGCAGCGTCGACCTTGACGGTGAAGTCTCGCCGACGATCAGTCACGAAGCGTCCGGACTGCCGGATCTGCTTCATGCCCGGATCGCTCGCGACCGCCCAGTGCACGCGCACCGTCTCGCTGAGCTCTACAGGCGTTACGCGCGTCCACAGAATCACGCGGTCGCGCTGCGGATCACCGCTGGCGACGCCGTGAGCAAAGGTGAACGAAGGTTCGTCATCGCGCGCGAACACCACGGGCGCGAGACCGAGCGCGCCCAACGCAGCGATGAGCTCACGGCGATTCAGCTGCGTCATGGGATCATCCCCAGACCTCGCCAAACAACCGCGCGAAATTCGCGCCGAGAATCTTCTCGATGCGCTTGGAGTTCCAGCCGCGATCGCCCAGATCGTTGGCGAGCGTGAAGAAGCGGCGCGCGTCGTTGTATTCCGGCACGAGATTGAACACGTCCGCCGCTTCGCCTGGCGCGGCGATGCCGGCCTTCGCGCGATCCTCGTAGAACTTGCGCTGGAACGCTGCGTACTTCTCGTCGAGCTTGATGCCGGAAATACCGCCGTCGGTGCCGAGACCGACATGGTCTTCGCCGCAGACGTTGACGGCGTGGTCGAGGTGTTGGATCAGATCGTCCGCATGTGGCTGGCCCGATGCGCGCAGGAACGGCATGAAGTAGATGCCGACCACGCCGCCGCGGTCGGCCAGCGCCTTCAGCTCGCTGTCGTGAGTGTTGCGCGGAACGTCGACCAGCGCGCGGCAACCGGTGTGCGTGATCGCCATCGGCGCCTGCGACGCGGCGATGCCTTCGCTCTGCGTGCGCGCACCGGCGTGACTGAGATCGACCAGGATCCTGAGCTTGTTGAGCCGCTCGATGAGCTCAAGGCCCAGTTTGCTCAACCCGCCATTGGCAGGCTCGAGGCAGCCGTCGCCCATCAGATTGCGGCGGTTATAGCAGGGCTGAACAATACGCAGCCCGAGGCCGTGGAATACAGTCAATCGATCGAGCTGTCCGTCGAGTGGGCTGGTGTCCTGAAAGCCGTAGATGAGGCCCATGCGGCCCGCGGTCTTGGCGGCGGTGAGGTCGCGACCGGTCAGCACTTTCATGAAGTGGTCGGGATGCTTGGCGATTTCCGCGTCCGAGTACGCGATGGCCGTGACCGTCTCCTCGAACTTTCCCGGTCCGTTGCCGACGCTGCTGACCGTGACGTTCACTGCAGTGACACCCGAAGCTTTCACGTCCGCGAGTGCCGCGGCAGAGAGTGGGGCATCGGGAGGTACGTCCGGCTCGAATCCACCGGGACCGCCGAGCGCATCGATCACGATTGCCTTGGCATACGCCTGTTCGGAGAAAGCGCGCTTGGGTGCTGCAGCCCGGGCGATGGGGGAGGCGGCCAGCGCGGCCGCTGTCGCGGCAGACAGGAATTCGCGTCGATCGAGCACTTTGGTTCTCCTGGGTCCCGGCGGCGAATCGGCGCGCATTGTAGCGCGGGCAGCGCTGCGGTACCGTACCGGCACGATAAGTAGAACAACGGGGAGGACCGATCATGTTCACGCGCTTCTCTCGCAGCTGGGAACTGATCAAGGCGAGCGGCGCCGTCCTGCGCCAGGACAAGGAACTGCTGCTGTTTCCGCTGTTCTCCGCGATCGCAACGCTGCTGGTAGCGGCGAGCTTCATCGTGCCGCTGATCCTGACCGGCGCGCTCGAGCAGACCCGCGTCGAGGGCTCCGAGGGGCCCTACCTGGTCTTCCTCTTTCTGTTCTACCTGGTGCAGTACTCCATCATCTTCTTCTTCAATTCGGCGCTGGTCGGCGCGGCGATGATCCGGCTGGACGGCGGCGACCCGACTGTGCGCGACGGCCTGCGTATCGCGGGCTCGCGCTTCGGGCAGATTCTCGGCTACGCGGCGATCGCCGCGACGGTCGGCTTGATCCTGCGCATCATCGAAGAGCGCGCGGGTTTCATCGGCCGCTGGATCGCCGGGCTGCTCGGGCTTGCGTTCACGGTCGCAACCTTCCTGACGGTGCCGATCCTCGTGAGTCGCGACATCGGGCCGATGGAAGCTGTCAAGGAAAGCGCGTCGCTGCTGAAGAAGACCTGGGGCGAGAACATCATCGGCAACGCGGGCATGGGCCTGGTGTTCTTCCTGTTCTATCTCGGCATCATCGGCGTCGCGCTGGTGTTCGTGTTCGGAGCTGCGCAGACGGGCAGCCCGACGTTGATCGTGCTCGTCGCGGTCATCGCCGTTTTCGCGATCATCGGACTCGCGCTGGTGCAGACGGCGCTGCAAGGCGTCTACTCGGCTGCGCTCTATCGATATGCGACTGACGGCAACGTCGGCGAGTCGTTCTCGAGTGCGTTGCTGGGCGAGGCGTTCAGACCGAAGCGCTGAGAGCGCTGGCGTCGATCACACGGCTATTCCCTGCGACTTCAGATACTCGTCGTAGCTGCCTTTGAAGTCGACGAGCGTGCCGCCCGGGCGCAGCTCGAGGATGCGCGTCGCCAGCGCGCCGACGAACTCGCGATCGTGCGAGACGAACAGCAGCGTGCCGGGGTATTTCTCCAGGCCGATCTGCAGCGACTCGATCGTTTCCATGTCCATGTGGTTGGTGGGCTCGTCGAGCAGCATGACGTTCGGCTTGGTGAGCATCAGCTTGCCGTAGATCATGCGGCCCTTCTCGCCGCCCGACAGCACCTTGACCTGCTTGCGGATCTCGTCCCCGGAGAACAGCAGTCGCCCGAGCGTGCCGCGGATGACCTGGTCGTCGTCCGATTTGGCGCGCCATTCGCTCATCCAGGTGAAGAGGTCTGTTTTCTTCGCGAATTCGGCCTGCGGGTCCTGCGGCATGTAGCCCGGCTGCGCGTTCTCGACCCAGGTGATCTTGCCCTTCGTCGGATGCAGGTCGCCCGCGAGCAACCGCATCAGCGTCGTCTTGCCGATGCCGTTCGGTCCGATGATGGCGATGCGCTCGCCGGCCTCGACGTTGAATGACACGTTCTTGAGCACTTCCACCTTGGAATGCGGATAGTGGAAGCTCAGATGCTCGACCGTCACGGCGTTGCGGTACAGCTTCTTGCCCTGGTCGAACCGGATGTACGGATTCTGGCGCGAGGAGGGCTTGATCTCCTCGATCTTGATCTTCTCCAGGAGCTTCTTGCGTGAGGTTGCCTGCCGGGCCTTCGACGCGTTCGCGGAGAAGCGGCGCACGAACTCCTGCAGATCCGAGATCCGGTCCTTGGCCTTGGCATTGGCAGCTTCGACGCGCTCACGGGCCTGCACGGACGCGAGCATGAAGTCGTCGTAGTTGCCGGGGTAGATCTTGATCTGGCCGAAGTCCAGGTCCGCCATGTGCGTGCACACCTGGTTCAGGAAGTGCCGGTCGTGGCTGATGATGACCATCGTCGCGTCGTAATCGTTGAGCACGCCTTCTAGCCAGCGGATGGAGTTGATGTCGAGGTTGTTGGTAGGCTCGTCCAGCAGCAACACGTCCGGCCTCGAGAACAGCGCCTGCGCCAGCAGCACACGCAACTTCCAACCCGGTGCCACTTCGCGCATCGGGCCGTTGTGATACGCGGCATCGATGCCAGCATCCGTCAGAATGCTGGCGGCGCGCGCTTCGGCGTTGTAGCCACCGTACTCCGCAAATTTGGCTTCCAGCTCGGCCGCCCGCATGTAGTCCGAATCGCTGGCGTGCGCATCGGCGTAAATGAGGTCGCGCTCCTTCATGGCATGCCACATCTCGACGTGGCCCTGCATGACGACGTCGAGCACGCGCTCGTCTTCGTAGGCGAACTGATTCTGGTTGAGCTTGCCGAGCCGCAACCCCGTCTGCAGCATCACCTCGCCGGAGCTCTGTTCCAGCTCGCCGCCGAGGATCTTCATGAACGTGGATTTCCCCGAGCCGTTGGCGCCGATCAGGCCATAGCGATTGCCATCGGCGAACTTCACCGATACCTGCTCGAACAGGGGCTTGGCGCCGAATTGAATCGAAACGTTCGCGGTGGAAAGCATGGAGCGGGCCCGGGCAAAGGGGCCGGATCTTACTCGTGCGCTCGCGCGAAGTCGATGAAACCGCGGTGGGGATCGACGTGCACGAGCCGGACGCGCAGGCGATCGCCGACGTCGAGCCCGGCCTGGCCTTTCACGACTTTGCCTTCCGCGACCGGCTCGCTGATACGCGCCCACGTACCTTTCTCGGACGCGCCCGTCACGACTGCATTGAACTGCTGCCCGACGCGATCGATCAGGAGCAATGCAGTAGCTGCCTTGCGAACCTGGCGCTCCACCTTCGACGCGTTCTTCTCCTGCACGGTGCAGTGCGCCGCAAGCTCGCGTAACTCGTCGTCCGTGTAGGCCGCGCGTTGCCCGTCCAGCGCTGCCTTGAGCAAGCGCTGCGTGACGAGATCCGGAAAGCGCCGGTTCGGCGCTGTCGAGTGGGTGTACTCGTTGACGGCCAATCCGAAATGACCTTCTGCGGGCTGATTCGGCAGCTCGACAGCGTATTCACTCGAGCCCAGGAGCTTCAGCACCGACAGCGAAAGCTCAGGGAACGTCGCCGGATCCGCTGCACGGCGGGCGGCAAGGAATGCGCTCAGCGCCGCGGCGTCCGGCTGCGCTGGAAGGCGCCCGCCGGCTGCGGCCGCCAGCGCTACGATTCTCGGCCAACGCTCGGGTGAGCGCAGCACCCGGCGCAGCAGGCTGCGGCGCTGGCTCTGCAGATAGCGAGCGACCACGCCGTTTGCGGCGATCATGAAATCTTCGATGAGCTCCTTCGCGCGATTTCTTTCCTCCGCTCGCAGATCGGTCAGGACGCCTTCATTGAAGATCGGCCGCGCCTGGACGGTCTCGAAGTCGAGGGCGCCGTGCTCGTGGCGCACGCGGCGTAACACCTGCGCGACCTGGTCCTGCTGACGCAGCTGGAGATCGAGGCCGGAGACTGCTGCAACACGCGCCGGCGGCGGCGCGTTGCCATCCAGCCATGCAGCGATGCCGTCGTAGGTCAGCTTGGCCCGATTCAGAACCAGCGCGCGGTACACGGCGGAGGAAATCTGTCCTGCGCTGTCGATCGACATCTCGATGACGACAGCGAGCCGCTCCTGGCCTTCATGCAAGGAGGTCAGATCCGTCGACAACTCCTCCGGCAGCATCGGAAAGATCTTCGCCGCCGTGTAGACAGAGGTCGTATTGCTGCGAGCATGATCGTCGATGGCAGACCCGCGCGTCACCAGTGCATCGACATCCGCGATCGCAACCAGGATCTTGACGACTCCGCCGGGCAGCGGCTCCGCGACGACGAGCTGATCGAGATCGCGCGTGTCGTCATTGTCGATGGACGACCAGAGCAGCGCGCGCAGGTCGCGGATCGCCGGACCCTTCGTCGCAGTGGCTGGCGAAGTCGCTTGCGCCTGGCGCTGCGCTGCGGGCGAGAAGTCGGGCAACAGGTCATGCTCGAGCATGGCCTGTCGCGCGATAGCGGTGAGATCGTTCATTCCGGGCGCAAATCTACCTCAGATCCAATACGAGAACATATTGACGAAGAATTCCTTCATGCGCTGCCACACCGACCGCTGCTTCCAGCTGGCGAGCTCGACCGGCTTCGCGGCCTGCTGATCGCGCTTGAACACTTCCTCCATGCGCTGCGCCGTATCACGACTGATGATGATTGCGTTGACTTCGTCGTTGTGCAGGAAGCTGCGCTCGTCGAGATTGGCTGAGCCCACGATGGAGACTGCGCCGTCGATGACGACGCTCTTGGCGTGGAGCAGTGCGTCCTTGAGCTCGTAGATCTTCACGCCGGCATTCAGCAACTGCGTGAAGGTCGCTTGCGTCGCGTTGAGCACGACGCGTGAATCCGTGAATGAGGGCACGATGAGGCGCACGTCGACTCCGCGGTGTGCGGCATCGATCATCGCTTTCAGTAGCTCTTCGTTCGGTGCGAAGTAGGCGTGCGTGATCCACAGCCGCTTGGTCGCGTGCGTGAACGCGGCCAGGTATGTGCCGTACAAGGAGCGGTCGTCCGATTCGCTGTCGTTGGCGACGACGGTCACCAGGTCCTCGCCTGTCGGCGCGATCAAGGGGAAGTACTTCTCCTCGCCATTGAATTCAGCAGGCGGGCCGGCCTTCTGCCAGGACTGCGTAAACAGCGTCTGCAGCTGCCTCACCACGGGCCCGTCGATCCGCAGGTGCGTGTCCCGCCACCCATCCTCGAGTCCGCGCTCGGGCCCGGGCTTGGTGCTCGAGGCGCTCGAATACGTGCTGTCGATGTTGATGCCGCCGGCGAAGCCGATCCGGCCGTCGACGACGATGATCTTGCGATGGTCGCGGTTGTGCAGCTTCCAGACTTCCGGCGTCTTGACCGGACTCAGCGGCCGGAACTCGCGCACTTCGACGCCTTGCTGGCGCAGCTCGTCGAAGAACTTGCGGGGCGTTTCGCGGCTGCCGAGGCTGTCGTAGAGCACCCGGACTTCCACGCCTGCCTTGCGCTTCTGCGCCAGCAGAGCGGCGAACCGCTGCCCGACTTCGCCGGCCCCGAAGATGAAGGTCTCGATGTGAATGTCCTGGTGCGCGGCACGGAGCGCATCTTCGATCGAGGAGTAGGTTTGCGGCCCGTCGATGAGCACGCTCACGCGATTGCCTGCCGTGAGCGGCGCCGACGAGGCGCCACGCACGGCCTGGACCAGTTCGCGGACGGCGGCATCGTCCTTGAATCGTTCGAGTGCACGCTGCAGAAGCTTGTCGCCGGCGTCCTCGGACAGCTCTCGCTGTCGCGCGACGATCGGCGGCATCTTCTCGGGCGGCTCGACGCGGGGATTCTGCGCGACGCAGGCCGCGCACAGAATCAAGGGTAGGGTGATCCACCTCGCAAACCGCACGAACTCAAAACCGACTGCGTGTCAGGAAAGTTCCGCGGCCGCGGGAGCATCAGCGGCGCACTTTCTCGATTGCATCGATTGCAAGGACCCAGCGCTTCTCATAGCGGGCTCCACCCGGCAGCAGCGAGCCCGTCACGATGATTTGCTGGCCGAGCAGATTCCGGTACCGGGCATAGGGCTCGGTCCGCGCATACTGATCCTCGCCCAGCACCACCTGGATTTCGCGCAGGCCGTACGCGTTCGGATAGCTCGCATCCGAGCTGATGATGCAGACACTGGGGTCGAGCTGAAGAATCCAGATGACCCGCGGCTCATCGCCTCGCTGGAAGCTCTCGAAGTCGGGTGGGCCCGGATAGGTCTGTTGCACGAGCCGGCCGCTGAGGCTCGCGGCGCCGGATCGCAAACAGTAGTCCGCGCGCGATTGCGACCACGGGATCGCGCTCGACAGGAGAACGGCGGTCAGGAGCCACTTCGCCATACGCTCTACAGTATGATGCTGCGCAGGGGGAGTAAATTCGATGCAAAAAACCGGGCTCTCGATCCTCTGTCTGCTCGCGGTCTCGGGTGCGGCGTGGGCTGCCGGCAAGGCCCCGGCCGTCGATGAAGCGCGCATCCAGCAGCACATCACCGAGCTGTCGAAGTTTGGCGCCAACCCGCAGGGCGGCGTGAGCCGCGTGGCATTCAGCGATGCAGATATCGCTGGTCGCGAGTACATCAAGAAGCTCATGCAGGATGCCGGCCTGACCGTGCGCGTCGACACGGCGGGCAACATCATCGGCCGGCGCGAGGGCGGCAATCCGAAACTTCCGCCGATCCTGATCGGCTCGCACACCGATTCCGTGCCGAGCGGCGGCAACTACGACGGCGACGTCGGTGTGCTCGGTGCGATCGAAGTCGCGCAGGCGCTCAAGGAGCGCAACGTGCGCCTGAAGCATGCGCTCGAAGTCGTCGACTTCGCGGACGAGGAGGGCGGCACCGTCGGCAGCTTTGCAATGATCGGCAAGCTGCAGCCTGCGGCGCTCGACCTGATGACTCACAGCGGCAAGACGATTCGCGACGGCATCCGTGCGATCGGCGGCGATCCCGATCGACTGGCCGAGGCGCAACGCAAGCCGGGAGACCTCGCGGCGTATGTCGAGCTGCACATCGAGCAGGGCGCGATTCTCGACGAGAGCGACATCGATATCGGCGTCGTCGAGGGCATCGTCGGCATCCGCTGGTGGGATGTCACGGTCGAGGGTGTTGCCAATCACGCCGGCACGACGCCGATGAATCGTCGCCGCGATGCCATGCTCAGTGCCGCGGAGTTCGCGCTGGCAGTGAACCGCGTGGCCACCTCGATGCCCGGTCGCCAGGTCGCGACGGTCGGCAGAATCCGCGCCGAGCCCGGCGCGCCCAACGTGATTCCCGGCAAGGTCGTCATGAGCCTGGAGATTCGCGATCTCGACGCCGCGAAGATTGCATCGGTGTTCGAGGCGATGCGCGCCGAGGCGCAGAAGATCGCGCAGGCGCGTCAGACACCGATCAGCTTCGTGCAGCTGCAGACCTCGTCGGAGCCGGCGCCGACCGACGAGCGCCTGCGGCAAATCATCGCAAAGGCCGCGGACTCGCTCGGCCTTTCGCGCAAGCCGCTGCCGAGCGGTGCGGGCCACGATGCACAGGAGATCTCGCACATCGCGCCGACGGGAATGATCTTCGTACCGAGTGTCGGCGGCGTGAGTCATGCGCCGAAGGAATTCACCTCGCAGCAAGACATGGCGAACGGCGCGAACGTACTGTTGCGAACGGTGCTGGCGATCGATCGCGGCGAGCTGCGCTGACCGCATTGCGTTGAACCTTTTACAGCGTTGACCTGCTCGCGACGCAGACGGATCATGCGCCGCGATTCTCTCCTCCCTTCTCTTTTCAGTGGAGATAGTTCACATGAAGCGACTACTCCTGACGCTCTCGATTGCCTCTGTCGTTCTCGTCGCGCACGCCGATGATCCCAATCGCGGTCGAGGACACGTCAAGTTCGAGCTGGTGGAAACCTCGATTCCTGACATCCACAAAGCGATGCAGACGAACGTGCTGTCAGCCGAACGTCTGACGCGCATGTACATGCAGCGCATCGACGCCTACGAGGCGGCCGGGCCCGGCATCAATGCATACCTGCATATCAATGAGAATGCGGTGCGCGAAGCACGCCAGCTCGACGCGCTGAACGATCATCATCACGGCAAGCCGTCGCGGCTGCCGCTGTTCGGCATCCCGGTGCTGCTCAAGGACAACATCGATACCGCGGACATGCCGACGACTGCGGGCAGCGTCGCGCTCGCGGGCTCGATCCCGCCGGATGATGCGTTCATTACGCGGAAGCTGCGCAACGCCGGCGCGATCATTCTCGGCAAGGGCACGCTCACCGAGTTCGCGAACTTCCTCGCGGTCGGCATGCCGACGGGCTACAGCTCGCTCGGCGGGTTCGGCTTCAATCCCTACGATCCGCGCGTCGATCCGCGCCCCGATCCGCCGAACAACGACGGTCGTCCGGTGCTGCAGACGGGCGGCTCGAGCTCCGGCCCCGGTATTGGCGTCAACGCGAATCTCGTCACGGTCGCCGTCGGCACGGAAACGTCCGGTTCGATCCTGAGTCCGTCGAGCGCGAACGGTGTCGTCGGGATCAAGCCGACCGTCGGTCTCGTCAGCCGCGACGGCATCATCCCGATCACCGCCGATCAGGACACCGCTGGGCCGATCACGCGCAACGTGACGGACGCGGCGATCATGCTCGGTGTGCTGGCCGGCTTTGACCCGAACGATCCGGCGACTGCCGCGTGTCTCAAGCCCGGCAACTGCTTCCACGACTACACGCGCTTCCTCAACAGAAAGGCGCTGCGTGGAGCCCGGCTGGCGGTGCCGCCGGTGCCGGCGAATCGACAAGCGCTGATGGACGCCGCGATCGCCGTGCTGCGCGCACAAGGCGCAACCGTTGAGCTCATTCCCACGTACGACGAGCTCATCGGTCAACCGCAACTCGGCACGTGCATTGCGAGGCCGGCGCCGGCGGATCTGACCTGCTCAACGGTGCTGCTGTACGGCTTCAAGCGTGACTTGAACGCGTATCTCGCGGCAACGCCTGCTGCACCGTCGCACACGCTTACCGAGATCATCGCGTTCAACAATGCCTTCGTGCCGCCGATGAAGTACGGCCAGGTGATCGCCATCGGCGCAGACGCGCTCGATGTCTCGCCAGGCAGCGCCGACACCGCGCGTTACATTGCAGATCGCGCGGAAGACCTGCGCCGCTCGAAGCTGGCGCTCGATGGCGTGTTCAACGGGCCCGATGGCATGCAAGGCACCGATGATGACTTCGACGCGATCCTGCATCTCGGCAACGCCAACGCAAACGTGACGGCGAAGGCGGGCTACCCGAGCGTGGCGGTGCCCGGCGGCTTCAATGCGCTTTCGACGCTGACGCCGGCCGATCCGCCGATCGCAGTACCATTCCCGTCCGACATCACATTCGCGGGCCGTGCATTCTCGGAGCGGAAGCTGATCGCGCTCGCGTACGCGTTCGAACAGGCGACGAAGCACCGCGTGCCGCCGGCCAGCACGCCGCCGCTGCCGAGCGATACGATCAGAGTGAAGCATTGAGAGCGGACCGGAGCGGACCGGATATCTCTCGCCAAGCCGCAAAGGCGCCAAGGGAAGAAAATTCTGAGATCAGAAGTTCTTCGCTTCTTGGCGCCTTCGCGCCTTGGCGAGAGTATTTTTCTCGGGTTCTTAGAACCTGAAATTCACCCCCAGATTCACCGGTACCGTCCACTTCGGCTCGCCGAAGCGCACTTCGTCGATGCCCAGCGGTGCAAACGCATCCGTCTTCTCGCTGCGCGCGTCGATGTACTGCGCGCCAAGTGAGAGGCTGAGGTCTGCGTTGTCGGACACCTGCCAGGCGAGGCCGCCTTCGACGCCGGCGTCGAAGCGCGTCTGCTGCGGCAGGATTTCCTCGCTGGGCGTCATCGGCAGTCCGTTCACCTGGAAGTGGGCGTGCAGGGCGTCCGTGCGGTCCGCGCCGAGGTAGCCGGCAACGTAGGTACGCAGCGTGCCGGAATCGGACAGGAAGTAGCGGGTGCCGAGGTTGAGCGCCCACGAGTCCATGTCGCCGAAATTGCCGTCGATCGGCAGCGGCGAGTCGAGCGCCGTGGAGTCGACGGTACCGATGTTCTTGTTGTTGCCCTGCAGCCGTGAGTAGCTCAGGCGAGCGAACGGCTCCATGTTCGACTCCGTCATGTAGCCCACCTCGATGCCGAACGACGGACCGACATCGAACGCATCGCGAAACTGCAGATGATCGAGCGTCGTGGTGCCCGCCTGGCCGGCGAGCGACGGATCGATCGCGCCGAGGTCGGCCACGTTGCCGGCGACGGTGGGATTGAACGACGCGTTCGGCAGCAGGTTGCTGCCGGCCATGAAGGTCGTCACCCATTGGCCTTCGTCGTAGCCGTTCGCCGATGCCACCTGGGTGCCGCCGAGCGCGAGCAGCGCCACCGGAAGGACGGAAAGTTTAGAGATCATGACTCGATACTCCTGTGTTGCAGACCGCAACAGGCTGGCGCGCGGCCGTTGCGCAGGAGTTTCAACAGGCGATGCCAGGATTTCAGGTGAAATGATTGTCGGGCTGAAGGGATTGGTCACGTTCCTGCAGTGGTACTCACTCGTTGCGACTCACTCATGGGTCGCGCGTACGCCAATTGAAAGCGCGTTCGCGGGATTCTCCACGAAAAGCGTATCGATCTCCGCGTTGGTGAAGCCCCTGCTGCGCAGCGCCGGAATGAATTCAGTGAACACCGTGTCGAAGGGGCGGAAGGTCCCACCTCCGGGCTGTCCCACCGCGTACCAGCCGGCGTCCTGCGAGACGAGCACGCGATGCAAGAGGCCCTGGTCCCGCAGGGACGTGACCATTGCGACGTGCGCGCTCACCGAATCCGGAGCCACACCGTCAAGTGACACCCACGCGCCGCGCCGCGCGGCCTCCTGATGACGCGCGAGGTCCTTCTCGTTCTGCGCGTGGATCCAGATCCACGCGCAGGGATGTACCCCAGACGCTTCGAGGATCGCGAGTTGCTCGATGGCCGCGACAGCCGGCCCAGTGTGAGCTCCGATAGTCAGTCCGGTCTGGCGGTGAGCAATCGCTCCGGCGCGGATCAATTTTCGCTCCACCTCGCTCAACGGGCCGCCGTTGAATCCGAGTTTGATGAAGCCGGGGCGGATGTCAGTGCCGTCGATACCGTCGCTCCATTCCCGGATCCAACGCTGGGCCAGGGTCTCCGGCGAGTCGGTAAAGACATTCGGCGGCAGCTGACGGTACTGAATGGCCGCGTAATTTCCGGTCACCGTGAGTATGTGGAGCCCACTTCTCTCCGCGAGACGTCGCAGCAAAATGGGATCACGGCCCAAACCCACTGCCGTCGCATCTACGAACGTTCGGCAGCCGAGCTGATGGATTCGGATCAGGTGGGGCAGAACCCGCTCCAGCACTTCATCCCGATCGTAAGTTTGCGGATGCCGCGCCCATTCTTCATAAGGTTGGAAATTGGCCAGCAGATGCTCGTGTGTGAGCGTCACTCCCATTTCGCGGGCTTTGATTCGCCCGCGCACTGTCATGACTTCTCGATCGGTGCGCACCGCTTTCGAGCCGCCGCCTGCACACGAAGGCAGTGCGAGGGCCGCCGTCACAACGGGGATCCTTTGTAGAAAGTCTCGTCGGTTCATGAAAGTATTGCCGGCGGTGCATAATCTAAACACTCCAGCTCAGGGGAGACTTCAAGCGCACATGGGCATGCACTACAAGATTGGAGAATTCGCCAAGCTGAGTGGCACTTCGATCAAGACTCTGCGCTTCTACGATCAAGTTGGATTGCTCCAACCTGCTGCGGTGGATCCCCGGACGCGCTATCGCCTCTACGTTTCGCGGCAGCTGCAGGATCTGGCTGCAATTCGCGCACTGAAGGATCTGGGCGCATCTCTGAGCGACATCCGGCGCGTGCTCGGCAGGACCGACTCGCAACGGCAGCGACGCACGCTCCTGGAAAAGCTGCGAGCGAGCGCTGAGTATTCGATCGAGACCGCGCGGCGGTCTCTCACGTGGATCGAGCGTGCACTCGATGAGCCGGCGGACGGCGAGCCCGAGGTGCCGATTGTGATAAAGCAGTGCTCAGCGGTTCGCGTCGCATCCGTTCGCGCGCAGGTGAGATGCTACGAGGAGATTGGCCATTTGGAGCGCGACCTGCAGCGTACCGTTCTGCCGAGCTTCGCCCGTAGCCTGCAAGGCGTCCTGTGGCATCGATGCGCCGAGTCGGGTGCGATCGAGGGCGAACCGTTCGTCGAGATCGGCCAGCGAGCGCCGCGATCCAGCCCTTACCAGCTAAAGGAGCTCCCCGCAGTGACGGTGGCCAGCGCCTATTGCGAGTCGGAAGACAGTGCGGCCGAGCGCGCATATGAGGCGATCAGCAGATGGGTACGGCTGCATGAGTACCGGCTCGATGGACCCAAGCGCGAGATCTATATCGGTCCGATTCTGGAAATTCAGTTTCCGGTGAAGCCCGCGTAGCGTAATTCCGAAGAAGCCCGACCTACAGTGCGAACGCGCGACCGAGCGCTTCGCGCAGGTCGCCGGCTCGCAGCGGCTTGTCGAGGATCTCGATGATGCCTGCGCGCAACGCGCGGGCGGCGGTCTGCCGCTCGCGATGGCCGGTAACGAGCAGGATCGGAATGTCCGCGCGCAATTCGTGAATCATTTGCGCCAGCGCGGTGCCGTGGAGGAGGGGCATGCGCTCATCGGTCAGCACGGCGTCGAAGCGCGTCGGCGCGCGGCGGAACGATTCGATCGCAGCCGTCGCGTCGGAGAATCCGATCGCTTCGTAGCCGAGCGAGGCGACGATTTCCTCCGCGAGCCGCACCAGTTCGGGCTCGTCGTCGACGATCAGGATCGCCTGACCCGCCCCGACGGGCTGCGTTGTCGGCGCTGCATGGGCTCCCGCGCGCGCAGGCTCGACGAGCGGCCAATAAACGCTCATGGTCGTGCCGCTTCCCGGCCAGCTTTCGACTTCGATCGCACCTTGCATGCTGCTGACGATGTTGCGCACGACCGTCAGGCCGATGCCCGATCCTTCACCACTTGCGCGCGAGGTGTAGAACGGATCGAAAATCGACTGCAGCTGCTCGCGCGAGAGGCCGATTCCAGTATCGATGATCGAAAGGCGCAGCCACCGGCCCGGCCGCATCGCGCCGAGCGTGAGTTCACGCGCGGTCTCGACTTCCACCGCTTCGACGCGCACTTCGAGCTGCCCGCCGGCAGGCATCGCGCGGATTGCGTTAGTACATAGATTCATCACCACCTGGTGCACCTCGGTGGCATCGCCGTTGATCTGGCCCGCGGATCCGGGCGCCGGCGGCCGCAGGATGATCGACGCCGGCAGCCGCGGTTGAATCAGCGCCAGCGCTTCGTTCACGATCGGCTCGATCTCCAGGGCACCGTGCACCACGCTGCGGTGTAGATCGAACGTGAGCACTCTTCGCACGAGCTGCCGGGCGCGCTCGCTCGCCGCGAGCAGTCCGTCGATGGTCCTGGTCACGCGCGCCCCGGGGTCGACCTGCGTGCGCGCCACTTCGGCGTACCCGACGATCGCGCCGAGGACATTGTTGAAATCGTGAGCCATCGAGGCCGCCAGGAAGCCGACTGCCTCGGCCTTCTGGCTGTCGCGGAGGCCTCGCTCGAGCCGCCGCCGCTCTTCTTCCAGCCGGTCGCGCCGACGCAATACCCGCCGCAATACCACGAGCAGAACGACCGCAAGGCCAGCCAGGGTCAAAGTACGCGCGCCGCTGGAAACCTCGTCGTGCCGCCACGAGCTCAGCACGCTCGACATCGGTTGCGCCAGCTCGACGACCAGCGGATAGCCCTGCACCCGTCGCAGCACGCGCAGCTGCGGTTTGGCTGCCGACTGCGGATCGTGACGAACCAGCTCGCGACCGCGGATGCCCGCGATCAACGAGCTGCTGACTTCCTCATCGCTCACGAGTGTCGGATAGCGCGCCAGCACGACACCGTCTTCGCGCACCAGCCGGATCGAGGAATCGACGCTGATCGTCGCATAGAACCCGGTCAGGTATTCGAAGGCGACACGCGCGAGCACGACGCCGGCAAACGCGCCGTAACGGTCGCGAATCGCCCGGCCGAGCGCGAACGTCCGGTAATCCTGGCCGACGGGCTTGCCGATGTAGAGCGTGCCCGGCGTGGAATGCTCGAGAACCGCGAAGAAGTGCCGGTCGCTATAGTCCGCGTCGTCGTCGGGGCCGGGCGCCGTCGTCGCGAGCATGCGACCGTCGCGGCCGATGATTTCCATCGAATGCACGAATGGAAAGCGCGTGACGTCCGCCTGCAGCCGCTCGCGCGCGGCTTCGCGAGCGGCCGCAGTGACGTCCGCGGCGCCCCAGCGCTGCGCCTGGTTTGCCAGCATGACGTCGATCTCCTGCACCATTCGAGCAGTCTGCTCGCCCGTCGCGCGGGCGATCGCGAGCTGCGTGTCCTCGCTGCGCCGGATTGCGGTGTCGTAGTCCTGCCAGGCTTCGTAGCTGTCCGCGCCGATCATCAGCACGATCAGCAGCACTCCGGCGCCGGTGACCCAGCGTTGCAGAGGACGCGAGTCGCTGTCGCGGATCACGAGTTCGCAAATGTCGCGTCAATCGTCTGGCCCGACGGCAACTGACATTCACCCGCGCCGCCGCCCGCCATCCCGTGCTGGGGATGCATGAGCGTGAAGTGGCAGCGCATGTGCTCGCCGGCGCCGTCAGCGAGATTCGCGACGACCCGTCCGCTGTAATGCGTGACGAAAGCCGTATCGGGATACGGGCCCCAGTAACGCCACCCGTGCCACGGGCTCGCCCAGCCGTTCCAGAGCGGCTCGAGCGTCTCGACGCGCGTGTCATGCGTCACCTGGAAGAAGGGACCGGTGAACGTTTCGCCATTGCTGAGGCTCGCGGTCAGCGTGCCGGTGCGATCGTCGGTCGATTTCCAGCTGAAGTTGGCGCGCTCGGCGCCGTTGCGTTCGCTGCCGACGCCCGTGCCCATCGTCGTGCACGCTGCCAGCAGACCCATCGTTGCAAGGAGGCCGAGAGGGCCGACCCTGCGCAAGTTCGAGGTACTCATGGAGCGGTCTCCACTCATTCAACCAGCGGCAAGCGCCGCCACGAGCACGACTCTCCTCCCGCAATTCTCCTGCATGATGTCGGATCGGCGCCCGCGCAATTGCAACTGCAACGCTCAGCGCATCGCGCTGACCGGCGCCATGAATACGTAG
>Ga0209382_10000084_pt1 | contig 133884 bp, 128 predicted proteins | sample SoiMetdeltSBSDD5_FD_187599 | JGI IMG/M metagenome (GOLD analysis project Ga0209382, IMG submission 187599) | Bulk soil microbial communities from a Populus tree surrounding site in Tennessee, USA - Soil MetaG P. deltoides SBSDD5 (SPAdes) (version 2) | ecosystem: Environmental > Terrestrial >... | reverse complement strand
AGCTCGACGTCGCCGGCCGGTCGGCAGCCCGACACTTTGCGGCGAGAGTGCCGCACGCTTTGCCTTCAGGAACAGCGCGAGCTCGGCGCGACGCTGCGCGTCCGGGTCGCCGCCGACGAAGCTGGTACTGGCACTACCAGTATCGGCGCTGGTCTGGCTCGCCCTGTCGGGGCGCTTAAACTCGCTGCCTGGCGTACCGATGGGAGTTTGCGTCATGAGTCGGACCTTCGCGGACCATCCGCTGCGGGCGATCCGCGCGCTAGATTATACGATCCTGTTTGCGCGCGACTTGCCGGCGATGCGCAAGTTCTACACCGAGGTCATGCGCTTCGACCTGTATTTCGAGATTGCGGACAGCTGGATCGAGTTGCGTGTCGGCGGCAACATTCTCGCGCTCGCCAGGCCGGGACTGATCGTTCCCGACTTGCCGCCGCCAGCCGGAACCGCGAGTGTGCAACTCGCCTTTCGCGTGCGCCGGGAGGAAGTGGATGCTGCCGAAGCCGCTCTGCGGGACGAAGGCATCGCGATCTTCGCGCCGGCGACCGATCAGCGCTGGGGCCATCGCACGATGTTCTTCCGCGATCCGGACGGCAATCTGCTGGAGATCTACGCGGACATCTGAGCGCGACGGCGCGGTTACAGTTGCGCGTCGAGCCTGAGTGTGCGCGCGAGCCACGCCTGGAAACGGCGGCCCATCGATGCGTGCGGCTCATGGTCGAAGCTTTCCTGACCGTCGGTCCAGTGCAAGTTGCCGTCGTTGAGCGCAACGCGCCACGCATGCTCGCCCGCCGTGTGGTTGTCGAAGATCTCCTCGAGCTGCACGGCGAGCGGCTCGCTCTGCGCGAACACACCCTGCTCGCAGTTCAGCCACGTCGAGCGCGGATCGAGGTTGTAGCTGCCGACGAAGAGCCCGCGGCCATCGACCGCGAATGCCTTGGTATGCAGGCTCGCGCCCGATGACCCGAACAGACTGTTGTTGTCCTCCATGCCGGGCAGCGGCTTGAGCTCCCAGATCTGCACGCCGCCTTCGAGCAACTCCGTGCGATGGCGCGAATAGCCACCGTGCACGGCGGCGACATCATTGGCGGCGAGTGAGTTCGTCAGGATGCGAATGGTTCTGCCGTCGGCGACAATCTTGCCGAACCGCTCCGTCACTTCCGCGCCCGGGACGAAGTAGGGTGAGATGATCGACAAGCGCACTTGCGCGGCGGCGACGAGCGGCACGAGGCTCGCGCCGACGTGAGTGGTCTGCGCATCGCGCTTCTTCATCGTGACCTTGAGCGGGTCGTCGGAGACGAAGCGGTAGTTGTCCGACCACTGCATCGGCCACTCGCCGGCGACCATGCGCCGGATCGAATCGTCGGTCCGCAGTGCCTGTGCGTAGCGGCTCTGCTCCGCTTGCGCTGTGCGCGAGCGCAGCTCATCGCGCAATCGATTCAACGCATCGGCCGTCACCGCGGCAGGATCCAGTGTTTCGATCGGGTACGCCGCCGGCGAGTTCCAGTACCGGTCGAAGGAGGCCGAGGCGTCGCGCACGATGGGCCCGACCATGGCGAAGTCCAGGTCGACGAAGTTCACGTCGTCGCTGGCGCCAAAATACTCATCGCCGATGTTGCGGCCGCCGACGATCGCAATCCGGTTGTCGGCGATCCAGCTCTTGTTGTGCATGCGCCGGTTGATGCGCTCGAAGCTCGTCGTGGCTTCGGCGACGAAGCGCAGCGCGCCGTGCCGCGAGGCAAACGGATTGAACGTGCGCACCTCGACATTGGGATGAGCCGACAGCGCTGCGAAGGTGGCGTTCTCGTTGCGCGCATCCATGTCGTCGAGCAGCATGCGCACGCGCACGCCGCGGTCGGCGGCGAGCAGCAGCTCCTGCACGAAGTACGTGCCGGTCAGATCCATGTGCCAGATGTAGCTCTGCACGTCGATGCTGCGCGCCGCCATGCGGGCACTCTGCGCGCGACTCACGAATGCTTCTGTGCCTTCGACGACGAGGCGGAACGCGGATTGCCCGGGATGTTGGGCCTCGATCGGAGCGGTCAGTTGATCGAGTTGCGTCGTTTCTGCCGGAGCGAGCGCAGCCGTATCGGGCAAAGCGGGGCGCTGCGGCAACTGCGCGCAACCGGTCAGCAGCAGGAGCGCCAGACTGAACAGGCCGTTGCGGTTGCGGATCACTCGGTGGGTTTCTGCTCGTTTTCCAGGCCCTTGCGCGTGATCTCCTGGTAGAGATCAGCCATTCGCGTCACGACTTCCTGGTATTGCGGCAGTTTCGTCGCCAGCCTGCGCGCCTCGCGGCCTTCCTCCAGCACGCGCTTCAGGAACTGGGCGTCGAACTCGGACAGGCGCTCGCCGCGGTCGACTTTGGCTTTCAGCTTCAGGGCAAACGGCAGGCGCTCGGATTCGAGTCGCATCAGCAGCACCTGCGCGACGCCCTTATCCCGCGACTTGCTTCTCGAATCGCTCACCGCGGGCAGTCTGGGATGTTTTCGTCGCGCTAGGGAATACGGACTGCGGGCATCCGCACACTACATATATATGTATGAGAAACGGGCGCCTTCAAGAACCAGGGACCCGAGCAGACTTGACGCAGTGTGACGTGTTGCAGTTCGCTAAGCACATGGTCAAAGCAGTCGTTCTCGTGCTGGCAATCGCGCTGACGGGATGCGCGAGCTCGACGAATGTCATCCGCTCGTACGACGCCGGGCTCTCGGCGGTTCGCACCGCCAATCCGCAAATGAAGTTGAGCACGGGCCACGATCCGGCAGTGACCGACGGCGCGGTATTGGTGGTCGATTACCCTGCTGCAACTGGAAATCCAGCAGGGCGCGACGTGTGGTGTGAAACGCAGAGCACCGACTGGACCACAGGACGTGCGATCTCATTCCGGGCGAAAGCGGATCACGCGATGCGGCTTTCGGTGTCGTTCATGGACCGCAATGGAGTCGCCTACACCAGCTGGACGGACTTGCGCGACGGCGAGTGGCAGAGCGTGCGCATCGCATTTGCGCAGATCCGCCCGAATCCGTACTTCCAGCCGCCGGGCGCGAAGACCGGCGCGCCGCTCGATGTGAGCGAGGTCAAGGGCATCGGCTTCGCTCCGCAGGATCCCGGCACTGGACGAATCGCGATCAGCCGCTTCGTCGTCGTAGCAGACTGATGCACGTTAGTTCTGCGCGCTGAGCGACAACCCGGGCACGCGCAGCAGCTCGCGCGAGATCTGCGCGCTCAGCTCCTGTAGCAGCGCGAGGCGTTCGCGCACGAGCTTGGTCTTGGAGATCTTCTTGGAGTGGCTCGAAGTGTTCAGCGCGGCGACCACGCGTTGCGCCTGGTCGTAGACCGGCACGGCGACTGCGACGACGCCGTACGCGAGTTCGTCCTCCACGGCCGAATAGCCGACCCGCCGGCACTCCTCGACGAGTTTCATCAGCTTGGCAGGATCCGTGACGGTGTGACTGGTCAGCGGCACGAACTGCGTCTCCGCGAAATATTTCTGCAGCCGCTCGCTACTGAGTCCGGCGAGCAGCACGCGGCCCATCGAAGTCGGGTAGGCCGGGAAGCGGCTGCCGACGTGCGCTTCTAGGCGCATCAGCGTGCGCACGGACGTGCGCGCCACGTACACGATCTCGGCACCGTCGAGCACCGTGAGTGCGGCTGAGTCGCCGGTCTGGCGCGCGAGATCCTCCAGGTAAGTCTTGGTCAGCGTCTCGATGTTCATCGATTCGAGGTACGCAGCGCCGAGCTCGAGCACCTTCGGCCGCAGCAGGAAATTGCGGCCCGACTGCATGACGTAGCCGAACTCCGCGAGCGTGAGCAGACAGCGACGCGCCGTCGCGGCGGGCAGCCGAGCGTGCGCGGCGATCTCGCTGAGCGTCAGCGACGGCGACTCGCGCGTGAAGGCGCGGATGACGTCGAGGCCTTTTGCGAGACCGCCCATGGCTTCGCGACGAGGAGCAGTGGGGCGGCGTTTCATGCGCGGCACTGTATTTCGCTATCCGAAAAAAGAGTAGGGGAGTCGTCGCCAGTTGACAGCCCGGTCGCTCAACGCGGACCATGTTCGCATGGCGAAGCGTCTTTCGCTATGCGAAAAACTTGAATCATGAAGATCGGCCCGCAGGCACACCGCAGCTCCGCGATCTCGTCCTCGAACGAGGACACGATCCTGGTGCGCGGCCGTGACTTGTGCCGCGAGCTCATCGGTCACGTCACGTTCACCGATCACGCGTGGTTGCTCGTCACCGGCAGCATGCCGAACGACATCCAGCGGCGCGTGCTCGATGCGACGCTGGTTGCGATCGCGGAGCACGGGCTGGTGCCGAGCGTGCAGGCCAGTCGCATGACTCTCGCTGCTGCGCCCGAAGCGCTGCAGGGTGCGGTCGCCGCCGGCATTCTCGGTTGCGGCTCGGTGATTCTCGGTGCCGCGCAGAATGCCGGAGAGCTGCTGCACGAAGTCGTGAGGCGTGCCGGCGGTGGGTCGCTCGACTCGGCGGCGCAAGACGTGGTCAAGGAATATCGCAGCGCGCAGCGCGCGATTCCGGGCTACGGCCATCCACTCCACAAGACCGCCGATCCGCGCGTCGTCCGATTGTTCGAAGTCGCTGCTGCGGCCGGTTGTCGCGGACGACACATCGAGGCAGCGCACGCCATCGAGCGCGTCCTGCCCGCTGCGACGGGCAAGCAGCTCGCGATGAATGTCTCCGTCGCAATTCCGGCCGTGTTGCTCGACGCGGAATTCCCGATTGCTGCCCTCAAAGGCGTGCCGATCCTCGCGCGCACCGCGGGTTTGATCGCGCACTTGCTCGAAGAGCAGAGCAGGCCGATCGGCTTCGTGCTGTCGCATGCTGGCGCAGCCGCTGTCGACTACGACGGACCGGTGCCCGCCGGCTTCGTGGCGCGCGACCAGTAGTAATCGCCATGAAGTCCGTACTCACAGGCATCCGCGTCGTCGAGCAGGGCACCTTCATCACCGGCCCCTGCGCGGGAATGATGCTCGCCGATCTCGGCGCGGACGTCGTGAAGGTCGAAAGTCCGACGGGCGATCCTTATCGCGCCTACCAGGGCGGGCAATTCTCGCCCCACTTCCAGGCCTACAACCGCAACAAGCGCAGCATCGCGCTCGATCTGACCGGCGCCGCCGACCGGCGGATCTTCGACGACCTGATCGCAAGCGCCGACGTCTACATCCAGAACTTCCGTCCCGGCACCGCCGAGCGCCTCGGCGCCGGACGCGAGCGCTTGCACCACCTCAACCCGAAGCTCGTCTACTGCTCGATCAGCGGCTTCGGTGCCAGCGGTCCGTACGCGGATCGCCCGAGCTACGATTCGGTGGCGCAGGCGCTGAGCGGTTTTCTCAGCGTCGTCGTCGATCCCGACCGTCCGCGCTTTCTCGGGCCCGCGCTCGCCGACGCGATCACCGGCATCTATGCAGCCTACGGCGTGCTCGGCGCGCTGTTCGAGCGCAGCCGGACCGGGCGGGGCCGGCTCGTCGAAGTCTCGATGCTCGAAGCGATGGCGCACTTCGCCATCGAGCCGTTCGCAGCCTTCTTCGCGCTCGACCGGTCGCCGAAGTCGAGCGACCGGCCGCGGCTCGCGCAGGCTTACATCCTGCGCACAGCAGACGGCGGATTGATCGCGATCCATCTCTCTTCGCTCGAGAAGTTCTGGGACGGCCTCGTGGCCGCGCTCACTGCGTCGACGATCGGCAGCGACGCGCGCTTCCGCACGCGACAGGGACGCATCGATAACTACGAAGCTCTGGGCGCCGCGCTGGATGCGCAGTTTTCGCGTCATACGCTGCAGCACTGGATCGAGCGTCTCGGAGCGAACGATGTGCCGTTCGCGCCCATCAATCGCATCGACCAGGTCGTGCAGGATCCGCAAGTGCGTCACCTCGGTCTGTGCGTGCCCGTCGAGGGAGCGCACGGCGGCAAGCAGGCAGTGCGTCCGGCTGTGCAATTCGATGGCGAGCGCGCAACGCAAGTGACCACGGCGCCCCTGCTCGACGAGCACGGTGCCGACATTCGCCGCTCACCCTGGAACGCGTAGCAATGCTGTTTCCCACCACACTCGTCGGCAGTTATCCGCAACCGGAGTGGTTGATCGATCGAGCCAAGCTCGCGGGCCGCTTCCCGCCGCGCGTGCGCGCACGCGAGCTGTGGCGCGTCCCGGAGCAATGGCTTGCGCAGGCGCAGGACGATGCAACCATCGTTGCGATCCGCGCGCAGGAGCAGGCGGGGCTCGACATCGTCACCGACGGCGAGATCCGCCGTGAAAGCTATTCGAACCGCTTCGCGACGGCGCTCGAAGGCGTCGACGTCGACAATCCCGGCACGGCGCTCGATCGCAGCGGTCATCCCAATCCCGTGCCGCGCGTCGTCGGTCCGATCCGCCGCAAGCATGCGGTGCAGGTCGATGACCTGCTGTTCCTGAAGCGACACACCACGTGCCTCGCGAAAGTCACGGTGCCGGGCCCATTCACGATGGCGCAGCAGGCGCAGATCGAGTACTACGACGGCAGTCGCGAGCTGGCGGCGCTCGACTATGCAGCGGCAGTGAACGAGGAGATCCGCGATCTGTTCGCGCATGGCGCGGACATCGTGCAGCTCGACGAACCGTACATGCAGGCGCGGCCCGAAGAGGCGCGCGCGTACGGTCTCAAGGCTCTCAATCGCGCGCTGGAAGGCGTAAGCGGCACGGTCGCCGTCCATATCTGCTTCGGCTACGCCGCGATCATTCACCAGCGGCCTTCGGGCTACTCGTTCCTGCCGGAGCTGGCGGGTTGTCACTGCGCACAGGTTTCGATCGAAACGGCGCAATCCAACCTCGATTGCGCGGTGCTTGCCAAGCTGGCCGGCAAGAAGATCCTGCTCGGCGTGCTCGATCTCTCCGACATGACGCCCGAGACACCGGAGCAGGTCGCTGCGCGCATTCGCCGCGCGCTGCCGTATGTGGATGCAAAGAACATCGTCGTCGCGCCGGACTGCGGCATGAAGTACCTGCCGCGAGACGTGGCGGACGCGAAGTTGCGCGCGATGGTCGAGGGAGCTCGCATCGTTCGACACGAACTGGCATGACTGGGGGATACACACATGAACATCAACAACCGTCTACTCATGCTCGCAAGCGTGACCGCGCTCTGCGTGACGTCGCCGGACCTGCCCGCGCAGACACCGACCGCGACCAGCCTCGAAGAGGTGATCGTCACCGCGCGTAAGCGCGACGAGGCTTCGCTCAACGTGCCCGTCGCGGTGAACGTATTCACCGCGGCTGACATCCAGGCTGCGGGCATCGAACGCCCGCAGGACTTCATCGATCTCACGCCGAACATGACCCTGGTGCAGACGCAGAACCAGGGCACGTCGTTCGTGACGGTGCGCGGCATCTCGCAAGCGCGCAACAGCGAGCCTTCGGTCGCAGTCGTCATCGACGGCGTCGCGATGGCGAATCCGTCGCAGTTCAACCAGGAGCTGATCGACATCGAGAGCATCCAGGTGCTGAAGGGCCCGCAGGGTGCGTTGTACGGCCGCAATGCCATCGGCGGCGCGATCATCATCACGAGCAAGCAGCCGACCGACCAGTTCGAAGGCCGCATCTCGGCGGGCTACGACTCCGGCCCCGGCTATCGCGTCGGCGCGACGGTGAGCGGACCGATCAGCGACACGGTGAAGTACCGCTTGACCGCGTCTTATCTCGATACCGACGGCTACATCGACAATCCTTTCCTGCAAGAGGAAGCGGATCCGTACGAAGACCTGTCGGCGCGCGGCTTGCTGGTATGGGAGCCGAACGACGGTTTCCGCGCGGACCTGCGCGCGTACGTCTCCAACGTCTCTACTCAGGCGCTGTACTTCAACATCACTGAGAGCGTGAACGACACGCATCTGCCCGTGACGGTCAACAATCCCGGCGTCAACGACCGCGACCTCTCCGGCGCATCGCTGAAGCTCGACTGGCGCTCGAACTGGGGCACGATCACGTCGGTCACCGCGTATGACACGCTGGAGGAGATCCTGACCGGCGACCAGTTCAACTTCCTGCCGATCCAGGAATCCGTGCTGTTCCAGTTCTTCGGCGCCGACCAGGCGCAGCACCAGTTCCTCGACGTCGACGCGGTGAGCCAGGAGCTGCGCTTCACTTCGCAGGCCGACAAGTCGGTGCGCTGGATCTTCGGCGCTTACGCGATCGCGACCGACCGCTTCATCTCGACCGGCAACGTCATCGATATCGGCGACGGCATCGTGCCCGAGGTGAAGCACACGCCGCTGACGAAGTTCGACCTGGCGACAGCCTGCTTCCCGCCACGCTGCAGACAGTTCAGCTTCCTCGCGGACTCGCAGGACAACTTCGCGTGGGCAGTGTTCGGCGACCTGAGCTTCGACATCAGCGACAGGCTGGAAGGCTCGGTGGCGTTGCGCTACGACGAAGACGAGCGCGAGAACACGACCGAAACGCCCGCCAACTTCCTGCCGACGGCGACTGCGTTCCCCGGCCAGGTCCGCAAACACACCTGGGACGAGCTGCAGCCGAAAGTGACGTTGCGCTACAAGCCCGCGGTCGATCGCACGCTGTACATCGGTTACAGCCGCGGCTTCCGCAGCGGCGGTTTCAATCAGACCGGCGTCGGCGCCGCCAACATTCCCGGCATCGACGACCTGTTCGACAAGGAAACCGCCGACACGTACGAGGCGGGATTCAAAGGCGAATTCATGGATCGGCGCCTCGCCACGAACCTGAGCCTGTACTACACGCAGGCCAACGGCTCGTACTACTTCGTCTTCGACCCGGGCACGAGCACGCAGAACCTCGGCAACCTCGGCGACGTCGACTACAAAGGCTTCGAGGCCGAGGTCACGGCGCGCATGACCGACAACTTCGACGCATATCTCGGCGTCGGCTACACGGATAGCGAGATCAAGGAGTCCGACCGCGCCGCAAGCGACGTCGGCAACCAGGCGCCGCTGGTTTCGGAGTACAGCATCAACCTCGGTCTGGCGTATCGTCACCAGCTTGCGGCTTTCGGCGGCGCGAGCTTCTTCGCACGCGCGGACCTCGACATGACGGGCCCCACATGGTTCTATCCGGACAACTTCACCGAGCGCGACACGATCAACGTGCTGAACCTGCGCGTCGGGCTCGACAGCGACTCGTGGTCGGTGACCGCGTGGGCGAAGAACCTCAACGACGAGGACTACAACGCCGAGTGGTCGCCGGGGCCGCAGTTTTTCCCGAACCCGGGCTACACCAACAATTTCGTGTTCAAGGCGCTGCCGCGACGCTGGGGCGTCGACCTCGCCTATCGTTTCTGACCAGGAGCTTTGAAGCCATGGCTACCCCACGCAAACTGCCGTCGCGGCTGCATCACACGGCGTACGTCTCGAAGAATCTGGAAGCGACCCGCAAGTTCTACGAGGACATCATCGGGCTGCCGCTGATGGCCACCTGGTGCGAGTCGGACATGCTGTTCGGCGCCGAGCGCACGTATTGCCACCTGTTCTTCGGGCTCGGCGACGGCGGCGCGCTGGCGTTCTTCCAGTTCGCGAACAAGTCGGACCAGGACCTGTTCGGGCCGAAAATGCCGGAGACGCCGTTCCATCACATCGCGCTGAAAGTCGATGCGGACGTGCAGAAGGCGATCGAGCAGCGCCTGCACGCGGCCGGTTACACCGAGCCGAAGACGTTCGTGCTCGAGCACGGCTATTGCCGCTCGCTGTACGCGGTCGATCCTGACGGCATGATCGTCGAGTTCACCGTCGATCATCCGGACGTCGAGAAGATCAACGCGACGCGGCGTGCCGATGCGCACTCGGAGCTGAAGCGCTGGCTCGGCGGCGACCACACCTCCAACAACATGTATCGCTGATGAAAGCCAGCAGCGAGCGGATCCTCGTCACGCACGTCGGCAGTCTGCCGCGTTCGCAGGCCGTGACGGACGTGCTGTTCGCGCGCGATCGCGGCGATGCGGGCGATGTGGCCGCCGGCAACGCGACCATCACCGACGCCGTTCGTGAAGTCGTGCGCCGGCAAGTGGAAGCCGGCGTCGACGTGGTGAGCGACGGCGAGATGAGCAAGATCTCCTACGCCACCTACATCAAGGATCGACTCACCGGTTTCGCCGGCGACACGCCGCGCGAGCCCGGGCAGGACCTGGTGGAGTTTCCGCGCATTCTCAAGCGGCTCGCGGAGGGCGGCGCGACGGCGAAGTATCAACGCCCGCGCTGCGTCGGCGAGATCCGTGTCCGCAGCCTGGAACCGGCAAAGGCGGACGTGCAGAACATGAAGGCTGCGACGTCGGCAGCCGCGCCGAGCGAAGCTTTTCTGAACGCGGCATCGCCGGGCGTCATCGCGCTGTTTCAGCCGAACGATCACTACAAGTCCCCGGACGATTATCTCGAAGCGGTTGCCGAGGGAATGCGGGCGGAGTACGAGCTGATCACAGCATCCGGCCTGCTGGTGCAGATCGACGCGCCGGACCTCGCGATGGGCCGTCACACGATGTATCGCGACCGCAGCGTCGAGGAGTTCCTGAATCGCGCCGCCAAGCACATCGAGGTGCTGAATCACGCGTTGCGCAACGTTGCGCCCGATCGCGTACGCATGCACGTGTGCTGGGGCAACTACGAAGGGCCGCATCATCACGACGTGCCGCTGGAGCGGCTGCTGCCGGTCGTCACGCGCGCGAAGATCGGCGGACTGCTGATCGAAGGTGCAAATCCGCGTCACGCGCACGAATGGGCGGTGTTCCGCGACTCACCGCTCCCCGAGGACTGGATCGTGATCCCGGGCGTGATCAGCTCGACGACGAACTACATCGAGCACCCGCTGCTGGTTGCGGAGCGCATCGGTCGCTACGCGGATCTCCTCGGGCGCGAGCGCGTGATTGCCGGGAGCGACTGCGGCTTCGGCACGTTCGCGGGCTTCGGTCCGGTCGATCCCGATGTCACGTATCTCAAGCTGCGATCTCTCGCCGAGGGTGCAGCCATCGCATCGCGCCGCTTATGGGGACGCCGCTGAATGAGCTCGTCGAAGTCCGCGGCGCACGACTGCGCGTGCGCACTGCCGGCAACGGACCGGCTGTCCTGTTCGTGCACGGCTGGGCGATCGATCTCGACATGTGGACGCCGCAGTTCGCGGCACTCTCGGACCGCTACCGGCTGATTGCCTTCGACCGTCGCGGCTTCGGCCACTCATCGGGCACGGCGGGCATCGATCACGACCTCGCGGATATCGAGGAGTTGCTTGCGGTGCTGGGCGTCGAGCGTGTGGCGATCGTCGGTATGTCGCAGGGCGCGCGAGTCGCACTGCGTTGGGCGGTGTATTCGCCGCGCGCGACGACGTGCCTGGTTCTCGATGGGCCGCCGCGCGACCTGCTCGCTGTCGGCAGACCGCAAGGCGAGATCACACTGGCCGCCTATCGCGAGCTGGTTCGGAACGAAGGCATCGACGCATTCCGCCGCCATTGGCTCGAGCATCCGCTGATGCGCTTGTACACGACAGAGCCGCGCGCGCATGCATTGGTGAAGGAGATGGTCGGCCGCTATCCAGGGCAAGACCTGATCGAGGCAGAGTCTGAATCGCTCCCAGGCATCCGCAGCCTGCCGCGCCTCGACATGCCGATCCTCGTCGTCAACGGCGAGCACGACACGACGACGCGTCTTCTCGCCGGCGCCGAGCTTGCGCGCGCTCTGCCACACGCGCAGCTCGCGATCATTCCCGGAGCCGGACACCTGTCGAATCTCGACAACCCGGGCGCCTACAACCAGGCGCTCGATCAATTCCTCGCGCCAGTGCATCGGCCGCATCGGAGTACTTGTCATGCAGAGTAGAGTGGGAGTCATCGTCGGCAGCCTGCGCAAAGGCGCCTACACACGCATGCTCGCCCGCGCTTTGCCCGAGCTGACGCCACCGTCGTTACAGCTCGTCGACATCGGCATCGGCGAGCTGCCGCTCTACAACTACGATCTCGAAACCGACCAGCCGCCGCCGGCATGGACGGCATTCCGGACTGCGGTGAAAGCGACCGACGCACTGTTGTTCGTGACGCCGGAGTTCAATCGGAGCATGCCGGGCGCGCTCAAGAATGCGATGGACGTCGGCTCGCGACCTTGGGGCGACAGCGCCTGGACCGGCAAGCCGGCCGGCGTGATCAGCCTGACGCCCGGCGCGTTGGGCGCGATGGCTTCGAACCATCATCTGCGCCAAGTGCTGCTGGCCGTGAATCTCGCGGCGATGCCCTATCCGGAAGCATACATTCCCGGCGCAGCGTCCCTGTTCGACGACTCCGGTCAACTGACGAGCGCCGAAACGCGGCAGTTCCTGCAGCAGTTCATGGAAGCGTTCGCCGTGTGGGTCGACCGGTTCCGCTCGCCCCGCTGAAACGCGGACCGCTCGCAGGGCACCATCGACCGCTCGACACTTAGTTTGCCGAGCGAGGTCTGCCGGCCGTAGATTTCCCGCATCTTCGCTCCGGGGGACTCCTTCATGCGGCTCATTGCAGCGACCATGGCACTGGCCCTGGCAACGTTCGGCAGCCACGCTGTTGCCGCAGAGTCGGCTGCGCCGGAGCTCACCAGCGCCGACGTCGGTGCATGGCTCGATGGCTTCGTGCCCTACGCGATGGGCACGGGCGACATCGCCGGCGGCGTTGTCGCCGTCGTCAAAGGCGACGAGATCCTGGCGATGAAAGGCTACGGCTACGCCGACGTCGCGACGAAAAAGCCCGTCGATCCCGAGCGCACGCTGTTCCGTGCCGGCTCCGTCGCGAAGCTCGTAACGCACACCGCCGTGATGCAGCTGGTCCAGCAGGGCAAGCTCGATCTCGACGGCGACATCGCGCAGTACCTGGATTTTCCGGTGCCGGATGCGAATGCGTACGGCAAGCCCGTCACGCTGCACAACCTGATGACTCACACCGGCGGCTTCGAGGAGCTGGTGCGCGGCCTGATGGCGAGCGACCCCAAGGTGCACATGCCGCTGGAAACCTACGTGAAGGCCACTAAGCCGACGCGCATCTTCCCGCCGGGAGAAGTGCCGTCGTATTGCAACTACTGCGTGGCGCTCGAGGGTTACATCGTGCAGCGGACGTCGGGCAAGAGCTTCGACGACTATCTCGACGAGCACATCTTCGCGCCGCTCGGCATGAGCAACTCCACGTTCCGCCAGCCGCTGCCGAAGCAGCTCGAAGAGCAGATGTCCAAGGGCTATCGCACCGGATCGCAGCCGCCCAATTACTTCGAGCTGGTCGGACCGGCGCCTGCGGGCAGCCTGAGCACGACGGGCGCGGACATGGCGCGCTTCATGATCGCGGAGATGAAGGCGTACTCGGGCGGCGATGCCACGCTGCTCGGCAAGGAAACCGCGCAGCTCATGCAGACGAGGATGTTCCGGCCCGTGCCGCCGTCGCTCGGCATGTCCGTCGGCTTCTTCGAGCGCGATCGCAACGGCCATCGGGTCCGCGAGCACGCCGGCGACACGCAGTTCTTCCACAGCCGCCTCGCGATGTTCATGGACGACGGCGTCGGCATCTTCATGTCGTTCAACAGCACCGGCAAAGAGGGCGCCGCGGGCAAGATTCGCGAGGCCGTCTTCGCTCAGTTCGCCGATCGCTACTTCCCGGCGCCGTTGCCGGCCATCACTGCAGCGCCCGACGCCGGTGCGAGCTCGCAGGTCGTGACCGGGCGCTACGCTGCTTCCCGTCGGGCGGAGACGACGTTCTTCAAGCTGTTCACGCTGCTTGGCCAAGCGAGCATCGCGCCGAACGAGAAGGGTGCGATCACGGTGCCGGGTCTCAACGATCTCAACGGCCAGCCGAAGGAATGGCATGAAGTCGCGCCGCTCGTCTGGCGCGAGAGCGCCGGTCCGGAGCACGTCGCGGTGAAGGCCGACGGTAATCGCGTGCAAATGCTCAGCGCGGATGAGGTGGGTGGCATTCTCGTGCTGCTGCCGGTGCCGTGGCAGCAGTCGGGCGCGTGGATTCTGCCGGTCGTCGGCGTCGCGTGCGCGATCCTCGTGCTGACTGTCCTCGCCTGGCCGATCGCAGCGTGGCGCAGACGTCGCCGCAGCATCCCGCTCGGGCTGTCGCCGCGCGAGCTCTCGATCTACCGGATCGCTCGCATCGTCGCGCTCATCGACGTGGTGTTCCTGGCGGGCTGGATGGGCATCGTCTCCGCCGGCAGCTCGGATCTCGCGGCCTACGATGGTCGCCTCGACACCTGGTTCTACGTGCTCCACATCCTCGGGTTGGTGGGGGCGGTCGGTGCGATCGTCGCGCTCTGGAACGGATGGCTGGCGATCGCCGGCAAGCGCGGCTGGAGAGCGATGACCTGGAACGTCGGACTGGCGGCCTCGTGCGTGGCCGTTTCCTGGTTCGCGATCGCCTTCAACCTCATCCGCTTCACGCTGAAGTACTGAACCTGTCGGATAGGATAGGCCTCGCAAAGCAGCATGAACTACGGTAATCCCTGAAAACGAGGCTTAAGCCTATCCAACCTGTTTGACAGGTTAGGGCCACATTGCTAGAGTCGCGCCCCGCCACTGGGAGGGCACATGGCTCAGCTTCATTCGCTGCCGACGCTTCAGAAACCGACGCTCTCGGCGCAGGTCGCGCGTCATCTGCTCGACCTCGTCGCCAAGGAAGGTCTGCGCCCCGGCGACCTCGTGCCGAGCGAAGTGCAGATTTGCAAGACCCTGGGAGTGAGCCGCGGCAGCGTGCGCGAGGCGTATCGGACGCTCGCGGCGCTGGGCATCCTCGAAATCGAAAGCGGCCGGCGGCCGCGCCTGCAGTCCATGAGCGCGCACGTGCTCGCGCAGGTTTTCGGCTACGCGCTCAGCACGGCGCAGCTCAACCCGACGCACGTCATCGAGACGCGTCGCGCGATCGAAGTGCAGGGCGCGCAACTTGCGGCCCGCAACGTCACCGACGCGCAGAGGATTACGTTGAAGGACCTGGTCGGCCAGATGCGCTCGGCGGTCGGCGACCGCGATCACGCGCGCCGCGTCACGGCCGACATGGCGATTCACACCACGCTCGCGGAAGCGAGCTGCAATCCGCTCAATCCGATGCTGCTCGCCGCTCTGCGTGCGCCGCTCGAGCAGGTGATGAGCATCGATCTCGGCAGCCGCCGCAGCGAAGCGGAACTGATCCGCATCGTCGACGCGCATGAAGTGATCGTCGACCACGTCTGCTCCGGCAATGCAGTCGGTGCGGGCAATGCGATGGCGATGCACTTCGATCTGTCGGTCGGCTCGATGTCGAAGGCCGAGGACGCGGCAGTGTCGACATGACGACACCGGTGCAGCAGGCGATCGAGGCGCTGCGCGGTCAGTTCGGTACGCGCCTCAGCACCGTGGCTGCAGTTCGCGAGCAGCACGGCCGCGGCGAGGCATACGCGCAGACGTTCCCGCCCGATGCCGTGATCTGGCCCGAGAACACAGGCGAGGTCAGCACGATCCTGCGGACCTGCTCCGAGCTGCGTGTTCCTGTGATCGCGTACGGAGCAGGGACGTCGCTCGAAGGTCACGTCAGCGCGCCGCACGGCGGGATCTGCATCGACCTGTCGCGGATGGACCTGGTCCTGGCCGTTCACGCCGAAGACGCGGATTGCGTCGTGCAGCCCGGCGTCACACGCGAGGCACTCAACACTTTCCTGCGCGACACCGGGCTGTTCTTCCCCGTCGATCCGGGCGCGAATGCGACGATCGGCGGCATGATTTCCACGCGTGCATCCGGCACCACGACGGTCCGCTACGGCACGATTGCGCAGAACGTGCTGGCACTCGAAGTCGTGCTGGCGAACGGCGATATCGTTCGCTGCGGCAGCCGCGCACGCAAATCTTCCGCGGGCTACGACCTGGTGCGCTTGATCACGGGCGCGGAGGGCACGCTCGGCATCATCACTGAAGCGACTCTGCGGCTGCATGGACAGCCCGAAGCTGTCGGCAGCGCTATTTGCTCGTTCTCGCAGTTGCGCGGCGCCGTCGAAGCTGTGATCGAGCTGATCCAGTCCGGTGCGCCGCTGGCGCGCATCGAGTTCCTCGACGAAGTGCAGGTGCGCGCGTGCAACGCGTACTCGAAGATGTCGCTGCGCGAGGAGCCCACTCTCTTCATCGAATTTCACGGCACAGCGAACAGCGTCAAAGAGCAGTTCGAGCGCGCAGGCGAGGTCGTGCGTTCGCACGGCGCGACCGGTTTCGAGTGGGCGTCGGACGAGCAGCGACGCAGTCAGCTCTGGCGCGCGCGTCACGCCGCTTACTTCGCCGCACTCGGTTTGCGTCCGGGCTGCGAATGTGTCGTCGCGGACGTCTGCGTGCCGATTTCCGGCCTCGCGGAGTGCGTCGCGGCCACGCGTCGCGAGATCGACGCCACGGGGTTGATCGCGCCGATCGTCGGTCACGTCGGCGACGGCAATTTTCACGTGCTGTTCCTGCTCAAGCCCGGCGACGCCGACGAGCGTGCGCGCATGGAACGCGTCTATGACGCGATGATCGAGCATGCGCATCGCCTCGACGGCACCTGCACGGGCGAGCACGGCATTGGACTTGGAAAACGCGACAAGCTGGTCGCGGAGTTCGGGGAGACGGTCGTCGCTTTGATGCGGCGGCTCAAGGAAGCCTGGGATCCCCACGACATCCTGAATCCGGGGAAAGTTTTCCAGACGACCTGACACTTCTTTTTCGGGGGATCCATGCGCGAGTTCAAAAGCCGGGTGCAGCCCGGAGGGGCACTCTTCGCCCTGATGTTTGCAGCGACGGTCGGCGCCCAGTCCGTCGACACGGGTACGATCGAGCAAGTCACGGTGACGGCGCGTAAGCGCGATGAATCGCTGCTCGACGTGCCGATCTCCATCACCGCAGTGACTGAAGCCACCATGGAGCGCAACGCGTTGCGCTCAGTCGCAGACATCGCGGCGACGGTGCCCGGCCTCAACGTGAACTCTGACAGCGTCGGCCGCGCCTTCGTCTCGATCCGCGGCATCGGCACGGCGCTGCAAGCGGGTGTGCAGCCCGGCGTCGGCGTGTTCCAGGACGGCGTCTATGCGCCGCAGACTTCGTACGTCAACAACCCGACGCTCGACATTCAGCGCATCGAAGTGCTGCGCGGCCCGCAGGGCACGCTGTACGGCAAGAACACGCTGGGCGGTGCGATCAACATCATCACGCGTCCGCCGAGCGAGACGTTCGAGGGCAAGGTGTACGGCACGTACACCGACGAGGACGGCGGCCAGGAGTTCGGCGGTCGCATCGGCGGCCCGCTGGGCGATTCGCTACGCGCCAAGATCGCTGTTGCCTCGCGCGACAGCGACGGCTTCTACACGAACAAGCTGATCGGCGGCGCGGTCGACGCGACGAGCAGCGATCAGGTCGATGGCACGGTCGTGTGGGATGCGAGCGATGACGTGAGCCTCACGGTCAACGCCTACTACCTCGACTTCGAAGGCCCGTCGACGAACTACAACCACGTCAGCGGCCCGACCGACTATCGCGACAACGTGCGCATGAATGTCATTGGCCGGCAGGCATTCGACTACACCGGCGCGAACGCCAGACTGGAGTTCCCGCTGGACGCGTGGAACACCAAGGTCACTGCGATTGCCGCCTACGACAAGCGCGAGGTGGAAAGCGTCAGCGACGGCGACTTCCTGTCGCTCGACATCGTGCGCGCGAACGGCACCGGCACCGACGAGACGTACACCGGCGAGCTGCGCTTCGACACGAAGTTCTCCGATACGTTCTCGACCTTGATCGGCCTGTATGCGAGCCGGGAGGAGTCCGATGCGATCTCCGGGCAGACGCTGGTGCCGGCTGCGCGCACGGTGACGTCATTTGCCGAGCGCAATGGCGACACGTATTCGATCTTCGCGACCGGCCTGTGGCGTTTCGCGGAAGAGTGGGAGTTGTCCGCCGGTGTGCGCGTCGACGAAGAAGATCGCGAGCAGGACAGCCAGCTCACATCGACGGCCCTGCCGGGCGTCGTGTTGACCGATCCGCATCGTGAGATCGATTCGTCGGAAGTGGAGCCGCGCGTGTCGTTGACCCGCTTCCTGTCGAAGGACGCGATGATCTACGGCTCCATCGCCAAGGGCTATCGCGGCGGCGGCTTCAACGCGGCCAGCGTGCCGGCGGAGTTCTCGACGTACGACGGCGACACCGTGTGGACCTACGAGCTCGGCGGCAAGGCGAGCTCGGCCGACGGCCGCTGGCTCGTGTCGAGCGCGGTCTACTACAACGACTACAAGGACTTCATCGGCCAGAACGCGCTCGCGATCGGGCCGGGCGGCGGACTCGTGTCGATCGATCTCAACCTCGGCGACGTCGAGTCGTACGGCCTCGAAACCGAAGCGGTCGCATCGATCAACGATTTCTGGAAGCTGAGCGGCAGCGTCACGCTGATGCACGCGCGCATCACCGACCAGAGCGGCTGGATCGCGGTCACCGGCCGGCCGCTCGCGACCGATCGGCTGCTGTTCCAGCCGGACTGGAACGCGAGCCTCAGCTCCGACGTGACGTTCCCGGTCGGCACGGGCGATGTTTCCTGGAACATCGGCATCGTCGGCAAAGGCAGCCGGCCGGGCTCCAGCTTCGATCCGACCACGCCGTCGATCCTCGAAAGCTACACGACGGTGAACACCTCGGTGAGCTATCGCCGCGGCGACTTCACTGCCACCTTGTTCGCGAACAACCTGTTCGATGAGGAGTACTTCGAGTCCTTCATCGACGGCTCGCTGCTGCAGGCGCTCGGCCTGCTGAACCAGGATCTCGGCATGCTGGGCACGCCGCGCCGCGTCGGATTCCGGGTGCAGTACGAGTTCTGAGGAAATGGGCATGGGGGCGGAGGGGGCGGGGACGCCCGGCAGTGAAGTCCTGCGTAAAGCAGCGTGGCGACTGATTCCACTGCTGGGCGTGCTCTACTTCTTCGCCTTCCTCGACCGCGTGAACGTCGGCTTCGCGGCGCTCACGATGAACGTGGACCTCGGCCTGTCGTCCGCGGTGTTCGGGCTCGGCGCCGGCATCTTCTTCGTCGGCTACGTCGCGTTCGAGATCCCGAGCAATGTTCTGCTCGAACGCTTCGGCGCGCGCATCTGGATCGCGCGCATCATGCTGAGCTGGGGCGCGCTGTCGGCGTCGATGGCGTTCGTGCAAGGGCCAACGAGCTTCTACGTCGTGCGCTTCCTGCTCGGCGTGGCGGAGGCTGGATTTTTTCCGGGCATCATCTACTACCTGACGTGCTGGTTTCCGGCGCGCGATCGTGCACGCATCATCGCGCTGTTCATGATTGCGCTGCCGCTATCGAGCGTCATCGGCGCACCGATTTCGACAGCACTGCTCGGCATCCAGGCCGCCGGCTTGCGCGGCTGGCAGTGGATGTTCCTGCTCGAAGCCGTGCCGACGATTCTGCTCGGCCTCGTCGTGCTGCGCTTCCTGCCCGACCGGCACACCGATGTCGCGTGGCTGACGAAGGCAGAAAAGATCTGGCTCGCGCGCGAGCTCGCGAAGGAAACCATCGCGGAGGGAGCGCACACGCATAGCCTGCGGCAGGCGTTGCTGATGCCGCGAGTGTGGCGCTACGGCCTGGTGTACTTCAGCGTACTCGTCGGGCTGTACGGATTCAGTTTCTGGCTGCCGCAGATCATCGCGTCGCTCGGCAAGCTCACGAACCTGCAGGTCGGCGCGGTGACGACAATTCCGTACGCGCTGGCTTGCGTCGCGCTGGTGTTTTGGGGTCGACATTCCGATGCGACTGGCGAGCGTCCGTGGCACGTCGCGCTGCCGCCGTTGCTTGCAGCGCTGGCTCTCGCGTCGGGCGGCTGGCTCACGACTCCGGTGGCGGCATTCGGTGCGCTGTGTCTCGCGGCGATCGGAATCTATGCCGGCTTGCCGGCGTTCTGGGCACTCGCGAGCCGGGGCCTGCAAGGTGCGGCCGCCGCGGGGGCGATCGCGCTGATCAATTCGCTCGGCAACATTGGCGGCTTCCTCGGCCCATTCGTCATCGGCATGGTGAAGGAGCGCACGGGAAGCTTCGCAGTGAGTATGCTGTTCATCGCCTCGTGCCTGGCGCTGGGCGCGGGGATCGTCGTGTGGGAACGCGTTCGCGAAGGGCGACCGGTGGGTTGGGTCAGGGTGCTGTAACAATGAAGAAGTCCATCGTTCTCGCGATCCTGCTCGCGACCGCAACGCTCGCTCGCGCGCAGGACGACGCGGGCGGGGCGTGCGAGAAGCTCAAGAGCTTCGAGATGCAGGACGTCGTCATCGACAGCGCGGCGCCTGAGCGCTCGGGCTCGTTCACGACTTCGCTGGGCCCGGTGCTCGACAACCTGCCGGCGTTCTGCCGCGTCGTCGGTCACGCAACCCCGACGCCGCAATCGCGCATCGGCTTCGAGGTCTGGCTGCCCGAGAAGAACTGGAGCGGCCGCTACGTGCAGGTCGGCAACGGCGGGCTTGCCGGCATCATCTTTCACCAGTTGCTGGGACAGATGGTCGACCGCGGTCACGCGACGGCATCGACCGACAACGGTCACACCGGCAGTCCGGTCGACGGGCGCTGGGCAATCGGCCAGCCGGAAAAGGTACGCGACCACGCCGAGCGCGCCGTGCACCTGTTGAGCGACATCGGCAAGCGTGTCACGGCCCACTATTACGAGAACGCTGCTCAGCGCTCGTATTTCTTTGGCTGCTCCGAAGGCGGTCGTGAGGCGCTGATCGAAGCGCAGCGCTTTCCGCAGGACTTCGACGGCATCGTCGCCGGCGCGCCGGCTCACTACTGGACCGATCTGCTGACCGGCTTCGTCGGCAGCGGCCAGGCGTTGCACAAGGATCCGGCGAGCTTCATTCCGCCGGCCAAGCTGCCGATGATTCAACAGGCCGCGCTCGCAGCGTGCGATGCGCGCGACGGTGTGAAGGATGGGCTCGTCGCCGCACCTGGGAAATGCAAGTTCGACCCGCAAGTGCTCGCGTGCAAGAGCGGCGGCGATGAGTCGCAGTGCCTGACCGCACCGCAAGTGACAGCCTTGCGGAAGCTATACGAGCTCGGGTACGTGCCGTCGGGCGAGAACGAGCTCTCTGCGATGGGCGGCGGCGTACGTCAGTACGCATTCGGTGCCGCGCCGGGACAGAGTCTCCAGGTCATGTTCGCGACCGGCTTTTTCGGCGGCTTCGTCTACGAGAGAGCGGACTGGGATTTCCGCAGCTTCGATCTCACGAAGGACGCGGCGCTTGCGCGCACGAAAGTCGGCGCGCTGCTCGATGCATCGAACACCGATCTCAGTGCGTTCAATGGACGCGGCGGCAAGCTGATTCACTATCACGGCCTGCTGGACGGCTCGATTCCGCCGTCGATGTCGACGAAGTACTACGATGGCGTCGTCAAACAGTCCGGCAGCGTGAAATCGACGCAGGATTTCTATCGCCTGTTCCTCGCGCCCGGCGTGCTTCATTGCGGCTTCGGTCCCGGCCCGAACTCATTCGGCAATCTCGGGCCGCGTCCGCCGGCCGACGCGGGTCACGACACGTTGCTCGCGCTCCAGAAATGGGTCGAGGAAGGCGTCGCGCCGAAGCAGATCGTGGCGACGAAGTACGTCGACGACGATCCGGCGAAGGGGGTCGTGATGACGCGCCCGCTGTGCCCGTATCCGCAGACCGCGCACTGGGACGGCAAGGGCAAGGTCGAAGCGAGCGAGAGCTTCACCTGCAAGTAGCCCGCACGCGCAACGCGTGAGGCATACTTGCCTCATGGAAACCGAGCGCCCGCAGCCGATCGTCATCCCGCACGGGGAGCTCTCCGCCGAAGCGCTGCGCGGCGTGCTCGAGTCCTTCGTGCTCAGGGAGGGGACGGACTACGGCGAGCGCGAGTTTTCGCTGGAGCAGAAAGTCGCTCACGTGCTGCGCCAGCTCGAGCGCGGCGAGGCGCAGATCATCTTCGATGCGGTGCTGGAGAGCATCGATATCGTGACTGTCGCAAGGAGTCGTTCATGACACAGATGCGCGTCGATACCTACGAAGTGCTCTATTCGGCCAACGGTTTTCCGCCGCGCATTGCGCTCAAGAATGCCGGCAACTACATCGGCCAGATGATCTTCCTCCCCAACGGCACGGCGCTGCCACCCGACACGGTCGTGAACAAGCAGGCGCAGTTGCACTATCACCTGGATGATTTCCAGAACGCGGTCGACCTGCTGCGCAACGAGAAGCCGATCTACATGTACTACAACGGCTCGGGCGGCGGCTTCGAGAACGGCATCAAGACGATGATCGAGAAGGTCGGCGAAGGCGAGATCGCCCAGGATTGAGCCCTGCAGACTTCTGGACGTCGTCGCTCGCGGATCACGATGCTAGGATCGGTCCGCAATGGCAACGCCCATTGAACTCGTCACAGCAGCAATCGAACCCGATCACGGACGCGCCGCAGCAGCGCCCGCAGCGCAACCGCGCAAGGGCATGCAACTTGCGAAGAAGATCGGAGCAGTGACCGCCGTCCTGGTGGCGCTGCCCGCGCTGTTGAACAGCGCAGTGGATCTCTATCGCGTCGTGGCCAAGGTGCCGTCGTCCCTGCAGGACGAGACGAACGAGGAGCTGTTCAAGCAGCATTTCGGCGAGCTGCCGCTGGTAGCGCAGAAGATCGCCATCAAGGAATCGAACGCGGTCGTGGACATGGTGTTCGAGGTTTACTCGGGCGGCGATATTTTCGTCACGTATGGCGGCACGCCGCAGTGGTTCCGCGCCAAGGCGCCGCTGCCGCGGATGGCGAACCTCTTCTTCATCTCCTCGGCGAATGCACAGGCAGCCGCGGTTCGGCCAGCACAAGGTACGAGTGCCACGGGATCGGTGGTGCGCCCGCAGGTCACCATCGATCTCGACAGGGTCAGGTCGCAGAGGTCGTCTGCGATTGCTGTCGTCACGCCGCCGCCCGCGAACTCTTCGACTATCGAGCGTGCCTACCTCGTTGCCGAGACACGCGACGAGCACTCGGGGTTGAGCCCCAGCACGGGGTCGTACACGAAGGTGTTCAGAGCTGAGCCCGGCTATCGCATCGCGCGCCACGAGTTCCAGCTCTCCAGCGCGAACGAAGCCGTCGTGAACTCCATCAAGCCGTCGCCGGACGGGCAGTCCATCAGCGTCAACTACACCATCAAGAGCGGTCCGGCTTTCGATCGCTGGCGCGGGTGGATCAAGGGCACGCTACAAACCGCGCAAGTGAAGATCGCGAACTAAGCGGCGGCTGTCCGGTTTCCGACCCTGGGTGCGTTACTCCCCCCGAACCAGAAACGGGGAGCGTCATCATGGTTGGAAGACTCGCACGGCAGTCCTGCCGCGTCGTTCTGCTCGCATTCTTTCTATCGATCGGCAATCCGCACGCTGCTCGGGCGGCCGGGGTGCCGCCCGCTGCACCCACCGTAGCGATCTCGGCAGACACCAAGGAGATCGAATTCGCCTGGCCGGCCGTGGCCGATGCTTCGTACTACGTAGTGCGCGAGCGTGCCAACGCAGCGGCATCGTTCGTCGCGATCTCGGAGAGGATTCCGCAGCGGCTGGTCGGTTCGCTCGTGCGGTTCAGCCGCCCTGTCGCCGTGCACCGCCACGAGTGGCTCACCACCGAGTACATCGTAGAGGCCTGCGACACGACGGGCTTTCCGCTCTGTAGCCGCACGATCCCGCAAGGCGTCGCGACGCTCGAGCTCGACGCCGTCGGTCGCGTCGAGGCACGGAACGTGGATTCCGGCGACCGGTTCGGCTACGCGATCGCCGCAAGCGCCGACGGAACCACTGTGGCAGTCGGCGCGCCGTACGAGGATTGCAGCTGTGTGGGCGTCAACCCGCAGGTGCTCGATAACGCCGCGACGGAAGCCGGCGCCGTCTACATCTTCGTGAAGACCGCTAGCGGCTGGACGCAACAGGCGTTGATCAAGGCAGCCGCAGTTGCATCGAACGATTTCTTCGGCATGACCGTCGCGCTGAGTGGCGATGGCAACACGCTCGCGGTCGGCGCGCCGATCAAGTATCTCAGCCCCGGCGAGGTCTACGTGTTCGTGCGCGCCGGATCGGTCTGGAAACAGAAGGCCGTGCTCACGCCGTCGAACGGCGACCTGTCGGATCTCTTCGGCTCTGCACTCGCTCTCAGCCAGGACGGCGCGATTCTCGCCGTTGGTGCAAGCGGCGAGGACAGCAGCGGCACGGGAACGACCGCGACAGGTCTGGACAACGACGAAAGCGGCTCCGGCGCGGTCTACGTGTTCTCGCGTGCAGCGAACGGGCAGTCGTGGTCGCAGAACGCATTCATCAAAGGCTCTCACTCCGACAGCGGCGATCTCTTTGGCGTCGCAGTCGCGCTCGACGCAAGAGGAAACACGCTGGCAGTGGGTGCGGAGCGCGAAGCGAGCACCGGCGCGGTAGACATCTACGACCGGAATTCTGCCGGCGCCTGGTCGCCTGCGAGCTACGTGCATCTGTCGGCCTCCAACGATGACGACTTATTCGGATCCGCGGTTGCTTTGAGCGGCGATGGTCTGCGGCTCGCCGTCGGTGCAGTGGGAGAAGACGGGGGCGCAGCCGAGAGTGGTGCCGCGTATGTGTTCACCCGCTCAGGCCCGAAGTGGATTCAAGACGAGTCCATCAAAGCTTCCAATGTCAGTGCGGGCGATTACTTCGGCGGCGCGCTCGCGCTCGACGAGCGCGGCTACACGCTCGCGGTCAGCGCGCGCTTCGAGGATGGCTCGGCTGCCGGCGTCAGCGGATCTCCTGACGAATTCCTCCAGGACGCGGGAGCGACATTCCTGTTCGAGCGCTCGCTCACGACCGGCGATTGGACGCAAGCGCGCTACATCAAGGCCCCGAATCCCGGAACGTCCGATCGATTCGGCGGCACATTCCTGCGCGGCGCACTCGCGCTGAGCGCTGACGGCGAAACGCTCATCGTGCCGGCAGCCGACGACGACGGTTTGAACGACGCGACGCCCGACAGCGGTGCCGTGTACCTCTACTGAATTCCCGGAGACGATCATGAAGCGATTTGCATGGCTGCTGATTGCAGCATGCCTCCTGGCCGCGTGCGGCGGCGGCGGTGGCGACGGTTCGAGCGGTGGTACCGGAGGCAGCGGCGGCAACACCGTACCGCTGCCGCCGACTGGCATCGGATCTTCTGGTGGCACCGTCAACGGTCCCAGCGGCGCGAAAGTTGTCGTGCCTGCGGGCGCGCTCTCGCAGAACACCAACATCGCCGTCGCTCAATCGAGCACTGGTGCGCCGGCGCTGCCCTCGGGTCTCACTGCCGTTGGCGAGATGTTCGCACTCACGCCGCACGGCACGCAGTTCGCTGCGCCGGTGACGATTGCGATTCCGTTCAACGCAGCGGCGACGAACGGCGCGACGCCGCTCCTGTACAAAACGAATGCGCAGGGCAATTGGGAGCCGGTGGCTGGTGCGACGTTCGCCTCCGGCGTGGCGACAGCGCAGATCTCCAGCTTCTCGCATGCGGTGGTCGTCGTGCCGCCGCTGACCCGCAACGAGCCCGCGCGTGCCTGGATCTTCCAGCTCGTGCCGGGCGATGGCGGGGATGTGATCGAGCTGGACCGCGACACCCAGGTCGGCGGGGATCTCGACCGGGTCGTCGACTTCGGACCGTCCAGCACGCTCACGAGCAACATCGCCAGACTCCAAGAGACGCTGCCCGCGGACGGCATCGCCAACGGCTGGGTGTTCGGCGTCAACAACGGCGCGACCTACGGTGCGTTTGCCGAGGCTCCGGACGGCAAGCTGGGGACGCCAGAGCCGATCGGCAGCATCACGGTCTTCGCGCAGTCGCAGAGCTTCAGGAAGGACGCGTTGGATGCGCGGCTCACCTACAAGATCACCGCGGTGCAGGTCCTCGCCGAAGATTTCAATCCACCGCTGCTGACGGGCCCGGCGCCGCTGACGGGCGACCTCACGTTCAATCTCGTCGCCATCAACCCTGACGAGTTCTACAAGGTCGCAGGCACTGCTTCGGTGTTCGGCGCGAACGAGCACTTTTTCTTCTCGGCCGAGACCGACGCCGAGTCGCCCGAGATGCTGTGGTCTCCCAACAATTTTACCTTCAGGGTCGAGGAAGCCTCCGCCAACGCCCCGTCGGACTTCCCTCAGAGCTGTGTCGGCACGCGCGCGACCCTGAAGCTGGCGCAGCCGATCTTCATCCCGGTCGACATCTCGCAGATCACGAAGGGCACGGAGTTCACGGTTCACTCGAGCATCGTCGCGACCGCGACGAACCGCCGCGGCGGCGGGTTTTTCGCCGATTGCCAGGCCTCCTACGTCGGCTCGTTCCTGCGTGACCCGGCCGACATCGAGGGCACGACCATCGAATTCGCAGGCCTGACTCCCACCAACAACCCGTTGCCGCTGGAAGCGTCGCAGCCGCGGCCGGACGATCCGGTGGAGTGCACGGCGGCGACGAATCCGCTGCCCGAAGCCGGTGTGCTGCAGTTTGAAGCGGAGAGCTTCATCGTCGACGAATCGCCCCACGCGCCGCCGGTGATTGCGATTACTCGCACAGGAGGTGCCACGGGCAAAGTCAGTGCGACGTTCACGACCATCGACGGCGGCACGGCAACGAGCGGCGACGACTACACTGCGAAAAACACCCTCGTGTACTTCGCGGACGGCGAGTCCGGCAGGCGGCTCGTGCAGGTTCCGGTCCGGCGCGACATTCGTCCGGAAGGCGATGAAACGGTGCGGATCGCCTTGTCGCAGCCCGGCGGTTGCGCCACCCTCGGCGCGCAGCAGAAGTCGACGCTCACTATTCGCGACGACAGCGCCATCATTCCCGTGCGGACGTTCACCGTCGGCGGCTCGCTTGCCGGTCTTCAGGGCAGCGGCCTCGTGATCGAGGAACGGACCAGCGGCGCGCGCGTGACGCCGACGGCAGATGGCGACTTCACCTTCGCCTATCGCTTTCCGGAGGGCTCGGCGTACGACGTGCGCATCGCCAGCAACCCGACGAATCCGCTGCAGACGTGCCGTGTCAACAATCCGACCGGCACTCTTACGGATTCAAACGTCGACGACGTGAACGTGATCTGCGATACGCAGCCGCCGTCCGGCTCGCTCGATCCGAGCTTCGGTTCGCAGGGGCGCGTAACTGCAGGTCTGATCGGCGGCGCCGATGCGATCGCGATCCAGAGCGACGGCAAGATCGTCGCGCTCGGCGACATGCGCATGGCGCGATACAACGCCGACGGCACGCTCGATCCGAGCTTCGGCACAGCGGGCGAAGTGGCCCTCACGCTCGTTGGCGGGATCAGCGACGAGACGCATGACGTCGCGATTCAGGCCGACGGCAAGATCGTTGTCGTGGGCGAAGCCCGGCCGGGCGGCGTCAATGCCCGTAACGACTTCGCCATTGCGCGCTTCAATACGGATGGAACGCTAGATACGACTTTCGGCACGGGCGGCAAGACCTACGTGGACTTCTCCGGCAGTCACGACCAGGCGAATGCCGTGATCATCCAGCCGGACGGTCGCATTCTCGCGATTGGACACGCCGCCACCGTGATCGGTCTGAACGATTTTGCCGCTGCCCGACTCACGAGCGCTGGAGTGCTCGACCCCACCTTCGACTCGGACGGCCGTGTCAGCGTGAACGTGGCGGGCGATGTGGACCTGGCATACGCAGGTGCCTTGCAGGCGGACGGTGCGCTCGTGATCGTGGGGGAGGTTGCGGCCAACAACAGCGACTCGCCCGATACCGGTCTCGTGCGCTTCACTGCGAGCGGCGCGCTCGATAGCACGTTCGGCGGCGACGGCATCGTGCGGATCGCCTACTCGCCCTCCGCGGACGAGGCTAGCGACGTTGCAATCCAGTCGGACGGCAAGATCGTGATAGCCGGCAACATACTGGCAGGCAGCACGCTCGACTTCCTGATCGCGCGGTTGAATGCCGACGGCAGCCGCGACAACTCCTTCGGCAACGCGGGTGTCGTCACGACGCCATTCGGCACGCTGCAGGATTTCGCACGGGCGGTTGCGATTCAGCCGGACGGCTCGATCGTCGCCGCGGGCCAGGCATCGGCGACGACAGCGACCGACTTTGGCCTCGTGCGCCTGCGCAGCGATGGCACGTTCGATTCGAGCTTCGGCGGCGGCGGCAGCCTGATTGTCGACTTCTTCGGCAGCTCGGATGCAGCGCGCACGCTGGCTCTGCAACCGGACGGCAAGATCGTGGTGGGCGGCGTTGCCCGCAACGGCTCCACCAACGGGCTCGGACTGGCCCGGATCGCTCCCTGATCCCAGGCTCATATATATGGCGAACGGACGAACAATTGCCTTGATCTGCCACGCGGCAGTACCCTCTGCCGCGTGGGGATGGATACCGATCTCCGCCAACTCATCGAGCGTGCGCAGGCGGGTGACAGCAGCGCACTCGATCAGCTATTCGCGGAAACATACGAAGACTTGCGGCGGCTCGCGCGCGCCCGGCTGCGCGCCGCGCCGCCCGTCACCGTGCTCGACACTATCGCACTGGTCAACGAATCGTGGATGCGGCTCAGCCAGTCAGGCCGGCTGCGTCCGCAGGACCGGGCGCACTTCATCCGGTACGCCGCGCGCGCCATGCGTTCGGTCATCGTCGACTACGCCCGGCGTCGTCTTGCCGAGCGCCGCGGCGGAGATCGCGCACGGATCGAGCTCACCACCAGCATCGTTAGTGACACACCTGCAGGCGAGAACGAGATCCTCAGTGTGCACGATGCGCTCGAACAGCTCGGGGCAACCGACGCCCGCGCAGCGGAAGTCGTGCAGATGCGCTATTTCGCAGGAATGAGCGAGTCGGACATCGCCACGGCGCTCGGTGTCACCGAGCGGACGGTCCGGCGCGACTGGACCAAGGCAAGGCTGCTCCTCGCCGAGGCGTTGGAGAAGTGAGCGAGGATTCTGCGAGGCTGAGCGAGCTGCTCGACACTGCGCTCGAGCTGGCCGCCGCAGATCGCGAACGATGGATCGAATCCCTGCCGCAGGAGCATTCGGATCTCAAGCCGAGGCTGCGAGCGTTGCTCGCACGTGCGGCGAGCATCGAGACGAGCGATTTCCTCGGCACGCTGCCGAAAGTCGAAAGCGATGCCGACGCCGCGGCCGGCGATGAGATCGGTCCGTATCGGCTGATCCGCGAGATCGGCACCGGCGGAATGGGCGCTGTGTGGCTGGCCGAGCGTCACGACGGTGCGCTGAAGCGCAACGTCGCGCTGAAGTTCCTGCTTGCGGCCGGTCCGCATCAGACGCTGTCGCAGCGGTTGCAACGTGAGCGTGACATTCTCGCGGAGCTGACGCATCCCAACATCGCGCGTCTCTACGATGCCGGCATCAGCGCCGCGGGCGTGCCTTGGCTGGCGCTGGAGTACATCGAAGGCGAGCACATCGATCGTTACTGTCGCGAACGACAGCTCGACGTTCGTGCGCGTCTCGCGCTGGTGCTGCAGGTCGCGAACGCTGCCGCCTACGCGCACAGCAAGCTGGTCGTTCATCGGGATCTGAAGCCGACGAACATCCTCGTGTCGGCGGACGGCCAGATCCATCTGCTCGACTTCGGCATCGCGAAGTTGCTCGAAGAAGGTCGTGCGGTCGAAACGAAGCTCACGCAGGTCGGCGGCCGGGCGTTGACGCCGGAATACGCGTCGCCGGAGCAGATTCTCGGCCAGCCGGTGACGACGGCGTCGGATGTGTATTCGCTCGGCGTCATCCTGTACGAGTTGCTGACCGAAACGCGGCCGTATCGATTGAAGCGCGACTCGCGGGGTGCGCTCGAAGACGCGATCCTGGAGGCTGAGCCGCCCATTCCGAGCGCGAGCGTCGAGTCAGCGCAGCGCGCTCGTGCGTTGCGCGGCGATCTCGATGCGATCGTGCTCAAAGCATTGAAGAAGACGACGGACGAGCGCTATCGCACGATGGACGCATTTGCCGACGACGTGTCGCGCTATCTCGATGGGCGTCCGGTGCTCGCGCAGCCGGACAGCACTTGGTATCGGCTCCGCAAGTTCGTCAGGCGCAACCGCCTCGCTGTCGGCGCCGCGGCCGCGATCTTTCTCGCCGTGGTCATCGGAGCGGGCGTCTCGATCTGGCAAGCCCGGGTCGCGATCGCGGAACGGGCGCGTGCGGAGGAGACCAACCAGCTCATGGCGTCGGTCTTCATCGATGCGGATCCGTATGGAGAAGCCGGCGGCAAGGTCGCGGCCGTCGACCTGCTGGACCAGGCGGCCCGACGAATCGTCGCGAGCAAGACCACCAGCCCGGAGCAGCGACTCGAACTGCTGACGCTCCTCGCCTTCACGCTGAACAACTTTCAGGAAGTCGAGCGCGCCGAGAAGATCGTCAGCGCCGCGGTCGCAGAAGCCGAAAAGGTGCTGCCGGAGCGGCATCGGTCGCTGCTGCATGCACGCGTCGTGCTCGCTTTGACTCATCGATACGTCGGTGAGCCGTCACGCCTCGAAGCTGAGCTCGAGAAACTGTTGCCGATGCTGCGCGAGAGTCCTGACGCCAAGCCCGAAGACTTGCCGAGCGCCTTGGAGAGCGCGGCCACCATGGCGCTGGGGCAGGGTCGCAACGAGGACGCCGAACGTTTCGCACGCGAGGGTGTCGACGTCGCTTCGCGCCGTTTCGCGAGCGACCACCCGGTGGTCCTGACACAGCAATGGATGTTGGTGCAGTCCTTCATGCAGCAGCGCAAGTCGGATGAGGCTTATGCTCTCGCGTCGGACATCATGCCCAAGACGCTGGCCGCGTACGCCGGTAACCTCCGCGACCCGCACGTGATCGAAGCGCGGGAGCTCCATGGCCGCGTGCTGGCTCGCGTGGGGCGGATATCCGAAGGTGCCGACGAGCTGGCGGCGGCTGTACAAGGTGCGCGCGAGCTGTTTGGACCGACGAGCGTCGCGGTCTGCTATTTCGCGTCGAATCTTGCAGGACAGCGCTTGCAGCTCCGACAGTTGCAAGCCGCGCGGGAGAACATCAAGGAATCACTTGCGGCGTGCGCGGTGGCACCAGGTCGGGAGTCGACGGTGTACGCGATCACGCAGCATCTCGGCGCGTCGATCGAGCTCGCCGCCCGCAAGCCGCAGGCCGCGCTTCAAGACTTCGACGCTGCCATCGCCGTCTACGTGCGCGCCGGCAAGGGCATGGAAGGTCGAATGCGAGACGCGCAAGCAGAGCGTGCGCTTGCGCTCGCGATGATGGGAGATACGGCGGGCGCGCGTCGCGTGCTCGATGAGTTGCTTGCGGCGCAGCCTGACGATAAGGAGAGGGCCGAGTACACGCATATTCGCGGGACCATCGAGCACCTTGCGAAGCGATATCCGGAAGCGGTCGCGCTGCAGGAGCAGGCGTTGAGCCAGATCAAGGAAGGTCCGACGGCAGATCATGCTCGCGCACGGTTCCTCGCGCTGTCAGGGTTGAGCCGGCTGGAAGCTGGCGATGTCGACGCAGCCGAAACAGATCTGCAGCGCGCTCTCGATCTCGCGAGCACCTTGCGATTGCAGCCCGACCCGCTGCGAGCGGAGGCCCAGGTGGGTCTCGCGCGAGCGCATCTGAAGCACTCGCGGCCGTCACATGCGTTGCAGTTGCTGAAAGACGCGGATCAGTTCTGGCGTAACTTCGATCCGGAAAATCCGGCGGCGCGAGAGACCGGGAAGTGGCACGAGGTCGCGCGCAACACGGTTGACCTTTAGTCTAGTGTCCAGACGCCGGCTCACCTGCTCATATCGATGACGAATCGATAGCGAACATCGCTCTTGAGCACGTGAAAGGGCAGAGCTGATCCTCAGCGCTTGCTGCCGACGCCTATGTTGACCGGATTCGTCAGCGTAGCTGATTGCCGTCCGCTCGCGCGCTCTGCTACCAGGCTCTGCATCGCCTGACGGATTGCAACTCGCTCAGCCTGCGTCACGCGCAGCTCGCCGAGAATCGATTCGACGATCGGGTTGCTCCAGACGATCCAGTCCCACAGCTCGTCGCCCGTCCGAAACTCGGTGGATTCAGTAACGGTGTCCACGCGAACATCGTGTAGCGAGCAATCGGCGAGGACTTGTCGCAGGCGCGCCGGGTCCTGCAGTTGAAACGGCAGCGGCGGCGGTTCGGGAGGAGGGCCTTCGAAGTCCGGGCGCACACTGCGAACGGCGCGGACGAAGAATCCGAGGAAATCGATCTCATGCGGATCGCCGTAGGCAGTGACGAGCACGCGGCCGCCGGGGACGACGACGCGGCTCATCTCGCGAACGCCCTTCGGCATGTCGGGAAAGAGCATGACGCCGAACTGCGATCCGGCGACATCGAAACTGTTGTCATCCAACTCCAGCGCGTGACCGTCCATCACCCGTGTGCGGATCTCCAGTCCTTCGTGTCGCGCTCGCGCCCTCAGCAGTTCCAGCATTGCCGCCGACTGATCAACTGCCAGCACCTGTGCACCGAGACGAGCGGCCGGGATACTGAGCGCGCCGCTGCCCGCGGCCACATCGAGAAATTTCATTCCCGGGCGTACGCCGGCGCGCTGCAAACCTTCCTGGCCCAACCACATCTGCGTGGGCGTGTTGGTCCTGTCGTAGCCGGGCGCAATCCTGTCCCAGGCATCCACCGTCTGCTGGCTCATCGCGAAGACTTCCGAGTTTTGCGAGTCGATGGAGCGCACTCTATGCTCTGCGTCGACCGGCATTCTTTGCCGCGAATCCGCGCTTCTTTGCCGAGGTGGCGATGGATGTATTGTCCGAAGCGCTGAACACCGTGCGCATGACAGGTGCAATTTTCTACTACGCGGAGTGCACCTCGCCGTGGGGCTTCGCCGTGCCGCCCTTGCGTCAGGTCGCTCATGTGCTCGCGCCCGGCACCGAACGGCTCGTTCCCTATCACCTCGTCGCCGAGGGCGAGGCCGTGGTTCGGTTCGAGGACGCGCCGGAAATTCCGCTGCAGGCAGGTGACGTCGTCATCATTCCGCACGGCGATGCGCATACGGTCACCAACGGTTCGCCCTCCCAGCTGATCGACAGCGCCGGGTCACTGGGGAAATTTCTCGGCGGAGATCTGCGCACGATGCGGTTGGGCGGCGGAGGGGCGACGACCAAGTTCGTCTGCGGCTACTTCGGTTGCGAGCGTCACGCGGACGCGCTGTTTCTCGCGGGACTGCCGCAGATGATCAAGATCAACGTGCGGGGCGACGCGACCGGACAGTGGCTGGAGAGCTCGATTCGATACCTCGTGGCCGAAGCAGATCGCGGGCGCGCGGGCCAAACGGTCCTGTTGTCGAAGATGGCGGAAGCACTGTTCATCCAGACGTTGCGCATCTACATGGAGCGACTGCCGCCGGAGCAGACCGGTTGGCTTGCAGGCGCGCGCGACCCGATCGTCGGCGGCTGCCTCGCGCTGATGCACCGGCAGCCATACCGGCGCTGGAGACTGGCGGAGCTTGCGACGAAAGTTGGAGCGTCGAGGTCGGTGGTGGCCGAGCGCTTCGCGCAGCTCCTGGGAGAAGGGCCGCTCACGTACCTCGCGCGTTGGCGATTGCAGCTCGCAGCGCGTTTGCTGCAGACCAGCCGCAAGACGATTCTGCAGATCGCGTCCGAGGTCGGATATGAGTCGGAGGCGGCGTTCAATCGCGCGTTCAAGCGAGAGTTCGCACAGCCGCCGGCGAAGTACCGCAAGCTCAACGCGGCGGCGCGCCCGGCGGGATCGTGAGAAGCTATCATTCGCGCATGACATCCGTATCCAGAACCAGCAGTCTGTTACCGCTCATCATCCTGGTCGGCTGCTCCGCTGCCGTCGCAGCAGAGCCTTCTGCTTCCATCGATGCGGAGCGCATCTCGCAGACAGTGAAAGTGCTGGCCTCCGACGAGTTCGAAGGCCGTGCGCCCGGAACGCCAGGCGAAGCGAAGACCATCGAATGGCTCTCGAATCGCTTCCGGGAGCTGGGCCTCGAGCCTGGCGGCGAACGCGGGAGCTGGACGCAGACCGTGCCGCTCGTGCGCACGCAGATTGCTTCGCCGGCGACGCTGAGTGTCGCGATTCAAGGCAAGCAACGCGCGCTGACACAGACCAACGACATCTATATCAGCACGGTCCGCAAGGTCGACCGTGTGTCGATCAATGCAGCGCCTGTCGTGTTCGTGGGCTACGGTGTAACCGCGCCCGAGCGGCAGTGGGACGACTATAAGAAGGTCGACCTGCGTGGCAAGGTTGCCGTGTATCTGGTCAACGATCCCGACTTCTATGCCAAGGCCGGGGAGCCGGTGGCTGACCGATTCGGCGGTCGGCGCATGACGTACTACGGTCGCTGGACTTACAAGTTCGAAGAAGCATCGCGACGGGGAGCCATCGCGGCGTTGATCGTCCACGACACAGAAGGTGCCGGCTACGGGTGGTCGACCGTCATTGCCCCAGCGGGAGAGAACTACGACATCGTGCGCGCGAATCCTGAGGAGCGCGTGCTTCTGCAGGGTTGGCTCGCAAGCGCAGCCGCGAACGAGATCTTCAAGTCCGCCGGACTGGATCTGGCGGCGTTGAGCGTGCAGGCGCGCCGCGCCGATTTTGCACCCATCGAGCTGCAGAACGTCCGCTTCGACGCGAACCTGCCCGTGACGGCCACGCTCGCGGAGAGTCGCAACTTCCTGGCGAAGATCCCGGGCAGCAAGCGCCCCGATGAGACGATCATGTTCGCTGCCCACTGGGATGCGTATGGCATCGGTCCGCCCGATGCCCAGGGCCGCAGGATCCGGCCAGGTGCGAACGACGACGCACTCGGCGTCGCGGGTGTGCTCGAGCTTGCGCGTGTGTTCAAGGCAGGTCCGCAACCGGAGCGCACATTGGTCTTTGCAGCGTGGACTGCAGAGGAACGCGGGCTGCTCGGATCGCAAACCTACGCTGCAAAGCCGCTGTACCCGGTGGAAAAGACTGTCGCGAACCTGACGCTGGACATCCTGCAGACCGCAGGTCTTGCGAAAGACGTGCTGCTCGTGGGAGCGGGGCAGAGCGAGTTGGAAGATGACCTGGCACGAGCGGCGACAGCGCAAGGTCGCGTCGTCACGCCGGAGTCTCTACCGGAACGGGGTCTGTTCTATCGTGCCGATCACTTCCCATTGGCGCGCCAGGGTGTGCCGGTGCTGCTGCTGATGGCGATCAGCGGCGCGGCAGACATGCGAGAAGGCGGACGTGAAGCCGGCAATCGCTGGCTCGAAGGTTACATGCGCTGCTATCACCAGCCGTGCGATGCCTGGGACGCGAGCCTGGACTTCCGTGGCGCTGCGCAGGATGTCGAGCTGTTTCACACGATCGGCAAGAGCCTCGCTAATTCGACGCGCTGGCCGCAGTGGAGAGCGGAGTCGGAGTTCCATGGAGTGCGCGCGAAGTCGGATTCCGTGCGCCGTCCTTGAGCTGAGTGGCATGATCGCCGTCCATGGCGGCCAAAATCATTCAGGTCAAAGTCACTCCGCGAGCACGCGAGTCGTCGCTCACGCAGATGCCCGATGGAACGTGGGTCGCGAAGTTGAAGTCGCCGCCCGTGGACGGGAAGGCGAACGCGGAGCTGATCGCATTGGTCGCGGAGCAGTTCAATTGCCCGAAGGCAGCGGTGTCGATCAAGGCCGGGGCATCCGGTCGCAAGAAGTTGGTCACCGTCAGGACGCCATAACAGACTTCACATCCCCGTCTTCACGAACTTCACCGACCTCTCCAGCGCATCCAGCGTCCCCTGCATCAAGATCTCCCCCTGCGGCATGTCGCGACGCTGCTGGCCTTGCGGGCCGAGCACGAAGTCGTGATAACCGTGCTCGTAGATCTCCATACGAACTTGCTTTCCGTACTTCACGAGCTGCTCGTGCAACACCTGGTCCAGCTCCAGCAGCCGATCCGCTGTGCCGACCTGAATCAGGATCGGCGTTGCGATCGGACCGATGTTCGCTTTGGCGATGGCTTCGTCCGGCGCCATCTTCGCGAAGTCCGGGCGTGGGCCATTCGCCGGCAGGGTGTGTCCGAGGAACCAGATCGGCGCCGGCGCGCCCGCGACGACCGAACGCAATGTCGGCACCTTCGATGCGAGGAACAACACCAGGTTTCCGCCGAGACTGACGCCGTACAAGCTGATGCGCGCGGGATCTACATACGCAAGCTGCTTCACGTGCTCGATCACTGCAATCCCGTCGTCGATCGCAGTGACCCTGTCGGCTGCCGGGGAACTGACGGAGTTCATGTCGCCGCCGCGATAGTCCGCGACGATCACCACGAAGCCTTCCTGCAGAAAGCGCTCCCACACCGGACCGCCGTGGTCGCCGCGTGACCAGCCGACGAGTTGCTCGAGCCCGCGTCCACCGGGTGCGCCGTGAAAGATGATGATCGCGGGAAACGGACCGCTGCCCTTGGGCTTGCGGATCGCGGCCGCGACGTACAGACCGTCTTTCGACTTGATGTGAGTACGTTCGACCGGCGAGTCCGCTTCGCTTACGACGTGCACGTACTTGTCGTGCGGAAGTGCGTCAGCGGTGCCTGGATAGCGAACGATCTCCGCTACGGACGGTGTAGGCAGCAACGCTGCGAACAGGATCAGTACTGCAGACTTCATGCTCGTCCCCGCGACTGGCGAGGACGGCAGTGTCACATAGCAGGCGGCGCCGCGCCCAGTCCACGCCGCGCCTTCGCCAGCCAGGCCAGGCCGAGCACGAACAAGGCGAGCGTCGACGGCTCGGGAACGTTCCGCGGCGGTTCGGAAGTCGTCGGAAACGCGAGGGCGCCGAAGCCGCCGATGCTGAAGACCGGATTGATGTCGAGCGGTGTGAAGCTCTGCGGGCCGATGTTGTTCGCCACCAGATCCGCCCACGAGTTGTACGTCAGCGCGTAGATCTCATTGTTGGCGCCGCGATCCGCATTCGATTCGAGCAGCATCCGGTACGCAGTGCCGTCCCACGTGACGTCCGCCATGCTGAACACGGGATTGATGTCGAGCGGGAGAAAGTATTGTTCGGAGATGGTATTCGTCAGCACGTCGGCCCACGTGTTGTACGTCAACGCGTAGATCTCATTGTTGGCGCCGCGATCCGCATCCGATTCGAGCAGCATCCGGTAGGCGATGCCGTCGTACATGAGGCCTGCCGCACTGAATACCGGATTGATGTCGAGCGGGAGAAAGTACTGCTCGGCGATCGTATTCGTCAGCACGTCGTTCCAACTGTTGTACGTCAGCGCGTAGATCTCATTGTTGGCGCCACGATCCCCGTTCGATTCGAGCAGCATCCGGTAGACGGAGCCATCGAACGTGAAGCCTGTCAGACCGAACAGCGGATTGATGTCGAGCGGCGTAAAGCTTTGCGTCGCTATGTTGTTCGCGAGCGCGTCGGTCCACTGGTCGTAGGTCAGCGCGTAGACCTCATTGTTAGCGCCTCGATCCCCATTGGACTCGAGCAGGACCCCGTACGGCACGGCCTGCGCGGGAAGCGCGGCGGACAGCAGGACTGATGCTATGACGAGTGCGGCGTTGGCATTCATGTGCACGTCTCCTAGTTGGTGGAGACGTTGGCAGCGCGCCGCTTACGGATCGCTTACGGACTGCGGTTTTGCCGCTTCCTGCGCGATGTCTTTGGGCTTAGGGGGCGGGCCAAAGCCTGCCGGCGTGCGCTGATAGGCAACGCCGGCAGGGGGCGGGGGTCTTACTGAATCTGCGTGATCGTCACCGAGTAGCCGTGATGAGCGGCGCGTTCGGCGGCGAAGGCGCCGAGCGACAAGCCGACGGTCACGATGACAGCCGACAGGATCATGCAGACAGCGGTCTGGGTTTTGCGGCTGAGGGTGGTAATCATGACGGTCTCCTCGGTCTCTTCTCTGCGATGTCCGCGTTATTGCGGGGCTTGGCGTTAAGACACGGCAAAGTGCTCCACGGTTACGTCGCGGGGTGCCCCTACCGGCGAATAGCACCCCAAGACCGGCGAACCCTCCTATCGACCGAATTCAGCCGTCACTTTCAGCAGTTTGCGGCGTATCGCGGATGACGCATTATCGGCGGGTGGCCGCGGATCGGCCTTCTGCTGAGGGAATACATCCAATGTGCGGAATTTTCGCCGCAATGACCCGGCGCGGGCTCATGTCGGAACGTCGTGCGGCGGCACTCAAGAGCTTGCAGCATCGCGGACCGGACGGTTCGGGCAGCTGGACGTCGCGTGATGGGCGCTGGACGCTCGGACACACGCGGTTGTCCATCATCGGCCTGAACAACGGCGAGCAACCGATGACCAGTCCCGACGGCGCCGTTCACCTGGTCGTCAACGGCGAGTTCTACGGCTATCGCGAGATTCGCGATCGTCTGCGGACCAGTGGCTACCGGTTCGCGACCGAGAGCGACAGCGAGATCGCCTTGCACCTGTACGACGAGCGAGGCCTGCAGGCCGCCAGCGAGCTGCGCGGCGAGTTCGCAGTCATCATTGCCGATGAACGCCAGCACATGATGATTGCGATCCGCGATCGCTTCGGCATCAAGCCCCTCTACTACTCGATCGTGAACGGCGAAGTGTTCTTCGCATCCGAGATCAAGGCGCTCCTGGCCATGGGCGTGCCCGCCGCCTGGGATCTGGAAGGAGCAACAGGCGGGGTCGGCAGATCGCACGAGCAGACGGAGTTCGCCGGGATCAGCACCGTCCCTCCGGGGTGTTATGCGATCGCCCGGCACGGGGACGTTCGCATCTATCCGTATTGGGATTGGGAGATTCCGACGGCCGACGAGATGCGACGAGATACGCGCAGCGAGGCCGAGGTCGTCGCAGACTTCCGCAAAGCGCTGCTCGATTCCGTGCGACAGAGACTCGTCGCCGATGTCGAGGTCGCGTCCTATCTCAGCGGCGGCATCGATTCCTGCGCAGTGCTGGGCCTGGCACAGCGAAGCACCGATCGGCCGATCCGCGCGTTTACGCTGACGTTCGAGAATCCGTTGTACGACGAGGCGAGCATCGCCGAAGCGCAGGCAAGGCACGTCGGCGCTTCCTATCATCCGATCCCGATCACGGGCCGCGAAATTGCGGACGCCTATGCCGATGCGGTGTGGCACTCCGAGACACAGATGTTCAACGGTCACGGCGTCGCCAAGTATCTGCTCAGTCGCGCAGTGCGCGATGCAGGGATCAAGGTGGTGTTCACCGGCGAAGGCGCCGACGAGATGCTGGGCGGCTATCCGTACTTCCGCGTCGATGCGGTCAACGACAACCCGGCCCTGAGTGCCGCTGAAAGAGCCGCTCTCATGGATCAAATGCTCGGCGCCAATCCGGCCACGCGCGCACTGCTGATGCCGACGCAGGTCAGCAATCCGGAGATGAAGGCAATCGAGCGCAGGCTCGGCTGGTTGCCGGCGACGCTCAACGTCAGCGCTGCGATGATGAGCGGCGTGGCGCATCTCTTCCGCGACGACCTGGTGGAGCGGCTGCAGGGATACAAGCCTCTGATGTTTGCACTGGATCGCCTGCCGCTTGCGCAGCGCATAGCCGGTCGCGATCGCTTGAATCAGATGCTCTACGTCAACGCCAAGACGACGCTGCCGAATTTCATTCTGAATTATCTGGCCGACCGCATGGAGATGGCGCATTCGATCGAGGGACGCGTGCCCTTTCTGGATCACCACGTCGCCGAAGTCTCGGCGCGGGTTCCTGTAAACATGAAGGTCAAGGGCATTCGCGAGAAGCATGTTCTGCGCGAAGCCGCGAAGGATGTCCTGATACCGGAGGTCTACGACCGCCAGAAGCATCCGTTCACCACGCCCCCAACCCGCGCGGAGAACGATCCGATGCTCGCCTTCTATCGAGACACGTTCGCATCGCAAGCGGCGAAAGACCAACCGATCTATGACATGACCAAGGCGCGCGCGGCACTGGAGCGGCTGCTCGAATGCCCGCCCGATCAACGCATCGCGATGGAAGGTGGTTTGCAGCGGATTGCGAGTGTGATCATCCTGCAGGACAAGTTCACAATGGCCGCTGGAGCACGGGGATGAAATATCTTGGGCTAGTGCTCAGCCGCGATCGGCCCACTGTCGGTCGGAGCCGCGAAAGCATATGCGGCGCGATACATGGAAGCCGTGTTCCCGCCGAGGCACCGAAGTGCGCCGCGCGCTCGTGCTCGTGTTGCGTGACACATCCCAGCCGTGGATGACAAACACGACAGATTGGACACCGACCAGCGCATGCCCAGAGTGAAACTTGAGCGCCGAGCAGATTCGGTCAGCGGGCAAGATTTCGAAAGTTGACTACGACTCGGCACGCAAGCGCATGCGTCGCTGCCTGCTGCGTGACGGACTGACGTGCGCACCAAAGTGAAACGCGTTTCGCCGGAAGTCAGGCTCGCGCGCATCTTTGCAGCGCTCGAGCAGGAATTGATCGATGCCACTGACGCCGAGATCAGGGAAGCTGAAGGAGCTTGCCGAAACGAGGCGGCGCGAGTTCGAGGACAAGAAGAAGTAGCGCTATTGCAACCTTTCGACCTCGTGCAACAGCCGATCGAGGTCGGCGCGGCGATAGAGCCGGCCGTCAGCGACGACGGCCTGGATCCGCTGCGTGTTGCGAATGTCTGCGAGTGGATTGGCATCGAGCAGCACGAGGTCGGCGAGCTTCCCAACCTCGATCGATCCCAGCGAATGACTCTGCCCCAGTACGCGTGCCGGGTTGAGCGTGGCCGTCCGCAGTGCCTCGAGCGGAGTCAGTCCTGCCTCGACCAGCAGCTCCAACTCCTCGTGCAGGCTGATTCCCGGAATCAGCGCCGGAATCCCGACGTCCGTTCCCGCCAGTAGCACGACGCCTGCCTCGTTCAACAGGCGAGCATTGTCCGAATACAAGGGAACAAGCGGTCCCAGGACTGATTGCATCTCCCGGTAGATCTCAGTTCCCAGCATCGCTTCCCAATTTCGGCGAATCGCCGCAGGCACGAGCTGCATGCGGCTCGAGTCCGCAAGGATCTCTTGTGCATTCACCACGTTTCGATACGCAACGATGTTCGGCGTGTCGGCCACTCCATTGCGCAGATAGGCCTGAATGGTCGGCGTACAGAGCGACGGATCCCGGCTGTCGTAGAGCGCGCGTTCGTGGTGAAACAACGTCATCGGCGTCAAGCTTTCGAGAGCCGCGGAACCGGCCAACGGGGAGAGAACACGAGCGAACCTTTCGCGTTCGGCTGCAGCCGATGCGGAGCAGCCCGCCGCCATCGCCAGCACGTGCTCGAACGTGCGCTGGCCGGCGTCGGCAGCTTCTTCGGGCGTCACGCGGAACGGCACGTGACCATCGACGGGAATTCCGCGACGTTGCGCCTGCTCGATGATGGCGAAGTACGCCTCGCGCGAGAGGTTCTCGTACACCTTGATGAAGTCCGCGCCGTTGTCGACGAGCTCGTTCACGGCTGCCCGGGCCTGTTGGGCCGTGCGCACGACGGCCGCGTGGGAACCCAAAGGAGGATCGCCGTCGATGCTCGGGCCATTGGCGAGGAAACGTGGGCCGTGCAAGTCGCCCGTGGCGAGCCGGCGCCTGACCGCTTTCGTCAACTTGAGAGTGACATCGGCGGTGCCGTCGTTCATGTTGCGGACGCCGGTCACACCCCAGGCAAGGAATAGCGGAAAGTGCCAGTCCTTGGCGGACACGGACGTGATGGCCATGTCCAGCGCCACGTTGGCAACCGAGTGGACATGCATGTCCCAGAGGCCCGGAATCAGAAAGCGGCCGGCAGCGTCGACGACCTCCGCATCATCAGACACCTTGATCTCGTTGCTCCGGCCAATCGCAGTGATGCGGTTGCCAGTGACGAGGACGGTCTGTTCGGCGCGCAGCGATCCATCGAGCACATTCACTACGGTGACATCTCGCAGCGCCACAGTCTGAAGGTTCATCTGCGCGCAGGCGGCGAGAAGGAGCCCGAGCGAACTCAGCAGGATCTTGTTCATGACTACGGTGACTCACCGCTTCAGGATGAACTCGCGATCCACGGTCTTGCCGACCTGAAAACCATACTCGCCGACCTTGCTGAATCCGTAGCGATCGTAGAATCGCTGCGCGCCAACGTTCTCCGACCACACACCGATGTACACAGGCCTGAGGTCCTGCGCAGTGAGCCAATCGACTCCGACATCCATGAGGCGCGAGCCGAGGCGCAGGTTGTGGTGGCGCGCGAGCACGTAGAGCTGCTGAATTTCTCCCGCGGTCGGCTCACGGTTCTCGATGGGCAGTTTGCACGCGCCGACGACGATAAAACCGATCGGCGTCCCATCGAGCGCCGCGACCCAGACAGCGCGCTGGGGATCGGCGAGCATGCGAGCCCACGCGTCCACCGAGTGCGTTCCGGTCAGAAACGCCTGCAGGTCTTCCGGCGGGTACAGGTGACCGAAGGTTTCAGTGAACGTGGCCGCGCCCAGCGCTGCGAGGCTCGCTGCATCAGCCGCTGTGGCGCGGCGAATGGTGGCGGAGTCGACTGCCATCGATTTCGAACTCCAGAAAGCCGATATAGAATCGCCGAGAGCGCTACCGAGGAGAATGCGATGCCAGGTTATCCGTCGTCCAATCCAGCGCAATTCATCCAGGGCGCGCCAGTATTGCATGTGCCGGACGTTCAAGCGGCGGTCGGATATTACCGGGATGTCCTGGGCTTCATTGCCGACTTCGGCGACGACAACTATGCGGTCGTGTGGCGCGACAACTCGGCGATTCACTTCGTGAAGGGGGACCAATCGCCGAGCGGCGTGCATCTTTTTCAGTGGGTCCGCGACGTGGACGCTTGCTACCGGGAAATCAAGCAGCGCGGCGCGGCGATCACGGAAGCACCCGCAGACCGACCCTACGGCATCCGCGACTTCAACGTTCGCGACCGCAACGGCGTCACCATCATTTTTGGCCAGGACATCGAGAGCGAACGAGCGCCTGGCTAGCGTCCGCTCTCGCGCCGATCAATCGAGCATGTTCGCCGGGACTTTGCCGCCGTGCGTGGCGAGCTCTTTCATCACGCGCTTGTGCAGCCAGATGTTCATGGCAGCGGAATCGCCGGGATCGCCCGTGTAGCCGAGCTCGCGCGCCAGCTCCTTCCGGTTTTCAAAGCTGGAGTCCATGCCGACGAGCTTCATCAGGTCCACGATCGAAGTGCGCCAGTTCAGTTTCTGACCGCTGGAGGCAGCCATCTTCTCCAGCACCGCCTCGACGTCGACGACAGGTTGCGAGGGTGCCTGTGCCGGTTTCGGCGACGCAGCAGTCGTGCCGCTGGTGGCAGAAGGTGTGCGCCCGGTTGTCGATTGAGTGGGCGGTGCGCTCGGTTGCGCTGCAGCCTTGTTGCCGAAGATCGCGTCTTTGATCTTGCTGAAGATGCTCATAGAACCCCCTGCGTTGTAATGAGGAAGGAACGGCGGCTGTGCCTATTAGTTCCGGCGGCGTCACCACCGTCCTTCTGCCGCGTATTCCTGCCGTGGACCTCGACGTGCAGAAGGAGGACTCGGATGAATGCAAGACAGGCTGCAGCGAATACCGTGGTGGCGATCGCAATTGCCGTATCGATGCCGATAGCGCTGGCTCAAGATGAACACCCTGGGGGAGATCGTCCGGAGATTTCTCCCGGTCTCGTGCGCGATGTCCGCCAGGTCACGCAGAAGTTTCAGGACGTGAATGCCGCGACGGCCGCGGGCTATGTCTCGGTCGAAAATTGCGTGAGCGGGCCGAACGAGGGCGCCATGGGCGTTCACTACGTCAACGAGGTTTTCATTTCCGACACCATCCTCGACGTGCAGCGGCCCGAGGTGCTGGTGTACGAGCCGGATGGTGGGCAGCTACGACTGGTCGCCGTCGAGTTCTTCGTCGACGCACAGCAATGGGATGCCGCCAACGACGCGCCACCGGTCCTTGCCGGCCAGCTCTTCAACTACGTGGGAGCGCCCAACCGCCTGCGGTTGCCGGCACACTACGAGTTGCACGTCTGGGCATGGAAGAGAAATTCCAGCGGCACCTTCAGCGACTGGAACCCGCGAGTGTCGTGTACGCAGTTCGTGGAGTGATACTGCGTTACCGCAGCGAGCTGAAGCTGGCAGTCGTCCCCGAACGCCTGAAGGCGAACTTCACGAGCATCACCCGCTGCTCTGGCGCATCGGTCGGCGTAAACGTCCACTTCTTCGCTGCTTCGACTGCGAGCCGCTCGAAGTAGCGGCTCGGGCCGGGGATGTCTGTAGTGGCCGCGACAACCGTACCGTCCTTGGCGACGATCACTCGGATGTGCACTCGAATCGTGCCGCTGATCGTGTCGAGCGAGCTTCGCGAGACGGCGGGAATGACTTCGTGGGTGGTCGATGTTGCCGTCGGCTGCGGAGAGGGCTCGTTGACGACGGCCGGCGGCGCTTCGACCGGCGCGGGTACCTGAGCCTGCGCCTGAGGCGCAGATTCCGGCGCCGATTCGCTTGCAGCAGGCGCAGGAGTCTCATCGGACCCGAGCATGCTGATGCCCAACCAGCTCAGCAGCAGTACTGCGACGACAGCTGCAATCAGCAGCAGCGCACCGCTACTCAACCGCCGCCGCTCCGGTGCTGGGGGCGTCCCTTGCGGAGGCAGCTTGATCCGAATGACGAGCCGGGATGGAGACGGCGTGCTCAGGTCGATCTCTTGCAAGCGCAAACAGGTTGGACCAGGCAACCTTTATCGTATCTCATTCGCGCGTGCAATCAGTCAGTCACGGACGCTGCTCCAGCAGCAGCGGCGGCAACGCAGTGCTCTGCTGGACGAGCAAGCGCCGCTTGTCGGCCGGGCCCGAGATGAACGTAGCGATGAAGTCATCGGGCAATCCGACCATGCGATAGGTGCCTGCGCTCACCAGCTCGAGACGGGACGGCGGTCGCATCCCGGGCTGTAACATCAGGTGTCCTTCCTTCTCGGTGACCTGGAAGGTCGGGCCGCTCCCTGCGACGGGTGTGTAGCGACCGACGAGCTGCTTCTGCGCCTTCGTCAACGCAGTCGTGCTCGCGGCATTCGTGGACTTCCTTCGCTCCGCGAGACTTGCGGCAAGCGCCCGTAACATCTCGGCCTCGCCCGCATCCGAGATCGTAGCGGCCAGGGATTCGGCGGCGAGCCGATGCGCTTCGAGCAAGGCCAGATCCGGATCGACCGCCACATCGGGCTTCACGCCCACGCCTTCCCAGTTTCCGCCCGTCACGGGATGCTTCACCAGTCCCGAGGGCACGAACGCCGCGAAGCCACGTCCCAACGGTTGCAGGCCCCCGGGATTCGCACCGCCGCCCGACGTCTCACCGACGATGACGCCGCGTTTGAACGCTTGCACGTCATAGGCGAACTCTTCGCCGCCGGAGAATGTGACCTTTGACGTCAATACATACAGCGGCTTCTTCGCTCCGTACGCGCGATCGCCCAGATCTGTCGTCTTGGTTTCGAAAACGCCGCGCTGGCGGTCATGCACTCGTATGACGGTGTAAGGCGCGCCTTCGCTGAGGTAACTCATGTAGTACGCCACGGTCTGCGGCGCGCCACCGCCATTGCCGCGCAAATCGACGATCAGTGCATCGGTATTGCGCAGGTACGCGAACGCGGCATCGATGGCAGCAGTCGCTCCCGGTGGAACACCGCTCACTTCCATGTAACCGACGTTTCCGGGCAGGACCTGGAGTCGACCGATTGCGCCGTGGCGCGCCTCGGGCATTCCCGGCGGCGGACCCGCAGGTTGCGCGGGCGTCGCAGGCGACGTCGCGCGTCCGGGGTCGAAAAAAACGCGCAAGTGCCTGTCGTCCACGACAGCTCGAGCGTCAGCATGCAACGCTCGTGCGAATTCCTCCGGCGAGTCGATGCGATCGTAGGCGCCGGCGGCGAGCTTGCTCCGCACGGCCTGGGCCATCTTTTCGCCTGCATCTGCAACCGCATAGCTGGACGCGAGTTTCTGCGCGAGCGCCTCGGCGATTTCCGTGCGTGCTGCGGCGTCGAGAGATTCAGTAGAGGCATCGACCGAGGCAGTCAGGAGGAATGCGGCGAACGCAATGAGGCCTGTTGTTCGTTTCATATGGGCTAGATGCGCCGGACCTGCAAACGGTCGCACAGCTAGAACAGGAGCTTCGCAATCCAGCCGGCCGCATACAGTCCGACGCCGAATACGGTGTGCGTGATGAGACTCTGTACGCGTGCAGCCGCCGGACGAGGCGTTCGGCTGGCGGCGATGCCCGCACCCATGCCCGGTTGCATCAGTAGAAACGGAGCCGCCAGTGTGCCAATACCGACTAACAGGGCAGGGATGATCGTCGGCGCCTGAGCCCACGCGATGCCAAACGCGCCGAGCAGCACGGCGGCGAAAAAGACTCCGATGAAGTAGTGCGCCGTCCATCCGATCAAGCGCTCGTTGCGCACTGATGGTGTCGCAGCGATCGACTCGTGTCGCAGACGTCCGCGCGGTATCCATGCGAGCCAACGGCCCACGAGTCCCCAGTTCGGCGCTGGAATCCCGAACAGTCGTTGGCGGGCGCTGGCCCAGACATCCGTCGCCGCAGTGGCCCCGGTACCGATGATCAACGCGCTCAGCAGAAAGTCCCTCATGCCCGCAGAGTGGCACTTCAAGCCGACTTGAGGTCAAGAGCGGATCGATACCATCGTCTAATCCAAGCGCTGATCGCTGTCTGCTGCAATCGGGCCAACCGATTGCTCAGACCTGGAGGACGTTGCAATGAAGATCCTGCTGGCCCTTGCCGCCACCGCCGCGATGTTGACGGGCTCGATCGCCGTCTCGCAGCCCGCCAACACCGCGAAGCCGACGATCCTGCTGGTGCATGGCGCGTTCGCAGACAGTTCGAGCTGGAACGGTGTGATCGCGATTCTCGAAAAGGATGGCTACACCGTCCGCGCAGTCGCCAACCCGCTGCGCAGCGTGAAGAGCGATGCGCAGTATCTCGCCGACATCGTGAAAGCCACCGCGGGTCCGGTCGTGCTCGTCGGACACTCGTACGGAGGCTTCGTCATCTCGGGAGCCGGTGCAGCCAACGTGAAGGCACTGGTGTACGTCGGCGCCTTTGCGCCTGACGTCGGTGAAACAGCGATCGGACTTTCCGGCAAGTTCCCCGGCAGCACGCTCGGCCCGGCGATCGCGCCCCCGGTCGTGCTCGCCGGTGGCGACAAGGATCTCTACATCCAGAAGGCGAAGTTTCACGAGCAGTTTGCAGCCGACGTTTCCGCGAAAGAGGCCGTTGCAATGCAGGCAGGGCAGCGCCCGGTGACGGAAGCCGCGCTCAACGAAGCGGCCGGCGAGCCGGCATGGAAGTCGATTCCGTCGTGGTTCATCTACGGCGATCGCGACAAGAACATCCCGCCGCAAGCTCTGGGCTACATGGCCGAACGAGCGAAGTCGAAGCAGACCGAAGTAGTGCGCGGCGCGTCGCACGTAGTCATGGTGTCGAACCCGAAGCCGGTCGCCGCGATGATCGAGCGCGCGGCAGCTGCGGCGGGATCAGCCGAGAGCACCTGATCGCAGCCAGTATTCCGACATGCCGCGGAAGCTGGGAATCGTGCGGTACTTGAGTCCGCGCGGGGAGGGTTGCAGATCCGGGAAGCGCTTCAGCAGCGCTGCGATCCCTTCCTGCGCTTCGACGCGCGCGAGCGGCGCGCCGAGGCACGTGTGTTTGCCGCCGCCGAACGATTGATGCTGGACGTTGGCGCGTTCGATGTCGAAGCGCTGCGGATCCGGGTTCACCTCCGGATCGTGATTGGCGGCGGCCAGTGAAGTCGTGATGCTGTCGCCCATGTGCATCGGGCAGCCGCGCATGGACACCTCGCGTTGCACGTTGCGGCCGGTGTTCGTCACTGGCGAGTCGTAACGCAGGATCTCCTCGACCGCGTTGTTGATGAGCTCGGGTCGCGCACGCAGCTTGGCGAGCTGCTCAGGATGATCGAGCAGCGCCTTCACGCCGTTGCCGATCAGATCGGTGGTGGTCACGTTGCCGGCGATCAACAGCAGGTTGCACTGAGTGACGATTTCCTCGTCGGTCATGTGATCGCCGGCTTCCTCGGCGTGCACCATCGCGCTGATCAGATCCGTGCTCGGCGTGGCACGCCGCAGCTCGATCATTCGCTGGAAGTAAGCATTGAGCTCCTGCTGCGCCTTCATGGCCGCTTCGCCCTGCTGCGGCGTGCGAAAAGGATTGAAGAACGCAGCGACGCTGACTTCGGACCAGCGCCGGAAAGAATCGCGATCCGCCGGATCGATGCCGAGCATTTCGGCGATCACGATGACCGGCAGCACGCCGGCGAACGACGTCATCAGGTCGAACTCGCCGTCCTTGATCTGCTCGAGCAACCCGGTCGCGATCTCGCGCACCCGCGGTCGCAACGCTTCGACCGCCTTGAGCGTGAACGCCTTGTTGACCAGGCCGCGCACGCGGCGGTGATCCGGATCGTCCATGAACAACATCGACACTCCTGTCGAGCCGCTCTGGGCCGTCGGAGTCAGCGCGGTGATCTTCGCAATGTACGACTCGGGATTCGCTTTGCGCGGATCGGAGCTCATGTCCTTGTCGCGCAGGATCTGCCGCACGTCGTCGAACCGCGTGAGATACCAGCGATTGAACAGATCGTCGTGCAACACGGGCGCGCGCTCGCGCAGCGACTTCAACACCTCATAAGGATGATCGCGAAAGTTCGGATCGAACGGCGTCAGCTGGATGCCCTTGGGTAACGAGTCGCTGGTTTGATCGCTCATGGCCGCAGTGTCGCGCGGTGCGCGGCCGCACTTCAAGAGCGCCAACGAGCCGGCGACACGAGTTGGTTTAAGTGCTTCATCGTAGGAGATGTTTCGGGGTCGAAGGTGTGTCCTGCGAGATGACGCGCAGCAGTGCAACAGCGAAGCGCAGCTACTCACACTCAATTTCGCAACCGGGGAACCCCGTTCTTCCATTCATAGCTTCGTTGATTCAGGAGCGAGACGTTCCTCGTGGCGCCGGGTAGCGGGCCTGCGCCGGTCGTGCATCACGGGGCGATCCCAGATGCAGCGACCAACCCCGCGACGGCACCGATCCACACCTTCCACGTGGGACTCTGGTTCGGCACGCCGGAGGTTGCGGCTGCGGCGGGATGTCCGACCACCGTCACGCCGTTCAACGGCGATCACACGGCCGGCATCAAGGTGCTGAGCACCCGGGACTTCGGCAACACCACTGGCCCGTTGCGCAGTCTCGCTCCGTAACGCGCTAGGAGTAACGGCGCGCGGCGGCGGTTCTCCGCAGGAAGACGCTCAGTGCGAGCAGCGTCATCCATTCCAGGGATCCGCCGCCGCCACCGCCGCCTCTGCTCGACGGATCGGCGGAAGCAATCGTTACAGTCGTGGTGTTGTTGGTTCCATTCGGATCGGCCGCGGTCGTTGCGCCTGCGATCGCAGCCGTCGCGCCGAGTGAGCCCGATCCCTGGGCTGTCGCCGTGAACTGAAACGATTGTGTAGCACCGTTGGCGAGCACACCGAGTGTGCAGGTCATCGCGCCATTCGCAGCGGTGCACCCGGAAGGTGCCGCGCCGAGCGTCAGGCCGTTCCCTGGAGCAAACGTCAGGACCGACGATGACGAATCGATCGGTCCTGCGTTCGCGACTTGCACGGTGTAGGTCACGTTGCCTCCGCGTGTCACTGACGTCGCGGATGCCGCGACAGTGACTCGAAGGTCTGCCACCTCGCCTGTGACCGCGCTAGCTGCTGCAGAACTGTTCGCGGTCGTTGTGTCGCGCTCTTGTGCTGTGATCGCCGCCAGCACGTCAAGCGCCATCGCGGAAGGCGGCGTGTAAGTCACCTCTGCATTGACGATCTGCGATGGACGCAGCACCGGAACGCTGCACGTGACGACGGCCCCCGCCACGGCGCAGGTTCCTCGATCGCTCGTCGCCGCGACATTCGTCAATCCGGCGGGCAGGGTCGCGACGAGTCTTACCCCCGTGGCGGCCAATGCACCCAGGTGTTCGCCACGCATCTGGAACGTCGATGGAACGCCGGTCGGGCGCAGGCCCGAATGTCCGCTGATCGTTACGGCGAGATCGTTCACGATCTCGTACGCTGCGATGCCGTGCTCGCCGGTGTCGGCGTAAATCAGGCTCGGCACGTTCGGGTCGAGCGTGAGCTGGCCGGTGAGAAACGTTGGCGCATCCGCGCCGCTGCGCAAGGTTTCCCATGTCTGACCGCGATCGACGGAGCGCAGCACGAAGGACGACCGCGGCTCGCAGCACACATCGAGCGTCGCGCTGTAGATCGTGGTCGGGATTGCCGGATCGATGACGATGCGTCGTGCCGGCTGCAGGGTGACGTTCGAGTGCGCATCGTTGCGCACAAAGCTTGCGCCGCCGTTGGTACTGACTTGCAAGCCAGCAGCGGTCGCGGCGTAGACGCGATTGGAATCGGTGGGATCGATCGCAACGTCGTTCACGTCCTGGCCGGCAAAGCCGATCCGGTTCCAGTTGACCCCCGCGTTCGTCGAAAGGTAGAGGCCGCCGGCCCCGGCCGGAAAAAACCCCTGGAAACCGGCGAGAAAAATGCGCGCGCCATTGGCAGGATCGACGGCCATGCGAAAGGCATGCACCACGGGCAAGTCGATGCTGCGCGGACTCCACGAAATGCCGCCGTCGCTGCTGCGATAGAACGAGCTCGGCGGCGTGTCCGCGCCGGTTGCCACTGCCGCATACAGGGTCGAGGGATCTACCGGATCGAATCCGATCGAATCCACCGCGAAACCGGCGAGATCCCTGTTATTCGGGCGCGTCCAATTGCGGCCGCCGTCCACCGAGCGATATACGCCCTGGTTGAACAACGCGAGATAAACCGACAGCGGCGCACCAGGCTTCACTGCAAGCGTGCCCTGCGCCGGGCTCTCATTGTCCAGCGCGTCGAGACGGTCCCACGCCGAATCGTTAGCCCCCGAGAACAGGCTGGCGGCGTTCGTGTGTGCGTACACCCGTGAATTCGGCGCGACCGTCGTTGCCATGGACGTCAAACCCGAGGCGACCGGTGCGCCGGCCACGTAGGACCACGTGGCAGCGCCGTCCGTCGAACGCTGCAGACCGCGATCATTGGCGACGAGCAATCGATTCGCTGATGTGCGGCTGAGGACTGCCCGCCGGATGTCCCCCAGCGGCGGCCCGCCAAAAAAGGACCACGTGATGCCGCCGTCCGAACTGCGCACCAGCACTGCGGGTCCCGAGCGCGCGGCGATCAGCGTGTTGGGCGCGGAGCGATCGATAGTGATGCTCCAGGTGAAACCGGGCAGGCGCTGGGTCCAGTTCGCGCCGTTGTCGGTCGAGGAATAGAGGCCGCTCTCGAGTGCCGCGACCAGGTTGCCGTTGGGTAATCGCTCCAGGCCGAAGATGCCGTCGCCCGTCGTAGTGATCGGAGCCTGCGACCACGTCGCGCCGCCGTCGGAGCTGCGCAGGAAGAGGGAGCCGCGGCGCGCCACGACTGAGTTCGCATCCGTGGGGCTGACTACGATCTGCGCAATGGTCGCAATGACGGGTACGGGAGCACCGAAACTGTCGCCGCCGTCCGTGCTGCGACGGAACTCGTCCGACGTGGAGTAGTACATGACGTTGTTCGGACCGATCGCCGTCGCCCAGATCTGGGCGTCCGGCGCGATTTTCGTGAAGGTCTGGCCGCCATCCAGGCTGCGGAACAGTCCGTCCAGCTGCGCTGCTACCAGCAGGCGGTTGCCGTCGGCGGGATCGACGGCAATGTCGTTCACGAACCCGGTGAACGGATGTTCGATCCAGGTGACGCCGCCATCGGTGGAACGATAGAAGCTGCGGCCATAAGCCGTGTAGAACACGTTGCCATCCGTGCTACTGGCTTCGAGATCCCGGTAGAGGCCGCCGGGCGGACCCTTGATCGTCCATTGATTGATGCCTGCCTGGGCGATGCAAGGACCGATGCAGAAAAGGCTCGCCATGAGCATGCGAACCAGGAGATGGCGTTCCAAGTTGGCTCTCCTATTCTTATGTCATCAGCAGCGCCGCTGCTCGCTGCGTGCGTCAGATCCTACCAGCTCAGATTGCCTGCGCGAATCGGCTATGCTTTCCGCCCTTCTTTACAGTGGCGACACGAATGCAAAAACTGATCCTGGCGACGGCCGCGCTGGCCGCCACGCTCTCCAGTACCGCTATCGCGCAGACCGCTTCACACGAGGTGAAGGCACGAGAGATCTACGCTCGCGTCATTTCGTTCCGGACTGCCGCGGGTCAGAAGCAGACGCCGGCGATGGTCGCGTATCTCATCGAGACATTGAAAGCCGGCGGAGTGCCGGAATCGGACATCGTGACGCTCGACGAGGAAGGCGAGCGCGCGATGATCGTGCGCATCCCGGGACGCAAGCCGGGTCGGCCGATCCTGTTCTCGGCGCACATGGACGTCGTCGATGCGCGCCGCGAAGAGTGGGAGCGCGATCCGTTCAAGCTCATCGAAGAGAACGGCACCTTCTACGGCCGCGGCACGTCCGACAACAAGGCCGGCGTCGTTGCGCTCGTGTCGACGATCCTTCGCTTGAAGGCGGCAAAGCTGCAACCGGCGCGCGAGCTCGTGTTCGCCTTCGTCGGCGACGAAGAGACGAACATGAACACGACGCGTCAGATCGCGGCGCATGCGTGGGTCAAGAATGCCGAGTTCGCCATCAACACGGATGCCGGCGGCGGGATCCTGGATGAGGCTGGCGGCAAGCCGCTCATCTATCTGGTGCAGGGCGCGGAGAAGACGTACGCAACCTTCGACCTCATCGCCACCAATCCCGGTGGCCACAGCTCGCGTCCGCGCGCGGACAACGCGATCTACCAGCTCGCGCATGCTTTGGAAAAGGTCGAGGCGCATCGCTTTCCGGTGATGGCGACCGATCTGTCGCGTTCCTATCTCGGCGCCGTCGGCAAGCAGCAGCCGGGGCCGCTGGGCGAGGCGTTGCGCAAGTTCGCCGCCGACCCGACCGATGCAGGCGCCGCCGATGTGCTCGCGAAGTCGCCGGAGTACGTCGGCACGACGCGCACGACATGTGTAGCCACGATGCTCGATGCCGGTCATGCAGAGAACGCGTTGCCGCAAACGGCGAAGGCTGCAGTCAACTGCCGTATCTTCCCTGGCGTCGCGGTCGACTCGGTGCGAGATGGGCTCGTCGCGGCGATCGGCGATCCTGGCGTCAGGGTCGAGGTGCGCGGCCAGCCCGAGGCCAGCCCGATCTCGGAGATGCGACCGGATGTGATGGCAGCGATCACGCGTGCAGTGCACGCAGACTATCCCGGCGTGACAGTCGCGCCGTATCTCGAATCCGGTGCCACGGACGGCAAGGTTTATCGCACCGCGGGCATCCCGACGTTTGCGAGCTCCGGACTGTTCTCCAAGCCGAGCGAGATGTTCGCGCACGGGCTCAACGAACGGATCCCGGTCGACGCGTTCTATCACGGCCTGAATCACATCTATCGGCTGGCCGTGGACCTGGGCGGAGCGCGCTGACGCAGCGGAACCTGGGACGAGGTTGGGAGATTGAGATCCCATGATCGTCACCGTCTGCGAGCTTCCCGATGAGCGCTCAGCGTTCGAAGACTGCTGGGCGAAGCTCGCCGGGCACGTAAGGAAGGCGGGCGGCGGTGCGGTCGTGCTTCCCGGGATGCCGTTCAGCGCGTGGTTCACCGACTCCACGCCGGTCGATGCTGCTCGTTGGAATGCTGCGGTAGCCGCGCACGATGCGTGGGAGCACCGGCTTGCCGAACTGGGCGCGACACTCGTGCTCGGATCGCGCCCGATCGACTTCGGCAACGAGCGCTATGACGAGGGCTTCGCATGGGCTGCCGACACCGGCGTCCGCTCCGTGCATGCGCGGGCGACACACGACTTCGTTCCGCTCGAGATCGACAGCGTGGACATCGGGTTGTTGATCGACGAGGAAGTCTGGGTCCGGGACGGGCCGCAGCCCTACGCGCGCGGCGTGGTCGACATCATCGCTATCCCGCGCTGCACGCGATTCGCGGGCCTGACGCAGCGTCTCGAGCGCGCTCGTGCAGTCGCGACGGAGATCGGCGCATACGTGCTGTCATCGAACCGCGGCGCGCCGTTCGAAGGCCAGGGGTGGATCATCGCCCCGGATGGCACGACGCTCGGCACGACCACTCCGCAGCAACCCTTCCTGACGCTGGAGATCGCACTGGCCAGCGAGCGAGCGCTCGCCGATCCCGACCGCGTCGGTCCCGCGCCCGCGTGGATGGATCCGCTCGACACGGGCATGCCGGATTACGAAGCTCGCTGACGCTCGATTTCGTGCGAACATGCTGGCATGCCTCGGCGACCTCTTCGTGTTGCGCTGGACCTCCGCGGTCTGACCGATCGCGTCGAGATTTTTCGGATCTCGCGCGGCGCCAAGCGGGATCCGGCCGTCGACCGCTGGCTGAGTGGTGAGCCTGTCGAACTTCGGTCCCTCGCACGGACGTGGTTCGAGCAGATGCGTCGGTGCGGCGACGATGTCCGCGAGCTGATGCACGATGGCTGTCCTGTTGCGTGCATCGAAGATGCGCCTTTCGGGTACGTCAACGCGTTCAAGAGTCACGTCAACGTCGGGTTCTTCTACGGCGCAATGCTCGAAGATCCCGCTGGCCTGTTGGTGGGCAGCGGCAAGCGCATGCGGCACGTGAAACTGCAGCCGGACTCCGACGTCGACACAGCAGCTCTTCGCAACTTGATCGACGCCGCTTACGCGGACATCAAGGTCCGCCTGCAGTCCGGCTAGCGCGCTCCGTCCAGCGCTTTCTTCATCGCCTTGGCTGCTTCGTCCATCTGCGAAGCGATGTAGGGCTGCAGCTCGTTCGGCAGGAAGTCCGAAATCCAGACGAGCTTCGCGCCCCGTCCTTCAGCGACAACCTGCACGGACGCGCTGTGCGCAGTGAGGCGTCCGCCGACGACTGCATAGACCAGCCGCCGCGACTTGTCGTCGGCATCGACCAGCACTTCGCGGGCCTGCGTGCCGTTCGCGAAAGTCACCATTCGTGTCGTCGAGCCTTCGAGCTGCACCGCTGTAACGAAGCCTGGCACGAGGCGACGATCGAGAGCGCCGAAATCTCGCACAGCGTCCCAGACTTTTTCGGGCGACGAATCGAGGATCACCTCGCGACGGACCGATGCCATGAGTCTCTCCTGCATCCGCGAAGAATTCATGTTGGGCCAGATTCACCGGTGCGTCCACTCGCCCCGAGGAAATGGCCAGCCGTTCGTGCTCCTTTGAGGACCGCGTATGATCGCTCCGAGTTCACCAGCGGAGCGACATCAAGGTGCAAACGTGGGCAGGAGCGATCGTCGTCGCCTTCGGAATTCTGTCCAACGCGACGTCGGCCCACGCAAGCTGGCGGGATCCATCGCCCCATCGCGTGTCGATGGTCGAAGTCGAGAAGGACATTCGACTGGAAGTGCTCGATTGGGGCGGCCGTGGCAGGCCGCTCGTGTTGTTGGCCGGCCTCGGCAACACCGCACATGTCTTCGATGATTTCGCGCAGAAGCTCGCCAGGGAGTATCGCGTGGTCGGAATCACGCGACGCGGCTATGGCGCATCGAGCGTGCCCGAGCAGGGCTACGAAACCGATCGGCTCGCGGACGACGTCATCGCGGTCATCGACAAGCTCAAGCTGCAGCGGCCGGTCGTCGTTGGTCACTCCATTGCCGGCCTGGAATTGAGCTCGATCGGCTCGCGCCATGCAGATCGAGTCGGCGGGATCGTCTACCTGGACGCGACATTCACGTGGGATCCGCAGTTCGAAGCGGGCGCGTGGTACGGCGTGGCCGAGTGGCGAACACACCTGGAAGCGCTGCAATCGAAGCTGGCTGAGCTCGCGAAAGAGCCGGACGATCCCATGCCGCTGATCGCCGAAGTGCTCGACACGACCTGGCCTGCGGTGGAGCAGGACCTGCGCGAGTTTCAGAGCAACGATCGCGGACGTCCGCCGCGGCCGGCTGCGAGTGCAGCGGATCTGCAGAGCTATGCGACGGTTCGCGAGTGGTACGCCCGCGGCTCGAAGGTCTATCTGCCCGAAGCAGAGTTTCGGCAGATGCTCACGATCGATGAGCAGGGCAAGCCCACCATGAAGCGGCGCTGGCCGCGCCGGGTGCCGCAGGCCATTTTCGCGGGGAGGCAGAAGTACGCCAGCGTGAGCGCACCCGCGCTGGCGATCTTCGGCGTCTGGAATGACGCATGGACCTCCGACCTCAGCGATCCACAGCAGCGTGCGAATGCCGAAGCTTACTCAGCAGTGCAGAAGAAGCGCGTCAGCCGGAGAGTGGACTCCTTCAAGCAGATCGCCCCGGCTGCGCGCGTCGTCGTCATCGAGCGAACAGATCACTACCTCTTCGTCATGAACGAGGCGCAGGTTCTGCAGGAGATCCGGGCGTTCGTGCGCCAACTGGGTGGCTAGCGCTTCGCCGTCGTCTCCATCTTCGGCTCGAACACGATCACCGGCGTGTTGACCGTCACGCCCGGCGCTGCAGCAGCCGGAGCACGCTCACCCTTCGGGCCAAGCTCGCGGATGAAGCGGTACATCGCGCGCAGGTCGTCGTCGCTCATGTCCCGCAGGTTGAACCACGGCATCGGCGGACGGCGCGGCACCCGGGCGAACGTCACCCACTGATCCTCGGTCAGCGCAGTGAGGGTCAGGCGCAGGTTCGCCGCGTACGAGGTGCCCCACGCACCCTTGAAGCCGAGCGGCGAACCGGTGAGCCATTCGCCCACCGGGACGTTGCCGGCTGCTTCGGCATAGCCGGCCGTGTGGCAGTCGTTGCAGCCGCCGATCTGGACCAGGTACTGGCCGCGCTTGATGGCCGGATCGTCGGCCGCCGCGCTGGGGTGAGAGAACAGCAGGCCGACGCTGGCCATCACCAGGGTCGCCATGAGCGAGGCCCCGGCCCCGCAGGTCATCCGCTTCTGACAGGTCATCGCAATCTCCTAGAACTATGAAAAGGTGAATGAAAAGCTCATGGATCGGTAACGCGGCAAGCGCGGCCAAAACGGCTCATTTTTCTCTTATGCCGCCCCGCGGCAGGGGTGACGGCTGCGGCGGATGCGGCTTGCTTCCGGCGCGGGGAGGAGGACGATCCTCAAGGCCGGCGTATGCCGTCCGAGGCTTGCCGATGCCCTTCGAGATTCGCGACGAAGGCCACTTTCACTCCGCCCGCCTGTTCGGGGTCTTCGATCGGGAGGACCTCGATGCAGTGATCCGGGAAGTCGAGCGGCTGGAGGACGCCGGGGCCTTGAAGGACCGTTTGACGGACCTGACCGCGGTCGAGCGAATCGACGTGGGATTCGAGGAAGTCTTCGCGCTGGCGCAGAGGCGAATGAACCGGCATGTCCCCGCGCCGATCCGCTCGGCGCTGGTTGCGAGCCGGCCGGTTCAATTCGGCTTCGCGCGGATGTTCCAGATGCTCAACGACAATCCGCGGATCCTGATTCGGATTTTCGGCACGGTGGAAGAAGCGCAGCAGTGGCTGCATTCATATCATCGATGACGCGCTTCACGTGCCGGCCTTCCAGTGCATCCAGTGCGAGCGGCTGCAGATTGTCCAATGCACGACGCGACCAGTCGTGCATCTCACGCACGTAGTTGGCGCGCAGATGTTTCGGAGTCGAGGACTGCTGCGCCATCGCAGCGGTGGCCCGCGCCAGGTTCGCGTACGTAATGCCAGGCAGCATGCGTATCTCTGCAATGTCCGTCGGCTGCGCAGGCGGTGAGTTGCGCACGATGGTTTCGGCGCGACTGAAGTCGTGGAGCGCGGCTGGGGAGTCGCCGAGCAGCAGGTGACTGCTGCCGCGCCCATTTAATATGAACGCGGTCGCTTGCGGGGCGAGCTGATCGTCCGGGTCTGCCGCGCGCAGAGGCTCGATGATGTCGAGCGCGCGCTGGTAGCTCGCTAGTCCTTCCTTCGGCCGCTGCAGGTCGTTCTGCAGGTCGCCGATCGAAGCGTGCACGAACGCCTTGGCACGCTGCAGCTCGGCGTCGTCGGGGTTTGCGGCGGCAATCGGTTCTACCAGGCTCAGCGCACGCTCGTAGTAGGGCAGAGCTTTCGCGGAATCGTTGAGCCCTTCGCTGTACACGTCACCCATGCGCCCGGCGACGACGACGAGATTGCGCTGCGCATCGACATCCTTCGGGTCCGCAGCCGCCAACTGTTCGTGCAGCTTGCGCGCCTGTTCCATCAGTTTCATGGCGGGCTCGACTTCGCCGGTGCTGAGGCCTTGCGCCCAGCCGTAGTTCATGTAGGCCGCCGCGGCGTAACGTTTGTCGCGCGGCGTGGGAGCTTTGTCTTGCAGCAGCAGGTCCGCGAGTTGTGCGCCCTCGCGCGCGAGCGGGATTGCTTCGGCTACTTTGCTTTGGCCCATCAGCAGCTCGCTGAGTTTCACGCAGCTTCGCAGCAGCTCGCGGCGTGCCTGGAGCGTCGGCTCGTGCTCGACGATTGCACGTCGCAGGCGCAAGGCATGGCCGTAGCTTTCGAGCGCGGCTTGCGTGTCGCCGAGACTGGCGCCGATGTAGTCGCCCTGGACGTCGCCGAGACGGTCGTACGCCACTGCCAGGTCGCGCTGGAGCTGCGGCGAGTCGTGCGCCTCACGCTCGAGCCCGGCGAGATACTTGATGGAGTTCTCGACCAGGAGCTTGCGTGCCTTGGTGCCGCCGGGAAGGTATGCGACTGCATCGTAGACGTCCGCGAGGTAGACGCTCGTCAGCTCGCGCACATCGTTCAGATGCCGCTCGGCTCGCAACCGCTCGACGTCTGCACGGTGCGCTTGCCAGCTTGTCGTGATGATCCCGGCGATCAGCGCAGCCACGAACAATCCGGCGGCGACTGCCGCGGACTTGTGACGTTGCGCGAACTTGCGGACCCGATAGCTCGTCGTGTCCGGCCGCGCCGCTACCGGAAAGCCGCGCAGGTACCGGCGCAGATCTTCGGACAACTGCTCGGCGGAGGCATAACGCTCGTCGGGCGCCTTCTTCAGCGCCTTGAGCACGACGTTGTCGAGCTCGCCCCGCAGCGTTTTCGCGAAGCGTCCGTAGCCTGTCGTCGCCTGCTCCGCGGTGACGCTGGGCGGCGCCGGATCCCGCTCGCAGATCTGTTGGGCCAGCGCCCACGTCGTCGACCCGGTCGCCTTGTGCGGCAGGTCGCCCGAGAGCAGGCGATACAGCAGCACACCGAGCGAGTAGACATCGCTCGCCGTGGAAATCGGCTCGCCGCGCACCTGCTCCGGACTCGCGTACTCCGGCGTCAGCGCGAGGAACGTCGTCGCTCGCGGCTCTTCGCTCGCGCCGGTCGGCGTCGGGCTCAGGAGTTTCGCGATGCCGAAGTCGAGCAGCTTGACGACGCCTTGCCCGGTCACGAGCACGTTGCCGCATTTCAGGTCGCCGTGGACCATCAGGTGTTGATGCACGTAATGCACGGCGGAACACAGCGCGCGGAACAGGTCGAGCCGCTCGTTCACGCCGAGCTCCCGCTCGTCGCAGTACGCGTCGATCGGCTTGCCTTCGATGTACTCCATCACGAGATAGGGCGCGCCTTCCTCGGTGGCGCCGCCGTCGAGCAGGTGCGCGATGTTGGGGTGGCTCAACTGCGCCAGAATCTGCCGTTCCGCCTTGAACCGTTTCAACACCGACTCGGTGTCGAGGCCGGGCTTGAGCAGCTTGATCGCGACCTGCTTCTCGTACTGCTGATCGTCGCGGACGGCCTTGAACACCTGGCTCATGCCGCCGCGGCCGGCTTCGCCGACGATGCGATAGGGCCCGAGGCGTCGCCCGATCCAGTCCTTCTTCGGCGCTGCGTTTGCGAGGCCGACGCGCTGCGCAGCTTCTCCTTCGATGAAGTCGCCGGCCGTTTCGTGTGCCTCGATGAGCGAGATCACTTCCGTCCGCAGCTCATCGTCGCCGCCGCAGGCTTGTTCGACGTACGACGCCCGGTGCGCGGCCTCCCGCTCGATCGCCGCGGCGAAGATTTCCTTGACCCGCTGCCAGCGCTCCGGAGTCATCAGAAGCTCTTGCCCAGCTCGCGTCGGAGCCAGGCGCGCGCGAGCGTCCACTCACGCTTGACCGTCGCTTCCGAGATGCCGATCGCCTCCGCTGTCTGCTCGACCGTGAGTCCGCCGAAGTAACGCATCTCGACGATCTGCGCCTGGCGCGCGTCGATCTGCTCCAGGCGCTGCAGCGCCTGGTCGATCGCCGAGACTTCTTCCTGCGTGTGCGCGTCGAGGTGTTGCAGGGCTGTGGGAGTCGTGTCGGGTGCTTCGTCAGGCTCGGGCGCGGCCATTTCGTCGAGGCTCAGCACGCCGACACCGCCGCCGCGCTTGTCCGCGAGCCTGGCCCGCGCATAGTCGACGAGCACGCGACGCATCAGCTTCGAAGCCAACCCGATGAAGTGCGCTCGGCTCTGCCAATCGACGGCCTGCTGCCCGACCAGGCGCATGAAGGCCTCGTTCACGAGCGCCGTCTTTTGCATCGTATGGTTGGAGCGCTCGCGCCGCAGATGGCGTTGCGCCAGCTCACGCAGCTCTTCATACATGAGCGCCGATAGCTGGGCGAACGCGCGCTCATCGCCGTCCCGCCACTGGGCGAGCAGCTGAGTCACGGGCTGCTGCATGCGGAAATCTTAGCTGATGCTATGATTTCGGCGCTATGTCGGTTCTTCATACATGGCATGAGGTTGCCCGCACCCGCAACGTCGCGGCCCTCGATGCGCTCCTGGCGGACGACGTCGTCTTTCATTCGCCGGTCGTGCACACGCCGCAGGTCGGGAAGAAGGTCACCGCGCTGTACCTCGGGGCGGCCTTCCAGGTGTTCTTCAACGAGTCGTTCCGTTATGTCCGGGAAATCGCCGGCCCAAGCGATGCGGCGCTCGAGTTCCAGGTCGAGATCGACGGGATCGCCGTCAACGGCATCGACCTGATCAAGTGGAACGACGCCGGCCGCATCGTCGAGTTCAAGGTCATGATCCGGCCGCTGAAGGCGATCAACCTGATCCATCAGAAGATGGCGGCGATGTTGCAGAAGCAGGCCTAGCAGGAACGCAGCCCGGCCCTCTCGCATTTCTCGGACGTAGCCACAGAGCTACGTTTGCGAGGGCTCCACCATGCATGGTCGACCGTATGCCCAAGGATCGTGGTTCACACGATTCGCCAAGATCACTGCGCGCCGTGCGGGGCATCCGGCGACGTTCTGTATCGCGGTGTCGATCATCCTGCTGTGGGCTGCCACCGGTCCGCTGTTCGGCTTCAGCGATACCTGGCAGCTCATCATCAACACCGGCACGACGATCATCACGTTCCTGATGGTGTTCCTGATCCAGAACACGCAGAACCGCGACTCGGAGGCGATCCAGGTCAAGCTCGACGAGCTGATCCGCTCGATCGAAGGCGCGCACCTCGCGCTGCTCGACCTCGAAGAGCTCGACGACAAGGATCTCGACCGCATCGTCCGGGACTATCGCGAGCTCGCGCGCGAGGCGCGCAAGGACCTGCGTGCCGGCAAGTCGGACACCGATGTTCGCGAGGTCGGATCGAAGCGTCGCAATGAGCTGAGCGAGGAGCGACGTCGCAGTAAGAAGACACCGTAGCGTCCGCAGTCGCGGGAACCCGCGCGCGCGCACGACGTTTGAACTGCCGTGATAAAAAAGTGGTCGCGATATTTTCGTGTAAGCGTTCCAGTTCTCGCGTTGCTGCTTGCGGCGTGCGGTTCTGACTCAGGCGGCGGCGCAGTCGATGTGGGCAATCCGCCCGCAGCGAGTAATCCGCCACCGAGCACGACACCGTCGCCTGCACCTACGCCAACTCCACCACACCCAGCACCCACGCCGACGGATCCTGCGCCTGCGCCAGCACCGGCGCCGGTACCGCCGCCTTTGGAACCACCGGTGTCGGATCCGCCGAACGCTACCGCATCGACTGCAGTCATCACCGGCGTGACGTTCAAGACGGCATCGCATCGTCGAGCCGCGCAGGGCAGCGACAACTGGCCCGCCACTTGGTCGGACGACGATCATCAATATGCTGTGTGGGGCGATGGCGGTGGCTTCGGTGGCACTGAAAGCGATGGCCGGGCGAGCTTCGGCGTCGCGCGCATCGAAGGCGATGGCCAGACTTATCACGGCGTGAATCGCTTCGGTGGCAGGAAAGGCGCATGTCGTTCGACGATCACCGGCAAGGGACACGGCGCGCCGATCAGCATCCGCGGAGTTCTGTATGTGTGGATTACGCCCGGCGCTGGCGCTCAAGGCTACAAGAGATTCGTGCTCCACCGCAGCCGCGACAAGGGCTGTACATGGACGCGTCTGGGCGTTGCGTTCGTGCGCGCACGGGACCACATCAGCTACGGCAGCTTCGTGCAGTTCGGTCGCGACAACACGTCGGCGCGCGACGCGTACGTCTACACCGTCGCAACGGAAGTGACCGACATCAGCACGCTGCGGATCGTGCAGCGACCGGGTCGCGTGATGCTGGTGCGCGTGCCGGCTGCGACAATCGAGGATCGCGGCACGTACCAGTTCTTTGCGGGCCTGGACAGCAGCGGCGAACCGCGGTGGTCGGCCGATCCCGCGAAGCGACGTCCGATCTATCAGGATGCAACGGGCGTCGGTCCGTTCCCGCAAATGACGTTCGTGCCGGGGCTCGACCGCATGGTGTACACGAACCAGCACGGATCCGGGTCCGGCAACGCCGCTGCGCAATCGCTCTTGACGATGGCCGAAGCGCCGAACCCCTGGGGGCCGTGGCACGTATTCCATCGTGCGCGGTTCTTCCCGCAGATCGAGCGCACGGTGTTCCAGTGGAACTTCGCGCCGAAGTGGTTCACCAACGGCGGCCGCAATTTCACGCTCATCTTCTCCGGCAACGAAAGCAACGATGCCTGGAATACGATCGACGGCACGTTCGCGACGCAGTGATCTCAGGCTGCCGTCGACGTCGCCGCCCGTGCGCCGGCCGTCTCGCCGAGCAACCACGTCGACCACAGCGTGATCGCGCACGCGATCGCCATGTAGATGGAAATGCCGACGGTGTCCTGATATTCGGCGAGCAGCGCCGTCGCGATGATCGGCGCGAAGCCGCCGCCGAGAATTGCTCCGAGCTGATAACCGAGCGAGGCGCCCGAGTAGCGCACTTCGGTGCTGAACATCTCGGCGACGAATGCCGCCTGCGGTCCATACATCATCGCGACCAGCATCTGTCCCACCGCGAGGCTGACGCAGATCCAGGGTGCGCGCGTTTTCTGTACTTTGAGGAACTCGACCGTGTCCTCGAGCCGGAGCTGCACGAACAGTGCGAGGCCGATGAGCACGACGCTCACGAGAAACGGCACGCGCCAGCCCCATTGCATGAATTCATCCGGCTGCGTGCTCGCGCTCATGAGCAGGAAGGCGAGGTTCGCGAGGATCAATCCGACCGGCGCGCCGACTTGCGCGAAACTGCCGAGGCGCGTCGTCATGGCGATCTCTCCCTGGAGGCCGGGCTTCCATGACACTAATCGCAATTCTGGCGTCACTCATGACATCGGCGAAAGCACCCCAGTAGACTCGGCCGCCTATGACTGAGAATTTTCGTGAGCTGACAGCAGCGCTCTATCGCGTGGTCTCCGCCGCACCCGCGGAGCGGAACTGGGACGCGGTGCGTCCCTTCTATCATCCGGAGGCGCGCCTCGTGCGCACGGGCATCGAGCCGGACGGCACGCCCTTCGTCCGCGTGTTCACGCTGGATGCTTACATCGCGAACGTGCGGCAGCTTCTCGACGACAACACTCGCTTCTCCGAAGTCGAGGTCGCGCAGGAGTCGGTCGTGTTCGGCAACGTCGCGCGGCTGACGAGCGTCTACGAGTTCACTTGGCAGTCGCCGCAGGAGACCAGGCGCGGCCGCGGCGTCAACTTCTTCACGCTGGTTCGCGAAGCAGGGCAGTGGCGCATCATGAGTATCGTCTGGGACAACGAGCGCCCCGGCTTGTCGCTGCCGCCCGAAGTCTACGCGCCGCGCGCGGCGTCGTAGATATCGCCAGGTTCCAGCACGGCCTGCGGCGCGCCGCGCCGCGCTACGGCCAGCATTGCCTGACCGACGGATTCGGTCGTCAGGATGCGTCGCGGAAACAGCGCTCGCAGCGGCGGCAACATCCAGCCCGCAAGCATGTACGTCACGGCATAGACGCGAGTCTTGGAACGCGCGCCGTGCATCGGCTGAATCACGCTCGGGCGGAACAGGTAAACCGCCTTGAAGGGCAGGCGGCGCAGTGCGTTCTCGGTACGTCCTTTGACTCGCGCCCACATGCTGGAGCCGCGCTCGGTGCTGTCGGTGCCGACTCCTGAGACGTACACGAACGTCATCTGGGGATTCTGGCGTGCCAGCACTTCTGCAGCCGCGAGCGTGAGGTCGTACGTGAGGCGCGTGTACTGTGCTTCCTCCATTCCCGCGGATGAGACGCCGAGACAGAAGAAGCAGGCGTCGAAGCCGCGCAGCTCGGCCTCGACGTTGCGATAGTCCATCAGGTCCGGCACGAGCAGGTCGCGCAGCTTCGGATGCTGGATCCCCGTCGCCGTGCGGCCGATAGCAGTTACGCGCTGGACATCGGCCGCCTGCAGGCATTCGCGCAGGACGCCTTGGCCGACCATGCCAGTGGCGCCGAAAATCAGGACGTTCATGGCACACTAATATATGAGTAGACGCAGCCATGCGCGACACCATCGCCTTCCATGCCTTTCCGCTCGCCGGGATCGATCCGATGTCGGCCTCCACTGCGCGTGCGTTCCCGCGGCATACGCATGATGAGTACGGCATCGGTATCGTCGACGCGGGCGGCCATGCGTCGTGGAGCGGGCGTGGGCAGGTCGAAGCCGGGCCGGGAACCTTCATCAGCGTGAATGCGGGTGAAGTGCACGACGGCCGCGCGATCGGCGGCCGGGCACGCTCGTGGCGCATTCTCTATTTCGATCCCGCAACGCTCGCGGACGTGCGGGCCGACATCACGGAGGGCGGGCAGACCGCGTTCACCTTTGCCACGCCCGTGTTCGCGGATCGTGATCTGCACCGGCTGTTTGAAGCTGCGTTTCAGTATGCGAAGCCGCGAGCCGAGGCGGACGCCGTCATGCCGTGTGAGACTGCGATTCTGCGCCTGGTTGCGCGACTGGGTGCGCACTCGACCGCGCGCCCGAAAGACGATGGTCCCACTGCGTGTATCAGTCGCGCGCGACAGCGGATCGATGCAGATCCTGCGGCACCCGTCACATTGATCGAGCTTGCCAGGGATTCGGGCTTGAGCCGCTATCAGTTGATCCGAGCATTCGCGCGCGAGCTTGGATTGACGCCGCACGCTTACATCCTGCAACGGCGTATCGCGCTGGCGCAGCGACTGATCCGCGCGGGCTGCGACCTCGCGGAGGTGGCGTCGGCGGCGGGCTTCTACGATCAGAGTCACCTGACGCGCTGGTTCGTGCGGCAGTTCGGCGTAACGCCAAGTCGTTACGCTGTCGTCGCGCGCTGAGCTCTGCGCCGAAAGGCTGCGACCTTCGCGCGATTGCCGCAGGCCGTGGCGCTACAGAACATGCGCCGGTGCGCCTTGGTGCGATCCACGAACCACAACGTGCAATCTGCGCCGGCACACGCTTTGAGCAGCGTGGGGTCTTCCTCCACGAAAACGCGTGCAATCTCCAGGCCGATCCGGGTCACGAGCGCCTGCGCGTCGGCGAAGCGGGGCCGCTCGAGCAGCTCGAACTTTCGCTGGCTTGCAACCAGCTCGTGGCCGAACATTTCGCGCGCGAGCAGCTTGTTCAAGACGGCGAGTTCTTCGCTGTAGTCGCGGGCAGGGTTCGCTCGCCACGCCGTCAGCCACGGTCGTGTCCATTCGCGCAGTTCGCGTGCCTCTTGCGCGGCGGCATCCAATGCCTTGCGGGAGAACCGCCGCGTCAATGCGGCTGCTTCGCGTTCCTGCAGCAGGCCTGCGCCCACCATCCAATCGAGCAAGGCGCGCCCGTCGCCGATCGTCTCGGTCAGCGTGCCGCCGGGCGCGTAGGCGCTGTTGAGGAAATCGATCGCGGGATGGCCCGCGACGAACAGCGATGGGGAGGTAGGGGCGCTCATGCGTGGCGGCGATTGTAACCAATAAAAAGTGAATTTACAGGTGACGGCATTGTAACCTATAAAGTCGAACGTCACAGGTTACAAGGGCAACACTAGGAGTCTCCCCATGAAATTCCCACGATTTGCAGCCGCCGCGCTGCTGGCACTCGCGTATCTGTTCACGCAGCCGTCGCTTGCCGCCGCGACAGTGCACTATCGAACGATCAGCATCGACGGCGTGAACGTCTTCTACAGGGAGGCCGGGCCTGCGGACGCGCCGACAGTGGTGCTGCTGCACGGGTTTCCCAGCTCGTCGAACATGTTTCGCAACCTGATTCCTGCGCTCGCCGATCGCTATCGCGTGATCGCGCCGGACTATCCCGGCTTCGGCCACAGCGAGATGCCGGACCGCGCAAACTTTCGCTACAGCTTCGCGCACTTCGCCGACATCACCGACACGTTGCTGACGCGGCTCGGGGCAGATCGCTATGCGCTCTACGTCATGGACTACGGCGCGCCCGTGGGCTATCGCGTGGCACTCAAGCATCCCGAACGCGTCACGGCGCTCGTCATTCAGAACGGCAACGCGTACGAGGAAGGGCTCAAGGAGTTCTGGAAGCCGATCAAGGCATACTGGGCGAGCGGTCAGCCGGCGCAGCGCGAAGTATTGCGCGAGGGCACCACGCTGGCGGCGACGCGCTCGCAATACCTCGGTGGCGTCGCCGATCAGTCGCGTGTCGACCCGAGCGCATGGCTGCACGATCAGGCGCTGCTGGATCGTCCCGGTAACGTCGAGATCCAGCTCGACCTGTTCTACGACTACCGCACGAATCTCGAGCTCTATCCGCAGTTCCAGAAGTTCCTCCGCGAGCGGCAGCCGCCGACGCTGATCGTCTGGGGCAAGAACGACGTGATCTTTCCGGCGGAAGGCGCCCGCGCCTACCTCAAGGATCTGCCCCGCGCCGAACTGCACCTGCTCGACACCGGGCACTTCGCGCTGGAGGATCGGGGCGAGGAGATCGCGCGGCTCATGAGAGATTTCCTGGGCCGCACTTTCGTCCAAGACGCGAAGTCGACGCGCGACGCACACTCATCGAATGCGCAACATTCGTCCGTGCGGTGAGCAGGATCTCGCGACGATGCTCGCCATCGTCAACGACGCCGCGGTTGCGTACCGCGGCGTCATTCCCGCCGATCGCTGGCACGAGCCCTACATGCCCGAGTCCGAGCTGCGGGCGGAAATCGCCGCCGGCGTCCAGTTCTGGGGACTCGAAACCGACGAGGGCTTGATCGGCGTGATGGGCGTGCAGCCCGTGCGAGACGTCGAGCTGATCCGTCATGCCTACGTCAGGCGCGACAAACAACGCCTCGGCGTCGGTGCGGAACTGATCGAGCACCTGCGCAAACGCACCACCCGGCGCATGCTCGTCGGGACGTGGGCAGCCGCGAGCTGGGCGATCAGCTTCTATCAGCGGCACGGATTCGAGCTCGTCCCGCCAGAGCGTGCGGCGGAGCTGCTGCGCAAGTACTGGACGATCCCGGAACGGCAGATCGAGACGTCGGTCGTGTTAACGAGCCGCAACGCGGCTGAGTAACGCGGCGCTAACACGTAATCTTGTCCGTCGCCGCTGTCGACGCGTGTACCATGCGCGACCCATGAACGTCGTGAAAACAAGCGCAGCGTGCGCAGTGCTGCTCGGGATTTTGCTCGCCGGCTGTGCGCCGAAACAGGACTCCTCGGTCACGGCTCAGTCAGGGCAGAGCACTGCGCCGGCCCCTTCGCCGCTCAAGCCGATTGCCGGCATCCAGGATGTCATGGCGGGCATGATCGATCCGGCCGCCGACTTTCTCTGGGCGTCGGTCAGCACGACGGTCTCGGGCAAGGAAACCGTCGAGAAGCAGCCGCGTACGGACGGGGAGTGGGCGGAGGTCCGGCGCCAGGCGCTCATCCTCGCGGAAGGCGCGAACCTGATCATGATGGACGGCCGCCACGTCGTGAAAGAAGGCGTGGCGCTCGAAGATCACGGCACGCCCGGCAATCTGACCGCCGCCGAGTCCGAGCAGGCCATCGCGCAGAATCGCGCCTCGTTCATCGCATTCGCGCAGGCGCTGCGCGACGTGGGTGCGTCGATGCTCGCGGCGGCGGATGCAAAGAATCCTCAAGGCCTCATCGACGCCGGGGATACGATGGACCAGGTGTGCGAAGGCTGCCATCTGCAGTTCTGGTATCCGGGACAGCAGATTCCGCTGTTCCCGGAGCAGGCTCCGGAAGAAGACGCCAGGCAATAATCTGCCGGCGCACGGACAGCACCGCGACGAACGTCAACGTCAGCACGGCTGCGATGCAGCCGAAGAATCCGCTCGCGCCGGTCAGTGTCAGCAGCAGGCCTCCGCCCAGTGAGCTGGCGATGCCGCCGGTCCGGCCCGCGCCGAGCACCCAGCCGATGCCGGACGAGCGGCATTCGGTCGGAAAGACGTGAGCGGCCAGCGTGTACATGCCAACCTGCACGGCGCTGATCGCGGCACCGGCGACCGCGATCCCGCCCATCAACGCCGGCAATGCGTCCGCGAACCACGCGAGCCATGCAAGCGCTGCGGCCCCGACCAAGGCAGACGCGGCTAGCGGACGGCGCGAGCCGAAGTGTGTGATCAGCCACGAGATGGCGATCACGCCGGCGATGCCCGCGACGTTGAATACGAACGCTCCTTTCACGGCCGTCACCAGCTCGAACCCCAGCGATGTCAGCACGAGCGGCGCCCAGCTGAAGAAGGCGTAGACGGCGTACATGTTCGTCAGGAACGCGAGCGAAACGATCGCCGTGTCCCAGCGTAGTTGGGGCGAGAAGATCGTCTCCTTCGGCGCGGAGTGAGTCCGCACGGCGAGAAAGCGCGGCGATTCGGGCAGCACGAAATACATGATTGCTGCCGCGAGCAGCGGCAAAGCGCCGCCGACGAGGAACACGCTGCGCCAGCCATGCACGGGCATGAGCTCGGCGGCCAGCGCTGCGCCGATCATGCCGCCGACCGGCACTCCGACCTGGATCCCGCCGATCGCCAGTGAGCGATATCTGCTCGGCGCGAACTCCGCGATGAGCGCGGTCGCAGTCGTCAGCGCTCCACCGAGGCCGATGCCCGTGATGAGTCGCCAAAGTGCCAGCGTCATGACGCTCGTCGCGGAGGCGGCAAGCAATGTGGCTGCGCCGAACAGCGCAGTGCTCAGGATCAGCGAGTTGCGGCGTCCCCAGCGATCGCCGAGCGCGCCGATGCCGGCGGCACCGATTGCCATGCCGACGAGAGAAGCAGCAAGTGCAGGTCCGAGCGCCGCTCGCTCGACGCCCAGATCCGCGACAAGAGCGGGCGCGGCGAAACCGGCTGCCTGGATGTCGAAGCCATCGAGGATCAGCGTGCACGCGGCACACAGCAGGACGACCAGGGCTGGATTTTTCATGTCAGCCATACGCCGTGGCTTCACGGCGGTGACGTCAGAAACGTCGCACAGATCGCTGTGTCACTTTCCACGCCTGCGCGCGTAGACCTGACCATGGATATATCGGCTGGCTGTGATAGCGCTGCCGCTCGCGTGCTCGCATCATCGCGCACGATGAATGCGACCGGCGATCGGCTGAGCTCACTGATGGAACGCTACGCTCGGGGCGAGGACCGCGTCTTCGAGCAGCTCTATGGCTTGCTCGCGCCGCGGCTGTATCGGTTCTGCGTGCGGCTCGCGACGAGCGTCGTCGAAGCGGACGACTGCTTTCAGGAAACGTTTCTCAAGCTGCATCGAGCGCGTGCCACGTATGTCCCCGGCGCGAATCCGCTGTACTGGGCGTTCGCGATCGCGCGCTCGGTGTACCTGACGCGTCTGCGCTACTGGCGCCGCCGCCCGGAGCAACTCGGCGCGGCACGCGACGTCGCGGAAGTCGGCGAGTTGCAGGTTCATGACACGACGCCCGAAGCGGAAGTCGCCGCGCAGCACTTGCACGACACGCTCGCGAGCGAGCTCGGCAGGATGTCGGAGAAGAATCGCGTCGCCTACATTCTGCTCAAGGAGGAAAACCTGAGCGCACGCGAGGCTGCCGAGGTGCTCGGCACGAGCGTGGAAGTGGTCAAGCAGCGTGCACATCGTGCCTACGAGAGTCTCAAGTCCGCGCTGAGCACGGCCGGCTGGAGCGAGTATGGCAACCCCGTCTGAGCGCCGATCCGAATATCTGTATCCGCGCGTCCGGCGTGCCGTCGAAAGCACACCCGCAGCAACTACACGCACGCGCATGCGCATTCTTGCAGCGCTCGCCATCGTGCCGGCGTTGACTGCACTGGTCGTGGTGATCGCTTCCGAAGCGGTCTACGGCCGTCCGGCTGCGGGGCTCGGCATCGACGTGGCATCGGCGGCGGCAGTGCTGATGACTCTCGCGCTGCTCGCGGGCTTGGCATTGGCGTCGACGCTGTTCGCGCTGTCGCAGGGACCGGGCGGGCTGGGTATCGCGTCGACGTGGCTCGTGTCGATCGTCGCACTCGTCGTTCCCGTTTATGCCGCGTTGACGGTATTGCAGCCTTTGCATTCAGGTGCGGCCGACGTCGGTCTGACGGGTGTCACGATTTCGCCGTGGGGAGTGCGTTGCATCTTCATCGCGACCGTCGTGAGCGGCAGCGTGCTGGCAATCTTTGCAGTCGCTCTGCGTCGGGCGGTCGCAGTCGCCAGCGGACTGCGCGGTGGTGCGCTCGGCGCGGCCGCGGGCGCGTGGGGTGGACTCGCAGTGTTCGCTTTCTGTCCTTCCGGCGAAACGCAGCATTTGCTCGTTGGCCACGTGTTGCCGATCGCACTGTTCACGCTGCTCGGCGGAGTTGTATTGAGTCGCGCGCTGCGGCCCTAGCCATACGGGGCCATCCGGATTGGCCACGGATCTTTCGCGGGTCCCGCCGCGTATAGGTCGCTTGCGAATAACAAGATCCGGGAGCGATCACATGCGCGTATCGATTCTTGCGGCGGCACTGCCCGTCTCGTTGTTGGGCATGTCTGCGGCACACGCCGATTGGACCGGCAAGGGCGAGGCCGGCCTGGTCATCGCCACCGGCAACACCGAGACGGACCATCAACTTGGTGTACGAAATCAAGTAGCCTGAAAGGCCGCGCAGAAAAATCTCTCGCCAAGACGCCAAGAGCGCCAAGAAGAATTCTGAATTTTCGGAATCCGGACTTGGCGTTCTTGGCGCCTTGGCGAGAGTCTATTGCTTCAGGCCGCTCACTACTGCGTCGAGAAGCACACCACCACTGTCCTGGCTGAGCTCCCAGAACATCATGCCGCCCAGGCGGTTCTTGCGGACGTAGTCGGCTTTGACTGCGATCGACTGCGGATCGTCATACGTGATGAAGGCACGGGTCTGCGCGTTCCACAGGAATGGCGCCTGCGCCTTGGCATCCCACTCGCGCACGAAGCCGTCGCGGCCGATGAACTTGTCCACCAGCTCCACGTACGGGTGCGCAGCCTCGAAGCGTTCGTAAGGCTGGTTCAGCCCCAGCCGCTGCGGCTTCACGCCTGCAAAACCGCGGCCGTAGAACGCAACCCCGAGCACCAGCTTGTCCGCCGGAATGCCCGCAGCGAGATGCTGCTTGATCGATGCGTCCGCGTTGCGATCCGTGGGCGCGGCAAACGGCGCAGCGTACAGGCCGGCGTGATGACCGGTGGTCGGCGTGAGGCTGTTGAAGAAGTCGTAGGTCATCACGTTGATGAAGTCGAGATAGCGGTGCAGCTTGTCCATCTCGGTGAAGTCGAAGTACTCGCGATCCGCCGAGGCGATGGTGAGCAGGTAGCGGCGATCGCCGCGTGCTGCGTCGAGATGCTCGCGCACGGTCTTCAGCAGGGCCGTGAAGTTCTGCTTGTCCTCGGGCCGCGACTTGATTCCCGCGACGCTTTGTCCCGGGTATTCCCAGTCCAGGTCGACGCCGTCGAGCGAATGCTCGCGCAGGAGCGCGACGATGCTTTCTGCAAATGCGGCGCGCGACGCTGCGGACGCAGCCGCGTCCGAGAACCCTTCGGCCTCCCAGCCGCCGACCGAGAGCAGCACCTGCAGCCGCGGATTCTTCGCCTTGAGCGAGCGCAGGTAGGCGAGGTTGGCGGCAACGCCAGGATGCGGCAACACGACCTTGCCGCCTTCGATCTTGCCGAAGGCGAAGTTGATGTGCGTGAGCTTCTCGGGCTCGATCCGGGGCGGTGTTTGCCAGCCGACGACATAGGCCACGACCCGCAGCTCGGCGGACGAGGCCGGCAGCGCGGCGAACAGGCACAGGGCGGCGCAGAGTGCGGAGCGGATCATCGGCTGAAATGCTATCGTATCCGCCCGCCTAGATTCGATCTCTAAATCGAACTCTCACAGGGAGACATTTCAGATGTCGATACAACCTACTCAGCCCCAGTCGATCGGCGGCGTGCTGGACACCACGTTCCAGCTCTACAAGGCGTCGGTCGTGAAGATGATCCCGCTGTCGCTGCTCATGGTGATCGCGGGCAGCCCGCAGTCGATCTACATGTTCACGCAGGGCGCGGCCGGCAATCCGGCGGATCCGTTCGCGATGCTCAACATGATGAGCAGCGGCGGCTACATCCTCGCGGCGCTGATCGGCACGATCGGTTCGATGTGGATGGTTTCAGCCGCGTACCTGAAGATCAATGCCATCGGCACTGGCGGCGATCTCAGTGTCGGCGCGGCAATCCAGAAGGCGCTGACCCGCCTGCTGGCCGTGCTGGTCATGATGATCCTGTTCGGCATCGCGCTGACGATCGGGCTCATCCTGCTGATCATCCCGTGCCTGATCCTGATGGTGAGCCTGGCGCTGTGCTTCAACATCGCGCTGCTGGAGGACAAGGGCCCGGTCGACTCACTGACCGAGAGCCATCGCCTGGTGTGGGGCAACTGGTGGCGCACGGCGGCGATCCTCACCGTCGGCTTCATCATCATCTTCGTGATCTACCTGATCGCGGGCATGATCATCGGCGTGATCACGCCGCTGGTCGTGCTCGGCGGCGGCACCGACAACGTGCTGCTGATCAGCCTGGTCAGCGGCCTGCTCGTGGGCGTGTTGATGAGCCTGCTGGTGACGCCGTTCTACATCAGCCTCGCGATCGCGATCTACTGGGACTTGAAGCTGCGCAAGGACGGCGGCGATCTCGCCGCCCGCGTCGGTGCGCTCAACGCCGCGTAGTTCGTGCGATTCATCGTTCTTCTCGTCCTGCTGGCGTTTGCGCCGGCCGCCTGGTGTCAGGCGGCCGGCCAGGACGAGGCCTCGCCGCTCGACGTCATCGAGCGCTGCAACGAATCCGCGGACGAGGAATCGATCGGGCTGACGGCGCTCGAACAAGAATGCCCCGGCCTCACCGGCGCGCTGGAACAGTCCGGTTACCTGGCGCTGCTGTCGACCGCTGCGCGCGATGAGCTGGACGTTTACGACCTTTCGGACGTGCTGCAGGTCGATGCGTGGTACGAGGAACCCGCGGCGCGCGACATGGATATCGGCACGCTCGGTCCGATTCTCGATTCGCTGCAGGCGCAGGAGCCCGAGCGTCCGCTGGGCTGGTTCGAGCGCTTCCAGCGCTGGCTGCGCTCGATGCTGGAGCGGCGCAGCGAAGGCACCGACAACTGGCTGTCCCGCTGGCTCGACGATGCGGAAGTTTCCGAGGTCGTGACGAAGACCATCCTGCTCGTGGCGCTGGCGCTGCTCCTCGCGTTGACGGTCTTCGTGATCATCAACGAGCTGCGCGCTGCCGGCATCTTTAGTCAGCGTTCGAAGCGCGACGACGATCTGGTTCCCGGCGCTGTGGCGAACTCTAGCGATGCAGCCGCAGATCTGGACGCGCTTCCCGTCGATCGCAAGGCATCGCTGCTGTTGCGAATGCTCGTCACGACGCTCGTGCAGAGCGGACGTCTGCGGGCCGAACGCAGCCTCACGCATCGCGAATTGAGTGCTCGCGCCAGGTTCGACGACGCGCAACAACGCGAATCCTTCCAGCGCGTCGCGGCACTCGCGGAGCGAACGGTCTACGGCAGCGTCGACGTGCCGGCCGAGGAAATCGAGCCGATCGTCGCGGCCGCGCGCGAGCTCGATGCGCAACTCCGCGGAGCTGCAGCGTGAAGGATCGATTGATCACGCTGGCCCTCGCGCTGGGCGCACTCGCGGCCTTCTACACCGTGCTCGTGCCAAAGCCCGGCCTGCCGCAGGAGCGAGTGACGCGTCCGCTCAGCACCGAAGCAGGTCCGAACGGCTATCTCGGCCTGCAGCGCTGGCTCGAGAGCGAAAGAGTTCCCGTCGTTTCGCTGCGCGAGCGCTACGGCGCGCTCGAGACGCTCGTGCCGGGTGTGACGACCGGCAATCTGCTGATTACGACGGCGCCGCATGTGTATCCGCTGCGCAATTCCGAGGTAGAGCCGCTGCAGAGCTGGATCGAGGCCGGCAATACGCTGGTCGTGCTCGCGGGATTGTCCGATACGCCCGAGTGGTCGATGGGCGCCGGCCTGGATGTGCGATTCGTCGATCACATGAAGGACATGACGGGCCTGTCTTTCACGCAGATCGAAGACAAGGCCCAGCCGACGCCTCAGCAGGCGCCGACCGAGCAAACGCCTGAACACGCGCCCGAGCAGACACCCGAGCAGACACCCGAGCAGACACAGCAGCAGCCGAACACCACCCGCGACACTCTGCTGGCAGTGACGCGCCTGACCGAGCCGGTGCGCACGGAATCGTCGCCCAATGGCGAGCATCCACTGCTCGAAGGCGTGGGCTCGCTGCTGGCCCTTTCCGAATTTCGCAGCGCGCGCTGGCAAGCGTCGTCCGATCGTTCCGTCGTGCTGGAGCTCGCGAGCGATCATGCATCCGGTGTGCCGGCGCTGTGGCTCTTGCCGTACGGCGACGGCCAGATCGTCTTCAGCGCTTATGGCAGCATTTTCACGAACAAGGTGCTTCGCGAGCGCGACAACGCGCGGCTGCTCGCCAACATCGTGCGCTGGTCGCTGGGCGAGAACGGACGCGTCATCATCGACGACGCGCACCAGGGCCTCGTCTCGTTCTACGATCCCGACAAGTTCTTCGGCGATTCGCGCCTGCATCGCACGCTGCTTTGGTTGCTGGGGTTGTGGCTCGTGTTCGTGCTCGGACCGCGGCGCCTGCGCGGCACGACTCGCGGCTGGAATCCGCTCGACGTGACGAGCTTCGTGCGCGCAACCGGCGGTTTCATGGCGCGCGTGCTGCGCCCCGCGGCCGCCGGTCAGCGGCTGTTCGCGAACTTCTTCAACGAGATCCGCAGCCGCCTCGGCCTGACGCCCGATGGGGCGCCCCTATGGGAATGGATGGCGGGACATGCAGTGATTGCGGCAGCGGATCTGAACCGGCTGCAGGAACTGCATCGACGCGTCGCCGCGGGCCGCCGGATTGACGTCGCCGAGCTGCACAACCTGATTGCACGCGTCCGCGCGCAGCTCAATTGAACATGAGACGAGTGGAGACTCTCGCACGATGAACGCACTGGAATCGTTCGAACGCAAGCTGCAGCAGGACCTCGGCGCCGTCGTGATCGGCATGGAGCCCGTGATTCGCGCGCTGGCCATCGCCGTCGTGGCGCGCGGCCACGTGCTCCTGCAGGGCGCTCCGGGCCTCGGCAAGACACTGCTGAGCAAGTCGCTCGCCGGCGCGCTCGGCGGCGTGTTCAAGCGGGTGCAAGGCACCGCCGACCTCATGCCGTCCGACATCACCGGCGTCCATGTGTTCGACGCGGAGCGTCGCGACTTCGTGTTCCGCCCGGGGCCGGTGTTCGCGGACGTGCTGCTGGTCGACGAAATCAATCGCACAGGCCCGAAGACGCAGTCGGCGCTGCTCGAAGCGATGGAGGAGCGTCAGGTCACGATCGATCGCAAGAACTATCGCCTGCCGGAGAAATTCCTGGTCATCGCCACGCAGAACCCGCGCGAATTCGAAGGCACGTATCCGCTGCCCGAGTCGCAGCTCGACCGCTTCATGCTGCGCGTCGACCTCGGTTATCCGGCACGCGAGCACGAGCTGCAGATCCTGGCGAAGTACGGCAACGCGGACGCGCACGCTGCCCAGCACGAGCCGGAGGCGGCGAGCGCTGCTTTGGTCTCGGCACAAGCTGCAGTCGAGAGCGTGCACGTTGCGCCCGAACTCAGCGCGTACGTCGTCGATCTCGCGGCCGCATCGCGCGAGCACGCGCACGTGAGCCTTGGCTTGTCGACGCGCGGCGTGCTCGCGTTGCTACGTGCCGCGCGCATCGATGCCGGCATGCGCGGCGCGGAGTTCGTGACTCCCGATGACGTCAAGGCTGTAGCTCCGCTGGTGATCCCGCATCGTCTGGTGCTCACGCCGGAAGCCGTGCTCGAAGGTGTCGCCGCGCGCGCGATCACGCAGCAGCTCCTCGATCAGACATCGGTGCCGCGGTAGGTGTGTGGCGGGACAAGAATTTCTCGCCAAGGCGCCAAGGACGCGAAGGGCGCCAAGGAATCAGTCGGCCTCGGAAGAGAGACGATTTGCGGTTCGGGTGATGCCCTGTTTCATGAGTGCTTCGCCGAAATTGAGCAGATAGCCGAGCCGTTTGTCGGCAAGGCGCAAGTAGGTCAAGAGCTGTTTCTTATGCGCGTCAACGATTTTTTCCACGCACTTGAGTTCCACGATGACCTTGTGTTCGATCATCAGATCGACGCGGAAGGCCTTGTCGAATCTGAGTCCTTCGTACGTGACTGTGACTGGGACCTGCTTCTCGACGTGCAACCCTATGCGTCGCAGTTCGTATGCGAGGATGCCTTCATAAACCACCTCCAGCAGGCCCGGCCCCATCTTCTTATGGATCCGTACTGCCGCGTCGACGATCAGGCTGCCAATTTCATCCTCAGTCATTCTTGCCATTCCCTTGGCGTCCTTGGCGCTCTTGGCGCCTTGGCGAGAAACATTATCAGCCAGCCATGAGCCTCCGCCAGAACGCCCTCGCGCTCGCCGTCCTGACCGTGCTGATGGCCATCGTCGGCGATTGGAGCGGCGATCCGGATCTGGCGCGGCTGTGGTACCTGTCGCTCGCGGTGCTGCTGCTCGGCCTTGCGTACGAAGGCTGGGTCGCGATGCGCACCGGGCTTGGCGTTGACATCAGCGCGGGGAAGCCGCGTTCGATCCTCGGTCGTCCGGCCGCGGTGCAATTGACGTTCACGCATCGGCTCGCACGTACGCTGACGTTGGAAGTTGCGACGGACCCTCCGGCGGCGGTCGACATGGACGGCGAAGTTCGCACGCTCGTCGTGCCGGCGGGAGCGGGGGCGAGCCTGTCGTTGACCGCGACGCCGAGACGGCTCGGCCAGCAGGCGTGGCCGCCAGTGCGCGCGCGTGTTGCCGGTCCGCTCGGACTCGCGTGGTGGACGCGACCGCTGCCGGCACAGTTCACGTTGAACGTTGCGCCAGACCTGCTGCGTGACGATGCCGAGCGTGCCGGAGCAACTAGCACTGGCACGCGGGCGCGATCGTTGCTCGGCGCGGGCGGCGAAGTTCTGCAGTTACGGGAGTATCGGCCCGGAGACCCGCAGCACGTCATCGATTGGAAGGCGACGGCGCGCACCAACCGTCTCGTGAGCCGCGATTTCTCCGAGGATCAGCATCTCGAGATCGTCCTCGCCATCGATGCGGGTCGATCCAGTGCGCTGCGCGCCGGAGATCTCGATCGCTTCGGTCACTACGCGAACATCGCGTCGCGGTTCGCGGAGCACGCCGTCGCGCACGACGATCAGGTCGGCCTGGTGGTCTTCGCGGACAAGCCGCTTGCGTCCATCGCACCGGGGCGCGGCATCGGCACGGTCGCGCGGATTCGCGCGACGTTGGCCGCCGTGCAGCCTGCTGCCGCCGAATCGAACCCGTTGAATGCGGTGCTGCGGATTCGGCAGCTCGTGCGTCATCGCAGCCTGGTGGTGATGCTCACGGATCTCGACGATGCCAGTGTCGCCGGCCAGCTTGCGTCTGCGACGCGACTGCTCCTGCCGAAGCACCTGCCGTTGGTCGCGGGGTTGGCGAGTCCGGAGGCGCAGGCGCTGGCGTATGGACAGGGGAGTGGATGGCTCGCGCCCTACGAGGCGCTGGCTGCGCAGGAATACTGCACTCGCCTCGCGAAGAATGCGGCTGCGTTGCGCGCGCTGGGTGCGCCGACGCTGCTCGCGCTGCCGAATCAGATGGAGCGTGCGGTGTTCGAGGCGTACTCCGAGTTTCGGGTTCGCCGTCGCGTGTGACCGCCGAACAACTTCCCTGTCAGCGCGGCGACCATCACGACTCCATACCCAAATCCGATGATCGCGCGGTTCAGCATCGGGAAGTCCGGGTCCGGCGAGATGTAGCCTTCGATGAATCCGCACACCACCAGCAGCAAAGCGCACAGCACTAGCAGCTTGCTGGTCTTGCTCGCTGCGTGCCTGAACGATTCGCGCCGCGTCGCGTGCGTGGGGCGGATCAGCGATTCGCCAAGCATCATGCCCGCCGCACCGGCGATACAGATCACCGAAAGCTCGACCACGCCATGCGCGAGCGCGAACTTGAGCAGCTCGCCCGCCAGGCCGTGCTGGTGCGTGAACGCGAAGAACGCGCCGAGCATGAACCCGTTCATCGCGATCATGTAGAACGTCCCAAGTCCGAAGAACACCCCGACGACGAATGCGAACAGGCTGACCGCGATGTTGTTGGCGAGGATACCCACCGACAGCACCGACGACGGCACCACGTTCAGGATGCCCTCCGTCCACAGCCGGCCTTCCTCCACGCCTTCGATCATCGGCTCGCTGGCGATCAGGCCAATCAGCTCCGGATACGTGTTGATCAGCCACCAGCCCGCCCCGGTGCTCAACGCAAACAGCAGCCCGACGAGTTGAATCTGCCCGCGCAATTCGCGGACGACCTGCGGAATCTCGTCCTGGAACAGCGAGCGCAGCCGCTCACGCCAGTTGTGCGGCTTGCGATAAATCACCGCGTGCAGCCGCGCATAGCTTTGCGCGAGTGCACGCGTCATGCGGCTCGCCGGCAACGTGCGACGAACGATCGAAAGATCGCGGCCAAGCGCGCGATACAGCTCGATCGCGCGCAGCGAGTCCGTCACGGTGTGGTCGCGCTTGCGTTCCAGTCCGTCGAGGATCGAATCGAGGTCGCTCCACGCAGCAATGCGCGAAGTTGCCCAGGCTTGCAGCCCAGTCGTCTCGCTCATTGGCCGCTCAGCCTGGCAAGCAGGCGATTGCGCAGGTCGAGAGTACCGAGCTGCGCCAGCTCATCGGCCGAGATCTGCGGCTCGACGCGCGCCAGCAGCGTGCGTGCGATCGTCGCGCGATTGTGCTCGTCGAGCGCCGGCCAGCGATCCAGCAGTTCCTGGATCAGGTCGGCGGCCTGCGGCGTCAATCCGCTCTTGGCGGCCGCCGTGCTCACGAACGAACTTGCACTGCTGTCGTGATCGAGGACGAGCAGCGTGCCCGCGGCGAGGTCGCCGACGCGCACGTGATGTTCCGTCAGGATGACGGTCGCGAGGCCGACGACGTAGCAGAGCGGCAGGCTGTCGAGCAGGCGAAAGAGGTTCCGCAACAGCAGCGCGCCTGCACTGGGAATGTCGCCCTCGCGTGTCACCACCCGGACGCCGGCGATCCGCTTGCCCGGCGTGCGTCCGCGCATCGCGACTTCCAGCACGGGGTGATACAGGAAATAGATGAGTATCGTCGGCAGCCAGACCCACAGCACGTAGCCGCCGCCCGGTTCGGGGACCATCGTCAGGCCGCCGTTGTAGATGATGTGGCCGACCGCCAGCCACGACATCGCCAGCAGCAGCCGGATGTGCCAGTCGACGATGAAGGCGTAGCTGCGGCTGCCGGGACCGGCGATGGTCAGCTCGACGTCCACCCCGGTGACGGTCTGCAACGTGATCTGCGGTGCGCTCATGCGCCGGCAATATTAGCAGCCGCCGCAACCTTTTTTGGGCGCCTCGCGTCGCAGATCCATGAACATCTACATGCTCGCTGCCGCGGTTACGCAGTCCTTGCAGATAACGGTCGTGCCCGCCCAGCCGCTGCTGGAACGAACGCTGTACGGGCAGGCGATGAACTGCGACTTCCGCATCGCCAACCCCGGCAGCGAGGAGCTGGAGCTGCGCGTAGTGAAGCTCGATGTGCGCGACAAGAACGGCGCGCTGGTCGCCAGGCTCGAGCTGAACGACAACGGCATCGCGCCCGGCATCGAGATCGTGCCGAACCGCAAGCTCGCGGCCGGCGGCGGCATCACGCTGTTCAATCCATTCCATACGCTCGCGGCGCAGTGGCCGCTCGCATCGCTTGAATACACGTTCCGATTCGGTCGCGCCAAGGAAGGCGATGTCGTGCAGAGCGTGCGCGTCGTACCGAAGACGTATGCGACGCGCACGCGGTTGCGGCTGCCGCTCGACGGTCGGCTGCTGGTGTGGGACGGTCACGACTTCAATTCGCATCACCGGCGCTTCAACCTCGACCATCCGGTCGCGATCGAGATCGGGTTCAAGACCAACGCGGCGCGCTACTCGTACGATTTCACCGTCGTCGATATGGACGGCAACCGCTACCGCGGCGACGGCGAGAAGCACGAAGATCACTTCTCATACGGTCGGCCGGTGCTTGCACCCGGCGACGGCACTGTCGTCCGTGTCCACGACGGTGTCAGCGAAGAGGGCTCCGGTGAAGTGCGCATCGCGGACGTGCGCAAAGACGGCATGGTGCTATTCGGCAACTACGTCGTGATCGATCACGGCAACGGCGAGTTCAGTCATCTCGGACATCTCAAGCCCGGCAGCGTGAAGGTTGCAGTCGGTGACAAGGTGCGCGCTGGTCAGGCGCTGGCGCAGGTCGGCACGTCGGGTTCGTCGCTGTTCCCGCATTTGCATTACGAGCTGGCCACGACAGCCGGAACCGACGGCGAAGGTGTGCCGTCGCAGTTCGTGGATTTCGACCGCGTTCTCGGCGCGACGCGGGCGCGCGGCGACGGCAGCAGCCCGGACTCGGGTGACATCGTCCAGGCGAGATGAGGTGCTAGGATGTGCGTGTGACCGCACGTCCCGTCTTCAGGCTCGCAATTCCTGCCGAACGCCTCGCTCTCGAAGAGCTGCAGCGGCGCGCTTCCCTGATGTCGGAAGAAGATCGCGACGCGCTGCTGGCCCATCCCGACGCCATTGAGCTGCCGCTCGAACAGATCACCGCAGGCCGCACGATCGTCGCCGAGAACGTCGACGAACTGCTCGGCTTTGCGGTGGTGTTACAGCGGGATGACGGCGACGCGGAGCTCGACGGCTTGTTCGTCGAGCCGGCGCAATGGCGTCGTGGCATCGGCCGGGCATTGGTCGCTGAGGCCGAGCGCCTCGCAGCACGCGAGGGAGCAGCGAGTCTCTGGGTCATTGCAAACACAAGTGCGCTCGACTTCTACGGCGCTTGCGGTTTCGTCACTGTCGGCGAAGTCGCGACGCGTTTTCGACCGGCCCCTCGCATGCGCAAGGCTATCGATGTCGCGCGCTGATACCGATGTGCGCGTGGCGCTGATCGGCTTCGGCCTCGGCGGCGCAGCGTTTCACGCGCCCTTGATCGCATGCACGCCTGGCATGCGACTCGCGACCATCGTCACACGCAACGCGGAGCGTCGCGCCCAAGCCGCTCGCGAGCATCCGCGAGCCGCCGTCGTCGATTCTGTGCAAGCCGTCTGGGATCGGCCGCAGGACCATGATGTCGTCGTGGTCACGACCAGCAACGACGCGCACGCTTCGCTCGCGATGGATGCGTTGCGAGCAGGGCTGCCCGTCGTCGTCGACAAGCCGTTTGCCGTGCATGCGGCGCAAGCGCGGGAAGTCATTGCGGAAGCAGGGCGCCGCAATCTTCTGCTGACCGTCTATCACAACCGCCGTTGGGATGGAGAGCTGCTCACGCTCAAGCGCCTGCTCGCAGAGCATGCGCTCGGCGACGTGCTGCGCTTCGAGTCGCGCCTCGAACGCTGGCGTCCGCAGTTGAAGGGCGGATGGCGCGAGCAGGGCACGCCGGAGCTCGGCGGAGGATTGCTCTACGATCTCGGCACGCACCTCATCGATCAGGCGCTGCATTTGTTCGGCCCGGTCACGCACGTGTACGCCGAGCTGGATCGTCGCCGGCCCGGCATCGAGGTCGACGACGATGTGTTCCTGGCGCTCACGCATGCATCCGGCGTGCGTTCGCATCTCAGCGCGTCATCGGTCAGTGCGCAGCCGCTTCCTCGCATGCGCGTTCTCGGTTCCCGTGCGGCATACTTGAAAGTGCACGGCGACGTGCAGGAAGCCGCGCTGCGGTCGGGCGAGTGGCCGGACAAGCCCGGCTGGGGCGAGGAGCCGCGCGAGCACTGGGGTTTGCTCGGCGTCGGCGATGAAGCTGTGCCGGTGCGCAGCGAGCCTGGCGCGTATCAAGATTTCTATGCTGGTGTCGTCGCTGCCCTGAGAAGCGGCGCGCCGCCGCCGGTCGATCCGCACGATGCCATCGCAGGGTTGGAGATCATCGAAGCATGTCTTACATCGCAGCCGGACAACGTTACGACGATGCACCGTTTCGCACGGTAGGGCGCAGCGGCCTGAAGCTGCCGCCGGTCTCGCTCGGCTTGTGGCACAACTTCGGCGCCGACACGCCGCTGGAGCGTCAGCGCGAAATCCTGCGCACTGCGTTCGATCTCGGCGTCACGCACTTCGACCTCGCGAACAACTACGGCACGCCGTACGGCAGCGCCGAGAGCAACTTCGGCAGATTGTTCCGCGAGGATTTCCGGCCGTATCGCGACGAGCTGATCATTTCCACGAAGGCCGGCTGGGACATGTGGCCCGGGCCGTACGGACAAGGCGGCGGCTCGCGCAAATACGTGCTCGCGAGCCTCGACCAGAGCCTGCAGCGCATGGGGCTGGAGTACGTCGACATCTTCTACTCGCATCGCTTCGATCCCGACACGCCGCTGGAAGAAACGGCCGGTGCGCTCGCGACGGCCGTTCAGCAAGGCAAGGCGCTGTACGTCGGCATCTCCGAGTATTCGCCCGAGAAGACACTGGAGTTTGCGGCCGCGCTGCGCGCGTGGAACGTGCCGCTGCTCATCCACCAGCCGTCTTACAACATCCTCAAGCGCAAGATCGAGAACGGGCTGTTCGAGGCCGTCGAGCGAGTCGGCGCGGGCATGATCGCTTTCTGGGCGCTGGCGCAGGGCGTGCTGTCGAACCGCTATCTCGACGGCATCCCCGCAGGCTCGCGCGCATCGCGTGGTACGCGCTTCCTGCTGCCCGAGCACATCTCAGCCGATCTGCTGCGCAAGGTGCGGGCACTGAACGAACTTGCGCGCGCCCGCGGACAGACGCTCGCGCAACTCGCCATCGCGTGGGTCTTACGCGATCCGCGCATGACTTCGGCGCTCGTGGGCGCAAGCAGCGTCGAGCAGCTCCGCGAGAATGTGGCTGCCGTGCGCAGCCCGGCGTTCAGCAGCGAGGAATTGGCCGCGATCGATCGAATCGCCGGCACGGATTGACACCCGGCGTGCGGGCGCGCTTCATAGGCGTCCTCAGTCCACTCCCATAAGACAAGTTGAACCGGAGGTCGCATGGCCATCTCGATCCATCCTGCCGTCGACGGCGGCGTGAAGAAGGGGTCCGCTTCATTCTCGGGCGGCACGTTGAAGTGCAAATGCGCGCAGGGAGCGGTCACCGTGAGCGTCGGCGCCCAGACGGCTCACAATCACGTGTGCGGCTGCACCAAGTGCTGGAAGCCCTCGGGCGCAGTGTTCTCGATGGTCGCAGTCGTCCCGCGCGACAAGGTCAAGGTCACTTCAGGACAGGAGAAGCTGAAGATCGTCGACACCAACGCGGCGATTCAGCGCTACGCATGTTCGGGCTGCGGCGTGCACATGTACGGCCGCATCGAGAACAAGGGTCATCCGTTCTACGGGCTCGATTTCGTTCACACCGAGCTGTCGGCGGATTCCGGCTGGTCGGCGCCCGAGTTCGCGGCGTTCGTGTCGAGCATCATCGAATCCGGGTTCGATCCGGCGAAGATGGGGCAGGTGCGCGCGCGGCTGAAAGAGCTCGGGCTCGAACCCTACGATGCCCTGTCGCCGCCGCTGATGGACGCGATCTCCACGCACGTCGCCAAGAGCAAAGGCGTGCTGAAGGCCTGAGCAGGAGCGAGGATGCTCGTCAAGAAGGAAAGCTGGCGCTGCTTCGACGGAACACTGTCCGTCTTCGAGCATCCGTCGCAGGCCTGCAATTGCGACATGCGCTTCGGAGTGTTCACTCCGCCGCCACAGCAGCATGGGCAGTCGCGACGTTGGCCTGTGCTGTGGTACCTGTCAGGTCTCACGTGCACGTGGGAAAACGTCATGACGAAGGCCGGGCTGCAGCGCACTGCCGCTGCGCTCGGTCTCATCATCATCGCGCCGGATACTTCGCCGCGCGGTGACGATGTGCCCGACGACCAGGCCTACGATCTCGGGAAAGGCGCCGGCTTCTACCTGACAGCGACGCAGCAGCCGTGGGCGAAGCACTACCGCATGGATCAGTACATCACGGATGAGTTGCAGCGCGTGGTCGCGGAGAACTTCCGCGAAGCCGATCTCACGCGCCAGGGCATCACTGGTCACTCGATGGGCGGCCATGGGGCGCTGACGCTGCATCTGAAACATCCGCAGCGCTATCGCTCCGTGTCGGCTTTCTCGCCGATCGTCGCGCCGTCGCAGGTGCCGTGGGGTCAGAAGGCGTTCACTGCCTATCTCGGCAGCGATCGCGCGTCCTGGCAACGCTACGACGCGACCGAGCTCGTGAAGAAGCAGCCGTCGGCTGCGCACATCCTGATCGACCAGGGTGCTGCCGATCAATTCCTCGAGCGAGAGCTGCAGCCGCAACGCTTCGTTGCGGCTGCAGAGTCAGCGGGCCAGAAGGTGACGCTGCGAATGCAGGAGGGGTACGACCACTCCTACTATTTCGTGTCGACGTTCATCGACGATCACCTGCGCTGGCACGCTCAGGCTCTCGGAACCTTGTAGTAGTCGAACACGCGGTCGCGATACGCACGACCGTCGCCGCGGGTCAGCTCTTCCAGGGAATCCGCAGGCGCCGCCTTGAGCTGCTCCTTCGTCAGGTTGATCACGTACGCACCCTCGGTCTCGTCGTAATCGAGCGCGGCCCACGGCACCGGGTGATACTTCTCGCCGATTCCCAGTACGCCGCCGAAGCTCATCACGCCGAACAGGACGCTGTTCGACTGCTTGTCGAGCACCACGTCCTTCACTTCGCCGAGCCGCTCGCCCGAGCTGTCTTTGACCGTCGTGCCGATCACTTTGGATGCGCGAATCGCCGACGTGTGTCCACTGCTTGTCGTCATCGTATTTCTCCTCGTTGAGATCAAGAGAATGTCAGCGCGCAGCGCGCGGTTCCGAAATCACAGGCGCGCACAAACTCTCTACAGGCGTGTCGGCGCTGTCAGCACAGGTCGCCGATTTGCGTCGCGAACGGGAACGAATGCGACGCCTGGCCGTTGTGGTGCCGACTACCACAGGGAGAATTCCGAGATGACTACATCGATTGGTCGACGGATCGCCGCGTCGATCGTCGCGCTCGTCGTCGCGCACCTCGCGCACGCAGAGCTGCCGCAGCGCACGGCGCTGCAACTTCTCGAGACCACCAGCACGGATACGACGAACGATCCCGAGCAGCCGCCGAGTCCGCCGTTCTTCGGCTCCGGGCTGGCGCTGCAGGGAAACATCGCGCTCGCTGGCATGCCGGGCGCGTTCGACGAGCGAGGCAGGGTGGCTACGTTCGTGCGCGATACAGCCGGTACTTGGATTCGCCGACAAACATTGACCGTCAGCGATGCAGTGCCGGGAACGGGGTTCGGCGAGCACATCGCCATCTTCAACCATTGCGTGTTGATCACTTCGCGCAGCGCGGTCTACATTTTCCAGCTCCAGTCGAACAAGTGGCGGCAAACCGGCAAGCTGGCGTTCGGCCGTGCGGTGCAGGTGCGCGACCTCGACTGGCACTGGAACACCGTCGTTGTCGGCGCGAGCGATGCGACCGGCAACGCGGCTTACGTCTTTCGCATGAACGCCGACATGACGTTCCGGCGCATCGCGCGCCTCGCGCCGCCCGATGCAGATCCGGCCGATCGCTTCGGCGAGCATGTTGCCGTATACAGCACTACCGTTGCTGCAACTGCAGCCGGGTACAACGCCGAGCAAGGTGCAGCGTACGTTTTCACGTGCAGCGACACACAATGCGTCGAGCGGCAGAAGCTGCTCGCCAACGACGGCCAGAGCGGTGACGACTTCGGCCAGGCCATCGATCTCGGCAGCGGTGTGCTCGTGGTCGGCGCTTCCGGGGCCGATTGGGTGCCGGGCGATCCGGTGCATGCGCCGAGCGAGACGAATCATCGCGCCGGCGGCTCCGCCTACCTGTTCGTGCGCAGTGGTTCGACGTGGACTGAACAACAGAAGCTGCGTCCCAGCGCACGCCAGCTCAACTGGTACGCCAGCTTCGGCTATCAAGTCGCGGTCTCCGCAACGCACGTCGTGATCGGCGCACCGTACCAGGTCGACTATTGGGAACCCGGGTACGTGATCGACTATCGTTGGTCGGGCGGCTCGCTGGTGGCAGTTCGGGCCACCGCGGGGGAGGCCAGTCATGGTGCTGTGCTGGCTCTGTACAACGACACCTTGTTCGCGGGCGTTCCCAGCCCACCGGGGTTTTACGGCTCTGCGGCCGTGTACAACCTCGCAGCCCAATAGCCCTCGGCGAGCGGTTGGGCAACTGACGCTCAACCGCTCACCGTTCGGCGCGGCGCGCAGTCAGTCCGACGCATTTCCGTTGATCCTCCAACGCCGCGCGCCTAGCGTCGCGGCATCCCGGAAGGAGGATTCCACCATGTTGCGAAAGGGGACAGCGCTATTGCTGCTGGTCGCGTGTGCCGTGCACGCCGACACGAACAAACCGAACAATCCCGAAACCCTCGCTGAGCAATCGCAGGCGACCGCGCGTGCAGTGCTCGATCGCGCCGTCGCCGCCATCGGCGGTGCCGAGGCATTGCGCTCGATCGAGGTTGTGCGTCTGCGACTCGAAGGCGAGAACTGGCCGCGCTTGCAGATGCCCACCGCCTCGCCGCCGTTCGAAGGCGGCACGCAGCAGGAAACGCTGCTGCTGGATCTGAAGAACAATCGCCTGAAGCTCGAGCAGAAAGGCAGCGGCGCCGGCTTCGACGGCGACAACACCATCGTGATCAAGTCCGGGCAGGGCGCGAACTACGACAATCGCGCGCACACGATCACGCCAATTCCGGTCGCGCAGTCGAGTCAGCAGCAGTTCGTTCAGTACAACCGCCGCGTCCCGCATCTGCTGTTGCGCCAGGCGCTGGATCGCGAAACCTCGTTGCGCTCGCTCGGTCAGGACACGTTCGAGGGCAAGCCGCACGACGTGTTCACGTTCGTCATGGCCGACACGCAGCAGGTGGCGGTCTACGTCGACTCCGCCAGCGGACTGGTGTCGAAGTACGAGCTGTTCTTCATCGATCCGTTCACCGGCGGCGAAGCGTCGGAGATCATGTTCGGCGACTACACTCGCGCCGGCAATTTCCAGGTGCCGCAGACCTGGCGCACGCGCCAGGCGGGCGACATCGTGACGCGCCTGCAACTGAAGGTCGAGATCAATCCCGCAGTCACGGATCAGTCGTTCGACGTGGCTGCCGACGGCTACACGCGCGTCGCGGCGCTGCCCGACACGCTCGAGGAGAAGATCGAGAAGCTCGCCGACGGCGTGTTCGTGATCCAGAACGTCGCGGGTCAGAACCAGAACACGCTCGCAGTCGAGTTCAAGGACCACATCGTCGCGGTCGAGGCGCCTGGTTCGAGCGCCGGCGCCGAAGAAGTGATCAAGCGCATCAAGGCGGCGATTCCCGGCAAGCCGATCCGCTACGTCGCGATGACGCATCATCATGGCGATCACATCGGCGGCCTGCGCAGCTTCATCGCCGAGGGCGCGACTGTCGTCACGACTGAAGGCAACAGGCAGGTCGTCGAGGCGATGGCCGCCGCACCGCAAGTCGACCGCCTCGCAAAGAATCCGCGCAAGCCGGAATTCCTGTTTCTCCAGCGCGGCAAGCGCGTGCTGAGCGACGGCACGCGCACGCTCGAGCTCATCGACGTCGGCCCGAATCCGCATGCGCGCGAGATGGTGGTCGCGTACCTGCCGAAGGAACGCGTCGTATTCCAGGGCGACTTGTTCTTCCTGCCTGCGAACGACGCGCCGACGGGACCGCCGCAGGCGACCACGGTGAGCTTCGCGCAGAAGTTGAAAGACCTGAAACTCGGCGTCGATCGTATTGCCAGCGTGCACGGCCGCACGACTACGATCGAAGAGTTGAATCGCGCGATGCAGAGCGCTCCCAGCACCTGATCGCCCGCAGCTCGCAACAAGCCGACGTGCAGTATCGCTGCACGTCGGCTTTTTCCGCAGAATGGTCGCGTCGCTGCGCTGCCCAGTTCCACAGCAGTGCACTGTTGCCGACTCAATGAACTAAAAAAGGGCAGCGTTGCACTCAACCGCAAACCTTTACGGTTTTTTGCGCGGCGCACGGTGCGCCCAGCCGGAATCTCATTACACTCCGCATCACTCTCGCAAGGAGGACGGACGATGCGAAAGGCAGCGGCACTGGGATTGTTCGCACTGGGCGCGCTTGGATTGACGGAGGCACGAGCAGCGGAGCAATCGCCGGCCGCTGCATCGCTGGAGCGGGCTCTGCCAGCGACGACGGATACCGAGATCGACGGCGTCAACTGGCGCTGCACCGGCGACAAGTGCGTCGGCACACCGGTCGGCCGCAGGGCGGTGTCGGGCACGCGGATGGACGAATGCCGCAAGCTCGCCTCGGCGCTCGGCCGGCTGTCGAGCTTTGCCTCGCGCGGTAAGGAACTCAGCAAGCGCGACCTCGACACCTGCAATCGCGTCGCACGCTGACCGCAGAACGGAATTACCGTCCATTATTGATTGGTCGTCACGTCACTCATTCGCTCCGGCGGATTGGTCGCGCGCGCGCATTTCCCTACAGTGCACGCCGACCCAATCCGTGAGGAGCGAGAAACGAGATGACGAGCGCCAAGTTTGCGAGCTGGAAGTTATCGGTCGTGTGCCTGATGGGGCTCGGTACGAGCGCCCTGGCGCCGGCCGCCTCTGCGGCTTCGGCCGCGGGCCCGTACTACGCGGAGGCCACGCTGGCGGCAGCGGCGTCCGCCACGGACAAGGACGTCGATGGAGTCAAATGGACCTGCGAAGGCGACAAGTGCGTCGGCAAGGCCGAGCGCCGCGCGTCGCTGGACTCCTATATGAAGGAATGCCGCAAGGTCGCGGCCGGCCTCGGCAAGCTGACCCGGTTCTTCAGCCGCGGCCGCGAGATGAGCCAGCGCGACCTCGACAACTGCAACCGCGCTGCTGCGTAGTGCGATGCAAATCGTGGACGGTGAGGGCATCCGCGGCCAGCGCGAATGCCCTAGAATCGCGGACATGTATCGCGCACCGCTCAAAGACCTCCAGTTCGTTCTGCATGACCTGATCGGCGAAGACGACCTGCAAGCCTGCCGGGACCTCGGCGACTACTCCGCCGACCTCGCGGACAGCGTGCTCGCCGAGGCCGGCCGCTTCGCGGAATCCGTGCTCGACCCGTTGTATCGCAGCGGCGATCGCGACGGCGCGAAGTGGACGCCGCAAGGCGTCGTCACTCCGCCGGGCTACAAGGATGCGTATGCGCAGTTCGTCGAAGGCGGCTGGCCGTCGCTTTCGCACAGCACCGAGTACGGCGGGCAGGGCATGCCGCGCGTGCTGGCCACGGCGGTCGAGGAGATCTGGACCTCCGCGAACTGCGCTTTCAAGTTATGTCCAATGCTCACGCACAGCGCGATCGAGGCGCTGGAGCAGGTCGGCACGCCCGGGCAGCAGCAGACTTACCTGCCGAAGCTGATCAGCGGCGAATGGACCGGCACGATGAATCTCACCGAGCCGCAGGCCGGCTCGGACCTTGCGCAGGTGCGAACTCGCGCGGTGCCTGCCGGCGATCACTACCGACTGTTCGGTCAGAAGATCTTCATCACCTACGGCGAGCACGACTTCACATCGAACATCGTGCATCTCGTGCTCGCGCGCATCGACGGCGCGCCCGGCGGGGTGAAAGGAATCTCGCTGTTCCTGGTGCCGAAGTTCATGCCGCGCGCGGACGGCTCGCCCGGCGAGCGCAACGACGTTCACTGCCTGTCCATCGAACACAAGCTCGGCATCCATGCGTCGCCGACGTGCGTGATGGGCTATGGGCAGAAGGACGGCGCGATCGGCTACCTGGTCGGCGAAGCGAACGCCGGCCTCAAGCACATGTTCATCATGATGAACGCCGCGCGGCTCGCGGTTGGCCTCGAGGGCTACGCGCTCGCCGAGCGCGCGTTCCAGCAGGCTGCCGAATGGGCGCGCACCCGCGTCCAGGGCAAGCCGCCGGTCGCAGCGGCCGATGGCCCGGCGACGATCATTCATCACCCCGACGTGAAGCGCATGCTGCTGACGATCAAGTCGCACACGGAAGCGATGCGCGCGCTGGCACTGTACGCGGCGTATTTGCTCGACCTCGGCGAGCGGCATCCCGACAAGGAGTTGGCGGACGGTGCAGCCGCGCGGGCTGCGCTGCTGATTCCGATCGTGAAGGGCTGGAGCACGGAGTCGGGCATCGACCTGACGTCGCTCGGCATCCAGGTCCATGGCGGCATGGGCTACGTCGAGGAGACGGGCGCGGCGCAGCCGTATCGCGACGTGCGCATCTCGTCGATCTACGAAGGTACGACCGGCATCCAGGCGAACGACCTGCTGAACCGCAAGCTCGCGCGCGACCAGGGCGCGGCGATCAACTCGCTGCTTGCCGAAGCGACGCATGAGCTGGACGCGATCGAGTCGTCCGATGCGAACGTGCGTGCCGCGAAAGCTGCAGCGCTCGAAGGGCTCGACACGACGCGCCGCGCCGCAGTGGGCGTGCTCAAGTCGATGATGAGCGCGCCGGCAGACGCGTACGCAGTGTCGATTCCGTTCCTGAAACTCTGCGGCTTCGCGCTCGGCGGCTGGCTGCTGGCGAAATCCGCGGCGATTGCGGAGCGCAAGCTGGGCGAAGGCGCGAGCGACAAGCTTTTCCTGGCGGGCAAGATCGCGAGTGCGCGCTTCTATGCGGATCACATCCTGCCGGAAACGCTCGCACTCGCGCGCGTCGTGGAAGGCGGGGCGGGCAGTGTGGTGGAGACGGACGCGGAGTTGATCTGAAGAAGTCGGGCTAAAGCCCGACCTACAGGGATCTATAGATCGCGGCGCACAGCTCGCGGCCGCGGATATCGCCCACCAGGTCCGGCCCCATCTGGTTGCAGACGTAGCCGATCGCGAGCCGCTGTTCCGGATCTGCGCAGCCGAACGAGCCGCCCCAGCCGGAATGACCGTAGGTGCGCGGGTTCGGCCCGAAGAACGTAGTCTCATCGTTCAACACGACGCCGGCCGCCCACTGTGCCTCCATGCCCAGCGTCAGATCCATGCGATCGCTCAGCACTCGCGTCATGCGCTCGAGGGTTGCGGGCAACAGGTACGTGCGGCGCTGGAAGGCACCGCCGTTCGCGAGCATCGCGTAGAGCCGCGCGATCCCCTCCGCTGAAGCATGCCCGTTGAGCGCGGGCAACTCGGCCCTGCGCCACTCGGCAGTGTTCGCGAGCTGCGGATGCAGCATCGGATTCGTGACGCTGCCGCGCGTCTCTTCGATGATCGGCAGCGCGCTCGGATCGATCAGGTTCTTCGGCGCCAGTGTCGCGGCGACGCGCCGATCCAGCGCAGGCTCGAGTCCGATGAAGAAGTCCGCCGCGAGCGGCGCCGCTAGCTCCTGCTGCACGAACTCGCCGATGCTGCGGCGGCCGCTGGCCCGACGCACGATCTCGCCCGCGAGATAGCCGTACGTAATCGGGTGGTACGCGGTCTTCTCGCCCGGCACCCAGCGTGGCTTCTGGCGAGCGAGAGCAGCGCAGCGACCTTGCCAATCGTAGAGGTCTGCGACCGTCGTGGGTTCGTCGAACGCCGGCAATCCTCCCTGGTGCGAGAGCACTTGCGCGATCGTGATGTGCTGCTTGCCGCTCTGCGCGAACTCGGGCCAGACGCTGGCGACCTTGTCGTCGTAGCTCAGCACGCCGCGGTCGACCAGCATGGCGACGCAAACGGCGACGATGCCCTTGGTCGTCGAGTACACGTTGAGGAGCGTGTCCTTGCGCCACGGCTGCACGCCGCGTGCATCCATGTGCCCGCCCCACAGGTCGACTACGCACCGCTCGCCGTGAAAAACGGTGAGCGCCGCACCGACTTCGCGACAGGCGTCGTCGCGTTCGAAGTTCGCGGCGAATGCTGCGCGGACGGGCTCGAAGCCGGGCGCGACCGTGCCGCCCACGGCGGTGAGCGAGTTCATTTGAGCGATCATCGTGGCCTCAACCCCAGTCGTGACAAGTCGACCATCTGGTCGGCGATCTCCCAGCGGCGCCCGGCAGCGCTGGCCGGCAGCCATTTCGGAATCCAGCCGAACATGCCGGCGCCGGCGAGCGCGATCGCATCGACGTCGCAGCGGCGATTGCTGCCGTCGGCGATGCCCTGGTGTCCCATCTCCGTGAAACGCCGGTGCAACTGGGCCAGCCGGCTTTGCAGCGCTTTGCGCGGACCGGGCGCGATCGATTCGAAACCGATCAACGGCACGAGCGGGGAGGGGCCGGCCACTTGGGCCTGTACGTTGAGATGCAAGCCGATCATGCCGCGCTCGAGTCCGGTGGTGCCGCTGCGCTCAGCAAGATCCGTCATCTTCTCGTCGAGCCCGGCAGAGCGCTCATAGCAGCGCAGGATCAACTCGCGCTTGTCGGAGAAGTAGTGGTACAGCGCGCCCTTCGTCGCACCCAGCGCTGCCGCGATCTGATCGAGCGATGCACCGTCGAGCCCGCGCTCGTTGAACAAGCGCGAAGCGGTCTCCAGCAACTGGTCGACCTTCAGTGCCGCGGCATGCTCGCGGTCGAACATGTTCGCGGGCGCGCTGCTCAGCGTCTTCACGTCGATGCGGCACAGGAACGGCGCCGCGGGCGAGCGCGCCAGACCGTGCTCGAGATGGTCGACGACGGCCTCCGACATGCGCAGCGCGAACGCGGCATCGCCGCCCTGGCCGACCCAGCCCGGCGACAGCACGATCCAGCTCACGATGCCGAAGATGGCTTGTGCCGTGACGTGCGCGTCGCAGTCACGAATCGTTCCTGCGCGAATGCCGTTGCGGACGAAGCTTTCGAGTGCAGCGATATTGCGGCCGTGCTCGGCGTCGATGACGGCACGCTTCGCCTCAGACAGGTACGCGATCTCGCTGACCACGGCTGCATGCGGCCGCTCGGGCGCGAGCGCGCGCCGCACGAATTCCTTGATTCGCTCCAGGTCGTCGCTGTCGTGCTCGAAGGCGTGCGCCAGGTCGTCCGCCGTGAGCTGGCAGGCGCGCAGGTAGCACTGGAAGACCAGGTCCTCGCTGTCCTTGACGTAGTAGTACACGGCGGCCCGCGTGAGCCCGACGCGCTTCGCGACCTGGTTGACGGAAGTTGCCGCGATGCCGCGCGCATTGAATTGGCGGGCTGCCTCATCCAGCAGTACTTCCCGCTGAGTGGGCCGGGCGGGCGCACTCGCAAGCTGGGGGCGTGCGCTGCGTGCGCGCCGGCGTCCCGGCGCCGTCTTGCTCCTGCTGCTCTGCTCGCGCGTCCTGGCCAAGTTTGCTCTCCAGATCGTCTGACAGCCTCGAATGCAACCATAACCGAACGTCAAATCGCTTGACAAGAGGATTCGACAGGGTGTTAGCTCCACATACCGAAGTGTCAAACAGACGCCGGTGCAGGGGGTGGACGATGCGCATCTTCACGGGCTCGCTCGGGTTACTCGCAGCCGCGGTCGCGGTCGCCCAGGCTGATAACAAGAGTAGTACGAACAACAGTGCCGACACGGCTGAACTCCCGACCATCGGCGAGATCGTCGTCACGGCGCAGCGCCGCGAAGAGAGCAATCTGCAGGTCGGCGTGACGTTGACCGCGCTCTCGGGCGACGCAATTGCCCAGCAGCGCGTCGAGCAGGTGCTCGATCTCAAGGGCCGCGTGCCGAACCTCGACATCAAGGAGCAGGTGCCGGGCGCGATGCCGGTCGTCACGATCCGCGGCGTCGGGCTCAACGATTTCGGCGCCGCCAACAGCCCGAGCGCCGGCATCTACGTCGACCAGGTGTACGTCGCGTCCATCGCGATGATGGCCTTCGACATGTTCGATCTCGAGCGCATCGAAGTGCTGAAGGGACCGCAGGGCACGCTGTACGGCCGCAACTCCACGGCCGGCGCCCTCAACATCATCACTCGCAAGCCGCAGCAGGAGTTCGACGCCTACACGACGCTCGGCTACGGCAACTACGAGACGCTCGACTTCGAGGCGGCGCTGAACGTGCCGCTCGGCGAGACGGCCGCTTTGCGTCTCAGCGGCAAGACGATTCAACAGGGCGAGGGCTACTGGGAAAGCCGCCGGCTGCCCGGCGAGACGATCGGCGACCGCGACCTGGCGATGGGCCGCTTGCAGCTGGCACTCGCGCCGGGCGACGACTTCGATCTGAACCTGAAGGTGGAGAGCACGCGCTCGCGCTCCGAGATGGGCCAGCCCGAGTTCTTCGGTACGGTCGACCCGCAGACCGGCGGCACGTGCGCGCCGATTCTCGCCGGCCACGTCGACAACACGCAGTGCACGGATTTCCTCGGCTACACCGACACCGACGGCGATCCGTTCAAGGGCGACTGGACACGCGAGGGCGTGTACGACATCGACAACACGGCCGTCACGTTGACGATGAACGCGGCGCTCGGCGCGGCGACGCTGACCAGCGTCACCGGCTACGTCGACTTCGACCGCACATTCGACATCGACGTCGATGCGACGCCGGCGCGCGAGCTGGAATTCCTGGAGACGGACGACATCCAGCAGTTCTCGCAGGAGCTGCGCCTGGCGGCGAGCGGCGAGCGGCTCGACTGGATTCTCGGCGCGTTCTACTCGAAGGACGAAGTGGGCGTGAGCATCCCGGGCGGGCACGAGGATCTGTTCTTCACGCGCACGCTGGTCACCGCCGATCAGGACACGAAGTCCGCGGCGGGCTTCGCGCACGGCGAATGGCATCTCACCGACGACCTCGATCTCGTGACCGGCCTGCGCTACACCTGGGAAGAGCGGCACTATGCCGGCGGCACGACTGACCTGAACCCGTTCGGCTTCAGTTGTCTGCTGAGCCCGACCTGTTCACCGGGCTTCGTCGGGCCGGTGCCGCTGACGTTCATCGACGAGACCATCGACGATCGCAACTGGTCAGGACGCGTCGGGCTCGAGTATCAGCCGGAGCAGTCGCAGCTCTGGTACGCGACGATCTCCCGCGGCACCAAGAGCGGCGGCTTCTTCTCCGGCATCTCGACCACGAACCTGCAGCTCGCGCCGTTCGCGCCGGAAGAGCTGACGGCGTACGAGGTCGGCTACAAGCGCGGCTTCGGCAACGCGTACCTGAACGCCGCGGTGTTCTATTACGACTACACCGACATTCAGACCTTCATCGCGGTCGACATCGGGCCGTTCATCATCCAGCGGCTCGGCAACGTCGACGAAGCACGCGTCTACGGCCTCGACCTGGAAGCGACCTGGGCGCCGACGCCGGGGCTCACGCTGCAGGGAAGCGTCGGCTGGCTCGACACCGAGCTCGGCGCATTCCGCACGCTGACCGGCGACGTGCCGAAGGGCAAGGAACTGCCGAACGCGCCGGGCCTGACTCTCGGCGCGCTGGCACGCTACGAAGCGGATCTCTCGACGACGCTCGGCGGCTCGATCCAGGTCGACAGCAGCTATTCCGACAGCGTGTTCAAGGATGCGATCAACGATCCGGTGATTGCCGCCGACAGCTACGTGCTGGTGAACGCGCGCCTGGCGATGTTCAACGCGTCGCGCTCGTGGGAAGTGGCGTTGTGGGGCAAGAACCTGAGCGACGAGCAATACGTCGCTCAGGGGCTCAACACCGGCCTGGGCGCCGGCAACCGCAATTACAACGCGCCGCGAACCTACGGCGCGTCGTTTACCTATCGGTGGTAGCGGCCGGTCAGTCCTTGAGCTGGAACGTGATCGGCACGCGCTTCCACATGGAGGTGGCGACGCCGTCCTGCATGCCCGGCTTCATGCGCCACTTGCGCGCTTCGCGTACGGCGGATTCATCGAGCCTCACGAAGCCGCTCGACTGATCGACCTGCACTTTGCCGACGCGGCCGTTCGGCAGGATCTCGATCGACAGCCACACCGTGCCTTCATGCCCCATGCGGATGTCCGCGATCGGGTACTCGGGCTCCGTGAACGGATAGCGCGGGTCGGCTTGCGGATCGACGATGAGCGGACCGCTGCCGGGCTTGTCGACCACGATCGTCACCGGCGGCTGTGGCTGCTCAGTGCCCTGGATCGGCTCGTTTGGCGTCTCCACGGTCGGCAGATTGGGCGTTTCGACGGGTGGCACGAAAACGCGGCTGACGTCTGGATTGAGCGGGATCGTTCGGGGCGGCGGCGGCGGTTGCGGTTGGCTCGGCAGGAAGTCGATCACCATCTTCGGCTCGATCTTCACGCTGCCGACCGTGACGCCATGCGTGAGGACCCAGAAGAATCCTGCGTGCAACAGCACGATCAGCGCCAGAAACCAGCTGCGCGAAGAGTTGAACTCGTGGAGCGGTGGAAATGCATTCACGGTAGTCGCGGACATTTGCTTGTTCTCCCAGAACTGCGAGTTATTAACGACGATGTTCCGCGGAAGGGTTGAGCGTCGTTCGCGAGTCGGGACCAGCGCGGACGGCAGCGCAATCGATCCGCGTTGACGAATCTGCGCCGCGTCGGCGGGGGAGAGCAGTAGGCAGATTCCGGCGCGAAATGCCGGGATCTAAACGCGCCGTTGCGTTGTCAAAGAAACTCTATGCGGCCGGAGCAGGCGGCCGCAGTGTCAATTTGCGCTCACACTATAAGGCGAGCTGGCGCTCGATGGCGGCAATCAGCCGGCGATCGTCGCGGTGCCAGGGATGGAAGCCCGGGGCGAAGAAGCGCAGGTAGTCCCAGAAGATCCGCCGGAACATTCCCGGCTTCACCAGCAGGTACGCCGCTACGCGCAGCCAGGTGCGCGGCGTGTTCATGCCGTCCTGGCGAAAGAAGTCGGCCATGCGCTGAAAGTTCGAGTACCAGAACTGCAGGCTGACCAGCCCCATCACGTGGCAGCGCAGGAGCCAGCGCCGCAGTCCCGACATGTGCTGGGTCACTGCGAGGAACGTGTCGTACGCGACCGCCTTGTGCTCGATCTCTTCGATGGCGTGCCATTGCCACAGGCGCACGATTTCCTCGGATGCACCCGGCAGCGGCTCTCTTTCGGTCAGCAGCGAATGCGCCATAATCGCGGTGAAATGTTCCAGCGCTACGGTGAGCGCGAGCTGCACGACGGGCGGCCGTCCACGCGCCTCGTCGACGCGACGCCGGGTCTCGGCATCCATCGCGGTCAGGTCGTAGCCGGCAGTGCGCAGCAGCTTGTTGAAAACAACGTGCTCGCGGGTGTGCATCGCCTCCTGCTGCACGAACGCCGCGATCTGCTGGCGCAGCGGCTCGTGAACCGAGTCGCGATACCGGCGCACAGACTCGATGAAGAACGTTTCGCCCTGGGGGAATGCCGCCGACAGCGCGTTGAAGTAGGCCGTCGCAATGGGGTCCCCGCCATGCCACCAACGGGCGTTGCGCGTGTTACGGTCCACCCTCAGGTCGCGAGGCGTGATGGTCAGGTCGGCAGGCGTGACGGACATGGCGCGTATTAGAGTTCCTTATTGAGAGTGGTGTCAATAGTGGCGAAAGCGAAACCGGTCGCAAAAAACAGCACTGGCCGTCGCGTACGGCGCACACCCGAAGAGGCCCGCACGCTGGCCCTCGCGTCCGCGCGCCGCCTGCTGCTGGCCGACGGGCCGGACGCCATCACGCTGCAGTCCGTCGCGACGGACCTCGGGATGAGTCACACCAATCTCATTCACCATTTCGGCTCCGCGGCCGGGCTGCAGTCGGAGCTGATGCGGCAGATGATGAGCGAGCTCACGACCGCGATCGAATCGGCCGTGATGCGCCTGCGCGCTGGCAAGGGCGAATTCCGCGACTTCGTCGACATCGTGTTCGACGCGTTCGATCGCGGCGGCGCCGGGCGGCTCGCGGCCTGGATCGTGCTGTCGGGCGAGGCCACGCGCCTGGCACCGGTGGGAGAGGTCGTGCGCGACTACATCGACAGCGTCGAGCGCAGTGCCGATGCAGGCGCCGGTGCGCAAAACGTCCACGAGCGGGTTACGTCCGCGACTCTGTTCGTGACGATGGCGGCACTCGGCGACGCGATCATCGGCAACCACCTGCGCCGCATGGTCGGGCGCGAGCGCGACGCTGTACGAAAAATCATCGGCCGTCTCTTGCCCGTAGTGCTGGAACACGAGGCATCCAACGGCTGAATCGTCTACTGACGAAAGTCAGTTTGGCCGCGTTTCGCTTGAACCACGGCCGCGCGCAGCGAATACTGCGGGCAACATGTCTTCGCAACGCACGCATATCAATTCCGGCCCGGTCACGATCCGGCTGGAAGTCCCCGATCCGGCGGCCCCCGCGTCGCCGGAAGCGCCGCACGAATCGGCGCATCTCAGCGAGCCGTTCAGCTCGATTCTGGAGGAAATCGCCAGCGAGCTGGAGCTGCGCCCGCTGCTCACGAGCATCATCACGCGCGCCTGCGGCCTGCTCGGCGCCGACGACGGCGCGATCGGCCTGTACGAGCCGCGTCGCCACGTCGTGCAGATCGAAGCGGTCCATCGCCTGCCCGAGACCGAGCTCGGCTCCGAATTCGAGCCGAACGAGGGACTGGTCGGACGCGTGCTCGCGACCGGCAAGGCGGTCATCCTCGACAATTACGGCGAGCTCGATCGCATCACGCTGCCCGAGCACACCGGCAACGCAGTCATCGGCGTGCCGATCCCCGGACCGAGCGGCGGCCTGCTCGGTGTCTTCGGTATCGGTGCACGACCGCCGCGCAAGTTCGGTCAGAGCGACCTGGCGACACTGCGTTTGTTCGCGCGACACGCCGCGATCGCAATCCAGAACGCCATGCGCTACGGCCGCGAGCAGCGGCGCACCGAGCGCATGATGCTGATCGCGAGCATCGCACGCGTGATCACGTCCGGCCTGGAACCCGAAGAGCTGGTCGCGACTGCCGCGCAGGCGATCCACAATCATCTCGGCTATCGCAACGTCGTCATCCCGCTGCTGTACCGGGGCGACGAGGACTACCTGCTGTTCCGCGCGCACGCCGGCGCGTACCAGGATATTTTCGAGCAGCCGTTCCGCATGCCTGCGACCAAGGGCATCACCGGCGCGGCCGTGACCACCGGCGAAGTGCAGATCGTCAATGACGTGCGCAAGGATCCGCGGTACGTCCCGCCGCCGATGCCGGTCAACGTGCGTACCGAGCTGGCGGTGCCGATCATGCTCGGCGACGAAGTGTTCGGCTGCATCAACCTCGAGGGGCTGAACCCGTTCGACGAGGACGACGTCGCGAGTATCCAGATCATCGCCGATCACATCGCCGTGGCGATCAAGAATGCACGCCTGACTTCGGAAGCGCGGCAAGCCGCGGTGATGCGCGAGCGGCAACGGCTGGCGCGCGATCTGCACGACGCGGTCAGCCAGGCGCTGTCTTCCATCAGCCTGATGTCGCAGTCGCTCGTGTCGGCGTGGCGGCGCGATCCGGCCGAGGGCGAGCGTCGCGCGCGTCGCATCGAAGAACTGGCGCGGCTCGCGTTCTCCGAGATGCGAGCGCTGTTGCGCGAGCTGCGGCCCGACTCGGTCAGCGGCGATCCTGCGGACTCGGCATCGCGCGTCGGCGTCGGCGACGTGAAGAGGATGGGTCTCGCGGCCGCTCTGCAGCGGTTCGCGCTCGTGCTCGCGCCGCAAACGCCGAGCATCCGCCTGGATTTCGCTGCGTATCGCTCGCAGCAGCCGGGCCTCGAAGAGAGCCTTTACCTGATCTGCCGCGAAGCGTTGTCGAATGCGATCCGTCACTCGGGCGCGAATCGCGTCGACATCCGCGGCAGCCTCGAAGCGGACGTGCTGACAGTGAGCGTGCGCGACAACGGCCGCGGCTTCGACATGGCGGAGCGCGCCGCCGCCGATGCTGATCGCACCGAGCAGGGCATCGGTCTGCACACGATGAGTGAGCGTGCAGCCGTGCTCGGCGGCGTGTGCGAAATTCGATCGCAGCCTGGAGAGGGGACCACCGTATGCATACGCATTCCATTGCTGGCGAACCCGTCGTGAGCGCGGCGCCGGCCATCCGCCTGCTGCTGGTCGACGATCACGGCATCGTGCGTGAAGGCCTGCGTGCGCTGCTCGACGACTGCGACGAGTTCGTCATCGTCGGCGAAGCGACCAATGGCGACGAAGCGTGCGAGGCCGTGCGCCGGCTCGCGCCGGATATCGTGCTCATGGATCTGAAGATGCCCGGCCTGCCCGCGAGCGATGCGATCCGCGTGATCCGCGCATCGTCCGCGACCGTGAAGGTCATCGCGTTGACCAGCTACGCCGAGGACGGCCAGGTGCGGGAGATCATCTCGGCCGGCGCGCAGGGCTACATTCTCAAGGACGTGACCAAGGCCGATTTCCTGAATGCACTGCGCACGGTCGCCGGCGGGCAAACGTGGCTGCATCCGCTCGCGCAGCGCGCGCTCGTCGAGCAGTTGCGCAACCGCCAGGCGGATCCGCTGGCGTTGCTCACGCAACGTGAGCGCAGCGTGCTCGACCTGATCGCGCGCGGCATGAGCAATCGCCAGATCGGCGACGAGTTGCACCTCACCGAAGGCACCGTGAAGGGTTATGTCAGCACGATCCTCGCGAAGCTGAAGCTCGAAGACCGCACGCAAGCCGCCCTGTTCGCCGTACAGCGCGGCCTGACCAAGAAATCGTAATCCCTGCCCTTTCGTTCACCGGCGCCGCCCACTTTCGTGGGCGGCGTTTGCCGCCGTTCCTGCGATGTGCCGGCATCCGCTGCGCTCTAAGTTCCGTACTGTCATCTGACATTGCGGGGATCCATCATGGAGCGCAAATCCTTCGGCGATGCAATCGTCATCGGTGGAAGCATGGCGGGCCTGCTGGCCGCGCGTGTGCTCGCCGACTACTTCGAGACAGTCACGGTCATCGAGCGCGACGAGCCATGCGTGAAGTCCGAGCCGCGGCGCTGCGTACCGCAGGGTCGTCATGCCCACGGCCTGCTGCTGCGCGGCCAGGACACGATCTGCCGGCTGTTCCACGACGTGCGCGAAGAGCTGCTCGCGGCCGGTGCCACGCCCGTCAACATGGGCAGCGACGTGAAGTGGTTTCACTTCGACGTGTGGAAGTGCCGCTATCACAGCGCGCTGAATTTCATTTCCGCGAGCCGGCCGCTGATCGAGTGGACGGTCGCCGAGCGCGTGCGACGTCTGCCGAACGTGAAGATGCTGCACGGCTGGGCTGTCGAGAGCGTGGTCTACGACGGACATAGCGTCAGCGGCGTACGCATGCATCGCCGTGACGATCCCGCAACCGAGCAGAGGCTGAATGCCGATCTCGTGATCGACGCGAGCGGTCGCGCTTCGCAGCTTTCGCAGCAGCTCCGCGCGCTCGGTTTCGAGCGTCCGCCCGAGTCTGCGGTGCGCATCGACGTAGGCTATGCGAGCTGCGTGTTCCGTCGGCCGAATCTGCCGCGCGACTGGAAGATGCTGTATGTGGTGTCGCGGCCGCCGGCCAAACGCGGCGGACTCATTCTGCCGCTCGAAGGCGATCGCTGGATCTGCACGCTCGTCGGCTTGCATGGCGATCATCCGCCGACCGATCTCGAGGGCTACCTGGCGTTCGCGAAGAGCCTGCCGGTGCCCGACATGTACGAGGCGTTGCGCAACGCGGAGCCGCTCACCGAAGTCGTGCGCTATGGCTTCCCGGCGAGCATCCGCCGCCACTACGAGCAACTGAACCGGTTTCCGCCGGGACTGCTCGTGCTCGGCGATGCGCTGTGCAGCTTCAATCCGATCTACGGCCAGGGCATGAGCGCCGCATCGATGTACGCCGACGTGCTGCAGGCATGTCTGCAGGAACGCGTGGCGGTGGGCTGGGGCTTGCAGGATCTATGGCGTAAGTTCTTCCGCGAGATTGCGCTTGCCGCCGACCGTCCGTGGGAGTTGGCGACGGGCGAGGATTTCCGCTACGCGGAGACGACGGGTCCGCGCAGCCGTGCGCTGAAACTGCTTCATTGGTACACAGCCAAGGTGCATGCGGCGGCGAGCGTGTCGCCTGCAGTGACCGAGCGCTTCTACGAGATCATGCACCTGCTGAAGTCGCCGATCGCGATGTTCGCGCCCGATATTCTTTGGAAGGTTGCCACCCGACGCCGCGCCCGCAGTTCCGGACGGCGCGGCCTGGACCAGGCTCGTGTTGCTCATCACTCGAATTAGCGAGCGCGCAGGTCGCTGCGCCCGCCGTCCGGCACTCGATGAGATGTGCCACCGGTGCGCGCCGCGGGGCGGCGCGCATGGACGCTCAGACTTTGAACCCGTCCGTGCTCAGCGGCAGCGTGCGCACCCGATGACCGGTTGCGGCGTAGATCGCGTTACAGATCGCCGGCGCGACCGGCGGCAACGCCGGCTCGCCGACGCCGGTCGGTGAGTACTCGCTCTGGATGAAGTGGACCTCGACCACCGGCGCGTGCGGGATGCGCAGCAGCGGGTAACGATCGAAGTTGGTCTCCTGGATGCGGCCGTTCTCGTACGACAGTCCCAGTCCCAGTGCGGTGCTGAAGCCGTCGACGACCGAACCTTCCACCTGGTTTTCCGCGCCGCTCAGGTTGATGACCGGGCCGATGTCGCCCGCGACCGTGACCCGGTGCAGCGTGAGCTTGCGGTTCGCATCGACGCTGACCTCGGCGACCTCCGCGAAGTGACCCGCATGACTGAAGTGGAACGCGAGGCCGAGCCCGCGGCCCTTCGGGAGCTGCTTGCCCCAGCCCGCCTTCTCGGCGGCCAGCTTGAGTACAGCGGCAGCGCGGCCGGTGTTCAGCGAGAACTCGTTGCCCTGCTGCAGCCAGCGCGGCTCGCCCATGATCTCGAGCATGAACTCCAGGTGATCGCGCTTCGCCGCGACCGAAAGCTCATGCAGGAACGACTGCACCGCAAAGGCCACGGAGTTCGAGCGCGGCGCGCGCCACGGACCCGTCGGAATCATGAGCGGCAGCTTGGTCTGCGTGAGCCGCACGTTCGGCACCAGCAGCGCGGGAAATTCGTCCGGCCCCAGATCGCCGCCGCTGGCCGGCCGCTGACCGTCCTGGCTGAACGTGATGAAGTGATCCGACCACGCGACCAGCTTGCCGGCGTCGTCGAGACCGCCCTTGAAGGAATGGAAGCCGCCGACGCGGTAGAAGTCGTGCTGCATGTCGTCTTCGCGCGTCCACTGCAGCTTCACGGGCACGCCGGCCTGCCTGGAGATCGCAACTGCTTCGCAAACGTAATCGTTCATCAGCCGCCGGCCGAAGCCGCCGCCGACACGCGTCTGGTTCAGCTTGATCTTGTCCTTGGGAATGCCGAGTGAGCTGGACACGAGGTCGATGGCCGAGCCGGGAGTCTGCGTCGGCGCCCAGATTTCCACGGCGCCGTCCTTGAAGGACGCCGTGCAGTTCTGCGGCTCCAGCGGCGCATGCGACACGAACGGATACGTGTAGAAACCCTCGACGGCCTTCGCCTTGGCGAACGCGCCATCGACGTCGCCGGTGTTGCGCAACGAGTCGGGTCCGTTCTCCTTGGCGATCTTCTGCGCATCGCCGACGGCTTTGCTCCAACTGTCCTTCGATGCACCCGATTCGTCCCAGCTCACCCTGAGCTTGCGACGCGCGGCGATCGCCGCGTAGGTCGAGGTTGCGAGGATCGCCACGCCGGGCATCACTTCGGTCGGCTTGCCCGTCCCCTCGAGGACGAACGCATTCGTGACGCCGGGGAGCTTGCGGATCTCGTCGAGATTCGCTTCGCCCACTTTGCCGCCGACCGCCGGGCACTTCTCGAAGACTGCGTACTGCATGCCCGGCACGACCTGGTCGATGCCGAACAGCGGCTGGCCCGTGACGACCTTCTGGTTGTCGACGCCGGTGACGCGCTTGCCGAGCAGCTTGTAATCCTTACGCTCCTTGAGCTTGAGCGATTTCTCGTCGGGGACCGGCAGCGCGGCCGCCTTGGTCGCGAGGTCGCCGTAACCGAGGCGTCGATTGCTGGCCTTGTGCACTACGCCGCTGCTCTCGGTCGTGCACTCGTTCTCGCTGACACTCCATTCCTTCGCAGCAGCGCTGACGAGCATCGCCCGTGCAGTCGCGCCTGCCCGCCGCAGGACGTCCCAGTTCGTGGGAATCGAGCGTGAGCCGCCGGCGAACTGCCGGCCGTACAACGCCGCGTCGATCTTCGACTGCTCGACGCGCACCTTCGACCAATCGGCATCGAGCTCTTCGGCGATGATCATCGGGAAGGAGGTCTTCACGCCCTGGCCGATCTCCGGATTCTTCGCATAGATGACGATGCTGCCGTCGGGCGCGATGCGCAGATAGGCGTTCGGCGCGAAGCCTTGCTCGCTGCCGTTGGTATTCGCGAGCGCAGTAGCGCGATCGCCGACGTAGAACGCGAGCGCCAGTCCGCCGCCGGCCACGCCGACGAGCTTGAGAAACGCGCGACGGTTCAGTGCCGCTACGCTGGCCGTGTCCGCGAATTGGGCCTCCGCAGCGCGAAGCATCTCTCGCACGTAGTCATCGGCGGAAGCGAAGGTGTGCTCTGCTGCGCTCATGATCGTTCCCTCACTCGTGCGCTTGTTTCGCCGCTGCGTGAATCGCCTTGCGAATGCGCGGGTAGGTGCCGCATCGACAGATGTTGCCGTTCATCGCCGCGTCGATGTCGGCGTCCGTCGGGTTCGGCTTCTGCTTGAGCAACGCTGCGGCGGACATGATCTGCCCGGCCTGGCAGTAACCGCATTGAGGAACGTCGTGCTCGATCCACGCTGCCTGCAGCGCATGGAGCCGGCCGTCCTTGCCGGCGAGTCCTTCGATCGTCGTGATCCGTTGCCCGGCGGCCGCACTCAGCGGCAGCGAACACGAGCGCGTCGGTGCGCCGTTGAGGTGCACTGTGCACGCGCCGCATTGACCGATGCCGCAACCGTATTTCGTGCCGACGAGTCCGAGGTGATCGCGCAACACCCACAGGAGCGGTGTGGATTCGTCGACGCCGTCGACCACGTGTTCTTTGTCGTTGACCTGGAGGCGCATAGGAGGGTTCCCACGTGAGAGTCGTCGCGGCGGATTCTTTCACGGGTCTGCGCACGGAACAATGCGCTCCGCCGCCTGCGGCCGGCTCCTCGTCGCAGGCCGCCTCGGAACTGCCGCAACCCCTCGGACATTTCCCCTACAGCCCATTGTGGAGAAATGTCATGCGATGGTTCTTCCTGGCGGTCGGCGTCCTCGGGTGGATCCTGGCACTCGGCGTCGTGTGGATCTTTGCGCAGAGCGGCGGTGCGCTGACGTTCATCGCTGCGGGTGTGTTTGCAACGGTCGCGATTCTGGCGCTGGTGGGCGAGCGCATCATCAAGACGCTCGAGGAGATTCGTGACGGCAGCGTTACGCGCATCCGCGTGACTACGCCGCCGGAGCGCGTCGTGCCGGAGCGTGAGGTCGAACAGCTCGCGACTAGCCGCTAGCCGCGAGCGGTGCCTGATCGGCGGGCACTGCTGCGTTGAAGCCCGCGATCCAGCGGCGGCATTCTTCGGCGGGCAGGGCGGGGCTGTAGCGGTAGCCCTGTCCATAGTCGTAGCCCGCATCCACCAGGTATTGCGCCGTCCACTCCGATTCCACGCCTTCCGCGACCACTTGCAGGCCGAGCTCGTGCGCCATGCGCACGGTCGAGTTCACGATGCTGCGATCGTCGGCACGCTCGTGCAGGTGCGTGACGAACGACTTGTCGAGCTTTACCGCGTGCACCGGCAGCTCGCGCAGGTAGGCTAGCGACGAGAACCCGGTGCCGAAGTCGTCGATCGACAGCGCGATGCCGAGGCTGTGGATGTCGTGGATCACGCGCAGCGCGCGCTCGCTGTCGTAGAGCATCGCGCTCTCGGTGATCTCCAGCTCCAGCGCCTCGCCCGGCACGCGGTGTTTCTCCAGCAGCCCGCGCAGCACCGAGACGAAGTCAGTGTCCTGCAGCAGACGCGCCGACAAGTTGACGGCGAAGCGGATCTGCATTCCGGACGCGCGCCACTGGAACCATTGCTCCATCGCCGTCGCCAGCGTCCATTCGGTCAGCGGGCGGATCAGGTCGGTCGATTCGGCGAGCACGATGAATTCCGCGGGACTGACGAACCCATACTCCGGGTGCGGCCAGCGGATCAGCGCTTCCACGCTGTCGCACTGGCGTGTGCGGAAGTTGATCTGCGGCTGGTAATACAAACGCAGCTGACCGTTCGCGATCGCGCTGCGCAGCTCGCTGACCATCGCGAGACGTCGCACCGTGTTGCGATCGTTCGCAGGGTCGTACATCTCGTAGCGCGTCTGCCGCCGCTTCGCGACGTACATCGCGACGTCTGCATGGCGCAGCAGCGTCGCCGGATCTCGCGCGTGCTCCGGATAGCGCGCGATGCCGATGCTCACGCCGACGTCGATCGCGATGCCGGCGGCAGGAATCGGCTCGCGCAGGCTCTCGTGCAGAATGCTGGCGATCTCGACGATATCGTCGTGCGGCGCTGCCTGCTCCAGGACGAGCGTGAATTCGTCGCCGCCCAGTCGCGCGACGAAGCCGTCGCGGTCTGCCACCGACTCGAAGCGGCGCGCCACTTCGCGCAGCACCTGGTCGCCGACTTCGTGGCCGAGCGTGTCGTTCACTTCCTTGAAGCGGCACAGGTCGAGCATCAGCAAGGCGACCCGGCCGCCGGGGCGCGTGCGCGTCAACACCTGCTCGAGGTGACTCATCAGCGCCGCGCGGTTCGGCAGGTCCGTGAGCGAATCGTGCGTCGCTTCGTACTGCAGCCGCTGTTCCTGCAGTTTGCGGGCGCTGATGTCGCGCACGATGATCGTGCGCAGCGCTTCGCCCTGCACGTCGACGGCGCTGACGGTTATCTCGACGGGGAATGGCGAGCCGTCGTTGCGCGTCGCCTCCCGCTCGATGACCTTGCCTGGCAGTGTGAGCGGGACGATTGCTGCAGCCGGCAGCGGCAGATAGCGCGAAACCAGCGCGCCGACCATCGCTTCGCGGCTGCACGCGAACATCGACGCTGCTGCGGCGTTCGCCATCTGGATCTCGCCATTCGAGCCGACGACCATGATGGCATCGGCCGAGGACTCGGCGACGCTGCCGAGCAACGCATCGCGACGACGAATGCCGAGGGCATAAGCGAGCGAGCGCATCGTTTCCTGGTCGAGCGAGCGGATCGTCGCCGCCAGGAATATTCCGCCGACCACCAGCAGCGCGGGCACGAACTCCAGCACGATGCGATGCGCGGAATACGCGTAGACGTTGAGCGCGGCGAGGGCAGCGATGACTGCTCCGCCGACCAGGAGATTGCGGCGCCAGCCGTTGCGTACGAAGTAGGCAGCAGCGAGCGCAGTCAGGACGGACAACGCGAGGAGATCGATCCACAACGGTGTCTCGCTGAGTGCGCCCTCGCGCAGCGACTGTGCAGCAAGCGCCTGCACCACGACTCCCGGCAGTGCCTGGTACACGGGAACGGCCTTGATGTCCGTGAGCTCCAGCGCCGTCGGTCCGATCATCACGGTCTTGTGGTACAGCGCTGCCGGATCGATGCGTCCGGCGAGCAGGTCCACGTAGGAGATATAAGTGAGCGAGGCGGGCGAAATCGAATAGTCGATCGGCACGACGCCGGTCGGCATCACGTCCGGTCCGGCCAGCACTGCAACCGCGGAGGGCACTGTTTCGTCGCCGAACGCCCAGCTCGTAGCCATCGAACGGATCAGGCCATCGTTGTCCGGCCGGAAGTTCACACCGCCGAGCGTTGCGGAGCCGCGCAGGTTTTCCAGCGGGCGCGTGTAGACCATCTTGCCGGCGACGGCCTCATCGGGCTGGAAGAACGCGGGCAGGATGATCTGCGACGGCTCGAACTGCTGGAGCGCTGCTTCGAGCAGCCCGTCGTCTTCGGCGTTGGTGTGCGCGCTGAAATCGACGTCGACGAACACGCGGCGAGGTTCCGCAGCCGCGAGGGTTTCCAGCAGGCGTGCGTGGTAGCGGCGCGGCCAAGGCCATTGCCGCAAGTCGGCGAGACTGCGCGCGTCGATACCGACGATCACGATGTCCGACTGGACTTCCCGCTGCAGCAGGCGGGACCGCGCGTCGGCGACGCTATGCTCGAACGGAGCGAGCTGACCCGTCGCGCGCAGCAGCAGGGCGAGCGCGAGAATCGTCAGTGCGACGAGAGGCCAGCGATGCGCGCGGCCGATCACGGTCGTCAGTTACGTTTGCGGCCGCCGAGCAGCCCGCCGAGGCCGCCGAGCAGGCCGCCACCGCCGCTGTCAGTGCCGAGGCCAACGTCCAGGCCGGCGCCACTCGTACCGACGTCCAGCCCGACGTCCACCGGCCCGACGCCGACGTCAGCACCGACGTTGCCCGCGCCTGCGTCGACCCCCACCGATGCACCCACATCCGTGCTCGCGACGCTCGTATCGAGACCCACATCGACTGTGCCGGAGGGAACGTCAACCGCGGCCCCAGCACCGACATCGACCGGGATGCCGGCAGTCGTGACGGACGTGTCGGCGGCGACATCCACAGTGCCCGAGGGCACGTCGACGGCCGCGGTTGCACCGACATCCGCGGTTACAGGTCCGGCGCTCACGCCGACATCTGCGCCCGCGCCAGCCGTGCCGGCGCTGAGATCAACTGCAGTCGTAACGCTCGTATCGACGCTCGCTACGCCAGCGACCTTCGTATCGACTTCGACGTTCGCAACGACGGGTGTGGTGTCGCGCGCATCCAGTTCGATTGCGGCCTTCGCATTCACATTCGGCGTGGTCTCAGCGAGCGTGTCGGCGACGCGTCCGCGCTCGGTGGGCGTCACGTCCGCGCTGTTGCCGGTCCCGAGGCTTTCAGTCGTAGTCGTCTCGACTCGCGGACGCGCGGTGATCGTGGTGTTGCTGTCGCTACGCGTTGCAACGGTGCCGCTGTCTGCAGACTGAGGATCCGCCTGGCGCGCGACCAGGTCCGAATCGCGGCGCGTGTCGCCGCGGACGGCATTCAGGCGCAGCACGCTGATGCTGACGTCATCGCGGCGGCGGATCGCGATCTCGCCGGCATCGAGGTCGACGACGTCGCTTTCGTCGGTGGCGCGAACTTCGAGGTGCCCTTCGAACAGAGCGATCGTGGTGCTGTCGTCCTGCGCGGCGACGTTGAACTGCGTGCCCTTGATGACCGCAACCAGGTACGGCGCCTCGACGCGCAGACGCGTGCCGGTGCGCTTACCGATGCTGTAGAACGCGTTGCCGCGGATCTGAATGATGCGCTCGACCAGTCCGTCCTGAGCCGCACTGAAGGGAATTTCCAGCTCGGTGTTGCCGGCTGCAGCGAACGTGCTCGTCGCCTGACGGAGCTCGACGGCACCATCGGCGCCAGTGCGTACGGTTGCAGGCAGTTGCAGGATCGCGCCGGCGGAGAGCGGCACTGTCATGCCGGCCATTGTTGCAGTCACGGTGCCGTGCACGGTGACGACGACGATATCGCCGCGCGCAGCAGTCGCCGCGGCGGTCAGGGAAAACGGCACACACGCGAATAGCGCAGCGAGGAGCATCAGGGCCAGGGACCGTGACGCGATTCGCAAAGGCTCCAACATCGAACAGCTCTCCCCTGGCAGTTTCGCGATCGTAAGGGTTGACCGCGTCTGCAGATGTGAGGGTGGTCGCAGCACCGGAATTCGCCGGCAGCAAAGATACGTCGCGACGAATCGGGGAATGGAGCAGATGTTTCATAAGGCCTGTAAATCGCGGGTTACGTCAACAGCGCGGGCTGTTGTCATAATCGCTGCCGCCCTCGGCGGCGCGACCGCGCAGGCTGTTGACGAACCAACGCTCAACGCTACAGTCATCGACGGTTCGAGCGCGTACACGCCAACCGAGCTGTTCGCTGCTTATCGCGATCATCTCGGGCGCCCGATCAACGCATCGAACGCGCAGGCGATCGTCGCGCAGCTCGAAGCGCTGTACTTGCGCGACGGCTACTCGCGGCCGGAGTTCCAGCTCGATGACGATCTCACCGGCGCCGGCATTCTGCGCATCCAGGTGTTCGAGCCGCAGATCACGCGCGTCGATTTCTCCGGCGATGCCGGTCCGTACGCTGCGCGTCTCGAAGAGCTTGCGAGCGACTTGAGCTTGCGCGTGCCGCTGCGCACGCTCGATCTGCAGGCCGCGCTGCAGGCGATGCGCGAGCTGCCCGGTCTGACGGTCCGTGCGACGACCCGGCGCGACGAATCGCGCCGCAATTCCTACGCATTGACAGTGGCGACCGAGTACAAGCCGATCGACGCGACGGTCCAGCTTTCGAACCGAGGCACGCGCGAGATCGGTCCGATGTTCGCGTTCAGCCAGGTCATCGGCAACAGCTTGTTCGGCTGGCGCGAGCGGCTCGGTCTGTTCGCTTCGGCGGCGACCGATAGGGACGAGTACACCGGTGGCGGCGTGTTCTTCGATGTGCCCGTGAGCGAAGCGGGCACGCATGTGACGACGACTGCGTTCAAGACGCAGTCGGACCCGACCGAGCGGCCGGACCGCGACGATCGCTACGACCGCGAGCGCCTGTCGCTGCGCGCTTCGGGCACGTTCGATTCGACGTCGGCAGCCAGATTCGGCTGGTCGGCGACCTTCGACTGGGACGATCTGGACATCACGCGCGACGAGATGCGGCTGCGAAGCGAGAAGCTGCGCGTCGTCGAAGTTGGCGGTCGCATCACCGGCCGCATCGGCAACGCCAGCCAGTACGTGGTCGGCTTGCAGGTGCGCCGCGGACTGGATGGCTTCGGCAGCGAGCTCGCTGCGGCGGACCTCGTCGACGATCCGCGCCGCAAGGACTTCCTCGTCACCAAGCTGCAGTTCACGGAGCTGCTGCGGTTCGCGGACCGCTGGACGGTGCGGCTCGATGCATTCGGTCAGCAGTCTGCGTACGTCTTGCCGGACGGCGAGCGCTACAAGATCGGCGGCGAGCGCCTCGGGCGCGGCTTCGAAGTCACCGAGATCGCCGGCGATCAGGGCCTCGGCGCCAAGGCGGAGCTGCGTCGCGAGATGTCCTCGCCCGCGGCCATCGTGGGCAAGACCTCGCTCTACGGCTTCTATGACTTCGCCGCGGCGTGGAAGCAGGACCTGCCTGGCAGGGAGTCGGCCGCAACGGCCGGTCTCGGCTTCGCGGTCGAGTACTGGCGGCTGTCGGGGTTCATCGAGGTGGCCATGCCCCTGACGCACGCCGACGTCGAAGGCGACAGCGACGCCAAGGTGTTCGCCGAGGTCAGGTTGAAGCTTTAGAATCCCGCGCCTTGCCATCCGCGGGAGAGCATTCTTGACCGAGAGTTTCGCGAACGGCGCCGTGGACGGCGCCATCCAGGCCGACGTCGTCATCGTCGGCGCAGGCCCTTGCGGCCTGTTCCAGATCTTCGAGCTGGGCCTGCTGGGCATCCACGCGCACGTCATCGATTCGCTCAAGCATCCGGGCGGGCAGTGCAGCGAGCTGTATCCCGAGAAGCCGATCTACGACATCCCGGCGCTACCTGTATGCGGGGCGCAGGAACTGGTCGACCGCCTGCTGCAGCAGGCGAAACCTTTCAACGCGCAGTTCCACATGGGCGAGGAAGTGACCGAGCTGCAGGTGCTGCCGGATCACACATTCCTGCTGGTCACTTCGCGGGACACGCGCTTCCACGCGCGCACCGTGATCATCGCGGGCGGGCTCGGCTCGTTCCAGCCGCGCCGCATCGGGTTGGAGGGCAGCGAGGCGTTCGAAGGCCGGCACATTCATTACAAGGTGAAGAGCACGGGCGATTTCACGGGCAAGCATGTCGTGATCTTTGGCGGCGGCGACTCGGCGCTCGACTGGACACTCGAGTTCGTTGGCAAGGCGCGCAGCGTCACGCTGGTCCATCGCCGGCCGGAGTTCCGCGCGCAGCCGGCCTCGGTGTCGAAGATGCGTGACCTCGTCGCTCACGGCAGCATGCGTTACGTCGAAGGTGTCGCCCATTCGCTGCTGACCGAGGGCGAGGCTTTTCGCGGCGTGCGCGTGAAGAGTCTCGACGGCCAGTTCCATGAGGTGCGTGCCGACCAGGCGCTGGTGTTCTTCGGCCTGCATCCCAAGCTCGGGCCGATCGCGAACTGGGGCCTCGGGATCGACAAGCGCGCGATCCACGTCGACACCGAGAAATTCCAGACGAACCTTCCGGGCGTGTTCGCGGTGGGGGACATCAATACGTATCCCGGCAAGAAGAAACTGATCCTCTCGGGCTTCCACGAGGCAGCGCTGGCGGCCTTCGCCGTCGCCCATCACCTGAACCCAGCCAAGAAGGTTCCGCTGCAGTACACGACGACCAGCCCGATCATGCACAAGCGGCTGGGCGTTCCGGATTAGGCAAGCTGCGGATTACGGAGGAGTTTTTCGGCTATTTAGTTATATCCAATCCATATTTCAGCGGTGCCGGGCGGCGAGCCTACAGTCGCCGCCATGTATCGCTACGACTCGATCGATCAGCGCCTCGTCGAGCAGCGTGTCGCGCAGTTCCGCGACCAGACGCAGCGCTTCCTGGCGGGCGAGATTTCCGCCGACGACTTCAAGTCGCTGCGGCTGCGTAACGGCCTGTACATCCAGAAGCACGCGCCGATGCTGCGCGTCTCCGTGCCGTATGGCCTGCTGCAGACCAAACAGGTGCGCATGCTCGCGCGGATCGCACGCGAGTACGACCGCGGGTACGGCCATTTCACGACGCGGCAGAACATTCAGTACAACTGGCCGCAGCTGGAGCAGGTGCCGGATATCCTGGCGCTGCTCGCGACGGTGCAGATGCACGCCATCCAGACCAGCGGCAACTGCATCCGCAACGTCACTGCCGATCATCTCGCCGGCGTCGCGCCCGACGAGCTGGAAGATCCGCGGCCGTGGTGCGAGTACATCCGGCAGTGGGCGACGCTGCATCCCGAATTCTCGTACCTGCCGCGCAAGTTCAAGATCGCCGTGACCGGTTCGCCGCAGGACCGCGCGGCTTCGCGCGTGCACGACATCGGCCTGCATCTCGTGCGCAATGCCTCAGGCGAAGTCGGCTTCGAAGTCATCGTTGGCGGCGGGCTCGGCCGGGCGCCGATGATCGGCCACATGATCCGCGAATTCCTGCCGAAGCGGGATCTGCTCGCGTACCTCGAAGCGATCCTGCGCGTCTACAACCTCGAAGGCCGCCGCGACAACATTCACAAGGCCCGCATCAAGATCCTGGTGAAGGCGCTCGGCCCGCAGAAATTCCGCGAGCTGGTCGAAGCCGAATTCGCGGCTGCGCGCGACACGGCGCCGGTCTTCGATGCCGCGGAATTCGAGCGCATCGCAACCTTCTTTGCCTTGCCACGCTACGAGACGCTGGTCGACGAGAACGTCGAGGCCGGCAAATCCCGCGAGTTCCGCAACTGGTACCGCCAGAACACGCGCAAGCACAAGGTCGCAGGCTATCGAGCCGTGTTCGTTTCGCTGAAGTCGCCGAGCTGTCCGCCGGGCGACATCACTGCCGAGCAGCTCGATCGCGTCGCCGACCTCGCGGACCGCTATTCGCTCGGCCTGGTGCGCTCCACGCACGATCAGAACCTGCTGTTTGCGGATGTTCGTCAGCGTGACCTGTTCGCGGTGTGGCAGGCGCTGCGCGAGCTCGACCTCGCGACCGCGAACATCGGCACCCTGACGGACATGATCTGCTGCCCGGGCCTGGACTTCTGCTCGCTTGCCAACGCGCGCTCGATTCCGATCGCCACGCAGCTCAACGAGCGCTTCGACGACCTCGACCATCTGTACGACCTCGGCGAGATCCAGCTGAAGATGTCGGGCTGCATGAACGGCTGCGGCCATCATTCGGTCGGCCACATCGGCATCCTCGGCGTCGATAAGAGCGGCGAGGAGTGGTACCAGATCACGCTCGGCGGCTCGACCGGCGGCGCGGACGCGTCGCTCGGCGAGGTCATCGGCCCGTCGGTCGCGTTCGACGAAGTCGTCGACACGATCGAACGCATCATCAACGTGTACGTCGCCGAGCGGCACGAGGAAGAGCGCTTCCTCGATACCTTCCGCCGCATCGGCGTGGCACCTTTCAAGGCTCGTGTCTATGCGCCAGCTCATCAGGCAGCGTGAGATCGTCAACGACGACTGGCGCTATGTGGACGAGGATCCGCATGGGCGCGATCGCGCGCTGATCCTGCCCTTCGCGCGCTGGCAGCAGGAACGCAGGCGCTGGTGGCTGTGGGACGGCCGCCTCGGCGTGCGGCTCGGCCCGGCGGACCCGGTCGCGGCGCTGGCCGAGGATTTCCTGCGCGTCGGCCTCGTGGCCATCGAGTTCGGCGGCATCGCGGAAGGCCGCGGTTACAGCCAGGCGCAGCTCCTGCGCAAGCGGTACAGGTTCGGCGGCGAGCTGCGCGCGGTCGGCAAGATCCAGCGCGATCAGCTCTTCTATCTCGCGCGCTGCGGTTTCGACTCGTTCGAGCTGCCCGAGGGCGCCGATCTGCAGGGGGCGCTGGCGGCGTTCGACGACTTCTCGGTGGCGTATCAGGGCGCAACGGACCGCGACCTGGAGCTGGAGCGCCGCGCCTCCTGAGGCTGTCTTCGGGTATCGTTGGCGCACGATGCCCGGCGAAACGGCCTCCAACGCAACCTCCGCAAGCCCGTTCGCGCTCGATCCCTGGGTCGACGCCAGCAAGCTCGCGCCGATTTTCGCGCGCACCGGGCGTATGCACATTCCTCGTGTGCTCACGCCGGAGAGCGCCGAAGCGCTCCATCGGCATCTCTCGCAGGAGCTACCGTGGAGCCTCGTCGTCCACGACGGCGAGCGCGTGCGCGAGGCAAGACCCGACCTGCGCCAGCAGTACGGCGAAGAGCTCGACCAGAAGCTGCGCGTCGAGGCATACGGCTCCGCGGCCGACCGCTTCCAGTTTCTGTACGAGTACTGCAGCGTCCCGCCCGCGCAGAACAGCGTGCCCGCCTCGCTGCTGACGCAGTTCCTGCAATTCCTGAACTCGCCGCCATTCATCCGCTTCGCGCGCGAGCTCACCGGCCGCCCGGCGATCGATTGGGCGGACGGACAAGCGACGTGCTACCGCGCCGGGCACTTCCTGACGCAGCACGACGACTCCGCGGCGAACCAGAAGCGCGAAGCGGCGTACGTCTTCAACTTTACGCCGACCTGGAAGCCGGACTGGGGCGGCCTGCTGCAGTTCATCGACTCGGATGGACACATTGCGGAAGCCTATACGCCGCGCTTCAACGCGCTGAACATCTTCACCGTGCCGCAGCTCCATTGTGTCAGCGCCGTCGCGCCGTTCGCGCCGGCGTCGCGCTACTCGATTACCGGCTGGCTGCGGGCGCGCTGACCCACGATGTCGTCAGGGCCCGACCTGTCGCTGGCCGGATTCGCATGCGTCGCGCAGCAGCCGCGCGCAGCGCTGCTCATCGTGCACGGGCTCGCTGAGTACGCCGCTCGCTATCGCGATCTGGCGGAGACGCTCGCCGGTCGCGGTATTTCCTGTTTCGCCTACGACCAGCGCGGGCACGGCACGCGGCCGGGCACCCGCACGCACGTCGATCGCTTCGAGGACTTCGTCGACGATCTGAACCTCGAGGCGGAATCTCTCGCGCGGCGCTCGCCCGGGCTGCCGTTGTTCGTCTGGGGTCACAGCATGGGTTCGATCGTCGCGATCGGCGCCGTGCTCAGCGCGCGCCATCGCTGGCGGGGCGCGATCACGACCAGCAATTCGCTGGAGGTGTTCCGTCGCGGGCCGAATCCGCTGAATCCAGTGTTCCGTTTCGGCTCGCGCGTTGTGCCGCACATCCGCGTGCCGCTCGGGCTCGACGCGCGCAAGATCTCGACTGACGAAACCGTGCAGCGGGCTTACGCCAACGATCCGCTGATTCCGCCGACTGCGAGCCTGCGCCTGATCGTGGAATTCGCCGCGGCTTGCGAACGCTGCCGCCGCGGCGCCGGGCAGTTGACGCTGCCATGGCTGGTCGTGCATGGCGAAGCGGACGCCATTGCGCCGGTCCAGGGTTCGCGCGTGCTGTTCGACGCGCTACGCTCGCAGGACAAGCAGCTCGTGATCTATCCTGGCTTGCGTCACGAGGTGCACAACGAGCGTCCCGCGGAGCGGGCGAAGTTCATCGAACTGCTGAGCGGCTGGATACTCGCGAGGGTCTGAGCAATGGAACTGAAGAACGGCGTCTGCATCGTGACCGGCTCTGCGACAGGCATCGGCGCCGCTTGCGCGATTCAGCTCGCACAGCGCGGCTGCCGCACGGTCATCAACTACACCAAGAGCGAGAGCGAGGCGCGCGAAACGCTGCGAGCCTGCGAGCAGCACGGCGCCGAAGCTCTGCTCGTGCGGGCGAGCGTCGCGGAGGATGCGGACTGCCGTCGCATGGCGGACGCAGCGCTGGCGAAGTGGGGTCGCATCGACGCGTTGGTGAACAACGCGGGCACGACGAAGGTGGCGTTCAATCATGCCGACCTGAATGCGCTCAGTGCCGCGGATTTTCAGCACGTCTACGGCGTCAACGTCGTCGGCGCTTTCCAGATGATTCGCGCGGTGGAACCGGCGATGCGCAAGCAGGGCGGCGGGGCGGTCGTCAACGTCTCGTCGATCGCGGCCGTGATGGGTATCGGCACGTCGGTGGCGTATGCGGCATCGAAGGGTGCGCTCAACACCATGACGCTGTCGCTCGCGCGCGCGCTCGGGCCGCAGATTCGTGTCAATGCCGTGTGCCCAGGCTTTGTAGAGACGCGCTGGCTGCAGGAAGCGATCGGGCCGGGCTACGAAGCCGCGAAGGCGCGCTACATGTCGAACGCGGCGCTACAGAAGGTGTGCACGCCGGACGACATCGCCCGAGCAGTGCTGTGGCTGCTGGAAGGCTCGGACCTGGTCACCGGGGAGTTCATCATCGTCGACGGCGGCGCGCATCTCGGCGGCTCGCCGACGAAAGCGCGGTAAGAGTCGGGCTGAAGCCCGACCTGCAGCGTCGCTTTTCAGCCCGACGCTGCCAACCGGTTCTCGGCGACAGACAAATCCGCGAACTGCAACGCGGCCAGGCGCGCGTACAACTCGTTCGTTTGCAGCAGCTCGGCGTGCGTTCCGGTCGCAATGATGCGGCCGTGGTCGAGGACGACGATGCGATCCGCCTTCAGTACGGTCGCGAGCCGATGCGCGATGATGATCGTCGTGCGGTTCTGCATCAGCTTTTCCAGCGCCTGCTGCACGTAGCGCTCGCTCTCGGCATCGAGCGAGCTGGTCGCTTCGTCCAGCAGCAGGATCGGCGGATCTTTCAGCAACGCGCGCGCGATCGCGATGCGCTGCCGCTGGCCTCCCGACAAGCGCGCGCCGCGCTCGCCGAGGAAACTCTCGTAGCCTTCCGGAAGCTGCCGGATGAAAGAGTCCGCGCCGGCGGCTCGCGCGGCCGCCTCGATTTCCGCATCGCTCGCGCCCGGGCGGCCGTAGCGAATGTTCTCTCGCGCACTCGTGCCGAACAGCACGGTCTCCTGCGGGACCAGGCCGATGCGCTGACGCAGGTCTTCGGGCCGCACCTTCGCGATATCGACATTGTCGATGACGACGCGGCCCGACAACGGATCGTAGAAGCGCAACAGCAACTGGAACGTCGTGCTCTTGCCCGCGCCCGAGGGGCCGACGAACGCGACCGTCTCGCCGGGCTCGATGTCGAGCGAGAAGCGCTCGAGCGCGAGCGTGTCGGGGCGCGAGGGGTAACGGAACGAGACGTTCTCGAACCGGATGCGACCTTGGGGCGATGCCGGGAACGATTCGGGCTGCGGTGGCGCAACGATGGCCGGCTGTGCATTCTGCAACTCGACGAGTCGCTCCATCGCGCCCGCGGCCCGCTGCACTTCGCCCCACATCTCGCTCAAGGAAGCAGCCGAGATCGCGACGTACATCGCGTAGATCAGAAACTGACTGAGCTGGCCGCCAGTCATCTGCGCGGCGAGCACGCGGTGCGCGCCTTGCCACAGCACGAACGTCACCGCGCCGAAGATCATCATCGTGCCAATCGCCGTAAGCATTGCGCGCATGCGCGTGCGGCGGATCGCTACCGCGAACGAATCCTCGACGGCCTTGCGATAGCGTTCGGTGTGCAGCGACTCCAGCGTGAATGCCTGCACGGTCTGGATCGCGTTGAGCGTCTCGCCCGCCAGCCCGCTGGTATCGGCGATGCGGTCCTGCGATTGCCGTGACAGCGTTCGCAGCCGCCGGCCGACGATGATGAGCGGTCCGATGACCAGCGGGATGCCGATCAGGATCATGCTCGCGAGCCGCGGGCTGGTGGCGATCAGCAGCACCAGTGCGCCGACGAGCTGGATCGCCGAGCGCAGCGTGATCGACAGGTTCACGCCGGCGATCGATTGCACGAGCGTGGTGTCCGTGGTCAGGCGCGACAGCACTTCGCCGGTGCGCGTCACTTCGAAGAACGTCGGATCCATGCGGATGACGCGCGCGTAGACATCGTTGCGAACGTCGGCGACCACGCGCTCGCCGAGCCACGTCACCAGGTAGAAGCGCAGCGCTGCGAAGAGTCCGAATGCCACCGCAGCCGCGAGGAACGCTACGAAGTAGAAGTCGATCGTCGCGCGATCCTGCACGACCATGCCCTGGTCGATGACGTTGCGGAACGCAAGCGGCAGCACGAGCAGCGCCGCGGACGCGATGAGCAATGCACCGAGCGCGAGCACGAGCGTGCTCTTGTAGCGCCGCAGGTACGGCCACAGGAAGCGCAGCGGCTTGAGGGAGCGTCCCTTCGGGCGGTCGATGATCTCGTTCATTTGTAGACCGGCAACTCCACGTCTGCGAACAGCGCGTCGACGTCGGCGGGCGTAGCAGCATTGCCGGCACGATCGACGAGGCGACGCGTCAGATGCGGTGCCAGCTGCTGCAGGAAATCGTACATGTAGCCGCGCAGCAGCGCTCCCTGGTGGAAGCCGGCCCACGTCATGTGCGCGGGGAACAGGTGCGAGGCATCGATCGAGACGAGGTCGCCGTCCTCGCGCGGGTCGACCGCCATGCTGGCGACGATACCGACGCCGAGCCCGAGCCGCACGTAGGTTTTGATTACATCCGCGTCACGTGCCGTGAGTGCTACGCGCGGCGCGACGCCGGCGCGCGCGAAAATCTGCTGCAACGAAGACGGCCCGGAGAACCCGAACACGTACGTCACGATCGGATACTCCGCGAGCGTTTCGATCGTGATCTTCGGCTCTTTCGACAACGGATGGCCCTGCGGGACGACGATGCGCCGGTGCCAGCGATAGCAGGGCAGCAGCACGAGGTTGCCGAACAGTTCCTGCGAACCCGTGTTGATCGCGAAGTCGATGCGGTCGCGCTGCGCCATGTCGGCGATCTGCTCCGACGTGCCCTGGTGCAGATGCAGCTCGACCTGCGGATAGCGCTCGCGAAACCTGCGGATCACTTCGGGCAGCACGTAGCGTGCTTGCGTGTGCGTGGTGCCGATCGCGAGCGACCCACGTCCATCGCCCTTCTGCTCGTCCGCGAGCCGCTTGATGCTCTGGACTTCCTTGAGGATCTTCTGCGCGCGATCGATGACGCGCTTGCCCGCCGGCGTCACGCGCGTGAGCGTGCGCCCCTGGCGCAGAAAGATCGGAAAGCCGAGCTCGTCCTCGAGCTGTTTGAGCTGCTTGCTCACGCCGGGTTGTGACGTGTGCAGCCTTTCCGCCGCCGCGGTGATGTTCAGGTCGTTTTCGACGATTGCGGCGAGGTAGCGTAATTGCTGTAGTTTCATGAACTTAAGTGTAGCCGCCGACACTCTGTAAAGTCATAACGGCCCCGCATCATGACAGAACAAACGGGTCTTTCACGGGTTATAAGCCGGTTGCGTACAGTCCGGCTCACTATGAACCCGGACTCACTGTCGCCCCGCCTGCAAACGCTTGTCCAGAACACGCGCGCTGTGCTCGAGCATGCCGTGCGCGAGTACGGCGACGTCGTCTACTCCAACAGTCTCGGCGCCGAGGCGATGGTACTGACGGACATCATCTGCGCACACGCCCCCGAGATCGGGATGTTCACGCTCGACACCGGCCGGCTGCACGACGAGACGCTCGCGCTGCTCGATCGGGTCGAGCGCCGCTATCAGCGTCGCATCGAGGTCTTCTACCCGGATGCGAAGCTGGTCGAGCAGTACGTGCGCGACAACGGCATCAACGGCTTCTACCTCGGGGTCGAGGAGCGGCTCAGCTGCTGCAACATCCGCAAGATCGAACCGTTCAAGCGCGCAGTCGCCGGCCATCGTGCGTGGGTGACCGGCGTGCGTCGCGAGCAGTCCCAGGAGCGTGCGCAGGGCGAGTCGGTGTCCTGGGATGAACGCTACGGTTTGTGGAAAGTCAGCCCGCTGCTCGACTGGACCGAGCAGGACGTGTGGGCCTACATCAAGGCGCGCAACCTGCCGTACAACGCTCTGCACGATCGCGGTTATCCGAGCATCGGCTGCGCGCCGTGCACACGAGCGATCGAGCCCGGCGCGGATCCGCGCTCCGGCCGCTGGTGGTGGGAAAACCCGGATTCGCGCGAGTGCGGCCTGCAGCCGCGCCGGCGCGTGATTCCGCTCAAGGTCGAGCCGCGCCGCACTGCTGCAGCGGCCACCTGACCATGGAGTACTTCCCGATATTTCTGCGTCTCGCCGGCGAGCCCGTGCTCGTCGTCGGCGGTGGCGCCGTTGCCGAACGCAAGATCGACCTGCTGCTGCGAACCTCTGCGCAGGTCCGGGTCATTGCACCCGAGCTTGTCCCCGGCCTCGCAGAGCGAGCAGCAGCGGGCGAGATCACGCACGTCGCCACCGAGTTCAGCCCGGAGCACCTGGATGGTGTGCGGCTGGCGATCGCGGCGACCGACAAGCACGCTATCAACGCCTGGGTCGCACGCCAGGCCGAGCGCCGTAACATTCCGGTGAACGTCGTCGACGATCGCGAGCTGTCGCGCTTCATAGTGCCGGCGATCGTCGATCGCTCGCCGGTCGTGGTTGCAGTCGGCAGCAGCGGCGATGCACCTGTCCTCACGCGTCGCTTGCGTGAGCGTCTCGAGTCGTTTCTTCCACAGCGCCTCGGGGCGCTCGCCAAGCTGGCGGGCAAGCTGCGTCCCACGATCAAGGCACGCATCGAAAGTCCGGCGCGCCGGCGCAAGTTCTGGGAGGACTTCTTCGATGGAACGGTGGCCGCCGATGTACTTGCCGGTCGCAGCATCGATGCCGCGGAGATCGCAACCACACTGCGAACGGGAGGCGCGGATTCAGGCGAGGTCATGCTCGTCGGTGCCGGTCCCGGCGATCCGGGCTTGCTGACGCTGCGAGCGCTGCGAGCGTTGCAGAATGCAGACGTGATCCTGTACGACCGACTCGTGTCGGCGGAGGTTCTCGATCTCGCGCGTCGCGATGCCGAGCGCATCAACGTCGGCAAGACGGCTGGCGGTGCGCAGGTCTCCCAGGAGGAGATCAACACGCTGCTCGTGCAGCTCGCGCAGCAGGGCAAGCGGGTGTGCCGGCTCAAGGGCGGCGATCCTTTCATCTTCGGTCGCGGCGGCGAGGAGCTCGAAGCGCTCGCAGCGGCCGGCGTGCGTTTCGAAGTCGTTCCGGGTGTAACCGCTGCCGCAGGCTGCGCGGCGTACGCCGGGATCCCGTTGACGCATCGTGATCACGCGCAATCGCTGGTGCTCGTTACCGGCCATACCAAGGACGAGCGTGGCGACGCGCTGGATTGGGATCATCTCGCCCAGCCGGCGCAGACCGTCGTGTTCTACATGGGGCTCAGTCAGCTCGAGCGCATTCTCTCGCGCCTGCGGTCGCACGGTGCGCCGGAGTCGCGCGCAGCGGCGATCGTCGAGCAAGGCACACGCGCGGAGCAGCGCGTGGTGACCGGCACGCTCGCGGACCTGGCCCAGAAGGCACGACAGGCAGACATCCAGTCGCCGGCATTGTTGATCGTGGGCGAAGTGACGCGCCTGCACGAAACGCTGCAGTGGTTCAACGCCGCGGCAGCCAATCCAGTCTCGAAGCAAGTGAGGCTCACAGCATGAGCATCCGCAACGGCCTCGCCGACGCAATCGGCAACACACCGCTGATCCGCCTGAACCACTTCAGCGAGGTCACCGGCTGCGAGATCCTCGGCAAGGCCGAGTTCATGAACCCCGGCGGCTCGGTCAAGGACCGCGCGGCGCGCGCCATCATCGACGACGCGGAGCGCAGCGGCCGCCTGCTGCCGGGCGGCACGGTCGTCGAAGGTACGGCGGGCAACACGGGCATCGGGCTCGCGCACATCTGCAACGTGCGTGGCTACCGGCTGGTCATCGTGATGCCGGACAACCAGTCGCCCGAGAAGTACCAGACGATCGAGACGCTCGGTGCCGAGGTGTTGCGCGTCAAGACTGTGCCGTACAGCGACCCGAACCACTACCAGAAAGTGGCGCGGCGGCTCGCCGAAGAAATTCCCGGCGCGATCTGGGCCAACCAGTTCGACAACACCGCCAACCGCGACACGCACGAGCTGACGACCGGCCCGGAAATCTGGGAGCAGACCGACGGTCGCCTCGATGCGTTCGTGACCGCGACCGGCACCGGCGGCACGCTCGGCGGTGTCTCGCGCTTCCTGAAGCGTCAAACGAATCATCGCGGCCGCAAGCCGCTCGCGCTGCTCGCAGACCCGCAAGGCAGCTCGCTGTATCACTGGCTGCGTGACGGCGAGCTCAAGGCGACGGGTCCGGGCTCGATCACCGAAGGCATCGGCATCGGCCGCGTGACTGCGAATCTCGAAGGCGCGCCGCTCGACGACGCCCTGCACGTGACCGATGTCGAGTGCGTGCGCACCGTTTATCAGTTGCTGCGTCAGGAAGGACTGTTCCTCGGCAGCACCAGCGGCGTGAATGTCGCAGCGGCAGTGCAAGCCGCGAAACGACTGGGCCCCGGTCACACGATCGTGACGATCCTGTGCGACACCGGCGCGAAGTACCAGTCGCGCCTGTTCAATCGCAAGTGGCTCGGCGAGAAGGGCCTGCTCGAAGCCGCCGGGCTCGACCAGCCGCTCGCGCCGAACCTCGTGCCGCCGCCGAATTCCCTGCAGATTCCGCCCCGGGAGATTGCTCGTGTCGACGCACGACTCCGCGCTTAAGTTCGAACGCCCCTCGATTCACACGGACGTCGTCATCGTCGGCGCCGGACCGTGCGGCCTGTTCCAGGTGTTCGAGCTGGGCCTGCTCGGTCTGAAGGCGCACGTCGTCGATTCGCTCAAGGCGCCGGGCGGGCAGTGCGTCGAGCTGTATCCCGACAAGCCGATCTACGACATTCCAGCCGTGCCCGTATGCACCGGCCAGGAGCTCACCGATCGCCTGCTGGAGCAGATCCGGCCCTTCGGCGCCGGTCTGCATCTCGGCCAGGAAGTCACCGAAGTGGCGCGACAGGATAACGGCCGCTTCCGCGTCGCGACTGGCGCGGGCACCGTGTTCGACGCCGGCGCCGTCATCGTCGCGGGCGGCGTCGGTTCGTTCCAGCCGCGCAGGCTCGATGTGCCCGGTGCGGCTGAGCTGGAAGGCAAGTACATCCACTACCGCGTCAAGGATCCGCGTGCGTACGCAGATCAGGACGTCGTGATCCTCGGCGGCGGCGACTCCGCGCTCGACTGGGCGCTGACGCTCGTCGAGCATGCGCGCAGCGTCGTGCTCGTGCACCGACGTCCCGAGTTCCGCGGCGCGCCGGCAACGGTCGCGAAACTCTACGCGCTGCGCGAGGAGCATCGCGCCGACGTGCTGATCGGGCAGGCGAAGGAAGTCACCGCCGTCGACGGCGTGTTGAAGTCGCTGAGCGTGCAGGGCGCGGACAGCGTCGTGCGGCGCGTGGAGCTGGATCAGCTCCTCGTGTTCTTCGGCCTGCATCCGAAGCTCGGACCGATTGCCAACTGGGGCCTGGAGATCAACAAGCGCCAGCTCAGCGTCGACACCGAGAAGTTCCAGACGAACGTGCCGGGCATCTACGCGGTCGGCGACATCAATCACTATGCCGGCAAGAAGAAGCTGATCCTGTCGGGCTTCCACGAAGCGGCGCTTGCCGCGTTCGCGATCAAGGAATACCTGGAGCCCGGCAAGAAGGTCCACCTGCAATACACGACTACGAGCCCCCTCATGCACAAGCGGCTCGGCGTCGAGTCGCCGGAAGAGCAGGCAGCGGCACGCAAGGCAGCCAGCGGTTAGTTTTTCGTCAGGACCAGGAAGACTCCGCTGGCGCGCGCAATGCGTTCGCCGCGCACGCTGAAGTACACGTTCGCGAACGCCATGCGTCCGCCGACCTTCTGAATGTCGAGCGAGGTCTCGACCCAGTCGCCCATCTGCGCGCTGCCGGCGAAATCCACGCTGAGATTCGCAGTCACCATGCTCGTCGGCGGGGTCGTCGAAGTCGCGAGTCCGTAGCCGAGGGCGATGTCCGCGATCGATGCGAGCACGCCGCCGTGCAACGTGCCGCGCGCGTTCGTGTGCTTCTCCTGCACGTGCATGCCGATGACCAGCGCTGCGCCCGAACCCGCGCTGTACAGCGGCCCGATCGATTCGAGAAACGGACTGGTGCGGAAGATGGGCGCAAACCCCGCCGGAATGTCGAGTTGAGTCATGGGTGTTTCGCTGTAGGTCGGGCTTCAGCCCGACAACAACCTACTGTTCTGCTCCCGCCGACACCAATGCAATCTCGGCATCGCCGGTCATGCAGCGCGCGAATGGTGCTATCTTCGGCCCTCCCATGAGCGGCCCCCGCACTGAATTCGCGATCCTCGGCGCCGGTGCGATCGGCTCCATTCTCGGCGCTCACCTGGCGCGCGCCGGCCACTCCGTCACGATGCTCGTTCGCGAGCGGCGCGCTGCGCAGTTGCGAAGCGACGGCCTGAGGATCAAGGGCCTCGTGGACTTCGCGACGCCCATCGACGTGCTCACGGACGCGTCGCAGCTCCGCGGCGCCGAAGTGCTCATCGTCGCGATGAAGACGCCGGGGACTGCCGAAGCGCTCGAGCCGCTGCGCAACTGCGATGTCGGTGTCGCTTTCTCGATTCAGAACGGCATCTGGAAGGACGAGGCGCTGGCCAACGCGTTCGGCGCCGATCGCGTGCTCGGTTGTCTCGCGAACACGAGCGGAGAGTTGTTGCCGTCGGGCGAGGTGCTGTTCACGCGCAACGTCAGTATCGACATCGGCGAGCTGCCCTCGGGTTCGAGCGCTCGCGTCGAGAAAATCGTGCACACCATCGATGCCGCGGGCGTTCGCGCCACGGCAGTGCGCGACATCCTATCCCGCGAGTGGACCAAGTTTATCGGCTGGGCAGCGCTGATGCTGATGTCGATCACGACGCGCGCCACGACCTGGCGTTATCTGACGGATCCCGACTGCGCACTCGTGCTCACGCGGCTGGTGCGAGAAGTCGCAGCCCTAGCCAAAGCGGCCGGCGTGCCGCTCTCGAACGAGAACACGTTGCTGCCGTTGCAGGGCATCCTGAGCGGGTCCGAGGAAGCGGCCGTGCAGGCAGTCATCGAGGCCGGCCGGGAATTCCAGCGCAACGCGCCCAACCATCGCTTGTCGTCGCTGCAGGACCTGGAGGCCGGCCGTCCGCTGGAAATCGAAGGGACGTTGGGGTACGCCGTGCGGCGGGCACGACAGTTGCAGCACCCGGTGCCATTGCTCGACTCGCTCTATCACCTGGCTGTTGCAATCGATCGCACGCGTCGACCAGAAGGGCAGTAGGGCAGGTCCGCACTTGCGATCCCGCCGGTCCGGTGCTCTGATGATCGTCCCTTCAAGGATTCCCCAGGAAAAGCTCTATGGAAGCCCGCCGCGCCTCGCAGCAGTCCTACCCGTTTCAGATGTCGCTGCGTATCCGGCATCCTTCGATCGACCCTGCGTCGATCTCGCAGGAGCTGCAGATCGAACCCGAGCATTCGTTCCGTGCCGGCGATCCGCGCGAGTCGTCCCGTACCACCGCGGCCACGCCGGTGCACGTCGACAGCTACTGGCTGGCCACCCTCGATCTCGAGACGGTGTTGCTCGGCACGGCGCTGGCGCCCGAGATCAGCCCACACACGCATGCCATCGTCTTCTCCGCGCTCGACTCCGCGCTGACGGTCGTCACCAGCAGCGTGCTGCGCCGGCATGCGCAGTTCTTTCACCGCATTCAGTCCGAAGGCGGCGAGGTGCGACTGATCGTCGCCATCTCGGCGCGCAAGATGCGCGGGTTTACGATCACGCCGCAGTTGAGCAAGGCTCTGAGCGATCTGCGCGTGCCGGTCGACATCGAGCTGACGCATCGATGATCCGCACGCGTTCTTTCGCCCTGGTTGCACTGACATTGCTCGCGGGCTGTCAGCTCACGCCTGAGGCGCCGGTCGCGCCGCCCGTGCTGCAATTGATGGAATCGCAACCCTTGGTACTCGCGCCAGGGTGCGAGGCAAGCGGCAGCGTGGTCCTCGAGTTCGTCGTACGCATGGATGGCAGCACGGATGCCTTGAAGCTATCGCCCGCGCCCGAATGCGTCCGCGAAGCGCTCACGTCTTGGGTGAGTTCTTTCCGCTACTTGCCGCCCGCCGCGGATATTCCGACGGGCGTGGAGTGGCTCCTCGTTTCCGCCCGCCGCGGCTCCTGATCCATCACGAATCGATCGGCTGCACTGCAGCACCTTCCGCCGGGTTGCAACCGCGGAAGGCTCGTCCGTGTCTAACCGCAATGAAAAAGAAAATCCTGCTGGGGATCGTCGCGCTCGCCCTGGTCGTTGGTGTCGCCGTCTACGCGACGACGCGACCTGAGCCTCCCGATACGCGGTTCACGGGTGCGTACGCGCTCGCGGACGGAACACTGGTATTCGTCACGCCGCGCGAGGGCAAGGTCCTGCGCTATCGCCAGATGAACGGCGAAAGCGCGGTGCTCTGGCCGACCGCTGCAGGCGAATACGAGGGCGGGGCGGGCTGGGATCAGCGCGAGCCCGTCATCAACCACGTGAAGTTCGAGTCCGCCGACGCCAAGCGCGGCTTCGACTGGCGGCGCGCGGACGACAAGGTCCTGCACGCGCGGCGCATCGATCTGCCGGAGCGCACGACGATGTTTCCGAGCGGCGATCTGCAACTACGCGGCAAGCTGGTGCTGCCCGAAGCGTCGACTTCCGGCGCCGGTCCATACCCGGCCGTAGTGATCGTGCACGGGTCGGAGGCGTACAGCGCGGTCGATCACTACTACGAGCCGTATATGTATGCGGCGAACGGTTTCGCCGCGCTCGCCTTCGACAAACGCGGCACCGGCGAGTCGCAGGGCAAGTACCTGCAGAACTTTCATGTGCTATCCGACGATGTCGTCGCAGCCGTGCGCTGGCTGCGCGCTCAGCCCGGGATCGATGGCAATCGCATTCATCTCGCCGGCTTCAGCCAGGGCGGCTGGATCGCTCCGCTCGCGGCGCTGAAGGACGGCAACATCCGCAGCATCCTCGTGGGCTACGGCGTCATGGTGCCGGTGACCGGCGAGGATCGCTGGGGCTACTACTACGCGCTCCAGCAGAAGGGCTTCGGCAACGATGCCGTCGCCGCGGCCGATCGCGTCAACGCGGTGATCGAAGACATCTTCGATCGTCACCAGAATCGCTGGAGCGAACTCGGCAGCATGCTCGATGCGGCACGCTCGCAGCCCTGGGTCGAAGGCGTGCGCGGCAGCGACTCGATGCTGGGTGTCGTTACCGATTCGAAGGTGCCGTTGTGGGCGTTGCGCATCTACTTGTGGTGGCGCACGCGTGCGCAGGGAGATACGCCGTACATCGACCGGCTCTACGATCCGGTGCAGACGATGCACAAGCTGCCGACGCCGAGCCTGTGGCTGCTGGGCGGCGAAGATTCGAGCGCGCCGACGCCGTGGACGCTGCGCGAATTGCAGAAGCTGCAGGCCGAAGGCCGGCCCGTGCAGGTGCGCGTTTTTCCCGACGCGGATCACGGCATCATCAAGTTCGTGCAGCAGGACGACGGCGAGCGGCGCTATACCGGTCTCGAGCCCGACTACTACCCGGCGCAGATTGCCTGGCTGCGCGAGCACAGCGGTTCCTGATTCGTTTGTAATGCGGCGGTCGCGCCAGATACGTTAGGCTGCGCGGGTCACGACGACCCCGCCGCCGCCCATGAAAAGAGCACCCGACGCGACACCTTTCGAGCACCTGCTTTCTCAACGTCTCACGCGCCGGCGAGTGCTCGGCGCGGGCGCTACGCTTGCGCCGCTGGCAATCGCGAGCGGCGGACTGCTCGGAGCTTGTACGTCGTTGCGTCCCGCGAGCGCACTCTCGTTCAAGCCGATTCAGGGCAGCCAGGCCGACGACGTGTTGCTGCCGCCGGGTTATCGCTACGACCTGCTCGTGCGCTGGGGCGAGAGTCTGTGGACGTCGACACCGGATCTCGATGCTGCGCGGCTCGCCCAGGGTGTGTTGCTGGAGCCCGGCGCCGCCGAACGGCAGCAACGCCAGTTCGGCACGAACTGCGACGCCATCCATTTCTTTCCGCTCGATGCGCGCGGCGAGCGCGGCATCCTGTGCGTCAACAATGAATACACGCTCGACGAGCTGATGTTCCCAGGGCACCGTGGGATCGTCGGTGCCGTGCGCGCTGGCAATCGCGAGTACGTCAGCACGCATCCGCAGATCGTCGACGTCGCGAAGGCTGCGCAGGGCGTATCTGTCATCGAGATCGCGCGAGTCCGTGGGCGCTGGCAGATGGTGAAGGACTCGCGCTACAACCGGCGCATCACTGCGGAAACTCCCATCGACATCGGTGGTCCGGCGCGAGGTGCAGCGCTGCTGCGGACGCAAGCGGATCCCGAAGGCGTGCGGGCACTGGGCACGTTCGGTAACTGCGCCGGCGGCGAAACGCCGTGGGGCACCTATCTGACCGCCGAAGAGAACATCCAGGACTATTTCGGCAACCTCGAGCAGCTCAAGGCGCGCAATGACGTCGATCCGTACATCGTCGAGTCGCACCGTCGCTGGCGCATGTGGAAGGTGAACTCGCTGTACTCGTGGGACGCAGTCGATGCCCGCTTCGATCTGCCGCGCACGCCGACCGAACCGTTCCGCCACGGCTGGATTACGGAGATCGATCCGCGCGATCCGACGCGGCCGCCGGTCAAGCGCACGGCGCTCGGCCGCATGGCGCATGAAGGCGCGAGCCCGTTCGTCGCGCACAACGGCCGCGTCGCCGTGTACATGGGCGATGACGACAAGTTCGAGCACATCTACAAGTTCGTTTCCGACGGCCGTTTCGATCCGAAGAACCCGGCGGCAAACCGCGATCTGCTCGATCGCGGCACATTGTATGTCGCGCGGCTGGAGGAGAGCGGTCGAGGCGAATGGTTGCCGCTGGTGTTCGATCCGCAAGGTCCGCTGAATGCGGCGGCGGGCTTTCGCGATCAGGCAGAAGTGCTGATCAAGGCGCGCGCCGCGGCGAGCGTGCTGGGCGCGACACCGATGGATCGAACCGAAGACGTGGAAGCGAATCCTGTTTCCGGACGCATCTATGTGGCCTGCACGCGCAACGAGCAGCGCACCGCTGCTGCCGGCCACCTGCTGTACGCGGGCCGTGAAGTCGAGTGCGGTCCCGATCGTGCGAACCCGCGCGGCGCGAATCCGTTCGGGCACATCATCGAGATCCGCGAGGCCGGCGACGATCACACCGCGCGCGAGTTTTCGTGGGAAGTGTTCCTGCTCGGCGGCGATCCCGCCGGGGGGCGCCTGATCACCGACCTGACGCACGTCCGGCAGGACAGCGCCTACTACGCGGGTTACGCGAAGGCCGACGACCTCAGCCCGATCGGCTCGCCGGACAACGTCGGCTTCGACCGCGACGGCAATCTGTGGATCGTCACCGACGGCCCGCAGCCGCGCAACGCGAACGACGGCTGCTTCGTGTGTCCGACCGAGGGCCCGCAACGCGGCCGTCTGCAGCAGTTCATGAGCGGCCCGGTCGGTTCGGAGATCTGCGGCTGCCAGTTCTCGCCAGACTGCGAGACGCTGTTCCTGAGCATCCAGCATCCCGGCGAAGGTGGCAGCGTCGTCGAGCCGCGCAGTCACTGGCCCGACGGACCCGGCACGCAACCGCGCTCGAGCGTCATCGCGATTACGCGGGAAGGCGGCGGGACGGTCGGCAGTTAGAGCACTTTGCCCGGATTCATGATCCCGTTCGGGTCGATCGCCTGCTTGATCGAGCGCATCAGCTCAATCGCAACCGGGTGCTTGTAGCGCAGCAGCTCCGCGCGCTTGAGCTGACCGATGCCGTGCTCGGCGCTGAAACTGCCGCCGTAGCGTGCGATCAGATCGTGCACCGCGCGATTCACTTGCGGTGCGAGGCGCAGGAATTGTTCGTTGTCGCCACCGCGCGGCGGGCTCAGGTTGAAGTGCAGGTTGCCGTCGCCGAGGTGGCCGTACGAAACGAGGCGTGCGCCGGGCGCGAGCTGCGCGACCAACGCTGCGCCCTCGACGATGAAGTGCGGCAGCTCGCCGGTCGTCACCGAGATGTCGTGCTTGATGCTCGCGCCTTCGCGGCGCTGGGCTTCCGGAATCGTTTCACGCAGGCGCCAGAACATCTCGCGCTGCGCTTCGCTTGCGGCGATCGCGGCATCGGCGATCTCGCCGGCCTCCATTGCGGTCGCCAGCTCGGCTTCGATGCTTTCGCGCGCAGCCGCCGCGCCGCGTCCCATGCCGATCTCCACCAGCACGTACCAGGGATGCGGCCGATCGAGCGGATCGCTCGTCGAGGGAATGTGTTGCAACACCAGTTCGAGCGCGACGCGGGGTACGAGCTCGAACGTCGTGACCGCATCGCTGGTGAAGGCGCGCAACCGCGACAGCAATGCGACCGCTGCCTGCGGCTCCGGTACACCGACGAATGCGGTGAGCGTCCATGCCGGACGAGAGAAGAGCTTGCACGCCGCGGCTGTGATGACACCGAGCGTGCCTTCCGCGCCGATGAACAGATCGCGCAGGTCGTAGCCAGTGTTGTCCTTGCGCAGCGGCTTGAGGCCATCGAGTACGCGGCCATCGGGCAGCACGACTTCGAGGCCGAGGATGAGGTCGCGCATCATGCCGTAGCGCAAGACCGCCGTGCCGCCTGCGTTCGTCGACAAGTTGCCGCCGAGCTGGCAGGAACCTTCCGACCCGAGGCTCATCGGGAACAGGCGCTCGGCCGATGCGGCGGCCGCCTGGATCTCGGCGAGCACACAACCGGCTTCGGCGATCATGGTGTAGTTCGCGGCATCGAGTGTGCGGATGCGCCGCATGCGTGCGAGCGAGAGCACGAGCTGGGAGCCGTCACCGCTCGGTGTCGCCCCACCGCAGTAACTGGTATTGCCGCCGACTGGCACGACGCCGATTCGCGCCTCGTTGCACAGCTCCATGATCGCGGCGACCTGATGCGTCGAATCCGGTCGCAGCACGAGAGGCGTGGCGCCGTGGTAGAGCTGCCGATGGTCGACGAGGAACGGCTCGATATCCGTCGGACGATCGAGATAGCCGTGCGGTCCGACCACAGCGCGCAGGCGATTCAATGTCGCAACGTCGATGCTCATCGCAGCCTCACTGCGGCAGCGCCCAGTTCGCCGACTGGGCAGCGAGTGCGTCGAGATGGGCACCGTCGACGACCCGGCCGTCGGCGACCTTGAGGTCGCGCAGGATGCACGCGAAACGCTGGTCGCTATCCGCCGATCCGGTCTGCACGACGCCGCCGATCAGGTGCTCGTTGCCCGCCCGCGTGTCGACGGTCACTTTGAAAACGGCGCGCAGCGGCACGCTGCGCCCGTCGAGCAGGAACTTCTGACAGAAGAGCTGCGGGCAGACCTGCCGGGCGTGGACGGTCTCCAGCGGATCGCAGCCCTTGACGAGGATCGCCTTCTCCGAGCGCAGCAGCTCGGGCTCGCGCAGGTTGTCGAGCAGCGAGAACAGACCCCACAGGGCAATGCCGAACAGGGCGGCGAAGATGACGAGGCGCAGTGACAGCACTGCGTAAGGATGTCAGGCTGAAGCCTGACCCACAACCGAAGTCGGGCTGAAGCCCGACTCACAGTCATTACAGTTGGGTGATTACGCTTGGGCGGCGCGGAGCGCGGCGATGCGCTCTTCCAGCGGCGGGTGCGTCATGAACAGCCGCTTCAGCCCCTGGCCGAGCCCGCCGCTGATGCCGAACGCGGCCATCTGGTCCGGCAACGGCTGCGGATGCTGCTGGCGCAGACGCTCCAGCGCGGCAATCATCGGCTCGCGGCCTTCCAGCTTCGCACCGCCGGCGTCGGCGCGGAACTCGCGATACCTCGAGAACCACATCACGATCATGCTCGCGAGAATGCCGAGCACGAGCTGTGCGACGATGACCGTGACGAAGAACGCGGGGCCGTGGCCGCGCTCGGTCTTGAACACGACCTTGTCGATCGTGTAACCGATGATGCGCGACAGGAAGATGACGAAGGTGTTCACCACGCCCTGGATCAGCGTCAGCGTCACCATGTCGCCGTTCGCGACGTGACTGATCTCGTGCCCGAGCACCGCTTCGGCTTCGCGTCGCGACATGCTACGCAGCAAGCCGGAGCTGACGGCAACCAGTGCGTTGTTGCGACGGGGACCGGTCGCGAATGCATTCATCTCGGCGGCATCGAAGATACCGACCTCCGGCATGCCGATGCCGGCGGCCTGCGCCTGGCGACGCACCGTTTCGACCAGCCAGCTTTCCACGGCGTCCCGCGGTTGCTCGATGACACGCACGCCCATCATGCGCTTGGCGATGAACTTGGACATCGCGAGCGAGATGAGTGAGCCGCCGAAGCCGAGCACGGCGGAGAAGATCAGCAGGGCGTTCAGGTCGAGCCCGGTGCCCTGCTCGTTGAGGATGCGGTCGACCCCGAGCAGCCGCAGGGAGACGCTCAGGACCAGCAGAACCGCAATGTTGGTAGCAATCAGCAGAAATATGCGCTTCATATGCGGGGCATATTAGGACGGGGGCCGGGAATTCAATAGGCGCGAGAGGTGGGGGCGCAAGGCGCGCGACATTCAGGAGCGCGCGCGTGCGGGCGCGCGACGCTCAGGCGTCGTCGCGATCGCTGTAATCGTCGTCGTCGTCGAGGTCCTCGTCGTCGTCGTCGTCCCAGTCGTCGTCGTCTTCGTCCTCGTCCCAGTCGTCCTCGTCGGCGTCTTCCTCGTCTTCGTCCTCGTCGTCATCCTCGTCGCTCGCCCAGCCCTCCGGCTCCTCGGCGCGCTCCAGGTCGAGCTCATGCCAGGTATCCAGGTCGATCTCCTCGATGTCGCCGTTCTCGTACTGGATCTCGATGATCTCTTCGTCCGGATCGACCGACAGCACCCGGAAGATCTCGTTCTCTTCGAGATCCTCGTACCACTGTCCCTGAACCGGGTCGTAGTCTCTGGCCACGCAAACACCTCAAGAACGCCAGGCGGC
>Ga0209382_10000083_pt1 | contig 134465 bp, 124 predicted proteins | sample SoiMetdeltSBSDD5_FD_187599 | JGI IMG/M metagenome (GOLD analysis project Ga0209382, IMG submission 187599) | Bulk soil microbial communities from a Populus tree surrounding site in Tennessee, USA - Soil MetaG P. deltoides SBSDD5 (SPAdes) (version 2) | ecosystem: Environmental > Terrestrial >... | reverse complement strand
CTGGCGCCCGTGGGCTATCGGCGCCGCGCTCTCGCTGGGCTGCGCGGCCTTCCTGTTCATCCGACGTGAGATGGCGGCCTCGCGGGCCTTGATGGACGACTACGAGGCCTGGTGGCAGCACCGGGCGAAGATTCGCGCGAACGGTCATCGGCCGTCACCCCAGCCCGCCGACCGCTCCGACAACCCGCAGCTGTTCGTCTGAGACACACGGGCGGGACGGGCCGCGACCCGTCCCGCCCGTGTCTCGAGCGCCGCAGGAGCGGCCGGAGGTCAGCGGGCCGCCAGGCGGGCGGCGTCGGCGGCCACGGGCTGGCCGTCGAGGGAATCGCGGAGCGCCACCGTCACGCGCAGCGCGCGCAGTCCGTGCACGCCCTGCAGCTCCTCCAGGTCGACGTCTTCCACCTCGTCGGCGATGTAGCCGAGGTGCCGCAGGTACTCGAGGTAGCCGCGGTACTCGTGCGCCTCGGCCGGCTGTCCGTAGACGATGGCGATCTTGCCCGGCTGGGTCACCCGCTCGGTCGCGCCCTTGATCAGCGCCTTGTCGATCCGCTTCTTGACGATCTCGTACCGGATGTCGTAGGCGCCGTCCACGTCGAAGCGCTTCTCGTCGAAGCGGAACCGGATCGACAGCGGCGCGTGCTGCACCAGCACCAGGTGGGTGGCCCGCAACGGCAGCGGCAGCTCCGCGGCCAGCCGGTCGGCGCGCGCGGCGATGCCGCACACGACCATGAGCTGCCAGAGACGCAGGCTCTTCAGGTAGAGCGGGTCGAAGTCGCCGCCCTCGATCAGCGAGCCGCCAACGTAGATCTGGTGGTCCACGCCGTCGGTCTTCTGCTTCTCGAAGTAGTGCGGGAAGATCGATTGCGCCGCCTGCTCCTCCAGCTCCAGGTAGGTGGAGATGGCCTCGTTGAGCCGGGTGACGCTCTGCTCGAAGATCTTGCGCTGCCGGTACACCGTGCCCAGCTGCGGGTCGAGCGCGTCGCGGTACGCCCGGACCCGGGCGGCGACCGTCTCCCCGAACCCGGCCAGACGCTCCAGCAGCGTCTCGACCTCGCTGCGCAGGAACGTGACGATGCCGACCTCGTCGCCGGCCGCCATGTGCTCGCCGACCTGCTGGGCGTGCTGCTCGATCCGGTACCGCAGCTGGTCGAGGGCGGGCAACCGGCGCGCCGTGTGGGCGGCCTCCACGACGTCGCGAGCGAGCCGCAGCTGCGCGAGCAGATCGCCCTGGATCGCGTGGGCGCGCTGGGTGGACGAGCCCCGGATGTCCGACAGCGCGTACAGCGGGTAGACGTTCTGGAAGACGATCGGGTCCAGCTCGGCGGCGGCCGGATCGCCGGCCCGCTCCAGCCCGTCGAGGACCGCCTTGCGGAACCGCCACTCCACCACCGGATGGATGGCCGTGAACCGCTCCTTGATCTGCGTCTGGATGCGGACGTTGAACTCCTCCATGCTGCGCTGCACCGCCATGGCGAACAGCGGCAGCACCTCCTGCAGCTTGGGCAGCAGCGAGGCGTCCAGGTCGCCGGGGCGCGGCGAGCCCAGGCCCAGGGTGCCGATCACCCGGTTCTGGTAGTGCAGCGGGGCCACGAGCGACGACCGGATCCCGCTGCAGGCGAGCTGCTCCTCGACGTCCGTCCGGGTCGGCAGCGCGGCCAGGTCCTCCACGATCACCGGCCGCCCCGAGGTGGCGGCGCGCTCCCACATCGAGCCGGCGAACTCCGACACCCGGTGGTGCACCGAGTCGGCGAAGATGCACGAGTGCTCGATCCGCGCCCCCGAGTTCAGGATCAGCACGCGCTCGCCGTCCACCGCCGCCACGCCCAGCTGGAGCTCGGGGCGGCGGAACAGGGTGCGCAGCCGGTTCTGCAGCTCGGTGAAGCGTGTCTGCGACACGATGGACTCGCGGTCGATGAGGTCGCGCTTGAGGGCCGACAGCACCTCCTGGTCGGTGACCTCGATGACCTTCAGGAAGGTCACGCCGCGCAGCACGAAGTGCTCGGCCGGCAATACGCGCTGCAGGTACGCGCCGTCCAGCAGCGCCGCCTGCGGATGCTCGCGGAGGTCGTCCGGCAGCGGCGGCAGCGGCCCGAGCGCCTCCACCTCGACGAACTGCCAGTCGAACAGCATCCGGAAGTGTCGCTCCAGGCCGGTGTCGGGCTCGACCACGCTCAGGATGAGCGGGTACTCCAGGTCGATCGGCACGCCGTAGAGCCGCTGCAGCACCAGGGCGTACGCGTAGGCGCGTCGCAGCTGGCTCACCAGCGCCTCGTCCAGGTTGATGCGACCCTTCAGCCGGCCGTCCTCGTGCATCAGGTCCCGGCGCATCGCCGGCGTCGCGTAGAAGCCGCGCAGCGCGAACGGGATCATGGCGGCGCCGTGGGCCTGGTCCCACAGCGCGGGCGGGAACTCCGCGCTCATGAGGAGGTCGACGAGGTCCTGGTGGCGATCGAGCACGGCCGGGTCCGTGATCAGGCCCCTCAGCTCGGGCGCCGCGGCGACCTGCTCGGCGACCAGGCGCGCGATGGCGGCGCAGGCGGGCGAGGCGTCGGCCCCGGCCCGCGTCCAGAACTCGATCAGCGGCGCCAGGCTGAACTCCGTCCGGAACGGAAAGTCGGCCTGGAGCGCGGTCTGCAGGTCCGACGAGCCAGACCCCCGGATCAGTGCGTTACCCTGCTCTTCCATGCGCATCGATTGTAGTCTCTCTCCGACGACTGTGTGATGGCGGCCGGCATCCCCGGGATTCGGCGCGCGTCCCCGGCGACCGCCGCGGCCGGACCCGGCGCCGCGCGGTCGGCCCCCCGAAGTCCGGCCAACCCCGCGAATCGTCGAGCGTTGTCCGCCGGCCGCTACACGCCGTTCACGACGTGCAGACGCTCGCCGCGGGCGAACGCCTCGACCGTCGCGATGGCGATGCGCAGCATGTTGGAGCCCGCCTCCCGCGTGTTGTAGCCGATGTGCGGCGTGATCAGGACGTTGTCGAGGGTGCGGAACACGTAATCGGCCGGGGGCGGCTCGGTCTCGTGCACGTCGAGGGCGGCCCCGGCCAGGTGGCCGGTCCGGAGCAGGTCGACCAGCGCGTCGTTGTCGACGAGCCGGGCCCGCGCGGTGTTCACGAACCACGCGCCGGGCTTCAGACGCCCGAGCAGGGCTCGCGAGATCAGGCCGTGCGACTCCGGCGTGTAGGCCAGGTGCAGCGTCACCACGTCGGCGGCGGCGAACAGCTCCTCGAGCGAGGTGAGCGTCACGCCGTGGACGGCCCGGGCGGGTGAGGGCCGTCGCGTCCACCCCAGCAGCCGCATCCCGAGGCCGGCGCCGAGCCGCGCCATCTCGGCGCCGATGGGACCGAGCCCCACGATGCCCAGGGTCTTGCCACGCAGCTCCATGCCGTGAAATCGCCCGGGCTCCCACTGCCCGGCCCGGGCGCTCAGGTAGGCCTGGCCGATGTGCCGGGTGAGCGCCAGCATCATGGCCAGCGCGTGCTCGGCGACCGAGGTGGCGCCGTAGTCCGGCGTGTAGGCCACGGCCACGCCGCGGCGCGTGGCCTCGGCGACGTCGATGCAGCTGTTGTAGCCGATGCCGAGGAAGCTCACGAAGCGCAGGCGGTCGCAGGCGCGCAGCACCTCGGCGTCCATCTCCGAGTAGTCGAGGACCACGGCCTCCGCCGGTCGCAGGCGCTCCAGCAGCGTCGCCCGGTCGGGCGGCGGGCCGTCGTAGAAGTCCACCGGGCCCAGCGCGCGCAGCGGGTCGAGCTCGGCGGCGTTCCGCACGCAGCCGGCGCCGTCCGGGAACACGATGCGCACGGCGTCAGCCCCGGTAGCCGGCGCCGGGGCGCTTCATCTCGAAGATGTCGTGCACGTGGGCGTACATCTGGCCGGCCAGCCGCCCGATCGGGCGCAGGCGCCGCATGTCGATGCGGCCGCTGGCGGCATCGTAGACGTCGTCGCGCACGTGCAGGTGCACGATCTCGCCGATGATTAGGTGGTGCGGCAGGTTGCCGACCGGGATGATCTGCGTGACCCGGCACTCCATGCTGATCGGGGCCGCCGCCACCCGGGGCGCCTTCACCTGGGCCCCCGGGGCCGCCACCAGCCCGGCCTGGGCGAACTCGTCGACCTCGGGCGGGTAGTCGCCCGAGGTCACGTTCATCTGCTCGGCGAGCGCGTCGTCGACCACGTTGACGACGAACTCGCGCGTCGCCTCGACGTTGCTGAGCGTGTCCTTCTTGCCGCGCGATCCCGGCACTTCCACGCCGCGCGGCGCCGACGAGAACGCGACGGTCGGCGGGTCGTGGGTGATGGCCATGAAGTAGCTGAACGGCGCCAGGTTCCGCACGCCGTCGGCGTCGACGCTGGAGACCCACGCGATCGGTCGCGGCACGACACAGCCGATCAGCAGCTTGTACATCGCGGTCGGGTTCGGCACCCGCAGGTCGAGCTCCACAATCTCTCCTTTGTCGCTCCGGGGCGCGGAGCGGCCACTACTCCACCAGAGGCGACGCCGCAATGCAATTGCTAGAATGCGGCCGAGGACACCGACGTCCGTTGACCCTGGCCGCGCTCCGCATCCGCAGCTTCCGCTTCCAGTGGTCCGCCGACCTGCTGACGTCGTGGGCGTTCGAGATGGAGACGCTGGTGCTCGGCTGGTTCGTGATGGTCCACACCGGCTCGGTCCTCCTGCTCACGGCCTTCGGCTCGCTCCAGTTCCTCGGCACGCTGGCCGCGCCGATGTTCGGGGTGCTCGGCGACCGGCTCGGTGGCCGCACCATGCTGTGCGCGATGCGCGCGACCTACGCCGCCCTGGCCGCGCTGCTCGCCCTGCTGGCGCTCACGGAGTCGCTGACGCCGCTCGCGGTGCTGGTGATCGCCGCGCTGAGCGGGATCGTGCGCCCCAACGATCTCGTCATGCGCACCACGCTCATCGGCGAGACGATCCCGGCGGCCGCCATGATGGGGGCGCTGGGCATGTCACGCGCCACCTCGGACTCCGCGCGCGTGGGTGGCGCCCTGGCCGGCGCCGGGCTGTCCACGGTGCTCGGCGTCGGGGCCACCTATCTCGTCGTCACGAGCCTCTACGCGGCGAGCCTCGCGCTGACGCTGGGCGTGGCCAGGCGGACGCCGGTGCCCGACCCGGCCGCCGCGACCCGCGGCGTGCCGGTGACGACGCCGTCGGGCTGGCGCGATCTCCTCGAGGGTCTCCGGCGCGTCCTCATGACGCCGGAGCTGCTGGCCATGATGCTGCTGGCCTTTCTGATCAACCTCACCGCCTACCCCGCGTCCACCGGCCTGCTGCCGTACATCGCGCGCGAGGTGTACCACGTGAACGCCACCGGCCTGGGGTGGCTCGTCGCCAGCTTCGCGCTGGGTGGTCTGCTGGCCTCGATCCTGATGGTGCTGACCGGCGGCACCCGCCACCCCGAGCGCTCGACCCTGGCCTGCACCGCCATCTGGTACGCGCTGCTGCTCGTCTTCGGCCACGCGGGCAGCCTGGCCGCGGGTCTGCTGACCCTGCTGGCCACGGGCTTCGTGCAGAACGTGGCGATGATCTCGATGACGGCCACGCTGCTGGCCGCCGCCGGCGAGGGGTTCCGCGGCCGCGTCATGGGCGTGCGGATGCTGGCCGTCTACGGGTTGCCGCTGGGCCTGATCGCCTCCGGGCTGCTGATCGAGCGCATCGGCTACCCGCTGACGATCACGGTGTCCGCCGCGCTGGGCCTGGCCTGCACGGTCCTCATCGGCGTCCGCTGGCGCGCCAGCCTGTGGCGCCGCGCGCGCGTGGCTCCGGCTACCTCCCTGGCCCAGCGCGTGTGAGCGGGCGCCTCAGGTGGCCAGCGGCGGCAGCGTGAGCCGCTGGAGCGTCTCGTACTGGTAGTGGTACGAGTCCACGCCGCCGCCGTTGTACCGGCGGATGGCGTAGGGCCAGTCGCAGCCGAGCTGCGCCCGATCGGGCACGGCCTTGTACGTGGTCCGGGAATGGTACTGCGTCGGCAGCAGCGTCTGCGCCGTCCCCCGGTGCAGCGGCGTGGTCGGCCCGATGTCCACGCGGGCCTCGGCGGCGCACCGCACGCAGTCGGTCATGAACCGCGGATCGCCCGGCTCGAAGCGGCAGCGGCGCAGCGGCCCCGCGCCGATCTCGGCCTGACGGTCGTCGGCGCGGTCGGCGGGGCCGTTGACGAAGCCGTCGAGCTTGTCCTTCAGCTCGCGCACGGCCCGCTCGACGTTGCGGACCGGATCGAGCATGAACGTACTCACCTCGTCGGGGCGGGGCGGGTGATGGAACAGCGTGTACTGGCCCATGCCGTAGCCCCGCGAGGTGATCCGGTCCGGCTGGCTCTCATCGTTGCGGTCGAGGCCGACCACGATGAAGTCGTCGGCGTTCGTCTCCGTCGGCACCCGGAAGTGCAGCCCGCTGCTCTCCTGCAGCAGGATGGCCAGCAGGAACGCCCGGGGGACGGTCAACCCGGCCAGCGCCTGCACGGCCGCGTACGCCTCGCGATTGGCACGGGCCGGGTCGTCGGACCGCGGCAGCGGCGTCACGCGGGGGTCCGCCAGGATGTCGTCCAGGCAGGCGGCCAGACGCTCGTCGAGCACGCCGGTCACGCCGGTCACCCGCCCGCCGTTGAACGTCGCGAGCGCCACGGGCGCCTCGCCGTCCGGTCCCCGCTGCCCGGCGTGGAGCAGGTCGTACTGCAGCGCGCGGACGGCGCGCTCGGTCCCCTGCCCGAACTGGCCGTCGATCCCCGCCCGCAGGTAGCCGAGCCTGCGCAGATCGGCCTGCAGCGCCCGCACCAGCGACGCGGCCGCGCTCCCGTCACGTCCGAGGACGATTCCCGACCCGCGGTAGACCAGTGCCATCGGTTCCCTCCCCGAGGCCGACCGTCGCCCGGTCGAGCCAGCGTCGATCACGGGGCGAGGCGCGGCGCTGCAGCCGGCGACCCACCAGGCGCAGGGCGTCGTCGTAGCGCTCGAGCCGCAGGTAGCAGACGACCATCGTCTCCTCGAACAGCTCCCACTGGGCGTGGCTGCCGCCCACGCGGTGGAACTCGCGCTCCACCGGCTCGAGGTGGCGCAGGGCGCGGGCGTGATCGCCGGCCGCGAAGGCCGCCACGCCGAGCACCATCGGCAGCGCCACCGTGCCCGCGATCGGATGCCCGCGGGTGTCCAGCGTGCGCAGGCCGTCGACCAGGCGGGACAGTGCGGCGCCGTCGCCGCAGGCCGCGTAGGCGAGCGCGGCGTGGACCTCGCCGAAGACGAAGCCGGGCCGGGAGACGCGCGCGGCGAGATCGGCGAGCGCGCGCCACCCGGGGACGGGCTCCGCCTCCCCGTCGAGCTTGAAGCGCCACAGCAGGGCCGAGCCGTCGATCATGGCCAGCCGCGGATTGGCGGCGCCCAGGATGTCCCGCGCGAAGATCTCGCCGGCGCGGGCATGGCGGCCGCGGTGCAGCTCGAACATCGCCTGGTGCCAGGCGAGATGGCAGTGGAACGACGCGCGGCGGTCGTAGCCGGCCATCCAGGCGTCGAGGAACTCGGCGCCGGCGTCGGTCTGCAGCCGCTCGAAGTAGATGTGCGCGAGGTTGTGGCTGGCGTTGGCGTTCCCGGGATACTGCTGCAGCGAGCGCTCCGACAGCCGCCACGACTCCTCGTAGCGGTCGACCTCGTGGTAGGTGAAGGCGAGCGCGGACTGGAACCACCAGTCGTCGCCGTACGCCGGCGCCAGGCGCTCGAGGAAGGCCATGCGGCGCTGCTCGCGGTCCGTCCCGCCGGCGAAGCCGATCGCGCTGCTGGCCTGGTTGACGAGCAGCGCGTCACGCGGGAACTCCCGCACGTGCTCGTCGACGAGCTCGAGGCCCCCGGTCGCGTCGCCCCCGACGAGCGCGGCCAGCGCGGCCACGTGCTGGCGCTCGCGGCGGCTGGCGCCGTCCACGGCGTCGCGCGCGCGCCCCACGGCGGCGCCGGCGGCCGCGGCGTCGCCGTGCACCACCGCGACCAGCGCCACGCCGGCGTGGGCGAGCGCCAGCCCCGGATCGGCCTCGGCCGCCGACGCGAAGCACTCGGCCGCCCCGGGGCCGTAGGCCAGGAGCGCGTCCATGCCCTCCTGGTAGCGGTCGGCGGCCGCGGGCGACGAGGTCGTCAGCGGCAGCCCGTAGCGATCGACGCGGCTCATCGCCCCGGCATCATACTGCGGCCGGCGCATGGCCGGCGCGGTAGTGCGCGGCGTAGGCCTGGCGGCAGCGCTCGCGCAGCGCAACCTCGTCCACCTCGCGGCCGGCGAAGCGCGCGGTGGAGACGTCCGAGAGGTCGAGCGCGGGCGCGCCGTCGACGATCCACTCGGCCACGGCCTCGCCGAGCGCGGGCGAGACGCTGAGGCCTCCCACGCAGCAGCCGCTCATCACCCAGGCGCCGCCGACGCCGGGCAGCGGCCCGACCAGGTAGCGGTCGTCGGTGGTCAGGGTGGGCAGCCCCCCGCGGTGCTCGGCCACGCGGAGGCGCGGATCCTGGAAGATCGGGAACTGCTCGCGCACGCCGCGCGCCAGCCGCCACAGCACCTCGATGTCCAGCGGCAGCCGGGCGACGTCGGTCAGCGCGTCCGCGTCCGGCTGCAGCGGGTCCGGCTCGTACCCGCCGAGCATGAGCCCGCCGCGCTCGTGGCGCACGTAGACGTTGGCGTCGATCACCCGCGCGATCGGAAAGTCGGGCGTGACGCCGGCGATCGGCTCGGTGATCAGCAGCTGGTGTCGCGTCGGGACGACGGGGATGTCGCGGCCCAGGCTCGCCGCCACCAGCCGGGCCCACCCGCCGGCCGCGTCCACGACCACGCGCGTGGCGACGACGCCGCCGGGCACACGCACGCCCTCCACGCCGTGCGCGCCGATCTCGAAGCTGGTCGCCGGCGTGTGCGGCCGCAGCACCGCGCCGAGCTTCTCGGCCGCGCGGCAGTAGCCGATCGGCAGCTCCGACGGCTCGACGTTGCAGTCGGTCGGACTCCAGGTGACCGCGACGATGCCCCGTCCGCCCAGGATCGGCAGGCGGCGCTGCGCCTCGGCGACGGACACGAGCTCGATCGGCACGCCGGCGGCGGCGCCGCCAGCGACCTCGCGCGCGAGCTGCTCGGCGTCTCGCTCGGTGCGCGCGATCTTGAGCGCCCCGCTCTGCGTGAAGCGCAGCGGCTCGCCGGTCTCGTCGGTGAAGGCCGCCAGCTTGACCACCGCCCGCCGGGCCAGGCGCGTCAGCGCCGGCGTCGCCCGCACCTGGCTCGACAGCCCGGCGGCGCGCGGCGAGGTCTGCGAGGCGAGGCCTGCGCGGTCGAGGACCACCACCCGCGCGCCCCGTCGCGCCAGGTGGTACGCCGCGCTGGCGCCGAAGGCGCCGGAGCCGACGACGACGACGTCCGCGGCGTCGATCACCTCAGATGACGCCGCGCTTGGCGAGGTCGGTGATCTGGTCGGGGCTGTAACCGAGCGAGACGAGGATCGCCTCGTTGTCCTGGCCCAGCTCGGGCGCCGCGGTGCGGATGGGCAGCCGCTCGACGCCGTGCGAGACGGGATGACCGAGGATCGTGAGGTCGCCCAGCGCCGCCGAGCGCACGGGCTGGGCCATTCGGAGGTGCTGCACCTGCGGGTCGGCGAACGACTCGTCGACGCGGTAGATCGGGCCGCACGGCACGCCGGCGTCGTTGAGGATGCGAACCCAGTCGGCGCTGGTCCGCTGTCGGGTGACGGGCATGAGGACCTCCATCAGCGCGTCACGGTTCGTCGAGCGCGCCCGCGACGTCGCAAAGCGGGGGTCCGTGCGCAGGTCAGGCCGCTCGAGGGCCCGACAGAACCGTTCGTAGATCTCGTCGCCGGAGGCGGCGATGTTGATGTGACCGTCCTTCGTCTCGAACACGCCGGTGGGAATGCCGGTGGGGTGGTTGTTGCCGGCCTGGGGCGGGACCTCGCCGCTCATCAGCCAGCGCGAGGCCTGGAAGTCGAGCATCGAGAGCATCGCCTCCAGCAGCGAGGTGTGCACCCACTTGCCCTGCCCCGTGACCTCCCGCTCGAGCAGCGCCACCAGGATGCCCTGGGCGAGGAAGATGCCGGAGCACAGGTCGGCGATGGGGATGCCCACGCGCACGGGTCCCTGTCCCGGGATGCCGGTGATCGACATCAGGCCGCCCATGCCCTGCGCGATCTGGTCGACGCCCGGCCGGTCGCGGTATGGCCCGCTCTGCCCGAAGCCCGAGATGCTGCCGTAGACCAGCCGGGGATTGATCGCGTGCAGGTCGTCGTAGTCGATGCCGAGCCGGCGCTTGACGTCGGGGCGGTAGTTCTCCACCACGACGTCGGCGTCGCGCGCCAGCGCCTTGAGAATCGACACGCCCTCGGGATCGCGCAGGTTGAGTGTCATCGCGCGCTTGTTGCGGTGCAGGTTCTGGAAGTCGAACCCGTGGCGGTTGCCGCCCATGCCGTCCCCGCCGCGCCCGCCCGGCATCTCGATCTTGATGGCCCGCGCGCCCCAGTCGACGAGCTGCCGCACGCAGGTGGGGCCCGCCCGCGCCCGGGTGAGGTCGAGCACGCTGAAGCGGGCGAGTGGCAAGGCGGTGTTCTCGGCCATGGCGATCACTCCTCCGCGGCGACGAGCGACGCGTTCAGGGTTTGCGCAGCGCGTTCATGGCGGTCACCAGGGCCGGCGTGCCGCCGAACAGGTAGACGACCTCCACCGCCTCCTGGATCTCCGCCTCCGAGGCGCCGGCCGCCCGCGCCCGGTTGGCGATGGTCGCCACGCCGTCGGGGTGGGTCTGCAGCGCGTCCACGATCATCGTCATGAGGTGCTTGTACTTCGCGGGAATGGCCCCATCCCGCATGATGTGCTCCCGCTGCGCCATGTACGTCTCGACGAACTTCGGATCCCGCCCCTGCAGTGGCTCGATCCACGGAGGCAACGTCGGCTGGGTCATGTCAATCTCCTCTCCTCGCGGAGCTGATGAACGTCGCGTCGCGTGGCGTCGTGACGCCCGCTGACGGCGGCGGCGCCCACACGCGAAGGCCGAGGGCGCGCCATGATGGTGAGCCGTTGTCGCCGTTCGGAGGGTCCGGCGAGCGAGCCGCTCCCGCCTCTACTGGCCGCCGACCGAGCCTCCTCTGGGGGATGGGGGGCCCGAGCGAGCCGGGCCCGGAGCGAGTTACGGCGACAGGCGAACCATGCTGGCGCGCCCGCGGCCTTCGAGTGTGGGCGCCGCCGCCGTCAGCGGGCGTCACGACGCTACGCGACACGACGCTCATCGGCTGCTGCGGACGTAGCGACGAAGCACGAGTCGCAGGTGGTCGCGGAAGTGCGGTTGCAGGCGGCTGGTCCAGTCGCTCTGGCGTGCCTGCTTCCATTCAGGGGACTCGACCACGTCGGGTGATGCCAGGTGGTAGAGCGCCACGTACTTGCGGTTGCCGCTGGTGCCGCGGAAGCGGCGCGCGCAGAGCACGCCGGGGACGGCGGCCAGGGCCGGGATGTGCTCCTTGTCGTACCACTCGTTGAACTCGGCCTCGAGCTCCGGCGCGATGTTCATCGCGTTCAGCAGCAGACCGCCGGCGTCGGCCGGCGGCACCTGGTCGCCCGGCAGGATCTGGTCGCCCTCGAAGCGCATCAGGCGCTCGACCTTGCCGGTGACGCGCTTGGACCACGGCGAGAGATTCTCGCCGCCGATCGCCGTGTAGGCGGGGCTCCTCAGCACCCCGACCGACTCCAGATCGTACGTCGCGACCGAGACCTTGCGGTCGGCCGCCCCGATCCAGCGCCGGCACAGCAGGAAGCCCGGCACGCGCTCGCGCTCGGGCAGGTGCTCGGTGTCGTACCAGTCGTGGAACTCGTCCTCGGCGGCGTTGCCGATGTTCATGGCCGCGATCAGCGTGCCCTTCGCCATGGTCGCTCCTCCCGTGCGCGGCTCGATCATGCCCGCGATCGTAGCCGATTTCACCCGGAAGCACAGGCGAGGAGCCTGGTCTAGAATCGAGGCCGGGACGAGGAGCCTTCGCATGTCGCGCCCTGGACCGACTCTGCGGACCGAGGAGGACACATGAGCTACGACATCAAGGTCGAGGACGTCGAGTACCTCCGTCACGACGGCGCGCCGCTGCTGGCCCGGCTCTATCGGCCGCAGGGGACGGGGCCGTTCCCGATGATGGTCGAGCTGCACGGGGGCGCGTGGAGCCGGCAGGACCGTCTCGCCGACAAGCTCATCCACGAGTCGCTCGCCCGCACCGGTGTGATCGTGGCCGCCCTCGACTGGCGCCAGCCGCCGGTGGCGCCGTACCCGGCCGCGTTCCAGGATATCCACTACGGCATCCGCTGGCTGAAGGCCCGGGCGACCGAGCTGAGCGGCCGGCCGGACCTCGTGGGCTCCATGGGGAACTCGAGCGGGGGCCACCAGGCGATGCTGCTCGCCATGCGCCCGTTCGATCCTCGCTACGCCGCGCTGCCCGCCCCCCACGGCGGCTCCGCCGTCGACGGCACCGTGCGCTGCGTCATCCTCTGCTCGCCCGTGATCGATCCGATCGGCCGCTATCACTACGCGAAGGAGATCAAGGCCAAGGGCGAGCCCTACCCGCTCGCGGTCGACGACCTGATCGCCGGCCACGACGCGTTCTGGAGGACCGAGGCCGCGATGATCGAGGGCACGCCGTCCCTGGCCCTCGAGCAGGGCGAGCGCGCGCATCTGCCGCCCGTGCTCTACCTGCAGGGAACCGACGACCTCGCGCATCCCCGTCCACAGCTGGACCGCTTCGTGGCCGCCTACCGCAAGGCCGGCGGCACCGTCGCTCTGGAGCTGTTCGAGGGGGAGGGCCAGGGCTTCATCATGCGCAAGCCCGGCTCCCCCGCCTCCAACCGCGCCCTGGAGCTGATCGCCGAGTTCACGCACAAGCACGTGCGCTGACGGGCTGCCGGCCGGCGCGGATCGCGGACTTCAGGGCCTGGCCGAGGCGGCGATGGAGCGGACAGACGACAACTGGCTCTTGGACCCGGCCAGCGGCGGGGCTAGGCTGTGGCCGAGCGAACGAACTCCGACACGGAGGTGCAGGCATGCCGGCCACCGCGACCCAGACCGACCTCGAGGCCCTGCAGGCGCTCAACCGCGACTACATCCGCTCGGTGCAGACCTCGGACGTCCAACGGTTCGACGAGATCCTCGCCCAGGACTTCCTGTGCAGCAACCCGGACGGCTCGCTCGTCGACCGCGCCGGGTTCCTCGCCCAGACGGCGCGCCCGGTCACGATCTCGAGCCTGGAAGCGCGCGACGTGCTGGTGCGGATCATGGGCGACGTCGCGCTCATTCACGCCCGGACGACGTACACGCTCGCCGACGGCCGCGCCGGCGCCGGCCGCTACACCGACGTGTGGGCGCGCCGCGACGGGCGCTGGCTCTGCGTCTCGGCCCACGTGACGCGCGCCTGACCGGCCGTCGTCGGCAGCGGGCACGGCGCCGATGCCCGTGCTAGGATGACGCCGCGTTTCGGGGAAGGAGACGCGGCATGTCCGTGCTCGTGATCGGCGCGACGGGCTTCATCGGTCCCCGCCTCATCCGGAAGCTGCTCGCGCGCGGCGAGACCGTGGTGGGCATGGACCTCAACCCGGGCGCGACCGCGTTCGGCGACGTGCCGATCGGCGCTCCCGTCATCCGCGGCGACGTCACCCAGTTCGAGGACGTCATGCGCACGGTCCTCGACGTCAAGCCCGAGCGTCTCATCAACCTCGCCTATGGCCTCGGAGCCGGTGAGGGCAATCCCCACCAGGTCATGCGGCTGGACGTCCTCGGGATGGACAACTGCTTCGAGGCCGCCCGCCTGGCCGGCGTCAAGCGCGTGGTCTACGCCAGCTCCATCGCGGTGAGCGGCCAGCAGAGCCACTTCGGCGAGCGCCTGGTGAACGAGGACGATGCGCTCCACGGCACCAGCCAGTACGCGATGCACAAGATCTTCAACGAGTTCCAGGCGCGCAAGTACATCAAGACCTACGGCATGTCGATCGTCGGCGTGCGGCCGGCCAACGTCACCGGTCCCGACAAGGTGCGCGGCTCGGTCGACCACGTGCAGATCATGACCGAGGCCGCCCGCGGCCGCCCCGTGCACCTGCCCCACCAGGGCATGATGCGCCTGCTGATCCACGTGGAGGACATCGCCGAGGTCTTCACCCGCGTGCTGCTGGCCGAGGCGCCGCGCCACAGCCTCTACAACTCCGGCGGGATCCCCGTCAGCCTCGGCGAGCTGGCCGACATCGTGCGCGGATTCCTGCCCGACGCGCAGATCACGTTCGCCAGCGAGGGCGGCCGCGAGGAGTCCGGCAACTACCTGGTGGACTGGAGCCGTTTGGCCAAGGAGTTCGGGATCGAGTACCCCGGGCTGCACACCCGGGTACTCGAGGTCATCAACGACGTCCGCCGCGCGGAGGGGCTCCCGCTCGTCGGCGGACGGTGAGGCGGCGCGAGCCTCGACGGAGAGGAGAGAGCATGCGCTACAACCGGATCTCGGCGGACTGTCACCTCGACCTCATCTGGCTGCCCCCGGACCTCTTCGTGTCAGAAGCGCCGCAGGCCCTGAAGGCGCGCATGCCCTACGTGGCCGACGGGCCAGATGGGCCTCGCTGGGTCGCCAGCAACGGGGCGACGTTCGGGCTGGCCGGCGGCGTCGGCGCCTCCGGCACCACGTACGTGCCGGGCAAGCAGCTGCGCGTGGACGTCATGGCCTCCACCGGCCTCTACGAGGACGGCAAGAAGGGCATCCGGCGGCCCGGCGATCCGCACCTGCGCGTCAAGGAGATGGACCGCGACGGCGTCGACGCCGAGGTCATCTACGGCATCCTGGCGGCGGCCGCCAAGCTCAAGGACATCGAGGCGTCCAACGAGATGCTACGCATCTACAACACGTGGATGGCCGACTTCTGCCGTCAATATCCGGACCGTCACATCGGGCTCGCGAACCTGCCGTACGGCGACATCGCAGCCGCGGTGGCCGAGGTGCATCGGGTCGCCAAGCTGGGCTTCAGGGGCATCGAGCTGTCCTGCTCGTGGGAGATGGAGCCGATGTGGCATCCGCAGTGGGAGCCGCTGTGGGCGGCCATCGACGAGGTGGGGATCCCCCTGCACTTCCACACGTTCCCGTCGGTGTCACCGGCGCTGCGCGAGCAGTACACCGGGCTCACCCAGCGGGCGCTCATGTACAGCGGGCTCTGCCTGTTCCAGATGACGCTGGCCAACATCCTCACCGCGCTGATGGGCCGCGCCGTCTTCGAGCGCTACCCGAACTTGCGGATCGCCTTCGGCGAGAGCGGGATCGGCTGGATCCCCTACGTGCTCGACCGCATGGATTTCGAGTACGAGGACCAGTACAAGGACCTGCCGCTCAGGCTGAAGCCGAGCGAGTACTGGCGGCGGCAGTGCAAGGCCACGTTCCAGTACGATCGCGTGGGCACCAAGCTGATCGACGAGATGGGCGTGGAGACGTTGATGTGGGGCTCGGACTATCCGCACCCCGACGGCGTGTGGCCGGAGTCGGAGAAGTACATCAGCGAGCAGTTCAAGCACCTGCCGGAGGACGTCACCCGCAAGATGACCTGCGAGAATGCCGGACGCTTCTACGGTCTGATCAAGTGAGCGACCGGACGGCCGCCGAGACGAGCCTGCTGGACATCGCCGCCCGGCGCCTGCCGGGCGGCGTGCTGGGCGGCCAGCGTTTCGCCGACGACCTGGCGTTCGTGGTCGCGCGCGCCCGGGGCTCGCGGCTGTGGGACGTGAGCGGCCGCGAGTACGTCGACTACCTGCTGGGGTCGGGGCCGATGTTCATCGGCCACTCGCACCCCGCCGTCGTGCGCGCGGTCACCGAGCAGCTCGCCAGCGGCTCGACGTACTTCCTGGTCAACGAGCCGGCCATCCGCCTGGCCGACGAGTTGTGCCGGGCGGTGCCGTGCGGCGAGCAGATCCGGTTCACCTCGACCGGCTCCGAGGCCACCTTCTTCGCGCTGCGAGCGGCCCGGGCCTTCCGCAAGCGCGACAAGATCATGAAGTTCGAGGGCGGCTACCACGGTAGCCACGACTACGCGCTGATGTCGCAGACGCCGAAGTCGCCCAAGGCCTTCCCGGCCCCGATGCCGGACTCCGCGGGCATCCCCCACGCGATCCAGGGCGAGGTGCTCGTGGCCCCGTACAACGACCTGGCCACCGTCGAGGCGCTGCTGGCCGCCCACGGCCACGAGCTGGCCGCGGTCATCGTCGAGCCCTTCCAGCGGCTCATCCCGCCCCAGCCCGGCTTCCTGCAGGGGCTGCGCACGATCACGCAGCGACAGGGCATCCCGCTCATCTTCGACGAGGTGGTCACCGGCTTCCGCTTCGCGTACGGCGGCGCCCAGGAGTACTACGGCGTGACGCCCGACCTGGCCACCTACGGCAAGATCGTCGGCGGCGGCTTCCCGCTGGCCGCCGTCGTCGGCCGCGCGCCGATCATGCGCGGCTTCGACCCGCGCCTGGACGGCTCACCGGACTACGTCTCCCAGGTGGGCACGCTGAACGGCAACCCGATCGCCGCCGTCGCCGGCCTGGCCACCCTGGCCGAGCTACGCAAGCCCGGCGTCTACGACCGCGTCCGCGCCATCGGCGGCGCGCTCAGGCAGGGTCTCGCCGACCTGGTGAAGAAGACCGGCGTCGTCGCCCAGGTGGTCGGCGAGCCCAGCGTCTTCGACATCGTCTTCACCGACCGCCCCGTCGTCGACTACCGCGCCGTCCTCACCAACGACGGCGCCAAGCTCCGCCGGTTCAACGAGGTCTGCCTGCAGCGCGGCGTCCTGAAGGGCGGCAGCAAGATCTATGTCTCGACTGCCCACGACGAGGGCGACGTGGAGAGAACGCTGGCGGTGTTCGGGGAAGCGCTGGAGGCCGTCGCGCGGATGTGAGCGGGCGCCGGCGGTAGCGAGGAGACGCGCGTTCATTCGCCATCGCTCCAGGCGATCACGGGACTGCGAGCGCCACGCCTATAGTGCCGAGCATCCGGGGACCGGCGCGAACTGCCTTCGCTCACGATGCGGGAGATGGGCGATGAACGAACTGTCGTTCCGGGATGAAGCGGCAGCCGCATACGACCTGGCCGTATCCCATGTGTCGGCGTATTTCCTCCCGTTCCTGCTGCGGGCGGCCCGTCTCGAGACGGGCCAACGGGTGCTCGACGCCGCCGCCGGTACAGGCATCGCGGCGGAGGCGGCTCTCACTGCGGTCGGACCGGACGGCCACGTCACGGCCACCGACGTCTCCCCGTCGATGGTCGATCGGGCCCGCCGGCGTCTGGCGGGGGCACGGAACGCTTGGGCCGCGGTCGAGGATGGCCAGTCACTCAGTTTCGCCGATGGCAGCTTCGACGCCGTGCTGTGTAGTCTCGGCCTCATGTTCTTTCCGGACCCGGCGCGTGGCCTCTCGGAGTTCCATCGCGTCCTGCGCTCTGGCGGACGGGCCGCGGTCTCGGTCGTTACTGCGCCCGAGCGCTCCTACAACGGACGGATCAACGTGGTCATAGCGCGCCACGTGCCGTCACTCGCCGAGGCCACGGCTCGCGCATTCTCGCTGGGTGACCCCGTGCGGCTTGGCCGCCTCTTCGAGGAAGCGGGCTTCTGCGATGTGGAGATCACCACGGAGGCCCACCGGTTCGTGGCTCCATCCTTTGAGGCTTATTTCGCACCGTTCGAGCATGGCGGAGGTTCCAGCGGGCAAGCCTACTTAGCCCTTCCCGAGGCGGAACGCCGAGCCGTACGTGAGGAGGTTCGGCGGAGCCTGGACGACACGGGTGGTCCGATCGGGATCGACGTGGAGTTGCGGTTCGCCACCGGGCATCGCTAGCGTGGAGGGTGGAATCAGCCGCTCACAGCAGGCCCTCCCCTACCGCTTCAGCCCCTCCAGCACCTGCAGGGCCAGCTCGTAGCGTCCGAGCGGTGGCATCAGGTACGCCCCCTGCACGCGATCGCGCACCGCGAAGAGCATCTCGCGGGCGATCTGGACGCCCTCCTTGCGGGCGGCCTCGCCGCCGGGGGTCTTGCGCATGCGCTCGCGGATGTCCTCGGGGATCTGCATGCCGGGCACCTCGTTGTGGAGGAACTCGGCGTTCTTGTAGCTCACGAGGGGGAGGACGCCGACCAGGACCGGTAGCTCGAGGTGGGCGATGCGACGCAGGACCTCCTCCAGCAGGTCGGTCTGGAAGATGGGCTGCGTCATCACGACCTCGGCGCCGGCCGCCTTCTTGCGCTCCAGGCGCTGGATCTCCTTGTCGAGGTCGGCGGCGCCGGGCTCGAGGCCGGTGGCGAGGAGGAACGAGGTCTGGCCGCCGGGCAGCGGCTTGCCGGCGGGGTCGATGCCGCGGTTCATGTTGGCGGCCATCTGCAGCAGGCCGATCGCGTCGAGATCGTAGACGGCCGTCGCCTCGGGGTAGTCGCCGACCTTGGGCGGGTCGCCAGTGATGACGACGAGGTTGCGGATGCCGATGGCGTGGGCCCCGAGCAGGTGCGCCATCTGGCCGAGCAGGTTCCGGTCGCGCCCGCACACGTGCAGGATCGGCTGGATCCCGTAACGCTCGAGCAGCAGCGAGCAGAACGCCAGGTTCGACATGCGCGCCATGGCGCGCGGGGCGTCGGCGACGTTGACGATGTCGACGCCGCTCGCCAGGAGCATCTTCGCCCCCTCCAGGGCCTTGGACGGGTCGAGGCCGGGCGCGGGGTTGACCTCGACGGAGACCACGAACTTGCCGGCGGCGATCTTGGCCGCGAAGTCGCTGCGCTGGGCCAGCGGCGCGGGCTCGAGCACGGGGACGACCTCGGCCGCTCGCGTCGCGCTCGGCCGCACGACCTCCGCGTGCCGGTCGCCGAGCATGCGGCCGGACTTGGCCATCCAGTGGACGTGGTCGGGCGTGGTGCCGCAGCAGCCGCCGATCATCGTGGCGCCCAGCTGGATGGTGCGGCGCGCGAACACGTCGAGGTACTCCGGCGTGGCCATGTACAGGAGCCGGCCGTCGACAGTGCGGGGCAGGCCGGCGTTGGGCTGCACGCACAGCGGCAGCCCGGCGCCGCGCATGCGCTCGGCGATGGCCAGGGCGAGCTGCGGCCCGTCCCCGCAGTTCACGCCGATGGCGTCGGCCCCCCAGCCGCGCAGGGTGGTCGCGACCTGCTCGGGCGTCGAGCCGTCGGCCACCGTCTCGCTCGGGTTGAAGGCCATCGAGGCGATGAGGGGCAGGTCGGGCGCCTCGCGGCGGGCGGCCTCGATCGCGAGCCGGATCTCCTCGAGGTGGCGGAAGGTCTCGAGCACGAACAGGTCGACGCCGCCCTCGACGAGGGCGGCGGCCTGGTCGGCGAAGGTGGCGGCGACCAGCTCCAGCTCGGCCGGGCTGGCCACGCCGGGAACGAGGCCGGTGGGGCCGATCGAGCCGGCCACCCACACCGCGTCCCCCCCGACCTTGCGCGCCAGGCGCGCCCCGGCCACGTTGTAGGCGCGCACCTGGTCGCCCAGACCGTGGCGGTCGAGGCAGAAGCCGTTGGCCCCGAAGGTGTTGGTCTCGATGACCTGGGCGCCGGCGGCCACGTAGTCCTCGTGGATCCGGCTGACCAGCTCGGGGCGGGTGACGTTGAGCTGCTCGAAGTTCTGGGTGACGAAGACGCCGCGCTCGTAGAGCAGCGAGCCCATGGCGCCGTCGAAGACGAGCAGCGAGCGCATGGCCTCCCGGAACGGGGTATCCCGGCGCGTCGGGTGCATCGGAGCTATGCTACTAAATCCAGCCAGGGAGGCCAGGAATGATCACGAGCTTCGGAAGCCTGTTCGCGGGTCACGTGGATCTGGACGACGAGGGCCTGGAGGGCACGCCCGTCAACGAGCGCTGGCTGCCCGACGAGTACCTGGCCACGGTGTTTCCCAAGGCCGAGGCCATCGCGAAGCTGATGGACCGCACCGGCTACGACACCTACTGGCTGGCCGAGCATCACTTCCAGCGCGAGGGGTACGAGTGCATCCCCAACGTGCTGCTGCTGGCCCTGCACCTCTGCCACGTCACGCGGAACATCAGGATCGGCTGCGGCTTCAACATCGCGCCCATGTGGCACCCGATCCGGATGGCCGAGGACTACGCCACCGTCGACTGGCTGACCGGCGGCCGCGTGGTGTTCGGCGTCGGCCGCGGCTATCACACCCGCGAGGTCGAGAGCTTCGGGGCCCCGATGCTCGACGGCGACGCCAACCGCGAGCTGTTCGAGGAGCAGGTCGAGATCATCTTCAAGTCGTTCAACGAGCGGGCGTTCTCGCACCAGGGCAAGCACTACACGATCCCGCCGCCTGTGCCGTACCGGGGCTACGAGGTCCGGGAGGTCACGCTGGTCCCCCGCCCGAGGACGCTGCCGGTCGAGTGCTGGCAGCCCGTCGTCAGCGCCAGCCCGCGGGCGCTGGACTTCATGGCCAGGCACGGCATCAAGGGCATCATCGGCGGCGGCGCCGCGGCCGGCGGGGCCAGCGACAAGGTGGTCCGCGCCTTCCGCGAGGCGCGGGCGCGGGTCGGCCGGGAGACCGAGCCGGGCGGCGACCTGTGCATCGGCTACTCGTTCCACATCGCCGACAGCGTCGAGCAGGGCATCAAGGAAGCGACGCCGTTCTTCGAGGAGAACATCAAGATGTTCGCGCCGCTGGGCTTCGTGCCGGGCCTCACGCCCGAGCAGATCGAGGCCACCGGCGACCGTACGCGGGCCCGCGCGGCCAACCTGCCGACCCTGCGCCACGCGATCAAGGCCGGCACGTGGCTGATCGGCCCGCCGGAGCTGATCACCGAGCAGCTCAAGGAGATCGAGCACCGGTATCCCGGGCTGGAGGTCGTCAACGTCGGTCAGCCGGTCGGCACGCCGCAGGCGGTCATCCTGGAGCAGCTCGAGCGCTTCTCGGCCCAGGTGATGCCGGCGTTCAAGAAGCGGTGACCGATGCCCCGCTGCGTAGGATGCGCCCGGGCATGGCCCCGGTGTGCTTGCCGTCGTCGTAGAGCTGGGCGCCCGCCACGAACGTGGCCTTGATGCCCTCCGACTCCGAGACCAGCCGGCGGCCGTTGCACGGCAGATCGTAGGCGTACCGCGGCGTCTTCGCCGTCACGGTGGCGGGATCGAAGAGGACCAGGTCGGCCACCTTGCCCTCGGCCAGGACGCCCCGGTCCGGGATGCCGAAGATGGTGGCCGGGACCTGCGTGAGCTTGTGCACCGCCTTCTCGAGGCTCAGCGCCTGGCGCCGGCGCACCCAGAGGTCCAGCAGCGCGGTGGCGTAGCCCACGTCGCAGATGAAGTCGACGTGGGCGCCGCCGTCGGAGAGGCCGATCAGGCAGCGGTCGTCGGTGACGAGGCGCTCGATCCCGGCCGGATCGAAGTTGAACGTGGACGACTGGAAGCGCGTGTTCAGGTCGTCGGCGAGGCCGAGGTCGAAGTATGCGTCCACCGGCCGCTTGCCCTGGCCGGCCGCGATCTCCTCCAGCGTGCGGCCCACGTGCTCGGCCAGCTCGGGCTTGCCGACTTCCAGCACCCGCATCTGGCCCCACATGTGACCGCGCTTGCGGCTCTCCAGCTCCTGGCGGAACGCCTCCCGGAACGCCGGGTCGCGGTAGAGCACCATCTGCTCGGCCGGCGGACGGTTGAACACCTTCTGCCAGGAGACGAACGAGCCGAACATCGTCGGGTTCTTGAGGTCCCCCTGGCTCATGATCGGCCGGGGCGTCACCTGCGGGATGGCCTGCTTCACCAGGTCGCCGAGCCGGGCGAAGGTCTGGTCGTGGAAGTCGGGCTGGCCGGGGTGCGCGAAGAGGGCCAGCCAGGTCACCGGCCGTCCGCTGGCCCGCGTGATCTGCCGCAGCAGCTCGAGATCCTCGTCGCTCACCGCGTGCATGCCGCCCGAGTTCAGGATGATCTCGATGGTCCCGCGCCCGGCGTCGTGCAGGCCGCGCACCACCCCGGTCAGCTCGTCGCGGCTGGCGTTGCGACACGCCAGCGGCCGGCCCTGGTAGCCCACGTGGTTGCGCGAGGTCGTGGTCGTGAACCCGAAGGCGCCGGCCTCGACCGCCTCGCGGAGCAGGCGGCGCATGGTGTCGATCTCGCCCTCGGTCGCCGCGCGCTCGAAGGAGGCCTCGCCCATGACGTAGTGGCGCAGCGGCGTGAACGCCACCAGCCCGGCCACGTTGATGCCGAGGCCGCGGCGATCGATGGCGTCCAGGTACTCGCCGTAGCTCTCCCACTGCCAGTCGATGCCGGCCTTCATGACGTCGTAGGGGATGGCCTCGACGTTCACGAGGTCCTGCATGAGGATCTCGCGGGTGCCGGCCTTCACCGGCGCCACCCCGACGCCGCAGTTGCCCATGACGACGGTGGTCACGCCGTGCCAGGGCGAGCACGTGAGCAGCGGGTCCCAGGCGATCTGCGCGTCGTAGTGCGTGTGCGGGTCCACGAACCCCGGCGCCAGCGCCAGGCCTTCGGCGTCGATCACGCGCTCGGCCGTCCGGCCATCCGGCGCCCCGACCGACCGGATGAGGCCGTCCTGGACGCCGAGGTCGCCCATGAAGCTCGGCGCGCCGGTCCCGTCGACGATCCGCGCGTTCCTGATCAGCAGGTCGAGCATCGGATTCCTCTCCTCCTCACAGCGTCTTGACGACCTCGGCCGGCCAGGCGCGGGCGTCGACCTTCTCGTGCCACTCCTTGATCTTGCCGTCGCGGTCGATCACCACGCCCACCCGCGCGGCGCCCTTGGCCGGGTCGACGTTGGCGCCGTAGGCAGTGCCGATCTTCCGGTCGGTGTCGCTGATCAGCGGGAAGTTGAAGCTGAACTTCTCCGCGAACTTCTTGTTGTCGGCCGGGCTGTCGAACGACGCGCCCAGGATGACGGCGTTCTTGGCGTCGTACTGGGCCTTGAGGTCGCGGAACCCGCAACCCTCGGCGGTTCAGCCGGGCGTGTCGGCCTTGGGATAGAACCAGAGGACGACGGTCTTGCCCTTGTAGTCGGACAGCTTCACGGTGTTGCCGTTGTGGTCGCGCCCGGTGAAATCGGGCGCCGTGTCGCCTGGCTTCAGCATGGCTCCTCCTCCGGTGTCATGGACGTCAACCCTTGCCGACGATCTCGGCCGCGAACGCCGCCAGCGCGTCCCAGTCGTAGGGGCCGTTGCGGAACGCGATGCTGAGACGGGTGCAGCCCAGGGCGCGGAACGCGTCGACCATCGTGTGCGCGTCCTTCACGGTGCCCCGCAGGTAGCCCGTGCGGTCGGCGCGGTCGCCGCTGCCGAAGTGGCTGCGGAAGACCTCCTCGGCGCGGGCCGCCCCCAGGGCGTCGACGCCGAGATAGAAGCCGAGGTTCACCGTCCGCATGATCGTCCCGGGGTCGCGGCCCTCCGTCTCGCACCAGCGGTCCAGCACCTGGCTCTTGCGCTTCCAGTCCTCGGGCCCGATGTAGGCGCCGTTCCACCCGTCGGCGTACTTCGCCGCCGCCCGCAGCGTGCGCTTCTCACCCCGCCCGCCGATCCAGATCGGGATGCGCGGCTGCAGCGGCTTGGGATAGTTCGGCGCGTTGGCGACCTGGAAGTGCTTGCCCTGGAAATCGGCGCGCTTCTGCTCGGGGTCGAGCAGCAGCCGCATGATCTGCGCGTACTCCTCCAGCATGTCCTCCCGCGGGCCGATCGTGGGGAACGGGATGCCGAACGCCCTGGCCTCCACGTCGTGCCAGCCGGCGCCCAGGCCGCAGTCGACCCGCCCGTTCGACAGGTGGTCGATCGTGGTGAGGGACTTGGCGAGCAGCCCCGGGTTGCGGTACGCGACGCAGTAGACGCCGCTGCCGAGCCGGACGTGCCGCGTGTCCATGGCGGCCGCCGTCAGCGTGGCGATCGCCTCGTAGCAGTCCATGTCCCCGCCCCGCGGGGGCGACTCCTGGAAGTGGTCCGAGACGGAGAACCAGTCGAACCCGTTGGCGTCGGCGAACTTCCACAGCTTGCGCATCTCGTCGAGCGGTCCGCCCATGTGGCCGATGTGGATCCCGAATTTCATCCCTCGTCGCTCCTCTGGCCGTGCGCCCCGACGGCCGGCGCCGCGGCGCCCCGGGGCCGATCATACGGCGGCCCGCGGCGCTTGGCGATCGGGAGTGCTTGACCTCTGCAGACCGGGCCACTAGCCTCGGCCGCGGAGGACAGCCGATGGCGGACGACCGGTGGACCCCCGACCTGCTCGATCGCATGCGGCGCGCGGGCGATCCGCTCGCGGACTCCACGGTCAGGGCCGTGTTCGACAAGGGGGAGGTGGGGGCCGTGAACGAGCTGCTGACCCGGCTCGTGCGCAACGACGACATCCCGCCCGGGCCGTGGCCGCCCCAGGTGGCCGAGTACCTGCGCGTCAGCGGGCAGCTCCCCGCGTGGGCCGACGCCGGGCTGATCCGCTCGGCCGAGAGCCTGTTCCTGCGCTACGGACTCACGTCGTTCGGCATCCTCGCGTGCGCGAGCCTGCCCGAGTGCTACGTCCTGCGCGACGTGGCGGCCGTGCTCGGGACGACCCAGCGGCTGGCCGAGCACGCGAGGCGGCGCATCTTCGAGACGGCCATCATGGTCCTGGCCGTCATGGCCGAGGGCGGCCTCGCTCCCGGCGGCTCGGGCATCCGGGTGGTCCAGAAGGTGCGGCTGATGCACGCGGCCGTGCGCCATCTCATCCTGGCGCCGCCCGCCGCCGCCGCCGGCCAGGCGCCCGGCAGCCTGGCCGACGCGCTGCTGGCCCAGCGCTGGCCGGCCGAGCGCGGCACGCCGCTGAGCCAGGAAGACCTCGCGGCCGTGCTGCTCACCTTCTCCCACGTCATGATGCGCGGCTGGACGCACCTGGGCATCCGGCTCACTGCGGACGAGGCCGTCGCCTACCTGCACTGCTGGAACGTCGTGGGGCACGTGCTCGGCATCGCCGACGAGCTCCTCGCGCGCGACGTCGACGACGCCGCGCGCCTGTTCGAGGCCATCAAGGCGCGTCGCGCGGGCGACACGCCGGACGGCCGCGCGCTCACGACGTCGCTGATCGGCGTCGTCGAGAGCTTCGCGGGCACCTCGCGGATCCTCCTCGGCCCGATCCCGCGCATCCTGATGCGGGGGCTCCTGCCGGCGGCGACGTGCGACATGCTCGGCGTGCCGTGGCTCGGGATCTGGCCCCGCGTCTACCGGCCCCTGCTGCGGGCCTCGGCGCGCGTGGTCAACGGCGTGAAGAGCGACGTGTTCCAGGGGCTGCCGGGCCTGGCGGGAGCCAGCGCGCTGATCTCGCGCCGCCTTCTGGAGGACATCGTCACCCGACCGCGGGGCGGCGCCCGCACCGCGTTCCACATCCCTGACAGCCTGGCCCGGGAGTGGGGCCTCGCTCAGCCGCCGGCCAGGTCCGCCAGCGCCCGGTAGGCTCGCCTCGCACGCTCCAGGGCGGGCAGCCCGGCCGTCGCCCGGCACGGTGCCTCGATCGCCAGCGGCACGTCCGCGGGCAGCGCCGCCACCAGCTCCTTCAACGGTAGGACACCCTCGCCGGGCAAGAGCCGGCCCGTGCGGGCCTCGCGGATGAGCGCCGGCGTATCCGCGGGGCCGGGCATGTCGGGGCCGGCGTCGCAGATCTGCGCGTAGCGGAGCAGCGACGGATCGACCTGCTCCACGTGGGCGGGCAGGCCGCCCGAGCGGCTGAAGTGCAGCGCGTCGATCAGGACCGACGCGTTGGCGCGCGTGGACCGCGCGACGACGTCCGCGGCGTGGGCGAGCGTGCGCACGCCCGTGTAGATCGCGAACTCCAGGTTGACGTGCAGGCCGTACCGGGCTGCCCGGTCGCACAGGTCGCCGAACCGGTCGAGCGTCCGCGCCTCGTCCGGCTCCGCGCTCATGACGAGCACGTGCCGGGCGCCGAGGCGGGCGGAGACCTCGAGGAAGCCCTCGGGAACTCCCACGGGCTGGTCCGGCTCGAACCGCAGGAACTCGGTGTCGAGCACGGCCACGCCGGTGTCGGCCAGCCGCGCCAGCGTCTCGCGCAGCATCGGCCCGTCGTGAAGGACGTCGTACGGCGGCACGCCGACGCTCGGCGTCGCCGTGAGCCGGATGCCGATCGTCCTGAACCCCGCCGCCGCCGCGACCGTGACCAGCTCGGGCGGCGTCGTGTCCAGCACGGTGAGGTGCGCGAGCGAGAGCGGGCGGCGACCCGAAGCATCGCTCACGTTCGACACGGCCGCAGTGTACCCGACGACCTCCCCCTTGACGTCGGGGTCGTCCCGCCTTACCACATGGGCACCCACAGGGCCACGCTTCCCTGCCGCGAGGAGGAACCCATGGACGCTCCTGATCGCGCACCAGCCCAGGTCGCGATGCACCGCCGGACCTTCCTCAAGACCACGGGCGTGGCGGGGGCAGCCGCCGGGCTCCAGGGGATCCTGGCCGCCCGCCGGGCCCCGGCCGTCGCCCAGGGCACCAAGATCCACCTGCTCCAGTGGGTGGACTTCATCCCCGAGGGCGACGTCGAGGTGCGGCGTCAGGTCGCCGAGTACAACAAGCAGATGAAGGTCGAGGTCACGTTCGAGACCATCAACGCCAACGACCTGCAGGCGCGGATCACCGCGGCCATCCAGTCGGGGGCCGGGCCCGACATCATCATGATGCTGCACAACTGGCCGCACCTGTACGCGGGCGGTCTCGCCGACGTCAGCGACCTGGCCGACTGGAAGGCCGGCGACCAGGGCGGCTACTACCCGCACTCCGGCGCCGCGGCGAAGGTCGGCGGGCGGTGGCTGGGGCTGCCCTACTTCACGGGGGCGCCGCTGATCGCGTACCGCAAGTCGTGGTTCGCCGAGGTCGGCGCCAACCAGGCGCCGAAGACGCTCGAGGAGTACAAGAAGATCGGCGCCGCCCTCAAGAAGAAGGGCAAGCCGGTCGGCCAGACGCTCGGCCACACCTTCGGGGACGCGCCGGCGTGGACGTATCCGTTCACGTGGACGTTCGGGGGCGCGGAGACGGACGCCAGCGGCAAGAAGGTCGTGCTCGGCTCCAAGGGCACGGTCGAGGCCGTGACCTGGATGACCGACTTCTGGAAGCAGGCGTGCGACGAGAGCGCGCTGGCCTGGGACGACACCAACAACAACCGCGCCTTCCACGCCGGCGAGATCAGCGCCACCCTCAACGGCGCCTCGATCTACATCTACGCCAAGCGCAACCCCGACAAGGTCAGGAACGACAAGGGCGAGCCGATGTGGCCCGACATCGGGCATTTCGCGATCCCCGACGGCCCCGGCGGGCGCACGCCGCCCTACGCGGTGGCGTTCTCCCACGCCGTGATGAAGTACTCGAAGAACCTGACCGCCGTGAAGGAGTTCCTGAAGTGGTTCCACGGCAAGGAGCCCTTCGGCAAGTGGTTCGAGATCGAGAACGGTTACGCGCTCGGCGCCGCCACGTCCTGGGAGAACCATCCGATGTGGGAGCGGCTCGACGACTCGCTGAAGCCGTTCCGCACCTCTCCGCGCGGCACGCGGCTGCTCGGGCACGCCGGCCCCCCGACCGCCAAGGCGACCGAGGTCTACTCGAAGTACGTGATCACCGACATGTACGCCAAGGCGGCGCAGGGCACGGCGCCGGCCGAGGCCGTGAAGTGGGCGGAGAGCGAGCTGAAGAAGATCTACGAGGCATGACCGAGGTCGACGCCGTTCCCCTGGACCGGATCGACGTCGCCGATCCCCGCCTGTACCAGGAGGACCGGTGGCGGCCCTACTTCGCGCGGCTGCGGCGTGAGGCGCCGGTCCACTACTGCGCCGAGAGCGCGTACGGCCCCTACTGGTCGGTCACGAAGTTCAAGGACATCATGACCGTCGAGGTGAACCACGAAATCTACTCCTCGGCGGCCGAGCTCGGCGGCATCCAGGTGGAAGACCAGCCGAAGGACATGGACCGTCCGAGCTTCATCCGCATGGACCCGCCGCGGCACACACACCAGCGCCGGGTGGTGGCGCCCATCGTGGCCTCGGCCAACCTCGCCCACCTCGAGCCCACCATCCGCGAGCGGACCGCGCGCGTGCTGGACGGGCTGCCCCGCGGCGAGAGGTTCGACTGGGTGGACCGCGTGTCGATCGAGCTCACCACGATGATGCTGGCGACGCTGTTCGATTTCCCGTTCGAGGACCGCCGCCAGCTCACCTGGTGGTCCGACGTCGCCGTCGCCAACGTGCACGCGCCCGATGCGCCCGTTCGCTCCGAGTCCGAGCGGTTCGCCGAGCTGTCGCGCATGGCCGAGTACATGGGCCGCCTGTGGGCCGAGCGGGCCGGCGCGCCGCCGACGTTCGACCTGCTGTCGATGCTGGCCCACGGCCAGGCCACCCGGGACATGCCGCCGCGCGAGTTCATGGGCACGCTGGGCCTGCTGATCGTCGGCGGCAACGACACGACCCGCAACACCATGAGCGGCGGCCTCCTCGCGCTGCACCGTCACCCCGACCAGTGGGCCAGGCTGCGCGAGAACCGGTCGCTCCTGCCGGGCCTGGTGCAGGAGACCATCCGCTGGCAGACGCCGGTGATCCACATGCGGCGCACCGCCCGGGAGGACACCGAGCTGGGCGGCCAGCGCATCAAGGCCGGCGACAAGGTCGTCATGTGGTACGTCTCGGGCAACCGCGACGAGGAGGTCATCGACGATCCCGAGGATTTCGTCATCGACCGGCCACGGCCGCGGCACCACCTGTCGTTCGGCTCCGGCATCCACCGCTGCGTGGGCGACCGCCTGGCCGAGCTGCAGCTGCAGATCCTCTGGGAGGAGATCCTCGAGCGGAACCTCGCGATCGAGGTGGTGGGGCCGCCGGTGCGGGCCTACTCGAACTTCCTGCGCGGCATCAAGGCGCTGCCGGCCCGCATCGCGTAGCCCTGGGCTCGCCGCGGACCTCGCCGATGAACGTCGAGCCCTCCCCCGCGCAGCAGGAGCTCGTCACCCAGGCCCGCCGGCTGGCCCTCGACCGGTTCGCGCCTCGCGCCGACCGCCACGACCGCGAGGCGTCCTTTCCCTTCGACGACTACGAGGACCTCCGCGCGGCCGGTCTGCTGGCCCTGTGCGTCCCCGAGCGATACGGCGGCCGCGGGGCCGGCTACGAGACCTACTGCCTGGTCGCCGAGCAGCTCGCCCAGGGCAACGCCTCGACGGCGCTGACCTTCAACATGCATTGCCTGACCATGCTGATGATGGGCGAGATGGCCGACGCCATGCCCATGTCGGCGCCGGCCCGCGAGCGGCACGAGCGGCTCCGCGCGCGGAAGTTCCGCGAGGTCGTCGAGCGCGGCGTCTTCTACGGCCAGCCGCACAGCGAGCCGGTGGAGCAGGGGCAGACGGACACGGCGCTGTCGGTCGGCGGCCGGCGCTTCGGGACGACCGCCCGCAAGGTCGACGGGGGCTACGTGGTGAACGGCCGCAAGTTCTTCGTCTCGCTGGCCGACGCCGCGCCCTACTTCGCCACGCCGGCGATCCGGCTCGGCGACGAGCCGTGGATCGAGCGGACGCTGTACCTGCAGGTCCCGCGCGACGCCGCCGGGGTCAGCTTTCCGGGCGAGTGGGACCCGATGGGCATGCGGGCCACCGTCAGCCGCGACATGGTGCTGCGGGACGTCTTCGTGCCGGACGAGGCCGAGGTGCTGCCGCCGGGGCTGTTCGGGGCGCTCTACAACGCCTTCCCGCACCTCTCGCCGCTGACCTTCTCGGCGACGTTCCTGGGCCTGATGCAGGCCGCCTACGACTACACGATCGCGTACCTCACCGGCAAGGTCCCCGGCGCCGCCGGGGTGCAGACGGAGGTCGCGAGCAAGGGCCACGCGGTGGCGGAGATGCTCTTCGCGCTCGAGGGCGCGCGCGCGCTCTACTACCGGGCCATCGCCGAGGCGCGGGTGGACGCGCCGCTCGAGGCCGTGCAGCGGGCGCGGGCGGCCCACGTGACCGTCCAGCGCTCGACGGTGACGCTGACGCAGGAGGCGATCCGTGTCTGCGGCGGCCGGGCGCTGCTCCGCCGGCATCCGCTCGAGCGCTACGCGCGCGACGCGCGCGCCGGAGCGCTGATGCGGCCGTGGACCCAGGACATCGCGACGCAGCAGGCCTGGGAGTGCGCGCTCGGCCTCGACCTCCGGCCCGGAGGGCCGGGGACGTCGGCCGGCTGAGGCCGCCGGGCTCCGGGCGCGGTCATGCCTGGACTTGCCCGCCGAATGTCACGATAATCAGCCCCCCGGCCGGGCGCGAGCGCGCCGATCGAGCACGCGGGACAAGGAGAGGCGTCATGAATGAGGGTTGGCGCAGGCCCCGGATCCGAGCACGGCGATCTGCACTCACGGTCGCGCTCGTGGCGGCCGGCCTCTGTGGACTCGTCACCGCCGGCGCGCTGGCCCAGGGGGCCGGCAAGGCGCTGATCGGCAAGCTCGAGGGCCCCGAGGTCGTGACCGATCCCGCCAGGTTCCCCAAGGCGCTCAAGGAAGCCCCGGCCCTCGCCGCCCTGGTCAAGGCGGGCAAGCTGCCACCGGTGGCCGAGCGCGTGGGCCAGGATCCGCTCGTGATCAAGCCCCTGCACGAGATCGGCAAGTACGGCGGCACCTGGCGCGCCGGCTTCACCGGCCCCGCCGACTTCTGGAACGGCTTCCGCTGCTGCTCGGGGCCCGACCACCTGATGTTCTGGGACTACACCGGGGACAAGGTGCTGCCGAACCTCGCCAAGGGCCTCGAGACGCAGGAGGGCGGCAAGGTGTGGCTGCTCCACCTGCGGCGGGGGATGAGGTGGAGCGACGGCAAGCCCTTCACCGCCGACGACTTCGTGTTCTGGTTCGAGGACGTCTACCGCAACAAGGACCTCGTCCCCACGCCCTCGGCGACCCTGGCCATCAACGGCAAGCAGGGCGCGATCGAGAAGGTCGACACCTACACGGTGCGGTACCGGTTCCCCGAGGCGTACTACATGTTCCCCGACGTGCTGGCCGGCTCCACCGACCTCGCCGGCCAGATGTTCGGCTACCGCGCGATGGGCGGCTTCGCGCCCGCGCACTACCTGAAGCAGTTCCACGTCAAGTACGCGGGCCAGGCCGAGCTCGATAAGAAGGTCAGGGACGAGAAGTTCGACTCCTGGGTCCGCATGTTCCTGGCCAAGAACGACTGGGCCCTCAATCCCGACCTGCCCGTGCTCTCGGCCTGGAAGACGGTGACCCCGATCAACACGCCGACCTGGACCCTGGAGCGCAACCCCTACAGCGTCTTCGTGGACACCGCCGGCAACCAGCTGCCCTACATCGACAAGGTCGTGCTCACGCTGGCGGAGAACCTCGAGGTGATCAACCTGCGCGCCATCGCCGGCGAGTACGACTACGCCTCCCGCCACATGGACCTCGGCAAGCTCCCCGTGTTCCTCGAGAACCAGGCCAAGGGCAACTACAAGGTCTACCTGGATCCCGGCGACTACGGCGGCGACATGATCATCAAGTTCAACCTGAACTACGACGCCGATCCGGAGATCGGGAAGTGGTTCAACACCGCCGACTTCCGCCGCGCGCTGTCGCTCGGCATCGATCGCGACCAGATCAACGAGACGTTCTGGCTGGGCACGGGCACGCCGGGCTCGGTGGTCCCGGTCGACACCAACAAGTACAACCCCGGCCCGCAGTACCGGAAGCTGTGGTCGACGCTCGACGTCAAGAAGGCCAACGAGATGCTGGACAAGCTCGGCCTGGCCAAGAAAGACGCCGAGGGCTTCCGGCTGCGCGGCGACGGCAAGGGACGGCTCCGCATCGAGATCATGACGCTCGGCGGCCAGTTCGTGCAGTACACGCAGATCTCCGAGATGATTCGCGAGCAGTGGAAGAAGATCGGCATCGATTTGCAGGTGCAGGAGGTGGAGCGCAGCCTGGCCCTCAAGCGGACGGCCGCCAACGAGCAGCAGCTCGGCGCCTGGAACAACGACGGCAGCGAGCACCTGTTCACCTTCCCGCTGCACGTGTTCCCCTTCGAGCTCGCCGCCGTCGCCTCGTCGGGACCGCTCTACGTCAAGTGGTTCCACTCCGCCGGCACCCAGGGCAAGGAGCCGGAGCCGCGGATGAAGGAGCTGATGGAGAAGTGGAAGCGGGCCTTCGGCGTGCCAGAGAAGGAGCGGATCCAGCTCGGCAAGGAGATCTGGAAGATCGCCGCCGAGGAGGTCTACATCATCGGCGTGGTCGGCATGGGCCCGGCCTCCATGGGCGTGCGTGTCGTCAAGAACACCATGGGGAACATCCCGTCGCGCATGTACAACAGCCCGGACGGCAAGACCCCCGGCATCTCGCGGCCGGCCACCTTCTACTACAAGAACTAGACGGCCATCGCGCCCGGGTCACCGGCCGTTCGCCGGCGGTGACCCGGGCCTCCTGTCCATGCTGACGTACATCGGCCGCCGCGCTGTCCTGGCGATCTTCACCGTCTGGGCGATCTCCGTCCTGTCGTTCGCCATCATCCAGCTGCCGCCCGGGGACTACGTCACCTCGTACATCGCGCAGATGGCGTCCATGGGCAGCGTCGTCACCGACGAGGAGGCGGCCAACCTCCGCATCCAGTACGGGCTCGGCCAGCCGGTCTACGTGCAGTACTTCAAGTGGATGCGGCTGATCGCGCAGGGCAACTTCGGCATGTCCATGGAATGGCGCCGGCCCGTCACCGAGGTGATCGGCGAGCGCCTCTGGCTCACCGTGGTGGTGTCGGTGGCGGCCCTCGTCCTGACGTGGGCCCTGGCGCTGCCGATCGGCATCTACTCGGCCGTGCGCCAGTACTCGGTGGCCGACTACCTGGCGACGTTCGTGGGGTTCATCGGGCTGGCCGTGCCGAACTTCCTGCTCGCCCTGGTCCTGCTCTACCTGGGCTTCGTGCTGTTCAACGCGCACATCGGCGGGCTGTTCTCGCCCGAGCTGCAGGACGCGCCGTGGAGCCCGGCCAAGGTGTGGGACCTGCTCAAGCACCTGCCGATCCCGGCGCTGATCCTGGGCTTGGCCGGGACGGCCCAGCAGATCCGCATCATGCGCGCCAACCTGCTCGACGAGCTGCGGAAGCCCTACGTGGTCACCGCCCGCTCCAAGGGCCTGCCCGAGCGCACGGTCATCCTGAAGTACCCGGTCCGGGTCGCGCTCAACCCGTTCGCGAGCACGATCGGCTACACGCTGCCGTACATCGTGTCGGGCAGCATCATCGTGTCGCTGGTCCTCGGGCTGCCGACGGTGGGGCCGCTGCTGCTCAAGGCGCTCATCGCCCAGGACATGTTCCTGGCGGGCACGATCGTGCTCCTGCTCGGGATCATGACCGTGATCGGCACGCTGATCTCGGACGTCCTGCTCGTGTGGATCGACCCGCGCATCCGGCTCGAGGAGACCTGATGGCCCGCGTCGACGTCGCCCTCGGTCCGGCGAGCCCGTCGCTCGACGGCGGCCACCCGGCCGCGGACGAGCGAGCCCAGCGGATCTTCGTCGCCTCGCAGTGGCAGCTCATGTGGTGGCGCTTTCGCAAGCACAAGGTGGCCGTGGCCAGCGCCGTGGTCGTCCTGGGGTTCTACCTGGTCGTCGTCGGCGCGGACTTCCTGGCCTATGCCGACCCCAACGCCTCCGAGGCGCAGCGCTCGCTGATGCCGCCCCAGCGCATCCACTGGTTCGACGGCTGGCGCTTCGCCCCCTACGTCCACGGCATCCGCGGCGTCCGCGATCCCCAGACGTTCAAGCGCGTCTACCGGGCCGACCCCGATCAGAAGATCCCCATCCGCTTCTTCGCCCACGGCTTCGAGTACCGCGTGCTCGGCCTCATCCCGGCGACGCGACACCTGATCGGGGTGGACGGCGGCCGCGACGCCGGCACCACGATCTTCGTGCTCGGCACCGACCTGCAGGGCCGGGACCTGTGGTCGCGGCTGATGTACGGCACCCGGGTCTCGCTCACCATCGGCCTGCTCGGCGTGACGCTGAGTCTCGTGCTCGGCGTCGTCCTCGGCGGCCTGTCCGGGTTTTACGGCGGGATGATCGACACCGTCATCCAGCGCGTCATCGAGATCCTGCGCTCGATCCCGACGATCCCGCTGTGGATGGGGCTGGCGGCGGCCCTGCCGAGGGAGTGGACCATCCTCCAGGTCTACTTCGCCATCACGCTCATCATCTCGCTGCTGGGCTGGACCGAGCTGGCCCGGGTCGTGCGGGGGCGCTTCCTGGCCATGCGCGAGGAGGACTTCGTCGTGTCGGCCCGCCTGGTCGGCTGCACGCAGATGCGGACGATCTTCGTCCACATGGTGCCGTCGTTCATGAGCCACATCATCGCGGCCACCACGCTGGCCCTGCCGGCGATGATCATCAGCGAGACCTCGCTCAGCTTCCTCGGCCTGGGCCTGCGGCCGCCCGCCATCAGCTGGGGCGTGCTCCTGCAGCAGGCGCAGAACGTCCAGACGGTCGCGATCTCGCCGTGGCTGATGCTGCCCGCCGTGCCCGTCATCGTGGCCGTCGTGGCCTTCAACTTCCTCGGCGATGGGCTGCGGGATGCGGCGGATCCCTATTAACGCCCGGAGGGGGGCTGCGCCCCCCTTCCGGCGGTCGTCGCGCGCCTCGCGGCGCGCTCCTTCCTGCCTCCCCCCAGAGAGCTTCGAAGGGGGCCTCGGCGGCCCCCTTCGAGCATCCCCCTCGGATTGCGCCGGCGGAGCCGGCGCTCGAAGGCGGACCATCTGTCGCGGGCGGAATTTTCGATGAGTGACGGACACGCTCGGCACGACCAGTCCGTGGCTACCCGTCGGGACGCATTGCTGTCGGTGCGGAATCTGAAGACGTATTTTGCGCAGGACGAGGGGTTGGTGAAGGCGGTCGATGGGGTGAGCTTCGAGCTGTATCCGGAGGCGACGCTGGGGGTGGTGGGGGAGAGCGGGTGCGGGAAGAGCGTGACGGCCAGGTCGATCCTGAGGATCGTCGATCGGCCGGGGCGGATCGTCGACGGGGAGATCTGGTTCCGGCGGCCGGGGACCGGCGAGCTGGTCGACCTGGCGAAGCTGGAGCCGAACGGCGCCCAGATGCGGTCCATCCGGGGGGCGGAGATCGCGCTCATCTTCCAGGAGCCGATGTCGTCCTTCAGTCCCGTCCACAGCGTCGGGAACCAGATCGACGAGGCCATCCGGCTGCATCAGCCGGTGGGCCACCGGCAGGCGCGGGCGCGGACGATCGAGATGCTGCGGCGGGTCGGCGTGTCCTCGCCCGAGCAGCGGGTGGATCAGCTCGCCAACCAGCTCAGCGGCGGCCTGCGCCAGCGCGCGATGATCGCCATGGCGCTGTCGTGCGAGCCGACCCTGCTGATCGCCGACGAGCCCACGACCGCGCTGGACGTCACCACCCAGACCCAGATCCTCGAGCTGATGCGCCAGCTGCAGCAGGAGGACGGCATGGCGATCATGCTCATCACGCACGATCTCGGGGTGGTCGCCGAGATGGCCACCGACGTCGTGGTGATGTACCTGGGCCGCGTGGTCGAGCAGGGACCCGTCGACGCCATCTTCCACGACCCGCGCCACCCGTACACTCGCGCGCTGCTGCGGTCCATTCCGCGCATGCGGACCCGCACCCGGGAGCGCCTCGTCCCGATCGCCGGCTCGATTCCGCACCCGTACGCCCGCCCGGCCGGATGTCCCTTTCACCTGCGCTGCACGGACTTCATGGCGGGAACGTGCGACCGGCGGGAGCCGGAGCTGCGAGCGGTCGGCGACGGCCACGCGGTGAGCTGCTTCCTCTACGAATGACAAGCGCGCCGCCACCGCCGCTGCTCCGGGTCACCGGGCTGCAGAAGCTGTTCCCCATCCGGAAGGGCTTCCTGAAGCGCACGGTCGGGCACGTCCGCGCGGTCGACGGCGTGGACTTCCACATCGACGAGGGCGAGACGCTGGGCCTGGTCGGTGAGAGCGGCTGCGGCAAGACCACGACCGCCCGCTGTATCCTCAGGGCCGTCGAGCCGACCCGCGGCGAGATCCTCATGCGCGTCGCCGACGGCGCCGTCGTCGACCTGGGGACGCTGAGGCGGGCCGAGCTGCGAGGGCTCCGGCGCGAGATGCAGATGATCTTCCAGGACCCGTTCACCTCGCTGAATCCGCGGATGACGCTGCTCGACCTGGTGGGCGAGCCGCTGCTCGTCCACGGCATGAAGAGCCGGCGCGACCGGGAGGCGCGGGTGGCCGACCTGCTGCGGCGGGTCGGGTTGCGTCCGGAGTACATGCGGCGCTTCCCGCACGCGTTCAGCGGCGGGGAGCGGCAGCGGATCGGCATCGCGCGGGCGCTGGCCCTGCATCCCCGCCTGGTCGTCGCCGACGAGCCGGTCTCGGCCCTGGACGTCTCCGTGCAGGCGCAGATCCTGAATCTCCTGGTGGATCTGCAGGCCGACTTCCGCCTGACCTACCTCTTCGTGGCCCACGACCTGAGCGTCGTCCGTCACATCAGCAACCGGGTGGCGGTGATGTACGTCGGCCGCATGGTCGAGCTCGGCGAGACCGAGGAGATCTTCACGACGCCGCGACATCCCTACACCGCCGCGCTGCTGGCCGCGGTCCCCGAGCCCGATCCCCGCGCGCGCCGCCGTCGCATCGTGCTGCAAGGCGAGGTCGCGAACCCCGCCGCTCCTCCCGCCGGCTGCTACTTCCACCCCCGCTGCCCCCACGCGATCGACCGGTGCCGGACCCAGACCCCGACCTGGGAGGAGCTCTCCCCCGGCCACTTCGTCAGCTGCCACCGCGCCCGCGAGCTCCACCTGGAAGGCGTGCAGTAACCGCGCCCGGCGTTCCGGCGCGCCGAGGCCGCGGGCGCGCAGGCGGCCGCCGTGCCCAGGCGCGGGTGCGCCGGAGCGTCGCGCGCACTATAGACGCGCGACGCCGGCGCGCGCGCAGTCCTCGTCCTGCTGCGCCGTCCCGCCGCCGACCCCGCAGGCGCCCTCGATGACGCCGTTACGGACGATGGGGACGGCGCCCTGGCTCGGGATCATGTGGCCGCCCTCGGCGGCGGCGATGCCCTGGACGATGGGACTGCCGGCGCGCTCGGCGAGCTCGCCGCTGGCTCGCCCGAAGGCGACCGACGCGATGGCCTTGCCCTGGCAGCCGTACACGCCGGCCCAGATCGCGTGGTCCATGCGGTTGAAGGCCACCAGTCGTCCGCCGGCGTCACAGACCGCGACGCTGATGCGGATGCTCATCTCCTTCGCCTTGTCGAGCGCGCCCTGCACGATCGTGTTCGCCTCCGCCAGCGTCAGCGCCATCGCGAGTGACCTCCTGTGTGTGGGTCGTCGTGGAAACGTGCGCGGCGATCACCTTCCAGCCCAGGCCGGGAAAGCGCACCCACGCCTGGCTCTGCCGGCCGATCAGGTCCCGGCCGCGGACCTTGAACTCGAGATTGACGGTGGCCACATCGCGGCCCAGCGTGAGGATCTCCAGCCGGATGCGCCTCTCCTTGGTTCCCGGCCCCGGCGGCCGCGCCACGCGGTGCGCGTGGATGGCCGCGAAGCCGTAGCCGTGCTCGTGCAGGCCGTAGCGGATGGTGTGCGGGCTGTCCCAGAACGTGGCGTCGAGGACCTCCACGTCCTTGTCGACGAGCGCTCGCTCGTAGCGCTCGAACAGCTCGCGCACCTCGGCCACCACCTCGGGGATGTTGGGCGTCGTGTCCATCATCGAGCCGCCTCCATGGCCCGCGCCACCGCGACCAGCGTCGCGTCGCTGCCGGGGGCGCCGAGGACGGACAGGCCCACCGGGAGCCCCTCGACCGTGGCGCCGGGCAGGCTCACCTGCGGCACGCCGGTGAGTCCCCCGGGCGAGGTCAGGCAGCTGATGCGTCCGCGCAGGGGGTCGAGCGTCGCGACCGGCAGGCCCTTGGGCGGCGCCGGGAACGGCGTGGTCGGCATGCACAGGATCGTGCCCGGGGGCAGGAGCCACCTCGCGCGGGCGCGCGCCTCGGCCCGCATCAGCGCCGCCCACTGGCGCTCGCTCTCGGGAACGGTGGTCGCGAGGATCAGGCCGCGGGCCACGCTGAACTGCAGCCGCGGGTTGACGCGGTCGAGCCAGCCCTGGAAGGTCTGCCACGCCTCGTAGGGCTGCAGGGTCCGCTGGGCGCGGGACCACACGGACAGTCCCGGCGGCGCCAGCACGTCCTCGCGCACGTCCTTCACCAGCGCGCCGAGCGTCTTCAGCATGGGCTGCAGCGCGGCCGCGGTGTCGGGGTCGGCGAGACCGAAGGCGTCGACGGCCACGACGAGCCGGGGCGGCAGGGCGTCCGGGATCGGCTCGCCGAGCAGCGCCTCGGAGACCCGCGCGAACGTCCGCGCGTCGCGCGCGAACCACCCCGTCGTGTCGGAGCTGGGCGCCTGGGCCATCATGCCGGCGAGGTCGAGGCGCCCGTGCGTCGGGCGGATGCCGTAGAGGCCGCAGAAGCTCGACGGGACGCGGACGGATCCGCCGGTGTCAGTGCCGAGGGCGGTGTCGCACAGGCCCTGGGCGACCGCCGACGCCGACCCCGAGGACGAGCCGCCCGGCACGCGGTCGGGCGCCGCGGGATTGAGCGGGGTGCCGTCGAACGGGTTCTCGCCGAGGATACCGAGCGACACCTCGTCGGTGACGGTCTTGCCGACGAGCGTCGCCCCGGCGTCGAGCAGCCGCTGCACCGCCCAGGCGTGGCGCGTCGGGACCGGATGGTGGCGCGCCCAGTCGGGATTGCCGCCGCCCGTCGGATGGCCGGCGACGTCGAAGAGATCCTTGGCGGCGAACGTCAAGCCGGCGAGCGGACCGCCGCCGGCGCCGGCGATGCGCAGGGTCGCGACGAACGGCGTGGTCACGTCAGGCGGTCGCCGCGGCCTGGCGCACGAGCTGCTCGAGCACCTCGTAGGGCTGAGCGCCGACGACGCCCTGCCGGCCGGCGACGAAGGTGGGCACTCCGGTCACGCCGTAGCGCCGCGACAGAGCCCAGTCGGCGTCGACCGCGGCCTTGAACGTGCGGTCGCGCAGGACGAGGGATGCCTCGCCGACCGGCAGGTCCACGCGCGCGACGAGCTCCAGGAGCACGGACGGCCGGGAGATGTCGAGCGCGTCCACGAAGTACGCGCGGAACAGCGCATCGTGCAGGGCGTCCCCTCCCGGCTGGGTGTCCGCCCACGTGCCCAGCTCCTGGGCCAGGCGGCTGTTGTAGGTGCGCGTGCGCTCGCCGTAGGGCAGGCCCTCGGCGTCCATGCGCGCCTTCATCTGCGCGTGCATCGCCGTCAGATCCAGGCTGCGGCCGGCGAACAGCTCGCTGAGCAAGCGGCCGCCCTCGACCGGCGTCTCGGGGTGCAGCGGGAAGTGCACCCACTCGACCGTCACGCCGTGCTCTCGCCGGAGCTTCTCAATACGCACGGTACTGAGATAGCACCAGGGTCAGACGTAATCGGAGAAGACCGTCAGCGTCACCGGCTCGGTCATGCGTCCTCCTCGCGACCACGGGCGTCGGTGCCAGGGTCAGCGTAGCCGGGCGAGCTTCTGCAGGCTGCGCAGCCCGGGCGGCGGGGACTGGCCCTTGTACCGGTTGCCCCAGTTGGTGAACGACACCTCGCCGATATAGATGTCGCCGTGCGAGTCGACGGCGAGGCCGTGCGGCGAGACGAACTGGCCGACCTCCAGCCCGGCCGGGCGATGGCCCAGCCGCGAGAGCAGCTCGCCTTTCGCGCTGTAGATGCTGACGCGCGGCCCGATGTTGGGCACCTCGTAGTTGACGGCCATGCCGCCGCCGATCTCGCCCACGTAGAGGTGGCCGTGGGCGCCGCGCTCCAGGAAGAGGCCCGACGGGCGATGCATGTTGACCCACTGCGTCTCGAACCGGCCGTCGCCGTCGAACACCTGGACGCGGTGGTTCTCGCGGTCGGCGACGTAGACCCAGCCCTCGGCATCGCAGCAGATGTTGTGCGGGATGTTGAACTGGCCGGGGTCGGTGCCGGGCTCGCCCCACGACAGCAGCGGCGTGCCGTCGGGCGCGAACTTGTGCACGCGCGCGTTGCCGTAGCCGTCGGAGACGTAGAGGTCGCCCCGCGGCGACAGGGCGGTGTGCGTGCAGCGATGGAACGCCTCGCCGCTCATGTACGGCCTCGGCGCGCCGGGGACGCCGAGCGTCAGCAGCACCTTTCCCTCGAGCGTGCAGTGCCGGACGGTGTGGTCACCGTCGTCGGTGAGCCACAGCGTGTCGTCGGGCGCCACGTGCAGCCCGTGGGCCCGCCGGAACAGCCCTTCGCCCCATGATCGCAGGAAGTTGCCGTCGCGGTCGAACACCACGACCGGGTGCTGGCCGCGGTTGAACGCGTACACGCGGTCCTGGGCGTCGACGCCGACGGCGGCGACGTCGGCACTGAACTCGCGGCCGGGCGGAAGCTTCGCCCAGCCCTCCACCACCTCGTAGCGATAGGCGCCCGCGCCCAGGATGACCGCCATGGTTACCCTTTCTGGAGGTAGTCCTCGAAGTACTCCTCGGCGGTGACCCGACGGCTCGTCAGCCCGAGCCGGAAGGCCTCGCCGGCGAACATGTCGATCTGCGCCTGGTTCCGCGCGAAGCCGTACGGGTGGAAGTCCTGGCCCATCACGGCGGCCGTGTCCTCCAGCTCGGCCTCCAGCCACGGCGTGGCGTAGGGGAAGCCGGCCTGGGCCGCGGTGAAGTCGTCGTTGGCGGCGACGAACGCGTCGGTCAGGCTCCGGGCGATCCACCGGTTCGCCTCCCACACCTCCCGACGCAGGACGATCAGGTGCTGGGGCGGAAAGGCGCCGGTCGCCCGGAAATACTCCTGCTCGATGCGCCGGAAGTCCGGGAACAGGCGCGCCAGCGGGCCGCGCGCGGGGTGGTAGGCCTGCGGCCGCGGCGGGCTGTAGATCGCCTCGAGTTCGCCGGCCAGCAGCATGTCCGAGAGCGAGCGGCCCGGGTCCGGCGCCCGCACGCCGGCCGGCAGCGACTGGTCCATCGGCGCCGACCACGGCGTGTCGATGTCGCCGATCCACCACTGGATGCTCGCCGGGTCCACTCCGACGAAGCGCAGGAAGTGGCGGTACCAGATCGAGCCGCTGGCGCTGTAGCTGTACATGCCGATGCGCTTGCCCGCCAGCTCGTCGGGCTGGCGGATCGGCCCGTCGCGACGCACGTAGAGATCGCGCGCGGTGAAATTGCGCAGCGGAAACACGGGAAGACCGACGAGCCGACGATCGCCCTTGTCGATGCGGTAGAGGTACTGGGCCATCGACCACTCCCCGCCATGGACCGCCGGGTCCTGCACGGCCCGCCGCAGCATCTCGGCCCGGGCCGGCCACGAGCCCCGGCTGCCCAGGACCAGCGTGAGCGCGATGCCGTCCGGCTTCACCGCTCCGGTCGCCAGGGGCGTGACGCGCGCGTAGTCCGCGCAGGTCAGCGTGACCGGGATCATGCCGTGCCCGGGCGGCGCGCCTCGAAGATCGCGCGCGGGTTGCGGACGAGCATCTGCTCGATCTGGTCCTCGCTGACACCCGCCTTGCGCAGCGCCGGCAGGATGTCGTCGGAGATGTGGTTGTAGTGCCAGAGCGGTCGGGTCCGCCGCTTGGCGTCCTCGGACAGCATGTCGCTCCAGCAGTTGGCGTCGTGCGAGAGGACCATCCTCGGCGCGTAGCCCTCCGCGCAGAGGCGGGCCAGGACGTCCACGCGCTTGGCGGTGGGCAGGAAGCTCTCGAGGCCGAAGCGATCCATCCCGATCGTGCTGCCGCGCTCCATCAACCCGCGCAGGTAGCCGAGGTCCTCGCTGTCGCCGCTGTGGCCGATGACGACGCGGCCGAGGTCCACGCCTTCCTGGGCGAAGATGGCCTGCTGCATCTCGCCGGTGCGACCGGCCGCCCACGTGTGAGTCGAGATCGGCACCCCGGTGGCCTTCTGGGCGCGGGCGGAGGCGCGGAGGATGTTGTCGATCACCGGCGTGACCCCGGCGGTGTCGGTGGCGCACTTGATGATGGCTGCCTTGACACCGCTGTTGCCGATCCCCCGGGTGATGTCGCGGATGAACAGGTCGGCCACCTCGTCGATGCCGTGGCCGGTGAAGTAGCGCTGCGGCATCCACCAGACGCCGGTGGCCACGACGATCTGCACGCGCGAGCGGCGGGCGACGCCCACGATCAGGTCGATGTCACGGCCGAGGTCGACGGTGGTCAGGTCCACGATGCTGCGGATGCCCCGAGCGTACAGCTCGGCCATCTTCTTCTCGGCGATGGCGAGGATGCCGTCGCGGTCCCACAGGTGCGGCCAGTTCTCCTGCACGCCCGGCGAGCGCGTGACGACGTGCTCGTGCATGAGGGTGGGGCCCAGCTCGGCGGTGGGAACCGGGCCGAGCGCCGTGTCGATCGTCGTCGCCATGCAGACCTCCAGGGATCGGGGCTCGACCCCGATGAGAGCCTCTTGGCACGCTGTCGGGCGTCGGGTAGTGTAGCCCACTCGGAGATTCCGGGAGGACGCGAATGGCAAGGCTCAACATCAATGGCCGGATCCGTGACGTGCAGGTCGAGGTCGACACGCCGCTGCTGTGGGTCATCCGCGAGCAGGTGGGCCTGACCGGCACCAAGTACGGGTGCGGTGTCGCGCAATGCGGCGCCTGCTCCGTGCACATCAACGGCGGCCTGGCCCGGTCGTGCGCCACCGGCTCCTGCGACTGGCCGAGATGCCGCAGGTCGAGACCGTGATCGTGCCGTCGTACGACTTCTGGGGCGGCGTCGGCGAGCCGACCATCAGCGTGGTCACGCCGGCGGTGCTCAACGCCATCTTCGCGGCGACCGGCAAGCCGGTGCGCAGCCTGCCGCTCAAGAACGTCCGGCTGGCGTAGCTCTCGATACCGTCCCCCGAGGAGGCGCCGTGGCACCGCTCGAAACTCGCGATCCGCAGCTGCACGATCTCGTCGCGCCCGACGCGCCGATCGACCGGGTCGCCGGCGGCCTCGGCTTCACCGAGGGGCCGGTGTGGCGCGGCGGCGCGCTGCTCTTCAGCGACATCCCGAACAAGCGCATCGTCCGCTGGCGGCGTCTTGCCGAGGGCCCCGAGCTGACGACGTTCGCCACGGGCATGTCCAACGGCCTGACGCTCGATCGGCAGGGCCGCGTCCTCGCCGCCGAGCACGACGGCCGCCGGGTGACACGCGTCGCCGACGACGGCGCCCGCACGGTCCTGGCCGAGCAGTTCCAGGGCAAGCGGCTCAACAGCCCCAACGACATCGTCGTGAAGTCCGACGGCTCGATCTACTTCACCGATCCGCCGTACGCCGTGCAGCCCAGCACGCCCGGCGTGCCGCGCCCCCCGGGCTGGTGGACGAAGCCCATCCCGGGCAAGGAGCAGGCGTGCCACGGCGTGTACCGCCTCGCGACCGACGGATCGCTCCAGCTCCTGGTGGACGACTTCGCCTTGCCGAACGGCCTGGCATTCTCTCCGGACGAGTCCGTGCTCTACATCGACGACTCGGCCCAGAAGCACATCCGCGCGTTCGACGTGAGGCCGGACGGGACGCTCGCGCGCGGCCGCATCCTGCTGGACATGGCGTCCGACGATCCCGGCGTTCCGGACGGGCTCAAGGTCGACGTGCGCGGCAACGTGTTCTGTACCGGGCCGGGCGGGATGTGGGTGTGCCGGCCGGACGGCGCGCTCCTGGGACGGATCATCCTGCCCGAGCTGCCGGCCAACGTGGCGTGGGGGGAGGACGGCAGCATTCTCTACCTCACCGCCCGCACGAGCGTCTACCGGCTCCCGACCAGGACGCGCGGAGCCCTGCCGGGCTGACGACTCACGTTCGTCGATGCCGTCGGCGGGACCACGTCGACGAGAGCGCCCACCATCAGCTCGTCACGGGGTGAGACGTGATGCGATGACCGACCGGCATGGCGCTTCGCGAGCCGCCGAAAAGAGACCAGCACCCGCGACGGTCCCTAGGTTAAGATCCGGCGTCGAGGATCCCCGGGGGGAGAGCCATCGGCAAGGTCAGAGTCTGCGCCTGCCCGTATCCGGTCTGCGACCCCGTTTGAGGGGACTGACCGGTTCCCAGCCAACGACACGGGCGTCGGGTCACCCTTCACGTCGAGATCCTCCAGCTGCCGGTTGCCGTGCTGCGCGATCTCAAGAAACTGGCGGCCGAGGTCGTCAGGGAACAATCGGACAAGACGCCTATGGCAGGGACGGTGCACGCATCGTTCACGAAGTTCCAGGCCCCCTCGTGGGTCCCTGGGACCACGTCGCCGAAGGCGCCTATCCCCAGTTCGTAGCGGGGTGAAAGCGTGACGAGCGAGCGACGCCGGTTCCTCGCCAAGGCGAGCGGCATGGTGGCGGCGGTTGCCACCGCCGCCGTCGTCGATGCTCCCTACGTCATCGCCCAACCAAAAGTCCAGTGGCGGATGTCCACGGGCTGGACCGCGGCGCTGGATGTGCTCCAGGGCGCGGCCCAGCGGCTGGCCATGGTCCTGGAGGAGATGAGCGGTGGGCGATTCCGGATCGAAGTGTTCCCGGGCGGCCAGATCATGCAACCGTTCGAGTGCTTCGACGCCGCTTCGCAGGGCAAGATCGAAGCGTTCATGGCTTCCCCACAGTACTGGAAGGACAAGGAGCCCGCGCTCGAGTGGTTCGCGACGATCCCGTTCGGTATGAACTGCGAGGGCATGGCGGCCTGGTACTACCAAGGCGACGGGCTCAAGCTCATGGAGGAGGCGTACGGCACCTTCAACCTCGTGCCGCGTCCCGCTCTGTGGAACGCCCCGCAGATGGCCGGATGGTTCAGGAAGAAGATCAACACGATCGGCGACTTCAAGGGGCTCAAGATGCGCATTCCGAACCTCGGGGGCAAGGTCGTTGCCAGGGCGGGCGGCACGACGGTGCTCACCCCGGGCGGCGAAATCTACGCGGCCCTCGAGCGCGGCGTGATCGACGCCTCCGAATGGGTCGGCCCGCACGACGACATGAAGCTGGGCCTGCACAAGACGGCGCGCTATTACTATTACCCCGGCTGGCACGAGCCCGGGACCGTGAACGAGTTCGGCTTCAACAAGAAGGCGTACGAGGCGCTCCCGGTCGATCTGCGACGGATGCTCGACCATGCCGCGGCGGCCGTGCAGGTCTATGGTCGTACGGACTTCCACGTGAAGAACGCCACCGCGCTCGAGCGACTCAAGACGGAGTTCAAGGGCAAGGTCGAGGTGCTTCAGCTTCCGGCCCCGGTGCTGCGCGATCTCAAGAAGATCTCAGCCGAGGTCATCCGGGAAGAATCCGAGAAGACCCCCATGGCCAGGAAGGTGCACGCGTCGTTCACGAAGTTCCAGGCCTTGGTGGGTCCCTGGGATCGCGTGGCAGAGGGCGTCTACCATCAGCTCGTGGCGGGGTGAGGTGATGCGATGAGTGACCGACGCAGGTTCCTCGCCAAGGCGAGCGGGGCGATGGCGGCGGTCGCGGCTGCAACGATCGCCGACGCCCCCAACGTGATCGCACAGCCGAAGGTCCAGTGGCGAATGTCCACGGCCTACCCCCCGGTGCTCGACCAGCTCCTCAACGCGGCCGAGCGACTGGCCAAGATCGTGGAAGAGACGAGCGGCGGGCGGTTCCGGATCGAAGTCTTCCCGGGCGGCCAGATCATGGCGCCGTTCGCCTGCTTCGACGCCGCCTCCCAGGGCACGATCCAGGCGTTCATGGGGTCGGGGCAATACTGGAGTGACAAGGAGCCCGCGCTCGAGTGGTTCACGACCATCCCGTTCGGCATGAACCCGGAAGGCATGGCCGCCTGGCACTTCCAGGGCGACGGTCTCAAGCTCTTGGAGGAGACCTACGCCGCCTTCAACCTGGTGCCGCGTCAAGGCCCGGCGTTTGCCCCGCAGATGGGCGGATGGTTCCGGAGGAAGATCACCACGATCGGCGATTACAAGGGGCTCAAGATGCGGATCCCGAACCTTGGCGGCAAGGTCATCGCCAGGGCGGGGGGCAACGTGGTGCTCACCCCGGCCGCCGACATCTACGCCGCGCTCGAGCGGGGCGTGATCGACGTTGCCGAATGGGTCGGGCCGCATGACGACATGAAGCTGGGCCTCCACCAGACCGCGCGGTACTACTACTACCCCGGCTGGCACGAGCCCGGCACCATGAACGCATTCGGGTTCAACAGGAAGGCGTACGACGCGCTCCCCCTCGATCTGCGGCGGATGCTCGACCACGCCACCGCCGCAGCTCAGGTCTATGGCCTCACAGACTATCACGTGAAGAACGCGATCGCGCTCGAGCGCCTCAAGACGGAATTCAAGGGCAAGGTCGAAATTCTCCAGTACCCGGTGCCCATGCTGCGCGACCTGAAGAAGCTGGCGGCCGAAGTCGTCAGGGAAGAATCCGAGAAGAGCCCCATGGCCAGGAAGGTGCACGCGTCGTTCACGAAGTTCCAGGCGCTCGTGGGCCCCTGGGACCGCGTCGCAGAGGGCGCCTACCATCAGCTCGTGGCGGGGTGACGCGCCGATGAGCGCCGCGCTGTCAGTGAGGTCGCGGCGGCTGCGGAGGCGTTGGGGTCGGCTCGCGGGGTCGCTCTTCTGGTTCGTTGCGGTGATGATGGTCGGTGGGTCTGCAGTTTCCATCGAGGCGCAGCAGGCTCGGCGCCCGTTCCGGATCGGGGTCCTCAACGCGGCGTGGGCGGCGAGCCATCCGACCGTCGAGGGGCTCAAGGCCGGGCTGAAGGAGCTCGGCTTCGAGGACGGGCGCGACGTGACGTTCGACATTCGCTTCACCGAAGGAAAGCTGAACACGATGCCCGCGGCCGCCGAGGCGCTCGTCAAGGCCGGCGTGGACCTGATCTTCACGAGCCAGGAAGCCGCCACCCAGGCCGCCAAGGACGCGACGGAGAGCGTGCCCATCGTGTTCACCCTGGTGGGCGACCCGGTGGGGGCCGGCATCGTCGACAAGCTCGCTCATCCTGGCGCCAACGTGACGGGCGTGTCGAGTCTGCAGACCGAGCTGATCGCCAAGCGCCTGGAGGTTCTCAAGACGCTGGATCCGTCCGTCCGCCGGGTCTGGCTCATCCATTATCAGGTCGACCTCGGGAGCACGCCGATGATCACCAAGGCGCTCGAGGCGGCCCACCGCATGAACGTGGAACTCTCGCCGAAAGGCGTCCTCGAGGCGGTCGACCTGACGCGGGTGCTCGGTCAAATCCGCCGCGGCGACGCGGTGCTGGCGCCGGAAGGCTCGAACCCAGACCTCACCATCGCAATCATCGAACGGTCTCGGGCCCTGCGTATCCCCGCGGTCTTCGGGACGGCCCTCTGGATCGGCTACGGTGGTCTCGTGTCGTACGGACCCGACTACTACGCCCAGGGGGTCCAGGCCGCCGCCCTGGTCGCCAAGATTCTGCGGGGTGCCCGGCCTCAGGACCTGCCCGTCGAGGGCGCCGAGAAGATCGATCTGGCGGTGAACCTCAAGACCGCCGAGCTGCTCGGCCTCACCGTGCCGCGCAAGATCCTGCTTCGCGCCGACGCGTTCCGCCGATGAAGAACCCGGCCGCGCGCGGCCAGCTCTTCCGCAAGTACGTCGTCGTCCTCCTCGTCCTGGTCGGTGGCGTGCTGATGGCGTCGAGCCTGGTCGAGCTCTACTTCGCCTACCGGGAGACTCAACGGGCGATCGTCCGGGTCGAGCGTGCGAAGGCGGTGGCGGCGGCGGCCCGCATCGAGCAGTTCCTCAAAGAGGTCGAGCTGCAGGTGCGCGAGACGACCCGGACCGCGTCCGACGATCCCGACGCGAGCCAGGTGGGCCCGGCCAAGCTGGGGTTTCGCCAGGGATTGGGCGCGGCGCTGGCCGAGCAGCGCGAGCTCGACTTCCTGAGGGTCCTGCGCAACGTCCCGGCCGTCAGTGAGCTCGGGCATCTCGACCTGGCTGGCAAGGAGCAGCTTCGCATCTCTCGCCTGGAGCCGGACGTCGTCGGCAGCCAGGCGGACCGTTCCCGGACACCCGCGTTCGTCGTGGCGAGAGCGGGCAAGACCTACTGGAGTCCCGTCTATCTGAAGAACGAGTCCGAGCCATACGTGACCCTGGCGGTGCCGGTCGGCAAGTACGCCGTCGAGGTGACCACGGCGGAGGTCAACCTCGCCGCGGTGGTCAAGATCGTCTCCCAGATCGAGGTCGGCGCCGACGGATACGGCTACGTGGTGGATTCTCGCGACCATCTGGTCGCCCATCCCGACAATCGTGTTCTGCGCGTGACGCGCGATCTCGCCGCCCGCGCCCAGGTCAAGTCGGCCCGAGCGGAGCTCCCGGGGGCCTCGGGCGACGCCCCCGTCGCTGTGGTCGCCGACGGCTTCGGGGGCCGACGGGTCCTGGCGGCCCACGCGGCGATCGCGCCCCTGGGGTGGCTGGTGTTCGTGGAACGGCCCGCCGCCGACGCCTACGCGCCGCTACGGGCCCCGATCATCCGCAGCGTGGTCATCTTCGTGCTGGGGCTTGGCCTGTCGATCCTGGCCAGCATTCTCCTCGCCCGGCGGATGGTGGCGCCGATCCGGACGCTCCAGGAGGGCGCGGCCCGCATCGGCGCCGGCGACCTCCGCCACCGCATCGAGGTCCGGACCGGCGACGAGCTCCAGGCGCTCGGCGACGAGCTGAACCGCACGGCGGCCCAGCTCGAGGCGTCGTACGCGAACCTCGAGCAGAAGGTCGAGGAGCGGACCCGCGAGCTCGCCGACCGCAACGCCGAGCTGACCGACACGCTCGCCCGGCAGACCGCGACCAGCGAAGTGCTGCGCGCGATCAGCCGGGCCCAGACCGACGCCGCGCCGGTGTTCGACGTCATCGCGGCCAGCGCGCTGCGGCTCTGCGCCGCCGCCTACAGCTCCGTGTGTCTCTACGACGGTGAGCTGATCCAGCTCGCGGCCCTCCAGAACGTCAACCCCGAAGGCGCGGAGGCGCTCCGGCGGGTCTTCCCGCTGCCACCCGATGAGCGCAGCCTCCCGGGGAGGGCGATCACCACCCGGGCCGTCGTCAAGATCCCCGACGTGACCGAGGATCTTGTCTACGGGCTCAAGCGCGAGCTCCAGGCCATGGGCTTCCGGAGCCTCCTGGCCGTTCCGCTCCTGCGAGCCGGCGACCCGATCGGAACGATCAATGTCGGACGCGTCGAGCCGGGCGCGTTCACGGACAAGCAGGTCGAGCTGCTGCTGACCTTCGCCGAGCAGGCCGTCATCGCGATCGAGAACGTCCGCCTGTTCACCGAGCTGGAGGCCCGCAACCGCGAGCTGCGGACCGCGCTCGAGCAGCAGACGGCGACCAGCGAGCTCCTCAAGGTGATCGGCCGGTCCACGTTCGACCTCCAGCCCGTCTTCGCGACGCTGGTCGAGAACGCCGTCCGGCTGTGCGAGGCCAAGCACGGGGTGATCCTCCGCTTCGACGGACAGCTGCTCCGCTACGCCGTCGGTCACAACGTCTCGCCGGAGCTCCGGGACTTCTTCGAGCGGAACCCGATCGCCCTCGAACGTCAGGGTAACGCCGGGCGTGCCGCCCTCGAGCGGCGCACGATCCACAATCACGACGTCCTGAGGGACCCGGAGTACAGCTACGGCGGGTCCCGGGTCGATCCCTATCGGACCGTGCTCGCGATCCCGATGCTCCGGGCGGACGAGCTCCTCGGCGTGATCCTGATCTACCGGCACGAGGTCCGGCCGTTCAGTGACAATCAGATCGCCCTGATGGAGACCTTCGCCGACCAGGCGGCCATCGCCATCGAGAACGCGCGTCTGCTGACCGAGCTGCAGGCCAAGAATGCGGATCTCACCGATGCGCTCGAGCGACAGACCGCCACGGCCGAGATCCTCCGCGTCATCAGCGACTCGCCGACCGACGTCCAGCCCGTCTTCACGACGATCATTCGAAATGCCGTGCAGCTGTCCGGCGCCCGGATGGGCTCGCTGTTTCGGTTCGATGGGGAGCTCCTCCAGCTCGTGGCGCACCACGGCCTGTCCCCGGACTTCCTCGAGACGCTGCAGCGTGTGTATCCGATGCGACCGAGCCGGGCTCAAGTATCGGGGCGGGCGATCCTGGACCGGATCGTGACGGAGATTCCCGACGTGCGCGCCGACCCCGAGTATCTCCACGACATGGCGAGGCGAGCCGACTGGCGAAGCCTGCTCGCGGTCCCGATGCTCGGGGCCGATGGCGCCCCAATCGGAGCCATCGTGATCCAGCGCCCCGAGCCGGGGCGGTTCGCCGCCGGTCACGTGGAGCTCCTCAAGACCTTCGCCGATCAGGCGGTGATCGCCATCGAGAACATCCGGCTCTTCACCGAGCTGCAGGCGCGGACCGGCGAGCTCACGCGCTCGGTCGAGCGGCTCACCGCGCTCGGCGACGTCGGCCGGGCCGTCAGCTCGTCCCTCGACCTCGAGCAGGTGCTGACGACGATCGTCTCGCGAGCGGTGCAGCTCTCGGGCACGGAGGCCGGCGCCATCTACGAGTACGATGAGACGGCCGAGGTCTTTCACCTCCGGGCCACCGAGGGTCTCCCCGAGGAGTTCCGCGAGAGCGCGCCGACCCTGCGCAAGGGCGAGGGTGTGACCGGGCGGCTCGCCGAGACCCGCGAGCCGGTGCAGATCCCGGACATCAGCGGCCCCGGGGCCTACCAGAGCCGGGCGCGGGACGTCCTGCTCCGCCTCGGGCTCCGGGCGGCCTTCGCCGTTCCCCTCCTGCACGAGGGGCGCGTGGTCGGAGGACTCGCCGTGAACCGCCGGACGCCGGGCGAGTTCGCCCCGGACGTCGTGGACCTCCTCCAGACCTTCGCCAGCCAGTCGGCGCTGGCCATCCAGAACGCGCGGCTCTTCCGCGACCTCACCGAGGCCCGGCGCGACGCCGAGACGGCCAACGACGCCAAGAGCGCGTTCCTGGCCACGATGAGCCACGAGATCCGGACGCCGATGAATGCCGTGATCGGGATGAGCGGCCTGCTGCTCGGCACCGGGCTGACCGAGGAGCAGCGCGAGTACGCCGAGATCGTGCGGTCGAGCGGAGATGCGCTGCTGACGGTCATCAACGACGTGCTCGACTTCAGCAAGATCGAGGCGGGGCGCATGGACCTCGAGGCCCAGCCCTTCGATCTGCGCGAGGGCGTGGAGGGCGCGCTGGACCTGGTGACGTCGCGGGCGGCCGAGAAGGGGCTCGATCTCGCCTACCTGATCTCCGACGACACGCCGGCCGCGGTCGTGGGCGACATCACGCGCCTGCGCCAGATCCTCCTGAACCTTCTGAGCAACGCCGTCAAGTTCACCGAGGCGGGCGAGGTCGTCCTGTCGGTGACGGCGCAGCGCCTCGACGCCACCGGGCCGGACTACGAGCTGACCTTCTCCGTCCGGGACACCGGCATCGGCATCCCTCCGGACCGAATCGACGGCCTGTTCGAGTCGTTCAGCCAGGTCGACGCCTCCACGGCCCGCAAGTACGGGGGCACGGGACTGGGGCTGGCGATCAGCAAGCGGCTGGTCGAGCTCATGGGCGGAGCGATCAGCGCGCAGAGCCGCGTCGGCCACGGCTCGGAGTTCCGCTTCACCGTGCGCGCGGCCTCGGCGGAGGGCGCCGTTCCCGCGCGCCGCGACCTGCGGGGAACCCAGCCGACGCTGGTCGGCAAGCGTGTGCTGGTGGTGGACGACAACGAGACCAACCGGCGGATCCTGACGGCGTATCTCGAGTCGTGGGGGATGGCGGTGCGGACGACGGGCTCGCCACGCGAGGCGCTCGCCTGGATCGAGACCCGCGAGCCCTTCGACGTGGGCATCCTCGACATGCACATGCCCGAGCTGGACGGCGTCGGGCTGGCGCGAGCGATCCGCCGGCAGCGGTCGGCGGCCGCATTGCCGCTCCTCCTCTTCACCTCGCTCGGCCGCCGCGAGGTCGACGCCGAGAGCGTGGGGTTCTCGGCGCACCTGACGAAGCCGATCAAGCCGTCGCAGCTCTTCGACGCTCTGGGAGGGATCCTCGCCGACCAGCCGGCTCGCCTCGACCGGCGACCGTCTTCCCGGCTGGACATCGATCCGGAGATGGCGCGCCGTCATCCGCTGCGGATCCTGGTGGCCGAGGACAACATCGTGAACCAGAAGCTCGCCCTGCGCCTGCTCGGACAGATGGGCTACCGTGCCGACGTGGCGGCCAACGGGCTGGAGGCCGTCGGGGCCGTCGAGCGGCAGTCCTACGATCTCGTGCTGATGGACGTCCAGATGCCGGAGATGGACGGGTTCGAGGCCTCGCGGGAGATCACCCGCCGGTGGTCCACCACGGAGCGGCCCCGCATCGTCGCGATGACCGCCAACGCGATGCAGGGCGACCGCGAGCTCTGTCTGGCCGCCGGCATGGACGATTACGTCAGCAAGCCGATCCGGGTGGACGAGCTGGTCGCCGCCCTCGAGCGCGCCACGGCCCGCGGGCCGGCGGCGATGCACCCGGGCGCCCCGGAAGGGCGCGGGGGCCCGCCCCGGCCCGCCGTCGAGCGGACGTTGGCTCCGGTGCTGGACCCGGCGGCCGTGGAGCGGCTGCGGGCGACGATGGGCGCCGCATTCCTCGACGAGCTGGTGGCGACCTTCGTGGAGGACTCGCAGGAGCTGGTGGGCACGATGCGCGGCGCGCTCGAGCGGATCGACGCCGCCTCGCTCCGGCGCGCGGCGCACTCCCTCAAGTCCAACGCGGCCGGCTTCGGCGCCATGACCCTGTCCGCGCTCGCCCGGGACGTCGAGGCGCTGGCCAGGTCCGGAGACCTGGACGCGGCGGCGCCCTGGGTCGAGCGTCTCGCCGGCGAGTCCGAGCGGGTCGCGCGGGCGCTGCGGGAGGTGGAGCGTGCGCCCGGAGCGTAGCGCCGAGAAGGGCGATCTCCTCGTGGTCGACGACAATCGCGTCAACCGGCTGCTGCTCGCCCGGACGCTGGAGCAGCTGGGGCACCGCGTCGCCTTCGCGGAGAACGGCCGGGCGGCCCTGCGGATGCTGGGCGACCGCCCGGTCGACCTGGTGCTGCTCGACATCGAGATGCCGGAGCTGAACGGGTACGAGACCCTCGAGGCGCTCCAGGCCGACCCCAAGCTGCGCGACATCCCCGTCGTCATGATGTCGTCGGTCGACGAGGTGGACAGCGTGGCCCGCTGCATCGAGATGGGAGCTGAGGACTACCTGTTCAAGCCCGTCAACGTCGTGCTCCTGCGGGCACGGGTGGCGGCCAGCCTCGAGAAGAAGCGGCTGCGCGACCAGCAGCGCGAGCTGTTCCGCAAGTTCGCGACGGCCGAGGTGGCCGAGGAGCTGCTGGCGACCGGCTTCGCGCTGGGCGGCAAGTACGTCGACGCCACCGTGATGTTCTCCGACATCCGGTCCTTCACGAGCCTCGTCGAGTCCCGGGGCCCGGCCGAGACGATCGAGCTGCTGAACAGCTACTACACGCTGATGTTCGACGCCATCGGCAGCCACGGCGGGATCGTGAACCAGATGGAAGGCGACGGGCTGATGGCGCTGTTCGGGGCTCCCCTGGCCCACCCCGACCACGCCGAGCGGGCCGTCCGGGCCGGCGTGGAGATGCTGGAGATGATCGCGGCCTTCAACGGCGAGCAGGCCGTGCGGGGCAAGCCAGAGATCCAGATCGGCATCGGCATCGCCTCCGGCCAGGTGATCGCCGGCTTCACGGGGACCGAGCGACGCGTGACGTACACCTGCGTCGGGGACCCGGTCAACGTCGCTGCCCATCTCGAGGCGCACACGAAGATCCTCGGGCGCCCGATCCTGATCGACGACGGCACCCGCGCGGCGCTGACCGGCGCGGTCCGGGTCGAGGACCACGGCAACGTGCAGCTCAAGAGCCGGGCGCAGCCCGTGCGGATCTACGCCGTCGTCGTCGCCGGCTGACTCAGCCCCGTGAGCCCGCCGCCGCCCGCACGGTCAGCTCGGTGAGCCCGGCCTGGATCCACGGGAAGAAGCTGGTCATCAGGACGCGCACGCCCAGCCGCGCGTAGCGCTCGACGTTGGCGGTGTTCACGAGCGTGCCGGCCACGCGGCCGGCCTGCACGATCTTGGTGATGGCCCCGTCGATCGTCCGCTGGACCTCGGGGTGGCCGGGATTGCCGATCTGCCCCATCGACGTGGCCAGATCGCTCGGCGCGACGAAGAAGCAGTCGATGTGGTCGGTCTTGACGATCTCGTCGAGGTTGCGGACGCCCACGATGTCCTCGATGAGCACCGTCAGCAGGCTCTGATCGTTGGCGGTCTTGAAGTAGTCGCCCACGCCGAAGCCCTGGCGACTGGTGAACATGCCGCGCTTGCCGAGCGGCGCGAACTTCCCGGCCTCGACCACCGCCTCCGCCTCGGCCCGGGTGTTGACGTGCGGCACCACGATGCCCTGGGCGCCGCGGTCGAGCGTGCGGTAGATCGTCGCGTAGTCGTTGTCCATCACGCGGACGACCGGGGTCTTGCCCCACAGGTCGCAGGCCCGCGTGAGGTTGCCGAGGTCGGCGTAGTCGACGCCGCCGTGCTCGCCCTCCAGCCAGATGCCGTCGACGTCGAGCGTGCCGAGCTGGTCGATCAGGTCGGGGTCGTTGGCGCCGGACAGGATGGTCGCGACGCGGCCGGCGGCCAGCGCCTGCTTCACGCGATTCGGTCGGATGTCCACGGGGTCTCCTCTCCTGACTGTCTACGTCGCGGTGGCGTCGACCAGGAGCTCGGCCAGCCGGCGGCTGAACGCGGCGGGGTCGGACAGCGTGCCGCCCTCGGCGAGCACGGCCTGGCCGTGCAGGAGCTCGGCGAAGCGCCTGAACCGCTCGTCGGCCGGGTGGGCGGCGTGGAAGGCCTGCAGGCGCGTCACCAGCGGATGCGTGGGGTTCAGCTCGAGCACGCGCTTGGCCTTCGGCACCTCGCGCCCGCTACGACGCAGCAGCTCCTCCAGGTGCGGGCTGAGGTCGCCGGCCTCGCCGACCAGGCAGGCCGGCGACGAGGTCAGCCGCTCGGACAGGCGCACGTCCTTGATGTCGTCCTGCAGCGCCGCCCGCAGGGCGAGGAGCAGGTCCTTGAAGCGCTCGTTCGTCTCCTCGCGCGCCGACTCGTCCTTCTTCGCGTCCTCGGCGGTGCCGAGCTCGACGGTGCCCTGGGCCACCGACGTCAGGGTCTTGCCCTCGAACTCGCGCCGCATGCGCAGCCACAGCTCGTCGATGGGATCGAGGAAGAGCAGCACCTCGTAGCCGCGGGCGCGGAACGCCTCCAGGTGCGGCGAGCGCTCGGCCGCCTCCCGCGAGACCGCGGTGAGGTAGTAGACCGCCGGCTGCCCCTCCTTCATGCGCCCGACGTAGTCGCCGAGCGAGGCCGGCTCGACGCCCTCCGTGGTGAGCGCCATGACGAGCTCGAGCAGCTTGTCCTGCCCCTCCTCGAAGCCGAGCAGGCCCTCCTTGAGCACGGCGCCGAACTCGGTCCAGAACGTGCGGTACTTCTCGGCCCGCTGCTCCTTCATCTCCTTGAGCGCGGCCAGGATGCGGCGCACCAGGTACTTGCGGATGGCCTGGACCTGGCGATCCTTCTGGAGGATCTCGCGGGAGACGTTCAGCGAGAGATCGTCGGAGGACACCACGCCGCGCACGAAGCGCAGGTAGGGCGGCAGCAGCTCGCGCCAGTCGTCCATGATGAAGACGCGCTTGACGTAGAGCGACAGCCCCCGGTGGCCGCCGTCGCGATCGTGGATGTCGAAGGGGGCCTTGGAGGGGATGTAGAGGAGGGCGCGCGCCTCGAAGCCGCCCTCGATGTGCACGCTCAGGTGCTCGAGCGGGTCGTTCCAGTCGTGGCTGATGTGCTTGTAGAACTCGCGGTGCTCCTCCTCGGTGACCTCGTCCCGGCCCCGCGCCCAGATCGCCTTCATCGAGTTGAGCGTCTCGCCCTTCAGGCGGATGGGATACGTGACGAAGTCGGAGTACCGCTTGACGATGTCCTTCAGGACGAAGGTCTGGGTGTAGTCCTTGAGCCCGTCCTCCTCGTCCTTCGGCTTGAGGTGCAGGGTGACCGTGGTGCCGGCCCCGGACCGCTCGGCCGGGCCCAGCGTGTAGCCCCCGTCGCCGGTCGACTCCCAGCGCGTGGCCTCCTCGGTGCCCGCGCGCCGGGTGACGACCGTGATGCGGTCGGCCGCCATGAAGCTCGCGTAGAAGCCGACCCCGAACTGGCCGATCAGCTCGGGGGCCCCGGCCGCCTGGGCCTCGCGCAGCGCCCGCAGGAACTCGCGGGTGCCCGAGCGCGCGATCGTGCCGAGGTTCTCGACGACCTCGTCCCGGGTCATGCCGATGCCGTTGTCGTACACGGCCAGCGTGCGCGCCGCCTCGTCGACCTCCAGCGTGATCTCGAGCTCGCCGACGGGGGCCAGCTCCGGACGGCTCAGCGACTCGAAGCGGACCTTGTCGAGGGCGTCGGAGGCGTTGGAGATCAGCTCGCGCAGGAAGATGTCCTTGTGCGAGTAGAGGGAGTGGATCATGAGGTCCAGCAGCTCCCGGACCTCGGCCTGGAACTCGTGACGCTCTGCGGGCTCGCTCATACGCGACTCCTGCCGTCCGGCTGGCGATTCACGATCGCTCGCGCAGGGTGGGATTGCGCAGCTCGATGATGTCCTGCGCGCGCACCGCCGCCCACTGCCGCACCTCGGGCTGGGCGGGGACGATGTAGAACCGGCGCTGGCGGATACCGCGGACGACCTGCTCGGCGACCTCCGCCGGCGGGTAGCCGGTCGTCAGGCGGGTGGCCAGGGCCTCGCTGAACGCCTGGGCCATGGGGCCGACCTTGCCCTCCTCCGCCAGCGCCGACGGCCGGTTGCGCGCCGAGCGGGTGATGTTGGTGTTGATGAGCCCGGGGCAGACGACGGAAACGCCCAGGGACACGCCGGTCGCCGCGAACTCCTTGTACATCGATTCCGACAGCGCCACCACGCCGTGCTTGGTGACGTCGTAGACCGACATGAAGGGCGCGGTCGTGAGGCCGGCCATGGAGGCGGTGTTCACGATGTGCCCCTCCTCGCCGCCGGCCAGCATGCGCGGCACGAAGGCCCGCACGCCGTGGATGACGCCCCAGAGGTTCACGCCCAGCACCCACTGCCAGTCGGCCAGCGAGTGCTCGTGGACGCCGCCCAGCACGGCCACGCCGGCGTTGTTGCAGAGCACGTGGGCGGCGCCGAAGGCGGCGTACGTCTCGCCGGCGAGGCGCTCGACGTCCTCGGCCCGGGCCACGTCCACGCGCACCGCCAGGACCGCCGGCGCCCTGGCCCGCACAGCCGCCGCCGCCGTCTCGAGCGCGGCCGCCTCCACGTCGGCCATGACGACCTTCATGCCCTCGGCGGCGAAGCGCTCGGCCAGCGCCAGCCCGATCCCGCTCGCCGCTCCCGTCACCACGGCCACCCGTCCCTCGAGTCGCTGCATGCGAGCGATTACGCCCAAGGGGCGGCGGCCTGTCAAGTGGCGGAGGCGATCCGCGACGCGCCGCGGAACGCGCCAGACGAGCCTATAGCGAGATCAGCCCGCGGCGCAGCCCGAGCGTCACCGCCTCGGTGCGGCTGGCGGCGCCGAGCTTGTCCAGGATCGAGGCGACGTGGAACTTCACGGTGTAGGCCGAGATCGCGAGCCGGCGGGCGATCGTCCGGTTGCTGAGCCCCTCGGCCAGCATCGCGAGGATCTCCACCTCGCGCTCGGTCAGCGTCCGCTCCGGCTCCGTCCCGAGCGCCGCCGTCCGGTCGCGCCCACCGAGCGTCTCGGGATGCAGCGTCAGGAGCCCGGCCAGCGCCGCGGTGAGCGCCGCCGAGATCTCGTCAGCCGCCGCGTGGCGGGGCAAGACCGCGCGGACACCGGCCCGGCGCGCCGCCGACGTCCACGCCGCGCGGGGGTCGTCGACGAGCAGGACGACGGGCGGCAGCGGCGTGGCCTCGGCCACCGTCCCGAGGATCGCCAGCGCGCGCTCCGACGCGAGCACGACGGCCGCCGGCGCGTGCTCGTCGACCAACCGACCGAGCGCGCGGGGGGTGCCGGTCAGCACGCGGAGGCCCGGGCTCGCGCGCAGCATCGCCTCGATCCGGGCGGCGGTCACCTCGCTGTCGGCGGCGACGAGCACCCGGACCGGCTGGTGCCCCACGCCCTCACCCGGCGGCCTGCACGAAGCGTGTGACCTCGCTGGCGGGAATCGCCAGCGCCAGCCCGCCGACGATCATCGCGTTGATGCCGACCACGCGCCCCCGGGCGTCGGCGAGCGGTCCGCCCGAGTTGCCGGGGCCGAGCCTCAGGTCACCCTGGATCCACGACCGCGAGGCGCGCCCGCGCGAGTCCAGCGCGTGCACGATCCCGGTCGTGAGGGCGCCCCGGATGCCGAACGGGTGGCCGACGGCGACGAGCAGGGAGCCCACCCGCAGCTCCGCGGCGGAGCCGACGGTGGCGACGGGCAGCCCGAGCTCCGGGACGTGCAGCAATGCGAGGTCGGCCTGACGGTCACGGGTCACGACGCGCCCGCGGGCCATCCCCCCGTCGGCGCGGCGGACGCGCGGGTGGGAGCCCGGCACCACGTGGGCGTTCGTCACCACCAGCTCGGGAGCCCAGACCACCCCCGAGCCGATCGCGGGGCCGGCGTCGGCGTCCGTCAGCTCCACGGTCACTCCCCGCAGCGCGACCGCGAGGGCCGCGAGGTCCATCACCGTGGACGCGCGGGGCGCTCGCCGACGGTCAGCTCGACGTCGCGCGGCTGGCCTCCGCGCACCACCCTGGCGGTGATCCGCTGACCGATCCGCTCGGCCCGCAGCAGCCGGCGCAGCTCGACGGGATCGGTGATCGCGTGGCCGTCGAGCGAGAGGATCAGGTCGCCGAGCAGCAGCCCGGCTGCCGCCGGGCTCTCCGGCTGCACGTCCACCACAATCAGGGCCAGCTCCTGCGCGAGGCCCAGCTGCTGTCGCATCGCCTCGGGTACGCGCACCGGCTGGGTCCCGACGCCGAGGTAGCCCTGGGAGATGCGGCCGTGACGCACGAGCTCGTCGAGCACGACGTTCACCGCCGCGGCCGGGATGGCCAGCTGCATCTGCCGCGACAGGCCCGACGTGCTGATGCCGACGACCCGACCCTGCCCGTCGACCAGCGGACCGCCGGAGAATCCCGCGTAGAGCGTGAGGTCGAGGCCGAAGAGCGCGCCCTCGGCCCCCGCCGGGCGGCCCGCGCCGATCGCGCTGACCACGCCCCAGCTCGCCCGGGGGCCCGCGCCGAGCGCGAGCACCACGTGACCGACGCGGACCGAGCCGGAGTCCCCGAGCTCGGCGACCGGCACGTCGGCCGCCTCGATGCGCAGGACGGCCAGGTCCCGGGCGGGATCCCTTCCGACCAGCACGCCGGCCACCGACCGGCCGTCGGGTCGGGTCAGCGTGAGCCCCTCGTCGGCGCGCACGGTGTGGCTCGCCGTGACGACGAGCCCGGGCCGCCAGTGCACGCCGGTCGAGGGCACCCGCGGCCGAGCGTGCACGGCGAGCACCGCGCGGCTCGCCTGCTGAACCGCCGCCTCCAGGTCGTTCGAGAGCGCCAGCAACCTGTCCATGACGTTCCCCCTCGGAGCCCCAGCATGACGGGGACGGCGGCGCGGCGGAATCGCCCGAACGGGCAGGTCGCTGCCGGGAGAACGGATGCGGCCGGCGCGCCGGGGGCCCGAGGGTCGGCCACCGGCGCGCCTGCGGCCGCGGCTACTTCGGCTGCGGCACGATCCTGAGGTACGGCTTGGGCGAGCGCCAGCCGGCGGGGTACGTCTTCTTCGCGTCGTCGTCGGAGACGGCGGGCACGATGATGACGTCCTGGCCCTGCTTCCAGTTCACCGGCGTGGCCACCTTGTGCCTGGAGGTGAGCTGGCAGGAGTCGAGCAAGCGCATCACCTCGTCGAAGTTGCGACCGGTCGACATCGGATAGGTCAGCATCGCCTTGATCTTCTTGTCGGGCCCGATGACGAACACCGAGCGCACGGTGGCATTGTCGGCCGCCGTCCGGCCCTGCGAGGTGCTGCCCGACGCCTCCGGCAGCATGTCGTAGGCCTTGGCCACGTTCAGCTCGGGGTCGCCGATCATCGGGTACGTCACGGCGTGGCCCTGGGTCTCCTCGATGTCCTTGGACCACCGCTTGTGGTCGTCGACCGGGTCGACGCTGAGGCCGATGATCTTGCAGTTGCGCTTCTCGAACTCGGGCTTCAGGCCGGCCATGTAGCCGAGCTCGGTGGTGCAGACCGGGGTGAAGTCCTTGGGGTGCGAGAACAGGATGGCCCAGCCGTCGCCGATCCACTCGTGGAAGTTGATCTTGCCCTGGGTGGTGTCGGCGGTGAAGTTCGGTGCCTCGCTGTTGATCCGCAGTGACATGTGTGCCCTCCGTCGTGTGACTCAGTGGCGAACGAGGTTGACGGCCAAGCCCGTGACGCCGCGACAGGCATGCCCGCGCCCCGAACGCCGCCGGGGTCCGGCGCCGGGGCTCGCGGTCACTGCCTTTCCGTCGTTACCCATCGGGAAGGTGTGATTGTAAGACGGCGGGCGAGCCTCCGCCACGTCTGCCGTGGCGGGCGCGCCCGACGCGCGGAGGGGGTATCATCGCGCGAGACACCAAGGAGCCGGCGATGACCACGGACCGCTTCGGCAATCCCCACGCCCCGTCGCTCCCCTACGCGCGCGGGCGCATCCTGGCCACCACCGAGGACGACTACCGCAAGCTGCGTCGCGCCTGGAGCCACATCCGGGCGCACGGTCCCGAATCGGTCTTCGTGTTCACGGGCCTGGAGCACGGGCTGGCCATGACCGGCCAGGAGATCGCCTGGGCGGACGACGAGCTGGCGCCGGCGATCCACGCCGATCGCCTGAAGACGCTGGCCCTCGAGCACCTGGGAGGCACCGAGGCTTTCCACGACGTGGCCGTCTTCAACCGGCTGACCGGCGCCACGCTCGCCACCCACCTGACGCTGGTCCGGCCTGGCGACGTCGTGATCGGCGCCTCGGCCAGCTACAGCCACCCGACGGTGATCCGCGCGGCCGCCCAGGCCGGAGCGCGCTTCGTCGACACGGTCGGCGTCGACGCGTTCGCCCGGGCCGTGGAGCGCGAGCCGGCGGTGGCGCTCGTCGTCCTCACCCGCCTGGCCGTCACCTACGAGCTGATGCCGCTGGAGGCCATCCGCACGATCGTCAAGCTCGCCCACGACCGCGGCGCCCCGGTCTACGTCGACGACGCGGGCGGCGCCCGCGTGGGCCCCGCCGCGTTCGACCACCCGCGAATGCTGGAGCTGGGCGTGGACCTCGGCGCCACCGGCCTGGACAAGTACGGCACGATCGGACCGCGGCTGGGACTGATGGCCGGCGACAAGGCGCTGGTCGGCCGCATCCGGGCGAAGAGCTTCGAGTGCGGCCTGGAGGCGCGGCCCATGCTGTACGCGGCCGTGGTGCGCACGCTCGAGCAGTACCGTCCCGAGCGGGTGCGCGAGCTGATCGCCGCCACGCGCCGCGTGGCCGACGCGCTGCGGCCGATCTTCGGCGCGCGCCTGCACGAGACGCCGACGACCGCCCAGCTCCGCGCCGACGACCTCCTCGCCCTCGCGATGGAGCGGGGCGGCGTGACGACGCCGCCCATCGTGCCCTACGAGGCGGCGGCGGCGTTCTGCATGCTCCTCCTGGCCGAGCACCGCATCCTGACCGTGCACTTCGTCGGCCTGCCGCCGGGGACGGCGGACATCCTGTTCAAGTTCGTCCGGCCCGAGACGCTCGAGCGCTTCGGGGGACCGGCGGAATTCGCGCGCGCGGTCGACGCCGCCGTGAGCGCGCTGGGCGCCCTGCTGCGGGAGCCCGCGCGCATCGCGACGCTGCTGCTCGGCGACGCCTGAGGAGGGTCCATGCTCGATCTCGTGATCCGCGGCGGCCAGGTCGTCACCCCTCACGGCGTGGGCGCCTGGGACGTCGGCGTCGAGGGCGAGCGCATCGCCGCCGTCGCCGCGCCCGGCACGCTGCCCGCCGACGGGACGCGGGCCGTCGACGCCACCGGCAAGCTGGTGATCCCGGGCGGCATCGACCCGCACGTCCACACGCACTGGCCCATCCCGGCGCTCGGCGGCGGCCACACGACCAGCGCGCCGCCCGAGCAGGTGAGCCGGGCCGCCGTCTGTGGCGGCACGACCACGCTGGTCGACTTCGCGGTGTGGGAGCCGGGCCTGACGCTGGCGCGGGCGATCGAGGACAAGGAGGCGGTGTGGCGGGCGGGCTACACCGACCACGCCCTGCACGTGATGCTGCAGGGCGCGGTGCCGCCCGAGGTGATCGAGCAGATCCCCGAGGCGATCCAGGCCGGATTCCCGAGCCTCAAGATCTTCACGACCGACGTGCGGCCGATCGGCAAGGGCCGCATGATCCGCCTCGGCCACCTGTGGGCCATCATGGAGACGGCCGCCCGGCACGGCGGCGTGCTGGCCATTCACGCCGAGGACGATGACCTCGTGATGTACATGTACGAGCGCCTGGAGCGCGAGGGCCGCACCGACATCGCCCACATGCCGCTCGTGCACAGCGCGATGTCCGAGGACATCTCCTTCCGCCGCGTGCTGCGGCTGGCCCGCTACGTCGAGGGCGCCGCCGTGTACTTCGTGCACGTGAGCGCCGGCGCCGGCGTGGAGGCCATCGCCGAGGCGCGCGGCGAGGGTCGCGCCGTCTACGGCGAGACGCTGCACCACTACGCGACCTTCACCGCGGAGGCCTACCTGCGGCCCGACGGCGTCCTCTACCACACCTATCCCTCGCTCAAGCACGAGGCGGACCGCGAGCGGCTGTGGGCCGGCCTCACCAGCGGCACGCTGAGCACCGTGGCCACCGACGAGCTCTGCACGCCGCGCGCGGTCAAGGTGCGCAGCCGTCACGTGGCCGACGCCACCGGCGGCCACGTCGGCGTGGAGACGCGCGTGCCCATCATCTACACCGAGGGCGTCTCCAAGCGCGGGATGTCGCTGGAGCGCTTCGTCGCCGTCACCTCGAGCAACGCCGCCCGGGTGCTCGGGCTCTATCCGCGCAAGGGGGCGCTGGCTCCGGGCAGCGACGCCGACGTCGTGGTGTTCGATCCCACCGCGCGGCGCGTGCTCCGCTCGGAGGAGCTGCACGGCTCCGACTACAGCGCGTGGGACGGCTGGGAGGTGCACGGGTGGCCGAGCGTGGTGATCCTCCGCGGCCAGGTGGTCGTCGACCACGGCAAGCTGGTCGGCCGGGCCGGCGACGGTCGCCGCGTGCCCGGCAAGCTCGCCGCCGCCATCCAGGACGGCCCGGCCGTGTGACGCGGGCGTGGCTCAGCGCGCCGGCGCGCGGTGCGGGCGAGCGAGGCGGGCCCCGAGGCGCGCGCCGGCCTCGGCCAGGAGCGCGGCGAGCCGGGCCAGCGTGGGGGGACGCCGGGGCGACGGCCGCCACACGAGCGTGACGGGCAGCGCCGGGACCCGGGCCAGCGTGGTCACGATGCGGCCCGACGGCGCCTCGGCCAGCGCCACGGCGGGGACGAGCCCGATGCCGAGCCCGCCCGACACGTAGGACAGCAGCAGCGACACGCTCGGCACGTCGATGGTCGAGACGGGACGGATCCGCTCGTCGGCCAGGTAGTCGTCGAGCAGGGCCCGGCCCCGGCTCTCGGCGGCCAGCCGCAGCACGGGCTCGTGCCGCAGCCGCTCGGTCAGCGGCGTTCGGTCGCGGCGCGCGCGGCGCGGACCCACCCAGACGAACGGCTGATCGAACAGGTGACGCTCCTCGAGCCCGCGCGGCGTCTCCTGGCCCGTCACCACCGCGAGGTCGACGTCGCCCCCGGCGGCCAGCCGCACGCCGGCGCGCGAGTGGGTGGTGACGATCTCGAAGCGGATCGGCGGGTCGGCGTCGAGCAGGTCGCGCAGCACCGGCGCCAGCAAGCCCTTGCCCAGGTAGTCGCTGGCCGCCACCTTCAGCGTGGTGACGGGGCGGCCGGCCAGCTCGGCCAGGCGCCCGAAGGCCGACTCGGCCTCGCTCCACAGCTCGCGCACGACCGGCAGCGCCGCCTCGCCGGCGGCGCTGAGCCGTACGCCGCGCCCGGCCCGCTCGAGGAACTTGACGTCGAAGTGGCTCTCGAGCCGCCGGATCTGCTGGCTCACCGCCGAGGAGGTGATGTGCCGCTGGCGGGCCGCGGCGCCGACCGAGCCCGTCCGCGCGACGGCCAGCAGCGTCTCCAGCGCCGGGAACAGCGCCGCGTTGATCATGAAGCGGAGCTTAACATTCTCGCCAGAGCGTTTCACTGGACTACACAGTTGCGGTGCGGCAGGATACGCCCTCGCCGAGCCGCCGTCCCCGGTGACGGGCGCCCCCGGCGCAGGAGGACGCGTCATGGCACGCACGCTGCTCGACAAGGTGTGGGAGGCGCACACGGTCCGGACCCTGCCGTCCGGCCAGACCCAGCTGCTGATCGGCCTGCACCTCATCCACGAGGTCACGACCCCGCAGGCCTTCCAGATGCTGAAGGACGCCAAGCTCGCGGTCCGCATGCCCGAGCGCACGTTCGGCACCCTCGACCACATCATCCCGACGACCGATCAGGCCCGTCCCTACGCCGACCCCATGGCCGAGGACATGGCGGCGCACATGTACCGCAACATGAAGGAGTTCGGGCTGCCGCTGTTCGACATGGCGACCGGCAAGCAGGGCATCGTCCACGTCATCGGGCCGGAGCTGGGCCTGACCCAGCCGGGCATGACCATCGCGTGCGGCGACAGCCACACCTCCACCCACGGCGCCGTCGGCGCCATCGCGTTCGGCATCGGCACCACCCAGGTGCGCGACGTGCTGGCCACCCAGTGCCTGACGATGGCCAAGCCCCGGCTGCGCCAGGTGCGGGTGGACGGCGCCCTGGCCCGGGGCGTGTACGCCAAGGACGTGATCCTCGGCATCATCAACCAGCTCGGCGTCAAGGGCGGCGTCGGCTACGCCTACGAGTACGCCGGCGACGTCGTCGCGCGCATGACGATGGAGGAGCGCCTGACCGTCTGCAACATGTCCATCGAGGGCGGCGCCCGCTTCGGCTACGTGAATCCGGACGCGACGACGATCGAGTTCCTCCGCGGCCGCCCCTACGCGCCGGCCGGGGCGGCCTTCGAGCGGGCGGCGGCCTGGTGGCAGACGATGGCCACCGAGCCGGGCGCCGCCTTCGACGACGTCAAGCGCGTCGACGGCAGCGCGCTGGAGCCGATCGTGACGTGGGGCATCAATCCCGAGATGTCGGTGGGCGTCAGCCAGCGCATCCCCTCCCCGGAGTCCGCGCCGGAGGCCGAACGGCCGACCTACCGGGAGGCGCTCGCCCACATGGGCTTCGACGCCGGGCAGCCGATCAAGGGCGCGAAGATCGACGTCGCCTTCGTCGGCTCCTGCACCAACGGGCGACTGTCGGACCTGCGGATCGCCGCCGAGGTCGCGCGCAAGGGCAAGGTCGCGCGGCACGTGCGCGCGCTGATCGTACCCGGGTCGCAGCAGGTCGCGCAGGCCGCCGAGGCCGAGGGCCTGCACGAGGTCTTCCAGGCCGCCGGCTTCCAGTGGCGCAAGGCCGGCTGCTCGATGTGCCTCGGCATGAACCCCGACAAGCTCGAGGGCCGCGAGATGAGCGCGTCCTCCAGCAACCGGAACTTCATCGGCCGCCAGGGCAGCCCCACCGGACGCACGCTGCTCATGAGCCCGGCCATGGTGGCCGCCGCCGCGCTGGAGGGCGCCGTGGCCGACGTGAGGGAGATCCTGCGATGAGCACGACGATGGGGTTCGAGCGCCGTCAGGTCGCCGGCCGGGGCATTCCCCTGCCCGGCAACGACATCGACACCGACCGGATCATCCCCGCCCGCTTCCTCAAGGCGGTGACGTTCGAGGGGATGGGCGAGCACGCCTTCGAGGATGCGCGCGCCCAGAACCCCGAGCATCCGTTCAACGCGCCGGTGTACCGGGGCGCGTCGGTGCTGGTGGTGGGCCAGAACTTCGGCTGCGGCTCCTCGCGCGAGCACGCGCCCCAGGCCCTGATGCGCTGGGGCATCCGCGCGATCGTGGGCGGCTCCTTCGGCGAGATCTTCTTCGGGAACTGCGTGATGCTGGGGATCCCGTGCCTCGTCGCGGCGCCGGCGGACCTGGAGTGGCTGCAGAAGGCGATCGGCCGGTCCCCGCAGGAGCCGGTGCGGGTGGACGTGGCGGCGCAGGAGGTCCGCTTCGGCGATCGGGTGATCCCGGCGACCGTTCCGGACGGGCCGCGCAACCAGCTGGTGAGCGGGACGTGGGACTCCACGGCGGTGCTGCTCGAAGCGGGCGACGCGATCGAGGCGACGGCGCGCAAGCTGCCGTACGTCGCGGGGTACTGATCCGCCGCGATCCCGGCGGCCGGCCGAGCCCCTGGCGCGCGGTGGCGGCCGCGACCGCGCTCAACACGCCGCTCGGCTCGCTCTACGCGTTCAGCGTGTTTCTCCAGCCGCTGGAGGCGCTGCTCGGGCTGCACCGGGCCGACCTCGCGCTGGTGTTCGCCATGGCCTCGGCCGGGTTCGGCGCCGGCATGCTGCTGGCGCCCTTCGCATTCGGCCTCGCGTCGACGCCGCGGCTCGTGCTGGGCTGCGCGGCCACGGCGGCGGTGGGCATCGCGGTGGCGGCGACGGCCGGCGGGCTCGGCCAGCTCGCCCTCGGGTACGGCGCGCTCTTCGGCCTCGGGGGCGGGGCCGCCTACATCCTCGCCCAGCAGGCGGTGAACCTGGCGGTCACGCGGCGTCAGGGCCTGGTGAACGGGTACATCGTCGGCCTCTACCCGGCCGGCGCGATGATCGCCGCGCCGCTGTTCGGCTGGTCCATCCGCGCGCTCGGCGTGCGCGCGACGCTCGGCGCGCTGGCCGCGGTCCTCGGCGTCACCGGCTCGATCGCCGCCTGGCTGATCGCGCGCTCCAACGTGACGCTGGCGACGGCGGCCACGTCCGTCTCGCTCCAATCCGGCGAGCGCCGGCGGCCCGTGTTCTGGCGTCTGTGGATCGTGTTCTTCCTGGCCGCCTCCTCGGGTCTGATGGTGCTCAGCCAGGCGGCCGGCATCATCACGGCCTACGGCGGCGCCGCGCCGCTGGCCGTCTACGGCACGACCTTCATCGCCGGCAGCATCGCGGTGGCGCGCCTGACGGGCGGGTGGATGGTCGACTGGCTCACCATTCCCGCGGTGGCCGCCGGCGCGCACGTCCTGGCGCTCTCGGGCAACGTCGCGCTGACGCTCTGGCCCGGCCCGGCCGTCTCGGTCCTGGCCCTGACGCTCGTCGGGCTGGGCTACGGTGTCGTCTCCGGACTCACGGCCGCCGCCGTGGCGGTGTACTGGCGACGCGCGCTGTACGGCCTGATGGCCAGCCGCATCTATCTCGCGTGGTGCGCGGCGGCCATCGTCCTGCCCATCACCGCCGGGCGTCTCTTCGACGTGACCCAGGGCTACGGCGTGGCGATCCTGATCGCGGGCGGCGGCAACCTGGCGGGGATCGTGGTGGCGCTCGGCCTGCCTCACGAGCGGCCGGAGCGCCAGCCGTCGGCGACGCCGGCGCCGACCCGGGCCGAGCCGTGAGCGCACCGGGCTCGGCACGCGGCCGGTCCCGGACCCGATTCTGGTATGCTTCCCGCACTCTCATCGAGGCGAGGACATCATGATCGAGCGAATCGCGATCATCGGCGCAGGCGCCATCGGGTGCGTGGTGGGCGGCATGCTGACGCGGACGGGCCGCGACGTCACGCTGGTCGACCAGTGGCCGGAGCACGTGGAGGCCATGAAGAAGGTCGGCCTCCGGCTCAGCGGCACGTGCGGCGAGCACCTGGTGCCGGTCAAGGCCCTGCACATCCACGAGCTGCAGTCGGTCACGAAGCCGTTCGACGCGGTCTTCATCTCGGTCAAGTCGTACGACACGGAGTGGGCGACGGCGATGGCCCTGAAGTACCTCGCCCCCGAGGGCGTGGTCGTCGACTTCCAGAACGGCCTCAACGACGAGCGGGTGGCGGCGGTGGCCGGCCCGCATCGCACGCTGGGCAGCGTCATCACGATCGGCGCCGGCATGTACGAGCCGGGGCACGCCATCCGCACGGACACCGGCGCCATCGGCTTCAAGATCGGCGAGCACGACGGCCGCGTGACCGATCGCGCCAGGGAGCTGGCCGCCCTGATGTCGGCGGTGGCCGAGACCCAGGTGACCTCCAACCTGTTCGGCGAGCGCTGGTCCAAGCTGGCCATCAACTGCATGGCGAATCCGCTGGCCGGGCTGACCGGGCTGGGCTCGGCCGAGGTGCGGATCGATCCCAAGGTGTCCGCCGTGGGAGTGCACCTGGGAGCCGAGTGCATCATGGTGGGACGGGCCGCCGGCCACGAGGTCGAGCCGATCTACGGCATCCCCGCCCAGCGCTTCGTCGACGCCTACGAGGGGCGCGGCCTGCGCGAGCTCCTCTCCGACATCGCCGACATCGCGCGCAAGCGCGGCGGCGGACGGCCCTCCCTCCTCCAGGACGTCATACGGGGCCGCCGGACGGAGATCGACTACCTCAACGGCGCGGTGTGCGATCACGGCCGGAAGCTCGGGGTGAAGACGCCCTTCAACGATGCGGTCGTGGCGGTCGTGCGGGGGCTCGGCGTGGGCTTCAAGCCCGACCCCAAGCACCTCGATCCGGTCATCGCCCTGCTGCCGACGTAGTCGCGGCGCGCGCGCCGTCCTCTCCCGGTGACGATCGCCCGCGGCTAGACGAGCCGCGGGCGGTCCCCCTCCACGATGATGCGCCACAGAACGCGGCTCTGCCGCCGATCGTAGTCGCCGTGCGCGCGGTGCATCGTCGCGCGGTCGTCGATGACCAGCACGTCGCCCTTGCGCCAGACGTGGTGGTAGACGATCTCGGGCCGGATCATCCGCTCGAGCAGGTCGGCCATGTAGGCCCGGCTGGCCTGCGGGGTCATCCCGTCGATGTGGGTGGCCTTCGAGATGTGGAAGTACACCGCGCGCGAGCCGTGCACGGGATGGGTGCGGACCATCGGATGCCGGATCGGCGCGCCGTACTTCTCCCGGTCCTCCGGGCGCGTGTCCTCGCGGCCAGTGTCCAGGCTGTTGAACGTCGTCAGCGTCTCCAGGCGCCGGCGCTCCTCCCCGGACAGCGCCAGATAGGCCGCGCGCATGTTCGCCACGCTGGTCCCGCCGCCGGCCGGCGGGATCTCCACGCCGTACAGGATGGTCGCCGCCGGCGGGCGCTCTCGATTGGTGTGATCGGTGTGCCACTGCTCGGCGGGCTGCTGACCGTTGCGGTGCCAGATCAGGCCGATCAGGGGAACGTCCGGCATGTTGTGCTGCGAGTAGTGCTGCTCCATGGGCGCACCGAACACCGAGGCGGCCGCCAGGTACTGGGCCGGCGTCAAGGTCTGGTCGCGAAACACCAGCGCCAGGTGGTCGGCCAGCGCGCGCGACAGCGCCTGCCGGGTCGGCGCCTCGAGCGGGGCCGCGAGGTCGACGCCGGCGATCTCCGCGCCGAGAGAGGGATGCAGCGGCGTGATCTGCAGGGACGCCACGCCGCCACGATCGAGCCCTCGCCGCGTGTTGTCAAGCGTGGAGGTTGGCTGGAGTACACTTTCACGGCGGCGTGACGCGCCGGGGCGCGGCGGCGACGGCGCTCGCCGGGAGGCAGGATCCTGCTCGATCTCGTGGAGACACTGCTTCACGCCGCGCTGCTGGCCGGCCTCGCGCTCGTGCTGGGCGGCGCGGCGTGGGGCCTCGTGGTGGTTCGTGGAGACGGGCCGGGGCCCGCCCGGCGTCACTGCCTGCTCCTCGTGGGTCTCGGCGCCGCCGCGCTCGGGCTCGGCCAGACGGTGCTGCTGGCCTGGAAGACGACGCTCCTGTTTCACCTGCTCGGCCACGAAGCGCTCGCCGGATTCGTCGGCACGCCGTACTTCGGCGCCGCCGCCGTGCGCGCCGCCCTCGCGCTCGGCCTCACCGGCGCCGTGGCCTGGCTCGGCCGTGCGCCCGCCGCGCGGGCACGCTGGTCCGCCGTGGCGGCCCTGGCCGTCGCGCTGGCGGTCAGCGGGGCGTGGCTGAGCCACGCGACCAGCCGGCTCGAGCAGCGTGGCCCGCTCATGGCGCTGACCGTCCTGCACCAGACGGCGATGGCGGTCTGGCTCGGCGGGCTCGTCCAGCTGATCGGGCTGTCGCGTGTCGCGCGGCGCCACCCGGAGGTCGGCGCCGCCTGGGCCCGCGTGCTGCGCCGCTTCTCCGCGCTCGCCGCCGGATGCGTGAGCGTGCTGATCCTCACGGGCGCGCTGCTGGCGTGGGCGTACGTGGGCACCACGGCCGGGCTCATCGGCTCCGGCTACGGCTCGCTGATCGTCGCCAAGATCATCCTGCTGGGTGTCGCGCTGGCGCTGGCCGCACCGACGGCGTGGTCGATCTGGCGGCGCCGCCCGGAACTGGCGGCCTTCGGGGCCTCGCAGCGGCCCGCGCTCGTCGAGGCGGAGGCGATCGTCCTCGTCATGGCGCTCTTCACGGCGGCCGGCCTGTCCGCCCAGCCGCCGTCGATCGACCTGCCGGCGGCCGAGCACGCCACCGTCGCGGAGCTCGTCGAGACGTTTCGCCCCAAGACGCCGAGCCTGCGCACGCCGTCGCTCGGCGCGATGCGGGCCACGCGGGTGGCCGGGCAGCGGTCGGCGGACGCGTATCGGTGGTCGAACTTCAGCCACAACGTTGCCGGACTGATCCTGCTCGCGACGAGCCTGCTGGCGCTCACGGGCGTCGCCGCGCGCCGCCGATGGGCCTGGCCGCAGCCGCTGGGCTTCGCCGCGCTGGCCGCCTTCATCTACCTGAGGGCTGCCGCCAACGAGGGGACGTGGCCCTTCGGCGCCGTCGGCCTGACCCAGCTCGACAGCGAGGGCCTCCAGCATCGGCTCGCCGCCGCCCTCGTCCTCGCGCTGGGCGTGGTCGAGTGGCGCGCTCGGGGCGTGCGGCGATCGTCGACGTGGCTGTCGTACGTGGTGCCGGGGCTGGCGGCCGGGGGCGCCGTGCTGCTGCTCGCGCACTCGCACACGGCGTTCCAGGCGAAGACGAGCTTTCTGGTCCAGGTGACGCACACCGCGATGGGCGCGCTCGGCGCGCTCATGGTGACCGCGCAGTGGCTGGAAGCGCGGCTGGCGCCGGCCGGCGCCCGGCTGGCGAGCGGCGCCGCCGCCCTCGCGATGCTGCTCGTCGCGCTCGTCCTGCTGTTCTACCGGGAAGCGAACGTCGTCGTGCTCTCGAAATAATGCTCGCCGTCAATGAGACCTAGGACCTAGAATCAAACATCCGATTGACCGCAACCTTTAGACATCCTAGCGTGCTTCGATGATGACAGTGTCGGGGGCGGCCTTCCGGACGCTGATCCGGGCAGTCAACGTCGCGGGAGGCGCGCTCGAGCGAGCGGGCCTGCCGATCGCGCGGTTCGACCCCGACTCGCTCCTGCGCGAGGCGCGCGCCCGGACGGGTCTGGAGGACTTCGGCGGCGACGAGTTCCGCGACCCGTTGCGCCGGCTGCTCGAGGGCTACGACACCGAGGCGGGCCTCAGCGTCATCGGTCGCCTCGCCGCCCGGCGTGACACCCTGTCTCTCCTCGTCAACCGCCTGCGCCTCGTCGAGGACCGCAAGCGGCATCCCGCGATCGCCGCGGAGACGATCCGCCGGCCGCTGTTCATCGTCGGCCTGCCGCGCACGGGCAGCACGCTGCTCCATCAGCTCCTCGCGCAGGATCCCGGCAGCCGCGTCCCGCAGGCCTGGGAGGTGATGTTCCCGTCGCCGCCTCCCGACCGCGCGAGCTACGAGACGGATCCGCGCATCGACCGGGCCGCCGCCCAGCTGCGCTGGCTCGATCGGATGGCGCCCGAGTTCAAGGCCATTCACCCGCTGGGCGCTCGACTCGCGCTCGAGTGCATCGCGATCATGAGCTATTCCTTCCTGAGCTCCCGCTTCCACACGACCTACCACGTGCCGAGCTACCAGGAGTGGCTGGAGGGACAGGACCTGCGTCCGGCCTACGCGCTTCACCGTCGGTTCCTCCAGCACCTGCAGTGGCGGGCGCCCGGCGAGCGCTGGATCCTCAAGGCGCCCTCCCACCTCTACGGGCTCGACGCGCTCTTCGAGACGTACCCGGACGCCATCGTCGTGCAGACGCACCGCGAGCCGCTCGTCGTGCTGCCCTCGGTGGCGAGCCTGACGGCGGTGCTGCAGCGCGTCTTCACGGACCGGATCGACCTCGGCGAGATCGGCCTCGAGGTCACGCGCCGCTGGGCGAACGGCCTCGAGCGGGCGATGGACCTGCGGCGGAGCGGTCGCGTCCCTGGCGACCGGTTCCTCGACGTGCGCTACCACGACCTGATCGCCGACCCCATGGCCGTCGTCCGCGACATCTATACCCGCTTCGACCTGCCGCTTACCGACGAGGCGGAGCGCCGGATGCAAGGCCATCTCGCCGCCAATCCGCAGGGCAAGAACGGCGTGCATCGCTACGCGCTCGACACCTTCGCGCTCGACTCCGCGGAGCTCACGCACCGGTTCCAGGCCTACCGCGAGCACTTCGGCCTGCCCGTGGCGTGACCTGATCGCGGCCGGGGATCCTCCCGTCTCGTATACTTGGCCCGCGCGATCCTGAGCTTCGCCGCGGGAGGAATCCATGGTGCCCCTCGAGTTCCACGATCCGTCGGGCGCGGTCGAGGTGACGCGGCCGCACGCCTGGCCCTGGACCCGTGGCCCATCACCGCCGGTCCCGACAACTTCGTGATCGTCGTGGCCGGAGGCGCTCACCCGACCAAGAGCTACTGGCTGCAGGGCTACAGTCCCGGCGTCGTGGGCCGGCCCATCGAGCTGCCGCCCTCGTTCGACACGCTGCTCGACGACGCCGAACGCGACCTCGGCCCGCGCTGAGGGAAACAACCGCCCCGGGCAGCATGAGCCAGCGCACCGACGTGCTGCTCCTCGCCAATGCGATGACGGGGCAGTTCATCTCCGGGGTGGCCACCCGGATCTTCATCGTGTCGCTGCCCACGATCGCCGCCGCGCTCGACGCCGACATCCTCGCCGTGTCGTGGGCCCTGATCGCCTACCAGCTCGCGGGCATCTGCCTGTCGGTCGTCTTCGGTCGGCTCGGCGACATCCACGGGCGCTACGCCATCTACGGCGCCGGCTTCGTCGTCATGACCGTGAGCTCGCTCCTGTGCGGGCTGGCCCCCAGCGTGGGCTGGCTCATCGGATTCCGGCTCGTGCAGGGGGTGGGCGCCGCCCTCATCGCCTCGGCGGCCCGGGTGCTGGCGATGGAGGCCTTGCCCGAGGGCGCCGAGGGCCGGGCCAACGGGTTCATGACCATGTCGTACCACGGCGGCCTGCTGCTCGGGCCGCCGCTGGGCGGCCTGGTGATCGACTGGCTGAGCTGGCGCTGGGTCTTCTTCCTCCTCGCGCCCATCGGCGTGACGGGAATCGTCCTGACCGTCGTCCGCGCCCGGAGCCGCCGCGTCGTCCCGGCCGCGCGGCCGCCGGCCATCGACTACGTCGGCGCCGCCCTCCTCGTCGTCCTCACGGTGCTGCTGACCCTGGTGCTCGATCGGCGGAGCGCCGAGGCGATCGGCGTCGGGCAGACGGGCGTCCTCGTCGGGGCCTTCGTGCTCGGCCTCGTCGGCTTCCTCGCCCACGAGCGGCGGACCGCGAACCCCGTGATCAACCTCGCGCTGTTCAGGATCCGCATGTTCGTCTTCAGCGTCCTCAGCCTGCTCCTCTTCGCGACGACCAGCAGCGTGCTCACCTTCCTGCTGCCCTTCTACATGCAGGACGTGCTGCACCGCTCGCCGTCGTTCATGGGTCTCGTCTTCCTGGCGGCGCCGGTCTCGACGATCAGCCTGGCCGTCCTCGCCGGTCACCTCACCGACCGCGTCGGGCCGCGGATCCCGGCCTCCATCGGGCTGTCGGTGATCATGGTGGCCTTCGCGATCGGCGTGGGGCTGCGAGTCGACTCGCACTGGACCCTGCCCGCGCTGCTGCTGGCCTGCACGGGCGTCGGCCAGGGATTCTTCAACACCCCCAACCAGACGGCGATCATCGGCTCGGTCCCCCGCGCGTATCGCGGCTTCGCCACCGGCCTGGTCCAGATGCTGTTCGGCCTGGGTTCCCTGGTGGGCATCTCGCTGGGCGGCGCGCTGCTGACCCGGATGTTTCGTCACTACTCCGGCGACCCCGCGGCGACCCCCGCCGCCGACGCCCCCGGCCCCTTCGTGGCCGCCATGAGCGCGACGTACGCGGTCTGCCTGGTCCTGGCGGCCGTGGCCCTGGCCGCCTCCCTGCTGCGCGGAGGACGCCGCGTCCAGGCCGCGCCGCTCGAGTGAGCGCGACGCGAGGGCCTCGCCTGACCTAGAATCCCGGCCATGAGCGCGCCCGGCCCGGCCGACTCGATCGACACGTCGCGGGCCGCCCTGCTCGTCTACGACGCCTGTCGCCGGGCGCTGACTCCGGCCGAGCCGGCCCGTCGCGCGGCGATGCGACCGGTCCTCGACGCCTGGGTCGCGCTCATCGCGGCCTGCCGGGCGCGCGATCTGCCGGTGATCTACACGACCCCGGTCAGCCGGGCGGACGGGGCCGACGTCGTGCTGCTGCCCACCGACCTCAGCGCCGCCACCGGGGTCCCGTCGCTCACCAACTGCGTGGAGGGCACGCCGGAGGCCGGCTTCCCGGACGAGATCGCTCCCCGGCCCCGGGACCACGTGTTCCTCAAGCGGCGGCCGAGCGCCTTCTACGGCACCGGGGTGGCCGAGCTGCTGCGCGCGCTCCGCCGCACGGCGCTGGTGATCGGCGGCGGCGCCACCAATCGCGGCGTCGAGACCAGTGTCCGCGAGGCCTTCAGCATGGACCTCGACACCGTGGTCGTGCGCGACTGCTGCTGGAGCGGCGACGCCGCCGCCCACGCCTACAGCCTCGACACGTCGATGAAGATGTACGCCCGGGTCCGCACCCTGCCGCAGGTCCTGGCCATGCTGGCGTGACGACCGGATGAACGCCCGCACGCGGCGCTCGCTCCGTCGCCACGTCCTGCTCTACGCCGGGCTGGCGCCGTTCCTCGTGCTCGCCGTGTTCCCCATCTACTGGATGGCGATCACCGCCTTCAAGCAGGATGCCGACCTCTACCGGATGGACGTGTCGCCGTTCTGGTTCCATCGACCGCCCACGCTCGACCACTTCGCGCTGCTGATCGAGCGCACCTACTTCGTCCCCCAGCTCGTCAACTCGCTGCTGCTGGCGGCCTGGGTCGTCACGGTGACGGTGATCACCGCGGTCCCGGCCGGGTACGCCCTCGCCCGGCTGCGGCTGCCGGGGTCCCAGAACCTCGGCATCGCGATCTTCGTCACCTACATCGTGCCGCCGATCATCCTCTTCATCCCCCTGGCCCGCGTGGTCGGCGCGCTGGGGCTCTTCGATTCGTGGTGGGCGCTGGCCGTGGTCTATCCCGGCTTCACGATCCCCTTCTGCACGTGGAAGATGCTCGGCTACTTCAAGGCCGTGCCGCGGGAGATCGAGGAGGCCGCCTGGGTCGACGGCTGCGGCCTGCTCGGCGCCCTGGTGCGGATCGTCGTGCCCCTGAGCCGGCAGGGCGTCGTCATCACGGGGATCTTCGCGTTCTCCCTCGCGATGCAGGAGTTCACCTACGCGGTCGTGTACGTGGCGCCGCGCGCGGAGAAGGTGGTGACGGTGGGCCTGGCCACCAGCCTGATCCGCGGCGACATCTACTACTGGGGCTCGTTGATGGCGGGCGCCCTGATCGTGGGCGTGCCGATCGCCATCCTCTACAGCCTGGTCCTCGACCACTTCATCCAGGGGTTGACCGGCACCGGGATGTCGTAGCCGGCGCCGGCGGCCTTGCCCGGTCCGGCGGCGCCGTTCGATAATCCCGGCCACCGCGATGGAGGAGCCGAGCCCATGATCGCCCGCCGCGCATTCCTCCGGAGGACCGGCGCGCTGGCCGGCCTCGTGTTCGTCGGCTGCGAGCTCCTGGGCGGCGCGCGCGCCGAGGCCCGGCGCCGGGAGGTCTTCGTCCGGGGCAAGCGGGTGAGGACGGTGGACGTGCACGCCCACTGCGCGGTGCCGGAGGCGCTGGCTCTGCTGAACCTCAAGCTCGGGGGTCCCTCGCTCCGGCCGGACCTGGACATCGTCGCCGAGGTGGCCGGTCGGCTGCGCGCGATGGACGAGCAGGGCATCGACGTGCAGGCCCTCAGCATCCACCCCAACTGGTACAAGGCGGACCGTGACCTGGCCCGGCAGATCGTCACGCTGCAGAACGAGCGGCTGGCCGAGGTGTGCGCGGCGCACCCGGCGCGCTTCGTCGCGTTCGCCACGGTGGCGCTCCAGCATCCGGACCTCGCCGCCGAGCAGCTCGAGGTCGGCATGAAGAAGTACGGCCTGCGCGGGGCCGCCATCGGCGGCACCGTCAACGGCGACGAGCTCAGCGACCCGAAGTTCCACCCGTTCTGGGAGAAGGCCGAGCAGCTGGGCGCCGTCGTCTTCCTCCATCCGCAGGGTGACGCCGCCCCGGCCCCGCTGCAGCAGCGACTCAAGGGCAACGGCTACCTGGAGGACGTCATCGGCACCCCGCTGGAGACGACCATCGCGCTCTCGCACCTGATCTTCGAGGGCACGCTCGACCGGTTCCCGCGCCTGCGGATCGTCGCGGCCCACGCCGGCGGCTTCCTGGCGTCGTCTCCGGGGCGCTCCGATCACGGCTGCCTGACGCGGCCCGATCTCTGTCCCGGCGGCCGGCACGGGCCGATCCGGCGGCGCCCGTCGGAATACCTGCGGCAGCTCTACTACGACACGATGGTGTTCGAGCCCGAGGGCGTGCGACACCTCGTCGCCACGGTGGGCGCCGGCCGGCTCCTGGTGGGATCGGACTATCCCTATCCGTGGACGAAGACCGCCGTCGACCTGATCCTCCACACCCCGGGGCTGAGCGACGGCGACCGGGCCGCGATGCTCGGCGGTACCGCCGCCCGGCTCCTCGGCATCAAGGCCTGACCGCGGGCCTCCTCCGCCGCTGTCGCCGCCAGGCCTCAGCCGATCCAGAGGTCGGGCAGCGTGAAGCCCTCGCGGAACGGATCGGACGGGTCGAGGCCGTGCTGGAACACGCCGGTGATCCACGCCTGCCCGGCGACGGTCGGCACGACCGCCGGGCGCTCGCCCACCGTGGTCACGCTCGCGATGCCGCCCTCGAAGCGCGAGCCGATGATCGACTCGTGAACGAATCCCTGGCCTACCGCCAGCTGCCGGCGCGCGTGCAGCACCGCCAGGCGGGCCGAGGTGCCGGTGCCGCACGGGCTGCGGTCGATGCGGCCGGGGGCCACGATCACCGCGTTGCGGCTCACCGTTCCCGGTCCGGCGAACGGCGCGGCGAACTCCGTGAACGTCACACCCTGGATCTCCGGATTGTCGGGATGGCGCACCTCCAGCCCCCGTGCCGCGGCCGTGATCCGGTTGCCGAGCACGACCAGCGCGCGGGCCTCCTTGGGCTCCACGGCGAAGCCGAGCGCGCTCGCGTCGACGATCGCGAAGAAGGCGCCGCCGTAGGCGACGTCGACCGGGACCGGGCCCAGGCCTTCCACGTCGAGCTCGACGCCGAGGTGGGTGACGAAGCTGGGGACGTTCGTGAACTGCACCCGCTCCACCTTGCCGTCCCGGCAGCGCGCCTCCACGGGGACCGGCCCGGCCGGCGTGTCCAGCGTCAGCGTCGTCACCGGCTCCCGCATCGGCAGCATCCCCGTCTCGAGGAGCACCGTCACGGTGCAGATGGTGTTCGAGCCCGACATCGGGGGGTAATCGGTGGCCTCCATGATGATCAGGCCGGCGTCGCAGTCCGGCCGGGTCGGCGGCGTCACCAGGTTGACGCAAAGGGTCGGCTTACCCCGCGGCTCCAGCAGGAGGCGGCGGCGCAGCTCGTCGCCGTGAGTCTGCAGGTGGCGCTTGCGCTCGAACATCGTGGCGCCGGGGGGCGGCAGCACGCCGCCCACGATCACGTGGTTGTCCTCACCCCCGACGTGGCATCCGACGACCGTGATCGTGCGCTCCCACCTCACCGGCCGATCCTCGACGTCGTCGTCACCGTGCGCTCTCCTCGCCGGTCGCCGACGGCGCCGGCCGGCCCAGCACTACCGCCCGCACACGCGCGTGTCAAGATCGCGGACAATTCACGACGAGCGGAATCCCTGACGGCTTGACCGGGCATCCAATCGCCTGTAGTAACCAGCAATGTCCCATCTCTCGATCGAGGAGGGTGCCATGGGAGCGAAGGCCGAGGCGCTCGCGAAGCAGTTCGAGACGAAGGCGCAGGAAGCAAACGCCCTGCTGGAGCGAATCAGCGACGCGGACTGGAAGAAGGTGACCGCTGCCGAGAAATGGACAGTCGGGGTGACCGCGCACCACGTGGCCGGCGCTCACGAGCCGATCGCCAACATCGTAAAGACCGTCTCGGCGGGCCAGTCGCTGCCCAACTTCACGATGGCCATGCTGGACGAGTCCAACGCCAAGCACGCCCGGGAGTTTGCGAACTGCACGAAGGCGGAGACGATCGCCCTGCACAAGAAGGGGGTGGCCGCCGCGGCCGCGGTCGTGCGGGGGCTCTCGGACGAGCAGCTCTCGAAGAGCGGCACGGTGCTGGCCGGCGCGCCCGCCATGAGCGCGGAGCAGGTCATCACCAACATCCTGATCAATCACATCGACGACCACTTCGGCAGCATCCGGAAGACCGTCGGCTCCTGACCCCGACCATTCACGAACGCCGTGCAGCGGGGCCCACGGGACACGCAACGGGAGGCGGATGGATGGGGGTCCTCTGACCACGTTCCGCTCGGCTTCGAAATACGGGTAGAAGTTCCCAGTCTGTCGGGCGGCGGCGTTCTCGTGGTCGCAGGGAACGGGTCACCCGGACCCCCATCCACCCGCCTCCCATTGCGTGTCCCGTGAGCCCCGCTGCACGGCGTTCGTGAATCGTCTGGGCTCGCCGGGGGGGATCACACGACCCGGGTGGGGAGTGTCGCGTGCACGACGGTGTCCACCGATTCGGACGCGTCGAGCGTGGTGATGGCCATGACCAGGTCGTCGTACTGCGCCGGAGGGATGGACAGGCCAGGCACGAAGCGGCGCAGCTCGCGAGCGTCGCGCGCGAAGTCCCACATCAGCTCCCGGCCGTCGTACTCGCCGGTGAGCCGCCGGCCGTCGCGCAGGACGAAGGTCATCCGCGGCGCGAAGCACGGCCGGCCCACCACGCCCAGGATCTCCACCCGCCGCTGCAGCGCGGCCACCCGCCCCGCCACCTCGGCGTCGGCCGCCGCCCCGGCGTCGCGCGGGTCCTCGACGTTGCGCTCCAGCACCGGATAGTCGCCGGCCACCACCGTGTACGCCAGCATGTAGGCCGTGCGGCCGAAGCCGCTGCCGTCCGGACCGGGCGGCCGCGGGAACCGGGGCGAAGGATACAGCGTCTCCAGGTAGTTCATCTCGAGCGTGACGCGCTCGACGTCCTCCGCCCGCAGGCCGTGACGGGCGGTCATGTCGTGAGCCAGCCAGATGACCGGCTGGTTGAAGCCGGGCGTGGGATAGATCTTGAACTTCACGTCGAGCAGCTCCCAGCGCCGGCCGAGCTCCCCGACGACCGCGCCGAGGTCGGCCTGCAGCGGCCCGGTGAAGGTGTAGGTCAGCTCGCCGCGGTGGCTCCCGGTGAACGCGTTGTAGAAACCGCCGTCGCCTTCCAGCGCCGTCGGCGCGCCCTCGAAGCCCTCGGCGGCCAGCGTCGCCGCCCACATGCCGCTGCGCGCCGCCTGGGCCTCGGCGAAGTCGGCGTCGCGCGCGCCGGTGCGCTGGCCCTCGATGAGGCTGCCGGCGAAGCTCGCCGCCAGCGCGATCGCGCTCACTGTCCGCGCGGCGTCGAGCCCCAGCAGCTTGGCGGTGGCCGCGGCGCAGCCGAGGATGCCGTAGACGGGACTGGCCCGGAAGCCGCGGGCGGGGGTGGACGGGATGAAGTCGCGCGCGCAGCGGCACTGCACCTCGTAGCCCGCGGCCAGCGCCGTCAGCAGGTCACGGCCCGTGCGGCCCTCGCCCTCGGCGGTGGCGAGACCGGCCGGGACGATGAGCACCCCGGGGTGGGTCAGCATGTGGTACGAGTCGCACTGATTGTTGACGGCCACCGCGACGCCGTTGGCGAAGGCCGCGCCCGGGCGTGTCACGCGGGCGCCGTCCCCCCACAGCGTCGCGCCCTGCCCCGTCCCCACCCGCCGAGCGCCGAGACGCTCCTGGGCGAGCACCGCGCGGCGGGCCGCCTCGGTGCGCGACGCGCCGAAGCCGGCCAGGGCCACGGTGACGGCGTGGTTCACGACGGCCTTGGTCTTGTCGACGACCGCCGGCGGCAGATCGTCGAATCGCAGGCCGGCGACGAACTCGCCCAGCTCGATGGCCAGCGGCTTCACGGTCCTCGCCATCGCTGCCCGGGCCCGGAGCGCCTACGCGCCGCCGGCGCGGGCGTCGGCCAGGATGGCGTCGGCCGCTTTCTCGGCGATCATGTAGATCGGCATCACCACGAAGAAGCCCGGAATCCGGGGGAAGACCGACGCGTCGACGACGCGCAGCCCCTGCACGCCGCGCACGCGGAACGCGGCGTCGAGCACGGCGTCCCTGTCGTCGGGGCCGCCGATCTTGCACGTGCACGACGCGTGGTGACCCCAGGCGCGGTCCTGGACGAACCGATCGATGCCGGCGTCGGTGGCGAGGTCGATCCCGCGCATGACGTCGGGGTGAAGGGCGAGCTGGGTCGATCCCTCCATGAGCCGCGTGATCAGGCGGACACCTTCCCGCATCGCGACCAGGTCCTTGGCGGCGTCGGTCGTCAGGACGCCGTCGGGCCCACGCTCGAAGTACTTGAAGTCGATCGCGGGCGGATCGAGGGGATCGCTCGACTGCAAGCTGACCCGTCCACGGAAGCGGGCGTGCGCCTTGAGCAGAAGCCACGTCCACTTGTCATAGGGCGCGGCCACCGCCTCGCTCGACCAGCCGGTGTAGTAGCCGTTGAACAGTCCCGGCACCCCGAAGATGAACAGGTCGGGCTCGCCGTGCTCGGCCACGCTCGAGCGCCCGAGGAACCCCAGGACCGCGCCGTTGGTCGCGTAGAGTCCCTTGCCCTCGGTGCGCCACGCCTCGAACAGCCGATCGCCCTCGCGTCCCGCGGCGGGCCCGCGAAAGGTCGCATCCTCGAAGAGCGCGAAGGGCTTGCTGGCCCTGGCCACGACCCCGACCTCGTAGCGGTCCTGCAGATTGCCACCCACCCCGGGTCGGTCCAGGCGCACCTCGATGCCGTGGCGCCGCAGGTCGTCGGCCGGGCCGATGCCGGAGAGCATCAGCAGCTGCGGCGTGATGTAGGCGCCCGCCGAGAGGATCACCTCGCGCGTCGCGCGAACCTCGGCGGCGGGCCCGGTCGGCCGTCCGACCCGGGCCGGATCGCGCTCGGCGCGGTAGAGGCGCTCGCCGGGCAGGTAGCGGACGCCGACCACGCGCAGCGGATCGCGCTCGTCGAACACGAGCCCGGTGACGTGACAGTGCGTGCGCACGTGCAGGCGCCCCGTGGCCTGCACCGCCCGGATACGCTCGCGCGTTCCGGCGCGGTGCCCGTCCTCGCCGATGGCCGTCGGCACCGCGATGAGGCCGACGCCGCGGCGGCCGACGACGCGCCGGTCGTTGGGATCGACCTTGGCCCGAGCCCGATCCCGGCCGAAGAACGGCCGATCCCACGGACAGATCGGCAGCCGGTTCGGGTCGGCGCCGAGCGCCTCGATGGCGATGCGTCCGATGGAGAGGTCGCGCGCCAGCAGCTGCTCAGTCAGGAAGTCGAACACGTCGGCGAACTGCGTCGGGAGCCAGCCGCGCTTGCCGTGGCCGCCGGCCGAGTCCCCGCGGTAGAGACAGCGCTCGACCCGCTCGAAGTACTGCTGCATCTTCTCGGGCGCCCAGCTGGCGTCGCCGGTGGCGTCGCGGATGGCGCGCCAGTCGCTGTCGTGGGGCCGGACGATGATCATGGCGTAGTGCGCCGTGCACCCGCCCAGGGTGCGGGCGCGCGGGTAGTAGACGCCCCGGCGGCCGGCCCGGCGCTCGACCAGGTACTTCGGATCGCGCTCCTGGCGCGTCTCGTCCGCGTAGTGACGGACGTAGTGGTCGAGCCGCATCTCCTCGTCCTCGGTGGCGAGGCCGTGGAAGACCGGCACCCGGTAGCTCCACGGCGCCTCGTCGCCGCCCGCCTCGAGCAGGAGCACCGTGTGTCCACGTTCGGCCAGGCGGGCCGCCACCGTGCCGCCGCCAGCCCCCGACCCGACGACGACGTACTCGTACCCACTGTCGGGCGCGGCCTGGGCGGCGTGCGCCACGCCCGCGGACGGCACGGGCGATCCGGGCCGGCGCAGCCAGGAGGCCCATCCGCTGCCGAGCACCAGACTGCCCGGCACGCCGGCCACCAGGAAACGATGGATGCTGCGCCGGGTGACGCCCCGCCTGCCGTCCTGCCCCCCCTGGTCCGCCATGGCTCTGCCTAGAAGGTCTTCAGGAACTCGATCAGCGCGCGCTTGTCGGCGTCGCCGAGGCCGGGCTCGTCCTTGTCCTTGAGGTAGCTGGTGCCGAAGTAGTGGCCGCGGTTGACCACGAAGTCCCGGCACTTGTTGAGCTCCAGCAGGGGGCCGCGGAGGTTGCCGAGGATCTTGCGCGCCTCCTCATCACCGGCGTCCTTGGGCAGCCGCTCGAGGTCGCGCTTGAGCGTGAGCAGCAGGTCGAGCACCTTGCGGGTCTGGTCGACCACGTTGGCCGTGTCGCCGCTCTCGGAGACGAGGCTCAGGTTGGCGATGAGATTCACCGGCGTGCCGGCCGGGATCGGGCCGACCTCGATGCCGTCCTCGCCGAAGAGCCAGGGGAACAGGCGCTTGAGGGGGTCGTACCAGCGCCGCACGCTGTCGGGCAGGTATCCGCCGGCGACCCGGAAGTACGAGCGGCTCGTCGTCCGGTCGATCACGCCCGGCAGTCTCAGGCCCGGGTCGTCGAGACGCACCTGGAAGTCGCGATGGCCCACGCCGGCGCCGCCGGGGTGCTCGAGATCCCCCTCGCGCTTCTCGGGCCACAGCATCTTCTCGATCGCGTCGTCGAACGCGCGCATCCGCGCCGCCACCGACGGGCTCGGCTCGAACCGTCCCACGCTGTTGTTCAGCAGGAACGGCGCGGTGGACCACAGGCTGATCAGGGACGCCGGGCGCGTGTAGCCCCGGCCGCCGGCCGGCATGTCGTAGCGGCTGGCCTCGCCGCTGAAGGGATCGTGCACGGTGATCGCGCCGACCGACGGCAGGTCCTTGTAGGACTGCGAGGTGAAGTTGTCCCAGATGTTGTTGCGGATCCCGTTGGTCGCCAGCGGGCTGCAGGCGTTGGTCTCCAGCAGGGTCACTGGCACCCGGAGATCGTTCGACAGCAGATTGTCGTCCAGGAAGTCGTCGCGCCGCACGATCTGCCGCATCTCCTGCTTGAACGCGTCGGTCTTGGTCCACGCCCAGTACCGGTTCCAGCAGTCGAGGTAGCCGGGCCCGGCGCAGGCGCCGACGTCGGCGGTGGGCGGAGGCGTGGGCGCCTTGCTGGAGTGGCAGCGCGCGCAGCGCTCGGCGAAGACCACCTTGCCCCGGTCGAGCGCGGTCGCGTCCGCCGTGAGGAGCGCGGCACCGCCCGGCGCGTCCCGCAGCCGGTGCGGCGTGGCAGTCTTCAAAAAGAACAAGGCCATGTCGAGCGTCTGCGCCTCGGTCGCCTCCCAGGAGGAGGAGTTCCGGCGGGCGACGGCGATCTCGATCGGCGTGGTGCGCTTGCCGCCCACCAGCGCGTTGAAGTGCAGCAGCCACTCCTCGCTGAACAGGCCGATGTTCAGGAAGACGCGGTTGAGCGCGCCGAGGGCGCCCACGGAGTCGGCGCCGTCCTTCAGGACGCGCGGCGTCCACACCGTGTCCGGCTTCCGGTACAAGCGCGTGAGCGGCCCCTCCGTCACGTAGTCGTTGATCTGCTTGTTCTGGAGGCCGCCGCCGCTCAGTGTCTCCCGGCCGGTCCGCAGGGCCTGCTCCAGGCGCGGCCCCAGGCTGTACACCGCGTTCATCGTGCGCGGGTTGTTGATGTTGTCGGTGGACACGAGCGAGGTGTCCAGCGAGCCGGGCCGCGAGGTGTGGAACATCTGGAACACGTAGCTGGTGGCGTCCTGGTCCCAGACGAAGATCCGATCGACCCAGAAGTACTGGGCGCCGACGTTGGAGCTGAGGTTCTCCCACTTCGGGTGCTCCGGATCCCCCGGCGGCCTGATCGGGTTGGGGCCCACGTGGCAGAAGCCGCACGACATGCCGACCCGGTAGGGCTTCACGAGGTCGCGCGAGTTGTAGTACGCCGGGTCCTCGTAGTAACGCCTCGGATCCCACCGCCGCGCGGCCGCCTCGTCGAAGTCGGGATTGGGAAACAGCCGCAGGCCGACGATGCCGCTCGCGTAGCCGTAGTACGAGCCGGCCGGCTGGCCCTTGCCGCGGGCGCCGAGGGCCACCCCCGGATACTTCGCCGCGTTCTCGAACGGGTCGGGCGGGCACGACGGGTCGCGCCGGTCCAGCCAGAGCCCGAAGCGCGCCGGGTCGGGGCCGGTGGCCTTGACGAAGCAGGGCTCGTTGATCAGGCCCAGGTAGTACCAGCGGTTGTCGCGGCTGTACCGCAAGCGCGGGTGCGACGAGAGGGTCTTGAGGAAGTCCAGCGCGCCGCCGCCGAGGCGCGAGATGGTGTCCCAGAACCGGTCGTTGCCGCCGGTCCACACGATCCAGGCGTTGCGGCCCTTGACCTCCTCCGGCGTCAGCGCGACGCGTCCGTCCCGGTTCTGGTCCATGTCGCGGAAGTAGTCCTCGTCGGCCGCCGGAAACGTCGAGGCGGCCCGCCCCGCCCGGCGGGCCTCGTCGAGCACGGTGCCCGGCGCCTTCACGGCGCAGCCGGCCAGGATGATCGCAGCGAGCAGCGCGAGGACGGCCGTCCTGCTCCCGGCTCTCACCATCGCTCCTCCTTGTCGTCGCCCGTGGACGCGCGCGCGGTACAGGGATCAGGCCAGGCAGCGCCGCAGGTACTCCGCGATCTCGAGCGTGCAGGCCATGCCCTGGGGGATCGCCCTGGTGAGCGACACGAACGCGTGGATCTGCCCGGGATACTCGCGGTAGACGACGTCCACGCCCGCCGCGCGCAGCCGATCGGCGTACGCGCGCCCCTCGTCGCGGAGCGGATCGAAGCCGGCGGTGACGATCAGGGCGGGTGGCTGGCCCTCCAGTGTCGGCGCCCGCAGCGGCGAGGCCCGCAGATCGCTCTTGTCGGAGTCGCCGCCGAGGTATTGCTCGGTGTACCAGGCGATGCGGTCGCGGGGGATGACGTGCCCGTCGGCCAGGTCACGGTGCGAGTCGGTGTCGAGGGAGAAGTCCAGGGCCGGATAGATGAGCACCTGGCACGTCGGCCGCGGCGCTCCGGCGCCGGCCGCGAGCTGGGACACCACGGCCGCCAGGTTGCCGCCGGCGGAGTCGCCGGCCACGGCGACGCGGGCCGGATCGACGCCGAGCTCGATTCCCTGGGCGCGCAGCCATCGATAGGCCGCCAGGCAGTCCTCGACGGCGGCGGGGAACTTGTGCTCGGGCGCCAGCCGGTAGTCGACGGCGACCACGAGGATGCCCGCGTGCAGGGCCAGCCGCGCGCACAGTCCGTGGTGGGTCTCGAGATCTCCCTGCACCCAGCCGCCGCCGTGGAAGTAGATCACGCCCGGCAGCGCCGCCGTCCCGGCGCGGCCCGCGTACAGGCGCGCGGGAATCGCCCCGGCCGGCCCCGGGATGCGAATGTCCTCCACCCGGGGAAGCGGCGGCGCCGGCTCGTCCATCAGCGTCACCATGGTGCGCAGCTGCTGGCGCAGCTCGGGCAGCGGGGGGAAGTAGCCGGGCACCCGGATCGACTTGACGAACTCGCCCACGATCTGGGCCTTGGGATCCATCGTGCGACCCGCCAGGCGGATGCGGTGCCCGTCGAGGAAGCGCAGCGCCTCCTCCTCGCTCAGCGCCGTGTGGGACAGCTCCAGCGGCGGGTGCGTGCGCGACTGGCTCATGCCGACCTCCTGCGCGGGATTGTACCGTCGTCGGCGATGATCGCGGCCAGCCTCGTGTGCCGACTCGGGGGAGGCGGCTGCTCTATACTGCCCCCAGCGGGAGGACGACGGGATGAAGCTGACGGCGGGCCAGCTCGAGCAGTTCGACCGGGACGGCTATCTGTTCTTCCCGGGCCGGTTCTCGGCCGAGGAGATCAAGGTCCTCACCGACGAGGTGCCCGCGCTCTATGCCCAGCGCCGGCCCGAGAACGTCCGGGAGAAGGGCAGCGAGGCCGTGCGCACCAACTTCGCGGCCCACATGTACTCGGCGCCGTTCGCCCGGCTCGCGCGTCACCCGCGGCTGGTGGCGCCCGCCGTGCAGGTCTTCGGCGAGCCGGTCTACATGCACCAGTTCAAGATCAACGGCAAGATGGCCTTCGACGGCGACGTGTGGCAGTGGCACCAGGACTTCGGCACCTGGTTCAACGACGACCAGATGCCCGCGGCGCGCGCCATGAACGTGGCGATCTTCCTGGACGAGGTGAACGAGTTCAACGGCCCCCTGATGTTCATCCCGGGCAGCCACAAGCTGGGGGTGCTCGAGGCCGGCCACGACACGACGACGACCAGCTATCCGCTGTGGACCATCGATCACGCGACGATCACCCGGCTGATCGAGCGGGGCGGGCTGGTCGCGCCCAAGGGCCCGGCCGGCTCGATGATCATGTTCCACTCCTGCCTGGTCCACGCCTCCACCTCGAACCTCTCGCCGTGGAACCGGGTCAGCGTCTACCTGAGCCTGTGCGCGGTGTCCAACCACATCCGCCGGTTCAAGCGGCCGGAGTACATCGCGCACCGCGACTTCACCCCGATCGAGTGCCTGCCCGACGATTGCCTGCTGCGCGCGTACGACGTCGCGCTGCCGTGGAAGGACGGCACGCCGGAAGCCGCCCTCCGCTAGCCCTCAGAGCGGCCGCCCCAGCTGGGCGCCGACGAACTGGCGCACGAGCGCGAGGGCCTTGTCGGTGTCCGCGCCGGCCTGCTGGATGAAGCCGTGGCGGGCCTCCCGGAAGTGGACTCGCTCGATGGGCCCGCCGGCCTGCTGATACGCTCGCACGAACGCCTCGGTGACCTCGGCCGGCACGTTGTCGTCCTGCCCCGGCTGGGCGATCCAGGCGGGCGGCAGGGCGCGCGCCTCGCCCGCCGACACCACGCGGGTCACGCTGGCCTCGGCCATGGCGGCCTCGTCGGTGAAGTAGCCCTGGTGCGCGTCGATCAATCGCTGGGCCTGGAACCCGGATGCTGCCGCCGGCTCGTCCCGGCGCGAGAGGACGTAGCGATATCGGGCCAGCGGGTCGGCGACCGGATAGAGGGCGACCACGAAGGCCGTCGCCTCGTCGCCGGGACCGGGGCCGACCGCGCCGCCGGGGAGCACGATCGAGGTGCCGGCGTGCCGCGGAGCGCCCGGGCACACGGCCTGCAGCAGGGCCAGCTGACCTCCACTGGAGCAGCCGAGCAGGCCCACCCGACGCGGATCGATCCCAAGCCGGGTGGCATGCGCCCGCACGAACCGCACGCCCGCTGCCACGTCGGCGCTGGCAGCCGGATGCTTGTGCTCCGGTCCCTGACGGAAGTCGAGCGAGACGACCACCAGCCCGCTGGCGGCCAGCGCCCGGCAGTGCAGGGCGCCGGTGGTGCGATCGCCGCGGCTCCAGGCGCCGCCGTGCACGTCGACCAGCGCTCCCAGGGGCGCGGCCGGCTCGCCGCGCGGACGATACACGCGGGCCAGCAGCTCGGCGTTCCCGGAACGGGCGAACGGCGTGTCCTCCTCGTGGACCTCGTAGGGCGCGCTCGGGTCGAAGCGAACGGTCGTGGGCATCTGCACGCTCCTCGTCAGCGGTGGTCGAGCCCGGTCATCGTACCGCGCCGGACCTCCGCCAGCCGGTCGGCGCGCTCGTGCAGCGCCGGCGCTCCGAGGCGCCGGGCCCAGCCGGAGAAGTCGGCGCGCGGCCCGCGCCAGCGCAGCGCGTCGACGTCCACGCCGATCGGCGCGTCGGCGCGCAGGGTCGCCAGCGTCCGGAACAGCAGCGCGCGCTCGCGCTGCTCGGCCAGGGTCGTGGCCAGCCGCAGCGCGCCGCGCACGGCCACGGTCCACTCGTCGGCCAGCTTCGGGATCCGCTCGATGTGCTGGTAGCGGGCGAGGACGGCCGCCGCCGAGCGCGGGCCCCAGCCCGGCAGCCCGGGATAGCCGTCCGCGCTGTCGCCGACCAGGGCCAGCCAGTCCGGGATCGTGGCTGGTGGAACGCCGAACTTCTGGCCGACGGCGGCCTCGTTGCGCACCTCGCGCGTGCGCCGGTCGAGCTGGACGACGCGGTCGCCCCTCACGCACTGCGCCAGATCCTTGTCCGGCGTGCACACGACGACCTGCGCGACACGCGCATCGCCGGCGGCCATCGCCGCCGCGGTGGCCAGCGCGTCGTCGGCCTCGAGCTCGACCATCGGCCACACCACCACGCCCAGCGCGGTCAAGGCCTCCTCCAGCGGCTCGAACTGGGCGCGCAGCAGCGGGTCGATCCCCTCGCCGGTCTTGTAGCCGGGCCACAGCTCGTTGCGGAACGACTCGATGACGTGATCGGTGGCCACCCCGACGTGGGTGGCGCCCCCCTCGAGCAGCCCGAGGATCGAGCCGACCACGCCGCGGACGGCGCGCAGCTCCTCGGGCGTGGACCGGTCGTAGACCGCCGCGGGCGAGAGGAAGTACCGGAACAGCTCGAACGTGCCGTCGACGAGATGGACGATCACCGAGGGCCCACCATACGTCAGGACCGCCGCGGAGCCAATGGGGCTAGAATCACGCCATGAAGATCCGCATCGGCGTGGGCGCCGGCGCTGCCTCCGCAACACCGGAGGCCGTGGCCGAGCTGGTCACCGGCCTCGACGAGCTGGGCTTCGACTCGCTGTGGCTCTCGGAGGTCCTGACGGCGCCGGCGCTCGATCCGATGGTCGGCCTGGCCTGGGCGGCCGCGACCAACCCCCGGGTGAAGCTCGGGACGACGATGCTGTCCCCCGGACGCAACGTCATCCGTCTCGCCAAGCAGCTGGCCAGCCTGGACGTGCTGTGCCGCGGACGGCTGCTCGTCACGCTGGTGCCCGGCCTCACCTACCCGCCGGAGCGCGAGGCCATCGGCGTCGATCCCAAGCAGCGCGGCGCGGTCATCGACGACGCGCTACCGCTCTTGCGGCGTCTGTGGGCAGGCGAAACGGTCGACCACGAGGGCCCGGCCGGGACCTTCCACGGAGTCCGGCTCTCACCGCTGCCCGTGCAGCAGCCGCTGGAGGTGTGGCTGGGCGGCACGGCGCCGGCCGCCCTCGAGCGCTGCGGCCGGCTGTCCGACGGCTGGCTGCCGTCGCTGTGCACGCCCGAGGAAGCCGCGACGGGACGCGTCGTGATCGACGAGGCGGCCGCCCGGGCTGGACGCACGATCAGCGCCGAGCACTTCGGGATGAGCATCGGCTACGCGCGCGTCCCGATCGATCCCGCCACCGCGCGGACGATGACCGCCCGTCGTCCCCGCTCGGTCGAGCTGACGCCGGTGGGGCTGCCGGCGCTGCGCCGTCTGATCGAGCGCTTCATCGAGGTCGGCTTCTCGAAGTTCGTCGTGCGGCCGCTGTCCGCGCCGCCGTCGTGGCGCGCCGAGCTGGAGGCGCTGGCCTCGTCGGTGGGCGACCTGCAGACCTGACCGGCCTCAGCGCTTGCGCTCGAGCTTCAGGTCGATCTGCTTGAGCCGCTCGATGTCCGCGCGCAGGCGCTCGGCCTCGGCCTGCTGCGCGGCCAGCTCCTGGCGCGTGCGGGCCAGGTCGTCCTGCCGCCGTGTGAGCTCCCTGCGAAGCTGCGTGGTCTCGTCCCGCAGCTGGCTCCGCTCGTCGCGCAGGCGGATGACCTCGTCGCGGAGCACCGTGCTCTCGGCGCGCAGGCGGGTCCCGCCCTCGCGCAGCCGGGCGCCCTCGTCCGCGAGCGCCGCCAGCTCCGCGCGCAGCCGGGCCACTTCCTCGCGCTGGCGCGCCAGGTCGGTCTGGGCGCTGAGCATCGCCGCCAGCGTGTCGCGGCTCTCCAGCACCCGCGGCGCCGCGCTGTCGTCGGGGAAGCGCGCGAGGTAGTCGTCGTAGGACGCCAGCGCTTCTTCCCAGGCGCCGTCGCGGGCCTGGCGATCGGCCCGGGCCAGCAGGACCACGGGGCCGAAGACGGGAACCGAGACGCAACCGGTGGTGGTGAGCAGCAACAGCGCGCCCAGACAGCGTGTCACGTGGCGCGCGGCGCCGCGCGGCCGACTGCTCGAGCCGGCGTCCGTCATCCGCGAGCGATCCACGGGCCACGTGTAGCGCCGGGCCGGCCGGGCTGTCAAGGTCCGCGCGAGCCGACATCACACCGGTTCGGGTCTCGACGGCGCTGCTAGCATGGCCAGCGGCGTGCCCTCATGACTGCCCCTTCCCATCCGGCGGCGCCGGCGAGCGCCGCTACCCGTCGCGGTGCGCTACTGGTGGCGTGCGCGGCAGTCTGCTGGAGCAGCGGCGGGCTGATCGCCCGCCTCGTGAGCACCGGGCCGTGGACGACCAGTCTCTGGCGCAGCGTCTTCGCCGCGCTGTTCCTGACCCTGGCGCTGGGAGCGATCCAGGGCCGGCGAACGTTCGCCCCGTGGCGCCGGTGGCCGGTGCTGGCCGCGGCCGCGTGCATGGCGCTGGCGTCGACGTGCTTCATCCTGTCCCTGGCGCGCACCTCGGTCGCGAACACCCTGATCCTGATCTCGACCGGACCCTATGTCGCCGGGGTGCTCGGATGGCTGCTGCTCGGCGAGCGCGTCCCGCCCCGCCGGTGGCTGGCGATGGGCGTCGCGCTGGCCGGCGCGGTCGTGATGGTCTCCGGCTCCTATGCTCGGGGCGCGCTGGCCGGCGACCTGCTGGCGATCGTCATGGCCGCCAGCTTCGCCACCGCGACGGTGCTGGTCCGCCGTCACCCGGAGATCCCGATGGCCTCGGCCGCGGTGCTGGCGACCGCGCTCACGGCGCTGGTGGCGCTGCCGATGGCCGATCCGCTCGCGACCGCCGCCCGGGACCTGGCGCTGCTGGCGTTCTTCGGCGTGGGCCAGTTCGGCGCCGGGTTCCTGCTGTTCATGGTCGGGGCGCGCGCGATCCCGGCCGCCCAGACCTCGCTGATCGGCATGCTGGAGATCGTGCTGGGACCGCTGTGGGTGTGGCTGGTGCTGAACGAGCGGCCGGCCGCCGCCACGCTGGTCGGCGGAGCGATCATCCTGGCCGCGTTGCTCGCGAGCGCGGTGATCGACCTCGTCGCGCCGGCCGCGTCTGGAGGCGAGGCGCGGTGACGGGCGCCGCGCCACGGCCGCCGTCGATGCTACCCTGGGCCCCGTGACCGATCTCCTCGCGCAGTTCCGCCTCGACGGCGAGGTGGCCGTGGTGACCGGCGGCGCCAGCGGCATCGGCCAGGCCGTCGCCGCCGCGTTCACCGAGGTCGGCGCGCGCGTGGTCGTCTTCGATCTCGCCGGCGACGGCGCCGACGGCTACCGGGTCGACGTCGCCGACGAGGCGCAGGTGACGGCGGCGTTTGCCGACGTGGTCGGGCGGCACGGCCGGCTCGACGTCCTGTTCAACAACGCCGGCATCGCGGTCCGCCGGCCCACGCTCGAGCTGACGCTGCCCGACTGGAGCAAGGTCCTGGCGGTCAACATGACGGGCGTCTTCCTCTGCGCGCGCGAGGCGGCCCGCCACATGCTGGCCGGCGGCCGCGGCGGCCGGATCGTCAACACCGCCTCGATCATGGGCGTCTCCGGCGGCGGCCTCTACCCGAACATCTCGTACCAGGCGACCAAGGGCGCGGTGGTGAACATGACGCGAGCCCTGGCCGTGGAGTGGGCCGGCAGCGGCATCCGGGTGAACGCGGTCGCCCCGACCTGGGTGCGCACGCCGCTGACCCGCGGCATCACCGAGAACCCCGACCTCGTCCGTCGCATCGAGCAGATGACGCCGATGGGACGCCTGGCCGAGCCCGAGGAGGTCGTCGGCGCGGTCCTGTTCCTCGCCTCGCGCGCCTCGGCGATGGTCACCGGCCACGTCCTCGCGGTCGACGGCGGCTTTCTCGCCCAGTGACCGGTCGGCAAGGAGGACCGCGATGAGATGGTGCCGCTTCCAGTCGGGTGCCCGGCAGGCGTTCGGCCTGATCGAGGGTGACACGGTGACCGAGATCAGCGGCGACCCCTTCTCGGCTCACGCGCCCACGTCGACGCGCCTGCCGCTGGGTCAGGTGCAGCTGCTGGTGCCGGTCGTCCCGCCGACCTTCTACGCGGCCGGGGTGAACTATCGCGAGCACGTGACCGAGATGGCGAGCCGCCGCGGTGTGAGGCCGGAGTTCCCGCCCAATGCCGATGTCGGCTACCGCGCCAACAACGCCCTCATCGCGGCCGACGAGCCGATCGTCATCCCGAAGGATGCGACGGACCAGGTCCAGTACGAGGGCGAGCTGGTGGTCGTCATCGGCACGCGCTGCAAGCGCGTCTCCGAGGCCGAGGCCCTGGACTACGTGCTCGGCTACACGATCGGCAACGACGTCAGCGAGCGCACGTGGCAGCGGGGCGACCGCACGTTCTGGCGCGGCAAGAACACCGACACCTTCAAGCCGATGGGGCCGTGGATCGTCACCGGCCTGAACCCCGACGACCTCCGCGTCACCATCCGGCTCAACGGCCGGACGATGTTCAGCTACGCGGTCAAGGACGCGATCTTCGGCGTGCGCCAGTTCATCAGCCGCATGAGCCAGTACCTCACGCTCTACCCGGGTGACGTGCTGTGGATGGGCACCGACGGGGCGACCGAGAACATGAAGGACGGCGACGTCGTCGAGATCGAGATCCCCGGCATCGGCGTCCTCCGCAACCCCGTCGTCCGCGAGCGCTGAGCCCCTCGCGCGCGACGAACGGCGCGTTTCCGCCGGCGTCGGGGGGTGCGCGGGTGCGGTTCCGTACGCAGGATGAGCGCCGGACCGAATTACAGCGAGCGGGGGCGGCGCGGCCGCTCGTCCGCGCGCCGACCGCGCCCAGCCTCAGGAGCCCGGGCGGGCGGTGCGGTCGCGGAGGCTGTCGTCGTAGAACGAGGCCAGCCCCTCCAGCAGCGGCGTGGTGTCGCCGGTGAAGGAGGAGCCGTGCATCACCGCGAGGGTTCGGGGCCGCAAGGCCGCGAGGCGGCGGATGGTGGCGCCGGTGGCGGGGGTGAGGGCCGTGTAGCCGGCCCGGCGCTCGGCCTCGATGGCAGGACCCAGCAGGTCGCCGCCGGTGAGCGCGGCGGGATCCCCGGCGTGGGTGAAGAGGTCGCTGGTGAAGAGCGTGCCGGTGACGTCCTCGTGGAGCAGGCCGGCGTCCCAGCAGTGCGGCACGTGCGGCGTGTCGAGCCGGCGCACCCGGCGGCCGCCCAGGTCGAGGACCTCGCCGTCGGCGAGGACGCGCGGCGGTCGGGGCGCCTGGTCGTTCAGCCAGATGGCGCAGCCGATGGCGCCGTGGGTCACGGTGGCGTCGGGCGCGGCGGCGAGCCACTCGCCGAGCGCGCCGCACTCGTCGGCCTCGATGTGGCTGAAGGCGATCCAGCGCAGGCGCCGCAGGTCCATGACGCGCGCCGCGGCCCCGGAGACGGCCGGAAATAGGGACCGGTGCCCGCAGTGGAAGAGCAGCGGCTGCTCGGCGTCCACGAGAAACTGGTTGAACGTGAGGCCGCTCGGCCCGACCGCCGGCAGGAAGGTCGAGAGGCGGTAGATCCGGTCGGCGATCTCGTCGACGCGTGTCTCCACGTCGGGCCTCGCTAGGCGGCGGTGACCTGGGCGACGGTCGGCGCGTCGCCGGCCACGGTCGTGCGGCGCATGTCGCGCGGCTGGGCCTCGTCGTAGCGGCGGGCGCGATGCATCATCTGCCGGTTGTCCCACATGACGAGGTCCCACTGACGCCAGGGGTGCGCGTAGACGAACGCCGGCTGGGTGGCGTGCTCGGTGAGGTCGCGCAGCAGGATGCGGGCTTCCGCGATCGGCATGCCGACGATGGCGCCGGCGTGCGACGACAGGTAGAGGGACCGGCGGCCGGTCACCGGGTGGGTGCGGACCAGCCGCTGTCGCACGGGCCGGAACATCGCCCGCTCCTCGTCGGTGAAGTCCTGCATACCGAGCGAGCCGCGCGAGTAGATCAGCGAGTGCTCGCAGACGAGGTCGTCGATCAGCGCCTTCGTGGCGGCGTCGAGCGCGTCGTAGGCCGCGCGCATGTCGGCGAACTCGGTGTTGCCGCCGACCGGGTTGACGACGCGGGCCGAGAGCAGCGAGTACTTGGCCGGGATCGCACGGAACGAGCTGTCGGAGTGCCACAGCATGTTGCCGAGGTTGAACGCGCGCTCGCGGGAGAAGCGGTCGAGCGGACGGTTGTCCTTGCCGAGGTTGGACACGTCGTTCATGCCGACCTGCAGCCGCTTGTCCTCGGGCCTGGTGATGTTGCCGCCGCGGGCGTCCTCGAGGCGTCCGAAGGTGAGGCTGAAGGCCATCTGCTGCTCGTCGGTGATGCGCTGGTCGTGGAAGACGAGGACGGCGTGGCGGTCCATCCCGGCCTCGATCGCCGCCACCTCGTCGGCCGCGAGCGGCCGGCTGACATCGATCCCCGACACCTCGCCCACGAACACCGGATGGATCTGGCGAATCGAGACGCTCATCGACCGGATCTCCCCGGGGTCGATTAGACCAGAATGTCCGGGCGGGCGGGCCGGGAAATCCCGGGGGCCGGTCCCGGGAACGCCCATTGCGGCGGCGGGCCGCGCTGGGTAGCATCGCGGGGATGAGCCACATGCCCACGGCCGAGGTGGTTGTCGTCGGGGGCGGCGTGACCGGAGCCAGCACCGCGTACCACCTGACGCGCCGCGGAATCCGGAACGTCACCGTCGTGGACAAGGGCGCGATCGCCTCCGGCGGCACCGGCAAGAGCTCGGCCTGCGTGCGCCAGCACTACTCCACCGCCGAGACCTGCCGGATGATCCGGTACTCCCTCGACTTCTTCCAGCACTTCGCCGAGCGCACCGGCGGCGAGTCGTGCGGCTTCCGCCACACGGGCTACCTGCTCGGCGTGGACGACCGGATGCGCGCGCCCATGGAGGCCTCGGTCGCCCTGCAGCGGTCCGTCGGGATCGACACGCGGCTCGTCTCCCCGTCTGACATGCTCGAGATCGAGCCGCGGCTGCGCGCCGACGACCTGGTGACGGGGTGCTACGAGCCGGCCTCGGGGTACTGCAATCCGGTCGAGACCGCGCAGGGCTTCGCGCGGGCCGCGCGGGCGGCCGGCGCCCGTGTCCTCGAGGACACCGCCGTCGTCGGTCTCCTCGTCGAGGGCGACCGCGTGCGCGGCGTGCGCACGACCGCCGGCGACATCTCGGCGCCGGTGGTGGTGAACGCCGCCGGGCTCTGGAGCGCCCGGGTGAGCGCCATGGCCGGCGTCACCCTGCCGATCAGCGTGTGCCGCCACAAGATCAGCATCGTCAGCTGGCCCGAGACCGACCGCCGGCCCCACCCGATGGTCTACGACTTCGTCACCAACATCTACACGCGGCCGGAGCTGAGCGAGCACATCCTGGTGGGCGGCCTCGACGCCGAGGAGTCGCACGACGTCGCCGACCCCGACGCCTACCGCGAAGGCGTGAGCCTCGACGAGTCGACCGACGCCCTGGCCCGCGTCAGTCATCGCTTCCCCGCCCTGGCCGAGGGCCGGATCGCTCGTGGCTACGCCGGCTGCTTCGACGTCACCCCCGACTGGCATCCGATCCTGGATCGCGTCGGTCCCGAGGGCTATCACGTCGCGGCAGGATTCTCGGGCCACGGGTTCAAGCTGTCGCCGGCCGTCGGTCACATGGTCGCGACGCTCGTCGTCGAGGGGCCGGGCGGCCATCCCGACCTGCCGACGTTCCGTCTGTCCCGCTTCGCCGAGGGCAAGCCGATCCGCGGCACGTACGGCGACTGGCTGATGTGCTAGGCCGCGCTGGCATGAGACGCCTGACGGCCACGGTGCTGGCGACGCTCGCGGTCGGCGTGGCCGCGTGGCTGGCGGCCCCCGCCGTCGGGCTCGACGGCCGCTGTCTGGTCCCGGCCGCGTCGGCGCAAGCGCCGACGGGTTGCTGCCACTACAACAAGGGCGTGTGCGGCTGCGAGAGCGGTCGCGCGCGATGCTGCGACGGCAAGGTGAGCGCGTCCTGCCGGTGCGCCGCCGGCTTGACGACCCGGCAGATCCGGATCGACGCCGAGCCGCTCGTCAGCGTGGCCGACTTCGCCTTCGCCGGCCAGGCCACGCCCGAGCCGCCCAGCCCGCGGCTGACGCTGTTCCGTCTCGGACCCGACCCCTTGCAGTTCTGGTTCCGGCTGAACTGCGGCCCCGAGTGCTGGAGCCAGCTGGCGGTCAACGGGGCGCTGGCGCTCGAGGTGCGGTGGCTCTTCGATCCCGGCAGCGGCCCCGCGCTGGAGGGCGAGCCCCAGACAGTCAGCCTGCAGCGGGACCGGTCCTCGGTGTTCGTCTCCCGACGTCCGAACGAGCTCCGCCAGGGGCGCTGGGAGACGGAGGTGCGCTTCGACACCGAGCGTCTGTGCACCCGGCCGGACGGCAAGTGCTGGTTCCGCGTCGAGGTGCGGCGTTGAGCGCCGACGACGAGACATCCGGCCCGTCCGGCGGCGCGCGCCTGGCCCAGGCCGCGGAGGACGCGCACTCGCTCCTCTACTACGCCGTGTCCACCGGCCGCGACGTCGGCGCGACCATGCGGGACCCGATCGTCCGGACGTACCGCGCGGTCGCCACCGGCAGCCCGGTGACCGACGAGGACGAGGCGCGGTTCCTCGAGGGGTACGCCAAGCTGACCGCGCTGGTACGTCCGACCACCGCCGCCACGCTGCGCGCCACCAGCCGAACCGTCCGACGCCCCTGGCTGTGGCGTGGCTTCTCCCACGAGCCGATCTCCGAGGCCCAGCGAGTGGCCTACCGCTTCGGGCTCCTGGCGCTCGTCCTCATCCTGGTCATCGGCGGCGCCGAGTGGACGCGCACGTTCATCAACTCGGTGGTCACCGACCAGGCCGAGCACACCCGGGTCCTGGAGGAGCTGCGCACCACGCGGGGAGGGCAGAAGCGGCTCGTGGAGCAGATCGCCCTGCTCGATCGCGACCGCCAGGGCACCGCCGACACGCTGCGGGCCTCGCTGGTGCGGCAGCGCGAGGAGCTGGACGTGCGTGTGCAGCTCCTGGACGACCGCGAGGCGAGCCTGTCGCGCCGCATCCAGGCCGGCTACGAGACGCTCGAGCGGATCCTGCCCTTCGTCAACTGGAACGAGCTGCGCAACGTCATCACCCCGGTGGCGATGATCGTGGGGGTCCTCATCCTGCCGGTCCTGTACGGGGCGCTGGGGACGTGCGCCTTCGTCCTGCGCACCGTCTATGCCGAGATGGTGGACCGCAGCTTCGACGCCCGACGCACCGGCGAGTTCATGGTGCGGGTCTTCCTCGGGATGCTCAGCGGCGTCAGCCTGCAGTGGCTGCTGGTCCGCGAGGGCCAGGCGATCCCCGGCGGGGTGACGCCGGCGGTCCTGGCGTTCCTCGGCGGCTACGGCGTGGAGCTGCTCTTCGCGGCCTTCGACCGGCTGCTGTCGACGGTGATCACGGCGCTGCGCGGGGATCGGCGGGTGGTGAAGCCTTCGGCGGATCGCAAGGAAGGCGCCGCGTGAGCTCGTGGTCTTCCCGCCCGTGAGCACCGCTGACGTCGTCGTGGTGGGAGCGGGGATCATGGGGGTCTGTACGGCCTATCATCTGGCGCGGAGGCGGGTGGGGCGGGTGGTGGTGGTGGAGCGGGACGAGGTGTGCTCGGGGTCGACGGCGCTGGCGAGCGGGGGGATCAGACACCAGTACGCCAATCGCATCGGGGTCGAGCTGACCCGGCAGACCATCGAGACGTACGAGCGGTTCGAGGACGAGTTCGGCGTCGATCCGCGATTCCGCCAGCACGGTTATCTGATCCTGGTGGCCACCGAGGCGGAGCAGGCTCAGGCCGAGCGCAACGTGGCCTTGCAGCGCAGTCTCGGCGTGGACGTGGCGTGGCTGTCGGCGGCCGAGACGCACCGGCAGTTTCCGTACCTGGCCACCGACGATCTGCGCGGCGCCACCTACTCGCCGCGCGACGGCTACGCCGATCCCTACCTCGTCACCACGGCCATCGCCCGGCGGGCGCGCGAGCTGGGCGTGACGATCCGCACGGGCTGCGAGGTCGTCGGCCTCGCACGCACCCCGGAGGCCGTGCACGGCGTGGTGACGCGAGAGGGCGAGATCGCCGCGCCCGTCGTCGTCGTCGCCGCCGGCGCCTGGTCGGGAGTGGTCGGAGCCCTGGCGGGCGTGGACATCCCGGTGAGGCCGCTGCGGCGCTCCAAGTTCATCACCGCCCCGTTTCCGTTCGACCGGATCCCGGAGGCGACGCCCTTCGTCATCGATCCCCACCAGGGCATCTCGCTGCGCCGCGAGGGCGCCGGCATCCTGCTCGGCATCGGCCGCCGGGACCGGGCCGGCGATTTCGACACGGCGCTCGACTGGGGACTGGCCGAGCCACTGGTGGAGCGGGCCGTCCGGCGGGCCCCGGTGCTCGCCGACGCCCAGCTCATGCGCACGTGGAGCGGGCTCTACGAGATGACACCGGACCAGACCGGCATCGTGAGCGCCGTCCCGGGCGTGACGGGCCTGCACGTCGTCGCCGGCTTCAGCGGTCACGGCTTCATGCACGGGCCCATCGCGGGGCAGCTCATGGCCGAGCTGATCGTCGACGGCCGAGCGACCACGGTGGATGCGACCGCCCTGGGCCTGGAGCGGTTCGCCCGCGGCGAGACCAGCGTGGAGTCCCTGACCTTCACGTGACGCCGTCGGCGAGCGGCCGGCGGCCCGTGACCGCCACCCCGCCGCCTGATACTATCGGCTCCTGCCGCCTCGATCGGCACGCGACCGGCGGCCGGGAGGAGCCACGCCGATGGATCTCAACTACTCGCCCGAGGAGACCGCGTTCCGCGACGAGGTGCGCGGCTGGCTCGACCACAACCTGCCCGCCGATTTGCGCGACAAGGTCCTCGAGTACCGGGAGCTGTCGAAGGACGATCTCGTGCGCTGGCACAAGATCCTGGCGGCGAAGGGATGGGTCGCGCCGGACTGGCCGGTCGAGTGGGGTGGCACCGGCTGGAACGTGGTCCAGCGGTACATCTTCGAGGAGGAGTGCGGCTACGCGGGCACGCCGCCGCTGGTGGCCTTTGGACTACGCATGTGCGCGCCCGTGCTGTTCCGCTTCGGGACCGACGCGCAGAAGCAGCGCTTTCTGCCCGCGATCTACAGCGGCGAGGAGGTCTGGTGCCAGGGGTACTCGGAGCCGGGCTCCGGCTCCGACCTGGCGTCGCTGAAGACGCGCGCGATCCGCCAGAACGGCCATTTCGTCGTCACCGGTCAGAAGATCTGGACGACCCTCGCCCACTACGCCGACTGGATCTTCTGTCTCGTCCGCACCGACCCCAGCACCGACAAGCGCCAGGACGGGATCTCCTTCCTCCTCATCGACATGAAGACGCCGGGGATCACCGTGCGGCCCATCCACCTCATGGACGGCGGCCACGAGGTCAACGAGGTCTTCTTCGACGACGTGCGAGTGCCCGCCGAGAACCTCGTCCACGAGGAGGGCAAGGGGTGGACGGTGGCCAAGTACCTGCTGGGCTACGAGCGCATGGGCACCGGACGCATCGGCGTCTCCAAGCGCGAGCTGCTCCGCGTCAAGCAGGTGGCGGCCCAGGCTCGCAAGGACGGCCGGCCGCTGCTGGAGGACCCGCGCTTCCGCGACCGGCTCTCGCGCGTCGAGGTCGAGCTGATGGCGCTGGAGATCACCAACCTGCGATTCCTCGACCAGCTCCGCCGCGGCGGCAAGCCGCCGGGAGCCGAGGTGTCGCTGCTGAAGATCAAGGGCACCGAGATCCAGCAGGCGCTCACCGAGCTGATGATGCAGGCGGCCGGACCGTTCGCGCAGGCCTTCCGGCCGATCGACGCCGACCCCGCGTTCGACCGCTTCACGGCCGCCTTGGCCCCGCGCTACTGCAACCTGCGCAAGACGACGATCTACGCCGGATCCAACGAGATCCAGCGCAACATCATCAGCAAGCTGACGCTCGGCCTGTGAGGGGGGAGCCCGCGCGATGAACTTCGAGCTGAACGAGGAGCAGACGCTGCTGGCCGAGACGATCCGGCGGTTCGTCGCCACCCACTACTCGTTCGACGCGCGGGCCAAGATCATCGCCTCGCCGTCCGGCCACAGCGGCGACGTGTGGGCGGCCATGGCCGAGATGGGGCTGCTGGGCCTGCCGTTCGCGGAGGCGCACGGGGGCTTCAGCGGCGCCACCGTCGACGTGATGCTGGTGATGGAGGCCATCGGCGAGGGACTGCTGGTCGAGCCCTACCTGGCCACGGTGGGCCTGGGCGGCCGCTTCGTCGCCCGGGCCGGCACGCCCGCCCAGCAGGACCGCGTCCTGCCCGCGCTGATCCAGGGCAAGCACACCCTGGCCTTCGCCCACACCGAGGCCGGCGCGCGCTACGACCTGCGTCAGGTCGGCCTGCGGGCGCGGCGCGCCGGCGACGGCTGGGTGCTCGACGGCGACAAGCGCATGGTGCTGCACGGCAGCAGCGCCGACACGCTCGTGGTCTCGGCGCGCACCGCCGGGGGCGAGACCGAGGCCGCCGGCATCAGCCTGTTCCTGGTGCCTCGCGCGGCCGCGGGGGTCTCGGTCAAGGACGTCCGCACGCTCGACAACCTCCGCGCCGCCGACGTCCGCTTCACGGGCGTCCGCGTGGGCGCCGACGCCCTGCTGGGCGGCGAGGGTGACGGTTACCCGGTCCTCGAGGAGGTCGTCGATTACGCGACCGCCCTGCTCTGCGCCGAGGCCGTGGGGGCCATCCGCTACGCCAACGACGCCACGCTGGAGTACCTGAAGACCCGCCGGCAGTTCGGGGTGCCCATCGGCAGCTTCCAGGCGCTGCAGCACCGCATGGTGGACCTGATGATCAGCTACGAGCAGGCGCGCTCGATGACGTACCTGGTCTGCGTGAAGATCGACACCGCCGACGCCGCCGAGCGCCGTCGCGTCGTCTCCGCCGCCAAGATCAAGGTCGCCGACGCCTGCCGTCACGTCAGCCAGGAGAGCGTGCAGCTCCACGGCGGCATGGGCATGACCGAGGAGCTGAAGATCAGCCACACGTTCCGGCGGCTCACGATGCTCGCCCAGACCTTCGGCGACGCCGAGCATCACCTCGAGCGATTCGCCGCCGCCGATCGGTGATGATCGTGGCGGTCGTCGGCGGCGCCGGGGCCCCGGACGCCTTCGGCGCGGCCGGGCCCCCGGCGGCGCCGACAACCGCGACGATCATCCAGCGAGGTCGACCATGAACGACTGTCGGTTTGCCGATCTGAGGGCGATCATGGATGAGGGGCAGCAGGTCAGCGTGCTGTGGCAGGAGGAGGAGTCGCTGGCGTTCGTCGCCAACGGGCGTGCTTACCGGAGCGAGTTCCACGTCAATCCGTCGGCGGAGACGATGCTGCAGCTCCGCGGGGAGATGCAGCTGCACTACCTCACGCCCGAGGGCGAGGAGAAGGTGCGTGTCCTTCGCGAGGGCGAGTACATGTACTGCCCGCCCGGCGTGCCTCACTCGCCGCGGTTTCCGCCCGGCGCGTTCGCGCTGATCACCGAGCGCAAGCGGCAGCCCGGCGAGCGGGACCGGTTCCTGTGGTTCTGCGAGCGATGCAGGGCCCAGGTCCACGAGGTCGTGTTCGAGGTGCGCGACTACGCCGAGAACCCGGTCAGCCAGGCCTACCGGGAGTACTACGGCTCCGTCGAGCACCGGACGTGCAAGGCGTGCGGTCACGTGATGCCCACCCCCGACGACCGCTCGTTCGAGCAGGCCAACCCGGGGCCACCCGCGCGCTGATCTCGTCCGCCCCCGGCGCTATCCCAGGAACAGCTCGCAGGTCTCCAGCCAGGCCTGCGTCGTGAGGGCCAGGGACTCGACGTCGACGCGCTCGTCGTTGCCGTGGAAGCGGCCGGCCATGGCCTCGGCCGTGAGGGTGCGCGAGAACAGGCCGAACCCGTAGGCCACCGCGCCGTGCTCGCGAAAGTACGGGGCGTCGGTGAATCCCACGATCAGCCGCGGGAGCAGCCGGGCGCCCGGATAGTGCGCGCCGACCACGCGACCCAGCACGTCCCACAGCGGGGTGCCGATCGGCGAGACGGACGCCTGCTTGGAGAACAGCTTCTCGACGACGACCTCCTCGGCCAGGTCGCCCAGGGCCTTGTCCAGGTGACGGCGCACCTCGTCCTCGTTGTCGCCGGGAATCGTGCGGATGTCGACCTCGATGTCGACGACGTCGGGGATGACGTTGGTCTTCACCCCGGCCCGGCACATGTTCGGCGAGAACGTCGTGTGGGTGGCCGACCACGCGTACTTGGCCAGGCCGGGGGCCAGGTGCGCGATGGTGTCGTCGACGCGAACGGGATCGACGAGGGCCTGCTTCACGGGCGCCTCGACGTCGAGCGTGGCGACGTAGGTGTTCCACAGCTCGCTGACGTAGGGCGACGGCCGGTACTCCGCCAGGCGCGTCACCACCTGGGCGGCCTTGACGAGGGCGTTGTCGGCGCCGTACGGCATGGAGCCGTGGCCCGGCGTGCCCTTCACGCGCAGCCGCCGCCACGCCACCCCCTTCTCGCCGACGTGCACGGTGACGTTGAGCTCGTCCCCGCGCCGGCTGACGGTGCCGCCGTTCTCGGTGAGCAGGTAGTCGGCGCGGATGGCGTCCCAGTGGCGCTTGCACACGTGGCCGGCGCCGAGCGCACCCCCGGCCTCCTCGTCGGCGCACGCCAGGTACACCAGGGTGCCGCGCGGCCGCCAGCCGCGCCGGGCCAGCGCCTTGAGCGCGACCGCCTGGGACGCCGTGAGGTTCAACATGTCGATCGCGCCACGCCCCCAGACCTCGCCGTTCACCAGCTCGCCGCCGAACGGGTCGCGTGTCCAGTGCTCGGGCGTGACGGGCACCACGTCGGTGTGGCCCATGAGGCACAGCGTGGGCGCGGCGGGGTCGCTGCCCTCGATGCGGGCGACGAGGCTGGTGCGGCCCGGAGCGCCGTCCGGCTCGAACACCTGGAGGTCGAGCCCGCTGCCCTCGAGATATGCGCGCAGCACGTCGGTCGTGCGAACCTCCTGCCCGGAGCCGACGCTGCCGTCGTTCACGCACTGGTTGCGGATGAGCTGCTGGAGGAGCTCGACGGTCTGGCCGGTCAGCGCCTCGTTATTGCGCGTGAAGACAGGCATGACGTTCCTCCCGGTGTTCGGCCGCCACGATAGCACCCCTGGCACCCCGACGGCGATCTCGGCCGTATACCCCTGTGACAGACGCGGGGCCGACGGACCGGGCGATGTCACCCATGCAAAGGAGCGGCATCATGCTGCGCTATCTGGTACGTCCGTGCTGGCTCGGATCGGTGCTCGTGGCCGGCAGCGACGCCGGCGTCGCTGCCGTCCTGCTCGGCGACCGGTCGGCCGGGCTGGTCGGCAGTCTGAAGCTCCGCTTCCCGGCGGCGCGGCTGGAGCGCGCCGACGGTGACGCCGTGTTCGGCGCCCTCGCCGACGCGGTCGTCGCCGCGGTGACGGAGCCGGCGGCTCCAGCCGGGCTGGCGCTCGACGCGCGGGGAACGGAATTCGAGCGACAGGTATGGGCGGCCCTGCGCGAGATCCCCGCCGGCACGACGGCCGCGTACTCCGACGTCGCGCGACGGATTGGAACGGCCGTGGACAGCCGCGACGTCGCCCAGGCGTGCGCGGCGAATCCCCTCGCGGTGCTCGTGCCCTGCCACCGGGTCGTGCGAAAGGACGGCGGGCTCGGCGGCTACCGGTGGGGCGTCGCGCGCAAGCGCGCGCTGCTGGCCCGGGAGGCTGAGTCAGCCCCGGGCGAGCCCGGCCATCAGCTCCATGGCCTCGGGCTGCTCGGTGACGATCGTCAGCCCGGTGATGCCGGAGTCGGCCCAGGCCCGGTAGCGCTCGCGGATGCGCGCGACCGGGCCCACCAGCGCCATCTCGTCGCAGAACTCGTCGGGCACGGCGGCGATCGCCTCGTCCTTGCGCCGGGCCAGGAACAGCTCCTGGATGCGCTGGGCGGCGTCGCCGAAGCCGCGGCGAAGCATCATGTCCTTGTGGAAGTTGCGGTCCCGGTGGCCCATGCCGCCGACGTAGAGCGCCACGCGGGGCTTCATGCGCGCCAGCGCGCCCTTCACGTCGTCCGTGACGGCGACCTCGGCGCGCGGCTGGATCTCGAAGTCGGCGACGCTCTTGCCGGTCCCGGCGCGGCGAAAGCCTTCCTGCAGCCACGGCCGCAGCATCGGCATCAGGCGGGGCACGAAGCCGAGCGGCAGCCAGCCGTCGGCGATCTCCGCCGTGAGCTTCACGTTGGCCTCGGTGCCGGTGCCCAGCCAGATCGGCAGCCGCGGGTTCATGTGGAGGATCGACATCAGGGGCTTGCCGACGCCGAGCGCACCCGGGCCGGTGTAGGGCAGCGAGATCTCGCGACCGGCGTGGGCCACCGGCTCCTTGCGCTCGAACACCTTGCGCATGATTGCCACGTAGTCCCGCAGGCGCCAGTACGGCTTGCCCCAGGGCTGGCCGTACCAGCCCTCGACGATCTGCGGCCCCGACACCCCGAGCCCGGCGATCACGCGCCCGCCCCCGGCCAGCGCGTCGACCGTGCCCGCGGCCATCGCGGCGGCGGCCGGAGTCCGCGCCGCCAGCTGCATGATGCCGGTGCCCAGGCGGATCCGCTGCGTCACCGCGGCCAGGTAGGCCAGCGGCGTGATCGCGTCGGAGCCGTAGGCCTCCGCCGTCCACACCGAGTCGAAGCCCAGGCGCTCGGCCAGCTGGACCTTCTCGACCGGCAGTCGCACCTCGGCCCCCGAGTAGCCGATGCTCAGCCCGAGCTTCATGGCCGACGTTCCTCCTCTGGAGTGACGATCACTCCATCAGCACACCGCCGTCGACGTTGAAGCTCTCGCCGTAGACGAAGCTGGCGGCGTCGGAGAGCAGGAACAGGACGGCGCTGGCGATCTCCTCGGGCTGCCCGAAACGGCCCAGCGGCACGCGGCCGGCCACCATCGCACGCTGCTCCGGCGTCAGCGGCGCGTGCATCGGCGTGTCGCAGGGGCCGGGATTGACACAGTTGATCCGGATACCGGTGCCCACCAGGCTGCGCGCGAAGCCCTTGGTCATGGTGACGACCGCGCCCTTGCTGGCGGCGTAGGGGATGTTGGCGATGCGACCGCCGCCCAGCTTGTAGCTGTCCGAGCCGATCGTCACGATGCGCCCCTGCCCGCGCGGGAGCATCCGCCGGAGCGCGGCCTGCACGGTGAAGAACGTGCCCTTGGCGTTGACGGCGAACGCGCGGTCCCAGTCTTCCGGCGTCACCTCGAGCATCGGCCGCGTGGTGATGATGCCGGCGCAGGTGACGAGACCGTCGATCTGTCCGAACTCCCGCTCGGCCAGGGCGAAGACGGCGTCGATCTCCGGCACGCTGGTGACGTCGGCGCGCAGGTGACGGACGGGGCCGGCCAGCTCACCGGCCGTCCCCTTCAGGCGGTCGGCGTCCAGGTCAGAGAGCACCAGCCGTGCCCCTTCGCCGGCGGCCGCGCGGGCGATGGCCCGGCCCATGCCGGAGGCGGCCCCGGTGACGACGACGACGCGATCGCGCAGATTCAGGAAGTCGCCCATGGCCTTCCTCGATACACCGCGAACGTCCGACGGGTCAAGGCGTCTTGTGAAAGAATGTCCGGCGCAGACCCCGATACGCCAGGAGGCGACGATGCCAACACGTCCGGCTGCCGCCAAGCCGAAGAAGGTGAACGGGAAGACCGCCAGTCCCTACGGCTACCCGTTCTGGGACTGGGTCGCGCGCGAGGATCCCGACTACGTCCGCGCCCGCGCGCCGCTGAGCGCGCTGTCGATCGGCGAGGGCAAGGAGCTGTCCGTCAAGTACCGCGAGATGGTGATCATCGGCATCCTCGCGTTCCGGGGCCGCCAGGACGGCGTCGTCGCGCACATGCGGCGCGCCATCGAGCACGGGGCCAGCAAGCGCGAGCTGCTGGAGGCGATCCAGTCGGCGGCGGTGCCGGGCGGCGGGCCCACCTTCAGCACCGGCGTGCAGGCGCTGATGAAGCTCGACCACGAGGGCGTGTTCAAGTAGCGTCGAGCCCGCGGGTCGCGTCGTCGAAGAGCTCGTCCACCGTGAACCGGCGGGGGATGAGCCGCTGCCGGTAGGCGTAGTCGATGGCGACCTCGAGGTTGCGGCGGTTGGCCTCGACGCCGAGGGGCGTCGGGTCCGCATGCCCGCGGCCGGTGGTCCCTCCGCCCGCGTGCTGGCGGCCAGCAGGCGGTAGACCTCTCGCGCGACCTGGGGCTGCATGCTCGATCCTCCGGGGCCTGGCCTGCTCGTCCAGGATACCGGACGGCGCGCTTGACACGTCGTGCGGTTCGCTCCCAGTATTCCACCGGGCGATCGCCGGCCCGGAGGTGTCTGCCATGGCGCGCAAGATCGTGGTGTGCTGCGATGGCACCTGGAACACGCCCAGGAACGAGACCAACGTCTTCCGCACCTACCGCTTCCTGCGCGAGCGGCTCGGGACCCCGGCGGAGACGACGCGCACGAAGGGCGTCACGACCTGTCGGGGTCGGGCCGGCAACGGCGACGAGGTGGTGCTCTACTACGACCAGGGGATCGGCACCGACTGGTTCTCGCGCATCGTGGGCGGAGCGGCCGGCGTCGGGCTGTCCGAGAACGTCCGCGAGGCCTACCACTTCCTGGGCCAGAGCTTCGCGGGCGGGACCGAGATCTACGTGTTCGGGTTCTCGCGGGGCGCCTACACGGCCCGCTCGCTGTGCGGCTTCGTCAGGGCCGCCGGCCTCCTGGAGCATCCCAGCGCGACGGACGTCTGGCGGGCCTACACCGACTACTACGCCACCGCCCCCAACAGCCGCGCCCGTCGCGACGGCTGGAACGCGGAGCGCGTGCGCAGCTGGGTGGTGGAGAAGGTCGGCGACGCGGTGGGGCGGATCGGCCCCGACCTCGCCAGGCTGCCTCGCCACGCGGGCGTGAAGATCCGGTTCATCGGGGTCTACGACACCGTGGGCGCGCTCGGCGTGCCGCTGGCCGGCGCCAGCGTCAACGATCCGATCGTGGGCTTCCACGACACGACGCTGGGCGACACCGTGGAGAATGCCGTGCAGGCCCTCGCCGTCGACGAGAAGCGCGGCCCCTACGTCCCCACGCTGTGGACCCAGGCGGCCAACGCGGCGGCGCTGGCCGGACAGAACGTGCTGCAGGTATGGTTTCCCGGGGTGCACTCCGACATCGGCGGCGGCTACGGCGACAAGGGCATCGGCAACATCACCTGGGACTTCATGATGCGGCAGGCGGCCGACCGCGGGCTCGTGATCGACCCCGCCCAGCCGACGCCGTCGCTCGCCCTGGAGCCGCTCCCCGCCCAGCACGACTCGCTCGACAAGACGTGGCGGGAGCTCAGCGACAAGCTGAAGTTCGTCCCCGAGGGCGTGCGGGTCGTCGGGCCGACCACGCGCGGGGTCCGCGGCGAGACGCTCCACGTGGCCGTCAAGGTGTGCCTGCATCCGTCGCTGGTCGGCCGGCTGGGCCGACGGTGCATCACCATCGTGAACGAGGGCAAGAACGAGCGGCACGAGGCCGACTACCTGCCCGTGAACGTGAAGGCGGACACCCTGCCGGTCTTCGCCTGATCGTCAATTCGCTCCCCGAGGACAGACCATGCCCAAGAAAGAGATCGTCAAGGTCGAGGCCGCCGCGGCCAACCCCAACCTGTCGCTGGCGACCCGGTTCGGCAACCTCGTGTTCGTGTCGGGCCAGACGGGGCGACACCCCGTCACCGGCGCGCTCGGCACGGACGTGCGCGAGCAGACGCGCAACACCCTGGAGCGGATCAAGACGATCCTGACGGCCGCCGGGACCTCGCTCGAGAACGTGCTGACGGCCACGACGTACCTCACGCGCGTGCAGGACCTCGCCGCCTACAACGAGGAGTACGCGAAGTACTTTCCGAGCGACAAGCCGGCCCGGACCACGGTGACCGTGGCCACCCTCAACTCACCCGAGCTGCTGATCGAGATCACGGTCACGGCCTGCATCCCGGGCTGACGGCCAGGAGGACGAGCCCACGTGCTGAGCCTGGTCATCGCGGTTGCGCTGCTCGGCTTCCCGCTGGCGTCCGCCGTCGCTGCCGCCTGCCTGAAGGACTCGAAGGGCGAGACCATCTGCGGGGCCGGCCCGTGCGCCCGCGACCAGCGGGGCGACGTCTACTGCGCACCGCTGCGGTTCGGCTCCGCGTTCCGGACGCGCGATGGCTGGATCTACTGCGGACGGGGCCAGTGCATCACGACCCTCGACGGGCGCTACGTCTGCTCGACCGTGGAGGGTGGCGCCGTGGTCAAGCAGGTGGATGGCACGGTTCGGTGCGAGGGTAGCTGCGAGCACGCCTCCTGGGAGTTCTGCGAGCGAGTGCCGGCCGGACGCTGAGCCGACGCCGAGATCATCCAGCGATGCCTGGCGTGCGTGACCGCGTGGCCGTGGTGACGGGAGCCGCCGCCGGCCTCGGTCGCGAGATCGCCCGGCTCCTGGCCCGCGAGGGCGCGCCGGTCGTCCTCGGCGACATCGAGGCGGCCGGGCTCGAGCGCACGGCCGCCGCGATCACCGCGGCTGGGGGCACCGCGCTGGCCGTGGCCGGCGACCTCACCGAGGAGGCGCCGGCGCGGCGGCTGATCGACGCCGCCGTCGAACGCTTCGGCCGCGTCGAGATCCTCGTCAACGTCGTCGGGGGCAGCCGGAACGCCAAGATCTGGGACATGCGCGTGGAGGACTGGGACTTCGTGCTCCGGCTGAATCTGCGGTCCACGTTCCTGTGCACGCGGGCCACCGTCCCGCACATGATCCGCCAGGAGTACGGGCGCATCGTGTGCATGTCGTCGGGCGCCCGCGAGGGCACGCCGTGGACGGCCTACTATGCCGGGGGCTCCGCCTACTCGGCCGCCAAGGCCGGCGTGCACGGGTTCGTGCGCGACGTGGCGCTCGAGCTCGCCGAGCACCGGATCACCGTGAACGCGGTGGCGCCCGGCCCCATCGACACCGAGCGCTTCGGCCCCGGGCTGAAGCAGCTGAACGCCACGGTGGAGTACAGCCCCAATCACATGACGCCGCTGCGCCGCCTCGGCGAGCCGTTCGAGGTCGCCCACGCCGTGCTGTTCCTGGCCTCCGATGAGGCCAGCTACGTCACCGGCCACACCCTCGCGGTCACCGGCGGGCGCTAGCCGCCCGCACGTCCGGCGCGCGCGCCGGGCGACCGCTACGCGATCGACTCCGGGGCCACGGCGCGGCCGGTGCGCGACGCTTCGTAGATCGCCAGCGGCACCCGCAGCATGCGCGTGGCCTCGGCGACGTCCTGTCGCGGCTGGCGCCCGGTCAGGAGGCCGTCGACGAAGTCGGCGGCGGCGCCGTCGAAGCCGAGGCGCCAGTCCGTGGGCACCTGGTAGCTGGTGGTCTCGGTGCCGCGGAGCACCATCACGGGCGGCAGGTCGAGCATCTCGCCCGTGCAGCGGGTCACCCAGATGGTGCCCCGGGTACCGTGGATCTCGAAGAACTCGTCGGCGCGGTAGTAGCGCGAGCGGATCGTCATCTCCGGCGCGTACGTGTAGTCCACGATGCCCAGGCAGTCGCGCCCCCGGAAGCGCCAGATGACCGCGCTCGGCGTCTCCTGGATGAAGTCGTCGCCGCGCGTCACGATCGCCGAGACGTCGCCGATCTCGCCGATCCACAGGGCCGCCGTCGCGTACTTGTGCACGCCGTCGTCGTAGAGGGCGCCGCCGGGGTTGCGGCCGGGATCGCGCCGCCACACCAGGGCGTCCGGCTCGAGCTCGATCGCCTGGCCGGTGACGTGCTGGGCGCGCGTGGTGTGGATCCGCACCAGCGACGGCTCGCCGATGACACCGGCGTCGAGCAGCGCCTTGGCCTTCAGGATGGGCGGATAGTAGAGGAAGTTCTCGGTGACGCGGAAGATCGTCCGCCCCCGGGCGACCGCGGCCGCGATGCGCTCGGCCTCGGCGATCGACACGGCCAGGGGCTTCTGGGCGGACACGTGCTTGCCGGCGGCCAGGGCCGCCTCGATCTGCTCGGCGTGCATCCAGGTCGGCGTCAGCAGCTCGATGGCATCGACGCCGCCGTCGTCCAGCACCTGGGCCAGGTCGGAGTACAGCCGCGGCGCGATACCCCACTCGCGCGCCCGCCGCTTGGCCCGCTCGGGATCGGCGTCGCAGAGCGCCACCACCTCGCAGCGCGGGTGCTGCAGGTAGCCGGGCGCGTTGAGCTGGGAGATGTTGCCGCAGCCGACGATGGCCAGGCGCACGCGGTCCATGGGCGTCCTTTCTTGTCCCGGATCAGGCCGTCACGGCGCCGAGCCCAGGCGGCCCAGCACGTCGAAGTACTCGGGGAAGGTCTTCGACACGCACCCGGGATCGGCGATGCGGATGCCCGGCGCCCGCAGCCCGGTGACGGCGAAGCTCATCGCCAGCCGGTGGTCGTCGTAGGTCTGCACCTCGCAGGGCTGGGGCGGACCGGGATGGATCGTCACGGAGTCCCAGTCGCTCTCCACCCGCAGGCCCATGCGCCGCAGCTCGGTGGCGGCCGCCACCGGGCGGTCGCTCTCCTCGTAGTGGGTCTGGGCGATGCCGCGCACGGTGACGGGGCCGTCGGCGAACGGCGCGATCGCCATCAGGGTCGTCGCCACGTCGCCCATGCGCGTGAAGTCGGCCTCCACCGCCCGCAGGCGCGCGGGCCCGCGGACGGTGACGGAGTCGCTTTCCACCGTCACCTCGCAGCCCATCCGGGCCAGGACGTCGAGCAGGCCGAGGTCGCCCTGGGCCGAGGCGGCGCCGAGGCGGGGCACGACGACGCGGCCGCCGGTGACGGCCGCCGCTGCGAAGAAGTACGAGGCCCCCGAGGCATCCGGCTCGACGGCGTAGCGGCGGCCCTCGTAATGCTGGCCGGCGGGCACGCGGAAGCGGCGGTCGCCGTCGCGCTCGGCGCGCGCGCCGAAGGCCGCCATGGTGGACAGGGTCATGGTCACGTAGGGCGCCGAGACCAGCTCACCCTCGACCTCGATCTCGACGTCGCGCCGCGCGTAGGGCGCGGCCATGAGCAGGGCGCTGAAGTACTGGCTCGAGATGTCCCCGCGCACCCGCGCGCGGCCGCCCTCGATGCCGCGGGCGTGCACGACCACCGGCGGGCACCCGGTCCCGTCGCGGCTCTCCGCGTCCACGCCGAGCGCGCGGAGGCCGTCGAGGAGGGGCTGGATCGGCCGCTTGCGCATCGCCGGCGAGCCGTCCACCACGTAGACGCCATGCGCGAGGGCGACGGCCGCGGTGAGGAAGCGCGCGGCCGTCCCCGCGTTGCCGATCTCGAGGGTGGCGGCGGCGACGGGGAAGCGGCCGTCCACGCCGTCGACCGTGAACGTCCGGGCGCTCTCGTCGGCGCGCACGCCGACTCCGAGGGCTTCGAGCGCCCGCTGCATGTAGCGCGTGTCGTCCGAGTACAGGGCGTCGGTGATCTGCGAGGGCCCGCGCGCCAGGGCGGCGATCAGCAGCGCGCGGTTCGAGTAGCTCTTGGACCCGGGCAGCGCCACCACCGCGTCGATCGGCCGGGTGACCGGCTCGATCAGGATCGACGACGCGGAGGCCGCGCACCGGTCGCTCATGGCTGCCGCATCATACCCGCCAGCTCTTGTCGACGTAGCGGCGGCCGTCGACCTCGGAGATCTGCAGCGTCGCGCGATAGGAGCCGGCGTCCACGGTGTGCACGCGGGTGGCGACGGGGATCTGCTCGGGATCCGGGCCGCCGGCGAGCGCCTCGCGCAGGACCCGGCCGTCGCAGCCCGCGGTGTCCAGGCCCAGCAGGGCCAGGACGGTGGGCGCGACGTCCGCGTTGCCGGCCGGCACGCGCACTGTCGTCCGCCGTTTGAAGCCCGGGCCCCACGCCAGCAGCGTGTTGCGGACGTTCCACGGGCTCATGCTGCCGTGGTCGCTGGCGTACAGCCGGGCACCGCCGCTGACGCTCGCCAGGTCGGTCCCCCGCACGCCGAACGCGTTGGGCGCGGACGTCCACGGGAACGTGAACAGCAGGTCGGGGCCGCGCTCGGCGTTGACCGCGTGAATCAGCTCGAGCGAGAACGTGCCGTCGACGACGCCAGCCACGTGGCCCGGGGCCCGGGCGGCCGTGAAGACGCCACCGCCCCAGTCCCGGGCCTGCACCAGCCGCGCCAGCCGGGTGATCCGGTCCCGGTCGTGGGCCTCGACGTAGGCGGCCACGGCCTGGCCGCTGCTGGCCAGCACGACGTCGGTGGAGTGCGCCGACGCCTTCAGCCCCGCCTCGATCAGCGCGCCGACCACGTCCACCCCGGCCGTGTTGGTCGTGAACCCGTGATCGGAGACGACGAGCACGTCGGTGGAGGCCGCGAGGCCGAGGCTGTCGAGCGCGGCGAGCACGGCGGCCAGCTCCCGATCGTCGGAGCGGAGCGCCTCGCGCGCCTCCGGCGAGCCGACGCCGACGGCATGCTGGCTGTGGTCCGGCTCGGTCAGCCAGTTGAGCACGACCGCGGGGGCGAGCTCCGGCAGCACGTACTCGCGCAGCACGCGCTCCGTCCACGCGACGGCCTGATCGTAGCGCCCGGCGCCGGTTTTGGCCGGCGCCGGCCCGAACTTCCCGAGGATCGCCTGGCTCACGTCGCCGGGATAGGCGACGATCCGGCCCGGATCGAAGTACCCGTTGACGAGCGCCCCGATGCCGTCGGGCGCGCGCGGATTGAGCAGGAACGCGCTGCCCGTCGACCCCGAGCTCACACCGACGAGCCGCAGCCCTCGCGCGTGCAGGCGCTCGGCCAGCGTCGTCGCCAGCACCACCCGGCCGCGACCCGTCTGGCCCAGACGAAGCAGGTGCCCGTAGTCGCCGGTGTCGAAGGCGCGCCCGGCGAGCACGTCGGGGATGTACATCTGGTTGCCCACGATCCCGTGCGTGCCGGGCTGGGTCCCCGTGGCCAGCGTCGCCGCGTTGACGCGCGTGACGGTGGGAAAGACCGCGTGCCCGGCGGTGAAGTCCACGCCCTCCGCTCGCAGCCGCGCGAGCGTCGGCGTGTCCTCGGGCGTGATGGCATCCGGGCGCAGGCCGTCGACGATGAACACGATGACGAATGGAGCCGTCACGCCGGCGATGTTCGCACGAGCCGGGATGCGAGAGAAGCGTCCCCGCGGGGAATGCGGGAGCGCCGCGGGGCCGCCTCGGTATACTGCCGGCCACGATGCGACGGCTCTTCGTGACGATCCGGACCCGCGGCCCGGCATGGGAGGGTTCCCGCCCCCTGGAGGGCCAGGCCGGCTGGGCGTCTCATGCGGCGTTCATGAACGCGCTCGCCGAGGAAGGCTTCGTGATCCTCGGCGGCCCGCTGGAAGGAACCGCCGACGTGCTGCTCGTCGTCCGGGCCGAGACGGCCGACGAGGTCCGCTCGCGCCTGTCGGCAGACCCCTGGGCGAGCCAGGACCTCCTCCGCGTCACCAGCGTCGCGCCCTGGACGCTGCGCCTGGGATCTCTGGGCTGATCGGTCCAGCCGGCCCGCGGCTGATGGCGCACGTCTTGTATACGTCTGAAGCGTGGAGAGGCTCGTCGTCTCTCCAGGCTCCAGGATGTGACGAGGAAGGATATGTGATGCAGGGCAGCCGGCTCATCGTGTCCGCGGGTCTCGTGGTGCTGGTCCTGGCCGCGTGCGCGTCTCCAGAAAAGACGGTCAGGGTCCGCGTCGTCAGCGACGCCAGCCTCGTCCGCAGCTGCCGGGTCCTGGGGACCGTCTCCGACAACGAGATGGAGGATCTCCAGAAGAAGGCGGCGCGGGTGGGTGGAAACGTCGCGCTCCTCACGCCGGAGCGGAAGTCCAAGGGCGGGTACTTCGGGCTCCAGGACTACATGACCGCGGACGTCTACCAGTGCGAGGCCACCCGCTGACCGGCCCGCCTCATCCGGCCGTCTAGATCCGCCCGCCCGCCCCGCCCGCGATCTGCGGCAGCAGGAAGACCTCGCTGTCTGGCGCGATCGGCTGGAAGAGCGCGTCCTGGAAGATCTGGCCGTCGATGGCCACCGCCACGCCCTCGGCGAGGTGGGGCTCGAGGGCCGGGTGCAGCTCGGCGAGCTGCTGGAAGAGCTGCTTGACGGACGTCGCCGAGAGGTTGAGCTCGGCGACGCCCCCCGTGAGCTGCGCGAGGTTCCCGACCAGGACGACCCGCGCCATGCCTCCGGCTACGCCCGGCCGGGCGCGCGCTCCCGGAGCGCCTTCAGGACCCGGGGCGGGGACATCGGCAGCTCGGTGAAGCGGATGCCGGTGGCGTTCTCCATGGCGTTGGCGATGGCCCCGAGCGGCGGCACGATCGGCGTCTCGCCGACGCCGCGCACGCCGTAGGGATGCTTGGGGTTGGCGACCTCGACCACGATGGCGTTGATCATCGGCACGTCGGAGGCGACCGGCATCCGGTAGTCGAGGAAGCCGGCGTTCTGCAGCTTGCCGTCGTCGCCGTAGACGTACTCCTCGTTCAGCGCCCAGCCGATCCCCTGCACCGCGCCGCCCTGGAACTGGCCCTCGACGTAGGCCGGGTGCAGCGCGCGGCCGGCATCCTGGGCGACCGTGTATCTCAGGATGGTCACCCGTCCGGTCTCGGGATCGACCTCGAGGTCGACCAGGTGCGTGCCGAGGCTCGGCCCCGCGCCCTGGGCATTGATGCGGCCGTAGCCTCCGATGGGCCCGCCCGTCTTGCCGGCGATCTTGGCGAAGTCGGCGATCGACATCGGCTTGGCCTTGTCGGCGACGGCGCCGAGCGGCCGCACGTGCCCGTTCGCGAACTCGACCTGGTCGGGCTTGGCGTCCCAGAGCTTGCAGGCCCGCGCGCACAGCTCGGTCTTGATCTGGCGCGCCGCCTCCACGATGGCCATCGAGCCCGAGAAGGCCGAGCGGCTGCCGCCGGTGAGGAAGGTGAAGCCGAGCGAGCCGGTGTCGCCGATGATCGGCCGCACCTTGTCGTAGGGGATGCCCAGCTCATCGGCCGCGACCATCGACAGCGAGGCGCGCAGGCCGCCGATGTCCGGGGTGCCGGCCATCAGCGAGACCGTGCCGTCCTCGTTCACCGTCAGCGAGGCGCACGTCTCGCCGCCGATGTTGAACCAGAAGCCGGAGGCGACGCCGCGGCCCTGCCACTTGCGCAGCGGCGTGTTCCAGTGCTCGGTCTTCTTGATCGAGTTGAGCGTCTCCTCCAGGCCGATGGGCCCGAACTTCGGGCCGTAGGCAGCCTTGGTGCCCTCGTGGGCGGCGTTCAGCATGCGCAGGTCCACCCCGTCGAGGCCGAGCTTCTTGGCGATCTCGTCCACCACGCTCTCGACCGCGAACTCCGAGATCGGCGCGCCGGGCGCCCGGTAGGCGGCCACCTTGGGCCGGTTGGAGACGACGTCGTAGCCGATGACCTTCACGTTGTCGATGTCGTAGGGCGCGTAGGCGCACATGACGCCGGGCTGCACGGGCGAGCCCTGGAAGGCGCCGGCCTGGTACTTCAGCTCGGCGAAGCCGGCCACGAACTTGCCGTCCTTCGTGGCGCCCATCTTCACCCGCACGGTGGCGCCCGACGTGGGCCCGGAGGCCTTGAAGACCTCCTCGCGGGACATGACCATCTTCACCGGCCGCTTGGCCTTGCGCGAGAGCGCGATGGCCAGCGGCTCCAGGTAGACCACCGTCTTGCCGCCGAAGCCGCCGCCGATCTCGGAGGCGGTGACGCGGACCTTGCTGATGTCCAGCCCCAGCAGGCGCGCGCAGTGGGCGCGCACGATGAAGTGGCCCTGGGTCGTGCACCACAGCTCGGTCGAGCCGTCCTCCGACACGCTGGCCAGGGCCGCGTGCGGCTCGATGTACCCCTGGTGCACCGGCGCCGTCTTGAACTCGCGCTCGACGATCACGTCGGCCTTGGCGAAGCCGGCCTCGACGTCACCCAGCGTGATCTCCACGCGCTTGGCGACGTTCGAGGGCCGGTCGGGCCTGGGCTCGACGCCGGCGGTGAAGAGGTCGTCGTGCAGCACCGGCGCGTCGGGCCGCATGGCCTCGACGACGTCGATCACGTGGGGCAGGACCTCGTACCGCACGTCGATGAGCTTGAGCGCGCGCCGGGCGACGGCCGTGCTGGTGGCGGCGACGGCGGCGACCGCGTGGCCCTCGTAGAGGGCCTTCTCGCGGGCCATGACGTTCCGCACCACGTCCTTGTAGTTCATCATCATCTCGCCGGCCGGGATGAACTCCGAGGACTGGTCGGCGAAATCGTCGCGCGTGATCACGGCCTTGACGCCGGGCAGCGCCTCGGCCCGGGAGGTGTCGATCGACAGGATGCGGGCGTGGGGGTGCGGGCTGCGCAGCACGCGGCCGATGAGCTGGCCGGGCAGGTTGAAGTCGGCGCCGAAGCGCGCGCGACCGGTCACCTTGTCGACGCCATCCGGGCGGATCGTGCGCGTGCCGACGTAGCCGTGTCCGTTCGTCGTCTCGGCCATGCTCGTCCTTTCTGTATACCGCGTCGGGGCGCCTGCGCAGGGCTCCGGCGCCCGACGTTCGGCGAATCTTACGCCGGAGGCCTGCGCAGGGCTCCGGCGCCCGACGTTCGGCGAATCTTACCCGCGGAGCCCGCTTCTCATCGCGGAGGCGGCGTCCATCACCGCGCTCACGATCTTGTCGTAGCCCGTGCACCGGCAGAGGTTGCCGGCCAGCCAGTAGCGGATCTCGGTCTCGGTCGGATCCGGCTTCTTCTCCAGCAGCGCCTTGCTGGCGACCAGGAAGCCGGGGGTGCAGATGCCGCACTGCAGGGCCGCGTGCTCGAGGAAGGCCTGCTGCAGCGGGTGCAGCGTCTCCCCGGTCGCCATGCCCTCGATGGTGTCGATCCGGCGGCCGCCCACCTCGCAGCCCAGCACGAGGCAGGAGCACACGAGCCGGCCGTCGAGCGTGACGCTGCAGGCGCCGCAGTCGCCGGAGGCGCAGCCTTCCTTGCTGCCCGTCAGGTGCAGGGTGTCGCGGAGCACGTCGAGCAGCGTCTCCTCCGTCTCGCAGAGGAACTCCACGGCGTCGCCGTTCACCGTCGCCTCGATGTGGTGCTTGGCCATCAGCTCGTCCTCGCTCGGTCCAGCGCGATGAGGGCCGCCCGCCGCGACAGCACGCCGGCGACCTGGGTGCGGAACTCGATCGTCCCCCGCTTGTCGTCGATGGGCTGGCAGGCCGCCCGGGCGGCCTCTTCCAGCCGGTCCTGGGCCGGCCGGTCGAGCCGGGTCCCGACGATCGCCGCGGCCGCGGCCGCCACCAGCAGCACCCGCGCGGCCACCGCGCCGAGGGACACGCGCGCGGCCGTGATGGTGCCGGTGGCGTCGACCGTCAGGCTGACTCCGGCGCCGACCACCGCGATGTCCATCTCCGTGCGCGGGATGAAGCGCAGGTAGGCGTCGCTCGACCGCGGCGGCCGCGGCGGCAGCCAGAACGAGACGACGATCTCCCCCCGGCCCAGGGCCAGCTTGCGCGGGCCGAGCATGACGTCCTCGACCGGCAGATCGCGCGTGCCCTGCGGTCCGGCGAGCGTGGCGACGGCGCCGGCCGCGATGAGGGCGGGCACGCTGTCCGCCGCGGGCGAGCCGTTGCAGAGGTTGCCGCCCAGCGTCGCGCGGCCCTGCACCTGGGTCGAGCCGATGAGGTTCGCGGCCTCGACCACGCCCGGCCACACCTGCCTGAGGCGGGGATGCTCCTTGAGCTCGGCGCCGGTGACGGCGGCGCCGATGCGCCAGCCGCCCCGCTCCTCGCTCACCGCGCGCGTCTCGGGGATCTTCTTGATGTCGACGATCAGCTCCGGGTCCACGATGTCGGCGCGCATCTGCACGAGCAGGTCCGTCCCGCCCGCCAGCACTCTGGCCTCGCCGGTCGCGCCCGTCAGCAGCGTGACCGCTCCCTGCAGTGTCGTTGGAGCCTCGTAACGCATGGACAGTGCTCTCGCCTCTCCGTTCAGGGTATCGACGACGTTGTGGCGCGGCATAGGATGACGAGCCCCGCGCCTCCTGTCAACGCCGTGGCTCGTGACTCTCGTGGTATCCGGTGACCCGGAGGTACGGACCCGACGCCGAGCCAGCGCCCAGGGCCAGGCGCCGGGCCGCGCCGCGCGCCGTCCTGCCCTGCGGCCGCGCACATGGCTCGCCTGTCGCCGTAACTCGCTCCGGGCCCGGCTCGCTCGTCCCCCCCATCCCCCAGAGGGGGCTGGGCCGGCGTCCAGTAGAGGCGAGGGAGGCTCGCTCGCCGGGCCCTGTGCTCGAACGGCGACGACGGCGAGCCATGAAGCGCGGCCGCAGGGCAGGACGGCGCACGGCGCGGCCCGGCGCCTGGCCCTGGGCGCCGGCTCGGCGTCGGGTCCGTACTCCCGGGTCACCGAATGCCACGAGAGTCACGGGGCCGCGTCGGGGGGTGGCGCCACCACGTCCTCGTAGCGGTGTCGCCGACGGATGAGGCCGGCGTGCTGGAACACATCCAGGGTCGCCTCGAATGCCGGGCGGGTGATCTCGGCGTGGGGCGTCCAGCAGCCGAGCTTCTGGTAGTAGGCGATCGTGGCGGTCAGCACGGGGCGGGCGACGTCGGGGAAGAACGACGCCTCCGCCTCGGCGACGCGGTCCGCGGGCGTGGTGAGCAGCCAGGCGCGCGCCCGGCGGTAGGCGCGCATGAACCGCCGGGCGGCATCGGTCCGGAGCCACTCCCGGGTCGCGGCCAGGCTCGAGAACGCGCACGGGCCGATCGCCTCGCCCACGGAGGCGACCACGTGGCCCGCCCCGTCGTGCTCCAGCTGCTGGGGCGCCGGGCCTTGCTGGTGGACGTAGTCGCCCTCGCCGCGGCGGAAGGCCTGGTCCATCCGCGCGCTGGGCACGTCGAGCGCCTTGATCGTCGTGTAGTCCAGACCCCGCTTATGGCACGCGTACTTGAACATCGCCAGCGGCTGGCCGCCGTGATCGACCAGGACGGCCCGGCCGCGGAGCGTGTCCCACGTGAAGCCGGGGTGGGGGGCGCGCGCCGTGAGGAAGAACCCGTCCTTTTCGTTGATCTGGGCGAAGTGCACCGCCGCCGGCGGCTGTCCATTCTCGAGCGGACCGAACCCCTGCGAAGGCGCCGACTGACAGACGTCGACGGTCCCGCGCACGACCCCCTCGATCGCCGAGGTGCCGGCCGGGGCGATGGAGTGCTGCGGCGCGAAGCCTTCCTCCTTCAGGAAGCCGCCCGCGATGGTGGCAATCAGGGGCGAGTAGAAGGCGGAGAACCGCGTGAACTGGATCCGGATCGGTTCGCTCATGTTGCCTCTCCTGCCCGTGGATTCGGCCTCAAGTGTACGTCCCCCGTCGAGCCCGCGTCCGGGCTCGTCTTGACTTGACCCGACCCGCGGAGGATGCTCGCGCCACGACGAGGCGACCGGACGAGGAGGGCCCGCTCGTGGCAGGGACGTCGTGACGACCGTGAAGCTGGTCGAGTACGCCGAGGCCAGCGCCGAGGTGCGCGCGGTCTTCGACGACATCATGGCCACGCGCAAGACCGACTGGATCAACAACTTCTGGAAAGCGCTGGCCCACCACCCGCCCACGCTGCGCCGCACGTGGGACAGCGTCAAGTCGGTGATGGCGCCCGGCGCGCTCGACGCGCGCACCAAGGAAATGGTCTACCTGGCGGTGAGCGCCACCAACGGCTGCGCCTACTGCGTGGCCTCGCACACGGCCTCCGCCCGACGCCACGGCATGACCGACGCGATGCTCGGCGAGCTCATGGCCGTGGTCGGCATGGCCAACGAGACGAACCGCCTGGCCGACGGCTACCAGATCGAGATCGACGAGGCGTTCCGCACGCCCCTCGCGTAGACGCGTCGGGGCACGACCGCCCGGCGCGGTCAGGCCGCGCCGCCGCCACTCAGCCGTCGGCGGTGAAGAAGCGGCCCAGCGCCTCGGCCGTCGCTCCGGGTGCCTCCTCGGGAAAGAAGTGGCCCGCGGCGATCGGGCCGCCGTGAACCTCGTCGCTCCAGGCTCGCCACACCGCGGCCGGGCCGCCCGCGGCGCCGTACCAGGTGTCGAGGGGGCCGTCGACGCTCCAGAGGGCTAGGAGGGGACCGGCGAAGCGTCGTCCGCCCTCGCGGTCCGTCCGGTCGTGGTCGCGATCGAGCGTCGCGGCGGCGCGATACTCCTCGCAGATCGCGTGGGCGTGGACGGGATCGCGGAGCGACTCGACGTAGGCCGCGCGCACCTCGCGGGGGAAGACCTCCGGGGGCGTGCCCCACCCTCCGAGCGCGCTGTCGACGATCGGCTCGGTCGCCGCCGCCAGGATGCGCTCCGGGAGCGGGGCGGGCTGCGCCAGCAGCGACCACGGCCAGTAGGCGAGCGCGAACCTCGCGTCGGCCCGCTCCCACACCGTCTCCGTCGGCAGCACGTCGAGGACGGCGAGGCGGTCGACGCGCTCGGGATGGTCGAGCCCCAGGCGGTAGGCGACCCGGCCGCCGCGGTCGTGTCCGGCGACCGAGAACCGCGGGAATCCCAGCCGCTCCATGACGCGCACCATGTCGCGCGCCATGGCCCGCTTCGCATAGGGCGCGTGGTCGGCGGTGGAGGCCGGGCAGCCGCTGCGTCCGTAGCCGCGCAGGTCGGCGCAGACGACCGTGAAGCGGCGGGACAGCAGCGGAGCGACGCCGCGCCACATGAGGTGTGTCTGCGGAAACCCGTGCAGCAGCAGGAGCGGCGGGCCGGACCCCGATCGGCGCGCGAAGATCGTCGTCTCGCCCGTCTCGACCTCGACGGCCCGGAAGTCCTCCATCGACCCCGACGTTACCCCCGTTCCGGGCCCGACCCGGATTGACTTCGCGGCGGCAGCCGGGCTAGATGGACCGTCGTGACGCGATACTGGCTCGGCATCGACATCGGCGGGACCTTCACCGACTTCGCCTGCTTCGACACGCAGACGGGCGCGCTGATCGGGCTCAAGGTCGCCTCCACGCCGCACGACTTCGCCGAGGCGGTGCGCGGCGGCCTGCAGCGCCTGGCCGACGAGCACGCCGTCGACCCGGCCGAGATCGGCATGGTCGTGCACGGCACGACCATCGCCGTGAACACGCTGATCCAGCGGACCGGCGCGCGGCTCGGCCTGCTCGTCACCGAGGGGTTCCGCGACGTGCTGGAGCTGCAGCGGCTGCGGCTGCCGAACCCGTTCGACCTCGACGGCGCCCGTCCGCTGCCGCTGATCCCGCGGACGCGAGTCGCCGAGGTGTGCGAGCGTCGGCGCGCCGACGGCAGCGTCGACACGCCGCTGGACGAGGAGGGGACGGCCTCCGCCGTGCGGGGACTGCTCGCGCAGCGCGTCGAGGGCCTCGTGGTGTCGCTGCTCCACGCCTACCGCGATCCGGGTCACGAGCAGGCCGCGCGGACCGTGGCCGAGCGGGTGGCGCCGGGGCTGCCCGTGAGCACCTCGGCCGAGGTGTGGCCGCAGTCGCGCGAGTACGAGCGCACGGCGCTGGCGGTGCTCGACGCCTACGTGCAGCCGCAGGTGCGGCGCTACCTGGCCGGCTTCGAGCAGGCCCTGGCCACCCGGCGCGTCCCCGCCACCCCGCACGTCACCAAGTCGAACGGCGGCATCATGCCGGTGGCCGCGGCCCGCACACGGAGCGTGGCCACGCTCCTGTCCGGGCCGGCCTCGGGCGTGATCGGCGCGGCGTACGTGGCGCGGGAGGCCGGCCTGCCCGACGTCATCACGCTCGACGTGGGCGGGACCAGCGCGGACATCGCCGTCGTCGAGGGCGGCCGGCCGCGCTCGAGCACGAGCGAGCACATCGGCGGCGTGCCGGTGATGATGCCGGTCGTCGGCGTCACCGCCATCGGCGCCGGCGGCGGCTCGGTGGCATGGGTGGACGAGGTCGGCGTCCCCAAGGTCGGCCCGCGGAGCACCGGCGCCCAGCCGGGCCCGGCCTGCTACGGCCGGGGCGGCAAGGAGGCGACGCTGACCGACGCGTTCCTGGTGTGCGGTTTCCTCGACGCCGCGCGCTTCCTGGGTGGCCGCATGCCGCTGGACGCCGCGCTGGCTGACGACGCGATCGGGCGGTTCGCCGAGCCGCTGGGCATGACGACGCACGAGGCGGCCGAGAGCGTGGTGCGGGTGGCGGTCGCGAACATGTACGCGGAGTTCACCAAGATCCTGTCCCGGGCCGCCGTGGACCCGCGGGGCTTCGCGCTCGTCGCCTTCGGCGGCGCCGGGCCGGTCGTGGGCGCGCTCCTGGCGCGCGAGGTCGGCATCCCCACCGTCTTCGTGCCGCGCTCGCCGGGCACCCTGTGCGCGCTCGGCGCCATCAGCGCCGACATCGTGAACGACGCGGTGCGCACGGTGCACACGCGGGTCGGCGCCGCCGGGGACGGCGCCGCCTTCGACGCCGGCGCGCTCCGCGAGCCCTACGACCGGCTGCGGGAGGAGCTGGCCGACTGGGTCGCGCGGCACGGCGCCGGCGCCGCCCCCGCCGTGTTCGGCCTCGCGGCCGACATGCGTTACGTCGGACAGTCCTACGAGATCGAGGTGGCGGTCGAGCCGGCCTGGCTGACCGCCGGCGGGGGGCGCTCGCTGCTGCCCGCCTTCCACCGCGCTCACGAGCGCGCCTTCGGCCACGCCGACCGCGAGGCCCCCGCCGAGATCGTGAACCTGCGCGTGCAGCTCAGGGCCGCGCGGCCGCGGGTGCCGCTCGCCGAGGCTCCAGCCGGCGCGACCACGCCGGCGCCGCGCGCGACCCGGCGGGTCTGGCTCGAGGGGCGGCCCACCGAGGCGCAGGTGTTCGACCGCGACACGCTCGGCCGCGGCGCCCGCCTGCTCGGCCCGGCGATCGTGGAGCAGCCGGACACGACCGTGCTGGTGCCGGCCGAGCACGCGGCCGAGGTGGACCGCCTCGGCAACCTGTGGCTCCGGAGGCATGCCTGATGCGCCTGGACGCGCTCACCGTGGAGATCCTCCGCAACTGTCTGCAGGGCGCCGTCGAGGAGATGGCTTACGTCGTCGAGCGCACGGCCTACACCACCTTCGTGAAGGAGACGGCCGATTTCACGTGCGGCCTGCTGACGCCGTCGGGCGAGTTCTTCGCGTACCCGGTCGAGCTGGGCGTGGCCAGCTTCGGCGGCATCAGCTACGCGCGCACGCTGGAGGCGGTGGGCCCGCTCGAGCCGGGCGACGTCGTCATCACCAACGACCCGTACGGCTCGGCGGCGGCGGCCACGCACCTGCCCGACATCCACCTGATCCGCCCGATCTTCTGGGACGACCGTCTGGTCGCCTATGGCGCCGGGTTCGTGCACAGCTCCGACGTGGGCGGCATGGTCCCGGCCTCGATCTCCCCACGCGCCACCGAGATCTTCCAGGAAGGTCTGCGGCTGCCGCCCAAGAAGCTCTTCGTCCGCGGCGCGGTGAACCGGGACCTGCTGGACGTGATCCTGGCCAACTGCCGGATCCCCGAGCAGAACTGGGGCGACCTGCAGGCGCTGCTGGCCGGGCTCACCACCGGCGAGCGCCGGGTGCACGAGCTGATCCGCCGCTTCGGCCCCGACACCGTCGACAAGGCGATGGACGACCTGATCGACTACGCCGCCCGCAAGGTGGAGGCGCTCATCCGCCGCATGCCGGCCGGACGCTACGAGTTCTCGGACTACATCGAGGACGACGTGGTGAGCGACATCCCCATCCGCCTGAAGGTCGCGCTGACGATCGGCGACGGCGAGATCCACCTGGACTTCACCGGCAGCGACGTGCAGGTCGCCTCCGCCCTGAACGTGCCGACGGCGGGCCGGGTGCACCCCTTCATGTCGGTGGCGCTCGTCAACTACTTCGTCACCCGCGACCGCACGATCCCGCTCAACGCCGGCGTGCTGCGCCGCGTGCGCATGACGCTGCCCGAGGGCTCCGTGGTGAACCCGAGGTTCCCGGCCGCCTGCGGCGTCCGCTACGCGACCGTGCTGCGGATCTACGACGCCGTGCTGGGGGCCCTGGCGCGCGCGGTGCCCGAGCATATCCCGGCCGCCAGCGGCGGCCAGGGCTGCATGGTCGCGCTGTCGTTGCCCGACCCCGAGGCCGGCCGGCGGCACGTGACCGTCATCGAGCCGATGATCGGCGGCGGTGGCGGCCGCCCGGGCCGCGACGGCGTGGACGGCTGCGACGCCTCGCTGGGGTTCCTCAAGACCACGCCGGCCGAGACGCTCGAGGCCGAGGTGCCGATCGTCGTGCGCCGCTTCCACCTCGTGCCGGACTCGGCGGGACCCGGGCTGTTCCGGGGCGGGTTCGCGGTGCGCCTGGACTTCCAGGTGTTCCGGCCCGAGGGCCTCGTGACGGCGCGGGGGATGGAGCGGCTGCGCTTCGCGCCGTGGGGCGTGGCCGGCGGCGGCGCGGGGACGACGGGCCGGGTCGTGCTCAATCCCGGCACGCCGGCCGAGCGGGCGCTGTCGAAGATCGACGTGCTCGCGCTGGAGCCTGGCGACGTGCTGAGCGTGCGCACGCCCGGTGGCGGGGGCCACGGCGATCGCTTCCAGCGACCGCCGGCCGCCGTGCTGGCCGACGTCGTCGCCGGACTCGTCTCCCCCGCGCACGCCCGGGAGGCCTATGGCGTCGTGCTGGCTCAGGACCGCGTCGACGAGCCGGCCACGACGGCGCTGCGGGCGAGCCGGCGCGCCGAGATCGTCGAGGCGCCGTTCGACTTCGGCCCCGCCCGGCGCGAGCACGAGCGTCGCTGGCCGCCCGCGCTCCAGGACGCGTTCATCGACCTGCTGATGAGCGCGCCGGCCCCGTACCGCGCCTACGTCCGCCGGACGCTCTACCCGCGGGTCGAGGCGCTGGCCGTCCACGGGCCGGTGACGCCCGGGGACCTCCAGCGCCTGTGGCGGGAGCTGCGCGACTCGATCGGTCTTCGATAGCGCGACGCGCGCTCGCCGCGGTTCGGCGCGTGGGCCGGCCCCGCGAACCGTGGCATGATCGCGTCGGACGGGAGGACGTCATGAGCAACGTCGACTGGAGCTACCACCGCAACGGCTGAATGACCTGCGCCAAGACGCAAGGGTTCCTTGCCAGGCACAAGGTCACGGTCGCCGCGCAGATTGACGCGAAGAAGGCCACGATCAAGGGCGACGCCGCCCTGGGCGTGCTGAAGGACGTGGACGCGCTCTACGCCGCCAGGGGCAAGCGCGTCGTCCACGTGGACCTCAGGCGCGGCAAGCCGCCGCGCGCGGAGCTGCTCGGGCTGCTGCTCGGCCCCACCGGGAACCTGCGGGCGCCCACGCTCCGCAAGGGCCGGACCCTGATCGTCGGCTTCGACGACGCCACCTACAAGCGTCTGCTCGGCTGAAGAAAGGATGACCACGATGCCGCTGAGAGGGTTCTCCCACATCGGCCTCTCCACGCTGGACCTCGACGCGACCCGCGACTTCTACGAGAACGTCCTCGAGTTCAGGGCCGTGCGCTGCGACATCCTGCCGATCAAGGAAGGGGGGCGCGTCCGCCACGTCTTCTTCGACACCGGACGCGATCAGCTCCTGGCCTTCATGGAGGCGCGCGGTGTGCCGGGGGTGCCGGACCGGTACGAGGCCGGTATCAACCGCGGGCTGGGCGTGCCGAACGCGTTCTATCACTTCGCGTTCGAGGCGGGCTCGGAGGCGGCGCTGGTCGAGCAGCGCAACGCGCTGATCGCGCGGGGCGTGGAAGTCAGCGAGGTGGTCGACCACGACTGGGCCAAGTCCATCTACTTCAAGGACCCCAACGGCATCCAGCTCGAGTACTGCTGCTTCACGCGCAACCTGAACGCCGACGACGCGCGGATGCAGCCGCGGGCCGAGATCTCGATCCGTCGCCTGGGGCTGGAGGGGGCCGACGTGCCGACGACCGAGCGCCAGCCGGCGGAGCCGCTGCAGGCCTGAGACGCCGGCGGCCCGGGCGCGCATGAACGGCCCGGGCACGGCGGTGCGGGTGACGCCGAGCCGGGGGCGCGCCGACGAGTGGGCGGTGGTCCTGGCCGCCGCCGGCATCCCGCACTGGGTGCGCCACCGCCTCGACGGCTGGGCGCTGCTCGTGCCGCCCGACGACGCGGCCACGGCCCTGCAGGCGCTCGCCACCTACGACCAGGAGAATGCCGGCGAGCCCGTCGCCGGCGAGGCCGTACCGCCGCGCCCCTGGACCGTCACCGGCGCCGTCGTCGCGCTGCTGCTGCTCGGCTTCTTCGCGATCACCGGACCTCGCGCGGCCGGCAGCGGGTGGTTCGCGAACGGGAGCGCCGACGCCGAGCGGATCGTGGCCGGCCAGTGGTGGCGAACGATCACCGCGCTGACGCTGCACGCGGACCCGCCTCACGCGCTCGCCAACGCGGTCGCGGTCGCCGGCCTGCTCACCGCGGTGTGCTGGGAGCTCGGTCCCGGTCTGGGCCTCTGGCTGGTCCTGCTCTCCGGCGTCGGCGGCAACGCGCTCACGGCGCTGGCGCACGGCGGAGATCACGTCTCCGTGGGAGCGTCCACGGCGGTCTTCGGCGCGGTCGGCGTGCTGGCCGCGCTCCGGATCGGCGCCCCGGTCGGCGCCCGGTCGGGCGCTCGCCGGTGGTGGGTCGTGATCGCCGCCGGCCTCGCCCTGCTGGCGTTGCTGGGAACGGCTGCGCACGCCGACCTGCTGGCCCATCTCTTCGGACTCCTCGTCGGCGGCGGGCTCGGCGCGATCGGCGTGCTGGCGCGTCGCCGACCGGTACCCGGATGGGGCCAGGGAGTTTTGATGCTCGCCTCCGCGGTGGCCGTGGCCGCCGCCTGGGGCCTGGCCTCCTGAGCGAGGCTCAGGCGCGGCGGGCGTTCCGGAAGGCGCGCTCGAAGCCCGGCAGCGCGCGCACGACCGTGTCGCGCTCCACGGTGAGCGAGATGCGGATGTGGCCGGGCATCCCGAAGCCCGAGCCCGGCACGGTCAGCACGCCCTCCTCGGCCAGCCGGCGCACGAAGGCCACGTCGTCGTCGATGGGCGTGCGCGGGAACACGTAGAACGCCCCCTGCGGCTTGACGCACTCGTAGCCGATGCGCGTGAGCCCCTCGTACATCAGGTCGCGCTTCTCGCGGTAGGGCGTCACGTCGATCGCCAGGTCCCCGACCTCGGCCACCACCCACTGCCAGAGGGCGGGCGCGTTCACGAAGCCCAGCACGCGGCTGGTGAACGTGCAGGCCTCGAACAGGTCGGCGGCCTCCGGCATCCGGGGCGAGAAGGCGAGGTAGCCGATGCGCTCGCCGGGAATGGCCAGCGACTTCGACCACGACGTGGCCACGATCGCGCGCGTCACCAGCGTCGGCACCTCGGGGACGGTCACGTCGTCGAACACCAGCGCCCGGTACGGCTCGTCGCTGACCAGCACGATCGGCCGGGCCGCCCGGGCGAGCATCGCCTCGATCTCCACGAACGTGGAGGCCGGGTAGATGACGCCGCTGGGGTTGTTCGGCGAGTTGAGGATGATCGCACGCGTCCGCGGCGTGATGGCGGCCTCCAGTCGGCCGACGTCGGGCGTGAGATCGGCGCGGGGCGGCACCACCATGAGCCGCCCGCCGTAGTTCTCCGCGTAGAACGTGTACTCGACGAAGAACGGCGCGACGGTCAGCACCTCGTCGCCGGGGTTCAGCAGGGCCTTGAGCACGGTGTTGAGCGCGGCGCCGGCGCCCACCGTCATGAGCACGTGGTCGGCCGTGTAGGGCAGGCCCGTGGCGGCCTGCAGCCGCGCGGCCACCGCCTGGCGGACGCGCGGGTGACCGGCGTTCGGCATGTAGGCGTGCAGGTGCGGCTCGCTGCGATCCAGCACGCGCCGGGCGGCGGCCAGCACGGCCGGCGGCGGCTCGATCTCGGGATTGCCGAGCGTGAAGTCGAAAACCTTGTCGGTGCCGCGCTCCTGCTTGAGGCGGGCGCCCTCCTCGAACATGCGGCGGATCCACGAGGCCCGGGCGAGGTTGTTGGCGACGGCGCTGGCGACGATCATGGAGGGCAGTATAGGGCAGATGCGCGGGCCGCCCGCGGCGAGCGTCGCTTGACCGTCCGGCGTGATCGGGCGATCGTCCTGCCATGGTCCGGTCCTCCGGCGTCCCCGTCACGCTCGTCCGCATTCGCACGCGCGACGGGGTCTGGCTCGACGGCCTCGCGGCCGAGCCCCGGCGCCGGGGCGGCCCCGCGCTCATCTGGGTGCACGGTCTCGGCTCGGCGTTCTCCTCCGGCCAGCCGCTCATCCGCGAGCTGTCGGCGCGACTGAACGCGGCCGGCGTCGCCTACTTCAAGTTCAACAACCGGGGGCACGACGTCGTCGCCGGGCGAGGCGCCCGGCTGGACGGCGCGGCCTTCGAGCGCTTCGGCCGGAGCGTCGCCGACATCCGGGCGATGATCGCCTTCGCCGTGCGTCGCGGCTTCCGCCCCGTCGTCCTGGCCGGGCACTCCACCGGCGCCAACAAGATCCTCCACTACGCCGCGCGCGTCCGCGACCGGCGCCTCGCGGCGCTCGCCCTCCTCGGCCCCGTCTCGGACATCGCGGGCCAGGCCAACCGCATCGGCGCCGCCGAGCTGCGCCGGCGGGTGTCGATCGCCGAGCGGCTCGCCCGGCGCGACCCGCGTGCGCTCGTGCCCCGCGCGTGGGGCTTCGTGGGCGCCGCCCGGTACGTCAGCCTCTACAGGCCGGGCGGAGCCGAGGACGTGTTCCCGTACGACCGCCCCGACGGCCGCTGGACCGCGCTGCGCTCGGTGCGTCTGCCCATCGCCGTCGTCATCGGCGGCCGGGACGAGTATCTCGACCGGCCCGCCGGCGCGCTGATCGACGCCTTTCGTCGGAACGCCCCCCACGTGCGGTCGTTCGCCGGCATCGTCGTTCCCGCAGCCCGCCACGGCTTCGCCCCGCGCGAGCGCGAGCTGACGGATCGCCTCGTCGGCTGGCTGCTCGGGCTCGACGCCGGCGCCCGGGCCTCGCGCCGGCCGCGGGCGGGGCGGACTCGCCGGACCTGACCGCGCCGCCTCTCATCATGGCCCTTTACTGAATGAATGATTCAGTTATTATCCTGAGCCATGCCACGCCGCCCGTCCCCCGACCGCCTGGAGCAGGTCATGGCCGCCGCCCTGCGGGTCTTCGCCGAGAAGGGGTACCGGCGGGCGCAGATGGCCGACGTGGCGCGGGCGATGGGCGTGGCCCCCGGCACGCTCTACACCTACGTCACCGGCAAGGACGCCCTCTTCCACCTGGTCATCGACCGCGCCTTCAGTGCCGGCGTCTCCTCGACGCCGCCGGCGCTGCCGATCCCTCCCCCGCCACACGGCGCGACCCTGGCGCGCCTGCGGGAACGCCTGGCGGCGGACGCCGCGCTGCCAACCCTGGACGCCGCGCTCCGCCGCGCGCGGGTGACCGACGCGCGGGCCGAGCTGGCCGCGGTGGTCGACGAGCTGTACGAGCGGATCGAGCGGGCCTGGCCGGGCATCGTCGTGCTCGAGCGCTCGGCGCTCGAGATGCCGGAGCTGGCCCACGTGTTCTACGCCGAGATGCGCCGCGGTCTGCTGGACCGGCTGGAGCGCTATCTCGCCGGCCGCATGCGGGCCGGTCGGCTCCGCCGCGTCGCCGTCCCGGCGGCGGCGCGGTTCGTGCTGGAGAGCGTGGCGTGGTTCGCGATGCACCGCCACCGAGATCCCCTACCCCCGGACCTCGACGACGCCGCCGCCCGCGCGGCGGCCACCGAGCTCATCGTCAACGCGTTCGACGTCCCCGGTCGGCCACGTCGCCGGACCAAGGAGTGAACCCATGAGCATCGCCGTGACCGCGTCCGACCCTCAGCTGCGACCCCGGGAAGGCGTGTCCCGCGCCACCCGCGTCAGCACGCCCGCGTTCGACTGGACGATGACCATCCTGAGCGCCGTGTTCGTCGGCGGCCTCTTCCTCGACGGCTGGGCCCACACTCACGGGCGAGTCGACGAGACCTTTTTCACCCCGTGGCACGCCGCCCTCTACTCGGGCTTCCTGACCGCCGCCGTCTTCCTGTGGGGTGGGCTGGTATGGGGCCTGCGCCGGGGGCACCGCTGGCGGGCGGCGCTTCCGGACGGGTATGGCCTGTCGTTGCTCGGCGTGGCCCTGTGGCTCGCCGGCGGACCGTTCGACCTCGCCTGGCATACCGTCTTCGGTTTCGAAGCCCGCGTGGAGGCGCTGATGAGCCCCGCCCACACGGTCCTGGCCCTCGGCGCCGCGCTCATCACCTCGGGCCCGCTGCGAGCGGTCCTGCGCCGGCGGCCCGACACGTGGTGGCGGGACCTACCGCTGGTCCTGTCGCTGACGTTCGTGGTCTCGGTGTTGACGTTCTTCACGCAGATCGCGCATCCGCTCGCCAATCTCTGGGCGGCCGGCCCCCGGCGAAGCTCGCTCGACGTGACGGAGCTGGGGCTGGTGAGCTTCCTGCTGACCGCGGCGATCGTGATGGGCCCGGTGCTGCTCCTGCTCCGCCACGGGCGGCTGCCGACGGGCGCGGCCGCGATCCTGATCGGGCTCGACAGCATCGCCATGGGGTTCCTGTTCGATCACGGCGACTACCCGCTGGCCCTGGTCGCGGCGTCGATCGCCGCGGGTGTCGCCGCCGACCTCGTCAGGCCGGTGCTGCGACCGCGGGCCGACCGTCCCGCCGCGTTCCGCGTGTACGCGGCCGTCGTGCCCTTGCTGCTCACCGCCGCGTACTTCGCGGGCCTCGCCGCGACGGCCGGCATCACCTGGTCCCCCCACCTCTGGATGGGGACGGTCGTCTTCTGCGGGATCGTCGGCTGGCTGCTGTCGTATCTGGTGCTGCCATCGAGACTGCAGCCCGCTCCGTGGGGATCGTCCTCCGGACCGGATCGTCCGTCCGGGGTATAGTCCTGGCCGGAGGAGCGCCATGAAGTTCGGCGTCTGGATTCCCAACTGCCGGCACCTGGCCACGCCCGCGATCATCCGGACCACGGCGGTCCGGGCCGAGCAGCTCGGCTACGAGTCGGTCTGGGTCAGCGATCACGTCGTCGTCCCGCACGCCAACCTCGGCTATCTCGGTGAGGGCGTCTTCGATCCGTTGATAACCCTCGGCGTGGCGGCGGGCGCGACCAGCCGGGTGCGCCTCGGCACCACGGTGCTGATCGTCCCGTATCGCAACGCCGTGGTGACGGCCAAGATGGTCTCGACCCTGGACGCGCTCAGCGGCGGTCGGGTCATCCTCGGCATCGGCGTGGGCTGGATGGCCGCCGAGAGCGCCATGCTCGGCGTGCCCTTCGCTGATCGCGGCGCCATGACCGACGAGTACCTGGCCGCCATGCGCGAGCTGTGGACGAGCCCGGAGCCGTCGTTCACCGGCAAGTACACGCAGTTTCGCGAGCTCAAGTTCGAGCCGAAGCCGGCGCAGAAGCCGCATCCGCCGATCTGGGTCGGCGGCGACAGCCGGGCGGCGCTGCGTCGCGCCGCCGAGGTCGGCGCCGCCTGGCATCCGATCAATCGCTCGCCGGCGGAGCTGCGCGCGGGCATGGCGGAGATCGAGCGCCTCTGTCGGGCGCGGACCCGCTCGACGCCACCGGCCCTCTCGCCGCGTCACGACGTCTGCGTGCTGGGACCGGGGCAGCCCGCGCGGCCCTCGGCGCGCCCGGGTCACGCGCTCGTCGGCGAGCCGCCCCTGCTGATCGATCGACTCCGCGAGCTGGCCGACTGCGGCGCCGAGCACGTGGTCCTCGAGTTCCTCGCCGCCGACGGCGCGGAGCTCGACGCCCAGATGGTCGCCTTCGCCGAGCGGGTGCGACCGGCCCTGGCGTGAGACGCCGTCGCCGGGGACCGCGCGGGGTGACGGGGTGACCGCTCCCCGCATGGCGGTGCAGCGCCGCGGCAGCGGGCCCGACCTCGTGCTCTTCCACGGCGGCATGGGCTGGTGGAAGCACTGGGTCCGCAACATCGACGCGCTGGCCGTGCGCTTCACCGTGCACGCCCTCGACCATCCCTCGTACGGGGCCTCGGCGGCGATCGCGCGGGACACCACCGGCCCGGCGTACCTGGACCTGGTCCACGAGCTGTTCGTGCCGATGTTTCCCGGCGAGGCGCCGCTCCGCCTGGCCGGCTTCTCGTTCGGCGGCGCCATCGCCGCGAACCTCGCCCGGCGGCTGGCCCCGCGGGTGACCCATCTGTGTCTGGTCTCGCCCGGCGGCTTCCCGTCGCGCCGGTTCGGCGAGCGGCCGACGCAGAGCTACCGCGAGGCGGGCGACGACGACGCGCGCTTCCGGGAGATCTGCCGTCACAACCTGCTCGTCAACATGCTGAGCGCCCCCGCCAGCGTCACCGACGAGGCGGTCGACATCCAGGCCGAGGGCGTGCGGCGCGCCCGCTTCGACAGCCGCAAGGTCAGCGGCGGCGGCACCCTGCTCGGCGACCTGGCCCGGCTGACGTGCCGGATCCGGCTCCTGTGGGGCGAGCGGGACGATTCCGCGTTCCGCCCGGCGAGCCTGCTGATCGGCGAGATCCAGGCGGCGGTCGGCGCGCTCGATCTCCACCGCGTCCCCGGGGCCGGCCACTGGTCGGCGTACGAGAACGCCGCCGAGGTCAACCGGCTGATGCTGGAGTTCTTCTCCTGAGCGGTCCGGCGACGAACCGGCGCGGCCGGGCTATAGTGCTGGCGTCATGATCAAGCGCTCGATCTTCTACGGCTGGTGGGTCGTCGCGGCGTTCTGCGTCTCGACGTTCATCTCCACGGGCGTCCGCCACGCGGTGGGCCCCTTCCTCAAGCCGATCGTCGGCGACCTCGGCCTCGATCGCGCGAGCTTCTCGGCGGTCATCGCGCTCAGCCTGTTCCTCTACGGCGTCTTCATGCCGCTGGCCGGGCTGGCGCTGGACCGCTTCAGCGTGCGGGTCGTCACGTCGGTGGGCACCGTGGTGCTGGTGATCTCGCTCGTGCTGACGGCCCTGGTGCGCAACTTCTGGGAGTTCGCCGCCGTCTACGGCGTGCTGGTACCGCTGGGGCTGGCCGGGACGGGACCGGTGATCGCCTCCGGCGTGGTCGCGCGCTGGTTCAGCAAGCGCCGCGGCATGGCCCTGTCCGTGCTCGGCAGCGCCTCGATGACCGGCATGAGCCTGCTCGTCCCCGCGGTGACCTGGCTCATCCTCACGACCGGGTGGCGCACGACCTACGTGCTGATCGCGGGTGGCGTGCTCGCCCTCGTGCTGCCGCTGTGCCTGTGGGTCGTGCGGGATTCGCCCGAGTCGCTCGGGCTGGCCGCCGACGGAGCCGTCCCCGGCGCCGTGTCCGGCACGGTCGAGCGCGTCAGCAGCGGCGAGGCGCTGCAGACCCTGGCGTTCTGGCAGCTGGCCGGCTCGTTCTTCACCTGCGGGTTCTCGATGAGCCTGCTCTCGGCGCACGGGATCCCGATGCTCACGGACCACGGCTACTCGCCGATGTTCGCCTCGTGGGCGCTCGGCGTGCTCGGCGGCTCCAGCATCGGCTTCACCGTGATGCTCGGCGCCCTGTCGGACCGCTTCGGCCGGCGGCCGGTGCTCGCCGCCATCTACGCGGGCCGTGTGCTCATCTTCGCGGGCTTCTTCCTGATCCGGGACAATCCGACCGCGATCCTCGCCGTCGCCGTCCTCGGCGGCATCACGATGGCGGGCACCGGCTCGATGACCTCGGCGCTGACCGCCGACATCTACGGACGCTTCTCGGTGAGCTCGGTCTTCGGCCTGATCTTCCTCGTGCACCAGACCGGCTCGGCCCTGGGGTCGGCGCTGGCCGGTCTGCTCTTCGAGACCACCGGCGGCTACGGCGCCGCCTTCGTGCTGGCCTGCGCCTTCCTGGTCTGCGCCTCGATCGTGGCCCTGAACATCGACCGCGGCGCCCGCCGCATCTGGCGCGCCGCCCCCGTCCCCGCCAGCGACTGACGAGTCGTCAGTCGCTGGCGGGGCGGTACTGCGAGGTGCCGAAGCTGCCGACGAAGTCGGGCAGCTTGGTGTGGCCCAGCATCTGGCGGACGGCCTGGGACTCGCCGAGGTGAAACCAGTAGTGATAGGTGGTGCGATGCAGC